>JAEAMG010000002.1_pt1 | contig 577470 bp, 591 predicted proteins | sample 8958741 | NCBI WGS metagenome assembly JAEAMG01 (sample SAMN16933256, study PRJNA681125) | bioreactor sludge metagenome | isolation source: anaerobic bioreactor treating anionic surfactant - SDBS | place: India: Bengaluru | collected 2019-02-28 | reverse complement strand
CTGAAATCTATGCTGGTCTTTTCAAGATTTGGGAGTTAGATTTGCAAGTGGCTCTATAATCAATATAATCCTTAATCCAATAATCCTTTAAATTATCATCTACTTCAAGATAATATTGAAAATATCGTACAAAAAAGTACAGATACATTCCCCATATTGATATATATAGTATTAAAGAATTAGCGATTTGTAATTCAGCGCCCATAATACTAATTTTTTTATCTAATGTAATACCACCAATACTTACTAAAAACAATCCTATAGAGGAAATCATCAAATTTCGTCTTTGTCGAATAAATCCTTCATTCATACTCATAAAACCTCCAAATTACATTTTTTTGACTTTAACATATTGAAAAATCAAAAACATAATATATGTCAAATTGCAAAAAATTTATTCTTTATCTTATACTAAAATAACTGCATCTTAATTCATAATAAGGCTTAAATAAGATACAATCTTAATAGTTCGCTTAACACTTATGAAAAAATCTTTAAAAAGAACAGTTAATTCCGATGCATATACAATCTACTTTTTTGCACCTTAACCATTTTGGTCTAAAAACAGAAAAAACGTTATGGTCTAAAAATATCCTCACATGGGATGACTATCAAGTATTTGAGCAAAGAGATAACCTTTTTTTTGATACTAGCAATTCTATTTTAGAAGAATCACGTAGTGCATTCAAAAATAAAGATATGGCTTTTTTTGCTTCACGACTTCCTAAAAGTGAATACTTTCGTTTAGCTCTATCTTTTCCTGAAGAAGTAATGTTTCTAGACATTGAAACAACTGGTTTAAGCCAATATTATGATCATATAACCATGGTAGGATGGACTATAGGAAATCAATATGATTATTTTGTAAATGGTATCAGCGATATAAGAAAATTATCCGAAGCATTATCTAAAGCAAAAATTATTGTGACATTCAATGGAACAATTTTTGATATTCCATTCTTAAAAAATCAATTTCCTATGCTTGAAATTCCATCATGCCATATCGATTTACGTTTTTTTGCAAAAAAAGCTGAACTAAGCGGAGGCCAAAAGTCTATTGAAGAACAACTTGGTGTTAAGCGGAAAAAAGGTCTACAGCAGACAGATGGATATCAAGCAACAGTATTATGGGATGAATATAAATGGGGAAAGAAAACATCTCTTGAAAAACTAATCGCATACAATCATGCAGACGTTGAAGGTATGAAAACTATTTTAGATTATTCTATTCAATACATTTTTAAAAAAGAAAACTACAAAAAAATATTTCCAGCTCCATTTAAATTTACTAGTAAAAAATCCAAATTGGATACAAAAGGGATCAAAAATTTTGTTCAAACCAGTCCTATCCCATTTAATCCAAAAGCGACTTTAAAATATCAAAAACTTGCTGCAAAGATTAATAAAAATATCAAAATAGTCGGTATAGATTTAACTGGAAGCGAACAAAAAGCTGCAGGTATGGCTTTTTTACATAATGATTTCGTCGAAACTTCTTTAATCAAAAGCAATGATGATATCATCAATAGTATTATCGAATTTGCACCTGATATTGTTTCCATAGATTCACCTCTTTCTTTACCATTAGGCCGTATTTCTGTTTTCGATGACGATCCTGGCCGTGATAAATTTGGAATTATGCGTATATGTGAAAGAGTTCTAAAAAAACGGGGTGTTAATGCTTACCCAACTCTCCTGCCAAGTATGCAGAAATTAACCAAACGCGGAATTGAACTTGCGGATAGATTAAGAAAGCTTGGAATACCAGTTATCGAAAGTTATCCCGGTGCGATTCAGGACATCATTGGTTTACCAAGAAAACAAGCCAGTTTGGATTTATTGAAAAAAGGACTGGGAATTTTTGGCCTTCAAGGTAAATTTTTAACTACGAATACCAGTCATGATGAGATAGATGCAATTACATCAGCTATTGTAGGTATTTTCTTTCTGAGTGGTGATTATGAACCAATAGGAGACCTCAGAGAAAATTATATGATTATTCCTGATTTACATTCTGCAAACAAGAAAAAAACGGTTATCGGATTATGCGGTGAAATTGCTTCAGGCAAAACAACTGTTGCACAAATGATTGAAAAAAGTAATTTTCAATATGCAAGCTATAGTCAAATTTTAAAAGATACATTACTGCAGCAAGAAAAACCGATAAATAGAGAAAACTTACAAATATTAGGCATTGAATTTCATAAAAATCAAACCGAATTTTCTAAAAAAGTCTACGAAACTGTCCAAGAATTCGATCAAATTGTAATCGATGGTTTGCGTCATCCAGAAGATTATGCTTTCTTTTTTGAAACATACGGTTTCAATTTTCGATTACTTTACATGCATGCAGACTATGAACAGCGTGAAGAAAGATATCGAGTTCAAGGATTCACTCCAGACGAATTCAAATCAGCAACTTCACATCTTTCAGAATCAAACATACCTTTATTAAAGCCAATTGCATATAAAATCATTGAAAACAATGGTACACATACTGCTTTAGAAGAAAAAATAAAAGAGATTTTGACGGAGATACAATAGTGGGGATTACAATCATTGTCGGTGGGCAATATGGTGGAGAAGGCAAAGGCAAAGTTGCCCATTACTTCGCAAAAGAAAAAAATATTGACATAGCCGTTCGTGTTGGTGGAACAAATTCCGGACACACCGTCGTATCCGATGATGGAAAGAAGATAATTCTACGTCAATTACCTACTCCCACTATTTTGCCAAATACTATAGCGATATTATCTGCTGGAAGCTATATAGATATTGATTTACTGTTTGAGGAAATGGATCTTATTGGTCTTTCTGCTGATAGATTGATGATTGACAATAATGCAATGATTATCACTGAAGAAGACAAGGCTATGGAAGCTCGTAGTACCTTGCGAGCTGAAATTGGTTCAACACAAAGCGGAACAGGAAGCAGTGTTGTACGGAGAATTCAAAGAAATAAAACCACGCTCTTAGCCCGAGATATTGATGCTTTAAAACCTTTTGTGTGTGATACTAAAGAATATTTATATGAACAGCTACAAGCAAAACGTGATATCTTGATAGAAGGAACTCAAGGATTTGGATTATCGCTTCTACATTCGCCTCACTACCCTTATACAACATCGAGAGATACAACTGCAGCCGGATTTTTGTCTGAAGTAGGATTAAGTCCTTTCGATGTTGATGAAATCGTTTTAGTCCTTCGAACCTTTCCTATCCGAGTTGAAGGTAATTCTGGACAATTAGCCAATGAAATAACTTGGTCTGAACTTCAACAGATTCCAGAACTTTCATCAGTCACTAAAAAAACACGGAGAATTGCTAAATTTGATCCAGAAATTGTTAAAAAAGCGATCATGGCAAATCGACCAACAAAAATAGTAATGAATCACCTTGATTACGTGCAAAAGTCTCAACAAGAAACTTTTATTCAGGAGATTGAAAAACAAATTGGTAAAAATATTGATTTAATTGGAGTAGACAATAAATGGCTAACTTCAATGAAATAAATCAAACCATTAGCGATTCAAACGATCCTCAAAAGCAATATGAAAAATACCAATTTATAGATCCTTTTAGAAATGAAATTTCCCCAGCTCTTTTGAATGGTTATGATATAGAAACATACATAAAAAAATGTGGAATTATATCTCCTTATGAACCAGACAATGTAGGTAGCGCTACTTATAAGATTCCTATGTATGGTGACGTATATTCTTGGAATGATAAAAAGAGCAAAATGGCTGTAATTCATCTTACTCGAGATAAACCTGAGCAAACGATTACATTAAAACAAAACTCCATTACATATTTTCATATTGATACTATTTTTAGAGTACCATATTATATGGTTTTTAGATTTAACCTGACCGTTAGTTTGGCACACAAAGGTCTTTTATTGGGAACCGGTCCTATAGTTGATCCTGGTTTTCAAGGTAGAATTTTAATACCTGTTCACAATTTAACAGCAAACGATTATACTCTTCGAGCTGGTTCAGGATTAATTAGAGTTGAATTCACGAAATTAAGCCATAATGATCTTTTTTGTTCATACAATAATCAGCAAAATACATATAAGTTCAAATTTCCAAAAAAAGCTATCAATTTAACAGCAACACAATATTTTGATGATATTCATTCCAATAGACCTATAGTAAGCTCAATTCCTGAAGCAATGCAAAGCGCTGAAATCTCTGCCAAAGCTGCAATGAATAGCTTAAGTAAAATAAAATTAACAGGGCTTATATCAGCCATTATTGCACTATTTGGATTGGGTGGTGGTATTATTTATCCTACATATAGTTTAGTGCAAGATACACATGCATTAATTGACACGCTGAGTGAAAAAACGAGTGAAATTAAATTACTTAAAGATAAAGTTGAGAAACAAGAAAAATCTATTGACAAGCTAGAAACTATTATTAAAACAAAAACCATTGTAAAAAAAGAAATAATAAAAGATTCTACTGGACAATGCTTAATAATCAAGGGACAATCTGATGAAAAGAATCGAGATATGCGGGGGGATTGCATCCGGCAAAACGACCCTTGCTTCACTTCTACAACAAAATAATATTGGTACGGTAATTTATGAGGATTTCCAGAGTAATCCTTTTTGGAAAGCCTTTTATGAAAATCCAGGTGAATATATTTTTGAAACAGAAATCGCTTTTACTCTTCAGCACTATCATGAGATAAAAAAAGCAAAATCAAATATTATTATCTGTGATTACTCTTTTTTCCTAGATCTTGCATATGCCAACGTAGGTCTCTTAGCAAATAAACTAAATATATATCAAGAAATGCTAAACGAATTGTACGCTGACATTTCACATGCAGATTTGTACATTTATTTAGAATGTCCAGCTAACGAAGAATTACATAGAATAAGGAACCGTAATCGGTCAGTTGAAAATAACATTCAAAGCAATTTCTTAGAAGATTTAAATTCCAGTTTATACTCAATAATCTCTACTTCAGACGCTAATATCTTAAAAATCGATAGTTTAAAATATGATTTTGCTCATAATCCAAATGATCAGCAATTTATTCTTGATATTGTGTCGAATAAAATAAATTCATTATAATCATTGCATCAAAAATTATTTTTTGATCATTATTACCTTACATAAAACCTCATCATATCGTTCGTCACCCATTGCCTCTTTCCATCGGACAATATATTCGATGATGACATCAGGGTTAAGTTTATAACCCTCCAACTCTTTTTGAAGGATTTTATCACTCAAGCGGTTTTTATTTTCGGGCTTCGATAATACTCCGATAATGTATCCATTTTTAATAATTTCAAATCGTAAATTCAAGTCGTTCTTTAGAGTCTTTCTGATTTGAACCGTATCTCCGGCTTTAGGCTGTGTTCGAGATATTCCAATAACTGCTTCATAGTTTTTTAGCCATATATCCCCTAAACCCATCGTAAAAATGATGCTATCAGGTTCAGGGTCCGTTTGCGTCACCGATACGACTTCATCGGATAACGATTCCATAGGCTTGAAGCATCGATCTTGCGTGTGAATGTAGAGGTTCTCTTTGGCACGTGTTATGGCAACATACAAAAGCCTACGCTGATAATCATCCTGAATAAAGTCATTTTCAACCATCACATAGACACTGTCGAACTCTTTCCCTTTGGCTTTGTGCATCGTAGAAACGATTACTTTTGCTTTTGTAAACTCAAATTCGTCAAACTCAATATCATAAAGATACTCTTCAAATGCCGCTGCTAAATACTCAGGTACCAAGTTTTCCGTATTGTTTTCATTAATGAACCGCTCAATCACTTTTTGTGCAAGCGGATAATTTGCTGATGATGAATAGTGTTGTTTTATCCAAGCTTCCGCTTCAACATACGATGACTTTTTCCACTGTTCTAAAAAATCCTGTAACTCCACAAGCTGACCCAATCTAAAACCGTCTTTAGAGGTAATGTATTTAACATTGATCTCTTTGGCTTTGAGAATAGAATAAAGGGTCAAAACAGCATTGTTTGTTCGGCATAGTACCGCGATATTTTCAGATGGATCGTTTTCTATAGCTTTGGCTATATTTGCTATCATGGAAGTATTCTGAGGATAATTTACGATCTGAATATATCCATTTCCCGTATCATTGGCGATTAAATCATCCTGCTTAAGACGATTCGGAATGGTTCGAGCAAAGGTGTTGGCAAAGGTTACGATATTATGCTTGCTTCGGTAGTTATTGAGCAGAGAATAGCGAGCAAAATTACCGGAAGCTTCATCCTCTTCTTCTACTGATGCACTATCATTAAATTCTGTCTCGAACGCTTTCATAAAGGTCACATCTGCACAATCATCGCCATCGAAATTGTTGATGCACTGATCATCATCTCCTACCGCGATAATCCGTTTGTTCGCCTCCATTTTTTTGAAGATCATCGTTATGAATCGGTATGTTTTTAAACTCACATCCTGATACTCATCAAGAATCAACATCGTCTTAAACGGTATCTCAATTTCTCCTCGTGCTATCCCATCAGTTGCAAGAGAAATAGCATTAGAGAGTTGATTTTCATCCGATATTTTTTTCCCTATCAGCTGCAATGCATACGCATGGAAGGTCATAATATCCACTTCATACGCCAATCCGCCGATTAGATCATATAGTCGTGTACGAAACTCATTGGCTGCTGCCCTGCCGTGGGTAAGCATGAGAAAATGATCCGGTTTATGATTCTCCAATGTAATGAGAGACGCGATTTTATGTACAAGTGTTTTAGTTTTACCGCTTCCGGGACCGGCAAGTACCATCACTGCTCGATTGGTTTTATCTTCAAAAACTTTGGATTGTTCTTCATTGAGATTAGCAATAATTTCTCGATAGCGTTCCTCAGTCAGTGGAAGTTTGATCATCTTCTCATCAAACTTATAGAGCTTTTTAAAGGCGTTATACTCCATTGAGAAATAGTCGCTCACAAACTTAACGCATCTCTCCCATCCCTCTTTTAGAAGCTTTTTGAAAAATGCCATGAGAATATGGATCGCTTCAGTTTTTCGCTCATAATAAAGCTTCAAGCTATTATTATAATCCCTCATTTTTTGATAAGGTTTTGCTTCACTCATCCGCTCTGTTTTCTCTATCGCAAATGCCTGATAATAGATTAGCCTTCCACGACGAAGTTTGAACTCTTTTAGAGTGTCATGCATATAAACGAGTGTATGGTGAAACCCTTCAATACTCATTTTAGAAACTTCACTGATTGTTTTTTTGAGCTCTGTAGAGGAAAACTCGATTTCATCGTTATTTCCACTGTGTTTTTCCAGAAGGGCATCGACGATTCCTCGTGCAATCTTTTGTCGTATGACGATCAATTCTGCGATTTTAGTCATATCCCCTTTTTCAAGAATGAGACAAAAATCTTTTTTGAATTTGACTTTGAACTTTTTCTTTGCCAATGCCGCTAGATGTGTAAAACTTTGTATGATTTTTTTGGACAAACGGATATGGTTTGTCTTCTCACCCAACATCTCATTGATATCCCGTAAATGAAACTCTCTTTGATAGTCCGGTAAAGATTTAAAAAACTCCAATAGTTTATTCTCAAATGCAAAATGAGCTTCAAGCTCTTTTTTAACCCCTTTGGTAATATGTGCACTAATATCGTTTTCCATAGCGATTAGTTCGTACTCTGCCAATGCGTAGAGAACTTTATGGACATCGCTTCGTTTGACACCGGAGTGTTCGGATAAATCATCTACTTCAATAGGATCGAGCTTACTACGCCCTATGATAACGCTCATAATCCTAATCATCTCATCGTATAGCTCTAAAATCTCTTTATCGGGATCAAGTACTTTATGGACATACTCCATAGCGCTGGAGTTTTCCTCTTTTTTGACCGAGGTAGCATAGATTTTAGTGGTATTACGTCCTCGTTCAATGATTCCGGCTTCTTCGAGTTCAAGGAGTGCCGTTTTAATCATTACATCGTAATCTTTTGAACTATCTTCGGTATCGATCCCTGCTTTTTCAGCGATTTGCTTTGTGGAAAGGATAGCAGGATTACGTTTCTCTTTTTTGATCTCTTTGAGGATACGGTTGATCTCGGCATATTCGATTTTTGAACGGTTTTGTTGATTAAAGAGCTTGTCAAAATCTTTATTGGAATACAAAACGATACACTCGGCATCAATTGCATCGGATCGCCCTCCTCTTCCTGATTCTTGGAGATACGATTCTAATGAATCGGAAGTCTCATAGTGGATGACTGCTTCGATATTGGGCTTATCGATCCCCATACCAAACGCTGTGGTAGCGATAACAATATCGATCTTATCATCAATGAAATCATTCAGAATATCGGATTTATTCCGTCCGTGACGTTTCCCCTCTTCGATCTCACTGTCTATTTTTGAATAGAAGGGCTCAATTTCTAGTCCCATCTCAATAATGCGAAAATCTTGAAGGAGCTTTTCGGAGAGTTCTTTGCACATACGAGCATTTTGCGGAATATAGATGATCGTCGCTTTTTTACCGATGCGGCTGATCTCTTTTACAAGGGTTTCATATTTATCTTTATCATCGGCAACTTCGATTGCGTTGTAGTGTAAGTTGGTTCGTTTTGCGGACGCTAGATACTCCGATAGTGTCAGATTCAATCTATCCGAGAAATAGCGTTTTATATCATCAAGTACTTCAGGCTTCGCCGTTGCCGTCAGACATGAAACCGGGATGAGTCCTTGAAACGGTGAGCTTGTTTGCAGATCACGGATAAAAGAGGCAATATATTTGTAATCGTGCCGAAAATCATGCCCCCATGAAGAAAAACAGTGCGCCTCATCGATAACAAATCGTTCGATAATTCTTTTTTTAAGAGCATTGAAGATCGAGTGAGAACGCAATGCCTCAGGTGCTAAGTAAAGTACATCGATAATGCCGTTTTCCACCTCGGCAATAGCGTTAAGTCGCTCGATTGGACTAAGATAGCCACTGATGGCGGCAACTTTAAAGTTCTGATTTTTCTCCCGAAAACTCTCAACATGGTTTTTCATCAGCGCTTGTAGCGGGGAGATAACAATCGTAAGCGCTTTATAGGCTTGAGCTTTGATCAGTGCTGGCATTTGAAAAGTAAAAGTTTTTCCTCCCCCTGTCGGGAGAATAGCGAGTAATGATTCACCTCTAAGTGCAGATTCAATGATATGAAGCTGTGAGATATTTTCCAATTCTTGGCTAAATAGGTCGTTTCCGCTGTCTCTAGCTTCAAATTCTCTAAATCCAGGAAGACCGAATTCATCTCTAGCAAACTGTTTTAAATCAATTGAATTTTGATCATAGAGAAGCTCTTTGAGTAATTGAACCGTCTTAGGAAACGTTTGAAGAACCGCGTAAGAGAGTGAAGTGCGCTCTCTTGTCATTAGATATACCAGAAGGATTCCCATCTCAGCCGGAGACTCCTCCAAAAGCTCTAAAAAACGTTGTTTGGAACATTTGATCTTGGTATAAAATTCTTCATACACATCTACATATTGAGGCTCAATATTGAGATATTCAAAGAAAGCTTCAAAATAAGGATTTTTTCTCAATAAAGAGCTCAATAGCGATTGCATTGAGGGGCCAAAGGAGCGAAACCGCTTGATCATTAGTTCTAAAAGCTCTTTGGTAGCTATGCAATCGCCAAATGGATCGTTTTGAATATGAGCTTCAGTCTTATAGGGTTTGGAGAGTTTATGAGAAAGCTTGTCCGGATAAACAAGCATTGATACATAAAAAGTATCTATGATTTTAGCGGTATCAAAAATGGGGTTGAAAGAGGTTTCTAATAAAAACTTTTTATCATGATTGATGAAGTTGTGACCGCAAATATAGGGAGGTTTATGTTCAAAATAGAGTTCTCGTATGTAATTAACGCTTTTACCGTTATAAGTGATATCGTTGAGCCATGCACCCACCAAGTCAATTTTATGGGTATGTACGCCGACTTCGAGATCAATAAAGAGAATATCCGATGATCCCATCTATACAGTATAATCCATTGTTATTTTTTACCAATTCTAAAGAATAATTGATTGTAGCAAATATTTTTGAATTTACCTGTAAAAAAGTAATTAATTTGTTATTTTTTTTAAATATTCAATGTCATATTTTAAGTGGATTTCGAGATAATACCTAATAAAGGATAATAAGGAATTATCATGTCACCTAATAACGATACAGTCAAGAATATTGATATAATTATCGGGCCAGTATTGGCTCTTCTTGGATTTTTCTTTACCTATTGGTTAGATCCACTAGGATATGGTTCTAAACAAGCTGCAACTTCAATTCCAGCATTTTTATTATCAATTATTATTCTTTTAATTGATCATGGTCGTATTGTTGCTAAAGAAACAAAAAAAATGTCAGAAATATCATTCAGTGTTTATGAAGCAGTTAAGAATAATTTACACGTTACTAAATTTGGAAGTCCCGAAAAAGCCATAGAATACATAAATAGTCGAATGAGTTCTCTAAAAGAAGTTAATAATACATCATTTAATCTTGTAGGAGCAAGCGAAAAAGCTGAAAATAAATTTTATAAAACTACTATTTATGATCAATTTCAAAACAATATAGCAAGATATACATCTACAAGAGAATTAATATGGCAAGATATTGGAGATAATTTAGCATTAAATAGATTCAAAAAAATTTATAATGAAGCAAAAAAAAATAATATCAATCATCGTTATTATCCAAAAATTATTTGCTGTGAACCTCAAATGAATTTTATACTTTTAACTTTTCATGATGATTCAAAAGAAGTTTTATTTAATTGGGATTTTCGTGGAGCAGGAAGAGAACCGATTGTCTTATTATCTCGTGATCAAGAAATTATTCAAATGTTCGCAATACATTTTGATCATTTATTAGCACAAGGAAGTATCCCGCATGATTTTGTTCAACAATCTTAAGTAAGAATTCCAACTAAATCCACTCCAATAAAATATGAGTTCTTGTCTTGTTCAGTGCCTTGTAAATAGTTTTCAAGCCACATATGAAGTTCATGTTGAACAATTTCATTAACATATAATATATTCCACCTAATTGTCTCATATAAATATTTTAAAAAATCATTGCTATATGGACTTTTTGCTTGAAATAGTTCAAAATTAATATCTTTTTTTCTAAAATCTGATTTATTGAGTAATTCAAAAACTCGATCCATATCATAGTGATGAAAACTGTCATTATTATTGACTGAATTAAATATAGAGGTATCTAAACGAATACGTCTTATCTGTTCTAAAGGCCCAAATCGTAGTATTCCACCATCATACTGCCTCACTACAAGCATTCCATTATTTTTTGTTTTTTTGTATAACGTATTCAATAAGTCTTCTGCATCAAAAACATATGGAAAAATATTAAAAGCCAAGTACATATCAGCATTAGGAATTGAGTTTTTATTTGCAAAGTCAGCATTAATAAACTGAACTTTTCTTTTCCAATTTTTGGATCGAATACTAGCTTCCTCTAATGCAGATTTATCCATGTCTATACCGATTAATTCACAGTCAAGTGGAGCCATTTCATTAAAAATTTCTAACCACAAACCAATACCACACCCAAGATCAACAATTTTTTTAGGATTGAAAGAAAGCAACATAGATACGAATTTTTTTCTGGAGTCAATTTTCGCAAGATGGTGAGTAGTTAACCATTCAGTCGAACTTAAAGGTTTACCCGCAATATTATGCCACTGAGTCATCGATAATTCCTTATTATCCTTTATTCAGGAGCAAGGAATTAAGGATTAAAAATCTTCAAACAACCGTCTTGGATGCTTTGTGAGAAGGATCTTTTTTTGATGTCTTGGATTTACTTTTGTATAGATTTGAGTGGTAGAAATTGAAGCATGACCAAGGATATTTTGAATATATCGTATATCAACTCCCTCTTCCAAAAGCAATGTAGCCATTGAGTGTCGGAACATATGTGGAGTTATATGGGTTGAAATATTGGCTTCATTCGTATATCGTTTAATCATAAAACGAACGGATTGTTCAGATAGCGCATTATCTAATCGATTAATAAATAAATGTTCTCGCTCAGCAATATCCTGTGCGAACAAATGCAAATATTCTTTGATTAGACTTTTGATTTGTTGTGTACCAAAATGAATAGTTCTCTCTTTATTCCCTTTCCCGATAACAGTGATTGAACCGTCTTGGAGATTTAAAGATGTGCGTTTCAAACTGCATACTTCGGCGACTCGGATTCCAGTCGAAAACAATAATTCAATTACTACAATGTCTCGTACCAATGTTTTGTATGCATACGATGATTTACTTTTATCGAGTGACGCTCTGTATTTATACATGTATCGTAGAAGTTTTTTTATTTCATTTAAGCGAATTGTTTTAGGTAATAGATTGGCTTCTTTTATTTTCAAATGTAGCTGTCTAAACGGGGATTCTATAATGTGATTTTCAGATTCCAAATAGGAAAAAAATGCTTTTGCAGTAGCTAATTTTCGTTTGATAGTTTTTTCTTTGTATTGAGAAGTAAAAAGGTGTTTAACATACTCTCTCAGAAGTGTTTTATCAATATCTTGAAGGGGTGTACTGACATTATATCGATTAAATTGCTGAAGATCGATTTGATATGCTTTAAGGGTTTTTTCACTCAGATTCTTTTCGTAGGTACAATGGAATAGGAATGATTCGATGTGGTGTTGCATTACAGTCCTTAGGTGTTTTTTGACTGTATACCCTAAAGAACATATTGATATGTGTAAATAAATGTCAAGCGATATTTATAAACAACCAATTTGTTATGAACATTTTACTAAGAATCAGTAGTTTTACGCTTGTTTTACAGTGTAAAAATCTTCCATTATTCCCTATTTTAAAAATAAATGCAATACCTTTTGATCGCCAATTTTTAGATATTTTTTGGACAAAAACCTATTGCATAGAATTCTAATCTGGTGTAAAATTTCCTCAGTCGCGACCAAGAACGTTCTTGAAAAGTTTCTTGAATCACGAGATAAACCAGCTACTTATCTTGTGTTCATCTTGTATTAAATCCTGATCAGATTTTTACTTTTGTCAATTCTTTTAAAAAAAGGCCCAATCAGAGGAGGACCTTTTCATGTCTGAATTTCTGTGCTCATACAGGAATTTTTAGTAATCGCAGCGCGGCATTATCTAATGTGACGTTGCACTGATGAATAAGGAGAAACAATTATGTCAAAAGTAATGTACAGCGATTGTGCTATTTCAATCGAAGAACAAAACGCATCTATACTGATTAACCCTAAAGGGGAGAGATTTTATTTCATCCCGTGTGACGCTCAAGAGGGAGTTTTTACCGACGCGACCCTTCGTTTAATGGATGATGGAACCTATGAAATTGAGGGGATCCAGCTTCTGTATACCGAGCATAAAGATATGGCACTGAGTTATGAAAAGCTCTTGTGCGAACATCCCGCAGAGCTGATCCGTAAACAGAGCTTTCTGGGATTTACGTGGTACAAAGCAATCGGTGTTATGAAACGTGAAGTGCGTACTCGATACATCTGTAAACATAAAACATACCGAATCCATGAGCGGCTTGAATTCTTATCCCATACCTTTATTCAGGAGATATGAGATGATCGAATATACCGGAGGATGGGAACTGATCCCATTAAGTATATTTTTGATTGCCGGGTTTGTTATGATCGTGTTCTTATCCGAAGGGATGGTCTTTGTGGGGGTATTGATCCTTGCAGGGGCGATGAATATTCTCTATCTAAATCATGCCAAACATCTTGAAGAACAGTTTGTTCTCCAGAGCTTCAATGCGGGTCAATCACTTAAATGTGGATTGTGGCGTGGAGAGCTTACTTTAATCAACCCTCATAATGGTTGGAGATGGGAGGAAGGTATCGGGTTTGTAAAAAACGATCAAATTATCGGTGATATTGATTTATGCAAGGTGATTGCGGAGGAGCCACCGTTGCCCCAGACAATTGCGTATTTGGGGATATATTTAGTCTTGATCGCTTTTTTGGTCAGTATCCGTTTGCTTATTCAAGCGTTAATCCAAAAGGAGAATAAATATGACCCCGATGTTGAGTGAATTCTTGGGATTGAGTCTTTTTTTCTTTGCATTGGGATGTGGCAGCTTGATGATAATCAGCTGTAACCGCTCAATAATGAAATGGGTTAGTGGGTATACGGTGATAATCGGAGCGAGTGTTTGGCTCACGGATGAAATCAAATGGATGCTGCTAGGCGGAATCGTTTTTATGCTAATTGCCGCTTCTTACGCAACATGGAATCTCTATAAACAGATGAGCGTGTGTTTACGCCAAATGAAAGAGATCGATAAAACAAACAAATGAGGGAAAAGTAATGATGCAAATGCATGATATCGTCTTAATCGTGATGGCAATCACGCTCATTGGATTCGCTATGAACCTTTTATACACCATGAGAGCATTTAAAGTATTGATTCTATGGTCAATACTGCTGAGCGTTACGGAGATGGCAGTAGCACAGATGCACTATGAGATCAAATGGTATGTTCTATCCATACTGCCGTTTTATCTCTTTGCCCTGATATACATGATGGTGAAGCTCCGTATCCGGATAAATGAGACACTTAAACGGATTGATAAACGCGAAAAGGAAGAGAAACGTGAAGCACGTAAAGAAAAAATACGTGCCGGTGCAGAGGAGATGGCACAACTGTACAGAACCGATCCCGAACTAAAAGAACTCAATGAATTCGTCGGAGATTATCATGAAACACTTTTCTCTGATGAAAAAGAATCACTATGATAACCATCCTGTACAGAACCGTTAATGAGAGAGAACGGTATTACACCATACAGCTTCTTCCCAATCTGTTTGGGGAGAGTATGGTTATTCGGACCTACGGCTCAACCAAAAAAGTTAAACCCACCGGAGAGATCCGGGAAGTCTACTCCAACCAAGCCGATGCGCAGCATTCAGTAGAAGTACTGATTGCATCCAAATGCAAACGGGGCTATTGCTCCAAACCAACACAACAATAAGCCCTATAGGCTGATAGGAAAAAAATATGTTAATGCTTACTTTAATCACGCTTCTGGTCGCAGCGGCTGCACTGTACCGATTTATCCTGTGGTTCAATAGCTATACTCGCATTCATGCACACTATGAGTTTTTCACAATGGATCATTCCCTCGCGATGGTATTCTCATACGCTCTGATCTTCTTCGGCTACAACTGGATTCAAAACAGTGATGACGGACTTAATGGAGCAATTGTAATGGGAATTGGTATCCTCATTTTACTATGGGTGATGATTAACAACTTTATCAAAGCTCCAGGGCTCTACGCGATAGCGGGTTCTTTAGCGCAACTCATCTTGTACATCCCGATCGCCATAGGAGCGGTGATTATTGTATTTGTTGTGCTGGCATGGGCTTCACAGACCAAACCAGTATATGTCATTAACAATGATTAAGGGATAAAGAGCGCTATGAAATGGCTCGTTATTATAGGGGGATTCTTTCTTCCCTCACTCGTATTACTTTTTAACGCCCATACGATGAAAGAGCAGATAGAAGCACTGTGTGGATTGATACTTGGAAGTCTATTGATATACATCACCTTGCGTCCGAATGATCCAAGAGTAAAACGGTGGTTGGATCGGTTTTAGTGTAGCGAGAACAAAACAAGAAAGAGGACTAATTCTCTTTAAAAAAATCAGTGATATCACACTCAAGGATATGAGCAAGTAGATAAAGGTGCTTGATATTGAAGTGCTGCTTTTTGAGATAAAGTTCCCCTTGAGAAATCAAACCCGGAGATTTTAGATTCATTGCCAAAGCAAGCTGTAGTTGCGTTATACCGCGAAGTTCGCGATATTTTTTGACATTTGCACCGATACGGCGGTACAGTGAATCAATATCTGTATCCTTGATATCATCAATGTCTCTCAATAGATCTCCATAATAGTTATTACTATTTGGAGTGTACTTATGTTATACTCCTTTGCTCAAATAGTAATAACTATGTAGGCAAATAAAAATACACAATTAGGACAAAAAATGACGACAATAAAAATTATCTCGGCAGTATTAGCAGGAATGTTATTGATGAGCGGGTGTGCTGCAACAGCGGGTAATCAAAAATTAGGGTCTATGGAAAAAAGTCAGTTGAACTCCGGAATCATTAAAGGGACATCAACCAAAAAAGACGTTGAAGCACTGCTAGGGCAAACGGATAAAGTAACTCCGACTAAAGACGGTGGTGAAATATGGACATACAGTTTTGCAAGAGCATCATTAAAACCGGCAGCGTATATTCCACTGGTCAATATGTTCTATTCAGGTACCAATAATACGACTAAAATCGTAGTAGCTGAGTTTGATGCTAATGGAATCGTTAAAGAAGTAATCAGTAAAGAAGCCGAAAGCGAAACAAAACGCGGTTTATTTCAATAAACTTATAACTAAAAACTCAATACATGAAAACTAGTTACTTTAAGGCAATGGCATTGATCAGTATGTTGTCCTCTTCTCTTATTGCAGAGGAGATGGTTCCAAAAAAAACGTTAGCCATTGTCTATGAAAATAGTAAAACATCTGATGCCTTATTTGATAAGGCATTCGACTATTTTAAAAAACTGACAGAGACTGGTGAACTAAAATCGGCAGAGTTTGGAACGGCAAAAATCTTTGGTGAAGTGATTGATATTCAAACACCTACTGACAGCACAACGGCTTCCAAGCATGAAAGAGATGCTGCAGCAATATCGGTTAAAAATGCCATTGAAGCAGCAAATATTCCTTATTCAGGACGATTTAGCATACTCGTCACCAACCTTCTCTTTGGAGATAAATCGCTCGGATATGCTATAAACCCTTACAAAGGATGCTATCAACACGATTTTTTAGCTAAAGGATTAGAGCAAACCGGTTTTAAAATCGTAGATGCAAGTGAAAATCCGGATATCACTATGACGATCGGCATTGATGCATGTATGACTGAGAACGAGTACAAAGCATACATTCAAAAAAACACTGCGATTAAAATTAATAACGCTACTACAGTAAATGGAAACAACAGTTCAAGTTTTGGCAACGACTTGATACGTTCGGGTTCGAGTGCTCAGTTAGGGACTCCTACCGGTGGAGGTAATGCCGGATTGGCAGTTGCCGGAGTCGGTTTGGCGCTCAATATGGTAAGTTGGATGACTACAAAAACACCGCAAGAAAGAGATCTGATCCGATATCACGTTAAATTTGAGGGGAAAGATAAAACACCTTTGGAGTTTTATCCAATGGGGCTTTCAAAGAATACCCATAAAGAGGGTGCTCCGATTGATATGAGTTCTTATCAAGAGGGTGAAAAATATCTTTTCACTACATTTATAGCTTGGAATGTAGCGGATAGTGCGTTTAGTGAAAAGCTACCACCGTATCTTTTGGAAAAAGATATTTCAAAAGCTACCGAAATGATAGTTGTGGCAAAAAATAATAAAACAAAGGAAACAAATCAATGATCAATGCAAAATACATTGCATTTCTCTTGGGTGCAACACTTATGATTGGTTGTTCAGGCAACCAAGAAAATAAGAACGCCAATACTATAGTAAAGAAAGATATCGAACAAACATCATCTAAAATCGAACCGACTCAATATAAGGTTCTAGATTTGACAATGGGAATGGATAAACAAGCGCTATTAAAAAAGGGGTTTGATTGCGGTTCATTGGCATATTCTGGCTATTGTGAAATCTATACCCATCCAGAAGCTCCTAAAAATAGTTACCAGGCAATCAACAAGAATGGAACCATAAACGGTATTCAAACCCATTTGGATAAAAACGGCCAAATCTATAAAATTGTTTTAACATCTAGGCATACTCATAACAATAATGACATTGAGCAGTTTAAACAAACCCTTTCACAATTAGTGGATCATAACCCAAGTATCGATGAAGCATTGGAAGTGATGGATTCGGGGTATTTTCAGGGGGCTCATTTCGTATCACTCAGTTTTACCGATAAGGCAAGACTCGCAGTGTTCACAGCACAAAAAGAAAATGTGGCATCCACGGCAGCATCAGATATTAAAAATTTCGGGAAATAACTATGTCTAAAATCCCCCCAAATAATGTTCCGTAATGTTCGCCCGATTGTGCTTCATCTCCCACGATACTGCTTGCAGGCTCTGCTCATACGTATAGCCTTCCTTAGCATATTCCATCATTCGACGCTTCACAAAATTCCAACGTAACCCGTGTGATCCTTCCGGGGTCATGCCAATTTTCTCACAAGCATCTCGAATATCATAACTGTATTTTTGGCGATCGATTTTGAAGCGTTTATTGGTTCTAAAGTGATGTAAAAGATGATTGTAGGTAGTAGTTGATACCAAAACATCTCCTTCTTTTCCACCTTTTTCCTTGGTAAAAATCACCCCCTTATTCGTTCCTGTGATCGGATCAAATCTGATACCATGCATTTGATCAGATTTGATAAGCGCCACCCCCTCGATTCGAGTCCCACCTTCATATTGAATCGTTGCCGCTAAACGATGGATGTCATTAGACAACGATTCAATCAAAAGCTTAGGATTTTGATATGCACGGTTATGGTAATTATTCGCTACTAAATTAAGATCACGTGATTCATCAACAATTTGTTGACGAATTGAAAAATCATAATTTCCTTCTTTGCCGTATGTCGCCAAAGTAAATTGCTTGAGAGCATATTCCAACTTATTCATAGCACTACTGATACGTTGAATATACTTAACACTTGGGTAATAGCCAATTTTATAATCTAGGTATGCAGCAACATGCTCTGCACTAATTTTTTCAGCGTCTTTTATTTGCCAATGTTCGCGTAAATAATTAAAAAAATTATTCCAAATATTCCGATAGCTTTCCATGGTTTTATAGCTGGCAACTTTTTGGTAATGAGAATGATTTGGATCAATACGTTCAGTTTTTTTGGCTCCTGCATAAAACGCACATTGACACAGGATAGAACTTTGAAAATATACAGAACCACGCAATGATTTTCCTCTGTTTTAAATAATGCGGATTAAGCCCCCGACAGGCAAAGATATCTAGTTAAGGCAATCTGCTCATTTTTTTACAAGTTAGCATCCACTTGACTCTTTTGGTTACGGTGGTGCGATCGCCCGTAGGTCGTATCTGAGCTCCATCGATTTTTTACAGTAAATGTTAAAAAAGCAATCGTAGCATGGATTTTTGTTGGATAATCTCGAAGATTTTTTTGAGAGGATGTGGATGTTTTCTATGGTTTCCATTTTGTGATGACCGCGTAGGCAGAAGCACCCACAGGGGGCGCTTCGTTGGTTGTATAAGATATACGACAAAAACATTTAAAAAAACACAAAAGAAACATCTCAAGAAACATTCTATTGCTTCTTTTTATTGCCTTCCTCTACAAAACGTTTAAAAATTGCACGCTTTACTGGATCTGGTAATATTGATTTTTCCATAGCATCCATCTCTTCCATCGCTCTTTTGTTAAGTGGAGTAAAATCTGACATCTGCTTGAAAAACAAGTGCATTTCGTCATGAGTTTTTTCTTCTAATAATTTTGCTTTTGAATAGCCTTGAAGCGCATCTATAAATGAAGCATGAATTGTTCTGCACAAACCTCTGTTTAAATAGACTTTTTCATCTTTAATAAATTTACAGAAAAATGTATGGAGAATTTTTCCATTTTCTTGCTTCTTCTGAACTACTTCAAACTCAGCACTGTCAAGATCAGAATAATACCGCTGACCGAAAAGTCCTATGGACTCACAGAGATATTTGACCTCCTGATAATTTTCAGAAAAATATAAATTTTTATAGGCAAGAACAACAAATAATAGGAACTTTTTCCCTTTTTTATCCAGCTCAAAAACAAGATGTAATACAAAACTTCGATCTTGCGTCAATGGAACCGTCCTAGTCCTAACAACTGCCCCTAACGGTAACTCTTCATCTTCATGTACCATTTTTACTCCTCAATATTTTTTTCTTGTGTTTCTAATTCATTCCACAGCTTCCAAATTGTGGAATGGTCAACTTCAAACTTTTTGTCTTTTTTCAAAAACGTAGCAATGTCTCTATAACTAAGACCTTGCTCAATTTTGAGATTTCTTACGATAGACCAATATCTTAAAAGCTGTTCGCGTTGGCGATTGCGTTTTTCATGCTTTGCACGCACTTTATTGGCCTTAGACTCGATAGTACCTGACAACCGAATGTGTTCACCAAGTGCAAAGTTCAATGCAATATAGGAGAGAATACTTATATCCTCATTCGGATTTGAATTCTTTAATCGATATATGAATTCTCGATGCATCCGCATGATCTCTAACCATTCAGTAAGCGTACATCGGGCAAAGATACGCAATCTCTGCCGTTGCTGTTCTTCAGAGATTTTTAAATGACAATCAATGACATGTTGTTGATTCTGCATTATGCTGTTTGGATATTTGACTGAACGATAAACTCGACTACTGAATCAATGGGATAACGAACCTTTCCATTCCTTCCAGATTGACCATCCTTTTGATATTGAATTCCGACACCACTCTGCTTCATTCTGTCAAGTGACGCAGTTGAAATATTGAGCGCTTCGGCTGTTTGTTCACGCGTCAATAGTAAACTTCCATATTTTTGAAAAAGCAGCTGTAAAAGCTCTTTTTTACGTTCATTTTGACTCATTCATGATCCTGTTATTTGATATTCGAAGCGCTTCTTGACAACATTATTGCTATATTAAAAATGCTTGTAAAGCCCAGAAAATGGGTTTTACGGAACTAAATGGAACTTAATGGAAGTAAACGGATTTATATGGAAATAAAATAATAAATACAGATAAAAATGGATCTTGTTACAATTAGAAACATTTGCATTAAAGTCATTTCATGTGATACAATTATTACAACGATAGTCTAGGATTAACTATCCGATTGAGTGGAACATAGAAACAGAACTGATGGCATTTTTTTACCAAATGTCTCCCGATAAGAAGAATGAGTATATATTGCAAGGTTAGATTACTAAGAGCGTTCCTAGCGTTGGTAAATAGTTAAAAAATCGTATACTAGCAATATTTATTTACAAAGCATAGTGTTATAGACCACTAAAAAGATATGAACTAGATCCTACAAAGCGTAGTTTCTTAGTTACATACAACAATGAAAATAATAATTTTGAATTAGACCAACCTCGTTTGGTCTTCCAAGATTACAAAATAAAGTAAACGAGATTCTACAAAGCGTAGTTTCTTAGTTACATACAACAATGAAAATAATAATTTTGAATTAGACCAACCTCGTTTGGTCTTCCAAGATTACAAAATAAAGTAAACGAGATTCTACAAAGCGTAGTTTCTTAGTTACATATAACAATGAAAATAATAATTTTGAATTAGACCAACCTTGATTGGTCGTTCAAGATTACAAAATAAAGTAAACGAGTTCCTACAAAGCGTAGTTTCTTAGTTACATACAACAATGAAAATAATAATTTTGAATTAGACCAACCTTGATTGATCGAAAATATAACGATTGTATTTTTTCAAGATTATAAAACAAAACGTGCCAAATAGTCGTTAAGGCATAATTTATTTTTTAGCAAAGTGTTTTTTTGAATAAAAAAAACATAATTTCTGGCAAAAAAAATGTCGGTCGTCCAAAGAAAACACTCTCGATTGCTACCAAAAGCAATCTTTATACTACGGTAGTAGATTTATCTACTAAAGAAACATTGTCTCGTGTAGAAGCAATGATTTATCTTAGTTGTGGCAAAACTTGGTTAAACGATCAATATAATAAAGAAGGAGGCCTATTCTTGAACATACTCGGTTGTGTAAAAAGAAAAAAAAAGGGTAGCCGCGTTTTCTTTGTCAGAGAATTAATAGACGAAGCAATAAAAAGTTTACCCGATTTAGTCATAGGGTAAGCATCTTTACATCCACTCAATCTTGCTCTTTATGAGCAAGAAAAATCTTTCTACATTTTCAAAAATCATACATAATAAATATGCAAAAAAATTCGTGAAATACAATTGCTTAATTAGTATGGTGTAACATAGGTGTAACAAAAGATTCATTGCTTTTACCAAAAAGGCTTAAAAAGTCGTATTTCAGGGGATTTTATAATAAAAAAAAGTGGTACCAGTGGGCGGACTCGAACCGCCACGACTCGCGCCACCGGATTTTGAATCCAATTTATATTCAATCTATATCAAACTATAACTAGCTACAAGCACCCATCTCAAACCCCTATTCTACGGGCTTCTTTATATAATTATTAGATACAACTAGCTACAATTGACCACAGCCAAATATTGTTAAATTGATACCCGTTTCCAGTAAATTGATACCCGTTTTAGCCAAAAATGATACCCGTGGAGTCCACATGAATTTTAATTTGAAGAATCGCAGAACTGCTGGTTTAATCTATAAAGATGATGGGCAAATTCCATCTAGCAAAATTGTAGATGGTCAAATAGTTAATACCAATATCACTTTTACAAAACCATATAAAATTCAAATCAGAGCATCAAAAGTTCTTAATGGTAAAAGGTCTATTAACAAAGAAACAATGACTTTTGATAAAAATACAACTTTACTAGATGCACTAAAAGAAGCTACTAAAAGATATGAAGAGTTGATGGATGAACTCAATAACGATATATACAAGAAAAAATCTTCTGCGGTTATCAAGCCAGATATGACATTTGAGAGTGCGTGGCAACTTATTCGCAATAAAGAAACAAAAAATGGGAAAGATAACTCGACTGAAATTCAGTTCTATAACAACTGGCTACAACCAATATATACTAAGCCGTTAAACAAAATCGCGCCTAATGATATAAGAGATATCGCTAATACATTAAAAAACGCAAATAGATCAGACCGGACGCAAAGAAGAACCTATCAAGTCGTAAACTATATTTATAGTGAAATCAATAAGTCAACTACAGAATTTGTTCTGATATCGCCAGCATCGATGAAGGGATTGCCGCCTTTAAGAAATAAGTCCAACTTGGATTTACCATTGGAAAAATCAAAAGCTGTCGCGCAAGCACTAAGGAATTATCCTGTGTCGCCGTATAGAGAAGTTTTTATGTGGTTGTTACATGGAAGAAGAAGAGGAGAAGTTCTTGCTCTCAAATGGGAAGATATAAATTTTGAAGATCGTACATACACCATTAGAGAGATTTCGAATAAAGCAGGTATCAATATGACCTATAAGCTATCAAATCGATTATTTGCCACTCTCGAAGCTCTAGTAGGCATTAAAAAGATCGATAAGATGAAAGGATTCGTTTTTAAAAGCCAAGATAACAAAAAACCACTTTGTGAAGCCACATTAAGAAACCATTGGATGCGCGTGAGTGATGATAATCAATTCCCATTTACGAGAATGCATGATTTAAGGAAACTGCTAAGTGAATATCTTATGAATCAGATGTTGCAGAGTGATAATATAGTCGATACGGTTTTAGGGCATATACCTAGTGGTATTGCATCCAGATATGCAACTATGAAAAATACAACAGTCGGTCCAATCGTAGATGCCGCACTTGATGGACTTTTAGATGAAAATAAAGTTATTGAAGTTGATGATGAGAAATTAAAACAGTTACAAGCGATGTTTCCTGAAAAGTCTATTGAGCAATTGCGTATGTTTTTGCACGACTAATAAAATATATATTTTCTTTATCGTAATTTAAAAAGAACTTGAGAACAGCTAACCATTGAATTACAATATTATTATTCATAGTTTAATAAGTTTTTATACCTGTTAAATTATTTATAATATTAAAAATATTAACATAAAATGGGCTGTTCAAAATTATTGTAGATATTTTTTCTTTTCTTTTGAACTATCAAACTTCATAACTTTAAGCTTTTTTTGCCCTTCAATAGGATTGTAATCCAGCATAGCTACGGCTTTTTTATTGATATATATTTGGATTTTGTTTTGTTTTTCAATATCAGCCTTTGGTTCCACTACTTTTGCAACTAATAACTTAATTCTTGGCTTGAAATTACTGCCTTCATTGTACAAAACTATTGAATCACCTTCGCTGTATGGCAATTTCGAATTTGACAATAAAATCACTTGATAGTCATTGGCACCACTACTTATCCCAACCCAAACATCCTGACCACCTTCGATATTGTCTTCAAGATTTTTGGCAATCTTTTCAACATAAGTATGTGTTTCTCCCACTTGTGTAATCAGTTTTTCTGTTTTTTCTGGAAATCCCTTCCATACAATAAAAATAGTCAGACCAGTACCTATTAACCAAAAAGCAGCTTTTATAATTTGCCATGTAACACTATTGAAAAATGCTCTTACTTCCATACGCTATATTAGCCTTCTAAAGATTTTCTCAATATACGTCTCTCGATCGTCTTTTTGAAAGACAATATTTTTTCCTTCGAGCTCATGTTTTTCAAGAGTATCTTGTGTCCAATGAATGACACTATACGCTGTCACAGAGACAATGAATGAATTGAGGACTACGCTGCTATCTCCCAAACGAGTTTCAAGCTCTTTTATGGTCGATGAAAAATTGATTTTCGGGTCATCGATGGTATTGATATTTACAAGACCTTTTGGATCGATGAATGTGATGTATTGTTTACCATCTTTGACGATCCACATAATGAAATCGGGATAGAAGTTTCCGGCTTCGAAGAACCCTACTCCCGTTTTACTCTGATTGCGCAAAAGATAGAGATCGATTCCATTGAATTTAGAGGCATTCTGCTCTATGTATTTTTTCAAATCCTCTACGAAATCCCGTTCCCCTTCATTGAGCTGAATCGGATTGATTTGAACCGATAGGAGTTTGCTGTCTTTGTAAATCAACGGATTATAAAGATGGTGTCCGAAAACAATCGCTTTAAAATCATTGCGTGCCAATTGCACGAATTTTGCTTCATCACATTTTCCAGTTTTGAGTATCTCTTCGAGTTGTCGTAATCTCTCGATGAGTTCCGTCTCTTTATCTTCAACGGTCACTTTGTACTCATTGATTAGATTGGTGTCATTATCGTCAAGTTCGCAATATTCGAGGAATTTGCTTTCCCAATCCCCTTTTTTAAATTCGTAGAATGATTTGAGGTAGCTTTTACACAGAGAAATAACAATATCCTCAAACTGTTGGATACTCTGAAATGAGGTCAATTCCAGCTGTGCTTGTGGGATAAAAAGTTTATACCAATCGTTATGACTCAAAAGTTCTGAAATTGCTTCTTTACCTATGGTGAGATTGAACCAGTTTCGCTCATTTTTATATCGCTGCAACTCGAAAAAGAGACGATCATGACTGACAAAAGCGAGATGATTATCGTTTAATTTTGCTTCATTGAGCGTAATTTGCTGATTATTGACCGTCCCTTCTTGAATCATATCCACTTCTTTATAGCGGCTTAGAACGACTTTTCTGAAGATTCGAAAGTTTTGCTCATATTCCAATGAGAGTTTGACCTCTCGCTTGAAATCTCGATCTTTATTGAGCTTGATGATTTTAAGTTTTCGCGCGGCAATATTTTGATCTTTGACCACCGGAAGAATAAATTCGACTCTCTCATCGGTAGGTACCCCTTCTTCTTCGAGATACTCTTTAAATTGACGCATATAGTCAGCTTTGAGACCGAAGATATTGATCGTTTCTACCGATTGGTATTTACTCTCTAATCCACTGTCATACGAACGGCTACGTTTGAGGGAGAAGTTTTTACCTTTGAGACGAACACCGCGTCCGAAGAGCTGGATGATTTGGCTTCCCTCACTTTTTCCGACATTCATCAGTCCCATCGTACTAACGCGCCAGCTGCTCCATCCTTCGGTAAATTTTTTCGCACCGATGAGAAGATTGACACTCGATGTAGAATCATTGATTGAACCAAACAGCGATTGCGAAAATTCTTTTTTCGCAATGCTGATACCATTTTCTTCGATCAGCTTTTCGAGTTCGTTGGCATCACCGACGTTGATAACGCCGAAATAATCCCCTTCTCCGACACGTAAACCGATTTCACCGTCCACACTTTTAAAATTATCTAAGTGCAATAGACCACTTGTCGTATTAAAAAGCTTTTGCAGCATATCTTGATAGATGGTGTCTGCTCTTAAATTACGACTTGCGAGGTAAGCGAAACGATTAGTAAAGATGTCCTCTCCCTTTTTCGTTAATAAACCACTATTACCGCTCAAAAGATTCGTAATCGCTTGTCTGCTCTGCTGAGAGTCTTGAAGAAAATCGTGAATGAAAAGCAAAATATCGATGATATCGGAAACCTTTTTTCCTTTGTCGGTACGAACCGAATTGACGCTCCCACCAACAAAAATCATCAGAGGTTTTTCAATAAGATACGGTTTGACGAGATGGGGATTTTCTTCATGTATTTTATACTGCTGATAAAATGCCAAAAGACTTGCAATCAGGTAGGTTTTGCGTACTCTCTCTTCATCATCATTGAGATTGAGGATAGTATAGTCTTTACCGTATCCATCGTTATAAAAATACTTATACGAATAGTCGAATAAAATTGATTTAGCGTATTCATTCACTAGCTCTTTTTTCTTTGTTCCATTCGCTGCATTAATCGCTTGACCGAACGTCGCGCTGTATTCGAAGCTAAATCCACTTCGGCTGAGTTTATCGCGGTTTTTCTTCCACATCTCACCACCGCTTCCGCCGTGAGCTTCATCAACGAATACGAGATTGTTCTCTTCGAAACTATCAACTGCAACGGTTTTATCACCGTCTTTGTCGGAGAGTTTTGTATTCTCTATGATCTCAATAGCATTGACATGAAAAAGGCTTTGTTCTTTACTGAAAATAACCGCTTCGATTTTTGAGGCTTCGAACTCTTCGAGATGCTGAAGCGATAATCCCTCTTTTGGTGTTAGAAGCAGAGTTTTATTGATCTTCATCTTTCCGGCAGCATAGTGCTGGAACTGCTTGAGATTCATGTGCATCAGAAGCGTTTTACCGCTACCCGTCGCATTCCAAAACGCGAGTTTATTCAACTCTTGAATACTATACGGTTCAACACGTTCTTTTGATTCGACATTCATATTGAATAATTTTAGATGCTCATTCAGTTCTTCAAGCAACCCCTGACGATCCGTAAAGAATTTATCGAGATAAATCTCGACAAATAGCAGCGTTAAATACTGAAAATATTTCCAGCGAATATCCCGTCCAAGCTCTTTGGTATACCGGACGATATTCGCATCATACTCTTCGAGCTTGTCACGTGTGAGGTTTGGATTACCGAAGAGGTTTTGTGTCAATCGATGGAAAAACAGACTTTGCCCATTTTCATCGATCTGCTCCAATCGAGTCTCTTTGAGCTCTTTGGCGAGCTCTTCGATACTCTCCACTTCGAAAAACGAGAGCATATAGTGATTGAGAACGAGTTTTTGGGAAAATTTCATTCGTAAACTTTTCTATATAAAATACATTTAAATTCTTCTTTATCAGTATCATTTACCAATTCAATTGTTGGATCAATACTAAATGCCCGTTTAATACCACTTCCATACCCACTATAAGGTAAGACGATTTTCCCGATAGAATTTAATATCGGGTTTCTATGGATAGAGATACCACTTTTCATTTTTTCTACCGTTAATGAATTTGTTAATTTTCCAGGACTAAGGATTTCAACTCGATTATGGAACATGAATATTTTTATGGATGACTGGATGTAATAATCACGATGAACTAATGCGTTCACAATCAACTCAGTCAAAATCCGTTCATCTATCTCTAGTTCCCCTTGGGTATTAAATTCATCTGCAACCTGCTTTCGAGCAAGATTACTTGTTACAAAATTCATACTATTCTCGAACATCTGATTAAGCGTACCTTTCACGGTAGCTTTTGATTTATAACTCGTAACGGATGTATCCATTCCGTCAAAATAGACGCAATCAATATAAAAAGAGGGACTAAACCTTTGCGGACTTTTTCCAAAAAACAAATTCCCGGCTAACGTCAAAGAACCTTCCTTGAAAAGTTCTCTATTTTCTAAGACCGTTTCCAAATCCAATTTACCTTGAGTTAAATCTTCGAAAACCCGTAAATCTTCTTTTTCTAAAAACGCATAAAAAAGTTCTGTATTTAAATCAACTATGCTACTTCCTTCTAAAACCTCTTCATCTGCATAAAGACGTTTTGATTCGGCGAATAATCTCCTAAGCTCTTCAGATGACATTCTTCTTTTATCACTGCCAGATTTTGTCCAATAAATACCCTTTGTAGTTTGATAAGGCTTACTTGAACCTTTTCGAACATTGATAACAACAATTTTCTTTTCTGAAATTTCAATAATTTCTGTCAACGGATATATAGGTGGTCTAACATTTTCATTGGAGGTATTACCAATCAATTGATTCAGTTTTCCAATAGCTTCATTAGATACGCCTGTAATGGAACCATCATCGTCGACTCCAATGAGGATCAAACCACCTTCGGCATTTGAAAATGCGGTAAGTTCATCAGCAAGCTTATTGGCATCTATAACTTCTCTTTTAAACTGTGTGAAGCTATCTTCTCCATTTGAAATACGTTCAATAAGTTCTAGTGCTTCCATAGGTTATAAATTTCCCTTCTTCTTTCAAATGCTTCGCTGCCACCTTCCATGATAGTAACGATTTTTTCTTGGATAGTATGCGTATCAATACTTCCTACTTCTGTATGTATCTTATTCTCATCGTAAGAGCATATAATGACCTGTTCACAATCGCCTAAAACTGGGATGTTAGCATTGTGAGTTGCAAAAATAAATTGTGTATCATTTTTTAATTCAAGAAGCTCTTTGATCACTTCATTGTAAATCGTTTGATTATCTAAATCATCTTCAGGCTGATCTATGATTATAATGTCATTCTCTTTTTGAGTTAGAATAAAGATAATTAGCGCCGATGCTCTTTGCCCCAAAGAATGTTTGGAAAGTTCTTTTCCTTTATAATTAATGCTGATTTTATGGGGTACAGCAAATATTAAACATTCATCCATCTTCTCTTCAAAACGCTGGTTAAATGCGAGTAATCTATTACCCGTAAAAAATTCCTCAAGTTGATCACGATATTTATAAAGTTGAATCATATCAGGGAACACAGTTAGCTTTTGATAGTCATCGTTTCTAAGACCCGTACCGGAAAATACTGTACGCAAAAATTCTTCAAATGCTTGTTTATTACCCTTGAATTCAATCTCAATCTGTATGAGATTTTGTGTTGTATTAATAGAATTGATATATCCTTCGATCGCTTTAAATTCTTCGTGATAAAGCTCTCCCAAATCAGACAAAAGTATATCAATGCTTTTCGAAAGGCTATCGCGTTCAATTTCCTTTTTAGTCAGTACATCTAGTTTTAAATACTCTGTTTGAAGCGCTTTTTCTATTAAAACGAAATCATCTGCTCTTAGGTTAGGCATGTTAATCTCACGTTGAATTTTAGCGAACTCTTCTTTGAGCGATTCTAACCTTATGCTAAATTGTTGTTGTTTAGTATCAAAGAGCTTGGTTTTCTTACATAGCGCATCCATTTTCCAAAAAATTTCTTCGGCATCTTTATTTAGATCATGCACCAAAAGATCAATCTCATCGAATATATCTTGATTATGTGTTGATTTATAGCCTAAAAGTGTCGCTAAAATACCGTGATTAGATGTAATGAGAGAAGTAAATTCGCCACAAAAATCATTTAGTTTTTCTTTGAGTTTGGTAAGATGTAACGCATCTTTATTAAAAACCGTCTGCTTGTTCAGTTTCTCTTCTAGGCCATATTTTTTGAAATCTTCTTTACGTAGATTCAGCTCAACTATCTTTTTATTGGCTTCTTCCTTTTGCTCTTCAAGCGCTTTGAAGCCTGAAAGTTTTTGTAATGCAAGTTTGACTTCTTGACGCTTGGCATTGATACGATGTGTAATTTCTTTCGTTTTATCACCGATTAACTTTGCCATGAGATCTTCTTCAAATCCGCTACCTGTATTTGAAAGATCTTTTTGTCCAAAATAAAGTGGTTTACCTAAAAGTGCACGTGCATCAACTGAAATGATTTCACCATTTCGTTTAATTTCTGGACTATGCCCATAAATTCGTTGGATACTGTAGTGATTTTTATTTTGATCAACTGCTTCAATTGTTATTTTTCCACCGCTGGCTAATAGTGCTTTAACAAGATCATTTTTGTATTGACTATCAACAGTTTTATTGCCAAACGGAATATCAAGACCATAACGAATTGCCTCAACTATGGATGATTTCCCACTACCCCGGATACCGATTAAGCTATTCATAGAGGGTGAAAGCGAAATGGTTTGTCCTCCAAGCTTTCCACCTTCAAACCCTACAGAAACGATATAAGCGTTTTGAGGTTCTTGCACCTGTGTCGAAACTCTTAAAGCTTTAGATTGCAATGCATATTTAACTGCTTCAAAATTAAAGTCGCCAATTTTAATAAAGCTTGTATTTCCTTTGCCTATCTCTACAACAGATTTTGGATCAGAACCTTCCACAAAAGCCGGCAATGTATTATCAAGCCAACCATTCCATTTAGTTACTTCATCTCGTGTTCTGACTTTTTGAAAACCAAGAATATTGTCTCGAAATAATTTATTTTTCCCAAACTCTTGAATTCTGCCACCATCAACTTCATGAAAAAATCCGCTTTTTTCTTCAACATGAGCCAAAATAATAAAATAACTTCTATGAAACTGATTTAATTTTTCTATAGTAGAGATAAGGTTGTCATTACTTCGACCATTTTCATTTTCAAAATTATGTTTACCCACAAACGAGGCAGTAATGAACTGTTGTATATAATTATTGCCATTTTCAATCCATTCTTCGGGATTAAAAACGACTAATGTATGTATACCGTTAGCACCATCATTAACCGACAGTTCAACTCCCGGCAAAAGAAAAATATCTTCTTTCTTGGCTTTTTTTCTCAAAGCCTTATATTCACCCTCATCGAACTTATTGTGGTTAGTGATAACAGCAACCTTGATATTTTGTTCGACAAGCTTTTGGACATAAGCAGTTGTAAAAGTATCGTCATCACCATCAAATTTAAACTCTTTATCTGCTTTGGTATGAAGATGACAATCAAATCTTAACCAAGTTGTACCGTGCTTAAAAATTTCACTCATACTACCCCCCCGAACATTCTGTTTTTGAACTCTTCTTCAATGAGTTTGACTTTGAAATGGTCTTCATCTTTTTTCAGATTGGCAAGGTTATTGTCACCGTTGACGTAGATGGTGTCAAATTCACGATCATAGACACTCCAGTCCATCTTTTCGAAGAAAACGTTAAGCGCTTCGTTATCGTTCCCCTCACGCCAGATGATAAGGATCTTTTCGTTTTTGAGGTTCTCACCTTCAATGGTCAAAAAGCCTTTCTTCATTTGTCTAGCTTTTACTTTTATACCGATGAGATAATTGAACGTCTCGACCAGATCGATTTTGCTCTCTTTCGTCTCTCCGGCACTTCCAGTCGCGATACGGAGCGTATAATCGAACGGATTTGAGAATGCAGTGATATCTAGGCGTGATGCAGCGCTCTCGAAATCGAGCATGTAGTTGAGAGTATAGTCTTCTCGAACGCTTGCATTGGAATCCAAGGTGCGCTGTTGTTCCGTAGAACGGTTAAATGTGAGATTGTTCAGTGCATCTTCATAACTTTCTAATCTTAAATATTGGAATATTCCACCTTGATTAAAATTAACTATGCCACTATTATCACCATTTAAAGTATGTTTCAATCTAAACATAACTTTACTATCAAAATATTCACCCATTTCAATGGCTATATATTTTTTCTTCATTTTATGCGCGACGGAAGGTGTTGTGCCACTTCCAGCAAAAAAATCAAGCACTATATCTTTTTCACCATCATTCGAAACAAGATTAATAATTTTCTGAATTAGTTTTTCTGGCTTTTTGCCACCTTTAATATCAACCTTTCCTTCAAGTCTACAGTTACCAAAATCACCTGCAAAATTGAAAAAACTAGGTATTGGTTTGTCTTTATAAGCTGAACCTTTTTTTAATGCGTCAAGTGTTTGTAAAGGAATGCCCGAATAAAATTTACCTTTTGAAGCTGTTTCTTTTTTTGGTCCAGTGAAATATCTATATCCAAGACCATCTTCACCTATCCCTTCAACCTTGTATAAACAATTTAGTCCATCTAAATTTTTTCTAACGCCTAAATACAATTCAAAAAATTCACCTGAGCTTCCTTTTTGTCTCGCTAAAGAACCTGTTGCCCAAGTTTCTTTTAAACCTGTATAAGAAGGTTCAACTTGCTCAACTTCCCATTCCCCTTCTTTAAAAATTTTTGTTTTTTTACCATTAATAATTACATCTGTACCAACAGTTTTTTCAATAATTTTCCATTCAAATTTTTCGATTGAATATGGCTCTTTATCTTTTATTATTTTTGATTGATCAGTTTTGGCATATATTAAAATTTGTTCAATTACTTTATGAAAATCACTATCTTCAGAAAGTGTTTTGTTATCAAACCTAACTTGAATAAATAGAGGCAATAAAAAATTATTTTCACCAAAAATTTTGTTCATAACCTCGATTAAGTTTGTACTTTCAAAATCATCGATACTACTAAAAACCAATCCATTGCTATTTAGTAATTCTTTGCAAAGTTCTAATCTATCCTGTATAAAACTCATCCAAGAACTATGTTTGTACGTATCTTTATATAAAAAACCATCATTACCAGTGTTATATGGTGGATCTATGTAAACACATTTAACTTGATTTTGATATCTTTCTTGTAAAAGTTGTAACGCGCTAAAATTATCACTATTAATCAAAATACCATCGATTTGTTCATCGAAATTATCGAATTCGCTTAATAGCTTGCTTTTGAAATCGATACTAAAAAATTTCGTGTCCAGTACTAAATACGGCGTTAAATCTTCCAGCGTTTTGACTTCGACCGAAAAGAGCTTTTTCCATTCGGCTTTTTGCTCTTCGTTAGCCAGAATCTCCGTATAGTATTTGGAGTCTATTCGGTCAAGTGTGATACAGTAATTGGTCTCGATGATAAATTTTTTCTTGAGCCAAAGCGATTTTTGGAACTCTTCGAGCTGTGTCAAAAACGCAATGATTTTTTGGGCAACGATTTTAAAGGTCTTAATTCTGCCCAGAGACTCTTCGATTTTCGCTGATGTAGCGTTTTCAATATCGTCAAGGTAGAGCATCTCGTTTTTGATATAAAAATCGAGCTCACGACTTAAAAATCCACCAAGGTCTTTGTGGATGAAATAATCAAACGTATTGCGCGAGGTGTACGAAGTAAGGTGCTTTTCGAGTACGGTACGTTTCGGGTTTTTGTCCGTAGGGGCAAGTGTTTTTAGTGCTGTTTTCCAGTTCTCAAATCCCGAAGCTACCAAGATTTTCGATACCGCATCGGCATTGAGAGCATCTTGTTTCTCTTTTCCGATGGCTTTATACTCAAATCGGATGATCAGCTCTCCGTCGATCTCTTCGAGAGGGTTCTCAGCGAGGACGAAACGGCGTTCTTTGTCGGCACTTGCTTTGTTGTTGTTCGTCTCAGTTTCGGCATCGATGAGTTTGAAATGGATTGTCTTCTCTTCACCTTCGATGAGACCATCTGCCGTACTGACTTTAAACGCATAATCTCTAAAATATTCGCTGGTTTTGATGTAATACTGATCGCTATTTGCCCAATGGAGTTTGACCTCTTCTCCCTCATACGGGATGGCATAGGTGTCTTTTTTGTATCGACGTAGAGAGATAAAATCTCCCTCTTGATAATAGCGGCTAAAGAACGAGGCAAGGTGTGAATAGACTTCATCTTCCAGCGCAGCGCTGCCAGAGATACCAGATAGCTTTGCACGAAGTTCTTGTACTTTTGGGAGCGTTTCAGGATCGGCACCGAGAGCACGTGCTTGCTCAATCGCTGTAGCTAAATCCTGTTGCAATGATGAACCGGCAGATGAAGCGAATGCCTCTTTAATCGAACCTATGAGATCTTTTTCTAAAAACGTACTGATCTCTTCGGATTTGGCATTCATGATACGATAAATACCAAAATCAAGATCGCTCTGATCGAGCTGAAACATCTCTTTAAGAAGGTCAATAAGTTTTTGCTGTTTTTCTGTCATAGTGTGTTAATCCTAAAATTAAATAATTTCCCATTCGATAATAAAGAGGTGCTCACGGTGCACCTCTTGCTTCATCGCTCTTCGTAATTCCCCAATGAGCTGATCGCGCTCTTGCGCTATCTCATCTTCGATATCAAAGATGTCGCGCTGCAATGTTCGGCGCTTCTTTTCTTGGTCTTTGATTTGATTCTGTATTTTATCTTGTTCGGCTAAATCAGAGGTCAGTTTGGATTGCCGACTGAGCTCTTTGATCTTCTCTTTCGTCTCTTTGAGCTCTTTTTCTACGGCAACCAGTTTATCATCTGCCCATTTGTGAAGTTTATCGCTCGCTTTTGAAAAATGTTCACCGTTTCGATGCTCGTTGTCTTGGAGATAGGATTGCTCAAACTTTTCATGTTCATATTCGAGTTGCTTTATATCGCTCTCTTCGATGTGATGGCGTTCTATACTTTGTGAACGCAATGAAAAGAGCTTTGCCACTGTTTCATGATCAAGTGGATGGTAATCACTCGTCATCCCGGAGAGAAGGAGGAACTCTTCGGTATCGTAAGAAGCAATGGTGAGTTTAGAAGCCATTAAAAAGCCTCGTTTGCCTTTGTACGGTTCCAAAATAGATATTTTGTAGAGATTATGCGATAAATCAAAACGGAGCTTCGCAATCGAAAGAGTACGTGCCAATGCACGTTCTATAACGTGCTCACCCAGAGGACTGCCCAATCGATAGCTATGCGCATGTGATATTTCTCGTCCCTTTGTCCCCAAAACATACTGTCCTTTGGAGATATCATTCGAGACGCTCATAACAAGCTCGAACGATTTAGCATCATCGTCAAAATGAGCTAAATCAGCAAGCTCGAATTTGGTAACATCCCAAAAGAGTTTTGAAAAACGGTCATAGCTCTCCTGTGTTTGTTGGAGATTGTTTTTGAGGCGTAGATGTACGTCTTCATCGAAATTCTCTAAAAGCTGCTGGCGTGTCTGAAGCGTCCGCTCGTTGATATTTTCAGAAAATTCGGATTGTAGGTTTTCAAAAGCTTCAGTAATCTCCTGTTCGCTTCGACATGTTTGATAGATTTGTAAAATTCGTTTTTCAAAATCTACACCGCTGGCGATAGTACCGAGAACTTCATCAGAAGCACCAAATACCCCTGAAAAGAGCTGAAATTTCTCACTGAGGAGGTGATACACTCGGCTATCGGCTGCGTTTTTCTTGTTAATAAAATTGATAACGACGACATCGTGTTTTTGTCCGTAACGATGCACCCGTCCGATACGCTGCTCAACTCGCTGAGGGTTCCAAGGTAGATCATAGTTGATAAGCATATTACAAAACTGGAGATTGATCCCTTCGCTCCCTGCTTCGGTCGCAACCATGATATCGGCACTGTGTTTGAAATAATCGACAATCGCTTGTTTCATATCGGCGGTTTTGCTTCCGGTGATTCGATCACTTCCTTCATGTTCTCGCATCCAGCTTTGATAAATCTCTTTGGATTTTGCATCGCTGTTAACACCGTTGAACAGTACGACTTTTCCATTAAAGCCGTGTTTCGAGAGATAGTCGAATAAAAATTCTTGTGTTCGTTTGGACTCGGTAAAGATGAGCGCCTTACGGTTCCCGCCAAGCTTTGCTTGCTGTTCAAATCCTTTTTCCAATGCCGAAAGAAGCGCTTTGACTTTCGTATCAACTTCGATGGTTTTGGCTATCTCGACAAACGATTTGAGTTGCTCGATTTCATTTCGAAGTTTGACTCGTTCTTCGTTCGAGAGTTCGATAATACTATGTTCAATTTCTTCATCGTCTTCATCGATGTACTCGTCAATCAGTTCATCTTCATCGTCGAATGCGATGAGATGAGATGTATCTATTTTACTCGAAGCCAATGCATTTTCTAAACGGGCAATCATCGTCTCCAATGTTCCCGTAATCGCTTTCGTCGATGATGCTAAGAGTTTACGCGCTACCAATGTAATCAATGTCCGCTGAGAGGACGGGATCGAATAGAGCTCTTCGCCTAAGAGAAAATCGGAAACAAGGTTATAAAACGCCACTTCATCATCGCTTGGGATGAATTCTTCCACCAACGGAATCCGTTTGGTATATTTGATGTATTCGAGAACATCTTTGCGTAGTGTTCGATGTACGATAGGCTTGAGACGATCTTTGAGATCGTTTAGATCGCTTCGAGTGAGATTTCCGGAACCGAACTGTTTTTGAAACGATTTGCGGTCTCCAAAGACAAACGGATCGATAATCGACACCATCCCAAAAAGCTCCAAAAGTGAGTTTTGGAGTGGTGTAGCAGTAAGGAGAATTTTTTTTGTTTCTCGCAATCCTCTGTTGATACTGTAAGAGGTTTTGGCTTTTTCACCTCTGTGAAGATTTCGAAGCTTATGCGCTTCGTCCAAAACCGCTAAATCGTATCCGGCTAAAAAGAGGTACTCCTCCTTCTTCGCCGCAAAAGGGTATGAGGTAATTACAACTTTGTCTTTTTGTTCGAAAGGATTCTTGTTACCGCGAGAGCGCTCTTCTTTGAACGTTTGTCCATCGATGATGATGGAGTCGATAAAGAACTTCTCTTTTAGTTCCATGCTCCATTGCTTACGCAAGCTCGCCGGAGCAATGATGATAATCTTTCGCTTTCGCTCGCTCCAGTATTGGCACATCACCAAACCCGATTCGATGGTTTTACCAAGACCTACTTCATCTGCCAAGATCACACCATTGGAAAGCGGGGATTTGAATGCAAAAAGTGCTGCTTCTACCTGATGGGGATTGAGATCAATCTGAGCGTTAAAAATCGATTGAGAGAGTCGGTCGATACTCGTAGCACTGTTTTGAAGCGTCAAAAGCGTAGCAAAGTATTTGGAGTGATAAGCAGTAAATGAAAAATCAGTATGCGTCAAATCAGGCTCCAATATCATTGGTTCAAAAGAATAAAGAGTTTTAATTTCACTTTTTATATTAAATCTAATGTATTTTATCCAAATATTACATACTCTCCAACAATCTAATCATGTCTTACTCTCTAACACTAAAAAATATACATAATGAAGCCATATGCAAGTATTTTATTCCGCTAGCTCTTAACTCAAAACCCATAGGTTCAAATCCTATTTTAGCGATCTACAAAATTCACTTAAACTTCATTCGCTCTTGCAATTTCTCAGGCTCAATCATCTCAATGGATATAAACGCATTGTCTCTTTTCCGCTTGTTGCTCTTTTGTTCTTTTCGTTCATTGACAGCTTTTATATATTTCCCGATAGCTTGAGGTGTACCTATCTCAATGCTTTCACAAATTCTCTTTTTACTAATCCCTTTGGAATGCATAGCAAGTATTTTTGATTTATACTCGTCGAATTTTGATTTGTATTTTTTCCCTACGACGCGACCAGTCTTTTTTCCACCCGCTTTCAATGTATTTTTTACAGCGTCTATTTTTTGATTCTTGTAAAATGTGCTCATTTGGAACATTTCACCTAAAAATCTCATAGCTTCAGATGCAACATTTTGTTGCATCTGAATTCTTTTATTAATAATGTGCAGTGAACAATTTTTTCTAAATAACATATCCAATCTCTTTAATATTCTATGCATTGATAGTCCTAATATTTCCATATGACTTACCGTTAAACAATCATATTCTTTCATCGAAACAATCACTTGATCAATTTTTCGATCAAAACTATGCACGTTTTTTAATAAGTTTGATTCTACTATTTTGTAATTTATATTATTACTATCATTAATTATAAGCATAATTTCATCTTCTTGATCTTTCATTGCTTGCAAGTATTTTTTATCAGAATATTGGACTTTATAGATGATAGTTTCCATATTTAAATCCTTCATTTTTATTAATATTTTGTAATTATAATACATTAAAATACCTTATGGGCATTTTTGTCTAAATTGAAATTATATTGTAAACAAAAAAGGATCATAACCAGTTTTCTACTTGTGAAGTATTAAATATAATAATGTTTTTCCTACATGACTATATGGTATAATTTTTAGTCTTTAGGAGTTTAAATGCAAAATATAACATGCGAATCTGTATTATTAAATTGGTTCACAAATACTTGTATGGATAATGATAATGATACAGTGCTGCTTATAGCATCATCCTTAGTATTTAATCCAAATGAAATGATAAATTCATTAAAAAAAATTGAACAACCAATGGCGTGTCGTGTAGATAATTTATCCAATATAAAGAATCATATAGATCCTTTTAAAAAATTTAGACCCAATATTAGATTCGATCAAAATGTTGTGAATGAAGAGACTAATCCCCTCGCAAAAAATTTAGTTTTTTTTGTGGATCATAGTAGTGTTGCGAAAATACAACCGTTGATTGAAATTTGCAGGCAAAACAATAAAAAAATACTTTTTGCTGGAGGATATGAAGCTAGTCAGGTATTGAATAATATTTTAAATACTTTCAATAAGGGCAACCTACAACCCAACCCTTTACCAGCATATTCTAATTTCTATCTTGATATTTATTCATCAGATCCAATTAAATTAGTAACCAATGATGAATTCAAAGAGCATATAATCGAAATCATCGAACACAGAATTAAATTTGCACTTGCATTATCTCTATATGACATTCGAAGAGATGAACAAATTTTTAATAAGATCATGCGTGATATCAAGCTTTTAAAACTAACCAATCTTTTAACCTCAAATCTTGTAATGCATCTTCATCATTTGACTTTCTTTACATCAGAACTTAATGGTACAGAAGCAGGACGGTATTTTCGAGATGAGTTGGGGATTAAAAGCAAAACTTTCGGTTCAAATAGTAAGAAACTCAAAAAGATTCTAAATAGACCACTTAAAAATTTTAAAGCCTATGATTTATCGACCAATATGGAAAAGCAAATTAGGCTTGATATCGCTTCAAAATTGATACGATTTATTAAATCAAACCCTAACCAAGTATTCAATACTGATGACATTGCGAAGATTACGAAACTATCTGAAGAAGAAGTAGAAGAAATTTACGAGTCATACAAACGACCCAAGAAATAAAGCTAAAGTGCAAGTATAGAATTTGTTACACCTCCTAACTTGCTGCTTCGATCGTATTGGATTCAATGAATTTGATTAATGCGACTCTGCTGACGTGAATTTTATTCCCGATTTTGACAATCTCTAACTCTCGATTGGATATGAGCTTTTTAGCCATATCCACTTTAATCAATCCCAGTTCTTCGATTTGTCTAAGATTAAATAATATAGCATTAGGGATTAGTTCGTCAAAGTTTGTTTTCATGGGTGGTTCTCCTATCATTTGGATTTTTGGTATGAGTTATTTCTCAATAGAGTGGAAGTGTTAAAATTTTTATACAGAAGTTAAGTAGCTTCATATTGGAGGAAGATAGACTACGCCTAGATCAGGGTAATAATAAATATTGAGTAGATAACCAATAAAACTAGCGATATATGCCATATTCGGATACAACCTATATGCTTCTAGCCCTAATCTTCTAATCTCACGTCTTTGAGGGTTTTTGTAGTTGTTATAAGTGTCTATTTTTGAATTTTTAACCTCAATATCCTCAAAATACATCACATGGTATCGATGCAAAGCATTCTGAATAGGGTTTATATCAAAGCCATATTTATTAAAAAAAGCCGATTGTAACTTTATCTCAAACCTCGTAATGTTGTATGATAACCCCTCTTTGAGCCTTTTATCGTAGAGATATGACCTTAATATTGCTTTGTTCCGCTTACTTTCTTCAATGTTCTCAATATAGGTAGTTTCATTTTCATAGGTTTGCGGTTCACCAATCCTCCAATAGTTCGTCTTAGGAGATTTTTTCGTACAGATAGCCAACATATGCTCAAAGGAGACATTAGCATCTATAGCAACATCAAGTTCTGTAAATTTAAATACTATTTGATTCGTATTTAGGTAAGCACATATAAATGTCAAAATATTATTTGATCGCTGATCAGCAAAATCGTTGTAGCTTTTCAATCCTGCAAACTTTACAGAGATGTAGTATCTGATCACGGCGTAACCGTTTACCATACTCCTAGAGCTACCTGTGTTAATCGTAAGCAAAGTCGTTTTATTCGCATATAGCGAATATTCTATCTTAACGATATCAGTGGGTTTGTTTTTATAAACGTCTTTCGAATCCGTATATAATCCAAATGTACTAATGTAATACAGCAAATCATTCAGTAGCATCTTTTGCATAATTGAGTCATCGCAGTCTATCTGTACCGTTACCGTATCTATGTGTGTTTCGTAATCCATTGTTTTATCCTCTGTGATGGATAAAGTAATAAATTGGACTGTTTAGCTACGACTCTTTTCATATACCCTAATGTCATATTTGGTATGACATATAGGTCTATATTATAGAGACGAAAAATTATGCGCAAATCTGCTGGATTTATTCGCTAATTTATATGTCCGTTTTTATTCCTTTTCACTACATAGGCAACGTTAAAAAAAATAATCACACATATATTTATTTGTAGGTCTGTATAGGTTAAAAGAAAGGGATACCCCTCTCTTTTAACACTTGATCTTGGATAGCGGTATGGGCTGAAACGATTCGTCCCGCTCTACCGAAATACCCAAAGAGCCTTGAAGCGATTCCAGTTCCTCCAAAGTGAAATAACCGAGTTCGTTTTCAAGCCCTATCACATACCCGAAACATAGGTTTTGGTCTTGTCGTGAGAGTTCGGTGACATACCACGTCCAGTTGGTATTTGGAAGAAACAGCTTAACATGGCATATCGGATCGGGTGCCTCCTCCGATTCATAGAGATCGGGGATCGTGTGTAGCAATGATTGCGGTATTAATGTCATTCATCACTCCTTATAGTTCTAAATGGCATATCATCTCGCCAACATATTGAACAGCTATTACTTCTTTGAAACCACGTTCTAAAAGATAGTCTTGATCACGTTTAAAATTACTAAACGCTTCGAGAACGTCATTACCCCTACCATCACCGAGTATTTGCATATTGCGTATCTCTTTATGATGTGGATCAAACGTAAAGCCCTCTCTTGTAAAGAATAGAAACTGCTTCATATCATGCCGCCTGTCGTTGTTCGATAGGTTTGAACCATTGCTTTAAATGGCTATCCCATCGGAAGCCGAAAGATTTGATTCTGCCCTTTTTGCTGAATATATCATCCCCCGTAACGATCAGATTATTCCCCTGTGTCACGACGGATAACCCAATGTTGTATAGGGAAGCATACTCTTGAGGTGTAGAGTTGTTGTGCAGTTGTTTGTGAGGTGGTGATGGATGCTGTTTGGGTTGCTCTAATTGTCTAGGCGATTGAGTGGTATGGGATCGGCTTTTATCGTAGAGTGAATTGCCGAATTGATTCCCAAAACTGCGAAAACACCGCTTTAATGCATCGGTCACTGCTTCCTTTGCTCCACCTTCGTGTGCATCAGCTAATGATTTTGCGGTTCCGGTACCGAAGCCGACGTCTTCTCTGACAATAGACTTGGCATGGTGCTGATCGTAAATTGTGAGGGATACAATCGCCTTATAGCAGATGACAACGTTGTTGTTTTGATTCGTCTCTTGGGATACTTGGGTGAGTTCAGAGACTCCATACGACCAATTACCGAAGCCAAAAATCTTATTTCCAGTATCGATTACATCGAAACTCTCAAGATAAGAAAGGCTGAGATTACCTTTTTCGCGGGTTTTTATACGGCTTGGATCAAGATCATAACTCAGTACTTGGGCTATTTTTTCATTAAACATTTTTAAGCTCCTTACGCCGCTTCTTGATTTTCAACCAGCGTCAACAGTTCGGAGGCTTGGGTATTATTGCTCGTATGACGGGTATTGACCCGTAGACGTGCAGGAATGCTTTCGGTGGTAACACCTACTTCGACATACGGATCGACTTCGTTCATCCCCTCCAATGTTGACATTGCCTCACGTACCGCGTTCTCATCGACCACGACACTACAGTATCCCAATTGGATAAGCACTTGCGGATCAATAATCTTGAACGTTTCGGTAAGTTTGGTCTTGGATGGGGTAATGGTGATACTAGAGATCATGGCACCGTCCAATCTGTCGATACCATACTCTGACAATACGCTTGCTGTCGCTTCAAGGGCAACGGTTTTTGCTTCCATGAGTGACTTTTTCAAGGCACTCATCTCTTTGATATCCTCAGAGAGATAATCGATTTTATTCTCAATCTCTTGGATACTTAAACCGATGTAATCGGCTTTAGCATAGTAGGGTTTATCGGATTCGAGAACCTGACGAACGTACTGCTTGTACAATTCGGGATTATCGGATTTGATGTTTTGAATTTCGGTGAGCAACCGATAGTTGGTTGTTTTCATAAGGGATCTCCTTTTATGCCGCCATAAGCATGTGCGGCTCTTTGATGGATGCGATACGCTCGGCGATATCCCATAGTCCTTGGTTGATCGATACGTCTTTAGAGAGTGAGGAAATCTTACGACTAGTAAAGCGTCTACCACTCTCTTTATTAACGCCTGATACGTTTCCACGTAAGAGGTTTTCTTGAATGACGTTCATAACGGTATAGAGATCATCTTTACCATCTTCACTTCTGTGGGGAACAAGGAGATCACGATGATCGACATCCAAATGCTCTTCAAACCGTAGGGGGATTGCACTTTGAGCGAACGACTCTTTTTCAAACGGATTTAGGGTAATCGATTCGAGTTTGCTGATTTTCGCCATTAGTTTTGGCTTGATGGCGGTTATAGATGCAACGGCTGCGGCGACATCATTATCGCGTTCACCGATGTGTTTGATTTTATAGCTCTCAAATACATTCTCAGCAACAACAAGACCGTTGGAACAGACGAAACGAAAGATTCCCGCAGAGATCGTAAAGCTCTTGCTTCGATCGTGTGAATTGAAGAGGATCAATTCAACCGCATTGTCTTGGGGGACTAAAAGATCGTCAAAGTGACGGAATTTGACAAGGTGTTGTTGATACCCTTCTTTATCGGCATCTCTTACAGAGGCTTCCGAAACGCTTACCGGATACCAATTATTCTTGCGGATTTCGTTAATGACATCAATGGTCGGAATAAAGTGATATTTCTCACTCACATTAAAATGGGGTTCAGTGGTAAAGAGCGTAGGGGCTTGCGCTTTCAATTCATAGTTGGTTAACGGGATGGCTGACATTGGATTTTCCTTTGTATGGGTATTAGTAATTCAAGACTCAAAATCCATAGGACTTTTATTCTTGATGATGTTGTTGACTACGACGGTAGCGATAACGATTGCGATACTAAAACATCTAGTGATCGAAAACATGAGACTCCTTTTGGGGTTTTATGGTTGGTTTACAGTGTGATAATATGGGGTTGTAAAAAAGTGGAAATAATATATGGATTTTAACACTCAGATTGAGATCAGATGAGAGACTAAATTTGTCGCTATCACAATATTAAGTAAAGAAGATATGTCAAATTTATATAATGCAATCTCGACATGAAATGCGGCAGTAAAGAATAACTTTAAGTGGATGAAAAATATTTATAGTTTTAGCTACAATAGTAAAAATTGACAATAGGATTTATTATTATAGGAGGATGTATTGTGAGTGATTATGAAACGATTTGTGACATTTCAGGCAAAATGGGTGAAGAAGCTATTGATGCAATGATAGATACTGTCAATGCAAAAGAAAAAAATAATGTTCTTAAATCTTCATTTAGCCCAACTCAAATAGCTCAAGAAGTTGAAAATATATTTTCGGCAACAGAACTCAATAATTTATTAAAAAATATGAATATTTTATTAGAAAATAGTACGTTAAACCCTCTTTTTGAAAATAAAAATTTAGTCATATACTACAATGGGATAAATAAAAAAGGTGAAAAATACACGCAACTACGGTGGACTACAAAAGGGAAAGAATTTATATTAAAAGCTTTAAATGCATATACAACAGTTGTAGAACCACTTCTTATTGCAAATACTAAAATTGAAGAATCTAAACATCCAAGATATGGTGGGCATTATTATTTGGAAACAATGGATCAGTATGGTAGATGGTGGAATTATAGAGGTGATAGTAGTAGCAATGAAAAATCCACTTTTGAAGATATGCAAAAGATAGCAAGCCAGGAAATCGATAAAGCGATTATTGATATTGATTTATTTTATGTGCATTATGATGAAAATATTGGGAATATTAAAAGACATGAAGAGATTTTATATGTTTACACCTATGACATGTATACTGGAGAATACGGTAATCCTTATGCTGAAAAAACAGATAAATATGCTGGATATGTTTTGGTCGTCACAAAAGATTCCCTACTCTACAGCCATTTTAAAGTCTTTGATAATTATCAAGACGCAAGACAATTTGCATTAAAAATTAAACATGAAGGTATAGTGAATCTTGAGTTTTGGACATGTCTAGGAGATTATAATTTTGAATGTAATTACCATGAAGAATTTGAAGAAAACTATGATTATGATGGTCATGAACATGATATGACAGATATTTATAATCACTTTGCCAACGAAGAAGGTGAACCTACATATTTAAGCGATGGTGTATGGTTGTATCCTGATGGACGTATGAGAGATGATAAAAAGGGACATTAGATATTTTTGTATGTATACATTTAAAAAATGAGGAAACCTCGGATAGTTCCGAGAGTAATAACATTAATACTTATGATTTTTTATTTTTCTCAATATTTTTAGCCATTTCTTCAATTATCGTTGGCATATTTTTAACTACACTAAATCCTAATTTGCCAGCAAAGATTCCAACATTTCCTACTGATTTTCCAGTCACTTTCAATCCACTTTTAATTTTTTCATCAAGAAATATTGCATCTGAAAAATCACGGATATCATCTTTTAGCTCAAAATAGTCGATCATCGGCTTTTTTTCATCCATATCCTTCATTGTCTATTTCTCCACTTTTTATCAGATTCTTCACGTTGACGTTTTTCTTCTTCATCTTCATGCGATTTTTCATATCGTTTTACCGAATCAACACACTCTTTATGTTCTTTCGTACCTTTTTTGTACCCTATTTCTTCACAACCTCTACTAATTTCTGCATCTGATCTACCCATCATATACTCTTTATTATGTATTTTTAACTAACTCTGGTTAGTTGCTTAAGATTTATCGCACATATATACTTAGGCTAAGTTTAACTAGAGGATGCGTTCATTACCATAATGAAAAATTGTACGATTGACGATATGCAAATGAGCACCATCTACAAACAAATCGGACAGAACGTAAAATCTATACGCAAAGCAAAAAATATCTCCCAACTAACCCTTGCATTGGCAATCGGTCATAAAGCCGTAGGTACTGTTTCAATGGCAGAGCTTGGAATCAACAATAAACATTTTAATATTGAACATTTGGTCAAAATAGCAGATGTTCTGGAAGTCGATGTTTGTGAGTTTTTCAAATATGAAGAATTGGCAAATATAGAGGAATAAAGTTATAAATTTGTAAAAATTAGTATTTTATTTTTGATCTCTACTGCATCAAAAAAATTGTATTTTTCAATGTCGATATAAAATTAAAATTGATAGTCATCATTCTCCGTAATATTATGAACATCTAGCTCATTATCGGCTTTGGGATGGTATCTTGTAGTTGCAAAAGAGATAATCTACTGTAACTTTTCTAAAAAGCTTTTCAATTCTCCAACTTTATGTTCACTATTATTTTTCCAAACTTTCAATGGCTTTTGATCAACGGGAATATCGACACCTATTCGGATGTATGCGTAGGCAAAACTGACACCCTCATGTGTTTTAACTTTGATTCTTTTTCTCTTATAGTAATCAGGCGCACCTTCAAATTCGTCGATCCGCTCTAAAAGTTCTTCACGCTGAATCTCGTAAAGTTCTCCAGATATTCTGTTGATTGGCTTGTTGATTAAATACGGATAGTTTCCGAAACTGTCTTCGAACATCCCAAATTTGCCAACGGTAGACGCTTTACCTAATCTTCTCGTCGATTTTTCTAAAAGTTTGTTGTTATCAAACCCTTTTTTTAGCGAACCATAGACAAATAAAAGTTCGTGAAAAGGCTTTATACGCTTAAAGTACCCTCTTTGAACAATAGAGATGATTCCGCGTTCATGCAGTCGGTGCAAATATTTTCTGATAGTGTCTTTGGGAACACCATGTATAGTTATATGCGAAAAAGGAACCACCATATCCACTGGCAAAGCATTTATTTTACGTTCAAGCTTGTCGATTTTTTGCATTATATCTCTTATTATTATCGTGACAAAATTATAGTATTATTCTATAAAAATGTCACGTTTTATTTTATGCAAACTTCCAATTAATAGGGATTATTTTGGGATTTTTATAAAATAAAAACTAAATTTTAAAAATTTATCTAATACTTTAAAAGAAATCATCCTGTGATTCGGCGCTACTGCTTGGTGTACTTTAGAATATTATATTGTTACACATGGTGAAATATGCACAAAAAACTGAAACGGCTAGTTTATTCTCTTTGAAATGCTAAATAAAAGTGTCATATTAACCATAGAATTGATGAAAGCAAAAAGAAGAATCATAGACAAATGATTTGAAAGAATAAGCATTCTTTTCTCAAAGTAAATACAAATGTAGATAAGTCAATATATCTATTGACAGTAAATTGATACCCGTTTTTGGCACCCGTTGTATTTTTTATAAAAAACAATATAACTTTTTATGATTTCAAAACCTACTAGAAGCGCTTATTTATGGGGTTTTTAAGGGGTGGTACCAGTGGGCGGACTCGAACCGCCACGACTCGCGCCACCGGATTTTGAATCCGGCGTGTCTACCATTTCACCACACTGGCATGTCTTGTGAAGAGGTGGAATTATAGAGAGACTTTGCTTAAAAAGACGTAAAAGTGATTTATCTAATCAAATTTTTACTTTTGCCGATAATAGAGTATGGAACTTTTATTGCTTTAGGCAGATATGCTTGTACAAAAGGATTTGACATGAGAATTACATCAGGCTCTTACTACAATAATATATATGGCGAAAATAATAAAATAAATAGACAATTGTTTGATGTCAACAAACAAATTTCATCCGGTCAAAAAATTCAATATGCACATGAAGATCCGAGCATATTTATCAATACGATTCGTTTAGACGATGAGTTAACAACACTTGGGCAAGTTAAAAACAGTGCTCAAAATGCTTATAAATTCTCTACGCAAACCGATACGACGATCGGTGATATCGTAAAAACACTCGAATCAATGAAAGTAAAACTCCTCAATGCAGCGTCGGATACCCAATCGGATGCGAGCCGAAATGCTATTGCGCAGGATTTACGCGGATTGCAAAACCATTTGCTTACATTGGCTAACACATCGATAGGCGGTCAATTTATCTTTTCCGGAACTGCACTCTCCGTAAAACCGATTGACGAAAACGGTAACTACAAAGGAAACGACAAAACCTTGGAAGCCTTCTTGGGCGCAGGTCTTAAACAACCGTACAACATTTCCGGAGCCCAACTTTTTTTCGGTGACGAAAGTATAATCAACCGTAAAATTACGACCAACGTTGCCCAAACAAGTTTAACGGATCTCTATCCGAATATTATGCAAGGTTCACAAATACCCGATAGTTTCTCGAAAGAAACGTATATAACTTCCAGCAGTACCATACGTGACTTAATGGGGGACACCAATAGCGATGCCGCTGACGATCCGTTGAGAAAAGCTTATTTTTACATCCAAGGAACCCGTTCAACCGGAGAAACGTTTAAACAAAAAATTACTCTGGGAACAGATGCGACGATGGAAGATTTAACGAGAGAAATCAGTGATGCATTCGCTCCCAATCAAGTCGATGTCACCATTAATACCCGCGGACAAATTGAGATTAAGGACAAAATAGCCGGCTCGAGCAAATTGGATTTTCATATGATCGGTGCCATGGATCTGGGTAGTGACGGTATCGACAGTGCTGATACGCCGGATTTAAGTACGCTACAATCGGGAACAACCGATTTTGCCGATGTCCTCTCAGGCTCAAATCAGCTCTACATCAAAGAATTTGTCAAAAGCGGCCTGACACCTACCGATTCTGCAGCTACTATAGAGGGGTTAATATACGACCAATTTAATTTTACAAAAGACGGGGCAAAGCTTTTATCCAATATGTCGCAGATTTTAAAAGATACCAATGCTTACGCCACTCCGAGCGATAAACTTGTCGACGCATCGGGTTCAAACAATGTCAACGGCAGAGTTTTAGCATTAAAAGGGACCAATATAAACGGTTCTGCATACGATATCAGCATTAATCTAGGAACGCCGTCCACCTTTACCGATAATATCGGCGGAACTACCTATTCTATCTACGGATCGGCTTTTAATGACTTAAATGCAAACGGTGTGAAAGAGGCATTGGAAGGTATTCCTTCCAATGCAAATGAAGTTACCTATCAGCAGCTTATGGACGTCGTGAATATGGCGGTAACCAATACTTTACCGACGGTACCGAATGATCCGGTAAGCTATGATGCCGCTATCAATGCTTCAAATGTATTAGGCAAAGTCTCATTGAGTACAACCGGTAATCTGGGGTTTGAAGATTTGAATCATCCGACTACCCGAGCTGAGCTTGCATTGTACGATCAGACAAGCAGCAGTTTTTTCCCTCCTCTGATTACAGGAAACGCACTTTCGTTTCAAACCAATAACGCTTTAACGATCAGCGATCCGAAAAAAAACTTTTTTGATGAAATCGAAGAGATGATAAAATCGGTTGAAGAAGGAAAAATGCAGGCAAACGGGCAAGACGATATAGACCCTCGAAATATCGGTATTCAAAACTCGATTCAGAAAATGGATGATCTTACCGATCATGTTTCACGTCTTCAAACATTAGCGGGGTCTTATTCTCAAGTGCTGCAGGCTTCATCTGACCGAAGCGATCTTTTAATCATCAGTACCAAAACACTTCAGTCCGATGTCATCGATACGGATATTGCCGAATCGCAATTGAAATTGCAGCAGCTTACACTTAATTACCAGGCACTTTTATCTAATATCTCAAAAGTTTCTCAACTTTCTCTTGTCAATTATTTATAGCATAGTGCAATAAAAGGGGTTTATGTCCCCTTTTTTGCTATAATCGATCTACTTTTCATACTGAATTGCAAGGATCTCTCATTTTACGCGATACACTGTTTATTGCCGGCTTCGGTATTTTATTTTATTTAGGAATTGCGACCATTGTCGCGGATGCCTTCATCATCGGAGCATACGGCGAATCCTTTGCCCGGATGAATGTTCATGTGTTCGGATATGTGGCGTATACCTATCTTCTTCTTTTAATGGTCCCCCTGTTTTATTGGTATAAATACCATGGCAACATGAATCGACGTCTGGAAATGACCGGAATTTTCGCGTTACTTTTTTTCGCCCTCCTATTTTTTCAGGCAATGGTAGTCGATGATATTTACAGAGGTGCCCTGGTCGGATCAATCGTAGACTTTTTATCACTGTACATCGGAGTCTTCGGGCTATGGATATTATGGCTTATGATGGTCACCGTATCAATCATTTTGGTAATGGAACAAAGTTTATCGGAACTCGCACAGCCGATTAAAGAGTATATGGACAAACCCCTGACTTCTCCTAAACCGCCTCAAACGCCTGCTCATGCAGATGATATTTACACGCCGGATGATATCAAAGAAGAGTTTGTGATACATCACAAAGAAGAAAAACCGTTTGTGCCGGTTTTTGAATCGGCACCTGTTTTGCAAAATCATGAACCAAACTCACATGTTCCCGTATCAAAACCGAATGAAACTCTTTTCTCAGAACCGGAAGAGACCCCAAAAACAGCCGACATCACGCCTAAAGAGTCAACGATTTTGAGCATGGCAAAAAAAGTCAAAGAGTCCAAACAGCATGCACTTGTCGTCGATGAACTCGAAGAGAATAAAATGCTCTTGGAACAAATCGATAAAGGGGTCAGCGAAAAACCGAAAAATTTCAAGCTTCCCCCTTTGGATTTCTTTCAAAATCCCCCTAAGAAACAGACTTTGGTGGACGAAGCGGAGCTGGATGATAAAATCCGCGACTTGATCGAAAAACTCAAACACTTTAATATCGAAGGGGATGTGGTACGAACCTATGCCGGACCTGTCGTTTCGACCTTTGAGTTTAAACCGGCCGCCAATATCAAAGTTTCAAAAATTCTGGGACTTCAAGATGATCTTGCCATGGCACTCAAAGCGCAGACGATCCGGATTCAAGCCCCAATACCCGGTAAAGATGTCGTAGGGATTGAAATACCGAACAAAACCGTCGAAACGATCTATCTGCGCGAAATGCTGGAGAGCCAGCTCTTCCAAGAGGCTGCTTCTCCCCTTACCCTGATACTGGGTAAAGATATCGTCGGAAAACCGTTTATCACCGATCTCAAAAAACTTCCGCATCTCCTTATCGCAGGGACAACGGGGAGCGGTAAGAGCGTCGGTATCAATTCGATGATTTTGAGTTTGCTGTACAAAAACTCGCCCGATCAGCTCAAACTTCTCATGATCGATCCTAAAATGCTGGAGTTCTCTATCTATAATGAGATACCGCACCTTTTGACCCCGGTCATCACCAAACCTAAAGAAGCTATTTCGGCCCTCAACAATATGGTCTACGAGATGGAACGCCGTTATCAGCTCATGAGCGAGACACGAACCAAAAATATCGAAAACTTTAATGAAAAAGCGAAAAAAGAGGGACATGACCTTCTCCCCTACATCGTCGTAATTATCGATGAGCTGGCCGATTTGATGATGACCAGCGGAAAAGATGTCGAATATTCCATCGCACGTCTTGCCCAAATGGCACGGGCCAGCGGTATACATCTCATCGTAGCGACCCAGCGCCCGAGCGTTGATGTCGTCACCGGTCTGATCAAAGCTAATCTTCCGTCGCGTATCAGTTACAAAGTGGGGCAGAAAATCGACAGTAAAATCATTCTTGACGGCATGGGGGCAGAATCGCTCCTCGGCCGTGGCGATATGCTCTTTACCCCTCCGGGGATGAGCGGGCTTGTACGGCTGCACGCTCCGTGGAGTACCGAAGTAGAAATCGAAAGAGTAGTCGATTTTCTAAAAGCCCAGCGTGAACCCGAATACGATCGTCGTTTCCTTCGTGACAAAGATGATGTTACGAAATCGGATAACAGCGGCGGAAACGACGACGAAGCGGACGAACTGTATGAAGAGGCAAAAAATATTGTCCTAACGGAGCAAAAAACCTCGATCAGTTATTTGCAGCGACGTCTTCAAATCGGCTATAACCGCTCTGCCCGCCTCATAGAGCAGCTTGAAAACAACGGTATCCTCTCAGCCCCGAATGCCAAAGGAAATCGTGACATTATCGTCAACGACCCTTTTTAACTCTTATCTATGCGGAATTTCTCCGCATTCCCCGAATTTGTAACTTTTCATCCCATCCTTTCTTTATTTAAAAAAAATATTCTTATTTAAATTTTTCATTATGTTACGAAATTACTCATATTTTTCGGGAAAATCAAAAAGAATTGAGTAATATAGTAACACTATGATTAAACTGATTTTTTCTTCTGATATAATCATTCAAAATTAACATGCACAGGAGTCACTATGGCTTTTATGGACGAATACAAAGCACACGTAGCAGAACGCGAAGCACAGGGAATCCCCCCGTTGCCATTAACAAAAGAGCAAGTTACCTCTCTTGTAGAACTTATTACGCACGAGGGCTCTAAAAATGCTGAATTGGTCGAAATGCTTGCAGAGCGTGTCAATCCGGGTGTGGATGACGGTGCTCATGTCAAAGCGGCATTTTTGCACCAAGTCGTCCAAGGTCAAGTAAAAGCTTTCTTGGCTGACAACAATGACATCAACAGCGACGATCACAAAAAAGCGGCTATTAAAATCCTCGGTAAAATGGTCGGAGGTTACAATGTTAAACCTCTAATCGATGCACTCAGCAACGATGCGATTGCAAACGAAGCGGCGCATGAGCTTAAACATACCCTTTTGGTATACGATGCGTTCAACGATATCGTCGATCTGTCACAAACCAATAAATACGCGAAAGAAGTACTTCAGTCATGGGCCGATGCGGAGTGGTTCACAGCCAAACAACCGCTTGCTGAAAAATTCAGCGTTGTTGTTTTCAAATTCCCGGGGGAAACCAATACCGATGACCTCTCTCCGGCGAGTGCGGCATTTACCCGTTCGGATATTCCGCTTCACGCAACAACGATGTTGAGCGCAAAAATGCCTGAAGGTATCGCTAAAATCGCTGAACTTAAAAAAATGGGGAAACAAATCGCTTACGTCGGTGACGTTGTCGGAACCGGTTCAAGCCGTAAATCGGCGGCGAACTCGGTTCAATGGCACATGGGTGACGATATCCCGGGTATCCCGAACAAACGTACGGGTGGGGTTGTTATCGGAAGCATCATCGCTCCGATCTTCTTCGCAACGTGTGAAGATTCCGGCGCATTGCCGATCGAAGCCGATGTAAGCCAAATGGAAACAGGCGACGTATTGGACATCGATACCAAAGCGGGAACCATTACTAAAAACGGTACGCAAATCGCGACGTTCAGCCTTCGTCCGAATACCATCGAAGACGAAGTACGTGCCGGCGGACGTATTCCGTTGATTATCGGTCGCGGTTTGACGGCTAAAGCACGCGCGGCGCTAGGACAGGCTCCGGCAACGATTTTCGCTCAACCGATCCAACCTGCCGATACGGGCAAAGGGTATACACTTGCTCAAAAAATGGTAGGACGTGCATGCGGCATGGAAGGTGTACGTCCGGGTATGTACTGTGAGCCGATGACTAGCACCGTAGGTAGCCAAGATACTACCGGACCGATGACACGCGATGAGATCAAAGAACTTTCGGCTCTCGGTTTCTCGGCTGATTTCGTTCTTCAGTCGTTCTGTCATACGGCAGCATATCCAAAACCGTCCGACGTGAAATTGCACGCAACATTGCCGGCATTCATCAGTTCTCGCAGCGGTGTGGCTCTTCGTCCGGCGGACGGTGTTATCCACTCATGGTTGAACCGTATGGTTCTTCCGGATACCGTCGGAACAGGCGGTGACTCTCATACCCGTTTCCCAATCGGTGTGAGTTTCCCTGCAGGTTCGGGTCTTGTAGCATTCGCAGGTGTTACGGGTGCTATGCCGCTTGAAATGCCGGAATCAGTATTGGTTCGCTTCAAAGGTGAAATGCAGCCGGGTATCACATTGCGTGACCTCGTTAACGCGATCCCGTATTATGCGATCAAACAAGGATTGCTCACGGTTGAGAAAAAAGGTAAGAAAAATATTTTTAACGGACGTGTTTTGGAAATCGAAGGTCTTCCGAACATGAAAGTTGAACAAGCGTTCGAACTTTCCGATGCATCGGCTGAGCGTTCAGCGGCGGCATGTACCGTTCGTTTGAACAAAGAACCGGTCATCGAGTACCTAAAATCAAACGTGACGTTGATCGAAGCGATGATTAAAGACGGTTACGAAGATGCTCGCACGCTTCAACGCCGCGCCGATAAAATGAAAGAGTGGTTGGCCGCTCCGTCATTGATGGAACCGGATGCGGATGCAGAGTATGCGGCGATTATCGAAATCGACCTTAACGACGTTAAAGAGCCGATCTTAGCGTGCCCGAACGATCCGGATAACGTTAAATTGCTCAGCGAAGTTGCGGGTACTGAAATCAATGAAGTATTCTTAGGCAGCTGTATGACCAATATCGGTCACTACCGTGCAGCGGGTGAAGTAATGCGCGGTGAAGGCAAAATTGCGGTTGAAAAGTTCTGGATCGTTCCTCCGACCCGTATGGATGAGCAACAACTTATCAACGAAGGGTACTACGACGTTTATAAAGCGATCGCGGCACAAACCGAAGTTCCGGGATGTTCACTCTGTATGGGGAACCAAGCGAGTTCACGCGAAGGTTCGACCGTATTCTCGACCTCTACCCGTAACTTTGACAACCGTCTTGGTAAAGGGACTCAGGTTTACCTAGGATCAGCCGAGCTTGCAGCGGTATGTGCGAAACTCGGACGTATCCCGACCGTAGCGGAATACATGAGCATCGTTCCTGAGAAATTGGCAGGAAAAGCGGATGACGTTTATAAATATCTCAACTTTAACGAGATCGCTTCGTATTCGCTTCAAGCGCGTAACGTGGCTGAAGAAAAATACGGCGTTACGATCAAAGCCGTATAACGCATCCCCTCAAACTCCCTCCCCTGCGGGGGATCATTCAACTATGCTATAATCTGCTATCTATATTATAAAGCGACACAATGTCCACCTTCGAAACCTTAGCATTACGTACCCCCTTAAAAGAAGCATTGAAACGGTTAGAGTTTACTCAAATGACCTCTATTCAATCGCAAGCTTTGCCTGTTATCTTACAAAAAAAAGATTGTATCGCCCAAGCCGCCACCGGAAGCGGAAAAACATTGGCATTCGGACTAGGCATTTTAGAGCGGATCAATCCTAAATCCTTCGGCACCCAGTCACTGATCCTCTGCCCTACCCGCGAACTTACCGAACAAGTGGCCAAGGTAATCCGTTCGTTAGCCTCTGAAATCGGCAATATCAAAGTTCTCACCCTCTGCGGAGGCGTCCCGATGAAAGGGCAGATTCACTCTCTCAAACACGGGGCCCATATCGTCGTCGGAACTCCGGGGCGTGTGTTGAAACTGCTTCAGATGGAGACGTTTGATCCGGCTCAAATCCAAACGGTAGTGTTGGATGAAGCCGATCAGATGATCGATATGGGATTTATCGAAGATATTACCTCTATTCTAGGTTTTACGCCGCCATCACGCCAAAGCCTCCTGTTCTCCGCCACCTTTCCCGAATCGATCCAAACCATCACTTCGGATTTTATGAAAGACCCCGTCATGGTCACTGCCGAGCATTCGCTCAGTAAACCCAAAATTGAGGAAATCGCCTATCTTTGTAATGACAAACTCCCCGCGATCAGCACGGTGCTTCAACTTCACGGAATTACCAATACGATCATTTTTTGCAATACGAAAGTAGACGCAAATGCATTATGTGAGGATTTAAACCGCATCGGAGTACATGCCCTTACCCTTCACGGAGATATGGAGCAATTCGACCGCAACGAAGCGATCATCCAATTTCGCAATCTAAGCGCCCCTATCCTTGTCGCGACCGATGTCGCCGGCCGCGGAATCGATATTGAAGGGCTGGACGCCATTATCAACTACGAAGTACCGATTCAAAACGAACGCTACACCCATCGTATCGGACGTACCGGACGGGCAGGAAAAAACGGTATTGCCATCACCCTGGTCAATCACTACCAATATGAACGATTTATCGATTTAAAACGTCCCGTCACCCCGATAGAACTCCCTGGCATTAAAAATGCACTCCCATTAAAAACCCTAATGCGCACGATCTGTATCGATGCCGGTAAAAAAGAAAAACTCCGGGCCGGAGACATCGTAGGCGCCTTAATTCATGAATGCGGCCTGAGCAAAGAAGAGATCGGAAAAATCGATCAGCTTGACCATCTCAGCTATGTTGCAATCCCCCGCAACAAAGCCGAAAATATTTATCAAAAACTGGTTAACCGGCCGATAAAAGGGAAAACATTCAGGAAATGGCTGTTAGACTAGCGGAAACGGTTTATGATTTTTTATTATGCAGATGAGGATGATTATGTCTAACCAAGAACTATCTTTCGGTGACGAAGAGTTTATCGTATCTAAAACCGATTTGAGCGGTAAAATTACGTACGGCAATGCCCTTTTTATTAAGATGTCCGGCTATGAAGAGAAAGAACTGCTTCATCAGCCGCATAATATATTGCGGCATGAAGAGATGCCCGCAATTGTGTTCAAGCTCCTTTGGAGCCGTATTAAAGAGGGGAAAGAAATATTCGCCTATGTAAAAAATAAAACCAAGAACGGTGATTTTTACTGGGTATTTGCCCATGTAACCCCGTCATTTGATACTAACCGAAAAATCAGTAATTACCATTCAGTACGACGAAAACCGACACAAAATGCACTCAATATTATAAAACCGCTGTATATCGCTTTATTGCAAAAAGAAAAAAACGGCGGTATAGCCGCTTCTGAAGCGGCACTCAATCAATTACTCAAAGACAAAGGGTTGTCATATGACGAATTTATCCTCTCTATCTAAAGTTCAATATGCCAATATCATTTCGATAGCCCTTTTTGTCGTTGCCCTTTTTATCGAAGTTATTCTATACGGGTGGAGTTGGATTCGACTAATCAATATCGCCAATTTCGGCCTTGCATGGTTTGTGTTTATCAATATCCGTGAAGCGCAAAAAACAATCCATGAAGTTGCTTCCGTCATAAAATCGGCGGAAGTCGGACATTTAGAGAGCCGTATCACCAATATCAAAGACCACGGCGAACTTCACAACCTGTGCTGGAATACCAATAATATGCTCGACCAGACTGAAGTTTTTATCCGTGAAATCCGTGCCAGCGTCGAAGCGGCAAGTCGTGACGAATTCCACCGTAAAATCAATACCCAAGGGCTGCAAGGGGAATACAAAGAGGCCAGTAGTTTTGTCAATATGGCTATCGGTTCGATGCATTCAACGTACCTTCATATCCAAAAATCGCTTCTTAACAGTTCATTAGGAAAAATCGGTGCAGGCGTCGGCGGCGGTATGGAAGTGATCCAAAAAGATCTTCAAAATACCATTCAGCGTCTTCACACGATTGCCGCGATCAGTCAGACAACCTCAGAAAAATCGTCTCACAGCGTTGAAGAGCTTGAAGAGATTATCGGTAAACTAAGCCGTCTTATCGAGTTGGTTCAGGTTTCCGTCGATGCTATCAACTCGCTCAACGAAAAAACGGGTGAAATCAGCTCAGTCGTCAATCTGATCAAAGATATTGCCGATCAGACCAATCTCCTCGCGCTCAATGCTGCGATCGAAGCGGCACGGGCCGGAGAACACGGGCGCGGATTCGCCGTCGTAGCCGACGAAGTGCGCAAACTCGCCGAGCGAACCCAAAAAGCGACCGGAGAAATCGGTATTGCCGTCCAGACGCTTCAGCAAGAGACCACGGAAATTCATTCCAATTCCGAAGATATGAATGTTATCGCCCAAGAATCCAGCGAATCGATCGGCACATTTAGACAAACCATTTATATGTTCAATGAAGATGCTAAAAAAGCGGCATTGCAAACAACCGCTATCGAAAACACGACCTTTATTACGTTGGCGAAAATCGACCATATCATCTTTAAATCCAATGCCTATAAAAGCATTGCCAACGGACAAAAAGAGGCTGAATTTTCCGATCATCACGGCTGTCGCCTAGGCAAATGGTATGATTCTGGGCAAGGTCAAGAGCGTTTCGTACATCTTCCAAGCTATAAAAGTATGGAACAACCTCATGCAAATGTTCATGCAATCGTTCTCCATAATATGCAATATATTGAAAAAGAAGATACCTCCATCTATCACAAAGAAGAGATTCTCAGCAGCTTCCAAGAGATGGAAGATCAAAGTCAAATGCTCTTCACAATTATGGATACTCTAAATAAAGAATCGGAAGACGATTTGATGAAGAACGTTTAGGCATTACGCCTAAACAAGCTAAGAGAGATTTAGAATTGAGTTTCTAATATCTTTTTGCCGATTTCTACACCCGGCTGGTCATACGTGTTAATCTCCAGCAATGCTCCGCTGAGTGACGTCAAAAGCTCATAATAAAGAATCAGTTCTCCCACCGATCCTTCATCAATTTGTTTCCACGCGATCTCATCCACACTGACACCGCTTTGCAATACGCTCTGCATTGTAGCATGGCACTGCGCGTTGATCAATTCATTGAAGCTTTTCCCATTGACGAAATCACTCTTCTCAAGATAATGAAGTGAAAGTTCCGGAATCATTAAATGGTCTTCCGAATGCTCAATATGCATAAAAGTGACCGTCTTATTCAACGGCCCTTCGATAATCAACTGTAAAAACGAGTGCTGATCGACCGAACCGATCAAGGAAATAGGAGTCAATCCGACCCGTTCACCTCGACGGTTACGTTTGCCGAGCGATTCGCCCCATATCTGAACGACCCACTTGCCGAACTCTTCAAACGTATCGGAATAGGCAAAAAGGACATTCATAGGATATTGATCGCTGTGGGTTACGTAATAGGCCGCTTTTTGGAGCATATGCTCTTCCTGGCGGTTCCAAAATTGCTCTAAAAAGGTTTGCGCCCCTTTGAGTATTGCAGCCGTATCAAACCCTGCCAGCGTTAACGGAACCATCCCTACGGCGCTTAGCACCGAAAATCGCCCACCGACATTGGTCGGAATGACGAAACGGCGTAAATGATGCTCGTCCGCGAAATGGGCTAAAATAGAATTTTCATCGCTTACGACATATATCTGATCGGAATGATCCAACGGCAATTCAAAACTGACGACAAGACGTTTAAAGATAGAGAGGGTCTCTACCGTACCGCCCGATTTGGAGATAACGATAAAGAGGGTACGAAACTTATCGATCTGCTTCATCTCCTGCATAATGCTGATGGGATCGGAATTTTCGAGATAGATAAGCTTTTTGGCATTTGGAGTGCTGGGGCGGAGCAATCTCTCAATCGCCTTGATCCCCAACGACGATCCCCCGATTCCGATGATCGCAATCGTATTGAAACGGCGGTCGATATCGTGATAGAGAGATTTTAGCTCTTCGACAAGAGGCTGAGAAGAAATAGGAAGATGATAGTAGCCTACCTCTCCCGAGGCAGCTTCGTAACGAACCGCCTCAAACCCTTTTTCAAGGGTAAAAGGATCGAGTGTTTTCGTATCGAAATGGTTCGTATAGGTCAGCATTATCGTGTACCGATAAGAACCGTCATATCAACCAAACGGCTGCTGTATCCCCACTCGTTGTCATACCATGCCAATACTTTGACCGTTTTTCCGTCAACGACACTCGTCATGTCCGGAACATAGGTTGAACTGTAGGTTGAACCGATAAAGTCGGAGGAGACACGCTTATCGTTATCCACTTCAAGCAATCCTTTGAATGCACCTTCTGAAGCTGCGTTGAACGCCGCATTAACCTCTTCTTTGGTGACCGCTTTGCTGAGATTTACCGTCAAGTCGACAACCGAAACGTCCGGAGTCGGTACGCGCATCGCATACCCGTTTAGTTTTCCAAGCAATTTAGGCATAACTTTACCGATCGCTTTTGCCGCACCCGTAGAGGTCGGGATCATGTTAAGAGCCGCCGCACGCGCACGACGAGGATCTTTAGAGTGTTTGACATCCAAGACGTTTTGATCGTTGGTGTACGAGTGGATTGTTGTCATCAAACCGTTTTCGATTCCGAACGCATCGTCCAATACTTTACAGATCGGCCCAAGACAGTTGGTCGTACAACTGGCATTGGAAATAATCGCTTCGCCTTTATACTGATCCGAGTTTACACCGAAAACGTATGTCGGACTGTCATCTTTCGCCGGAGCCGACATAATTACCTTTTTAATTCCGTTTTTCAAATGCTTTTGACAGCTCTCCTGATCCAAAAAGACGCCCGTGCATTCGATAACTACTTCCGCGCCGCAGCCGCCGAAATCAACTTTATCGATGTCCCGCTCACGAAACATACGGACATTTTTTCCGCCGATCGCAATCGTGTTCTCGTCGATCACTTTTGCGTCGATTCCGCGATGGACGCTGTCAAATTTAAGTAAATATTCCAACATGTCAGGTTTCGCCGTCGTATTTAATGCTACCAGCTCGATATCACTGCGCTCTGCAATGATCTTTGCTACGATAATTCCGATTCTGCCCGTTCCGTTAATCGCCACTTTGAGTGCCATGGAAACTCCTGTTCTTGTAGAAAATTTTAGATTATGATTAATTCTAACAGATTATCGTTAAAAAGAGGGTAATACAATGGAGATTTTTCTCCCGAAAACGGGAGAAAAGAGGAGTTAATAGCTGTACGTCACGGTAACGGGAATTTGTTTTAAAGGCTGATCGCTCTCGACGCTGATCGTTTTGCCTTTGAATTTGGCGACATTCGAATAACCGCCCAATACCTGACGGCTTTTAACCGTAGTAATATTTTCGCATTTGCGAACGGTTTGATAGGTCGTCGTTCCCGAAGTGTTGTATTTGCTTCCTACGTTTTGACCGGCCAAGGTTCCCAAAACGGCTCCGCCGACGGTTGCCGCCGTTTTACCTTTTCCCCCTCCGATCTGATTTCCGAGTACGCCTCCTAAGGCACCTCCGACAACGGCACCGACGACGTCGTTGTTACTGCTTCCGCCCGAGCTTACCGCTTCTTGGACATCGTAACATTTTTGGCTTGGAATTTCCTCTTGAATCGTTGAATAGATAGGGGTCGATCGTGTGACCGTAACGTATTCAACCGTCGAAAAACTTTCCGCCATTACCGCTGACGTCGAAAAAAGAACCGATAAAGCAACCGGTAAGATAATCTTTGACATTTTAATATCCTTAATAGTTTTCAGTATTCTAAATCGTATTCGTTAATCAATTGTGAATTGCTTAATTAATTGCCGTACAGTAGAGCGTTTATCTTTTCGTAAATATCCAATATCTCGCTTTTTTTCTCGAAAAAGCTGTTTTTATTGGCGATCAGATGGGTGGTCGATTCCATAATCGTCTCGACGACTTCCAATCCGTTTTGCTTCATCGTGCTTCCCGTCTCGACGACATCGACGATCATGTCGGCAAGTCCGACTAGGGGAGCGAGTTCGATGGAACCGTAGAGTTTGATGATATCGGCGGCTACTGCGCGCTCGGCGAAATAGCGTTTGGTGATGTTGACCATCTTGGTCGCGACTTTGATCTCGCTTTTGGTGAAATCGGGTTTCTCACCCGCGCGCATCCCGATGGCGACACGGCATTTACCCTTTTGCAGATCGAGCAGACGGATTACGTCCAACCCCTGCTCTTCGAGGGTATCGAGACCGACGACACCGATGTCGGCGGCTTGGTGATAGACGTAGGTGGCGACGTCTTGATTGCGTACCAGCAAAAATTTGAAGTTTTCGGTTTGCAAGATCAATTTGCGATCATCGAATTTAAAACTGCTTCCGAAAATCGTTTCGAAAATTTCCAACGTATCTTCGGCAATTCGCCCTTTTGGGAGTGCGACACTTAGCATTTAGAACCTTTTTGAAGTAACTTTTCCATCCCGCGGAAGATCAAATCTTCATCCACTATTGCCCCGGATAAATAACGGGACAACAGCAAGCCGTCCCCTCCGGTCAAATAAAGGGGTTTTCCAAGACTCTCGATCTTTTCGATCAACGGAGCCAAAAAACCGACCGTAAGGGCATCGGGAGTATTTTTCGCCATTTTAGCCAAATCAACCTCAAAGTTAAATGACACGTCCAATGCACCGGAGAGATTTGCGTATGCCGATTGCGCCGCACGAAGCCCCAAAGAAATAAATCCCCCCTGATAGAGACCGCCGCGCATCACATCGACCGCTATAGCGCTCCCCGCATCGACGATAACCCCCTCTTCTACCGCTTCGCACACCATGATGCGATCAATTCCCATCGTGGGATAGTATTTGTCCCAGTCGATCAACTCTCGTAAATTGTGCCAATTTGTATAGTTTTGTATCCGTTCGTCAAATGCACGGTTTACACTGACATAATAAACGTTGTCTTGCACTGTTGCGGGGTCGAAATCCTCCGCACTGAGCTTGGTTCGTTTGCCCACATAGAACAGATCAACCGATGTATTGCCGATGTCACATAATATCATAGGGATATTATAGCTTAATACGAAATTCGCTACACATTCCCATAAAGATTTGGGGCGAAATATGAGCTAAAAAAATCACTTTTCTCCGAGAATAACATAAGTAACAACTTGCAATAAAAATGTTTCACAAAGCCCTTCAATATTTTCTATAAAATTTCTGCTTCCTGTCATATCTCGTCCCAGTTCCTTGCGCATTGTAATTTCAAAATATTTTATTTCATCCCCTAGTTCTTTATTGATAATGGAATATGGTTTTTGCTTTTTCTTTTCTTCATATAAATCACCTAACAACTGTTCTTTATCACTTTTGTTTCTTTGATATACAGCACGCACTTTTATGTTTTCAGTTGCAGCTGGTTCAAGTAATTTTAATAGGCTTGAAGTTTGGGCTTGCGCTTTTCCATTATTAATTTGCACAGTGCATTGGCATATAATAAATTTACCAGCTAAATCTACTATAACTGAAAAAAAATGCTTTTTATTATCGTCTATGTAATAAGACGAAGTCATATGACGAGATTCAATTAGTTCTGAAGAAAGTGTTTCACTTCTATTTTCATTGCTCTTCATCATCAAATGTACAAAGTATTTTGTTCTGTCTGTTAGTTGTAGCGCAATATCCATTTCCTCTTCTTTATATGCAAAAACAACATCATTAACATCTTTAGGTGCGAGTTTTTTATTTCTGTCAGTTTCATATATTGCTTGAACGGCATCCTTCCATTCACTGCCCATATTTGTAAAATTTGAAATGTTTTTATGATTATCTAGATAATATCTCAACTCATTAAGTATATAAATATGATCTTCATCTGCAACTTTATTTGTTCTCAGCAAATGTTTTGAAATTACCTTTAAATATGTCCATGACCAATGATAAAGATTAAATCCCTTTCCTTTTTTTGTTTCTATTGGAGATTCCATTGGAGATGTAGTTATTTTATTTGAAATTGTAATAATTGAATCAATGCCAATATTTCTTCCAAATTCAATGTAGCGTTCTACTTGATCAATATCGAGTTGATTATTTTTAACTTTTACTTCTACAAAACTTATCCATTCAATAACTGGATTGTTTTTGCCACTGGTGAGAACAATTAATCCGTCTGGGCGTTCAGATTTTTCATCATTAAAAATTTCAGTAAAAACATGTATTGATACATTTCTATTTTTAATTTTTGTAATTCCAATGGCAGAAAGTAATTCCTCTCTGTATTCTTTTACTGCAGAAAGAGAAGAAAGAAAAATTGATGTTGTTTGATTCTCTTCCGTGGTATTGCCCAATGGAAATAGTCTTGCTCTTTTACTTTCTAATTGATCATCTTCATAGTTAAGAAACTCAGCTAATTCGTCTAATTTTGTGATGCCTAATAATATTTTTTTAGCCATTCGAACGCCTTTTTTAGATTTTATTGCGTAGATTGTACTAAAATATAACTAGAATTAATATGGAATGTGTTGAAAAATATTTACTTATTTTTTTGGAATAACTAGAGTTTAAAGCTTAAGTACCCCGTTTACCCGTGCAACATTATCATTTTTATGCAGACTCAAACGGACAATCGAGTCCTCAAGGGCAATAAGATCATGCATCACATTCCCCTCCAACGCGACGACATCGCCAGAGACCAATGTATAGCGCTCTTCCCCCACTCCGAAATCGATACGTCCCTGCACGATCATCACCGTAATCGGAAACGATGTTTTATGGGCTTTCATCGATTGCCCGGTACGGAATACGATCCGAATCTCTTTGGTAAACTCGTTGGTGATAAGCGGAGTGATGAGCGGCTGTGTATCGCCGTAGACGATATCGGCGGTAAAAGAAGCGTAGGTCATTGGTGTATCCTTTATTTTAGTTACGGATCATAACCTTATAGAGGAAATCAGCTCTTGATAAATATCAAGAATAAGTTTTCAATTTTTTAACTTTTCCATGATATTCAAAACGCCTATATCTAACTTCGAAAACGCAAACCATTTTTTCCCTAAATCTTTGAGACTCGCTCCGATATGATACACTTCCTTTCCATCGATCAATAAAAAGCGATCATGTGAGAAATCAAACTTTTTTAGCTTTATGTTCGGGTATTGAGCATTGTATTTTTGGAGATCAAGTTCGAGTTGTTTGGTGATATTTTTGGTGTAGATCGTCACATTTACGTTCGCATCTCGTTTCGATAATAACGTCAGGACGCTCTCATCGATATAGTTGTCGATGAGTATAATACTCTCTTTGGAACTTTTGATTAAATCCGATACAAACAGATACGCATCATATACTTGACCATTAAAAAAAATTCCCTGCTTCGGTTTGATCGATTTATCTTCTATAGCACTTAAAATTACTTCGACTTTTTCATCTGTTTTGGACTGTTTTTGTTCCAATGAATCAAGTCGTTGAAAAATGAGCGCATTGTTAGAAATAAATCTCCGCATCTCGACAAAACTTTTGATAATTTTAATGCTCATAGATATTGCAATTGTACTTTTAAGTACAGAAGAAAGCATTGATACGCCTTGCTCAGTGAAAACAAAAGGTAAATACCTTCTACCACCATATTGTTTGGATGTCACATTTTGTGATATCCAACTTGAGGTCACAAATTGTGATCTCAAGTTTTGATACTCTTCTTCAGTAGTTTGAAACATAAATTCTTCAGGAAACCGCTCCATATTTCTTTTAACGGCTTGATTTAGTACACGCGTTTCTACCCCATATAACTCCGCCAAATCTCTATCCAACATCACCTGCATTCCGCGAATGGTGTAGATTTTGGTTTTGATACTGTCGTCAATAGAGGCGGTGACTTCATTCATCGGTCGTTCCTAAAATTTTGCTTCATTGTATCCCGTCGCTCAAAAATAGGAAAAAATATGACAAAATGAGATTTACAATTTAATAATGTGCCATCGGATGATGTTTAAGCACCGTCTCTTGAAGATTCTGCTTTTGAACATGGGTGTATATCTGCGTGGTGAGCAGCGACGCATGTCCGAGCAGTTCCTGCACGACACGCAGATCGGCTCCCCCGAGGATCAGTGACGTCGCATAGGAGTGGCGAAGCGCGTGAGGGGAAACGCCCAGATATTTTTGGGTGATTTTGAACGCCGAAATACGGCTCAGAGGCTCTCCGCGGTAGTTAAGCCACAGATATGGCTTATTGTATGGGGAAGACTCCTGATAGGTACGAAGCGCTTTTAACGCCTCATGGGCTATCGGAACGTAGCGCTCTTTTTCCCCTTTCCCGTGGCGGATACGGAGCCATTCTATCTCGATATCCCCCTCTTCGGCGACCAGACATTCGCTGATACGCGCACCCGTCGCATACAGAAAAAGGATGAGGGCGTAATCGCGCAGTCCGATCCAATCGTTGCGGTCGATCATTCCCAGACCCGATTGAATCGTCTCATAGGTTACATATTTAGGGAGATTTTTCGGCACTTTGGAGAGGGAAAATTTCGTGGACAGGGAATCAAAACGGTTGCGGTGGCAAAAATCCAAAAAAGAGTTAAACGCGGAGAGTTTTCGGTTCAGGGTTCGTTTGTTGGCAATAGTCCCGAGGATTTGAAAAACGGTGTTTGAATCGATCTCGACAAGTGCTTTTAGCGCACTCTGCTCAATCTCTCCCAAGTCGCGGCTGTAGGCCTCGATGGTTCGAGGACTAAGCGCTTTGATAACGGTTATGTATTCGATAAAAGCCTCAAGCTCTTTCGACATTATTTGATATCGATATAGCGGTCGTCAAAATAAAAACGTCCGTCTCCGAGGAAAATTTTATTGTCGCTGTCCATATCAACGTCATAAACATCGTACGCCAATAGGTTTTTAGTGATAGCGATCATGTACCCTTCTTGTTCAAGGGCGTAGACACGGTCATTTTGGACACTGAGCCCGACGAAGTGGGCAAACGGGAATTTTTTCTTCGCTTTGAACTGCAATGTCGGCGTAAGGGCGATGATCTCCCCTTGTTTGCTAGTCAGCCAGATACCGTCCGATGCATACGCAATGTTGCGGATTTCATACTTCTCACGCGCCTCTTTTTGGGAAAGTGCCAAAACGGCATTATTCGTTGATACCACAAGATTGTTGTCTATGACATTCATATAGGTGACATTGTTGAAATATTCTTCCGAACTCACAACCACCGATCGCAAAACCTGTTTGGTTGCGGAGTTGACGATAACGATTTTTCCATCCAGCGTCAAAAAGAGTACCAGCTCTTTTAGAAAATAAGGGTTGGCAATACGAGAATCTACCGCAATAGGTGCATTCGCACTCTCTTTGAAAAGGAGTTTTTTGCTTTCCAGCGAATACAGCGCCATTTCGTTATTGGTAAATAAAATAGCGACGGTATCGTCTTGGATATTTGCGGCCGCGACCTGGCGTTTGAGTTCAAACGTTACTTTAGCATCGCTTCCGTCAGCCGGAAAAAGGACGAGATTGTTTTCCGGACTCTCCGCAATGATCCACGTATCGGTCGCATTGACTAGACGATATTCGTCAGGGATTTTAATGTTTTTCTCCCCTTTTGCCGTCAACAAACGGCCGTTATCCAGCAACGCCGCCGAGTCGGCCGTCTGGGAAATAGAAGAGCTCAAATGGCCGGCAGTGCGCCATTCGCCTTTGACATTCTCGGGTTTATACACCTCTTTATGGGAACACCCGCTTAAGAGAATGATGGCTCCCAGCGATAGAGCTACAGTCGATAATTTCATTATTTTACTCCGTAATGGGAAAGAGATTGCGCGACTTGGTAAAGAGGAGAATTTTCACCGATAAGGGCGATTTTTTCGTTCGCCGCTTTCGTATTGCCTTTATTGATTTCCCCTACGGCAGTTTCCAATAATGCCAAATCTTTATAAAGGGCACCTTGCTGTTTGGTATAGTTCTCTAAAGCTTTCGTGTCCCCTTTGATAGCGGCGGATTCGTACGATGCGATATCGGCGACACCGAACGCTTGAGAGTTTTTGAGCCCTTCAAGTATCGTTACGTCGTTTTGGGCGATCCCCCGGGAAAGTTTCCACAGATCATACAGTTTAGGATTGTCATTTTTCAATGTCTGTTCAGCTTTGGTATCTGCCGGATTCGCCAAAAGGAGATTTAAAGCGGCATTGGAACTCTCGATTTTTGCAGTCGTATACGATTGATATCCGATCGCCCCGCCCACAGCCAATAATGAAGCCGCCACCGCAGCCATTAACGGCTTTTGATACCGTTTGACGAAACGTTCTGTTCGAATGGCACTTTCAAAAAACTTCTCTTCGGAACTCAGCTCTTCTTTTAGGGCTTCCATATTCTCTTTTAGACTCAAAACGGCTCCTGTCATTTACAATCATTAAATTAGAGCAATAATATCTCACCCTATGTTAAAGTTTTGTAAACCTATTTTTTGGGTACAATTATTTTCTATAAATTTATTATGACTTAGGTTAACCATGAAAATTGATGAAACTCTCTTGCAACGGCTAGAAAAATTATCTTATCTCCAAATTCCCCAAGAACATCGTGAAGAGATGATAGCACAACTTAGTGAAATCGTCTCGTTTGTCGACAACCTCTCAGAGCTCTCGACGGAGGGGGTGGACGCAACATTCGCCATGTCCGAAGTATCCACTCAGCTGAGAGAAGACGTCGGCACAGTCGATCGCGCCGTAAATGACGATATACTTGCCCATGCTCCCCATTCGCAAGAACATTTTTTTATCGTCCCTAAAATCATCGAGTAACCGATGGTAGACGTCTACGGAATCAAAAGTTGCGGCAGTGTCCAAAAAGCGCTCCGATTTCTGGACGCCCGCGGTATCGCCTACACCTTTCACGATTTTAAAACCGCTCCCGTTTCAGATAAAAAAATTCTAGATTGGACCGCAAAAGTTCCCCTTTCAACCCTTTTAAATACCAAAGGGACGACCTACCGAACGTTAGGTATGAAAAACCACGAATTAGACGACAACGGCAAAATTGAGTGGATGGGGAACCATAACCTCCTCATAAAACGCCCGGTCATCGAATACAAGGATGTGCTTGTCGTCGGATACGATGAATCTTACTATGAAGGGATATTTCGATCATGAACACCACGTTGGATATTTACAAGCTTCTTAAAAGCGTTGTGGCGTACAAGGCATCCGATTTGCACCTAGTCAGCCGTTCAGAACCGCAGATTCGCATCGACGGACGTCTTGTCGCCCTAAATCTCCCCGTACTAACCGGGCAGGATATCGAAGAGATGGGATACTCTCTCCTCACCGAGAAGCAAAAAAAAGCGTTTGAAGAGAATAATGAACTCGACTTTTCGATTGTCATTCCCGATGTCGGCCGTTTCCGTGCCAACTACTACAAAACCATGGACGAAGTCGCCTGTGCGTTTCGTATCATCCCCGTAATCATCCCCTCTTTGGATGATTTGAACGCCAAAAAAATATTTAAAGAGCTTATCAAGCGGGAAAAAGGGCTTATCCTTGTCACCGGGCCGACGGGAAGCGGTAAATCGACCACCCTTGCGGCGATGCTGAATGAAATCAATATGAACGAAGCCCGCCATATCATTACGGTCGAAGATCCGGTCGAGTTTGTCCACAATAACAAAAAATCGCTCTTTTCCCATCGTAATGTCGGTAGCGATACCAAAAGCTTCTCGAACGCTCTGAAATACGCTTTGCGGGAAGACCCCGACGTTATCCTGATCGGAGAGATGCGGGACCGTGAAACGATATCTGCGGCGTTAACGGCGGCGGAAACGGGACACTTGGTCTTCGGAACACTCCATACCAACTCGGCACCGCAAACCATCAACCGTATCATTGACGTCTTTTCGGGTGACGAACAGCCGCAGGTGCGCGCCCAGCTCTCTACCTCACTGATCGCCGTTATCTCCCAGGCTCTTTTGCCGAAAATCGGCGGAGGACGTGTCGCCGCTCAGGAGATCATGATCACCAATCCGGCGATTGCCAATCTGATCCGCGAAGACAAAGTCCATCAGCTCTATTCTCAAATGCAGCTCAATCAACAAGAGACGAATATGACGACTCAGACACAGGAAATTGTCGAATTCCTGCGCAAAAAATTGATTAACAAAGAGACCGCTTTGCAATATTCAAATAAGCCTGATGAATTGGTTCGAATTATCAATTCACTCTAAATTTTTCCCCCCTCTTCGGGGAAATCTTAAAATTTGTTTTGAAACTTGCCTTTTCTTTCATTGTTTATGAAACATAGCGCCTCTGATCGTTTATAATTCCTTATTATGAAACATAACCAATTATTAAAACAATATCATCTCAAAGCGACGCCGCAGCGGTTGGCTATTATTCAATTAATGCATAACAGCGGTCATATCAGTATCGAGGAGCTGTATCAGGAAGTCAAAAAACGGTTCTCTTCCATCTCATTGGCGACTCTGTATAAAAACATCCATACGATGTTATCCGTTTCCCTGATCCGTGAAGTCAAAATTCCGGGACAAAAAACCAAATATGAGATATCCAAAGAGTCTCACGCCCACGTTTTATGCACATCCTGCAATGAGATCAAAGATGTTCCGTTAGAGACGGCATCGCTGCTTCAAAAATCGATCGATATGAGTCAGTATAAAGTCGAAGAGGTTTCGGTAGTTATTTCGGGGCTCTGCCCGGAGTGTCAGAAGAAATAAAAAAACAGCTCTCCGTTCGTGGTGAGCCAGTCGAACCATGAGCACCCTTCGACTTAACTCAGGGTGAACGGGACGGTATCTTTAACGATGTGCTTCTTTGAGGGTATCGGCGATCAAAAATGCCAATTCCAGTGACTGGTCTGCATTGAGACGCGGGTCGCAGTGGGTGTGGTAACGGCTTTTGAGATTCTCAGAAGTAATCTCAAACGATCCTCCCAAACACTCGGTAACGTTTTTGCCGGTCATCTCCAAATGAACCCCTCCGGCGTATGTCCCCTCAGCTTTGTGTACTTGGAAAAATTGTTTCATCTCTTTGAGAACCGCATCGACAGGACGGGTTTTGTATCCGTTGCTGGTAATGGTATTTCCGTGCATCGGGTCACAGCTCCAGAGCACTTTTTTCCCTTCGCGCTCGATTGCACGGATAAGTGCCGGCATGCCGTCGGCTACTTTATCGGCTCCCATACGAACGATGACGTTTAAGCGTCCCGCTTCGTTATCAGGGTTGAGGATATCGCACAAACGGATCAAATCTTCCGGATCCATAGACGGCCCCGCTTTAACCCCGATCGGATTTTTGATACCGCGCATAAATTCAACGTGCGCACCGTCCAGCTGGCGTGTACGGTCACCGATCCACAACATGTGTGACGATACGTCGTACCATTCTCCCGTTAAAGAGTCCTGGCGGGTAAATGCCTCTTCGTAATTCAGAAGCAATGCTTCGTGAGAAGTATAGAAATCGGTTTCACGCAAGGTTCGATACGTATCCGAAGTAATTCCGCACGCCGCCATAAAGCGTAGGGAATCATCGATTTGGCGCGAAAGGTCATCGTATTTTTTTGTCATTTCGTTTTGACCGACAAACCCGAGATTCCATGCATGGACTTGATGCAAATCGGCAAGACCTCCCGATGCGAAAGCGCGAAGAAGGTTCAAAGTCGCCGCCGATTGGTTGTAGGCTTGAACCATTCGGTGAGGATCCGGTACGCGTGCGGCTTCATTGAAGTCGACACCGTTGATGATATCTCCGCGGTAACTCGGAAGGGTAATCCCCTCAATCGTCTCCGTATCGGATGAGCGCGGCTTGGCGAATTGTCCGCCGAGGCGTCCCACTTTCACCACCGGAACACCTCCGGCAAAAGTCATGACCACCGCCATCTGCATCATAACTTTAAAAGTGTCTCTGATATTGTGGGCATGAAATTCCGAAAAACTCTCCGCACAATCGCCCCCCTGCAACAAGAAAGCTTTTCCCTCACACACGTCGGCAAAGTTCTTTTTTAACGTACGCGCCTCGCCCGCAAATACGAGTGGAGGATAGTTACGAAGCTGCGATTCGATTTGTTCCAGTACCGCCGTATCCGGGTAGGTCGGCTGCTGTTTAATCGGTTTCTCTCTCCAGCTTGATCGGCTCCATGTACTCATATGATCTCCTGCGTGCTCTTGCACCTATTTATTTATAGTTGTCGAATTTTATCCTTTTATTCTAAAAAGGGACTGATTAAGGAAACCAAATCTTAGATTTATGTTTGAAAAAGTATAATGGCGCCAATTATATCGGCTCATAATTTTTACCTTTTTTCCCGTAAAGAAGAACTTTTAAGTGTCCGTATCTTTTAAAGGTAAGTGTGTGGAATACAATCAAATCAATCCTTTTTTATTCCATTTCTGCAAAGAACTCTCTATCCATTTAGAAGCTGCCGCGAAGCGACAGGCAACCATAGAGCCCTCAGAATTTGCGGAGCTGGTTACCAATGCGACTCAAGAAGTATTAGAGGCCTACACGTCCGGAGAGATCGACCTGCTGGCATATCGCAACACTTCAGCAGAGGAGTACAAAGCATTGGCCATCAAAAGTATCGATTCGTATGCCGATACCAATGAAAGAATCGGAAAAATCACCGAAGAACAAGCCGAATTACTGGAACAAAGCAACGGCGATACGTTAATAAACTTTGAAAAGATCACCGAAAAATTCACCGATATCCAGAATCATCTGAGCGATGAAGTAAGTCGAGCCAACGATGTTATCTATACATTAATGGAACAGGTGAAAAATCTGGAAGTCAAAACTTCGCTCGACCCTTTGACCAAAACATTTAACCGTTATGCGCTCAACGAACATCTTCGCACGATATTGGAAAAAGAAAAACTTAATTTTGATATTTTCTGCTTTATGATCGATGCCGATAATTTTAAACAGATTAACGACAAATTCGGCCATATTGCGGGGGACAAAGTACTTATCTTTTTGGCTAAGTTATTTAAGAAAGCTCTGCGCGACGGTGACCGGGTCTATCGTTTCGGAGGCGAAGAGTTCATCATTTTGCTGAACCGAACCGATTTCGAAGGGGCACGTTTAGTCGGTGAACGGCTCTTAACCCTTTGCCGTAACAATAAACCTCTCTTCCAAAACCAGCAGATTACCGTTACGCTCAGTATCGGTATGACGAAAATCAAAGAAACCGATACGATTGACGCTATTATTCAGCGTTCGGACACCGCTTTGTACAAGGCTAAAAACAACGGTAAAGACCGATTAGAGATGGAGTTGTAATGGATTTGAATTATTTTGACCTTGTTGTCGGATCGGTAATCCTGCTATTAGGACTAAAAGGACTTTTAAACGGTTTTTCAAAAGAAGTTTTCGGGCTTGTCGGAATCGTCGGAGGCGTTTTTGTCGCATCTCATTTGGGCGGGATTATCGGCAAATTTCTGAGTGATGTCCTTTTTCATTTTGAAAGTTCGGCGGCCATTAATCTGGTCGGATTTATTTTCGCCCTGGGTATATTCTGGCTCTTAATGGTCGCACTCGGATCAGGATTTAAAAAGCTCACCAGTTTAAGCGGTTTGGGGCCCTTGGACAGAGTATTGGGATTTGTATTGGGGAGCAGCAAGTTTTTCTTTATTGTCTCTATCATCGTCTATGCCCTCTTCAGCGTCACGGCAATCCGTGAAAACTTTGAGGGAAAAATGGCTGACAGCTTTTTTTATAAACCGATGTTTGCGACGGGGAATTTCATTTTGCATATTGAAACCGATGATATTAAATCATTGATCAGCGATGAAAATGCAACCGATGCCAACAGCTCGGATAAGGATCATTAAACCGATGAAGGCATATACCGATTTTACGGAACGAACCGTCGAATACAATAAGCTTTTAAGCGATTTCAAACAATTGCTGAAAGAGAACGGGCTAAAATTCACGATTCAGCGTGAAGTCATTTTGGAGATGCTCTATAATTCCGACGAGCATTTAACCCCTGAGGGATTGCATCATTTGATTCAGGAGAAACATCCTGAATTGGGAACGGGGATCGCAACCGTTTACCGGACCCTCTCTTTGCTCGAAGATTCGGAGATGGTTACCTCTCTCTCTTTCGGTGCGCAAGGGAAAAAATATGAACTCGGTGCGAAAGATCATCATGATCACATCATCTGTACGTCGTGCGGAAACATCACGGAATTCGTCGATGAAGAGATCGAGCGACGCCAAAAAGAGATCACGCAAAGCTTGGGATTTGTAATGCAGGAGCACTCTATGCAGATTTACGGCATCTGTAAAAACTGTCAAAACGATTCTAAAAAATAACTATCGAATAAAGGAAAAACATTGGCATTTGAAAACCAATACGTACAACAACGGATCGAAAAAGCCGAAGCGCTAAGAGCACTCGGAATCGATCCGTATGCAAACCACTCAGAGCGCAACACGACCATCGATAAATTTCACAACGTCAATTCCGATCTCTTCCAAAAAGAGGAAAAACGGGATGAGCACCGCCACTACACCGTTGCGGGGCGGATCAAACTGTACCGATTGATGGGTAAAGCGAGTTTCGTCAAAATCGAAGACGAAAGCGGAATGCTCCAAATCTATGTCGCCCGAGACAACCTTCCTGAAAATTTTTACAACGACGTTTTCAAAAAGCTGATCGAGGTCGGTGACATCATCGAAGTGAGCGGCTATCCGTTTATAACTCAGCACGGCGAGCTCTCGCTTCATGCCGATAAATTGACCCTCTTAACGAAAGCGATCTCCCCTCTTCCTGAGAAATTCCACGGAATTGTGGACAAAGAGATGCGCTACCGCCAGCGCTATCTTGATCTGATTATGAACTCCGAAGTGCGTAAAACATTTCATATCCGTTCCAAAGTGATCAGCCTTACCCGCCGCTTTTTCGAAGACAAAGGGTTTTTGGAAGTTGAAACGCCGATGATGCACCCGATCGCGGGAGGGGCGAATGCGAAACCGTTCGTTACCCATCACAATGCTCTGGGGATCGACCGCTATTTGCGTATCGCACCGGAGCTCTATCTTAAACGTCTTATCGTCGGCGGATTCGAAGCGGTGTTTGAAATCAACCGCAATTTCCGTAACGAGGGGATGGACGCTACCCATAACCCTGAATTCACCTCTATCGAGTTTTACTGGGCATTCAAAACCTATAAAGATCTGATCGCTATCACCAAAGAGTATTTCGAATACCTCTTCGATCATCTTGATCTTCCGAAACGTCTCCCTTACGGTGAGCTGGAAGTCGATTTCGACCAATTCACCGAGATTGAACTGGTAAAAAGTCTCAGCGTTATCGGCGGTGTCCCCGAAGAAATCGTCAATGACAAAGACTCAATTTTGGCATTTTTGAAATCCAAAAACCTCGAAGCCAACGGGGCGATGAACCTCGGACAGCTGCAAGGGGAACTCTTTGACGAGTTCGTCGAAGCCAAACTGATCAATCCGACCTTTATCACCCACTATCCGGTCGAGATTTCCCCTCTTGCGCGCCGTAATGACGAACGTCCCGAACTGACAGATCGCTTTGAGCTTTTCATTGCCGGACGCGAAATTGCCAACGCGTTCAGCGAGCTCAATGATCCGGTCGATCAGCTGCAACGTTTTGAAGGGCAAATGGCAGCCAAAGATTCAGGTGATGATGAAGCCCATGAGATGGACGAAGATTTCGTTACCGCACTCAGCTACGGAATGGCTCCGACTGCGGGTCAAGGGATCGGAATCGACCGTCTCGTTATGATGCTGACCAACCAACACTCTATCCGGGACGTATTGCTCTTCCCGGCTATGAAACCAATCCATAACAACCAAACCAACAACGGAGAAGAAGAATGAGTTTCCTCAAAGAATACGACAACGAAATTTACACCTTATGTGAGCAAGAGCTTGAACGCCAAACCGATCATTTAGAGATGATCGCATCGGAAAACTTTACCCTGCCTGCCGTTATGGAAGCGATGGGATCGGTATTCACCAACAAATATGCTGAAGGATACCCTGCAAAACGGTACTACGGCGGATGCGAATACGCAGACGGTGTAGAGCAATTGGCTATCGACCGCGCCTGCGAACTGTTCGGGTGCAAATTTGCCAACGTACAGCCTCACTCGGGTTCATCGGCGAACGGCGCGGTTTATGCGGCATTGCTTCAAGCGGGAGATAAACTTCTCGGTATGGATCTCAGCCACGGCGGACATTTGACACACGGTTCAAAAGTAAGCTTTTCGGGTAAAAACTACCACAGTTTCTCGTACGGTGTAGAACTTGACGGCCGTATCAACTATGAGCGTGTCATGGATATCGCTAAAATCGTTCAGCCGAAAATTATCGTATGCGGTGCTTCAGCCTATGCACGCGAAATCGATTTCAAAAAATTCCGTGAAATCGCCGATGCGGTCGGAGCGATTTTGTTCGCTGACATCGCCCACATCGCAGGTCTCGTATGTGCGGGTGAACACCCTAGTCCGTTCCCGTACGCGGATGTCGTTACGACAACGACTCACAAAACGCTTGCGGGTCCTCGCGGCGGTATGATCCTCACAAACGACGAAGAGATCGCTAAAAAAATCAACTCGGCAATCTTCCCGGCACTTCAAGGTGGACCGTTGGTTCACGTCATCGCGGCAAAAGCGGTCGGATTCAAATACAACCTCTCAGCAGAGTGGAAAGTATACGCTAAGCAAGTCAAAGCAAACGCGGCAGTACTTGCCAAAGTATTGATGGAACGCGGCTATGACATCGTCAGCGGCGGAACCGACAATCACCTGGTATTGGTCTCATTTCTCAACAAACCGTTCAGCGGTAAAGATGCCGATGCGGCGCTCGGACGCGCGGGAATCACCGTTAACAAAAACACCGTTCCGGGAGAAACGCGTTCACCGTTCGTAACAAGCGGTGTCCGTATCGGAAGCCCGGCGTTGACATCTCGCGGCATGAAAGAGAGCGAGTTCGAACTTATCGCAAACCGTATTGCCGATGTTTTGGACGATATCGAAAATGAGACCAAACAAGCACAAATCAAAGAAGAGCTAAAAGCACTTGCTAAAAATTTCGTTATTTACAACCAACCGACATATTAAATAAAAGGCGCCCTGATGACTTCGATGGACATGAAACTGATAAAAATGATTTCAGATCATTACTGGCTAAAACATGACACCGTCGTTGACAAAATCGATTTTAAAGGGCGCACGTTTTTCAATAAATATGAGCGAATCGATAAAACGCTGACCCAGGCGATTATCGATCAGCATCTGAAAAAACAGATTACCGTCGCCCATTCGCTGATTAACAAATTTGATAAAGTGGAAAACATCGTTATCGATTATAACGGTACCGATCCGCAGCGTTTTTACCATAAGGCACAATTATTGCTTAGAGAAGAGGGATTCATCAATTTTACCGCATTTGAGACCAAAACACCGGGGCATTTGCACGTTTATATCCATAAAGGGCATACGACTTTACAAGAAGCCAATCAACTGGGTAAAATGATTTCGATGAAACTTGCCGCAAAACAACCGAAACAGTGGCGAATGTTTCCGTCGTTAGATTTACCGATGGAATACAATATTCTCAACCTTCCCTACGAAGTGTACGCTAAAGAGCGCGGTGCTTCGTGGTCTAAACATATGTAAATTCGATAAGCACAACTCTTATAAGGAACGGCACTTCAATGGAAGAAAAAAATGAACTCAATGACATTATTCTAAGTAAAGGCGGATCAAATTCCAATAGTAAAAAGTTATTGTTGGCAATTGCGGCCTTAACACTTATCTTGATCATCGTGTTGGTAATTATGAATTCGCTCAAAACGCAAACGGACGAAAAGCCGCCTCAAGCCGTAGTTCCGCCTGCACCGACGTCACCGACCGAGATTGCCAACGATCCTCTCTTTGAACCGGTCGAGGTCATCCAAGAGGGTTCAAATACATCTGCCGCAACAACGCCGTCTGCACCTCAGGATTTGGGACAAATCGCCCAAAAAATCAAGCAAGAGTCGATGCAAAATTCTCCTGTAGAGGAGACGACCGTTATTCAACCTGCGGTCCCAGCACAGCAGCCTAAAGCAGCTCCACAGAGCGTTTCCGCACCTGTGACACCGGCACCGGCTAAAGTCCAAACAACCCAAAAGTTCGCACAGCCGGTCGTCAATACGCCGACGATAAAATCGGTCAAACCGACAGAGACCAAAAAAGCCGCAGCAGTACAAAAAACAGCTGCTGCTCCGAAAACAGCCGATAAAACGGCGGTAGAGCCTGCAAAAACCGCAGCCGAAACAACGACGAAAGTGCCTGCTAAAACCGTTGATACGACGGGAACCTATTACATTCAAGTCGGATCGTTTACGAAAGAACCGAGCAAAACACTTTTCGATCGCCTCAACGCCAGCGGATTGAAATACACAACCGTTCCGTCAGGTGCCGCCACAAAAGTCATGGTCGGACCGTTCCAGGGTGAAAAAGCGGCACGTGACGTTTTAGGAAATGTAAAACGCAACATCGAATCCGGCGCATACATAGTAAAGGGGTAACGTGATCTCATCGCGCCATTTTTCTCTCGATCAATTCGCTCCCATAGCCGTCTACGAAAAGGCAAAAAGCCTTTTCCCTCGTGAAGTCAGTTTTCTCTTTGAAAGTGCCGGAAACAGCGAGGGAAACTACACGATTATCGTTATCGGTGCACGTGAGCGTCTCACCTACAGCAATAAGAAAACTATTTATACCGATGCATCGGGCTGTACCGAACAACTGAGTGTTTCACCGTTTGAATTTTTAAAAGAGTATTACCGCAAACTCAACCAAAAAGCCTACCGCCAAAAAGCACAGGAGCTGGGTGTCGGGTATATCGACGGCTTTATCGGCTATATCGGGTACGACATGGTTCAGGTATTCGAACCGGTTCTCGAAGAGTCGATGGGCAATTTGATCGATCAGACCGATATCCCCGATATGGATCTGATCCTTCCGAAACTCACCCTCGTCGTTTCCCATAAAAATGCGACCATCACGATGCTCAGTTCTCTCACACCGATGATCGATCGATTCGAAGAGATAGAGAACGTCCTCAAATCTCCCTACACCTATACTCCCCTTAGAGCGATCGAAGCCGATAAAGGGGGAGAATTTATCTTCTCGAAAGAGAAATTCTTCTCGATGGTCGATAAATCCAAAGAGATGATCAAAAGCGGTGACGTCTTTCAGATTCTGATGACTAACCGCTACATCCGCCATGCCCATATCGATCCATTCAGTTTTTACCGTATTTTGAGACTCAAAAATCCCTCTCCGTATATGTACCTGATGGAATATGAAGATTTCAGTATCGTGGGAAGCTCACCGGAGGTGATGGTGCGTCTGAGTGACGGTGACATTCTCCTCCGCCCGATCGCCGGAACCCGTAAACGGGGCGGTACCAAACAACGTGATCTGGAACTTGAAGAGGAACTCCTCTCCGACCCGAAAGAACTATCCGAGCATCTGATGCTGATCGATTTAGGTCGCAACGATGTCGGACGTGTCGCCAAAACGGGAACGGTAAAAGTCGAAGAGATGATGCACGTCGAGCGCTATTCGCACGTTATGCACATCGTCTCCGATGTTCATGCCCGACTCGCCGATGATAAAGATATGTTCGATCTCCTCGCCGCCACCTTTACCGCCGGAACGATGACGGGCGCTCCGAAAATCCGTGCGATGGAGCTTATCGCCGAGTATGAAGGCCTCAAGCGGGGGTTTTACAGCGGAACCATCGGCTATTTCGGCTTTGACGGTAACATGGACAGTGCGATCACGATCCGTACCGCCCTTATCAAACCCGATTTTGTCGTCTTACAGGCGGGTGCGGGGGTCGTTGCCGATTCGGTGCATGAGCTCGAATACCTCGAAGTGACCAATAAACTCGGCGCTCTGATGAGCACACTGGACGATCTGGTCTCCGCGGAATGAACGTTTTTACCATCTTCGGTGATCCGGTGAGCCATTCGCGCTCGCCGCTGATGCACAACTGTGTTTTTAAATCCCTCAATATCGATGCGTGCTATACTCGAACCCCTCTAAAGGACGGTTCACAGCTGCGCGACGTTTTTTTCGCCAAAGCCCTGAGCGGCGCCAACGTCACCGTTCCCCATAAAGAGGCCGCTTATATGCAGTGCGACGAAGTCCGCGGCATCGCCAAAGAGATTCAGGCGGTCAATACCCTCGTATTGGAAGATGGTAAACTCATCGGCTATAACACCGATGCGGACGGCTTTATGCACGCTATCAAATCATTCGGTGCGATCAAAACCGCTTTGATATTGGGTGCGGGTGGAACGGCACGTGCGCTCAGTGTCGCCCTAAGCCAGGGGGGAATCATCCCTACCGTACTCAACCGTTCGCAGGGGCGGCTGGAGTATTTTAAAAACGGCGGTTTTAGCGCCTATTGTTGGGACGATTTTGTCGCCTCTGAGTATGATCTGATCATCAACACCACCTCCGCAGGGCTTAGCGATAACGAGCTTCCTCTCCCAAAAGCGCTTTTGAATCAACTCCTCTCCAAAACCAAAGGGGCAGTCGACGTCATTTACGGCAAAGAGACCCCGTTTTTACGCGAAGTCAAAACAGCCGCCCTCCCCTACAAAGACGGCTCCGATATGCTTTTGGCGCAGGGGGTGCTCGCCTCACACCTTTTTCTGCAAGGTGCTTTTGATTTAGCAGCGATTGAAAATCCGATGAAAGAGAGTTTCAAACTCTAATGCAGATCGACGGACGTTTCTGGCTCACGAAAGAGGGTCAAAGCTTTTTGGGCGCGGGGAGAATCGAGCTTTTGGAGCGGATCGATAAGACCGGATCGATCAACGCCGCCGCCAAAGAGATGAAAATGAGCTATAAAGCGGCGTGGGAGCGGATCAACGGGATGAATGCCCTAGCCGATCAGCCCCTTATCGAACGATTAACGGGCGGCAAAGGGGGCGGAGGGACGAAACTCACCCCCTATGCTCGCGAGCTCATCGCGACATTCCGCCGTTTCAACGAGCTTCACCGCCAGTTTATCGACCGTTTTTCCGAAGCGGGAGACGATCCCGAACGTCTCGCCCGCATCCTCAGTCGTACCTTTCTCACCACCAGCGCGCGCAATCAGCTCCCTGCCACCCTCCTCAGCATCGAAGAGAGAGGTCTGAACGGTATCCTCACCCTCTCACTGGCGGAAAATCATACCCTCCGCTCCGTCATCACCCTAAAATCGATCAAAAGCATGGGGCTTAGCGTCGGCTGCGATCTCTATGCCATTATCAAATCGAGCGATGTGACTATCGTGACCGATCCCGCTGAAACGGATGAAACGCTTAATTGCCTCAAAGGGACGATCGTGCGTATCGAATCGCAGGATGAAACCGATGAAATCACTTTTCAGCTCAATCACTCAACCGAGCTGGTCGCCCTTATGAATCCCAAAGATACGGCGCAACTCTCCGAGGGGATGGACGCTTACGCTCTTATCGCTCCTAGCCATATTATTATCGGGTTATGATTCCATCCTATTAATCTTACAATAGTAGGAATCTCAACACAAACTCAAACAATTCTATTTCTGATAAATAAAATATATCATATTGTCATATTTATTTAATTAGCACGTCAAAATTACTATAGTATATGAAATAAATAATATAAGGATAAGCATGGAAGAATTATTTAAAGCAGACGAAATAAAAAAAGAGATGATAAATTACACAAATATATCTAATAGTATAGTAGGAATAGTATTTGTAACTTTATTTTTAGGTGCGCTTGGAACTGATATTCCGCAAGCAACGGCATTTATCTTACTTCCCATTGCAATAGGAGCATTGTTTTTTATGACACAAAACTATCCACCTTCGATCAAACTATTGCAAGATATGTCAAAACAAGAAACTTATAAAAGTGAAAAACAAGAACTAGAAAAAATAATAAAAAAATTTCAAAAAGATAATTTTTCTTGGAAATCTTTATTTTCGACAAATATTATATACATATATGGATTTTCACTATATTCATTTTTACTTTTTATTCCAAATTTTGGAAAAAATATAAAAGATGGAACGTGGGTTGTTAAGTTAATATCATATATTTTCCAATAATCTATAGGAGTACTAATTTATGACTAATCAAGGAATCGAAGCAATAATGTTAGAAACAAGTATGTCTTCAATTATTTTACTTAGTATAAATGCTATTCTTTTTGCTTTTATAGTAAAAATTCGCTATAGAAATTCAAGCTTTGAATATCTAAAAATTCTATCTTCAATTATACTTTTAACTTTTACGATATTTATTTCAATAGAAGTGTATAAAATTGAACAAATATACAAATTAAAAGATCGGATCATAACTATCAAAACTTCAAATTTAAACGAAATAGAAAAAAACAAGTACATTAAAGAATTTGAAGATGATATAAAATCTATACAAAAGATAGATGTAACTATAGTTTTTGGAATAGCGAAATTCCTTCTCTTAGCTATTATATTAAATATTATAATTGATATATCCCCTGATATTAAGAAATTTATCAAATCAAAACTAAAATATATAAAAAAAGAAAAACAGTTAAGTACCTTTGATATGTCACAACTTCTCGACAGCGATAAAGCTATCCTTGAATACCTCTCACAAATTCTTGAAAATGGTGATCAAGCCGAACTTTTTAGAGCTGTCGGCTATATAGCCAAAGCTAAAAAGATGACTTAAAAATCATAATGGGCTGAATAATGTGTTCAAGTTTTCTATCTTCACTTTTGCCTGATGAACCCACATACCTTTAGGGTATGTCAAATCATGAACTATTCAATTTGTGGTAAAAAATGCGATTAGGCAGTTTTTTCTCTCTTCTCCTCATCCTAAAAATCAACACTCTGCCTATATAGTTTCAGAAAAGCCACTAAGCACTACTTAAAAAAGATAGTTAAGAAAATATTATACAAAGAAATGTAAAATGTTGTCATATATGTTTATTTGTTTTTAATGTTGATACTATTATCTGGCTCTTAATACTTACTCATATAAGGAGCAATATATGGCTACTCATCTTAAAACTAATGAGATCGATTCTCTCCCAGTTCTATCTTACTCAGATCTTCGTTCGACCCTCCAATCCGGCGATCTTCTCTTTACATCAGGAAAATACCTCATTTCAAATGCGATTCAACAAGTCACAAACAGTCCGTGGAGTCATGTAGGAATTGTTTTCCGTATAGATTCAATCAACCGGATATTATTGCTCGAAAGTGTTGAAGATATGGGTGTCCGCTTCGCCCCATTATCAAAATATCTCACTGATTATGAGGATGGAAAACCTTACAAAGGGCGTGTTGTCCTTGCACGTTGCAGTAACGTATCAACTGACATCGTCTCACATCTTTCTAGCTTTGGTATTGATGAACTGACTCAACCATATGATAAAGATGAAATTGCAAAAATCCTCGCAAGGGTAATTTTAGGAAAAGGAAAGAAAAAACGTGATCGGGAATATATTTGTTCTGAACTTGTCTATGAATGTTTTTCGCATGCGGGTGTTGAGTTTGGTTTCAATAAAAAAGGGTTTATCAGTCCTGAAGATATATGGGTAAACGAACAAATATCGATTGTAGGACGTATATTGTAGTCTAAAAAAGGATGCATTATGAAATTTTCACTCTTACTTGGATTAATTATCGCAGTGTTCTTCTCGGGGTGTGCACAATTAAATACTGTTGCACGAGATTTCAATGTCAATGAAGGCACTGGTCAGCTCATAGATGCCAAACAACGGGCGATTATTGTTGTTAAACGGAAAGATATAAATGAAACAGTCGTGTGCGCGGAACCAAGCCCCGATGCGTTATCTGCTTATGCAATGCAAATGGGATTAGAAGGAAGTATTCCTAGCCAAGGTGCGCTAAAGTTAGCTACTGCATCTCAAGAGTCATCAGCCTATATAGGACTTAGAACTCAAAGCATTCAACTACTCCGTGATGCCATGTATCGCAATTGTGAAGCCTATGCTAACGGTGCCATTGATCAAGTGCAATATGGTATTGCCACCCGAAGACATCAACGGAGTATGGTCGCTTTATTGGCTATCGAACAATTGACAGGAGCTATTCGAGTACCGCCGATAACCATTACAACAGAAGGTGCCGCAGAAGTAGCCAAATCTATCAGCGAATTACAATCAGAAGCAGATGCAATTGATCAAGAGATTAGCCAATTAACAAAAAACATAGAAAATATACATACTACTGGTAAAAAAGGTGATGAACTCAGCGCATTAGAAAAGAAAAAAGCTAGTTTTGAAAATAAAAAATCCGATAGAGTAAAAAATAAAGAAGCCATTGCCAAAGGTATAGAAAATGCCCGAGGGGTCATAACAACGGGAAAAACATATGCTATGGTATCTGGTGATGGTGTTATTCATAGAAGCGATCAGCATATAAAAGAAGTAACAGATACGGTTTATAAAATTTTCGAAAATCTAAACGGGGCAGATGATTTCTCACAACTATGTTTATCTTATATGTCAGCAAACAATTATGCTACAAAAAATATAAAAAACAATAATAGTTTTGAAGAAATTTGTAGAGATCGCCTGCAAGAAAGTAATAATGCAATAAAAGCAAAAATACAAGCTTATAAAGATGAGCACAATTCTTCCAAAGAAATCAAAAACAATAAAGTAAATAAAGCTAATAAAACTGAGCATAATTCTTCTAAGGAAACCAGCAGTAAAACATCATCATCAAATACAAATCTAGATGGCATAATTGGAATCAAAAGTAGATTTTAGGCGAGATAAAGCGAAGAACAGAATTGTATTCAAGTATTAATCTTCACGTGTACTTACTATTGCCATTAGAAAAAAATAGCTAGATTCCCGACTTGGTCGGGAATGATAAGTAACACATTTTTATCAACTCCATACAAACTTTAAGCCTTTTTTTTATAATTTCGTTATATCTTACAAAACATAACGAAATTGTCGCGTTTTTCCGCGAATCATTTTTGCAATGTTTGGTTTGTGTTTATCGTTATATCAAAATAGATACTAAGGAAATAAGATGAAATTACTCAAACTTGTTCTGGCTTCGTTGGCATTTGCCTCTGCCCTTGCGGCTCAAACGATTACGGTTGCCGCTGCGGCCAACATGAAATACGCGCTAAACGATATCGCTAAAGCGTTTAGTCAAGAGAGCGGTATCGGTGTCAAAATCATCACCGGCGCATCCGGAAAACTGACCCAGCAAATCATGAGCGGTGCTCCGTATGATGCCTTTTTATCGGCGGATGTCGAATTTCCCGGAAAACTGGTTCAAGGCGGCTACACCACGACTCCCGCTCACGTCTACGCATACGGTACGCTGGTACTGTGGAGCGATACCGGTGCCGATCTATCCAAAGGGGTTGCCGTCGTAACCGATCCGTCCGTCAAAAAAATCGCGATAGCCAATCCTAAAACCGCCCCGTACGGAATGGAAGCGATGAATACGATGCGCTATTACAAAGTCGCCGACAATGCGGCTGCGAAAATCGTCACCGCCGAATCGATCTCACAAGTGGGAAGCTATGTCACGACCAAAGCGGTCGATGTCGGCTTTATGGCAAAATCGATCGTCCTCTCTCCTGAGATGAAAAATGTCGGCAAGTGGGTCGAAATCGATCCTAAATCCTACAACACGATCGATCAGGCGATGGTAGGGCTCAAAAACGGCTCTCCTGAAAACCAGATCGCAGCCAAGAAATTCCTGCGCTTTATGTCATCAGCTAAAGCACAGAGTATTTTAAAAGAGAGCGGGTACGGCTTACCGAAAAAATAACAGCTCTGCTTCGGCAGAGAGAGTGTCAAATAGTGTTTCAACATCGTTATATCAAAAAATATAGAAGGATATCAAATGACAAAATTTAGTTTAGCAGCGGCATTGCTCTTGGGGTCGGCGGTATTCGCATCGGCATCGGATAACCTAGTCAGTGCATTTAAAGAGGGAAAACTCGACGGACGTCTTAGAGCCCAATATTTTGTAACCGACTGGGATAATGATGCAAAATACAGTGCGACAGGCTTTGCCGTAGGGGGAAGTTTGATCTATAAAACAGCACCGTTATACGGTTTAAGTTTCGGAACGGGCCTTTATACCACCCAAAATCCGGGCGGATGGACAGATGAGGAAGACGGTAAAAATGCCAATACCTCTAAAGACCTATTTGCACGCGGCCCGGGTTCTGCCTACGATTATGGCGACGGATACGCCGTTTTGGCTCAAGCGTATTTGCAATACGACATTGCCAAAAGCAAAATCAGAGCGGGCCGCATGCTGGTGAGTAATCCGTGGATGTCACCCAACGATACCAAAATGATACCGATTGCCTATGAAGGGGTTGATTTCGTTTCGAATGATATCCTTAACACGACCATTCAGTTGGACTACATCGATAAGATCAAAGAGCGCGGCATGGACTATTTCGGCAATATGGCCGAAACGCTCGATACCCCTTCTAAAATCAGCTCCTATTACGACACCGGGTACGGTACCGCTACGTCCAGACACGGAGATGCTCCGGATGTTGCCGTTTTCGGTATCAAAAATCGCTCAATCGACAACCTCGAACTTGAAGGGTGGGTGATGCATTGGCCGGATTTGGTCGATCATCTCCGTATCGAAGCAAATTATGCGATTGAAGCGGGAGATGTCATTCTCGGATTCGGCGGTTTGTATATGCAGCAATACGACAAAGGTGCCGGAGATATTATCGTGCCGAAAGCCAATAACTACGATAGCGATAACAGCGTCGACAGCTATCTATGGGCATTAAAAGCGACGGCAAATTACCGTGCGGCAAAATTCTTGCTTGCAACATCGCACACGGACAGCGGCGGGGACATGATCGCCCCATGGCGCGGATTCCCGACGCAAGGCTATACCCGAAGCATGACGCAAACCGATTGGAATGCGAACACTACGGCGTATAAAGCAGAGTTTGATTATGACTGTGATGCCATCGTAGCGGGGATGAGTACCATGCTCAGTTATGCCTATTATGACCGCGATCCGAGCAAAAAACCGTATCAAAGCATGACCGATAGAGCCTACGGCAACGGGAACACCCGTCAATGGAATTTCGACGTTCTGTATAAGCTCTCCGGCAACTGGAAAGGGACGGAACTTAAAGCCCGTTTGATGGATCAAAATAATGAAAAATCGACATTGGCAACAGCTGAAACATCTAACCGCGAAATGCGTTTGGAAGCGAACTACCGTTTTTAATGTGTGCCCCCTCTAATGGGGCATGAGACGAGACGACGGGAATGTTTGTCTGCGGTTAATTCAAATACCTGTCGTCTCCCCTGATGTTCTATTTTTGAAGGCTTGCCTCTTCGAGGCAGAAGTGAATCTATACAAAAGGAAATGCAATGACTCTCTTAACGTCTGAAGGAAAACCGGTATCCATGTTTAGCGCGTGCGGAACCAAACCGTTCGAACCTGCGAGTATGACACCCCATACAGCGGAAGCCAAAATCGACTTTATCTATCCCGAAGTCCCTTTTCCCTCTATCCTCCTCTATCAACAATGGGGTGAAAAGAACATTCGAAAGATGGTGCGTTATCATCACGGGCTCCTCCGCAAAAGTGCTATCGGTAATCTCTTCCCCGCTGATGATGCGATGTTTACCTTTGCAACCGAAAAAACCGCCGATTTTTTCGTCGAAGCACTCGGAGGGGAAAAAGTCTATACCCCCGTTCACGGACACCCTGCTCTGCGGATGCGCCATTTTCATATCACCGTCGATGAAAAAGGTCGCGAAATTTGGCTCATGATGTACAAAAAAACGATCAATGATTTGAGGATGCCGACCGGATGTATCGAAGAGTTTTGGAACTGGATCGAGCCGCTCTCTATTCGGATGATTAACCGCCGAACCACCGTCGCACCGATCGAACGCCACCCCTATTGCTCTATTTGGGGAAAATGATGATTTTTTTTAATCCAATCGTTATATCATACAAGATACAACAAGATAGTTTTGCGTTAAAAGCCAAATCATTTGCCGCATCGCTCTTCGTGCACGCAACCGTGCTGAGCTCGGCACTCTATTTTTCAATCCATCAACCCTCAGAGCTGCCGAAGGAGAAGCCGATCCTGATCTCGTTAGCGGACTATGCACCCTCCGATGTTATATCCGATCAAGCGAAGCCGATTATCAACCATAGCGAATCTGTGAAAACTATACGATCCAAAACCGATACGGCTCTCCGTCATTCGACTTCTCGGGAGAGGCTGCCACTCACTCCGGCAGCTTCTCCCGAGGCGTCAGCGCCTCAAACTTCTCCTGTGCGTCCCGGTGTTGTCCCATCGGATATCCAAGCACCCAAAGAGCCGCTTCATTCGGCTCAAAACCCTATCGCAAATGATTCTCCTCATGATGCATCGCCACTTAGACAAACGAACGAATTACCAAAACCGAACGTTTCATCGGAAGATATCAATGGGGCAACACTGGGACGCATACGAGCTATGATTGAAAATTCCCTTACCTACCCCTCTGTTGCACGTAAACTGCGCATAGAGGGGACGGTCGTCGTATCTTTTATCCTCAAACCGGACGGATTGGTGGAAAAAGCCGAAATTCTCACCTCCAGCGGAAGCAATCTGCTCGATACCAAAGCGATTCAAACCGTTTTAGCGTTGAGCGGCGATTATCCGAGCCTTTCCAAAACAGCCTATTTGAAAATACCCATCGTATTTTCACTCTCTAAATCCTAAGGAATTCCCATGAAACATCTTGTACAGATACTGAGTATAGCGTTGATTGCGTTTACGCTTCACGCCAAGACTCTTAACGACATGGACGGCCGACCCGTCATTCTTCCCGACCAAACCGACCGTGTTTTCGGCTCATCTCCTCCGATGAACTATCTGCTCTATACGCTCAATCAGGATAAGATGATAGGGCTGAATTTTAAAGCCAGAAATCCGAATAACAGCGCCGATGAGCAGTTTTTAACCAAGCGGTTTCTTTCGTTGCCGGTCATAGGGTCGTTTCACGGAGGAGGCCAGAGCATTAACCTCGAAACCCTGATGAAATACAAGCCCCAGCTGGTGCTGGTATGGCAAGACGACATGCTGGTGCAAACCGTTGCCAAAGAGATCGAAAAAACGGCGATACCGTCTTACATGATCCCTTTTCGGCATATTGATGATATGCCGCGCGCTTTTCGACTGGCGGGAAATGCGATCGGTGAGCGCAAGCGGGGCGAAACACTCGCAGCGTATTCCGAAAAAATCATCAAAGATGTCCAAAAAAGCGTCTCCAAAACCAAACCGGTCCGCTATTACTATGCGGAGGGTTTAGACGGCCTCTCCACCGAATGCGACAGCTCATTTCATGTCGAAGCGATGAATTTTGCCGGAGGACGTAATGTCCATTCCTGTCAGCAAAGCGGCATTTTGGGACTTGAAAAGATCAGCTTTGAAACCCTGCTCGCCTATAACCCCGATGTCATTATCGTCCAAAACCGCTCGGTGTATAACGATCTCATCACCGATCCGATGTGGAAAAGTCTGCGGGCGCTCAAAAACGGGCGTATCCACTTGGTTCCGGTTCAGCCGTTTAACTGGATCGACCGCCCTCCCTCGTTTATGCGGGTACTCGGTATTCAATGGCTGGCGCATCTCTTCCACCCCAAAGAGTTTAAAGGCGATCTGAATCAGCGAACCAAAGAGTTTTATGAGCTTTTCTTACATGTCAAGCTGAATGATGAACAAACCAAAAATCTATTAGGAGCCAACCAATGAAACTTTCACCCTTAGTCCTCTCACTCGCCGCTTGTGCGGTTCTTACCGCAGATCCTCTCGGGATTGAACGGATCATCGTCAGCGATGCTGCTGATGACGGAACATCCATGATTGCAGACTCCAATGCGAGCAAATCCAATCAGACGTTCAATGCCAAAAGCATTGCAACGCTCAGTACGCAGGCCAACATGAACCCCTACAGCGTTATCGCCTATTCGCCATCGGTCAACTTCACCCCGGTCGATCAGGCAGGTTCGAACGAACCCTCCTATCACGATCCGATCCGCATCCGCGGAAAAAGCCAATCGGGTCCGGGAGGGGTTTATCTGATCGACGGCATGCCGATCTCCAGCAATCCCGGCGGCGGAAAACAGCTTCTCGATATGGAAAACGTAGCATCTATCGACCTGCTCAAAGGGTATCTTCCTACGGATAAAAACCTCGGGTTCTCTTCTCTTATCGGAAAAGTCGATATGAATCTCCTCTCGGCACGTTCCCGCGCAGGTGCCGAAGTATCTCAATCGTTCGGAAGCGATGATTTTATGCGTACATTCGTCCGATTAGACTCCGGTAAAATCGGAGACGTCGCACTCTTCGGTTCCTTTTCCCATCTCAGCAGCGATAAAAACAAAGGCTCAGGCGATCTCCAACGTCTAAACGGGACACTGGGACTCACCTATACCCCTAACAACGCGTTTAAAGCTAAGATCACCGCTATCCGTAACTCGGACGATCATCATAACTATTACAACCTCTCGTATGCCGAAGCAAAAGATCTCGGATCGAATTTTACAAAAGAGTTTGCGACCGCCAAACCGACCGCATCCAACGACGTCGATTATTACGACTGGAACAAACAGCATTTTCTGACGACGGCATTGCTGGGAGAGTTCGAATACCGCCCGACCTCATCGGACACCATCACCTTCAAGCCCTATTACAAAAAAGACCAAGGGGATTACTGGTACTCTAACGGTAATATCAATACTCCGACAGCAACCAATCGTGTCGTCAACTGGCGAATGGACCATGATCTTTACGGAGGGACAGCCGCGTATGATCACGAATTTTCCGAAGCGCTCAAAACCGAAATCGGGTATTGGTACCACAAACAGCTCCCTCCCGGACCTCCGAGCGATCAGATCAAATACAAAGTGGTCAACGGGAATTTGGTGTTTGACGGGTATGCTGTTCTCGCCGATAATGACTACCATGTTCTCCAAGCTCCGTTTGCCCAAATCAGCGGTACGCTGGAGCGTTTCAACTACGTCGCCGGAGCCCAATTGCAGTCCTTCAAGCTCGGAGCACTGGAAAGCCATACTTTCGGCAATCAAACGGGAGCAGCCAATCCCGATTATGATGCGGCGATAGACTCAACCGCAATCGATCCGTGGGCAAGCGTCAATGCGAAAACGTTTCATACCTTTATTCCCTCTCTTTATCTCGGATATGCGTTTACCCCAACCACAACCGCCTATATCGACTATTCGCGTACTTACGGATTCGATGTCAATCTGTTTCCGACCTATATCTCCAACCGTGCAAGCTTTGTTTCTAAAAATGTCACCCTTCAACAGCTGTGGGACAAACTCGATCTTGAGCTCTCCGACAATATCGACGTAGGGGTTAAAACGACGATAGGAGGGCTCACCCTCAATCCGAGCCTTTTCGTTTCGTTCGTCCAAAACAAACAGGCCAACATCTACGATCCGTCATTCGGCGTCAACTATCCCGCCAATGTCGGTGACGCATTAGGCTACGGTGCGGAGTTCTCAGCCTACGGACCGATCAACGAACAGTTGGAACTTTTACTGGGACTCTCCTATAACCGCTATCAATTTACCCAGGATTTTAAAAGCGGAGCGACGACGACGGTCGATACCGACGGCAAACAGCTTCCCGATGCACCGAAGTGCATGGCTAAAGCGGCCCTTTCGTATCATGTCGGCGATTGGACTCTGACACCGAGTGCCCGATACACCTCCAGCCGCTACGGTGACGTCGCCAATACCCAAAAAGTGGATGCCTATACCCTTGTCGATTTTGACCTGACGTATCGTATGGCACAGTTCATGGGTTCACGTAACGCCGTCTTTCGTCTTACGGCAACCAATCTCACGAATGAAAAGTACATTTCAACCATCAACGCCGCCGACAATTTCCTAGCGGCAACCGGTACGGCAAGCACCTATCAAACCGGCGCCCCTTTCGGACTGTTTGGCAGCATCAATCTGAAATTCTAAGGGCAGTAATGAAAAAGTTTAAAACGGCGGGATGGATGATCGGCTCGACACTGGTGTTGTGCTTGATAGCCCTCTTATCCCTTCTATGGGGTCAATACCCGATCTCACCGGAGACATTGATTTCCTATCTCCAGTTTAAAATGTTCGGCGGCGCAGGGTGCGATACGTATACGCTGCTCGACAATATCATTTTGCAAATTCGTCTTCCGCGGGTGCTGCTCGCCATCCTGATCGGATCGGCATTGGCCACGTCGGGAGCCGCGTTTCAGGCGATGTTTGTCAATCCTCTCGTCTCACCCGGGATTTTAGGCGTATTGGCGGGAGCATCGTTCGGAGCGGCGCTGGGGATGCTCTTAAGCGAGCAATGGTACGTCGTACAGCTGCTGGCGTTCGCTTTCGGTTTTATCGCCGTCGGTGTCGCCGTTTTGATCGGAACGATGGTGACTAATTCACGATCAACGGTGATGCTGGTACTCGGAGGGGTGATCAGCAGTGCGCTCTTTACCTCTTTGCTCTCGATCATCAAATATGTCGCCGATCCCTACAGCACCCTTCCCGCCATTGTCTACTGGCTAATGGGAAGTCTGAGCATGGCGGATCTGCACGGCGTGTTGCTCATATCGGTCCCTATGCTCGCGAGTATCATCAGCCTAATCGTACTGGGCAAATACTTCGACCTGATGAGTCTGGGAGACGAAGAGGCTAAAGCACTGGGTATCAATGTCACACTGGTTCGGCTCGGAGCGATTATCCTGGCGACGCTTGCCGGCTCGCTTTCGGTCGTGATGGCGGGGATCATCGGATGGATCGGGCTTATCATCCCCCATATTATCCGTATGGCGGTCGGACCGTCCCATCGTGTTCTGATGCCTCTTTCGGCTATTGTGGGGGGGGCATTTTTGCTCCTTGCCGATACGATCTCCCGCCTCTCTTTCAGTGTCGAAATCCCTATCGGAATCCTCACGTCGCTCATCGGGATTCCCGTCTTTATTATCGTACTTAAAAACGCGAGGGCAGCATGGAACTAACACCGATTATTACGGTCAACGACCTCCATTTCTCTTATCCGACACGTCCGGTACTCGACGGCGTCGATTTCACCCTCCGCCGCGGCGAGGTAGTCAGTCTGCTGGGACCTAACGGATGCGGTAAGAGTACCCTAATCCGTCTTATCCTCAAACTGATCAACGCGAAACGGGGTGAAATATGGCTCCATGACAAATCGCTCCACCGCTATTCGCATCGCGAGATAGCGTCACATATCGCCTACATCCCGCAGTACCACAACGTGCCGTTCAATTACAGCGTGCTGGAGATGGTCATTATGGGACGGGTCTCAAAACTCGGTTTTTTTGCCGCCCCATCCGCAGGTGATTACGCGATCGCCCGCGAATCGCTCGAGAGAGTCGGGATTTCCGATTTAGCCGATCGTCCTTTCGGACAGCTCAGCGGCGGGCAAAAACAGATGGTCCTTCTCGCCCGCGCCCTGACGCAGGGGGTCGATACGTTTATTATGGATGAGCCGGTATCGGGGCTGGATTACGGAAACCAGATTCGTCTTCTGGAGCTGATCGTCCGTCTCAGTACACAAGGGTATACCTTTCTTAAAACGACCCATTACCCCGATCATGCCTTACTCGTCTCCAGCCGTGTCGCGGTGATGAACGGCGGAAAAATTATTGCTGATGGAGTGCCGGATGATGTTATTACCCCCTCCATGATCCGTGACCTCTACGGCATCGATGCCGATCTCATTACCCATGACACCCATACGCGATGTCTCCCTATCTTCAACAAAGGAATTTCATGAAAATTGTCATTTTGCTCATTGCCGTTTTTATTCTATCCGTCCCCTCACAAGCCAGAACGATCACCGACGATTACGGAAGAGTCGTCACGATCCCTGATAAAATCACCAAAATCTATGCCGCATCACCGCCTCTGAGTATGAGCGTATTGGCGTTTGACCCCGCACTTGTTGCCGCGCTGAACTCGCCGTTCAAACCCGAGCAAAAACCTTACGTCGGTGTCGTAGCCTCCAAACCGATAGCCGGGGGATTTTTCGGTCAAGGAAATACCCCGAATTTTGAAATTTTGGCTTCGGTAAAACCCGATGTGATCCTTATGTGGGGGAAAGCAACAGGAGTAGATAACCAACTCGCCAAATTCAATGCATTGGGAATCCCTGTACTGATGGTGCGTAACGATTCTATCAACGATCTCATTTCTCAGTTCACCCTATACGGTAAACTTACCGGTAATACCAAAAGAGCCAATGAACTCATCGCTTATACCAAAGAGACATTGGGATTGATTCAGTCGCTCCAGAACAAAATCAACGCCCGTAAAGATGTCCGCTACTACTTTGCCGAAGGGCTGGATGGGATGTCCAGCGAATGTGAGGGATCGTTTCACCTCGAACCCTTTACCTACAGCGGCGCAAAAAATGCCCTCAACTGTAAAATGTCGTCCAATTTCGGAATGGAAAAAATATCGATGGAGACAATCATCCTCAGCGATCCTGACGTAATTATCGCTATGGAAAAAGAGTTTGCCGAGGGTATTGAGAACAACCCGAAATGGAAAACACTCCGCGCAGTCAAATCAGGACGCGTACTCACCGTCCCCACCGTGCCGTTCAACTATATCAGTCGTCCGCCATCTTTTATGCGGCTGCTCGGGATACGATGGCTCATCCACTCGTTTAACCCCGATCTGATCAAGCCGATTAATCAGGAGACAAAACGGTTTAATACCCTTTTCTTCCCCGAATACCGCGGCTGAACGCTTTAAATACCGTTATATCAAATTTGATATATTAAATCGCAAAAAAGATTCAAATTTAAGGAGTAAAAATGAAAGTTACCAAAATTATCTGTTCAAAACACGCTGTTCTCAGTTTATTTGCCGCAGCAGCTATTTTTCCGTCATTCGCTTTTGGTGAAGCGGATGCGGGGAGCACAAAAGCGTTGGAGCCGATCCGTGTCTCCGTACCGCAGAGCGTAGAACGCGACGATCTGAAATCCGATAGCGTCACCAATCTTTACCGTGTCGAATCAACCGCACAATTCGGAACGCAGGTGTTGACTCAACAAGAGATTGCGGCCTATGCACCAAAAGACATATTTGATTTATTGGGCAAAGCAAACGGTTTAGAACTCACCTATCAGGGGCGTAGAAGTCCCTACAGCTTGGAAATGAGAGGCGGAGGCAATATTACCTACATTCTTGACGGTGCCGTTTTACCTCCCTCTGTGAGCCGGATACTTCAAAACATCCCGCTAAGCGCGATCGAAGAGATTCAGATTATTCGCGGTTCCACTGCGCTTGCCATAGCTCCCTCCATCGGTATCGGAGCTTCAAACAGCGGTTCAGGTTTGAACACCGGATTTATCGTCATTCGTACCAAACAGCCTAAAAAAACCGAGGGGCTCATCACCGGATATCTCGAACAGGCCGTATCACAGCCCGGCGCCAACGGCGAAAGCCTCTATGTCGGAACGAGGTTAGGTTCCGCGGATTCAGGATTAAACGGCTACATCGGCGGACTTATCGCTCGATACGACCGTCCGAGCAAAACGAGCTGGTTCGACGGCAGCGATTCCGATTCGGGCATGATCTCGGGAGGGATCAATGTCGGCCGCTTTAGTCTTAACATGATGGGATATAAAGACAGCGGACGCTTTGAAATGCAGCGGGGTATAACTCTAAGCGGCGGATTGGACAGTGCTAAATGGTATTACGATCCTCTGAAAACATCCGTTTTCTCTACCGATATGAGTATGCAGTGGAATGAATCCCATACAACTCTCTTTTCTGCATTCAAAACCGAGTATGAACAAAATGAACATAATGAAAACTTTGCCAATGCGACGAAATCGACACGGCACTATGATGAGAAAACAAAAGGCTATAGCCTCAGACATAATGCCCGTTTTGGGGATACACTGATTCAACTTGGAGGGCAGATCACCGATTCGGAAGGATTCGGCCCCAACCTCAGCAGTACCTACAACCGCTATGACACTACCGTCACAGGATACTCAGCCTCGATCGAGCAAAAACTTTTCAATGGAGATGTTATTCTGGATGCTGGATACCGCCGTGACGTCAAACACATCGACAACTCCAGTACCAGCTCAGCCAAAGATGCCGCGAACAATGACGTCGATATGGCACCTGCCGAAGTGATCGCACTCGGAGCGCGTTGGAAAATAAACGAGATATTTAATACGAATGCCCGATATTTTCACGGAAGTGAAGGAACATCAGGCGATTTTGATCTTAGAACCCAAAACGGTGTTCCCCTCCATTCCGAAAAGCAAGATCGGATCGAACTAGCGCTTGAAGCCCGGTTAATCCCGTTCTTTAATCCGACCTTCACTTGGTTTGATATCGATACCAAAAACCAAAAAACAGCGACGACAAACACCTATACCGATACGGACGGCAATCTTTATTATTACTATACCGAATCAGACGTTCACCGCCGCGGTATCGAGCTTGCGATCAAAGGGGATATTGCACAAGCGACAAACTATCAGTTTGCCTGGACCCACATGCTTAGCAATGAAACGGCAACAAACGGCGTGACCACTGATGCTATCGGCTATTCGTCTCCTGAAGACGGTATAACGGCTATCGTATCGCATTCATGGGATGACTACCGCGCCAATCTCTCTTATAAGTACACGTCGGGATGGCAAACTTCGGCAAGTCCTATCGGTACGTTGTATGCCGATTTGGGTGATTACAACCGTATCGATGCCAATATCGCCAAAGATTTCAAATATAAAAACTATACCTTTACCGGCAAACTGTATGGGCGCAATCTAAGCAATGACCACTATGCAACCCGTTACGTTACGGGGTATTACTATGATCGAGGGCGCACGCTCGGTTTAGAACTGAGCATGGTTTTCTAAAGGAGATCGAGTATGAAAGGCGCTACCAATCCCCAAAGTTTCGACCGTATTGTCCGTGAAGTATTCGCTCCGATCTATCCCGTAATCGCCGAGCAGATTAAAAATGTTACCGCCATTACCGAGGGGCGATGCCTCGATGCCGGATGCGGCACAGGGGCTCTCGGCATCGCGATGGCAAAAATAACCGATTTGCACATCACTTTTTTTGACCAATCCGAAGAGATGCTCGATCTGGTATTCGGCCATACCTTTGCTAACAATTTGTTAGAGCGCAGTGCGTTAGTCTGCGGTGATATACATACTATCCCCTTGCCGGATGAAGATGTCCATCTCGTCATCAGCCGCGGTTCATCCCCCTTTTGGGATGACTGGCATAAGGCCTACAGCGAGATATTGCGTATTCTAAAGCCCGGAGGGATGGCATACATCGGCGGCGGATTCGGCAATACACAACTGCGGGAAAAGATTATCAAAACGATGAGTGAACGCAACCCCGACTGGCGCAGCCCGTTTAAAGATCGTATTCAGCCTGAACGCGAAGCCTTGCCGGGAATTCTTGCATCGCTCAAACCCTCAGAATATCAGATTATCGATGACGAAAGCGGCTTTTGGGCCGTTATTACCAAATAAAGGCATGTTATGAAAATCGGATTATTTTGCCTTAGCGAAAACTACTCCGGCAATGTGCAAGAGAGCATTATGGAACAGCTCCGTCTCGTCCAATTGGCCGATGAACTCGGCTTTGACGAAGCGTGGTTCGGCGAACACCATTTCAACGCCTTTAGCGTCATCCCCGATCCCGCTTCCATGATAGCCTATTGCGCCGCGAGTACCGAACGTATCCGTTTGGGAACGGCGGGATTTCTGGCTCCGTTTTACCATCCGGTACGCCTCGCCGAAAGTATTTCCGTATTGGACAATCTCTCAAAAGGACGGATCAATGCCGGCTTTGCCAAAGGGGGATTTGCCCCGGATACCCGCCATTTCGTCCGTTCCAAAGAGGAGTTGAAAACCGTCATGTTCGAAACGGTGGAATCGATCGATCTGCTGCACGGAAAACCGACGGAGTATAACGGGCAATTCGTCCAAATCCATAATGCCCTCCTCACACCTCTGCCTCACCAACAAGAGATCCCGTTTTATATAGCCACCTTCTCATCCGAAGAGACCATCGCATTCGCCGCAACACACGGCTATGGGCTGATGATGTCACAGGGGGCTTCATTGGAAGAGTGTATCGAAGCGCGCAACTTTTATCGCTCGATCGCCGGGCATGATCCGCAGATGGTGATCATGCGGGTCTTTTACGTCGCCGAGACGACAGATGAAGCACAATGCGGCGCCATCCCCGGAATCGATCATTTTGTCAAATGTATGCGCGCCGCTCAAGCCGAACAGATGCAGCCGTATTTCGATCTCGAAAACTACAAGGCTCTTTTGGAAGAACGCAACGCATTTTTTGACGGCATAAAGTTCTTCGAAAACGGCATTATCGGAAGTGTCGAGGAGTGTCTGAAAACGATTAAAACCATTCAAAAGGAGTTGTCGAATATCCATCTCGTTCTCAAACCTTCTTCCACCGACTACGGTCAAAATCGGTGGATGCTCTCTCGGTTTAATACCGAAATCCGACCGTACATTTAAACTTAAGGAAATGAAATGAAAAAACATCTGTTGCTGATCTCGCTGGCCGCTTCCGCGGTGCTCGCAGACACCTTTACCTTGGGACAGGTCAACGTCCTTAATACCCCGCTCGACGAGAGCCCTTTTGAGCAGACGATGAGTGCAGAGACCATCGCGCAGCAAAACAGCGAAACCGTCGCCGATGCACTGGATAACATCAGCGGCGTCAGTATGGGAAGGATGGGGGCGCGTAATGAAGCGACACTCAGTATCCGCGGGTTTGACGCGAAACGCGTCGGCGTATTCATAGACGGTATCCCCGTTTATGTCCCTTATGACGGAAACTTCGATTATGACCGATTCTTGACCAGCGATATCGCTCAAATCGATGTATCAAAAGGGTTTTCCTCGGTTGCGTACGGTGCCAATACGATGGGAGGCGTCGTCAATATCATCTCCAAACGTCCTTCTAAACCGCTGGAGGGTGAAATCAAAGTCGGTATGGTACTTGATAGCGATACCTCGCTCTCCCGCAAAACCGCCTCCCTTAATCTCGGTACACGCCAAGATCATCTCTATGCACAACTCGGAGCCCTTTACAGCGATCAGAACCATTTCCGCCTGAGCGATGATTATTCAGGGAGCGCTTCACAGCCTGAAGGGGAACGCCTGCGCTCCGCATCCGAAGATTATAAAATCAGCTTTAAAACCGGATACATCGCCGACGACGGCAGTGAAATCGCTATCGGCTACTCGAACCAAAACGGCGAGAAACAGCAGCCGCCGAGCACTAATCCGGTCTATAACAGCGTCCGCTACTGGGACTGGCCGTACTGGGACAAAGAGTCCGTATTTATTACGGGACAGAAAAATCTGGGTAACGGCTACATCAAAGCCCTCGCCTATTACGACACATTTGAAAACTCGCTCTATTCGTATGCTAATAACACCTATTCGACGTTCAACGCGTTCGGTTCGACCTTTAAAAGCAAATACGACGATTACAGCTACGGCGGACGACTCGAATACGGGATCGAATTGGAAAAACATTTCCTGAGTGCTGCGCTCAACTATAAAAAAGATGTCCACAAAGGGTATGACATCAACAAAGTCACCGGCCATGAAACCCTCACCGAAAACTACGAAGACCACACCCTCTCCGTCGGGCTCGAAGATGTCTATACCCTCTCTTCACAATGGCAGATTCTCGGCGGAATAAGCTATGACCGCCGAGATGCGGAGAAAATTTACGACACCAATCCGACCTTGGCCAACGCTCTGAGTCTGGAGACGCAAAGCTCTTTCAATCCCGAAGCCTCAGTCGTCTATTCGCCCGATGCAACGTCCAAAATCCGTGCCAGTATCGCGCGTAAAACCTATATGCCCTCCATGAAAGACCGTTACAGCCGAACCCTTAAAATCCCGCCGCTTTACCCTAATCCGGAACTCGATAACGAAACGGCTACCCATTACGAGCTTAGTTACCAAAAAAACATCGGCCTCTTCTCAACCCGTCTAAACGGCTTTTTTACGCGGGTCGACGATGCCATACAACAAACACTCTATACCCCTGATCCGAGCTTTTACCAAAATCAAAACGTCGGAACTTTCGACCATCGCGGTATCGAAGCCGAGCTGAGCTATAAATCCGATACCCTCGAAGCGGGCGGAAACTATACCTATACCTCCGTCAAAAACCGTACCGATGAGGGTATTAAACGGACCGATGTCCCGCGTCATCAGCTTTTTGCCTATTCCCAAGTCGAAGTAGGAGCGAATATTGCACTCTATGGCGATATGAAATTCAGAAAAGGAGCCTACGACCAAATAGCGGACAATTCGTACGTTATCAGCCCGACGTTCACGACCTTTGATCTCAAAGCGATTTATAAAGCGACGGCAAACGTCACGGCGGAAGTCGGGGTCAAAAACCTGAGTGATAAATTTTACCAATACGATTTGGGCTTCCCGAGTGCAGGACGCGAGTTTTTCGCTACGCTCGGCTACAAATTCTAACCTTCCCCTCTCCCTTGCGGAGAGAAAACGGATACGTTAGATCAAATGTGATACAATAAAATACTTTTTCAAGGACACCTTATGTTTTTAGAACCGATCGATTTTGCCTCCATGTACCGCGAACACAAAGCGACCACCGACTTCAAAGGAAAAACGAGCAGTGATTGGGATGAAAAATCGGCCGATATGGCGGCATCCGTCATCAACAGCCCCTACGTGGACGATTTTATCTCCCGTATGAAACTCACCGGAGATGAAGTGGTTTTGGATATCGGATGCGGACCGGGAACGCTTGCCGTCCCTTTGGCGAAATTGGTCAAAGAGGTGATCGCCATCGATTTTTCCGCCCAAATGCTCGAAGAACTACGTGCCTACGCTGCGCGCGAAGGGGTAACTAATATTAAAACATATCATATCGGGTGGGAAGATGACTGGAGCACTCTTCCGCAAGCCGACATCGTCGTAGCCTCCCGCTCGATGGAAGTTCCCGACGTCGATGCGGCGTTAGCCAAAATGTCCGCTCACGCATCCAAAGCGTGTTACCTCACCTACAAAGTGGGGGGAAGCTTCGTCGATATGAATATCCTAGACTACATCGACAAAAAGGTTAAAACCAAACCTGACTACTGGTACATTCCGATTCTCCTCTATTCGCAAGGCTACCTCCCCCGCGTCGATTACATCGAAACGGGTCGGGGAAGCGTCCGTGCAAACACGGAGGATGAGTTTGTCGAATCGCTGATCTGGAGCGTTCATGAGCTTGATGATGCGCAGCAAGCCAAAGCGCGCGAATACTATCGCGACGTGATCGTCGGACAAAAGCGCCCTCCCCGTTCCGTCAACTGGGCATTTATTGCGTGGGAGAGCGCACAATGATCATCCTGAACGATCACGAATTAGAAACCTTGCTTGCCGAAGACGTCCCCTACGGCGATTTGACGACGGCCTCGTTGGAGATAATCGACCAGCGTGCCCGTATCACCTTTGCCACCCGGGAACGCCCTCTCGTCGTCTCCTGTACCGAAGAAGCGGTACGGCTGTGCGGGCTGTACGGGTTAGAGATCGACGGTTTTGTGAAATCGGGGACGTTAGTTCCGCCCAAAAGCGTCTTTCTCGAGGCACGCGGCGAAGCGGGAAACATCCACCGTATCTGGAAAAGTGTCCAAAATCTTCTCGATTACGCCGGCGGTATCTCCACCTATACCCGTGAAGCGGTACTCTTAGCCCGCAGCATCAATCCCGATATTGTGGTCGCCACTACCCGCAAAACGACCCCGTTTACGAAAAAAATCGCCATCAAAGCGGTCGAAGCCGGCGGCGGAGTCGCCCATCGTCTCGGCCTCTCCGAGAGCATCTTGATTTTTGACTACCACCGCATATTTTTCCCCTCCGAAGAGGCGTTTTCCGAAGCGCTGAATAAAACCAGAAAAGCGAATCCTGAGAAAAAAATCGTGATGGAAGCGGGGAACATCGATGAAGCGTTGAAGTTCGCCCTCTTAGGAGCCGACATTCTCCAACTCGAAAAGTTTCCCCTCAGCAAACTCTCCGATACGGTGCAGATGCTGCGTGCCGATTATCCCCGCATTACCCTGATCGCGACCGGAGGGATCAGTACCAAAAATATCGCCGAATATGCAAGTACGGGGGTCGATATGATCGTCACCTCTTCCCCCTACAGTGCACAGCCTGCCGACATCAAAGTGAGAATTGAGCCGTTATGAACATTCTGAATGCCGTTTTGACCTCTATCACCTCTTCTGAGCATTTGAGCATCCTCACCGTCTCCGTCGGTGAGGATATATTTCATCTTCTCCTTGCCGAACAATGCCACAATGCGATAGGCGAACCGTTAAAACTGGCATTCAAAGAGACCGAAATCATCCTCTCCAAAACCTATACGGCGACCACGGCGAATATTCACCGTGCCGTTGTTACCCGTATTTCACAAGGGAGCGTTCTCAGCCAAATTTCCCTTCACTATCACGATACGGCTATCAATGCACTCGTCCCAACCTTGAGATTCGATACACTCGATATCCATGAGGGAGATGAAGTATGCTGGATGGTTCAGCCGAGCGAAATATCACTCCTGAGAGGTCATCATGGAAGCTGAATTTTTCAACACGATGGCGCTGACTTTTAAACTTGCCGCCATTACAACCTGTATTCTCCTGCTGATAGGGATTCCCCTTGCAGCGTTCTTGGTGTTCAGCCGACTGCGGTTCAAAAGTGTCATAGAGACGATTGTCAGTATGCCGCTCGTATTGCCCCCCTCCGTACTGGGCTTTTATTTGCTGTTGACATTCAGCCCCGCCTCTTTCATCGGCAGTTTTTTGACCGAGCACGGTATCCGTTTGGCGTTCAGTTTCGAGGGGCTGGTAATCGGCTCCGTCCTCTTCAGCCTCCCCTTTATGGTTCACCCGATCCAATCGGCACTTTCCCAAGTCCCGCGTTCCATCTTCGAAGCCGCCTATACCCTCGGCAAATCGAAGATCGAGACGATGATTCGGGTTATCCTCCCCTCTATCCGTCACGGCCTTATTTCAGGGATCGTTCTCGCCTTCGCCCATACGGTCGGAGAGTTCGGGGTGATCCTCATGATCGGCGGAAACATCCCCGGAGAAACACGCGTCGCCTCCATCGCCATCTATGACGAAGTCGAATCGCTCAACTATGCTCTGGCACACCAGTACGCCCTGACCCTTTTTGCGGTAACGTTTGCCATCTTGCTTCTGGTTTATACCCTTAACAAAAAATCGTTAGGAGGGATTCGATGATATCAGTTAATATTACAAAGCGCCTCGATACCTCCGAAGGCTCCATAAACGCCTGTTTTGAGCTCACCATCACGGATGGTGAATTTCTGACCCTCTTCGGCCCTTCCGGGGCGGGAAAAACGACGCTGATGCGCATGATTGCCGGACTGGAGCAGCCTGAGAGCGGTACCATCGAAGTAGACGGCGAGGTATGGTTCGACAGTACCAAAAAGATCAATCTCACCCCCCAAAAACGGAGCGTCGGGTTTGTCTTCCAAGACTACGCCCTTTTTCCGACGATGAGCGTACGCGAAAATCTCCTCTTTGCCGCCGAAACAGCCGACCAGCGCCGCAGTGTGGATGAGCTGATCGAGCTGGTCGAACTATCGCAGCTCTCGAAACGTCTCCCCTCTACCCTCTCCGGGGGGCAGAAACAGCGTGTCGCCCTCGCCCGCGCACTGGTACGCCATCCGAAGATTTTACTTCTCGATGAGCCTCTCTCGGCGCTTGATCCCGCTATGCGCCAAAAACTACAGGACGAACTTTCACAGCTGCACAAACGGCTCGGAATCACGACCCTGCTGGTGAGTCATGATATTTCCGAAACCGTCAAACTCTCCGATCGGATGGCGTCGATTGAGCTGGGTAAAATCATCCGCGTCGGAAATCCGTTGGAATTTTTCAGCCCCCATACCCTGAGTACCAAGCTTCAGCTTATCGGAGAAGTTTTAAAAATTGAAGAAGATTTCCCGATCAGCGTAGTGACCTTGCTTGTCGGTTCGTCCGTCGTTCGTACCGTACTGAGCAACGAAGAAGCACATTTGTTATGTGTCGGAAAACATGCCATTATTTCGACCAAAGCATTCAACCCGATCGTTATGCCGGTAGAGTAGCAGATTTTAGCTGCAACGGTTCAAATGGCTGAATTCGACAAAATCGGTCCAGATATCTTTATACGGATAACGGGGGAGTTTAGTTTTTGTCGGACGGTTAACCATCCATAGTGAAAGAGATTCGATCCAATTCCAGAAATCCTCGATGAATTCAGAGGGCATTTTCATATCTATGATCGCTTTTTTATACATCTGCAGCCATACGTCGCGGGCATATTCATCAACCGTAATTTGAAAATATCGCATCTTCAGTGCCGGATAGCCGTATAGATTTTGTAAAGATCCGCCCCGCGATAGTGCATCCACAAAAAAATCAGCCGTCTTTCGTGTCGCATGTTCAAATGGTTCGTATTCATTCGGGAGAAAATTGTCTATGTCGCTCAAACGGAGCAAATTGTGGTGATATCTGACCATCTTGCGTATTTTATCCTCACCCCATCTCATGTACAAATGAAACGAGGGCAACGGAGGTATTTCCAAAGTGGTGCCCTTCGTTAGTTCTTTATTCATAATTTGAGTCATTTTATCCCCTTTTACACAGGCAATATCGTTATGTCTTTTACGATATAACGATATTATAGAACAATATTCTTAAAAATTTGTAAGAAAAAGAAATCGTAGAGTATGATTTCGGGCAAAGCCCGAAATAGAGGAATTATTTGGCGAGAATGATGAAGTTGGCTTTAATGAGGGCATAAACGGTATCGCCGACATTGAAATGGAGATCTTCAACCGCATCTTCAGTGATAACTGCCGTAAGGGTTTGATTCCCCATAGCAAGCTTGAGCTCGCTATTTACCATGCCGTTTTTCACTTCGGTCACTTTGGTTTCAATAATATTGCGTGTACTGATATTCGTCGGTTTGTCTTTAGCGACCATGACAAACGGTGCTTTGATAATCGCGTAGGCCGTATCCCCTACACTCAGTTCCATTTCGTCAACCGATTCATTCGTGATGACCGATTTAATTACGATACCGCTCCCGATGGAGAGGACGACTTCACTGTTGATCTGCCCTGTTTTGATCTCGCTGATTGTCCCTTTGAGTTCATTGCGTGCACTTGTTTTCATAACATTCCTTTAAATATATTGCGAATGTCTGCGGTTATGACAGTATCGCCTAATCAAACTTAATATTTTGCTTATTGTATTTCTGATATAACGTTCATTAACATATATTTTATATCCAAGGGCTTTGTATGACCGTCACAAAAAACACTATCGTTACGTTAGATTATCATGTTACCGATGAGAACGGTAATCTAGTCGATGAAGGGCATGAGCCTCTGATCTATCTGCACGGCAGATACGATACGATCTTTGAACCGATTGAGGCGGCATTGGAAGGAAAGAAAATCGGAGATGCGTTTAAAGTAGCTCTAAGCGCTCAGGAAGCATTCGGCGGCTATAACGACGACCTCCTTGTCACCGAAGCGTTAAGCGATCTTCCGGATGAATTGGAAGTGGGCATGCAAATTGAGGGATATTTAGAGAGCGATGAAGAGGATATGATCCTCTATACGGTTACTAAAATCGAAGAGGGGCATGCCGTTTTGGACGGAAACCACCCTCTCGCGGGACTAAACCTCGTTTTTGACGGATCAGTCATCGATATTCGTACAGCCACCGAAGATGAGATCAAAGAGATCATTGAACATCTCGGTCATCATCACTGATTATTTTTCACTTTCCCCGAGAAGCGCAATACGCCTCTCGTTTCCGGTTGCTCGCAGCCGGACTCATCGTCAGTCTCACCCGGTGCAAGTTACTGTTCCAACCACCCTTCTATCTCTTCAATGACAAATTCCATGGATCCGTCCAAAACATGATTGGCCCCCTCGACACCGTATTGTCGATAATTTTCCCCGACAAGCGGTGCGCGCGTCAAGGCAAAACTTTCGTCCTCACTGTTGTCTCTACCCCAGATATCGAACGTTTTTATCTTGATTTTCGCCATATTGTCGGTGCATGAAATCACCTTGCTTTTGTTTCCGCGGCACCCGACGGCAATATATCCCTTGATCGGTGCATTGGGATGAGAAACCAGGTAGCCGCTTGTCATCCCCGCCCCCAGAGAGTGTCCCATCAGGTAGATCGTTTTGACCCCTTTGCTGTGCAAAAAAGCGATCGACTGGTCGATCATAGCATCCACTTTCGGCTGCTCTTTTTCATACTCTTCGTACGCTTCGTGTTGATTAGGCATCTGCAGCGATAAGGTGTGAAACTTACTGTCTTTATTGAGGGCCAAACGCAAAGGTTTTACCACACTAAAATCAGGATGCATCCCTTTACCGTGTGCCAAAATAATCCCTTTGTCGGATGTCCCTTCCAGATAAAGGGCCTTTTCCGGCATCGATACGCCAAATAGATAGAGTGGAAATAAAAACGTCAGCAGAGTAAAACGCATGGTGTATCCTTCTTTTTTTGTATAAGGATACTGATATTGCGTAAATATTATATAAATAAAGCGATCAACACTCGCATTTCATATCGGAGGCTTTGAATCCCTCACCGATCTGTCGGTGGGTGAGGAAAAATTCATCGACTACGGCGCGGAAATGGACGGGGTCATCGATTCGATTCACCAAATCACGCAACGCCGACGCCCCCTCGTACCCTTTTGAATAGGTGTGGACATGCTTACGAAACGTCACGACACCGCGCGCTCCGTAAAAGCTCACCATCCCATCCAGATGCTCCATAATGATCGCATGCTTGATCAAAGGATCGACGGTAGCGCTTCCGGTTTTCAGCTGATGGAAAATCCACGGTGCACCGACCGCTCCGCGGCCGATCATAACACCGTCGGCTTTCGTATGTTCCAGTACCCATTGTGCTTTCTCGAACGAGTCGATATCGCCGTTGGCGATCACGGGGATACCGATAGAGGCTTTGATCTCACCGATCGCATCGTAATCGACGGGAGCTTTGAATTTACCCGCACGGGTACGTCCGTGAACGGCTAGGAAATCGGCACCGCACGATTCGACGAGCTTGGCAATCTCGATGTGGTTTTTCGATTCGAACCCCAAACGGATTTTGACGCTAAGGGTCGATTTATTGGAAGTTTTTTTGATCGTCTCGATGATGCGGGCCATGCGGGGCAAATCATTCAGAAGCGCACTCCCCGAGCCGTGACAGACGATTTTCGGGACCGGACATCCGCAGTTAAGATCGATAATATCGATATCATCGACCGCATTAAGCACCTCTACCGCACGACGGACAATATCTTCTTCCGCTCCCGCGATCTGAACCGAATACGGATCTTCATTGGGACTGCGTTCTAGCATTTTGATCGTTTTTTGCGAGCCGTACGCCAATGCATTGGAGCTGAGCATCTCGCTTACCGTCAAATCGGCGCCGAATTTTTTAACGACGTTGCGAAACGGCAGATCGGTATAGCCGGCTAAGGGGGCTAGAGCATAAACGGGGTTGGAAAAATCAAGTTTGGGAGTCATAAAAAATTACCTTGGAAGAGAAGATAGCGCCGTACGCTATCTTATAATTGTGTCATTTAACAACTTCGGCGTAAAAAAATCGCGATATCGTAGTGTTTATTGGCTTTTTTCAAGTCGCGGTAGGCCTTAAAAATCTGATAATCGCTGTGAGCCGTATTGTTCAAAATCTCGTTTGCCGTATCGATCATTTGCAGATCATACAGAGTATACAGATATCCTTCCATCGCATCGTCATTATTTTCGCTCAACATCTCAAAAAGGCGGATACGCTGTTCGGGGAGCATATTTTTAGACATTGCCGCTGAAAGGTCGATCCAGTCGTTCGCTTCGAGTTTAATCGATGCAAAAAGCGATACCAGTTCTTCGTTGCCGATCTGGATACCGTTTTCACCCGCATTGATACGTTGGATGAAATCGGACAAAGAGGCTTTGGTAAAAAAATGTTTAAACTTCATCACCGAACCGGCGGAAGCCGTTTTTACATACGACTCATACGCTTTGGCACATACGATTTCACCGTATCTCTCCGAACGCGAGAGGATAGTGTCGGCATCCAATTCGCCGCGCTCAAAACGGTTAAGATTGTTTTGAATAGCAATCGAGGTGGTAGAGGGCAAATGGAATTTTTTAATTTCCACTTTTTTATTCTCTTTCACATCGCGCATAAGCTGAAGCGCATCGTCGATTTTCTCGTTTCCGACCGAGCGGAGCGTTTCATACGGCAAGATCACAGAGTGGTCGATCAGTTTGCCCATCAGTTTATACGCATCGCTTTTATAAACGTTGTTGCGTTCTCCAACACCCAGCAGAGCGTCGCGAAGCGCATCGACCATTTTTTCATGGTCTTTGTTCAAACGGCGAAGTTTGAAATTTCCGACCAACGCAAAAACGCCCATATGGAGCAAACTGGCTACATACATAATCGCCAGAGGAACTACGACCCAAAAAGCTACCGGAAGATTTGGAAAATGCATCCCTAACAAATCAAAAGATATCGATCCGTTATCGATCGAATAAACCGCCGCAGCGACTAAAATCATTAAAATAAGCGATGCGATGGTATACCGTTTTAACTGCATTTTCTTCCCCTTTTAGTGTTTGTTTTTTTCGACGATCGGACGACAGACGATGCAGTATTTTGCATGCGGTTTTACTTTGAGGCGCTGAAAACCGATGTCGTCTTCGCACATTTCGCAAATGCCGTATTGTTTAGCCTTGATTTTACCCAGTGCAGCTTCAATTTCGTCAAGTTCATGCATTTGCTGTGAACCGATCGCATTTTCTACCATATTGTCATTGCTGACAGACGCATAATCACCCTCGTCATTGAGTTCCAACTCACGCAACTGGTTCATTTCACTCTCAACGCCGGTAAGATTTTTGATAATCTGAGCTTTTCGCGTCAGTAATATCTCCTCGAAATAATGCAGTTCATGGTCTCTCATCAATGCTCCTCATTTGTGGTACGGATGGTTTGCTAACAGTGAATAGGCGCGGTATATCTGCTCTAACAATACCGCTTTGGCGATTTTATGGCTCATCGTCATCTCAGAGAGGCTGATGGCCGCATCGCATTGATCTACGAAACTTTTTTCAAAGCCGTATGCCCCGCCTATAAAAAATTGCAACGAAATTTTATCACTTATAAGCTTACTAAATGCAAAGCTGTCCATTTTTTTCCCCTCGGGGTGGAGCGCAATCGAGTAATTTTTACCCAGCATCGGTGATAATAATTTCGAATACGCCGCTTGCGATGCTTCAGGACTGATCGTATGCGCTTTGACGATCTCTTTGGGAAAGAGTTCGACATCGTCCACCTTGGCAAAGCGGGAGATCATTTTCATCTGTTCTTGATAGAGAGGATCGTACAACGAGCGCTCTTTTTTCGCTATCGTCACAATGGAAATATTCATAACAGCCCTGATCCGATAACCTGATACGCCACGTGTTCGAACCGATCTTCGAGTTTCACGCCTCCGATAGCGGCAACAGGGTGTTTGGAATGTGCGGCGATCGCATCGAGCCGTTCCCCCAGCACTTTGGCATCCGATTTGGTCGATGTAGCGCGATAAGCACCCAAACCGACATAATTGAGATCAAGTCGGTTCGCAATCTCAATCTCTTCAACATTATGGGTGGAGAGCCCGATCAGCTTGTCATCGCCGATTGCCATTTTCAGAATTTTAATCGCCCGTGCCGGATCGGGATCGATCGCATACAAATCTTCTTGACCGATATGGACACCGTCGCAAAAAGGGGCAAGTTCATAATGATCGTTAATGATCAAAAAACCTTCCCACACTTGCCGAAGCGCGATCAGTTCCGCCTTAACGGTAGCGATATCGGAGTGTTTGTTGCGGTATTGAAGAACACTTGCTCCGAATGATTTGGCACGTTTGGCGAAAAAGAGGGTATCTACCCCCTTTTGATGAAGCGTCTGTGTATCACAAAGAGCGTAAAGCTGCATATTTACGGCAGAAGAAGTTTGAGCATATCGCTCAACGTCTCTTTAAGTTCGCTGCGCTCTACGATCATATCGATGGACCCTTTTTCAAGGAGGAATTCCGCACGCTGGAATCCTTCGGGAAGATCGCTTCCGATGGTTTGTTTGATAACCCGCTGACCTGCAAATCCTACCAATGCGCCGGGTTCTGCGATAATAATATCGCCCAATGTCGCGAAAGAGGCACTGACACCCCCCATCGTCGGATCGGTCAGCAACGAGATGTACGGAAGCTTTGCATCGGCAAGTTTCGCCAATGCCGCAGACGTTTTAGACATCTGCATGAGTGAAAACGTACTCTCCTGCATCCGTGCACCGCCGCTGGCGCTCACGATGATCAGACCCATTTTTTTCTCTAAGGCACGGTTTACGGCACGGACGATCTTCTCACCTTCCACCGAACCGAGCGATCCGCCCATAAAGTTGAAATCAAACACAACGAGCTGCGCAGGAACCGAGTTGATCGTACATTCCCCGCTGACTACCGAAGAGTAGGTTCCGTTTTTGGCATACCCCTCTTCGACACGCGCCGCATAGCTTTTTTTATCGACAAAGTTCAACGGATCGATCGGGCGGAGATTGCTGTCGTATTCGACAAAACTCCCCTCGTCCGTAATCAAAGCAAGTCTCTCTTTAACACCGATACGTAGATGAAATCCGCATTTAGGACAAACGTGGTTTTGTTTTTCAATCTCTTTGTAATACATCAGTGACTGGCACGAAGGACATTTTACCCAGTGAGACGGTGCCTCGCTTTTGGTGGGCTGTTTTTTCTTTTCGGAGTCCCCGAACAGGTTAAATAGACTCAAAAATACTCCTTTTCTACAATCGAACGTATCTGCTCAAAAAGCTCTTTATCCGCACACATCAGGATATATCTATCATCGTTAAACACATAAAGGTGCTCACTCAGATAAAGCCCGGCTTGGATATCGTATGGCCGCATTGTACCTAAAAATAGCACATATTTCACATAAGGGGCATACGCCAGCGAGAGCGCCAAGGCTCCGGGAGAGCGAAACTTGAGCTTGTTTTCCATCAGTTTTCGGACTAGATCGGGATGTTCCGGCGCTTTTTCAAAAAGACCGATTTTTGCGGAACGGTTGATTGTGATTTCATGTTTTCGGGAAGGAGAGCGCAGCGTAGCCGTATAATAGTCGTTCTGTGTACGGACGAAAATATCGCCGTTTGCCAAATTACAAACGAGTGCTTCGGTCGTATTTCCTTCTGTAACGCGTGCTATCGAAATACCGTAATAAGGGAGTTTGGAGATAAAATTGTCGCTGCCGTCGATGGGATCGAGGATAATATTGACAGATGATTCGGAGCTCATCCAACCGCTTTCTTCGGAGAACACCGAACCGTACGGTGAAAGAAGGTTAAAACAGATCGCTTCGGCTTTTAGATCGACACCGTTACTGATGTCACCGCCCGCCCCTTCTTCATGAAGAAGATATAAGGAGGAATCCCCCTCTTCCAAGAGTGCCGCTATCTCTTGGCATGCGGCGATGGCCGCATCGATAAAATCGCTCATTAACGAAGCAGTGACTTAACGATAGAGCGTGCCGCTTCGCGACCGTCATAGGCTGCCGTAACAACCAGATCAGCACCGCGGTAGCAGTCGCCGCCGGCGTAGATTCCCGCCGTCGTTGTTTCGTGCTTATCGTTGATGATGATACCGCCCCAGCTGTTCACAGAAATACCGTTTTCGGCTAAGAACGGAGGGACGCACGGATCAAATCCGAGTGCCATGATAATGACATCGGCATTGACGTTGAAATCGCCCCCTTTGACCTCTTCCATTTTTTGGCGTCCCGACTCGTCTTTGCTACCCAGAACGGTTTTGGCCATATGGATACCGACCGCTTTGCCGCTGTCGTTTAGGATAACCTCTTTCGGAGAGGCGTTAAAGGTGAAATCAACCCCCTCTTCGATCGCATTTTTGTACTCTTTGACCGAACCCGGCATATTATGGGCATCGCGGCGATAGAGACACGTGACGCTTTTCGCCCCTTCGCGTTTCGCGGTACGGACACAGTCCATCGCCGTATCACCGCCGCCGATAACGACTACGTCCAAATCTTTGAAATCAAATTTTTTGTCATAGCTCAATGCGAAGTTTTTTCGCTGTATAGCGGTCAAATACTCCATCGACATATAAACGTTCGATGCGTTTTCTCCGGAAATTTTAGCCCCTTTGGCTTTCGTCGCACCGATTCCGATAAAAACCGCATCATGCCCATTGGCAATCTCGTCAAACTCGATATCTTTGCCCACTTCGCAGTTTAAAACCAGTTTCAATCCCGCTTCGATCAAAAGATTGACACGGCGCTCTACGATTTTTTTATCCAACTTGAAATTCGGGATACCGTAGGTGAGCAATCCTCCCGCACGGTCTGAACGCTCATACATCGTCACGGCGATACCGGAACGCAGAAGGTAGGTTGCCGCCGAAAGACCCGCTGGACCTGAACCGATAATCGCTACTTTTTTATCGGTAGTTATCCCCGGAAAATACGGTTTTAGCCCTTGGCGGAATCCCTCTTCGTTGATAAAGGTCTCGACACCGCCGATCGTAATCGCACCGTGGCCGTCGTTAAGGGTACAATCCCCTTCACAAAGACGATCGTGAGGGCATACGCGCCCCATTACTTCCGGAAACGGTGATGGCTCATTGGAGAGGTTGAATGCAAATTTCAAATCTTTTTCGGCAACCGATTTAAGCCACTGCGGAATATAGTTGTGCAGCGGACATTTATTCAAACAAAACGGATCGCCGCATTGGATACAACGGTCACTTTGTGACGTTGCATCGCTCGAAGTCATAGGCTCGTAAATTTCGCTAAAATCTTTTAGGCGTTGTAAAACAAGACGTTTTGTGGGATCAAGACGCTCAATCGTTAAAAATTCTCTCATATTTCTTAGTCCCCTTTATCCGGATTGAGTGGCAATTTGGTTAAGTTTTTCGGGCGAACGAGCCAGAAGTTTCGGATTTCAACACGGAAGTTTTTAAGCAGCTCCTGAGCCATTTCGCTCTCAGTTTCGGCTACATACTCTTTTAACAAACGTTTGAGATAATGTCGCGCTTCATCCCCGTCGTCGGTATCGATACGGAGCGCATCGATCAACTCACGGTTGACGTTTTCGACAAAACTGTGGTCTTGATCGTATACGAACGCAAAACCGCCCGTCATACCCGCACCGAAGTTGATACCCGTTTTACCGAGAATAACCGCAACCCCTCCGGTCATATATTCACATGCATTATCCCCTGTCCCCTCGACGATCGCAAGAGCACCCGAGTTACGTACCGCGAAACGTTCGCCGACCGAACCGGCAATAAAGAGTTTACCGCCCGTCGCTCCGTAAAGACATGTATTTCCGCCGGCACTGAAACGCTCACCCTGGTTTTTCGATTTGATCACGATTTTACCGCCGTGCATCCCTTTACCGATATAGTCGTTTGCTACCCCCTCAAGACGGATAGAGACACCGTTGATCAAGAAAGCTCCCAATGCCTGACCCGCGATCCCTTTGAGATCGATACGGATCGTATCGGATTTAAGTCCGCTATCGCCGTAGTAATGGGCAATTTCACCGCTGATTCGGGCACCGAAACTGCGATTGAGATTACAGATGTCACGGACGATTCGAATCGGTCGCTCCGGATTTTTGATGGCATCCATCGCTTCAGCAAGAACGTCTTTTTCAAATTCGTTGGAATCAAACGGCTCGTTCGAAGCGCTTTGGCAGGTATCGAAACCTTCTTCGCGGTGCAATACCGAACTGAAATCGAATTTTTGTGCGAATTCGGTATCGATAACGCGCAACAAGTCGCTGCGTCCGACCATCTCTTCGATCGTTTTATACCCCAGCTGAGCCATGATGCGCCGAACATCTTCGGCTAAATAGGTGAAATAGTTGATCAACTGTTCAACCGTTCCGTTGAAATATTCGCTGCGCAATTTTTCGTTTTGAGTCGCAATCCCCACCGAACATTTATTGACGTGACAGATACGGAGCATTTTACATCCGATGATCGTTAATGCACCCGTTCCGAATGCATAGCTCTCCGCACCCAGCAATGCCGCTTTGACGATATCCTGACCCGTTTTGAGTCCGCCGTCGGTTTGAACGTGAACCAATCCGCGAAGATTGTTGACTTTCAATGCGTTATGCGCTTCGGAAAGTCCGAGTTCCCACGGATTCCCCGCAAATTTGATCGAGGTAAGAGGAGCCGCACCGGTTCCTCCGTCACCGCCGGAGATGATGATCTTGTCGGCGTACGCTTTGGCAACACCCGCCGCAATCGTTCCGACACCTGCGGAAGAGACGAGTTTAACCGCCACTTTTGCATTCGGATTGACCTGTTTCATATCGAAAATCAGCTGCGCCAAGTCTTCGATCGAATAGATATCATGATGCGGAGGAGGTGAAATCAACGTGACACCCGGCATCGTGTAGCGTAGACGTGCAATAAGGCCGCTTACTTTGTGACCCGGAAGCTGTCCCCCCTCACCCGGTTTAGCCCCTTGGGCTACTTTGATCTGAATCTCTTCGGCTGAGCGCAGATACGCCGGAGTAACCCCGAAACGTCCCGATGCTACCTGTTTAATTTTCGAGTTTTTGAGCGTTCCGAAACGTGCCGCATCTTCACCCCCCTCACCCGAGTTACTTTGTGCACCGATGGTATTCATCGCTACCGCCAAACACTCATGCGCTTCCGGTGAGATTGATCCGAGCGACATCGCCGCCGAAGCAAACCGTTTGAAAATTTCCTCTTTCGGTTCGACTTCACTGATATCAATCGGTGAACGGTCGGATTTAAACTCAAAGAAATCACGGATAAATTTTTGTCCGCGGCCGTTCACCAAAGCGCTGAGTTTATCAAAATCTTCGCGTTTGCCGGTTTTGGAAACACGGTGAATCGCATGGATCACATCCGGATTGAAATCGTGGTGTTCCTGACCGTTGTAAAACTTATAGTATCCCCCTATTTTAAGCGGGAAAATTTTATTGAATCCGCCCACTTCAAACGCTTCTTTATGGTTGCGTTCAAGTCGCGCATCGATATCGTCATAGGTGAGTCCCGGAATCATTACGTGAGATTCTCCGAAGCACTCATGAACGATCTCTTTGCTTAATCCCATAACATCGAAAAGTCCTGAGTTGCGGTACGATGCGATCGTTGCGATCCCCATTTTCGACATGATTTTAAGAAGTCCCGCATTGAGGGCATGGTGTACCGATTTGAACGCTTCGGAACAGTTTACATCGCTGACGCTGTTCTCGGCACGTGCCGCAACGGTAGCGAATAAAAGACTCGGATAAACGGCGCTGGCACCGTACGCGATCAACGTCGCCGCTCCGTGAGAATCGATAACCTCAGACGTACAGGCGACGATAGAAGCCAAATGACGGATTTTTGCATCCAGCAATGCACGGCTGATACGCCCAACCGCCATCAGCATCGGAATTGCTTTATGTTCTTTGTCAAAACCATTGTCGTCTAGGATAACAATACGTACCCCCTCTTCGCGGACCGCTTTGATCACCTGAGCGACCAATGCTTCAAGCGCCGGTTTCAGTGCTCCGCTGTAAGCGGTTGAAAACTCTTGATTCGTATAAAACGACTGATAACGCGGAGATTTTTTATCACCGAATGATTTAAGAACATCAAGTTTTTCACGGATGATGATCGGTGAAATCGCTTTTAGGCGGTTCGCATGTGAGGGAATCTCATCGAGGATATTGTGGGTTTCTCCGAATCCGGTGTTAAGACTCATCACCACTTTTTCGCGTATCGGGTCGATCGGCGGATTCGTAACTTGAGCGAAACGCTGTTTGAAATAATCGGAGAAGTTGCGCTGTACGGTACTGAACGCCGCCAACGGAGTATCATCCCCCATCGATCCGACCGCTTCTTTGCCATCACGCATCATCGGCTCGATCACCTGTTCAACCACCTCTTGGGTAATGTTGAAATAGCGCTGACGCTCGATCAAATTGTTTGTGTCGTATTCACAACGGGTAGAATATTGCTCTTCCACATGTTCCTGGAGGTAGATCATGTGGTCGTTAAGCCATTTCATATACGGGTTGGACGATTTGAGATACTGGTTGATATCTTCGTCTTTAAGCACTTTTCCGAATTTAAGATCCAAACCGATCATTTGGCCTGACTGCAAACGTCCGCGCTCTTTGATCTGATCTTCCGGAATATCGATAACACCGTATTCGCTTGCGATCAAAAGGGTATCATCTTTCGTAATGATATATTTTGACGGGCGAAGACCGTTACGATCCAGTACACATCCGATATAGCGGCCATCCGTCAGTGAGAATGCCGCAGGGCCGTCCCATGCTTCGAAAACGGTAGAGTGGTACTCGTAAAACGCTCTCAGCTGCGGGTCCATATGCGGAGCATTTTGCCACGGTGCGGGGATAACGGCACGCGCCGCTTTAAAGAAATCCATTCCGTTGATGATCAAAAACTCGAAAAAGTTATCGGCACTCGCACTGTCCGATCCGCCCGGCTGAAGGATCGGGAGAAGGCGTGCGATCTCTTCGTCGGTAAATACTTCACTTTTGATCGATTCGGATTTAACCGCTACGTTGAAGCGGTTCGCCTCAACCGAGTTAATTTCACCGTTATGGGCAACCGCACGGAATGGTTGAGCCAAACGCCATTTTGGAAGGGTATTGGTAGAGAAACGCTGGTGGAAAAGGGCAAAAGAGATTTTGAAATTTTCGTTTTGCAAATCGGTATAAAATTCTTTGATATGCGTCGGCATAATCAAACCTTTATACGAAACGACACGTGAGCTCATCGATGCGATGTAAAAATCCTGATCATCCACAAGAGCATGCTCGATCTCTTTTCGGCTCAAATACAATAATGCGTCAAAACGCTGGCTTGCCATCAAAGAGTTCGCGGTAATAAAAATATGGTGAATCTCCGGCAACGTTGCAAGAGCCTGCTCTCCAAGAGCATTGGTATCGACCGGTACACGTCGGTTCAGGACCACTTTAAGATCATTGGCGGCACAAATTTGTTCAAAGCGCGCTAATGTTGAGGCATCACGGGTAAAAACCACGGCAACCGCGTACATTTCAGGGAGTTCAACCCCCGCTTCCGAAGCGCAGGTACGCATAAATTCGTGAGGAAGGGAAAGGAGCAATCCGCTTCCGTCCCCCGTCTTCCCGTCGGCTGCTACCGCTCCGCGGTGCATCATTCGCTCAAGCGCAGTAATAGCATTTTCTAAATTTTCATGCGAAGGACGGTTTTTGATGTTTGCAATCAAACCGAATCCGCAGTTATCTTTAAATGATCGTAATAGGTCTTGGTATTCCACTCTAATCGTCACCTTTCACCAAAAATTTCGGCAAATTGTTATTTTTTAATCTCTTTTTAAACATAAGTAGTTTAAAGGGAGATGAAATTTTCTTATTTTAACAATAGTCAGGTTAAAAAAGGTTAAAATAATAGGAAGTAACGAATAATTTAAAAAGAAACGTGTAAAAGTAGAACTAAAAATGCAGGGCTTTATTATCAAACTCAACCGTGCCCGCGAAGAAGATATGATTGTCAGTATCATAGCCGAGGAAAGCTTACAGACCCTTTACCGTTTCTACGGAGCCCGCCACAGCCCTATCAATATGGGATTCAAAATTGACTACGAAGCGGAATATTCTTTAAAATCTTCCATCCCGCGTATGAAAGATGTCATCCATCTGGGATTTTCATGGATGGGCGAATATGAGCGGCTTAGGCTGTGGCAGCAGTTTATTGCCCTCTTTCATCCTCATCTGAAGGATTCCGAATCGATAGGGAATTTTTACTTCGATCTGCTAAACGATGCATCCCTTCGCTGGAAGGATCAAAACCCAAAGCGGGTAGCCGTCGAATCGTATGTTCGTATCCTCGATCATGAGGGGAGGCTGCATCGGGAATTGAACTGTTTCTTCTGTGATCTCCCCATCGATACCGATATTTCGTTGATACGGGCATTTTTACCCGCACACCAAAACTGTTCCCACACCCTCTCGATCAATCCGAAAGGGTTTGAATGGCTCTACACCCGTGCATCGACCCTCTTTTTAGATGACAACGAAGTAGAACGGCTATGGTATGTGCTCAATGAGGGGCTTTAGCCTACCGAATAAAACTTCGTTCCCTCTTCATAATGCTCGTGCAAAGTAGCGGGCGTATTGACAAAATCGGCATGCCCGAAAAACAGTATTGAATCTTTGCTTCGGGCAAGCCGACCGAGCCGTTCAACGGCACGGATAACCGTCGCTTCATCAAAATAGATCAGCATATTGCGTGAAAAAATCGTATCAAACCGCCCCAGATCGAAAATACGGTCATCGAAAATATTGATCGTATAAAAGGTGACCAGATGCTTGACTTCATCCGATATTTTAAAAAAATCTTCCTCTTGTACAAAATATTTCTGTTGAACGGAAAGAGGGGTTTTATGCAAAGACCTTGCATTGTACCGCCCTTCTTTGGCTATGGTGCTGACATCACTGTTAATATCCAAAGAAACGATATCGATGCGATTCGGAAAAATACCCGCATCGAGTAAAGCCATCGCAATGGAGTAAGGCTCTTCGCCGGTCGAGCCGGGGGCACATAGAATACGAACATTATCGTGATTCCGAACGACTCTCTCCGTTAAAAAATAGATTTGTCGGGATTCCCTGAAAAAATAGGTTTCATTGACGGTCAGCAGATTAATCAATGCTTCGAGAATATGACGATCGTTTCCGAGACGAAAATCGAGTTCCTCAAACGAACTAAGATTGTGATTTCGGCAAAAGTGGATAAGTTTAGAAGCGGTAATCGCCTCTTTATGATTAAAATGGATCCCGGTAATAGCGGTAAACTTTGCCAATACCGCTTGCGGATTATCAAAGTGTTCCACGGGTTTAACCGTTTTCTCTTGAGGATCGGGTATTTTATTCGATTTGAACCAGCTAAACACGGCACCCTCCGAAATCTTTGATCCGCTCTATTATCTCTACGATTCCCGCGACATGCGCATTGCTTACCAGCTCTTTAGCACGCCGCGGCATCCCGTATACGATAGAACTTTCTTCACTTTCAAAAAGGCATTCTCCGCCTGATTCATAAAGAGACAAGGCACCGATGGCACCGTCATCACCGATTCCGGTCAAAATAATCCCTAAGCGTCTCATAGATGCGGGGAGAGACGATGCGGATGCGAATAACCGATCGATTTGAGGATTGTAGGGATACTCACCCTCTTCCATCGGTTCAATCCATACTTCGCCGCCTTTAAGAACCAACTCGGAAGTGACGGAGCAGACATAAATATGCCCTCGTTTTATCTTTTGAGGTTCATTGACAGAGAGGATGGGAAGCGACACGATCGATTGTAGCTGATTGATAAAACTGGGGATAAACGGAGCGCTCATATGCTGCGCTATGATGACAGACCCGACAAAATGACTCTCCAATGCCGAAAGAATCGAATAAATTCGACCCGGACCGCCTGTTGATGCTCCGATAAGGATTAATGATGATATATTCATAATGCTATTTTACACGATAAATCCGCACTTGGAATACCAAAATTTAGGTACGGTATTTGCTTGCATGATTGTATTCAAACAAAATGAGAACAGTATGCGAATCCATAAAACAAGCGAAGCGGTTTTAGCAAAATATGCCGCACCCAAAGAAAAAGTTCGAGTCGAGCCTTTTTACAAAACGCAAATAGCGACTAAAAAAGGTTCGTCGCTTCAGGATTTTTACGAAGAGGTCAATGCAAAAAGCCATCTATGGGTAGAGCAGGTTTATAGCGGTAAAAATGCCCATGAAATTGAGCTGATGATGATGGAAAAGCGTAAACTTATTGAATCAAAACGTACACAGCAATACTAAAATCATATTTCATAAAAATGGGGCTGGTATGCCTGGTCAAGTTCGGAAAGCTTCATACTAAAAAGAGTGCGCATTTTCTCTTCTATATCGTTCCAAAAATACTCTAAAATCAGGCTTGATCCGATATTTCCTTCGATCTTGTAAAAGGGCCCTTCTAACGCTTCGATTATCTCAATGACTTCGATTTCGTGTGCAAGACGGGCAAGCTTGTATCCTCCCGATGCACCCCGTATACTGCTGACGAGATTATTTCTGCGTAAAATGGAAAGAAGCTGTTCAAGATATCCATGCGATATCTGCGTCATAGCCGAAATTTCTCTTACCTGCATCGCTCGCGAACGGGGTGCATGGGCAAGCACATGCATAGCGGCAAGTCCATAAATCGCTTTGGATGAGAGTGCCGCCATTACTCAAACCATTTCGGATAGATTTTTTTGGCGATGTAATACATTTTACACGCAACACAATATCCGAAAAATAACTCCAATGATGCACAAAAAAGAAATATTCCTCCGATAACAGTTACCGCCGCATATGCATTCAAAAGTGTCCCGGCAAGCAAGAATATACTGAATACGAGCCCGAAAAATGCGGCTAAACGCTTAGCACCGGCATCTTCCATTTTAACGCTCAGTGACAACTTTTGCTGGATGAGCAATGAGCCTCTGTTAATAGGGCTGAACTGTTTGTACCCGTAGAGACGAAGAAAAAAATCGACAATTAAAAAAGAGACGATCAACGTGTTGTAGGTAACCATGAATCCGATAATACCGAGAACTACAAAGAGAGTATTGATCCGAACAACGGTTGCATCAACCTGACGAAAAATCAAAGGACATTGTTGAGCCATTGTTTCCTCCTAAATTTTTCACCATTCTAATAGTGTTTTTTCTTATTGTCAAGTATTCATATTATATTACTAAGGATTAAATTTTCGGGTAAAAAAAAACGGAAGGCGAACCTCCCGAAAAGTCATGAACGTGCTTTTACCAATTCACGTATTTTTTTCTCTACGTTTGCCAACGAGTCAAACGGCTTGAGAAGATAATGGTCCGCTCCGACTTTATGGCTTTGCAGCACTTTGTCCAATGTCGAATAGGCGGTCATCATGACAACCACACACTCCGGGTCTTTCGTTTTAATCTCTTCCAAAACACTCAAACCGTCTTTTTGCGGCATCATAATATCCAGCAAAACACCGTCATACTCCCCGGCACGAAAGCGGCTGAGCGCATTTACAGGATTATCAATATAGGTTATTTTGAAATCACCCGAACGTCCAAGCGCTTTTTCAAGCATTGTACCGATAGACTGCTCATCATCCACAATTAGCAAACGTATCATTTTAACCCTCCAAACAATTTTTCAATAGCACTGCCCATCAAATCTTCCGATTTTTCGGCAACTAAAATATCCAATGCTTCAAATACACCGTGGCTTGCTTCTTCAATCGTTTTAATACGCTGTTCGATTTGAGTTCGCGAACACAGTTTTTTCCCTTCGCCGCAGTCGGCAATCAGCGCGTTGGCTTGTGAGTGGACGGCGGCATGCGGTTTCTCTAGCATAGCGTATGATTTAAGATGCCCGAACTGCTCTTTACCTATTCCGGTCTCATACCATTTGCCCAATCGGCATGAATGGTGATCCACCGCTTTAAAATCACTCACTTGACCGAACAGGAACGAATAGACATTATTTTTGAAAATTACATGGTCGATTTTTGCCAAGTTGCTGAAAATATAGTTGCTGATATCCATGATTTCATACACACTGCGTGACGAGTTGCGTTGGAATATCGCCATACGATTACTCAGCTGCGATACTTCGTCTTTTGTACTGGCGACGATACCGGAAAGTTCTTCCGTCGCAGATTCGATCTCATTGGTATCCTGCTGCATCGATTGGATGACGATTTCAATCTCTTTCGTCGCTTTTTGCGTCCGTTCGGCGAGTTTTCGTACTTCATCGGCGACAACGGCAAATCCGCGTCCGTGTTCGCCGGCACGGGCTGCTTCGATAGCGGCATTAAGGGCCAGAAGATTGGTCTGATCGGCAATATCTTTGATCAGTGCGATAACGCTCGATACTTCATTTGATCGTGTCACCAGACTTGCCGTAGTAGCGAGTGTCCCCTCCATCAGCTCAGCCAACTTGTTCATATACTCATCGACACGATTTGAAATTTTTAGCCCCTCGACGGAACCTTCCGCCGTTTCGCGAGATTGCTGAACCATCTCTTTAAGTTTTTCAAGAATATCCATGAACACTTTTTGGGTCGCGTTCAAAGCTCCTTTGATACTCTGCTGATGCATCTCCAGCAATCCGCCCTCTTCACCGCCGACTACCGATGATTTATGGAGAATAAACCCTTTCATCCCCTGGCTCAAATTTTTGCTCACCACTGACGCTTCACACTCTCCGACCACAATTTCATTCAATCCTTTGGAGAGTTCTTGGATTACGGCATCTTTGTTGATGATTTCCTCGCCCCGCGAATTGAAGAAAAGCGCTTCTCCCTGAGCATTTAAGACAACTACAGCTTCTTTGTCACTCAAAGCCGCTATCTCTTTGTAGAGTGCCAATTGGGCTTTAAGGCCGTCGCATTCTTCTTGCAAAAGACGATTCTTTTCCCTTAATTTTACCGCTTCTCCGTCAAACCACATCCGCTTTCTCCTCATACGTTTTCAAACTTATTTTAAATGCGGCACCCTGATTCTCGTTCCGCACTTTAATGTTTCCGCCATGTTTCTCGATAATCGCTTTGGCTACATTCAATCCTATACCCATACTCTTTTTTTTCTCTCCGCTTATCGCGAAATCGAAAATTCCTTCCAGCATAGATTCAGGTATCCCCCCTGCATTATCGCTCACCGTGATATTAATCAGCTCTTGAGTACAATTAAAGTGAATATCGATTCGGCGATTTTCATACGGTATTGTACCCTTTTCAAATTCATCTAACGCATTATTTAATAATATTATCCACACCTGTTCTAACCGATTCGATATTCCCATAGTCATGCATGCTGTCGAATCATAAGTACTCAAAGCCGTAAAAAGAGCGTCATTGATCCAGATTGGGGCAATATGTTTGGAACGGTTCAGAATGATCCGAAGCGCATAAATCAGCGTCATATTGATATTGCACGGTTTCATCTCTTCTTTGCCGGTACCGGCAAATTCGTACATAGAGCTGACAATCGATTCTATTCTCGCTATCCCCTCACGGATCGGCTGAAACGAAGCAACCGCTTCGGGCATTTTCTCCTCACACTCCCACTCAAGCAATTCCAGGTTCCCTTTGATATACGTGATCGGGGTATTGATCTCATGGGTTATTGCCGCCGCCAGACGACCGACACTCATCAGTTTGGCATCATTGATCTTATCCTCTTTCAGCCGCTCCAAAGGGGTAACATCGATAAAATAGAGAATATGATACTCTTCGCTTCGAATCATCGGATTAGGCATTGAACTGATGTGTACGGTAAAAAACTGCTTATCAAGATTGAGATATTCCATCACCAATCTTCCCTCAATATTGCCGGAATTAACACGTGTAAAAATAGACTCCAATACCTCTTTTCGGCTAGCTCCGCTTTCGGTAATCTGTTCCAAACCGTGAGATGTTTCAACATACCATCTGCATAATGCACACGATGAAAAAAACTCTTCATTGTTCTTAAATCCGTTTGATTCCAAGTGCTTTTTATTAATCAAAATTGCTTCATAGCGGTGGTTAAACAATACGGTTAAGGAAGATTCATAATCGATCAGTTGTTCCACACTTGCCAAAATCGCACGATTGACTTCACTGACATCCTGAGCGATACAGACGATTTCTTCTATCTCTCTATGCTGATTGCGAATAGCATAAATCGTACTGTCAACCGTTATCGGTTCCCCTTTGGCATTCACCATTTCAAGAATTCCCCGATAGATTTCACCCGCTTTGAGCCGTTCACGCACCAAGGAACGTAAAAAGTTCCAGAAACGTCGCTCGACAAACCGCATCCAGTGACTGCCGATCATGGTATCGCTCTGGTAGCCCAACAAACGGCACAGCAGATCATTGACTTCAATAATAAGCCCGTTCTCTTCCATTCGGATCAAAAGGGATGTCTTCGAGATAGCTCCGAACATCAGATTGATCTGTTTAAATGCTTTTTGAGCCTGTTTTGCCTCCAGTGATTGACGTATCAGACGTTCGGCGACTTTTTGTACGGCACTGGGGAGAAGCGGTTTGAGGAGATATTTATCTACCCCGACATCAATCGCCTGTAAAAACAGATCACTTCCGTGTGCACTCGAGATAACAACGGTCTTAATGGCAGGATTTTCCAGTTTACTCCGGCTGATCGTCTCGAAAATCGAGCTGTTCATCTGCATCGGATGAAGAATCAAGAGATCGATCTCGTCAAACGTTTCCGGCACGTTATTTTGAATGGTGATTTGAGCATCAAGTCCTAATATTACATCGCCGAACGGGTCACGGTTGGGAAGATAATTTTCTACGGCCCAATCAGTTACATAAATAATCTTAATAACTTCTGTCATAAGTTCCACATTCTTTTTTGTAATGGTACATTAATTTTTTTCATCTGCCTATAATCTTCTTAAGATACAATTTCGCGTTTATAATTTCCAGAGGATTAAATCAATGAAAAAACTGCTGCTTATTCTCCTTGCCTGCGCGACTTTGAATGCCGAAGATATTTATGAGGGGGATGTGAGTGCCGCCGAAGCGTACGATATGCAAAAAAAAGGGACGGCGATTATTGTCGACGTCCGAACCACTCTCGAATATATTTATACCGGACACGGCGAAGGATTTATCAATATCCCGGCCTATGAGTGGACCTATATCCCTAAATCGATCGAAGAACGGGTGAAGAGTTCCGAGTTTGAAGTCAAAACCGACAAGGCAAAAGGGCATGTCGATACCCAAAAACTTTATGACGCCAAAGAGGTTTTCAACAAAAACTTTGTGAACGACGTCATGAAAGCGATGAAACTCCGCAACGTCGATTCGGTCATTCTGGTCTGCCGAAGCGGTCCCCGTTCAACTGCCGCCGCCAATCTTTTGGCTAAAGAGGGGATCAAGGCGTATAATCTCGAAAACGGATTTATGTTCGGATGGAGAGAGGCGAAGCTCCCTTACGACGGCTATTAATACCGTTTTATTTGAACGCCGACGGAGCGCAGGCCCGCTCGGTTACCGATAGGGCACTGAAAATTGCCTCTTACGAGACTACGTTATCGTTTGATAACGTCGCTCTCTTTTACCCACATATCCTGATCCGCTCTCTGCCAGACACGATTCACGAAATACCCCGTAATCTTAACCCATCCGTTGCTTGCCGTTCCGGACGTAAACGATCGTCGCTCTTCCCACGTATCGATTACCGATCCGCCCGGAGCACTGTGGATCGGAGCATTTTTCGCCATACGATAGGCGGACGGGGACGATTTTTTCGATGCTTCGGATGGAGCGATAACAGGAGTTTTTGTCGCTTGCGACATTTTCTGAACTTTTGCGGGAACAGCGGCAGATGCCGATTTCGTCTCTTTCGGCGGTGTCGGTTTCGGCATTGCAGGTGCTTTGAGTTTTGCAGTCTGTACCTCATGTTGTGCCAGTTTTTGATGCAATGCTTTATTGAGCTGTTCCGTCGGATTCACCGCTTTAGCCGCGACCTTTTCGACGATTACCGGACGATCTTTATACACCACTTTTTCAACAACTTTTTCTTGCACAACGATTTTAGGAGAAAACCCTTTTTTAAGATTGGCTATCGTGGCCTGTGCCGATGCCAGCTGACGCTGCAATGCAACGATCTTTTCAGTCGGTTCGACCACTTTGGTCACAATCTTCTCCTGCATGACAGGACGGTCTTTGTAAACCACTTTTTCGACAATTTTCTCTTGGGTAACCGTTTTTACCCCTTTTTGAAGATTCGAAATCGTTGCCTGAGCCGATGCAAGCTGACGCTGTAATGCAACGATCTTTTCGGTCGGTTCGACTATTTTCGTAACAATTCTCTCCTGCACGGCACTCTGAACCGGCGCTTTTTGCAGTTGGGTAATCAATGCATTGGCTTTGGCAAGCTCGCTTTGAAGCGCCTTAATTTTCGGAGTTTGATCAACAGGGGCAGGAACATTTGCCGGAAGTTTTGCAGTATTCTGCCCTTGGGCAAGCGGCTGTGCACGAAGTTTTTCGATTTCGCCTTTGGCAGTGGCCAAAGAAGCACGCAGCACTATCACCTCTTTATCGTTTTTACCCATCGACTTTTCAAGTTTTTCCAAATCGGATTTGGCCTTAACCAGAGCACTTTTCAAACTTTCACGCTCAATTTTCCCCACTTTAACCGCATTGGCCTCTTTGGCAAGAGCTTCCTTTTGGGTTACTGTTTGGCGGTATTGCTGATCCTTTGTCGTCAGAGATTTCTCCATGCTTCGGATTACTCCCTGCTTTTGGGAAAGGTCCCGTTCCATCTCTGTTTTTTGCTTTTTGATTTGCAGCAGCTCATTTTCACGCTGTTTGATCTGATTTTCGAGAACGGCGATCCGTTTTTGATACCCTTGAATTTTCACTGCCGCATCAGAGGGTGGAAGTGAGTTTTGTGCTTGAGCGCACTCTTCGTATTTTTGCCGTAATTTCGTCACTTCATTCACAATGGCTTGAGGATCATTCGCCCCATAAAGATACATTGCACACAAAGCGCTTAATAAAACTGCTCTCACACGCATCCTTTTTTAGTTAGCTTGACACCCATCTCCAAATGGTGGGTATAAGGGAATTGATCGAATGCCGCCATAGCCACTACCGTATGGGTTCGGCTCAGTATCTCCAAATCGCGAAGAAGCGTTTCGGGATTGCATGAAATATAAAGAAGATGGTCAAAACGGGCGGCAAAAGCACACGGTTCTTCCCCTAAACCGGCACGCGGCGGATCGACAAAAAGAGTTTTGAGATGAAAATCGGCTACGTTTAATCCCTCTAAACGGCGGAACTCACGTACGCCGTCGAGTGCCTGGGTAAATTCTTCTGCCGAGAGGCGGACGAACTCGATATTCCCGACTCCGTTAAGGGCCATATTTTGTTTCGCCGCATGGATGGAGGCTTTGGAAATCTCCGTCGCCAGTACACGGTCAAACTTGGTTGCAAACGGAATCGTAAAATTTCCCGCACCGCAGTAGAGTTCGAGAAGATCGCCGCCGATTTTATCGATTTGTCCCAAAGACCACTCGATCATCTGTTCGTTCACTCTCGGATTCGGCTGGGTAAAACTGTTTTCAATATGGATATAACGGTACATACGTCCGCCGATGTTCAGTGTTTCGGTGACGTAATCCTGAGAAAGAACCACTTTTTGTTTACGGCTGCGTCCAATTACGTAAACCCCAAGCCGTTTTTCCAATTCATGCGCTTTGCTCTTCCACTCGTCGTCCAGCGCTTTGTGATAGAGCATACTGATGGTAATCTCTCCCTCCCTCGAAGCCAAAAAATCGACACCGAAGAGCTTATGAGCGATCCCCAGATCACTGATTTCGATGAGAAGTTTATCCATCACTGAAGCAATATGAGGGGAAACAATAGAGCAGCGTTCTATTTTCAAAGCCCCCTGCCGATCAAGGCGGCTCATCGCATACGACATTCCCCCATCATCATGGTAGATTTTGAATTCGGCGCGGGATCGGTATCTCTCGGAAGGAGAAGAGCAAACGGTGATATCCCCGGAATATAACGGTGCAAACAGTTCTTGAACCGCTGTAACCTTATGATTCAGCTGTCCTTCATACCCCTCATTATAATCGCGACAGCTACCGCAAATTCCGAAATAACTACACTCCACAATAACCCTTCATTACAAAACTATTTAACACTGGCGATCAGATTACCGATCAGCAGATTCCACCCGTCCACCATGACAAATACCAAAATCTTAAACGGCATCGAGATCATGACGGGGGGAAGCATCATCATCCCCATCGACATCAAAATGGAAGCTACAACCATATCGATGACCAAAAACGGCAAGAAGAGCAAAAATCCGATCTCAAACGCCGTTTTCAGCTCACTGATCATAAACGCGGGAATAACAATAGTGAGCGGAACATCTTTGATCGATTGTGGATTTTCCATATGACGGATACGCAAAAAGAGGGCCAAATCTTTTTCACGGGTGTTGCGTACCATGAAATTTTTGAACGGTTCGGTTGTTTTTTCGAACGCCTCGTCGTAGGTGATCCTCTCTTCGCTGTAGGGTTTAATCCCCTCATCATACGCTTTCGTCGCCACCGGTTCCATAACAAATACGGTCAGGATCAAAGCGAGCATAACAAGCAGCTGGGTCGGAGGAACCTGCTGTGTCCCCAATGCCTGTCGCAAAAAACCGAATACGATAACAAAACGGGTAAAGGTAGTCATCACCAGTACAAGGCTCGGTGCCAAGAAGAGGACGGTGAGAACCAGCAATACGTTCAGGGAACTGACAACTTCGGCGGGTGTTTCGGGTGCGGTAAGGTTGAAATTCATTGCCGGGATCTGCGGATCGGCACCCCACAGCATCAGCGGGATCATAAAGAGAAAAAAAGCTAAACGACCCAAACAAAACTCCGCGAATTAAAGAATAGTTTTAATGAGGCGATAATACCACACTCTAAGGGTGTATCTTCATTAAATTCTGATAAAATTGCAGGAATTAATTGCAGGAGCCTCTATGGTAAACTCTCTCTCCATCGTCATTTTAGCTGCCGGAAAAGGGAGTCGGATGAAATCGCCAAAAGCGAAAGTACTCCATAAAATCTGCGGTCGTGAGATGCTCTACTATAGCATTAAGGCCGCGCGTGAGATTACCGATGACGTCATCGTCGTCGTCGCCCACCAAAAAGATGCCGTTATCGCTGCGATGGAAAAGTATTTCCAAGGCTTGACGTTCATCACCCAGGATGCCGAAAATTTCCCGGGGACAGGCGGCGCGATGATGGGGGTGAAACCTAAATACGACAATGTCCTCGTTCTCAACGGCGATATGCCGCTGATAGAGCATTCCTCCATCGAAAAATTCCTCGCCAATCCGGCCGATATCGTTATGTCGGTTATCCCTCTCGATAATCCGAGCGGATACGGTCGTGTCGTCATCGAAAATGACTCTGTTGTGCGCATCGTCGAAGAGAAAGACGCGACAGAGAGCGAAAAAACGATCAATACCGTCAATGCGGGGGTTTATGCCTTTAAACACCACGTACTGCAAACCTACATACCGCGTTTATCCAATGCCAATGCCCAAGGGGAGTATTACCTCACCGACGTCATCGAGATGGTGCGCAACGACGGCTTGAGCATTTCTCCGCTCTATGTCGAAGAGGTAGAGTTTAAAGGGGTCAACTCGAAAAACGATCTTTCCCAAGCTGAAATCATCATGATGGATCGTCTACGCCGTTTTTGGATGGATGCGGGGGTCATTATGCAGCTGCCTCACACAATCTATATTGAAGAGGGGGTAAAATTCGAGGGGGAGTGTATCGTTGAAAACGGTGCGCGCCTTTGCGGCAATACCCTCATCGCCAATTCCCTTATCAAAGCCCACAGTGTCATCGAAGACTCCATAGTACGAAATTCCGACGTAGGCCCCCTAGCCCATCTGCGCCCGCTAAGCGTATTGGAAGGGACCCATATCGGAAACTTCGTCGAGGTGAAAAAATCGACCCTGACAGGGGTCAAAGCGGGACATTTAAGCTATCTCGGCGACGCTACTATCGGTGAGGGAAGCAACATCGGGGCGGGAACCATTACCTGTAACTACGACGGAATCAAAAAGTACCAAACCATCATCGGCAAAAATGTCTTCGTCGGCAGCGACACGCAGCTCGTAGCCCCCGTAGAGATTGCCGATAACGTCATGATCGCAGCCGGCACTACGGTTACATCGGGAAAATACGAAAGCGGTCTTCTTATTCTAAGCCGTACTCCGATCAAAAAAATTACCGGATTTTTCTCCCGATTTTTCGGAAAAGGGAAAGCATGCTGATTCCAGAAAATCTTTTAACGGGGAAAAAAATCCTCCTCGGTGTCACCGGCTCGATAGCCGCGTATAAATCGCTCGAACTCCTCCGCCTGTTTATCAAAGCGGGTGCCGAAGTGCGTGTCGTCATGACTCCCTCTGCCAAAAAATTCGTCGCACCGCTCAGTTTCGAGGCATTAAGCCGCAACCGCGTTCTTGACGATACCAACGAGTCGTGGGCGGATGATTTCAACCACATCAAAATTGCCCAGTGGGCAGATCTTTTTGTCATCGCCCCCGTCACCGCCAACACGATCGCCAAGCTCGCTAACGGTATCGCCGATACGATCCTCACCCAGTGCGCCCTCGCCACTCCGGGGATCAAACTTCTCGCCCCCTCGGCTAATACCGCTATGATTCAAAACCCGATGATTCAGGCTTCTCAAAAAATGCTGGCCATCGCCAACTACGAGATCATCGCAACACAGACCAAAGAGCTGGCGTGTCAGGTCGTCGGTGAGGGTGCAATGGCGGAGCCGCAGGAGATTTTCTGGCAGAGTGCCCGTATTTTGCTTAAAAACGATTTTTGGAGCGATCGACGTGTCATCGTGACAGGGGGCGGAACGATCGAAAAACTCGATGACGTACGCACCATCAGCAACCGCTCCAGCGGAAAAATGGCCTCCGCACTCGCAACCGCCCTATTTTTACGGGGAGCGGACGTAAATCTGATCGCTACACGCTTTGAATCTAATCTTCCGAACACGATCCACACCATCGATGTCGAAAGCTCCGAAGAGATGAGAGAATATCTCACCGATTCGATCCGCATCGCCAAAAAAGGGAAACTTTCCAAAGCTTCCCTCATTCATGACGCTCCGATAGCCTTGATCCAAAAAGAGCCTTTTTTGTTTATGGCCTCAGCGGTCAGCGATTATATCCCCGTGCATCCGCAAAACGGAAAACTCAAAAAAGAGATGATCGGAGAGCATTGGAATATCCCGATGAAACAGAATATCGATCTTTTAAGCACATGCAATAAAGAGGGGATCAAGACGGTTGCGTTCAAAGCCGAAACCGATACAACCGTCGCGGCGGAAAATGCCAAAAAACTCTTAACAAACAAGGGAGTCGATGCGGTATGTCTGAATGTCATCGACGAGTCCAATCCGTTCGGCAGCGATACCAACCGAATCGACTTTATCACAGAAGGTGCTACCGTGCCGTTAAGCACAATGGACAAACTCACCCTTTCCCTCACCCTCTTGGACGAAGCGGCCCGTTTATGAGCAATCTCCCAAGCCACATCGCGATCATCATGGACGGAAACGGCCGCTGGGCTGAAGCTCAGGGAAAAAACCGAACCTACGGACATGAAAAAGGGGCGGAGACCGTACGTGCCATCACTACTTACTGCGCCCGCCATAGCGAAATCGACCGACTTACTCTTTATGCGTTCAGTACCGAAAACTGGAAACGGCCGAAAATCGAAGTCGAATTTTTGATGAAGCTTTTGGAACGCTATCTCAAAAGCGAACGCTCCACCTATCTGGAGGGGAATATCCGATTCGAGCCGATCGGCGATCTGAGCATATTTTCCAAATCGCTCCGAAGCGTCATCGACGATGTCCAAAACGCGACTGCACAGTGCGACGGGCTGACACAGTGTCTGGCGTTGAACTACGGGGGACGCGACGAAATCGTCCGTGCCGCCAACGCTCTGCGTGAAAACGGCCCTCTAAGCGTAGAATCGCTTGCCCGCGCCCTCGACTGCACCCATGACGTCGATCTGCTCATCCGCACGGGGGGAGACCACCGCCTCTCGAACTTTCTTTTATGGCAGGCGGCGTATGCGGAGCTGTTTTTTACCAAAACCCTTTGGCCCGAATTCACGACCGATGAGCTGGAATCGATAATCAAAAAATTTAGAACCGTCGAGAGACGTTTCGGAGGATTGAACTGATGGAATTTGCTTTTATTTTTATTGTGGGGGCGGCAATAGGCTCTTTTTTAAATGTCGTCATACTCCGCATTCCGAGGGATGAAAGTGTCTCATTTCCCGCATCACACTGTATGAGCTGCAATACGCCTCTGCGTTTCTGGCACAATATTCCGATCCTCTCCTGGCTCTTTTTGAGAGGAAAATGCGCGTTTTGCGGCGAAAAGATTTCGGTGCAATACCCGCTGATTGAGCTTCTCAGCGGCCTCATTTTTCTCTTCAGCGCGATGAAATTCGGACTGACGTTCCAAGCGCTCGGCATCGCCGTAACGTTTGATTTCCTCCTTGCCCTCTCCGCTATCGACTACCGATACAAGATGGTACCGGACAGCCTTAACCTCGGAGCACTCACCGTTGCCGTTTTCAGCGTAACCTCACTGGAGAGTTTCGGGTACAACGTTACGAACGCCTTATTATTTGCCGGAGGATTTTCACTTCTGCGTTTTTACATCTCCTATATCATCAAAAAAGAGGCTATGGGTGAAGCGGACATCATGATTGCCGCGACGATGGGGGCATTGCTGGGAATCAAACTGGGACTAGCCGCCGTCTTTCTGGGCGCCGTTTTGGCCCTTCCGGCACTGATTCTTACCCGTGATGAAACCGAAGAGTCCAAAGAGCTTCCGTTTATCCCGTTTTTAGCGATGGGATGCTGGATCGTTTTGATGTTTGACACGTATGTCAATAATATTTTGGTGGGTATTTATGGATAAATTACGCCGATATATCCTCTCCAATCTTTCGATCCTCTTTTTTTCGATTTTTTTACCTCTATTTGCTATCGCTTCGGTCATTTTTATGATCAAGCTCGCCACCTATACGGCGGTCATTCAGATCAGTCTCTCAGAGATGGCGAAACTCTATCTTTTTGTTGTTCCCGAGCTCCTTTTTTACACGCTCCCCATCGCTTTCGTCGTCGGCGGCGCGCTGGCACTCTACCGCCTCTCCAACGACAACGAGATGGTGGTCGTCTTCTCACTGGGAATATCTCCTCTCTTTGTGGCACGGATATTAGCCGTCCCTGCACTGCTTCTTTCGCTTTTGCTGTTTGTCAATTTTGTCGTCGTCACCCCTTACATCAAAATCATCTCCGCCAATTTTTTGGAGAAAAAAAGGGCTGAGGCCAAATTCAATCTGAGTGCTTCGGAGTTCGGACACCATTTCGGCGACTGGATGCTCTTTATCAATAAAACCGACCCGCAATCGCGTGTTTTCGGGGATGTTATCCTTTTTAACAAATCAATGAAAGACGAAATCCTCATCAAAGCCGACCGTGCTGAACTCATCAATAAAAAAGGGGTCTTGCAGCTTCGATTGGACAACGGCGTAAGCTACAGCTATGACAATATTCTTCTTCGAACCATGCTGTTTAAAACCGGCTACATCAACGACAAACTCTCCACCGATCCGATGGTCTATCGAAATACCCTCGATTATTGGACCAATAACGAACTGCGTGAACGAAAAACACAACGCTTTATTACCAATACTTTGCTCAGCCTCTTCCCTCTTATCTCCGTCTTCTTGATGATCGCACTGGGGATAGTCCACGCCCGCCACCAAAAACGGTGGATATACCTGTGGCTTTTTCTCTCCATCGTCGGTTTTTATGCGGCCGCCATCATCACCCAGCAATGGCTCGGATTTCACACGATTTGGGTCGTCACCTTACTATGGCTGATCATCACCTACAGTTTTTATAAACGTCTGGTCGGGAGCCGTTTTTGAGCCGTGTGAAAATAACACTAAGCTACAACGGCTCGGCGTTTATGGGGTCTCAACAGCAGCCCAATACCGATAACACCGTGATGGGGCATCTCATCACCGTATTGCATCGGCTTAAAATCACCGCCACCCCAAAAGCCTCCGGACGCACCGATCGCGGCGTTCACGCCACGAGACAGGTAATCCACGTCGATCTCCCCGATTTTTGGACCGACCTGCACCGTCTGCGCGAAATGCTCAACGTTCAGCTTCCCCCCTCCATGCGGATACAGCGGATCGAGTTTGTGGATGACGACTTTCATGCCCGCTACAGTGCCAAACGGCGGGTCTACCGATACGTTATCAAAGAGGGTCTTGGCAATCCGTTCGAGGATAACTTTATCACGTTCGTCCCGAACCTCAACCGTGACGCGATTCGTGACGCGATAGGCTGTTTCGTCGGAACCCATGATTTCGAGTTTTTTAAAAAAAGCGGCAATGATTTGGAACACCATACCCGCATCATCTACCGTGCCTATGCCTATTCCTACAAAGGGCACTTCATACTCGTTTTCGAGGGGAACGGATTTTTACGCTCCCAAATCCGTCTGATGGTCGGTTTTTTACTCCGAATCTCGGCGGGAAAGGCGACGAAAGAGCAGTTGATCGAGCAGCTGGGCTGTATCAGACGTCACTCAACCGATATCGCGCCGCATAACGGTTTATACTTAACACACATAAAATATTAGTTTCTTACTTTTCTTTTTCATAAGAAAAGTAAACAAAAGAAAATCGCCCTTCGAGCAAATCGCTGGCGCGACTCTCGCACTTCTGCTTCGCGCGCCGCTTTCAAAGATGCTCTGCGGGCAAAAAATAAAATAATCCCGCAATCCAATACCTAGAGCCGCTCCGGAGGCAGTAGTGCCGAGAGGAGCGAAGCGTTTTTGGATTGCGGTATGCTCTTTTGGTACTTTTCGGCTAAACAGAAAAGTACATATCTTTCTTTTCTAAAAAGAAAAGGACAAGTAAAAAAGATTCACAAAAGTAAGTTTAGTGTATTTGACTAAACTTACTTGATAGTTCTTGCATTATTAAAACTATTTCGTTACAATCACAGCTTGAAATCGCTTACGTATTTGGGCTTACTGCCGAAGTAAACTCAGCGTTAGCGTAGCCGAGCGGGGCTTTGCTCCGTCGGCGTATAAAAACAAATCAAAAGGATAGCTTCATGGCAAAACATCAGTTCCAGACTGAAGTCTCACAAATCTTGCATCTCATGATCCACTCTTTGTACTCGAACAAAGAGATTTTCGTCCGCGAGTTGGTTTCCAACAGCTCCGACGCCCTCGATAAACTCAACATGCTCGTCCTTACCGACGAAGCCTACAAAGGGGTCAACTTCGCCCCTCGTATCGACATCGTCATCGACAAAGAGGGCAAAACCCTCACGATCAGTGACACGGGTATCGGGATGAACGAAGCCGATCTCGTAGAGAACCTCGGAACCATCGCGAAATCGGGAACCAAAGCGTTCTTGGAAAAACTCTCGGGCGATCAGAAAAAAGATTCCAAGCTCATCGGTCAATTCGGGGTCGGTTTCTATGCCTCGTTTATGGTTGCCGACAAAGTCGAAGTGATCAGCCGTAAAGCCGGAGAAGAGCAAGCGTACAAATGGTCATCTATGGCGGGATCAGAATACGATCTTGAGCCAGCGGAACGCGACAGCCACGGTACGACGATCATCATGCACCTCAAAGAGGATGAAGGGGAGTTTTTAGAAGCTCACCGCATCGACACCATCGTTAAAAAATACAGCAACCACATCCCTTTCCCGATCTTTATGGACAAAGAGGAGTGGGTAGCCCCGGCTGAGGGCGAAGAGAAAGGTCACAACGAACTCGTCAACAAACAGATCAACAAAGCCAACGCATTGTGGACGATCAGCAAATCCGATATCTCTGATGAAGAGTACAAAGATTTCTACTCGAGCATCGCCCACGACTCGAGTGAGCCGTTAGCATGGATGCACAACAAGGCTGAGGGGGCGTTAGAGTACACCACTCTCTTCTATGTCCCTGCTAAAGCACCGATGGACTTGTACCGCGTCGATTACCAAAGCGGTATCAAACTCTACATCAACCGTGTCTTCATCACCGACGATGAAAAAGAGTTGATGCCGACCTACCTCCGTTTCTTGCGCGGGGTGATCGACTCTGCCGACCTTCCGTTGAACGTCAGCCGTGAAATCCTCCAAAGCAACCGCGTGATGGCGAAGATCAAAAACGCTTCGGTTAAAAAAGTGTTGGGTGAATTGGCGAAAATCGCGGAAAATGATGCGGAAAAATATGACGCATTCTACAAAGAGTTCGGTAACGTTCTCAAAGAGGGACTTTACAGCGACATGGGCAACCGTGAGCGCATCCTTGAGCTTCTCAAACTCAATACACTCAACGGTTCCGAGCCGGTCATGTTCAGCAAATTCGTCGAGGGTGTAGACGCGGAGAAAAAAGAGATCTATTACATCACGGCGAAAATGTCTCTCCAAATGCTCAAAAACTCCCCTGCCCTAGAGCGTTTCAAAGCAAAAGAGATCGATGTATTAGTGCTCAACGAAGAGATCGACACGATCGTATTCCCGATGGTCACCGAGTACAACGAGTATAAATTCGTCAACGTCACCGACGCGAAACTCGAAGAGTCCGAAGAGGAGAAAAAAGAGCATGAAGAGAAAGCCAAAGATCTTGAGTCTTTCGTAGTTCAGCTCCAAAACGCTTTGGGTGAGAATGTATCGAAAGTCGAAACGACGTTTGATCTCACCGAGTCTGCCGTATGTCTAAAAGTCGATAAAGAAGACCAAGGGTACATGATGGCGCAGATGATGAAACAGTTCGGGCAAATGGGCGGGGATTTCCCGGCTCCGAAACCGATCCTACAAATCAACCCGAACCATGAATTGATCAAAAAACTCAGCGACAGCGCAGACATGAACCTTATCGACGATGCGGCGCATGTGTTGCTCGATCAGGCGAAACTCTATGAGGGTGAGACGTTAGCCGATACCGCAGGGTTTATTGCACGATTGAATCGTATTATGGCGAAAGCGCTGTAAAACTTTCTTCCTTCTTCAAATTCCCGCGAACGCGGGAATCTAACTTCATTTCATTAATAACATTCATTAAAAAGTATATTTTCAAATATACTATTATTTATTTAATATTATATAATGCCATTAAATATCATTATATTTAAAGGAAATCATTGCAAACTGTATTTAATTTTTTCAACCAAGGATGGGTTGGTTCTTTGATAGGTATAGTTGGAGCTATATTAGGCGTTATTGGTATATTTTCTTACAAAATCTCAAAAAGTTCTGCAAAGCCTGCATATCAAAAATCTTCTCTTAGACTTATTGGACGAGACGAAGACAATCTTCCAAATGAAGTTACTGTTTCATTTCAAGGTAAAGAAGTAGATCGTTTGACAAAAACTACACTAATCATATGGAATAACGGTACAGAAGTTTTAGATGGGACAAATGTCATTACTTCAGATCCTATAAGCATTTCATTTAACGAAACTGACAACATTCTTAGTTATAAAATTTTAAAATCCACAAAAAAAGTGAATAACATACAGATTACTAAAAATATAGCTAATACGCATCAATTAATTCTTAATTTCGATTATTTAGATCCTGAAGACGGGTTTATACTTGAAATTTTGCATGACAGTGAATTACGAACTCCAAAAATTACTGGGACAATCAAAGGGATACCTCATGGGATTATCGATTTGGGTAATGTAAATTTTCAACAAAAACAAACAAAACAATATTCAAAAATTAGGACAATTTTTAACCATCCAAAACTAATCTTTTTTGTAACATTACTAATGGGTATATCTATTATCACTTTTGGACTTTTACCAATTGAATATAGACAAACAGTGGATGGATTATTTCTTGCTAGCAATCATCCATTAATGTTTATTATTTTTGGTAGTATTTATACATTAGTTCCTCTAATTGGATTACTCCTAGGTAGAAAAAAATATCCAAAAGCACTTGATCCAGTAGATATAGATTAAATCTATCCCTCGTTCCCAACGTCCTCGTTGAAAGACTAGGGGTCAGGTGATAACTATAACCTAAAAGCCTTCAAACCTTCTCTGTACTTTTCTCTTTAGCGAGAAAAGGTACCAAAAGAGCATACCGCGATCCAAGAACGCTCGTTCCTCTAGGCACTTCTGCCTTCGGAACGGCTCTAGGTGTTGGATCACGGGAATTTTCCACTCTTTTCGCAATATGCGAAAATCATTTAAATCGATAATCTCTGCCCTCACACCACACCAAGAGCAAGGTCGCGTGCCGTAGGGCACAAGCGTACCGCTGGCGTTTTGGTGTGAGTGCGATTTTCTTTTCGTTCTTTTCTTATGAAAAAGAAAAGAACATAATCTTTCATACTGCAATATAATTTCAATCTAAACATAACACAGCATTACAATAACCGATAAAAAGGGAGTTGATAATGCCCGAAACCTTTTTCCCTACATATACCCTACCTTTGACATATCGTACCAAAAATGGTACAATCCAATGAATAAGAAAATAAACGTCGTTTTTTATCAAAGCCCAAACGGCAAAGAACCCGTGCGCGAATGGCTCAAATCACTAGAACCGCATGACCGTCAGATCGTCGGCAGTGATATTAAAACCGTCGAATACGGATGGCCTATCGGGATGCCCGTGTCACGCCCGCTCGCAAATAGACTGTACGAGGTGCGGAGCAATATTTCCGATAAACGGATCGCGCGGGTGATTTTCACGATAATAGACGATTGGATGGTACTGCTCCACGGGTTTATCAAAAAGAGCCAGCAAACCCCAAAAGAAGAGATAGATTTAGCGATCAAACGCCTAAAGGAGATACGATGAAACCTCAGGGAATCGGAACCAATTTCGATGATTTTTTAGAAGCAGAGGGGATGCTCGCAGAAGCCGAAGCGGTAGCGATCAAACGGGTCATCGCCTATCAACTCGAAGAGACGATGAAAAAAGAGCATATCACCAAAACCGAAATGGCAAAGAGGATGAATACCAGCCGCAGTGCGATTGATCGTCTACTCGATCCACTCAATACCTCGATCACCCTTGCAACCATCGAAAGTGCGGTCAGTGCAATGGGAAAACGATTACAGATTCAGATGGTTTAAAAATGAAAGATGAATACGATTTTAGCAATGCTGAACAAGGCGAATTTCATACCCCACTCGAAGAGATCGAAGCTCCTCAAAGTTATGACTTCAGCAAGGGTATTCGAGGAAAATACGCAAAAGCGTATCATGAAGGTGTCAATATCATGAACAACGATTATGATAAAACCAAAATAATAGACAAAAATAACCTCAAACCCTAATTATAAAGAATCAGGTGTCAGGTGATAACTATAACCTAAAAGTCTTCAAACTTTTTTCTCCCCTTCCCTCTCATTTCAAACTTTCTCTGTACTTTTCTCTTTAGCGAGAAAAGGTACCAAAAGAGCATACCGCGATCCAAGAACGCACGTTCCTCTCGGCACGTCTGCCTTCGGAACGGCTCTAGGTATTGGATCACGGGGATTTTCCCACTATTTTTGCAGTACGCGAAAATCATCCAATCAAATAGCTTACTGCCTTGCGACACCACGCAGAGCAAGGTCGCGTGCGTCTAACCGCAAACGCGTACCGTCAGCGATTTGTCGCAAGGCGATTTTCTTTTCGTTCTTTTCTTATGAAAAAGAAAAGTACAACCACACCTCTTGACACTCCAATACTATTTATATATAATAATCGCAATAACTATATATAGGAGTATAAAATGATCAGCATGGGTGTCGGACAGATTCAAAAAAACATCTCTATTTTGACCACGCTTACCGAAGCGATCCGCATCGTCGATAAACGGCGCAATAAAACCGTCGCTATCGTTTATCCTGCTTCATCCTCCACCTCCATACTCTCTTTGGCAGGTAAATACAAAAATCGTGTACAAGCCGTAGATGATCTTGCGGCAGCCAAAGAATCGGCTATGATGGAAGCGATGGGAGAGAAATATGGTCTATCTCATTGATGCAAATATCATCATCCGATTTCTCGTCGGTGATCACGCAGAGCATTTAGCGCAAAGCAGTGTTATTTTCGAGAGAGTTGAGAAAGGTGAGATTGAAATTCATATTCTCGAATCGGTGGTGATGGAAGCTTTTTTTGTCCTTACCAAGTTTTATAAGCTCCCAAAAGAAGAAGTTATCAACGATCTAAAGCGAATTTTATCGCTAGAGGGGGTGATCAATGATGACAAACTTATCCTCTTCGAAACATTATCCATCATTGAGAACAAAAATATCGATTTTGTCGATGCACTACTGTGTGCCAGACAACGATTGCAAGGCGTAGAAATCTTGAGTTTTGACAACGATATTAAAAAATGCAACCGCTAAAAGAAATAAGAGTCAGGTATTCAATCTTCACTTTTTATTCCCCTTTCCCTCACCCCACATTTCAAAACAGCTCTCTACTTTTCTGTTTAGCCGAAAAGTAGCAAAACAAGCGTAGCGCTCCCGCAGGGATGTTTCTCTGAAAAGAGCACACCCCGATCCAAGAACGCTCGTTCCTCTCGGCACTACTGCCTCCGCAACGGCTCTATGTATTGGATCACAGAGATTTTAAAATAATTATGCCCTCACACCACACCTAGAGCAAGGTCGCGTGCCGCAGGGCACAAGCGTACCGCCAGCGTTCTGGTGTGAGGGTGCTTTTCTTTTGGTCCTTTGCTTTTCTAAAAAGAAAAGGACATAATAATCTATCATTAGAATACTTTATGTACACAGTCTCAAACAATCGCACCTAGGGAGAATACTTGAATCCGTGTTTGATACGTATATGTGAAAGGTTTGAAACTATTACCGATTTTCTCGCAAACCGCTCACCTGAACAAGACGAGATCGTTAGCACTCTCTTTATCGATTTTCTGGAGTGCTTCGCATCGTTGCAATCAGAAAAACTGGAGTATCCCAAAGAGTTTCAAAAAGACGTGAAATACTACCTCCAAGGCGAACCGATCATGATGAAACAATTCGAAGATGTCGAATTTCGGTATTTGATGCTGAGTGATTTTTACGATTTTTGCAGGCTGACAAAAAGGTATACCAAACTTTGAATAATCCAACCCTATACAAAATCAAATAAAGATGTTAAGCACTTTTGGTATATAAAAAAGAAAAGGACATAATACATTATACTTTCAAAATGACGAAGCGCGGTATTACAATAGCGGTATTACAATAACCGATAGATAATTCCAAATCATAGAAAGGTCTCTGAAATTTACAATGAAACAGATACATTCCGTCAATTCCATTACAATACCTTTTTCAGCCCGACAAATATGGTCGATTCTAACAGACATATCATCTTATCCTCTCTGGTGGCCCTCGACTCTTAAAATCAAAATACTTAATGCTACGCAAGATGTTATCGGATCCCAAGTAGAAATCAGACCTTACGGCGGAATGCCATTTTATTGTGAGTTTTCGGAGAGTGTTGAACCGGTTAAGATTGTCATGAAATATTCCGGTATTTACTCCGGATTAGGTGTTTGGACGCTTAGCGAAATGAACACTCAAATAAAAGTAGATTATGAAATAAATTTGGAGATAAACAATCTATTTATCCGTCTTTTATCCTATGTAATTCCGGTTGAAAAAATACACTATAAGCTAATGAATGAAGTACTTTTAGGTTTGGAGAATAGACTTATTCACTCATTCCCATCCCCCTAAGTGTGAGTACAAAAATAAAGGGGACAGGCTACTTTTTTCCCCTTCCCTCACCCCATTCAAACCTTCTCTGTACTTTTCTCTTTAGCGGGAAAAGGACAAATAACGTACATTGTTTTATCTAAGCTATAAAAATCTGCTACCCCATCAAAAGGAGAAGATTATGAGACTCGCATCCGATTCATAACGACCGCTTCGCGAGCAACTGGGAACTCTCTTCCGGCCGAGCGCTGAGAGTCGTTCATCTGATGATCGACGAGGGGGTTATACCGCAGAATATTTCGGCTGCCTCCGTTGCCTTTGAGCAGTATGACCTTCGGGGGCGTGCCGTTTTGTCCCATAGAGAACCTTTTAGCCTCTTATATTCATTTACCGTTCCACCGTGATAGCACATATTTTGCATTATGTATAAAAACCTTTTTATCCCGCCTCAGGAGAAAGAGCATGCAAGAGATCGAATATGAAGAGTGGATCATTTGGAACGCATCTTTGGGCATCCGTGATTTTGTCACCATCGGTCGTATCGACACGGATGAGAGCGTCGGCTGGCTGGACGCCCCCTACGACATGGTGGGACCGTTTTCTCTGGATGAACTCATCTCGGACGGATTCATCCGTTTTGCCGCGTGCGCCGTCATGTCCAAACAACGATGGCAAAACGACCGTGAAGCGCTGCGTCAAGAGGCTATGAACAAACGCCGCAAAGCACAACAAGAGTTCTATGATGAACTCGAACGGCACAACCGACGCAAGATAAACGCCATGCAATGCAGCCAAAAGGAGTATCGTATCTTGCTTGACCTCCCAGAGATCGGCTCGCTGGAACTCTCCCAGATCAAATCCGCCTACCGCAGGGCCGCTAAAAAAGCCCATCCCGACGCCGGCGGTTCTCAGGAGATGTTTATCCGCATCAAAGAGGCGTGCGACGCACTGCTGGAGTTGGTATAACTGAAATAATTTATTTCGTCGGAACCGACAGCGCGCTCAGCGCTTCGTTTACCGCAAAAATTTTGCCCCGTATGTTGCTGTATCCGAATGCATGCAGGCGCTCGGTATGTTTTTTCAAATACCGCTGTGCATCCTCTTCGTTATCAAACAGATAGATACCCCCTGCTTCCTTGGTCGCTTCGTTTTCCGTCCAGAGTTTTGAAATCAGCCCTTTTTCGTTCGCAATGTCTTTTGCCAAATCTTCCATTGCCGCACTTAGTTCATCACCGAACGGTCCGTTATGGGGAAAATCGACTTGCAGAAGGTATCTCATGTTATACTCCTTTGATCATTTACGGAATCATAATCCAAAATGCACAATTTGTCAACTAGGTTTACAATGTCAATCTGCTTTTTATCGTTAGAGACCAGTAAAATATTTAATCAGCTCATCCTGGATAAACTCTCATCACAAGGATTTGAGGGTCTGAGCCATGCTCTGATCGTTCTGTTTCCCTACATCGACGAGTACAAAGGGATTACCGCCAGCACCCTTGCGTCTAAAATCGGCTATACCCGACAGGCGATGCATAAAAACCTGATCAAACTTGAGACACTGGGATACATCACCTTCGAATCCGGAGAAAATAAAAAAGAGAAAGCGGTTGTATTGACCCAAAAAGGCTCGGAGCTAATGAAATGTGCGACGATATTCATCGAAAAGACCCAGCAGGAACTCTCCGGACTTTTAGGAGAAAACGCTCTGCAAGAATATATGGAGTACCAATATAAGGTTGTCACTTTTCTTACACATAAAAAATCGGATTACACTCAGTAAGTCAGCCATTTCGGTACCCAATCCTAACACATTGCAAAACTGATCGACCCTCGTGTCGATTTCTACAGCCTATGTCAGGTAACCGCTCTTATCCCTCGCCAATCGTCGGAAAAACCTCTCCTCTCCGTCTTTACGAAATGACCATATATCTAAACATAAATTAATAAAAAAAATAAGTTGATTTTAAATAAAAGAGCGTATGATTATTAAAAATGGTAATAAAATGTTTAGGAAACAACAAAAGTGACGAACTCTTTAAATTCTGTCGTATCAATTCAAAGGAGGAACCATGTTAACCGGAATCGCTGCAAGCCAGCTCGCGAAAATGGGTGAAAATGAACTTTATGAAAGCCTAGGCGCTCTCCATAAAGAGAGCAAGATAAACTCGTTTCGCCTTATGTCGCTCGATAAGTTAACGGGCAACGTGACTGTACAAAAAGACGAGGATGCAGGACGTTCATTCTTCCAGCGGCTAAACAAACAGGCGTATGACTTCTTTTGCGGAGGTTGCGGACACGGAAAAGATCAAAGCTGCCTGGATCATCTCAAGTCGGCATTAAATATCAGTAATGATCAATCAACAATGATTTCGGCAGTGGCGGGACTCCTTGGAGCCAGCCTGGGGTGGAGCGCCGTGATAGCGGGTATCGTTGCGGCAATCTTAATTAAATTCATATTGCCGACTGCCGTGGATGACTTATGTAGGGTGTGGGGAGAAAAAATTTCTGACGCCTTGGTCATTAGTGTTTAGACTGACTCAATATGATCTAATGTGCATTTTAATAAGAGGGGACAAGAGTTTTTGACTCATCTCCCCTCTTCGAAAGGGATTAATAACCCTAATTATACAGTTTCAGCGTCTGTCCCACACTCACATTCATTTCTCTCTGCTGAGTCGGGATAGACTCGCGCCACGGCATCGGGTTCACCTCCGGAGACATCAGTCCCTTTTTCTTATGCTCGCGTATCACGTAACGGTCACTGAATACGAAATAGTCATTGTATTCCGCAATGTAGGGCATATCCCAGACGATACAATCTTCGGTCGGACAGACATCGGCACATTTAGGGACTGCGGCATCGACACACTCGATACACTTCTCGGGCTTGACGTAGGTATACTCTCCATTCTCAAGCGGCGATTCATCGGCACTGACAATTGCTGTCGCGGGGCATTCCTCTATACATGCGTCACAATTGATACAAGAATCGGTAATCAAAACAGCCATAAAACACCCCCTTTAATTTGTCAAATACTATGCATTAAGCATTCTTAAAAGTTTACCGATCTGCCAAACAGCTCAAAACTTAATATAATATTTAATGTTTTTTTTTACTCTAAATAATTGCTAATTCTTTGATAATTGTCTGCTACAATGATTACCCTCAAAAAAAATACGGTGGAGGAGAAAAGAACCATGGAACCCATATTTAACCGTCACGGACGGACAATCGGATGGCTTAACAACGGTGTCATCTATGACCGTAAAAATTACTGCAGAGCATTTATACGAGACTTCAATGTCTTCTCCTACAATGCTCAGCATCTCGGTATAATTCATAAAGGTGTCTTTTTTGATAAAAGAGGACAGCGCATAGCTTATATGGACGAAGCTTCCTATGATCCGAGGCTTCCGATCCCTGAGATCTCACCTCCTCCTCCGATTCCTTCATCCGCTCCGCAGGCTCCGATGAACACGATCCCCTCAAAGACACTCCGTGACTCAAATCATTGGAGCCCACTCAATTGGGAAACTTTTTTATACGGATAAAACTAAAGGGCAGGTCTTTCCCTTAGAAGCGATAAAAAGATATAATCGATTTATCAAACTTCTAAAGCGGTAAGAGACTTATGCACCTATTCAAAATTTTTACACTTCCCTCTTTATTAATAACCCTTCTATCCGCTAATGAAACAATCACCTATGATATAAACGGCAAAAAGGATTCTCGACTCAACGCCGCTTTTGAACTCACGTACGCTGCCAAAAACAAAGATGAAGCGTGCACCGAAAAACAGGGAAATTCACTTGTACCCAAAACAAAAAAAGAGACATATGCGGTGAATGACGAAGCGTATGACCTCCGCATTACCGTCAATGTAGCACCAAAAGAAAATGACAAATGCGCATACGAATTCCAGTCGCTCAATCTGATCGTCAAACGTCTATACGATGAAGAGAGCTACAATCAATTTCCCGTCGTAGGCCGCTACCCTTCCGCTTCTCCGCGGCAAAAAGGGAATTGGGCGATACCCGTTTATAACGGCACAAAAGACGGTACGATGTTACCTCTGGGATTTTTTAACAAACGCAATAAAATCCCTTACGCATACCGATCGGATGAAAACTATTTTCGTCTGCTCTATCAAACCAGATTCAACTGCATGACATCCCGCACTAATGAGTCGACGCACGCGGAGTTTATGTGTCTCATGGATATCTCCGATCCCCTTTATCGCTATCAGCCCTGCGACTCCTCAAGTCCGAAGCCTCAAGATGAATGCGGCAGTGTTCATCATTCCCAGTTTGAAATCAACCGTTTAATAGATCAAACTTTTACTATCGATATCATCGCCGATGACTCAAAGTCGATGAAATGGAATACATCCAAACTAAAGATGGAAAACGATACGTTTCAAATGCCGGATCCATCCGTATGGGAAAAGTTTAAACATCTGTTTACTCCGTTTACACTCGATATCTTCCCTTTTTAAATGAATAATACTGCCGTTTTATGCAATCTTAAAACGCTATGAATATGCTAGTATTGCGCATCTTAAAAAAAATACGAGTTTTATGCAGATCATCCCCGTTATAGAAGCCAATATAGGCATTTACTATAATCTTGCCCAAACGTATGAGGCTGAATTTTCGCCTCTCACACAAAAACAACCTGATCCCTCGGGGATGTATGAACTTGATACCTATCCGGGAGGCGATATACTCGCTTTTTTGCTTGAAATTGACAATACTCCCGCAGGAATTGCCGCCATCGCCCGCAAGGGCGATCAAAGCTACGAAGTATGTGAATTCTACGTCATCCCCCGCTTCCGGAAAAACAGTATGGGGATGCGATTCGCACACGCCATATGGAACAATCACCCCGGATCATGGGAAATCAAACAACTTGTTACGGCAGATTACGCCACCCGTTTCTGGCGTAAAGCGATTGAACGATATGAGAATACCGCATTTACCGAAGAGCTCTACGATGATCCTTATTGGGGGAGCGTAACACGCCAACAATTTATAATTAATTTTATGCGGTAAAGTGATTTCAAGCTATAATGGTTGCTAATATAGTTGTCGAAAAGGAGCAATCATGTCACAAGCTATTTTCAATGCCATCGCATTTCAGGACCTTGAAACGCTCGAGCAATGCCTCGAAAGCGGTACTTCGCCTAAACTTCCGAATGACGAGGGGATTGCACCCCTGACTCTCGTCGCTTCCCTGATTAAAAAAAGTTTTGAGGAAGGGGCCTATCAAGAAGAAGATATGTACAAAAAGATGGCGGCAATGCTGATCGTCCACGGGGCTCCCGAAGATGACCTGCATCATGAATGCGGTGAAGTAAGCAATCTCTGCCGCTTCATCTGCCGCCATGTCATCGACCTCTCACTCGCACAACAAGATTCTCACAGAATTTCCGAACTGATAGCTGCGAACCGTCTGTGGTTTGAAGGGGATGATTTAGAGTTGAAAACAGCGTTTATCACTGCCATCGAAAGAGGAGACAAGAGCCGGATCGATACGATGCTCGACAACGGCCAAGTCCATTACGCCTATGAACAATAAAAGATAAATGGAAAAGCGTTTTCTAGAAACGGAGCCGTTTTACTATAGCCGAAAATATGCTTCTCAATACGGATGTGATCTATCCCTTCCCAGTTGGGCGGCATTGGGAAGTATGGTTGTATATACGCGATTGATAGAAGCTTACGCTCTCAAACTGGGCAGACCTCTTAAAATTTTAACGGCTCCCCATTTTTATACGGAAGAGACTATCGCTCTCAACGAGAGACACTATCCCATACTCGATGAAAATCCGTATATCAAAGAGATCGTCAATGCAGATCTTATTGATATAAAAATCATGCGTGAAGTTTCCGCTGAGATGGACAATTTTCCCCAATTAGGGCATATTACTGAAAATATCTGTGCCCCTTTTGGACTTAAGCCGCGAAAACTGCATGGCGATTTGTACCTTACAAAAGAGGAGAAACAAGCCGCACTGGAGACATTGAGCCATTTACCGAGACCCTTGGTCGCATTATGTCCTTATGGAAATTCATCTCCGCTTCAAGAGAGTGATTGGTACGAAAAAAAATGGTCGATGATTATTCAAAAGCTAAGCGATGACGTAGGTTTTTTTCAAATAGGACATGATAAATTTAATCATAAAGCGCTGCCGGTATTTACCCCTATGAACACAACGGTCAGGGAAATGATGGCTTTGATATGGGCATGTGACATATATGTCGGGTTCGATACAGGGCCATCGCATATAGCAGCCGCATTCGAAAGACCGGCCATGGTGATTTGGGATGCCGTTAGAAAAGCCAGACTCGAAGAAGATAAAGAACCCGGATTTTCCCTTGCGACACTGGGCAGATGGACCTATCCCCATACTAAAAATTTAATCTTGCTTGGTGAAAGAGAAAATGAAGGCGTTTCATGGGTAGTCGATTTTATTTTAAATACGGATGTGATGAAACAAACGAGAGGCTAAAATAATGGTAAACTTCGCCCATGAAATTATTACTCTCTTTTTGCAGTTCTCTGTTCCTTTGTGCCTCATTATTCAGCGCACCGAGCGAGTGTGACGGGCTCTATTTCGGTAACGAAGCACCCGATATTTTAAATGCCAAACTCCTCCCAAAAACCCAAGAGCTGTGTTACGGCAGCTTTGCGGTTATGCACTCGGGAATCTCCCGGACACCGCTGTGGAGCGCCGAGCATCTCACCAAAGAGGGATTGCGCCATAAGAGCAAACGAACGAACGATTTTCATCCCGAAGAGCGGTTAAAAACTGACGAACGTGCCGAACTCTCCGATTATGCCAGATCGGGATATGACCGCGGACATATGGCACCCGCAGCCGACATGGGAAGCAAAAAATCTCAGCATGAGTGCTTTACCCTCGCGAATATGGTTCCCCAAAATTCCGAAAACAATCGCGGAATATGGTCGGCGATCGAGAGTGCTACGCGCTATCTGACAAATCAAAAAGGCTCCCTCTACGTCATTACCGGGCCTATTTTCAGCGGCTCACAGATCAAAAGAATCGGGGGAAGAGTTTTGGTACCGACCAAACTTTATAAAGCGATCTATGATCCTTCCAGCGGACAAGGTGCCGCCTATATCGTTACCAACGCCGCCGGTGATGAGTATGAAGTTCTCAGTATTGCCCGGCTCGAGCAAATAAGCGGACTGGACCTTTTCCCAAAAATGAGTTCAAGCGCAAAAGAAAATACGATGGATTTGCCCGACCCGCAGGAGCGTCGCGGCGGTTCGTACAACAATACGACGAATAAGGATATAATATATTTAATCGAAAAACTTTTGAAACGGATGTTCTAAAATGCCCACACAATCTTTTATGGCATACGAAAACGAAGCAGAATCATTTCAAATCGATAATCTAACTGTCGAAAACCGTTTGGACCGTATCTCGATCTACGGCTCGCTAGAACTTACAAAAGACCGTCACGGACTTGAATCCGCCCTAAAACTCAAACGTCTTATCGATGCCTCGGTCGATGCGCTGAAACGGGATAAAAATTTACCCGATCGCATTGAGACAACCCCTTCCGAAGAGATTAGCAACCCTTTTTAAAAATAACGCTCTGCCGCCCACTCTCATTTTCAGCATAGCAACCAATTAGAAACATAAACTAACTAAACTTATTTACACTACCGTAAGTCAATCTTAATCATAATACAAAACATCCATTGTTAAATATTGCTATAATCAGGAGGATAGATATGGAAAACAAAACTTCTATCATGATCAGTTCAGTTTGTATGCCTCTGGGAGCGGGAGTAATGTTTTTCTCTCTTCTCTCTGAATTCAGTATCCTTTTCCTCATAACGGGAGGATTAATAATGCTGCTTCCTCTCGCACTTTTCAAAAACAAGTTGAAAGGTTCTGCCGCTTATGATAAAAAAACATATAACTGGTATCGGGATAAATACCCTGATAGTGTTCAAGGCGACATTGTTACATGTTCGAGATGCGAAACCAACACTCTGGATATCCGACCGTTGAAAAACGAGATATTTAAAAGAGAAATTTATTGTACAGAATGCGGAAAGACCCTTTATTATTTCAATATATAAAGGTAATAACTTTCTCAGCAACAAAGAATAATCAGATACGCTTTTTTGAGAAATGGTTAGGAGAAAAGAAAGGATAGGTTTAATTACCTATCCGGAGAAAGAAAAGGCTTTTAATAAGAAGCGTACTCATCGTTTATCTCGGAATCGAAGTAATTTATGGATTCTGGGTATAGGACAACCGATTCCATACCGCAAATCGGGCACATGACGACCATGTCTCCATCTACCCACGCCGTTTCTACATCTTCACTTTTGCAAAAGCCGCATTCAGATTTCATAGCAACGTCCTTTCCGTTAAATATAACACTTTACAACTAATAAAATTAAATTAATGTTACTTTTTTTATTCATTCAAAATCATTGCTGTAAAAATTAATTTTAGATCAGGAAAAAGGGAATATTTTTGTAAAATGGCATTAATAAAATATTTTTTTTGCCGATATGGTTTCTGACACTTTTTAAATGAGCTTTTTTAATGAAAACAACTAAACTTTATTCTCGATTTATGACTTTTTTTCTGCTTCTGCTTTTCGGATTTGCTATCGGTGCCAAGTCAAGCGGACTGGATACGTACCGCTTTACCATACTGATGACGGTAATCGGAGTGATATCTATATTCCATTTTAGAATGATGCGTAAAAAATTTGCCCGATAACAAAAAGCCCAAAGCAATTCAAGTCGGACTCTTTATTTTCTAAATTCTATTGCACGACAATATGGTCGAACTCACAAAACATTTTGGTGGCCGGATCTTTATGGACAATATGATTGGCTTCCAATAACCGTTCGCAGACATTATCGATCGATTCTCCTTTTCTCAATATGATCAAGCTCCCTTTGAGTTCAAATTGTTCATACAGATTAACCAGTTTTTCCAATGCACATCGAGCCCCTATATAATCCACAAATGTGAATAAAACAGCGATATAGTGGTCATTTACTTTTTTGATAACATCACTTTTCCGTACACTGTCCATAAGATGCGCTTTGTCGATGTCGTAATCATCGCACGCGACTAAAGCCAGATTGGCATCAATGTTATATCGCTCCAATGTATAAAGAGCCATTTTAATATCCTGTTCAAACGCGAGTTTTAAATCAGTTACGCTCAATTCTTTCATCTAATCCCTTGCATCTCATAAAATATTTTATTATATTAAAAAGATCGATATTTTATCGTGTATCTAAATTTTTAGCAAAAATAACTACAATACGATACACAAAAGGATACGAAGGATACCTCATCAAACCGCCATCTACCAACAAAAAGCCCTCAATGTCGCGAGATAACAAACATCATCAGCAAAGTTTTACCCGCAAAGCACCGCCGAAAAAAGAGAACATCGAAACGACCCAAAAAAATGAGATCAAAGCGATGTTCATGAACTGGTTCAAAAGCAGCCGATCGGTTGCGGGAGACATCATGAGCAAACAAGACGTCATCAGCGCCATTTTGAAAAAACTCGATTCCAAACAAGACCGTCCTTTTCAAATCGCGATGGACGAACTCAAAAATGACGGATTGATCGAGCTCAAAGAAGACGGCGTGACGGTAGTCCTAACCCAAAAAGGTGCCGAAAAGCTTTAAGGGACAGCTATGATTGGAAAATTTGCATTGTCGGTATTAACCGCATTCGCTCTCACCATCTCCGCCCATGCGGCGGACAATACGACCGCATGGGAGCTATTCGACTGGATGGATTCCGCTCTTACAGGGGAATGGAAACTCTCGCCACCCGAGGCACAGTCCGGTAGCGAATCGTACAAACATAAAGCGGTACTGCCCCTTGCGGGAACCGATTCGACGGCTATGTCATTCAAACTGATCGGCGGCGAAGTGACGATCCAAGAAGATCTCCTCCCCAATACCGCCAAGCAGATGGTGAGTATGTACCACTGCAAAGATATCGCGTGCACCAACCTCAAAGCAACCCATTACTGTTCCAAACAAAATCAGCCGGAATTTCTGGCGAATCTCAAAGAGAGCACCCCGACAAAAATTATATTCGATTGCGACATGACGACGGAGCTGTGCCGATCGGATGAAGACCATGTCCATCAGATCAGACATGAACTCTCAAATGACGGAAAACACCTAAAATCATCCTATCTGAGCTGGAAAGACAAAAAGCCCCTCCCAAACAGTTCGATTTATCATTTCGACCGAAAATAAGATTACTCTGATCGAAAGCGGGCATACAGTGCATTATGATCTGAGAGATGTTGGACATCGACGGCATGGCTCTCTACCAATTGCAGCCCCCGATAAAAAATATGATCCAGTTTGTGATTCATAAACGATTTGATCAAATGACCGTTCTCAATCTCACTATTTTTAAGATGAAGCGCACCTGAGAGCTTCATCAAATGCTCCATCCGCTGTTTATTCCAGCTGTTGAAATCCCCCGTCACGATCATCGCCCCCTGATGGTGACGTATCGTATCAAAGATGATTTCAATCTCTTGATGGTAAATTTTGTCCGCTCTAAAGTTGATTGCATGGAGGTTGACCAGTAAAAGGGGCTCACCGCTGTAGAGCGTGTAGGTTGAAAAAATTGCACTTTTTCGAGTTTGGATCATCCCCTCGCGATGGGAAGAGAGAAGCGAAAAACTATCGTTTTCAGGGATGCGGGAACCGTTTAAAACTCCGTATACATGGTTTAAAAATCGGATATTCGGCGCACAGGAAAAATGAAAATTTCCCGGTAACGATGCAGAGGAGAGATTGAGTTTAACCTCCTGAAATGCCAAAAGCTCAATCTTGTAATGCTCAAGCAATTCAGAAAAAAAGCGGTTAAATCGGTATCCGAGATTCTTCTTCTGGACATTCCAGCATAAAAGTCCGAAATCGGCGGGGAGTCGCTTTGCTTCATCCTGTTCAAGAATATTGCGGATTATACCGGGCAGTTTTATCATGAGTGTTTCTTTGCTACAGTTGGGGTGAAAAGATACGCATAAAATTTTCCATGATGACCCTTTTTTTCGATCCCTTTTTCATCCCCGTAATCGAATGTTCCATAAGACTTTTTATCCACCCCTCCATCTGAGTGATAATCGGCGGAGAATAGACGAAACTAACCACTTCATAATTGAGAAAAAGGCTTCGGTTATCAATATTGACCGACCCGAGCATCACGGCATAATCATCGATCAAGACCGCTTTGGTATGAAGCATATTTCCCTGAAAGAGCATGACATTAATTCCGTTCTCTTCGGCCTCGCGCATATAACTGCTCCGTCCTATATCGGCGATCCAGTGATCCGATGCCTTTGGAGTGATCAGTTTGACGTCGACCCCTTTGTGTTTGGCGATGATCAGTGCCCGCAGTATTGTCTCATCGGGGACAAAATAGGGAGTTACGATCCATACCCTCTGCTGGGCGGAATGGACTGCGCTTAACAGTGCTTCATAAAGGGCATCGCTGCTCATGTCGGGACCGGAGGGGACAACCTGTACGGGATTGATCAGGATAGATTCGCTTTTTCTTTTTCGTGCAGCCGTTTTTGCCCCCGAGGCATATTCGAAATCAGCCGTAAAAATCTCTACGTAAGAGAAAACGGCTTCCCCTTCGATGCGAAAGATCATATCGACCCATCGCTTTTTCACAGAAGAGCGCCCCAAATATCTGTTTCCCAGATTCATCCCGCCGGCAAGTACGACACGCTCGTCAAACAGATAGATTTTACGGTGATTGCGCAGATTGATATAGTTTTTCAGCGGATGTTTCAGGATCGGCATAAAAAACTGTACCGTCCCTCCCGCTTCACGAAACTCACGAAACGGACGCTGCCAGAAATACAATCCGTATGAACCTACGGCATCGATCAGCAACTTGACGCTGACTCCGTGAGCCGCTTTTTGGGTCAATGCGCTCAAGATCACTCTGGTTGTCAAATCGTATTGAAACACATACGTACTGATACAGATTGATTCTTGTGCATTCTTAATCTCGTCAAGCAGAGCATGATACGCTTCCGTTCCGTCAAAATAGAGTTGAAGGTCATTGTGCACCGTTGTGCCGGCGATGTTATGACTTTCCAATACGGTTTCTATCGGATTAGGCGCTGAGCGGCTCGGCTGATCTGCTTCATGGAGAATCAGAGTACTTTTTTTACTCTTTTGCCGTATCTTTCGATTCCCGAAAATGAAATAAAGGAGAAATGCCGGGAGCGGAAATAAGAGTATCGCCATAAACCAAGCCAATATTGTGCTATGGTTTCTTCGCAGATAGAGCATATGAAGCATCGTAACGGCTTGCGCAAACGTAACAAATACAATATAAATGGTTATATAATCCATGCTCGCCGCCCTGCTGTTTCTACTCTTAATTATACCGTTCCTGATCGGTAGGATATAATACTGAAAAAGTACTCAAGGCTTCCCTTTATGAATAAACACCCGACCCTTCTTCAGCAATTTCGATCATTTTGTTTTCAAAACAACGCAACCGATATCGAAAAAGCGATAGAGTACTTCGCCGTGTTCGGCGGTATGGGATACAGTGTCGATCTGTCCAAACCTCTCGAAGAGCTGATCGAAGAGAAGGTGCTCAAAAACTACCGTTATATCCATGCCGATTTGACCAAAATCACCCAAAGCAACAAAGCGCACCATGCCCTCCTCTCTGCCGTCGCGCTGGGCGACCGACGCGAACATTCGGCCTACCGCCGTGCCGATCTCAGCCGCAAAGAGGGGGAGGAATCGGCTGCCTTTTTGATCAAATTCAATCTTCTGAGCCGCCAAGAATCTCAGGCGGATCCCGTCGATGAGAGCGAAGAGGTTTCCGATCGCCTTGTCTTTACCGCCCCGTTTTTACGCTTTTGGTTCTCTTCCGTATCGCCGTATTACAAGGGGATCAAAGAGGGGGATTTTGACGAGATGAAAGAGAAGTGGGAAAACACAAAACAGAGCTTTTTCGATCAAATCTACGAAGGGTTGGTAATCGCCCTCGTCAAACAAAGTTTCAAAGAGGACTGGATTGCCAAAATCGGCTCCTACTGGGACAAAACGAACGAAATCGAAATTTTGGGTAAAACCAAAGGGGGGAAAGTAATCGCGGGATCGTGTAAATACTCAAAATCCAAAGCCAATAAAAGCGAACTTACCAAGCTTCAGGAGAGATGTGCGAAAGCGGCACTCACGGCCGATATCTATCTCATCTTCTCAAAAAACGGGTTTTCAAGCGAATTCAAAAAAGAAAAAAGCGATACCCTGAAACTCTATTCTCTCAAAAATCTCAAAACGCTGATGGAAGATCTGAGCGAAAAAGATCTCCTCGTCAATACCAACAAAAAATACTGATCGAGACGATGGATTACAGCCTCGCCCTCCTCCTGATCTTTGCCGCATTGGGAACCCTCTTTTTTACGGGGCTGTTCTACAACGATTTTCGGCGGCAAAAACGGTTAGAAGAGATCAAAAAAATCCCCTTTAAAGAAGAGTACAGCCTCTTTCTCGACAAAACGCCCCACTACCGAAAGCTCACCGATGAAGATCGGCAAAAAATTCAGCGTTCCATCGTCTACTTTATCCATACCAAAGAGTTTATCGGTATCGGATTGAAGGTGAGTGACGAGATGAAAGTAGTCATCGCTTTTTACGCCTGTTTGCTGCTTCTGGGGAAAAATACCCAAAACTGCTATGACGATCTCAAAACAATCATCATCTATCCCCACTCCGTCATGGTCAATCAGGTACGCTCATCCGGCGGGATATACGCCAAAGAGCAGTTTATGATCGAAGGTCAATCGGCAAACGATACGGTCGTTATCACATGGCACGAAGCGAAAAAAGAGTCGTACCATATGCGCCATCATAATGTCATCATTCATGAATTTGCCCACGAAATCGATTTTATGGACGGCCAGATCGACGGGATACCGCCGATTGAAAACTCCAAATACGACGGGTGGGTAAAAACCCTGCATAAAGAGTTTGACCGTCTCAGTTCCATCACCCTTCAAAACCGCAATTGGGGGAAATACAAACTCCTTGATGCCTATGCCGCCAATAACGAAGCGGAGTTTTTTGCCGTCGTTACCGAACGCTTTTTTGAGTCACCCTCAGCCCTGAAACTCCATTTCCCCGAACTCTACGAAGAGTATAAAGATTTCTATCAGATCGATACGGCGCGGCTTTTCGGTTAACTGCCTAAATTTTAACCTCTCTGAAGCTTTACAAGAGGCTATAATTCTCTTACTCACTTAATCTAATCGGCTCCAAGAAAGGGACTTTTTACTTCATTTGAGAGTAAAAGGATCTCTTATGCCTCACTATCATCTCGAAGCGCTTAACCGCAATGACTACCTTATTTCAACCGCACTGATTCAAGATTCCGAAACACTTAGATTTGCCGATCAATCTCTGGCATGGTGGGACCGCCACTTCAGTTGGAAGGCTCAGGGGTGCAGCGTACTGTGCGATGAAGATAACAATCATCTATGCTATCTTTTTTTCAAAATCGACCGCTACGGCGAATATCTTACCTTATATAATCTCTTTACACCGCTGAATGAGCAGCGTAAAGGCTACGCCACGATTATCCTCCGTCTTATTCTGGATGAGGCGGCCAAAAAGCACGTTCGGCGAATTACCTTTACCTCGGTCTCAAGCTCACTCGATTTTTATACCATTTTAGGATTTATGTACTGGGGAATCAACGATATCGGCGATTATTATTGTAATCTCCCCTTGCCGAAAGAGGGGCTGGAGGGGATTTTAGCCCTGACGCAACATAACGATCACCAAATGATGATCGGTCAAAATCTAGCCAAAATTTATTCCAAAGTGCACGGAAACGAATCTCAACTTACACCGAAACAACATCTTGCATATACGGCGGATATTCTCAAACTCGGAAAAAGCTACGCACATAATGAGCTCAAATGTTTAAAAGAACGTTCCTAAATACAGAGGAATAGAGTAGAATTTCGAAAATACAAAAAAAGGATCATCATGGCATGGGCAACCGCACGTCACATTTTGGTAACTACCGAAGCAGAGTGTAACGAACTCAAAAAACAAATCGAAGAGGGAGCTTCATTCGCCGAAGTCGCGGCTGATAACTCACAATGCCCATCCGGCCGTAAAGGGGGAGATTTGGGGAAATTCAGTCCGGGGCAAATGGTAAAAGAGTTTGATACCGCTGTTTTCAACGGTGATGTCGGCGTCCTCTACGGCCCGATCAAAACACAATTCGGCTACCATCTTTTAGAAGTAACCGCCAGAGGCTAAAAGTAAAAAATAATTAAAAATAATTATAAGCGCCGACTAAAGATAGTCGTATTACACTTGTAAAAACCACAAGGAGTTTTCATGCGACATTCGAAAAATGTATTGGCTCTTATACTAACGGCAGGTATGGCTGCAGGCCTCAATGCGGCCTCCATTAAAAGCGGAACCGTCTACACTAAAAATTGTGCATTGTGCCACGGTGCAAGGGGTGAGGGAAATTCCAAAGTTCCTGATGCTCCGGCATTAAATCGCCTGAGCAAAGAAGAACTCGTAACCAAACTCTCCGATATCAAAGGGCAAGGGTTTGACTATGCCCATGAGCGGATGGAAAAAAATGCGAAAATCATAGAGTTGCGCGGTATGAAATACGATGCGCACGACATGGCGGAATACATCTACTCACGTTTCAATAAAGATAAATAATAATTTCGTTATTACGCCCTCTCCAAAATTTTCTTGGCCATGTTGGCGAAAATAAGATGATGAAACGGTACGAGGGCGTACCAATAAAAACGGCCGCTGACACCGTCAGGATAAAAATAGGCACTTTGGATCAAATTTCCCTGATGGATTTTAAACTCAAGCCAAGCTGAGCCCGGAAGTTTCATTTGTGCGTATAACAACAGTCTTTCATTCTCCACCAAATCGACGACCTTCCAAAAATCAAGACTGTCCCCGATCCGCAGGCTTTGCGAATCACGACGCCCTCGATTGACTCCGGCACCCCCTAAAAGTTTGTCGATTCCGCCGCGCACTTTCCAAAGCCAATCGTAACCGAACCATCCGTTGCCTCCCCCGATTGCGCAAAAACTTTTATAAACCGCCTCATGCGATTTATCTCCCAGAGGAAGTACCCTCCGATCACTGAAAACAGCCGTCGCAATATCGTGTACATGATCGACTTCCCATGCTCCACCGCCGCTATCGCTCCATCGGCTGATGATCTGGTGGTTTCGTATCTCTTCTATCGCTTTTTCAACCGATGCTTCCAACCCCATAGGATGACGTTTAAACAGCTCTTCCGCACGATTATTCGTCATGACAACTTCACTTTTAAGCCCCTCGATCAGTGAGCTTGCTACACTGTAAGGGACGGGGGTGAACAAAGTGAGCCAATACGAAGAGAGTTTCGGTGTCAAAAGCGGTACCGGAATGAGTCGGCGGTGCAATCCCATCGCAGCTGCCGTACGAAGCATAAGCTCGCCGTAGCTCATCGCTTCGCTGCCGATATCAATCATCTCGTTTTGTGAACCGCTTAGCGTTTTGGCATCATCCAGATAACCGATAACATCGTCTACCCCTATCGGAGTGATACGGCTCTCTACCCAGCGCGGCGTAATCATGATCGGAAGTTTTTGAACCAGATTACGGATGATTTCAAAACTCGCACTTCCCGAGCCGATGATCACCCCTGCCCTAAACCACAGACATCGCACTTTATCGGGTCGCGAACTGAGAATTTCCCCCGTCTCTATGCGGCTGAGAAGATGTTCGCTTGCACTGCTTTTCTCTCCCAAACCTCCGAGATAGATAATTGTTTTAACCTTATTACGGATTGCGGCATCGAGAAAATTTTGGGCACTTTGGCGGTCTAATTCCCGATAATTGGAACGCGCAAGGCCGTGTATCAGGTAGTAAGCGACATCAATCCCTTCCAATGCCGCATCGAGTGTCTCTTTTTTCAAAACATCGGCTTGAACGATATCGATATCTGAACGAATTTCTGATGAAAGGCTGGCTCGGTTGCGCACCATCAGACGCAGTGATATTCCCGCTTGTCCCATTAAAACACGTTTAAGACGGCGTCCGATGTAGCCGTCAGCTCCCGTTAAGAGGATCTTCATATTTTCCCTTTTTTGGTTTATTGTTTCTTATACTATAACAGATTGATTACTAAAAATTTTAATTTCCTTTTTGAATATAATTCTTAGCCTATCTAAACTATTATTATTAAATTGCGTTTGTTTTTAACAACAATTTTTATCGACTAGTTTAGAAAGGAGACCCCATGAGAACGTCATTTATGGAATTCAGAGATGATATCGGACATTCATGGAACCTGATATGGCAGGCGCTTATACTCGGTGCTCTCGTCGGCCCGTTGGAAGGGATTATTATCCATTTTCTAATGAAAATCTTCGGCATACTGGATACTCCGACACTCTACGGATAAACGATCGCATGAATTGCTTTTAACCTCCGAGCGCTATAATGGTGTATGCAAAACTCTGATAAGACTTCTTATGACGTGATCGTCGTCGGTGCCGGAGCGGCGGGGCTCATCGCCGCCATTACCGCTGGACGAGGAGGTAAAAAAGTGCTCCTTCTCGAAAAACTCTCAAAAATCGGCGCCAAACTCAAAGCAACGGGGGGCGGACGGTGCAATCTCACCAATACCCTCAGCAATGACGAATTTATGTCCCGTTTCGGGCGCGAGGGGCGGTTTATGACCCCGGCACTGGAACGCTTCGACCACAAAAAACTGATTGCTTTTTTCAGTGAAATCGGAGTGGAGAGCCATGCACCCGACGGATATCGTGTATTTCCCCTCTCCCACAGCTCAGTCACAATCATCACAGCCCTCGAAGAGGAGATGGAACGCGTCGGTATTACTCTCATGACCTCGACTCGGGCAGAACGTTTAGAACATGACGGCGAACGGGTTTTGGGGGTCAGCAGTGTGGATCAAACCTATAGCGCCCCTAACGTTATCATCGCGACCGGGGGGCTGGGATATCCGCAGCTGGGAGCTGAGGGGGACGGATTTGCCATCGCCGCCGCTGCGGGTCACAAGGTAACCGATCTTTACCCCGCTATGATGCCGTTGCAAACCGCTGAAACATGGGTAAGCGGATGCCGCGCCGATACGATCCCCAAAGTGGAAATACGTATCGACCTGCCCAAAGCCAAAAACATCCGTGCCCACGGTGATCTCATCTTTACCCAAAACGGTATTCGAGGTCCCGTCGTCCTCGACGTTGCCCGCGAAATAACCCCGTTGATCGGGAAATACGGCTCTGTTCCGCTTTTGATCAATATGACCAAAGGGATGAATGAAGAGCAGCTTCGCAGCCATATCAAAAGTGAAATTCACAGAAATCCGGAACAGCCGGTACTCACTCATCTCTTGACCCTGCTTCCTGAGTCGCTCTGCCGTGCGCTGTGTACCCTCGTAAATGCCGATCCGGATATCGGATTTAATCAACAAGAAGGGATAGTCAGAGACCGCCTCATCAAACTCCTCGCATGGACGCCCCTCACCGTGACAGGGCATGAGGGTTTTAAAATGGCGATGATCACACGAGGCGGGGTATCGCTCAAAGAGATACGTCCTGAGAGCATGGAGAGTAAAATACTCTCCGGTCTCTATTTCTGCGGCGAAGTGATGAATCTCGACGGCCCCTGCGGAGGATATAATCTCCAATGGTCGTTTGCCAGCGGATACGTTGCCGGGCATTTGGGAAATATATCCGTACCTTCCTATCGTTAATTTTTATATTTCAGTTGCTAAAAATCAACTCAATACCATTAACTCTATTTATAACTTTGTCATTTGCAACATATTTGCGACACTAAAAGGAAATAATTTGAAATAACATTTGAATCGCAATGGAGCCGCTTTAATAATGGGTTATCAGGAAAAAATAATATGAACCGACAACGAACAAATTCCCTTAACATTGATCAAATCGATACCGAAATACAAGACATTATGAGTGAATTGGAAAGTTTGATTTCCAAAAAATACGAGAAAATGGATTATGAACAAAAAGCGGCAAATACCGAAGCTTTTTTGAAATTTTTTGATCGATGTATGGAGCAAATCGGTCATTTATAACACTACCGGTCATTTTGCGACAATTTTGCAACAGTAAATCTTTATGATTCACTTTAAGACTCATTATAAATGGGTTTATTAATATAAAATAAGGCCTGCAATGCTGACGACTGTTAAATCCAAAATCATTTTCACAATAATGTTTTTTAGTTTTATAGGTATGGGGGCTATCTATTCGTACATCTCTTCATCACTGAACACTTTTTCCAATGATACCGCCAAACGTTCATTAACCATGCTTAGCACGTCTATCTTTCAAACCCTATCACAAAGTATGCTCGCAGGTGATCCTAATGTCGTTAATGAAGCGATTACACATGCTCAAGAGATAGAGGGGGTTTCACACATTGAAGTTCAAAAATCTCAACAAGTCATTGAACTTTTCGGATTAAACGAAACATTCAGCGATGATCCGATGATTAAGAATGTTTTTAAAACCAAAAAAGCGCAAGTTACTGAAAGTAAAGACAAAGAACACACCATTCGTCTACTTCAGCCTCTGATCGCACAAGAGAGATGTTTGGCCTGCCATACGAACATGCAAACCGGTGAAGTGATAGGGGTGATGGATCTCATCCTTTCACTGGATAAAAACGATATGGAAATTGAAAATACCAAATTTGTTTTATTGATAGCTTTGAGTGTTATTATCGCAGCCTTTGTTGTAATCCTTACGATATTTTTTGGAAAAGAGATATTACGCCCCCTTGAAGAGCTTAAAAAGCGGATCAATGAGCTGGTTAACGGAGATAAAGATTTAACAAAACGGCTTAATATAACCAAAAAAGATGAGTTTGCCGAAGCGGCGATTGAAGTAAACCATTTTGTCACTATGGTTCAAGATACGGTCAACCAAGTAAAAATATTGGGGGCACAGAACTCTACCATTGCGGCTACGATCACCGAAGCAACCCACAGTATTTCAAAAGGGGTAGAACAGGAGCGTTCCATCGTAAAAGAAGCTACCGATAAAAGTATCTCCATTAAAGAGATATTGTCGAAAAGTATCTTGATCTCCGAACAAACACAAAAAAATGTTGCTGCAGCCAACAATGAACTGATAACGGCCAAAAATGTACTCAGTAAATTAGTTGTAGAGGTTGACGGATATATTGAAACCGAACAGGTAATGTCTTCACAACTTATTTCATTGCGTCAAGATGCGGATCAGGTAAAAAATGTCCTTGAGGTCATTAAAGAGATTGCGGATCAAACCAACCTTCTCGCGCTAAATGCCGCTATCGAAGCGGCCCGTGCAGGAGAACATGGACGCGGCTTTGCAGTTGTCGCCGATGAAGTTCGTAAATTGGCAGAACGAACGCAGCGAAGTTTGAGCGAGATCGAAATTAATATTAACACCATCGTACAGTCCATTAATGATGTTAGCGACCAGATGTCCAATAACGCACGTAATTTGAACCAATTAACGAACATTTCCAATGAAGTAGAAGAAAAAATATCGGTTACCTCCTCGGAAATGGAACGCTCTGTCGTTGTAGCACAGCATTCGTATAACGATTCAGTGGAAGTGGTAAGTCATATTGAATGGATCATTGAGCGTATTTCAAATATCAATCATGTCTCAGAATCCAATCAAAAAAGTGTCGAATTAATTGAAAATGACTCCGATCAATTACTCCAAGTCGCCAAATCGCTTCAGTCCCGGATTAATGAATTTAAAAGCTGAAATATTTACCGGTAAATACATAAATAGCACTGACTATTTTTATAGATAGTTATTTTATATTGGTCGTTTACCGGCGGATATGCGGCGGGGTATCTAGGAAAAAGTTCCGTAAGATAGGGCTATATAATAGCCCATTAAATGACCTCTTCCAAATTTCGCACGTTCCTATTTCGTCAATTTTATGATCTGTTTAATACTTCTTAGGCTCTTTGATACTATGCTTTCCTCTCTTTGTTTATATTCGCCGTATCCAATACTTTAAAGTATCGGAATAGTCATTCCTGTTTGCAAACCCTGTTTTTACCCTCGTTTTTTGCATGATACAATGCGTCATCGGCTTTTTGATGTCCGTAGGTATCGTTTAGTTTTTTAAAATTGATATTTCACTCAACCCTTGGATGTTTCGCTCACTTTTGATCGAATCACGACAATCTTTGATCACTTTGTTAATGTCATTTCGATCCACTACTAATGGGAAAAACTCCTCTTTTTCAATAATAGTGTTTGAAGTGCAACTTTACCCCTTACGGAGTATTTGATGCAAAAGCCGTTATCGAAAAACAAAAGAGCAGAAGTATGACTGTTTTCTTCATTTTATCTCCTTGTTTTTATGGGTGTTTCAAAACTTTATTCAATACGGTGTATCCGATAATTCCTGAGAGGATCGAGCCGATCAATATACCTATACGCTCATCTGCGAGAGCTACCCCCGCCGCACGACTCTCTTCAAATGCCAACGAACCTATAAAAAGCGACATCGTAAAACCGATACCGCTCAAAATAGCCACGCCATAGAGCATCGGCCAGTTCACGGCATAAGGAAGATCCCCCAGTTTTAGTCTGACTGCCAGATAGGAGAATAACCCGATTCCGATCTGTTTACCTGCAAAAAGTCCCAATGCGGCACCAAGCGTTACCGTATCAACCAATTCCGAGATACCAATAGTACGGAAATCAATTCCTGTATTGACGAAAGCGAACAAGGGGAGAATAAAGAAGTTGACGGGAGCGTGGAGAGAGTGTTCCATCGTATGAAAAGGGGCTTTATTCTCTTTGATCGGTATCATCAGTCCCAGAATAACACCGGCAAGTGTAGCATGAACCCCTGATTTAAGTACGGCAGTCCAAAGGATAATTCCGATGAGGATATAAGCGGTATGATTCATCACTCCGCGATAATTCATAAATCCTAGAATTGCAATCATACTCACCGCGATCATCAATGACAGGGCAGAGAGACTCGACGTATAGAAAAGGGCGATAATAATGATTGCCCCCAAATCATCGATAATCGCCAGCGTAAGTAAAAAAAGTTTCAACCCTTTGGGTACCCGATCCCCCAACAGACTCAATATCCCAAGAGCAAAAGCGATATCGGTCGCCGAGGGGATCGCCCATCCTTGGAGCGCATCCGGATCATGTTGATTAAAAAGGGTATAAATCAGTGCGGGAACAACCATCCCCCCGATCGCCGCAATGGCAGGGAGCGATACCGTTTTTAAATCGCTCAGGGAACCTTCGATAGATTCGCGCTTGATTTCCATCCCTACCATCAAAAAGAAAATAGCCATCAATCCGTCATTAATCCATAGCAATAGAGGTTTGGCTATGACAAAACTCCCTATTCCCAATACGACAGGAACCGTTTTAAGTCCATTGTAAATAGATAATCCTGATGTATTTGCAAAGATCATTGCAAGCACTGTTGCTATAACCAAAAGTATTCCGGTTGCTGATTCATGTTTGTAAAAATCGAGTAATGAAAACCGCATATCTTACCTTTGTGTCCATATATTAGGGCTGTCAATTTAATTATAACTTAAGTTTTGTTTATCAAATAAATGAGGAAATATTTTCCATATAATTTATCTTAGATTAATCAAAACATTCAACACTTTGATACATTAGATTAAAAAGATCTTTTAGTAGTTTTGCCCGAAACTCACATCCGTCATGGTCGTTTACCAGCGGATATATGGCGGGACATCTAAGCAATATTGTCTCTTAGGCGCTATAATCATTTTATGAAAACAATGCCACTCTTTTTGCTTCTCCCTCTTTTCATTTTCGGCGGATGCCAAAGATCCGATACCCGAATGTACAACGGATATGCCGAAGGAGAATACGTCAATCTCTCCTCTACCCAAAGCGGAAAGCTCGATAAACTCTTCGTCAAACGGGGAGATCATGTTTCGATCAAAGATAATCTTTTTGCCCTGGAATGCGACAGCGAACTCTTGACACTGAAGCAAGCAACTGCCGATCTCGCTGCCGCCGAAGCAACCCTCAAAGATTATCAAAAAGGGTCACGTCCCGAAGAGATTCGCGTGATCGAAGCACAGCTCTCGCAGGCATTCGCCAATGCCGACAATGCCGCCAAACAGTTCAAACGCAACCGTGAGCTTTTCCCCGCGAATGCCGTCTCAAAAACTCAACTCGATGATTCGATGGCTTTGGCAAAAGCGACGGAAGGCAAAGTTAAAGAGCTTCAAAATGCACTGAGTGTCGCTAAACTTTCCAAACGTCTCGATCAAATTTCCGCTCAGGAAAAACGGGTGGAGCAGCTCCGTTCAGCGGTAAAACTGGCTCAATGGAAAGTCGATGAAAAAGGGGTGAAATCCCGTTACGACGCGCTGGTTTTCGATACCCTGTACCGCGAGGGGGAATTTGTTCCGCAAGGGGGGATAATCATCCGTCTCCTCCCCCCCGAAAACATCAAAATCCGTTTTTTCGTCCCCCAAACTATTGCGGAGTCGGTACGGATTGGAAACTATGTATCGATCATTGCACGCAGTGACGGCAAGAAATTCCCTGCAAAAATCACCTATATCTCTAGCGAAGCGGAGTTCACCCCTCCGATCATTTACAGCAATGAGACCAAAGAGAAACTCACCTATATGATCGAAGCCTATCCGCAAAAGAATGCGGCTCCTCTCCTTCATCCCGGTCAGCCTGTGGAAGTCTCTCTTGAACACCTCTGAAGCCGTTATTGACGTTCGCGGTCTGAACAAATTTTTCGGCGACAAACACGTTGTCAAAGACCTCTCGCTCCAAGTCGGTCGAGGAGAGATTCTCGGATTTTTAGGACCCAACGGGAGCGGAAAAACAACTGCGATCCGAATGCTGTGCGGATTGTTAACCCCCGATAGCGGCGAGGGGCATTGTCTGGGGTACGACATCCGCACCCAAAGCGATGCAATCAAGCGCGAAGCGGGATATATGACCCAAAAGTTCTCCTACTGGGAAGATTTGAGTATCCGTGAAAATCTCGATTTTGTCGCACGGGTATATGAACTGGCCAACCGCAAACATGTTGTCGATGAAGCGCTCGAAACCCTCGGACTTACCTCCCGTTCCTCCCAGCTGGCACGATCCCTATCGGGCGGGTGGAAACAGCGTCTCGCCCTTGCGGCCTGTATGCTCCGCCATCCAAAGCTGCTGCTGCTCGATGAACCCACCGCCGGAGTCGATCCCAATGCACGGCGCGATTTTTGGGAAGAGCTCCATGAACTGGCATCACAAGGGGTTTCGGTACTCATCAGCACCCATTACATGGACGAGGCGGAGAGATGCCATAAACTCGCCTATATCGCCTACGGCAATCTCCTCGCACAAGGGAGTGCTGAGAGTATCATCGAGGAGCAAAAGCTTTTTACGTATGAAATTACGGGAAGCAATTTGATGGAGATTTCAAAATCGCTGGAAAAAAATCCTGCGATTGAGCAAACCGTCATTTTCGGCTCAACCCTCCATGTAAGCGGCAAAGATCCTCAGTCGATTGAAAGTGCCCTTTTAGATGTGCGTGCCAATGCCATCGCAACCTCACTGGAAGATGTATTTATCTACCTGATGAGACATACAACCGATAATTACGGTGAGAATCATGAGCTTTAGTATTAAACGGTGGTGGGCAATCGTCCTCAAGGAGTTTTTACAGCTCAAACGCGACCGTGTCACCTTTGCCATGATGGTGGTCTTACCGATTATCCAGCTCGCCCTTTTCGGTTTCGCGATCAATACCGATCCCAAACATCTTCCGACTGCCGTCGTCGCTTATGATGAGAGCGAATTCACCCGCACCTTTTTCTCTTCCCTGCAGACGTCGGAATACTTCGCACTCGATCCGCAGTACGATACCGCCGAAAAAGCCCAAACAGCATTAAAACAGGGGAAAGTGCAGTTTATCTTTACCATCCCCTCCGATTTCACCCAGAAGCTTTTGCGAGGCGAAAAGCCCTCCATCCTCCTCGAAGCCGATGCGACCGATCCCGTCACCATTACAATCGCTTTGGCATCCATAGAGGGAATTTCTAAACAGGTGTTACAAAAAGATTTAACGGGGAGTCTTTCAACGTTATGGAGTCAAAAAGAGCCGTTCGATGTACGAATCCACCGCCTCTACAATCCCAACGGCATCAACCAGTACAACATCATCCCCGGCCTCATGGGAACCATAATGACGATGACGCTGACCATGATGACGGCACTGGCCATCACCCGCGAGCGGGAGCACGGAACGATGGAAAATCTCCTGGCCACCCCCGCACGTCCGCTGGAGATCATGACGGGAAAAATCATCCCCTACGTCTTTATCGGGCTTGTCCAAGCGACCCTGATCCTTTTTGCCTCCCATTTTGTCTTCGGTGTCCCCTTCAACGGTTCGATTCTCTTGGTCTATACCGTTGCGCTTCTCTTTATCGCCGTTAATCTCACCATCGGAATTACGATCTCCTCATTGGCGCGAAATATGCTGCAGGCTTTGCAGCTCACCATTTTTTATTTTCTCCCCAGTATTCTCCTCTCCGGGTTCATGTTCCCCTTCTCCGGAATGCCGACATGGGCACAGCATATAGGACAGTTGCTTCCGCTCACCTATTTCAACCGTCTTATTCGGGGGATTGTCCTCAAAGACAACGATCTCTTGATGCTGTGGCCCAATATTTGGCCGCTGATGATCATAGGGGTCATTATGATGACATTGGCGGTAAAATTCTACAAAAAGACCCTCGATTAGAGGGTATAATGGCGTTTTATTTTTAACGAAACGATACCGTATGACCAAATTTTTTGCCCTTTTTTCCCTTATTTTTCAGCTCTTTCTTTTCGCCGATACCAATGCCATTTATGACATTCGAGGGGCATCACCGCTTTTGGATGCCAATATGACCCAGTTTTTGGATAAATGGCGTACCGATACGATCACACCCGTCCAAAACGGCGCCTATAAAAACGTTATCGTCAACGGTGACCCTTCCCGTAAAAACATTGCCCTCACCTTCGATGACGCACCCGATGAAAACAACACCATCAAACTCCTCGACATCCTCAAATCGTACCATGTCCAAGGGGCTTTTTTCATGATCGGCGGAACGATGAGAGACAGCAACATCACCGTGGTCAAGCGGACATTTGACGAGGGTCACCTGGTCTTAAACCATACCTTCAACCATCCGCGGCTAAGCGATCTCAATGAGAGTACGATCACCGATCAGTTAAATCGTGCCGCAGGTCGGATCGAAACGATTACAGGATACTACCCGCTGTTAATGCGTCCGCCATACGGCTCGATCAATCCTCTCGTCGTCGATACCATTAACGCTCAGGGGATGACGACCCTTCTATGGTCGCTGGATTCTCTCGACTGGACCCTCAAAGACCCCGATGCCGTTGTCACCAATGTACTCTCCAATATCCGTAACGGCGATATCATCCTGATGCACCGTAATCCGACCAGCGTCGGCGCCCTTGCGAAAGTAATCGAACAACTCAAATCGATGGGGTATTCTTTTCTTCGTTTGGATGAATTGCTGGGAATAAAAGCGTACCGATAGAATTACGCTATAATTACACAATCATTTGCGTCTTCGGTCTACGCTTGACATTCCCCAACGACCGCTTATCCCCCCTCTTGAATGAGGCTTATATACCCAAGGACTCTTTATGTCATCGACACCTATCAAACGCCAGAACCATCGTATCCATCCGTGTAACCGCCCTCGCAAAAATGAACTGGTCCATTTTTTGATCGAACGCAATGCGGGCAAAACGATTCTCATCGTCACCTCCGATGATGCGGGAGAGCTTCCGAATCTTTTTGCAGGAAACAATATCACCGTCCTGAGTGATGAACAATTGGCTAAAGCTCCCGATCTGCGCTGCGAAGTACTGATCAGCTACGATCTTCCTGAAAAAGCGATTCTTTATATGTCACGCTTTGCCCGCGCAAGCGAATACGCTCTCATTACCCTTGATGCGGAGGATCAAAAACGGCTCTACCCTATCGAATTGCTCAACGGGCGTACCATCGTCCAAGAGGTGGTCAAAGGGTTTGAACCCGATTTCGGCATCGCCGTAGACAATCAGCAAAAAGCCGAAGCAAAAGCGCGCAGAGAAGAGCGTGAAGCCCGTGACACACAGGATCCGAGAAATCGTGACAAAAAACCGGTCCGCGATACCCGCCCTGAACGCAAACGCGATGATGCACCGCGCGGTGAACGTCGTCCAACGCGTGACGAAGGGGACGGTTTTTCCGCTAAAAAACAGCATAACAGCAAACCGAGATTTGTCGGAAAAGACGAAAACGGAAAACCGATTTTCGAGGGGAAAACCCGCGAACGCAACCACTATATCGACGGTACGCCGCGAAGCGATGCGGAGAAAGCGGCCCGAACCAAATTCGGAAGCAAACCGAAATTTTTCGGAGACAAAGCGAAAAGCGGTGATGATTCCAAACGCTCTGAAGGGGATAAAAAACCTTATGGAGACAAGAAGCCTTACGGGGAGAAAAAACCTTACGGCGATAAACCGGCATTCGGAGATAAAAAGTCTTTTGGAGATAAAAAATCGTTCGGGGACAAAAAACCTTATGGTGATAAGAAACCGTTTGGAGAGAAGAAGCCTTTCGGGGACAAGAAGCCGTTTGGCGAGAAGGTGAATGGCGGAGCCAGAGATGCTGCCCTGGGGCATAAAAAGCCTTATGGGGACAAAAAACCTTATCAGGATCGTAAACCCGCAGATGCACCCGCTGCACCGAAACGCGCACCTCGCCGCATCGATGTAAAATCGTTCAAATCACCGAAAGAGAGCGAATAATCTCTTCTAAATCGATGTCCTTAATGGACTATTAACACGACCTCCAATACAATACCTCCACTACAATCCAATAGGAGAGAACAGTGGCAGGTATTTCGACTAAAGGAAGCTATGGCCTCGCCGCCATGTACGAGTTAGCGCTACATTACGGACAAGGGCATCTTCAAATCCGCGACATCGCCGAAAAAGCCAATATACCCCAAAATTATCTGGAACAAATTCTCGCAACCTTACGCAAAGAGGGATTGATTCAAAGTATTCGCGGAGCCGGTGGAGGCTATTTGCTCGCCAAAGCCCCGAATGCGATTGCGGTATTTGAAATCTTAGTCGCACTTGAGGGGGAGCTTTGCAATCCGACCGATGAGCGGTTACAGCCGATTTTGCATCTCTACTGGGACCGCATTCGAGAAGACATGAAAAACGTGTTTCATGAAACACTTCAAGACCTCGTCGATCAGGGCAATGCCCTCAATCAGCAATCGATGTACTTTATTTAAACTCTACTTGCTGCAGTTGATACTGCGGCAGCTTTCCGTGGAGATTGACAACGTCGCCGAATACGATAACCGCCGGGCCTTCCAATGTTTTTGCCGCTTTTGTCAATCCGCCAAGCGTCGTCACGACGCTTTGCTGATTTGCACGGGAAGCATTAGAGACAATTGCTACCGGAAGATTTTTAGCCGCACCCGATTTTAATGCCGCTTTTTGGATTTTACCCGCCAAACTCAACCCCATCAATACGACCGTCGTGTGGTTAGAAAGCTGTAGCAAAGGGAGCCACTCCTCATTAAATTTTCCCTCTTTCAAATGTGCCGATACGACGGAAAAACTTGCCGCATATCCCCGTGCGGTCGGAGGAATACCCGCACATGCCGGAGCACTGACACACGATGATATCCCGGCAATCACATCGACTTTAAATCCCTTCTCCTGTAAAAAGATCGCCTCTTCGCTCCCCCGCCCGAAAATATAGGGATCACCGCTTTTGAGCCTTGCCACGCTAAACCCCTGTCCCGCGTAGTCGGCAATAAGATGATTGATTCTCTCTTGGCTGATACTATGGTTATCTTTGGGTTTTCCCACATAAATTTTGCGTGTTTCGGATGGAATTAAATCGATAATCTCCTGCACAATGAGATTATCGTATAAAACGATCTGCGCCTCTTTGATAGTCCGATACGCTTTAATCGTCAACTGTTCTACGTCTCCCAGACCGCAGCCTACGAGATACACATTCCCTTTTTTCACCGAAAACGTCTCGTTGGTTTCGGCTGAAGTCGGTTGTATGATCTTTGTCATTCGAGCCTCTTTATTGATTTTTGTATCGCATCCAACAACGCATCGATATCTTCTATACCTTGCGAATAGTGGATACTGATTCGCAGCCATCCCGGCCGCTCTTGGAGGGGTGTATCATCCTCCAACCCTAATAGGTCATGCCCGTACGGCCCTGCACACGAACATCCTGCACGTGTTTGGAACCCTTTTGTCTGGGAAAGAAGCGCACACAACGCATACGGATCGATCCCTTTGACGTTAAACGATACGATCCCGATGTTATCCGCCTTGCGACAGCCGTAACAGGTCGCTCCCTCAATCTCTTTTAGCCCCTCGATAAAACGCTCATACAGCAATTTTTTCCGAGAAGCTATCCACTCAAAGCCCAGTTCGTTTCTAAGCTGATATGCCAATGCGGCGCGAATCAGCTGCAATATACCCGGTGTCCCGGCATCCTCACGGTCTTCAATGCCCTCAACAAAAAAATGGCTGGTACGGCTGACATAGCGTACCGTTCCCCCGCCCGCGAAGGTCGGTTTGGCATCGGCATCGAACAAATTTTGCCGAACCGCAAGCAACCCGCATGATCCGGGACCGCCTAAGAGTTTATGCGGTGAATAAAACATCGCATCATACAGATGGCAGGGAATATTCATATACGGCGATGACGCCGCGGCATCAAAACAGACAATCGCTCCGTATCGGCGAAGTATTTCCGATATCTCAACATAGGGGGTAATCGTCCCCGTCACATTGGATGCGATACAAAACGACCCGATAATCTCCCGATCTCGGTTCAGTTGTAAAATCTCTTCGAGCTGTTCGAGATCCACCAGCCCTTTGGCATTCAATCCGACCCGCACCGTCTCACACAGTGCTTCACGGTAGCTGATCTCGTTGGAATGGTGCTCATACGGCCCTACGATTACCAATGGCAGTTCATTCGCAGGCGGAAGGGAACGATATCGTGCCCGTGTCGCCGGCGGAATATAGAGCCCAAGAATCTCTTGAAGCCGTTTTACCGCTCCCGTAGCGCCGCATCCGCACGGCATCAAAGCAAAAGAACTGTCCAGTCCCAGCAATGATTTCAAATGCTCTCTCGCATAGCGGTAATAACGATCCGTCGTCGCCGCCATCGTCGCTTCTTTGGAGTGGGTATTCGCATACGTCTCAAGCACTTCGTGAATACGCGCTTCTATCGGCTCGTACGCCAACCCCGATGCGGTAAAATCGAAATAGGTTTTTTTATGCACCCCGATCGTATTTCGGGCTATCTGCTCACTCTTGTCTTCTGGCTCAAGCAGAGGACGGAATAGCTGTTTCATTAGCGTATTTCTCCCATAAAAAATTTCCGAAACTATTGCTTCTGCCGGCCTCAAACTCACGAATCAATGACTCCACCAGCGGCGCCACTTCATCAGCGGCAACCTTTATCCCCGTTTTTACGGAAAAACGGCTAAGTTCCCCTTCAAGGTGCCCTCCTACGATCAGATCAAATCCCTTGAGCCGCTCATCACCGCGTTTGACGATAGCACCGACAAACCCGAGATCGACGACATGGGGATGGGCACACGAGTTCGGACAGCCGTTGATACTGATACTCACCGGCTCATCGAAATCAAAGAAACGATGATTCAGGTACTCCACCACCTCAATCGCCAAGTCTTTCGTCTCGCTGACTGCGAATTTACAAAAATTGAGCCCCGTGCACGCCAAAGTACGCGCTTCGAAAACCGACGGGTTGGGATGAAATCCCACTGCCTTCAGCGTATCGATCATCGGTTCTGTCGCGTCGGTATGAACGTTTAGAATCACAAAGTTTTGTGTCGCACTCAACGTGATCCCCTCTGCTTTATACAAATCAAGGATTCGTCCGAGTTTCAAGAGTTTCTCACCGCTGATCCGACCGCTGGTAAGAGCACATCCGATGGTGTTGTACCCTTTTCGAACCGTTGCACCGACACCGAAATGGCTCCGTCTGGGATACGGGGTAAAAGGGGCTCCATCATATCGCTCCAATGTCACATGCGACTCTTTTTCGAGTTCATCTACAAAGCGCTCAACACCCCAATCTTCGACCAAATGTCCCAAACGGGCTTTGCTACGGTTGTCCCGTCGGCCAAAGTCCCGATAAATACGGGCTACCGCTTCGGCAATTTTCACAATATCACGACGTTTCACATACCCGATATGATCGGCAATACGCCGATTACTCGCCTGCCCTCCTCCGACGCTGACGCTAAAGCGGAGTTCATCGCTGTTTTTGACCGCTGTAAAGGCCAAATCCTGCACTTCATGGTGAATACAATGCTTATTACATCCGCTGACGCCGATTTTAAATTTTCTCGGAAGATTCGAAAAATCGGGATTTCCGCGATAAAGATTGTTCAATGCAACCACTACGTCACGGACATCATCGATTTGAGCGTGATCGATACCGTTTACCGGACAGCTCACGATATTACGGGGACAGTCTCCGGACGCTCCCTGCACACTTAAACCCACCACCGAGAGTCTTTCCAAAATTTCCGGTAAATCTTCGATCTTAAGCCAGTGAAACTGAATATCCTGACGTGTCGTGATATCGCCGCTTCCCCGTGCGAATTGAACCGAAATCTCACCCAGTACTCCCACCTGTTTGGCGTTTAGATATCCCCCTTCCAGCTTTACGCGAAGCATGTAGTACTGTGTCTCATCCTCCGCTTCCTGAAGATTTCGGTTTTGCGTATAGATGCCGTACCATTTAAAACGGTCGATATCTTCCGGATCGATTTCTTCGCCGCTCTTGGCATATCGGTAGATGTCGGAAATAACATCCAAACCGTCTTTCTCCCGTTTGATACGCTCAATCCGCTCAGCTTTTGTTTCACTCGCCATAATCAGTTCCTTAAACGATTGTCGCGGCATTCCAATGCGGAAAATGCCGCCGTATAAGAGCATTCAGCTCTACCTCAAATGCAGATGCATTGCTCTGCCCTTCTTTTTTTACCGCAATATTTTGAGTTATCATCCCGGCAGCCACCGTATTGTTGGTAATCTTGTCAATAAGGATAAATCCCCCCATCTGCCGATTCTCGTCGTAACGGTCAAATGCAAGCGGCTCAGCCAAATTCAAACGGACCGATCCGATGTCGTTCAGCTCCAACTGCGAAGCTTGAAATTTTTCTTGGGTATTGACATCGACGCGATAATCGATGCACTCGGTATAAGCCGTCGTTACACTCGATCCACGCTTCAACAAAAAGCTTTTCCCCGTCGACAATTTTTCCTCATCCATCCATACGAGATTGGCGGTTATCTCATCGCTTTGCTCAATTGCTTCATCCAACTTGCTCAAAACGTTTCCTCGGCTGATATCGATCTCTTCGTGCAATGTCAACGTAATCGCATCACCGCTGGAAGCCGATTCCAAATCACCCTCATACGTAACGATCGCTTTTACGCTGGCCTCTTTTAGTGAGGGATAAACCCTGATACGGTCTCCGACGCTAATCGTCCCCGATGCGATCGTCCCGGCAAAACCTCTGAAATCGAGATTCGGCCGATTGACGTATTGCACCACCATCCGAAACGGTGTTTCAACAGCTGCCGAGGCCAAAGGAACATCTTCCAAAATATCCAGAAGGGTCGAACCTTTATACCAAGGGCTACGGATGCTTTTTGTTACGACATTGTCGCCATCCAATGCCGAAAGTGGAACAGAGTAAATCCCCTCAATCCCTAACTCTTGTGCAAAAGTGCGATACTCCGCATCAATCTGTTCAAATACCGCCTGATCGAAACCGACCAAATCCATTTTATTGATAGCGACGACGACATTTTTAATCCCCAAAAGACGGACGATATACGAATGGCGGCGCGTCTGCGTCACGATTCCGTAACGCGCATCGATAAGGATGATCGCCAAATCGGCCGTCGAAGCACCGGTTGCCATGTTCCGTGTATACTGCTCATGACCCGGTGTATCGGCGATGATAAACTTGCGCTTATCGGTCGAAAAGTAGCGATACGCCACATCGATCGTAATCCCCTGCTCCCGTTCGCTCTGCAACCCGTCCACGAGAAGTGCCAAATCGATTTTATCCCCCGTTGTCCCCGACTTTTTGCTGTCGTTCTTGATCGATTCCAGCTGATCTTCAAAAATCATTTTCGAATCGTGCAACAGTCGCCCGATCAGGGTACTTTTACCGTCATCCACGCTGCCGCAGGTAATAAAGCGGAGCAACTCTTTGTGTTCTTGTTCTTTGAGATAGCCCTCGATATCGGTGGCTATCAAATCGCCTTGATGTGCCATTAGAAATATCCTTCTATTTTTTTCTTTTCCATAGAGCCTGAGCTGTCCGCATCGATCAGACGTCCCTGACGCTCCGATGTTTTCGTCAAAAGCATCTCTTGGATGATGTCCGGTAGCGTTACCGCATCGCTCACGACCGCTCCGGTCAGCGGATAACACCCTAACGTTCGGAAGCGGACATTTTCGATCGTCGCTACCTCCCCCTCATTCAAAGGAAAGCGATCGTCATCCACCATGATTTTTACCCCGTCGCGTTCAATGATCGGACGCGGTGCCGAGTAATACAGCGGCACGATCGGAATCTCTTCGAGATAGATGTATTGCCAGATATCCAGTTCCGTCCAGTTCGAGAGGGGAAAAACACGGATACTCTCCCCCTTATGAATCCGTCCGTTGTAGATGTTCCACAGCTCCGGCCGCTGATTTTTCGGATTCCATCGGTGATTTTTGTCACGGAACGAATAAATCCGCTCTTTCGCCCGGCTTTTCTCTTCGTCCCGTCTGGCTCCGCCGAACACCGCATCAAATTCGTAATAATTAAGCGCCTGCTTCAGCCCCTCGGTTTTCATCACGTCGGTATGCACCGCACTGCCGTGGATAAACGGACTGATGTTCTGTGCGATCCCGTCCGGGTTTACATGGGTTAGCAACGTCAGCCCCAACTCTTTGATCCGACGATCGCGAAACTCGATCATCTCTTTAAACTTCCATGTCGTATCGACATGCAGCAATGGAAACGGCAGTTTTGCCGGATGAAACGCTTTAATCGCCAAATGGAGCATCACCGATGAATCTTTGCCGATCGAATAGAGCATAGCCGGATTGTCAAATTCCGCAACCACTTCACGCATGATGTGGATCGATTCGGCTTCCAATGCTTTTAAATGTGTTTTTCTTTCCGGTGATATCATGGTCTACTCCTTTTTCACCTTTTTTTAATTAAACATAAATGGCCCAATCGGCCAAATCTTCGCGCTGTGATGCGCAATCATCCCCACAAATCTGCTTTAAAATTGCCAGTAAAAACTTCATTGTTTTTCCCTTTTTAAATGGAGTCCGCACTCCTTGTGCTCGGGATTTTCCCACCACCATCGTCCGGCGCGGAGTTCTTCTCCCTCACGAATCGCCCGCGTACACGGCGCACATCCGATACTCGGATAGCCTTGCGTATGCAGAACGTTATAGGGGACTTTGTTGGTTTTGATATAGTCCCAGACTCTCTCTTCGTCCCACTCGATTAAAGGGTTTAACTTTATAAGGCCGTTTCCCTCATCCCATTCGATAAGCCGCATCGTCTCGCGTGTCGGAGATTGTGCGCGGCGCAGCCCTGTAATCCACACTTCCAGCCCATTGAGCGCACGACGAAGCGGCTCCATTTTTCTCACCTGACAACACGCTTTTCGATTTTCGATGCTGTCTCGAAATCCGTTGATCCCTTGCGCTTGATACAGCGCTTCGAGTGCAATGCGATCCGGACAGTAAACATCCACTTTGATGCCGTATTTTTGGTTTGTCTGATCCATCACCGTATAGGTCTCTTCGCTCAGTCTTCCCGTATCGAGGGTAAAAATTTTTCCCAAAGGATCGATGTTTAAAATCATGTCGGTTAACACCTGATCTTCTGCACCGAAACTTGACGCCAAAGCGATGTTCCCCTTATGCGATTCCAAAAAACATCTCAGCACTGATTCAACCGTTTCGTTTTCAAACCGCCGATTCAATACATCCAGATTGATGCTCATAACCTCTCCTAAATTTGGTAGTCGTTTTCAACGACTTTGATCCGCCCGAAATTGGTTTTATCCCAAGCTCTTTCATGGAAGTAATATAAAACCATCTTGGTCAAAACCTCCACCGATCCGATCGAAACCGCCATGACCAAATTACCCGTAATAAAAAAAGAGACGATGATCGTATCAATCGTCCCTACCGTACGCCACGAAACCGCCTTGACGACACTTCTATAATGTTTTTCTTTCATCCGTATCCTTCCCCATAACGTTTATCACCCGTTTTCAGAGGGAAATTCATACAGCTCCGTACTCAAATACCGCTCACCGGTATCGCACAAAATCGTTACGATGGTTTTCCCCTTGTTTTCGGGACGATCCGCGATTTTTTTGGCCGCCGCCACATTCGCACCGGAGGATATACCGACCAACAGCCCCTCTTTTTTGGCAATAATTCTTGCCGCCTCAATCGATTCGGCATTGGTTATCCGTAAAATCTCATCGTAAATACCGCGATTGAGTACTTGCGGGATGAATCCCGCACCGATCCCCTGAATTTTATGGGGACCGGGGGCTTCACCGGACAAAACTGCCGAAGCATCCGGTTCAACCGCTATGATTTGAATATCGGGGTTGTAGTGTCTGAGTACCTCTCCGACACCGGTAATGGTTCCCCCCGTCCCGATCGCCGCAACAAAAATATCGATCTTTCCGTCCGTATCTCTCCATATCTCTTCCGCCGTGCTCTGACGGTGAATCTGCGGATTATCCGAATTATTAAACTGCTGCAAAACGACCGAGCCCGGTATCGTTTTGCCCAGCTCAATCGCTTTGGCGACCGCTCCGCCCATCCCTTTTTCAGGTTCGGTCAACACGATCTGCGCCCCTAAAGCCGCCAACAGGCGTCTGCGCTCCAGACTCATGGAACTCGGCATCGTCAATATCAGCTTCAATCCCAGACTCGCGGCGACGCTTGCCAAAGCGATCCCCGTATTTCCGCTGGTCGGTTCAATGATGACGCTCTCATCGGTGATCTCGCTACGCTGCAAGGCTTGGAGGATCATGTTCGATCCGATCCGGTCTTTGACCGAACCGGACGGATTCAAAAATTCACATTTTCCTATGACCGTAGTCGATTCATTTGAAAAATGGTTCAGCGTAATGAGCGGCGTATTGCCGATCAATTCCGTAACATTGGCTGCAATCTTCATGTTCTCTCCTTTCACTCGATGAGTTTCATAATTAAATGAATACTCATTCACTTTTAAACTGGAGAAATTATACGCCGAAAAAAAAGTATTGTCAAGTATTTCTACTGAATTAGTATAGTTTATTTAAAATGGCTCGAAAAACCCCACTGTTTAGGGGATTTAAAAAGTCTAAAAAATAAGTGGATTAATTATAAAAGGGGTAAGTTGAGTGAATTTGTAGAGTTTATTGAGCGAAAAAATCTTTGCAAATGCGTATAATTTTTTCCTGACGGGCTTTGCCGACAGGTTCGCTATGACGTATCGAATCGACATGATCGATCAAATCGCCGATCCCTTTCGGAATCAGTGCCGTTAAAAACTTCCGTAGCGCCGAACTGACCGCCGGAGCACGTCCTGCGGTATTGATCCCAATGGAAAGATCATCCTTTACAATCAATGCCGGAAAGATAAAACTGCATAAGAGCGGAGAATCGACACAATTGACATGGATACGGTTTTGCTGGCAATAGTTAAAGATCCGCTCCTGTTCAAACAGATCATCGAGCGCACCGATCACCAAGAACCGCCCTTCCAGATCGTTGATCGTGTAGCTGCGTTCATAGATTGCAATGGGATAAAGTCGGGACAAGTCGCTGATTTCGGGATGTATAGAGGGGGCAATCACGGTCAGTCTCGGAGAAAACTTTACGAGCTGCTCTATTTTGCGCAAGGCGACTTCACCCCCTCCGACAACCAGACAATCACATTCGGCCAAATTAACGAACATCGGAAAATAAGCCATTTTTTCTCCTTTTCCTGATTCATACTATTAATGTATACCGCCATAGTAACCTAAACTTCTTTAGCGCAATGCCAAAACTTTGACGATAAAATACTCTTTATGATACGATACCAAAAAAGTTAGCGAAGGTACTCTATGGCAATCATCTCAATCGCTTCGACCAAAGGGGGAGTAGGGAAGACCTCACTGGCATTTTCTCTCGCCAAAGACCTACGCTACCGCTATGCGACCAACGATATGTCGGTTGCGTTGAACAAATACAAGAATGCCCGCTACTATCCGAATAAAATTCCCCTTTATCCCGATACGGTCTATGACTTCGGAGGATTTGAAAATCCCCATGCAAATGAGATTTTGAGAGAATCGGACATTATTATCCTTCCGACGACGAACGATCTCAATTCCATTATGAAAAGTTTGATCTTTATTAAAAACTTCAAAGAGAAACCGATCCTCGTTTTTGCCAATATGATCGATACTCCCGCTGATGCGGTGATGATACGGGAAAAAATTCACGAACATTTCCCCAATCTCGCCTTCACCTACCTGCGACGGACAAAACTGCTGAAAAACGCCTTGGAGAGCGGGATGAGTGCCAGTGAGCTCTATGAGAGCAACAACCACACTCAGCATCTCTATAAACAGGCATTTGCGGAATATTCCAAAATTCTAAACCTCTTTGTTTCCGAGCAAACCGGGTTTTAGAATCCGGAAGTTTTTTTCACCTCAAGACGATCATACATTTCGAGCATATTTAGATAATCGCGATGCAGATTGCAATCTACCAGTGTCTGCTCACCGTTTAGGATTCCCAGTGCTTTATCAACCCTTTCAGAGGTATAAAGATCATATAAAGCTTGGCGGTAGTCGTTCAAATCCAAGCCCATTTCTTCCATACGGATAAGTTCAAGAACCAGATTCCCCATCATGGTGTTGCCGAATTCCAGATAACTCACCGCTTCATCGATATTGCCCATTGAGAGATGCAGCTGCGCTTTGAGTTCTCCGATCGTAAAATTCTCCTCGAAAATAACTCCTATGAACTTCTCGACATTCAAATGATCTTCGAGCGCTTCGATCTCATCGAGAACCGTTTCGGGATCATACTCGGAAAAATTCAAAATAATTTCCCGATAAAATTTCCCGCGGTTACGATTATTGTAGATCAGATCATCGATCGGATAGACTTCGGAGACACCGGGGACGACGATCTGGCACGAATAGAATCCGAGGTAGTTGTACTCGCGGATATAAAACGCTTTGCCCATCGTCTCGAATATCCCGGTGAGATACGCATATTCATCTTCGCTGCCCTCTCCGCTGTATCCCCACGGGGCAAATTCAAAGCTCTTTTTAGCACTCAGAAACTGAATCCCCATCTTGCCGTTGGAATCGATAAAATGGGATTCGAGATTAAAGCTCTCAGAGACGAGGCTCATATCAAACGTCGGCACTTCGAAACTCTCCAGATTCTCCAGTCCGCGTCCCTGCATCAGCTCCGTCATCGTCCGCTCCAGCGACACTTCCAAAATCGGATGGGCACCGAACGAGACAAAGAGAGTCGCATTGGCGGGATTGATAAACGAAATCGCCGTTACGGGGAATTTTCCCCCCAGTGAGGCGTCCAAAACGTTGACGATATACCCGAGTTCGCGCAGCTTTGTAAGATCGCTGTAGAGGCGTTCAAACTGCTCTAAAAACGGGTCGTCATATTGCGGCAGGGAGTAACCGTTTTTGATGATCTCGATTTTTGCATACCGCTCCAAAATCTCACTCATCGACTGTACCTGCGCCTCTTGCGCCGTGTTGCCCGTTGCCAGACCGTTACTGACATAGAGGTTGCTGAGAATATTGATCGGAAAATAGACCACCTCATTATCGGAGAGCTTGCGAAACGGCAATGAGACGATCTTATCCTCGGTATCGCTGTTAAAATCGATCAGCTCATCCATACTCAGCTCACCCTTAGGATCATAAAAACCGATCAGTTCAGGGTTCAGATACCCCCCGTCCAAATCAAATTCTACCTCATCGGGATAATACTTCCGGTCCGGCAGATGAAAATCGATAAAAAAATTGTTCGTTTGGAGCCGTTCGATATACTCCCCCAGCGCACTCGCCGTGGAGGCTTCGGAACATATCCCTTTGCCGTTGGAGTAAATATGTTTCGGCGCTTCTACGGAGGCAAGATTTACAGAGTAGCAATGATTGAGCGGATGTTTTTCGCTGGAATAGGTGACGTTGCATCCCATATCGTTTAAAACACTCTCCATCTTCGTGATGGAGACTTCGAGCGGTGCATTTTTGGAGACTAAATTCATATAGGTTCACTTCGATTAAATTGTCACTAAGTATAGCCAAAAGAGTTTACGTATTGTTACTATAGATACGTTACGATGTCAGTATCACTAAAATATATCGAGGTTGCTTATGATGGAAATGATGCTGGGATTAAATCTGTTTTTACTTTTTATTGTTGTCGGGGTTTTTGCCATATGGATATGGGCGATGATCGATATCATCACCTCAAAATTCAAAGAAGATCTGATGCAGATCGTCTGGCTGCTTGTCGTTTTCTTTTTGCCGTTTCTCGGCGTATTACTCTATCTGATTATCGGACGTTCTATGAAACGCCTTCCCAAGGAAGAGCAAAATCCGGCTGATAAATTTGACCATCTCACCAAACTTAAATCACTGCTGGATGAGGGGATACTGACCCCTGAGGAATACGAAGCGGAAAAAGAGAAGATACTCAACCGGTTTTAGTCTTTTGCCATTATAGACTGATTTGAAAAATTTAATTTCTAAAAAAATACTTAACCGTAAACTTAGTAAATACTATTTAGCCAAATTTATTATGATTAGTTATTATAATAGTACATCTCTCTAAGGAAAGGGTTCGTTATGAAACATTCACTTATGGAACTGCCTTTTGGGCAAACAGCATTAGAACCTTATATCTCTGTCGAAACAATTTCTTATCACTACGGCAAACACCACGCCGGATATGTAAATAAGCTCAATTCTCTCATCGAAGGGACGGAATATGAGGACAAAACCCTCGATTACATTATCAAATACGCGCATGACGCAATTTTCAATAATGCGGCTCAAATCTACAACCACGACTTTTATTGGAAGGGGCTTAAAAATGGATCGACAGTTCCCTCTGTTGAGCTTTTAAGCCTGATCGAACGCGACTTCGGATCGATTAAAGCCTTTGAGGATGTTTTTTTAGCTGCAGCCACAGCTTTTTTCGGGTCGGGATGGGTATGGCTTATTGTTTCAAACAGCAAGAAACTGGAAATTAAAATGACCTCCAATGCCGATACACCCATAAGACACGGCGATACTCCGCTTTTGACCTGTGATGTATGGGAGCATGCCTATTATATTGATTATCGTAACGGGCGGGCAACCTATCTTTCGAATTGGTGGAAACTGATCAATTGGAATTTCGTTTCCGATAATCTTTCAGATTTTATGAACGACCCGATTGCGGGCTATAATCAATCGTGCAATGATCTAAATTCGGTATGTGAGTATGTTGATTTTATGCAAAACAATGAGCGTACGCCGTCTTAAATGACAGCAAACGTATTTTAAAGGAGTGTATTATGTTACGCCGATTATCTATCTTAATTCTATCAAGCCTATTAAGCTCTGCTGCTGTGTACGGAGTCGATTATGACGGTGAAAAAAGTACATTGACCGAGATCCCCTATACCATGTGCGTAATCCCGCCGCAAATCAGTGAAGCCAAAGCGCAGGGGATAAACGTTGTCAATACCAAAAAAGCAAAAGCGTTGTATGACCAAAACGCTCTATTTTTTGATGCACGTGAAAAACGTCACTATGCAAAAGAGCATATTAAGGGCGCATATCCTGTCATGTTCGATCAATCCAAAGCACAGTACGTTGCTCTGCAACTCCCTTTAGATAAAAAACAGCCTCTTGTTTTTTACTGCTACGGCGAATCGTGCGCCAATTCGTATGAAGCGGCTCTCTCCGTACGAAAACTCGGGTATCAAAACATCAATTGGCTGTTAAACGGATACGCAAAATGGAAAACAGCGGGATACCCTGTTCAATCGGTGCAAAAAACCAAATAAAAGAGCAACCAGCCGTTTTACCGATACGCTGCGTTAGTCGGCCAATTCGGTAAAATCTTCTTTCCCGACACCGCAGACGGGGCATACCCAATCTTCGGGAAGTTCCTCAAAACGCATACCGGATTCTATACCGTTATCGAGGTCGCCTACTTCCGGATCATAAATATATCCGCATACATTGCATTCATATTTTGTCATCTTCTACCCCTTTGTTAAATGTATTTATCCATTTCAGCACGAAGCGCGTGAAAATCAACCTCGTGAGAAAAAAGCGGTCGTTTATCTATCCCGCTCTCAACCCGTAAGATATCTTCCAATGTCATTTTGGAAGGGCTTTTGTAAAGTACGCCGATAGGGAACGGATGAGATTCCAGCGCTTTTTCAAATGCTTTTACCTTATCTGAGGGATCATAACTCTCCGGCAACTCAACCACATTATCCTTGAACCATTTATACGTATTGGTTTTATTGAACGTGATACACGGCTGAAAAATATCGATCAATACATACCCTTTGTGCTCAATCGCAATTTTGAGCATTGCTTTACAGTGCTCTTTATTGCCTGAAAAAGTACGGATCACGAGGGACGCATCCAGAGAGATTGCCGTAGCTATCGGATTAAAAGGCTCTACGTGAACCCCCTGTGTCTGCACGGGTGTTTTAAACCCACGCTGGGATGTCGGAGAAGCCTGCCCTTTAGTGAGACCGTAGACCATATTATTATGGACGATGTTGATGATATCGGCGTTTCGTCGAATCGCAGAGATAAAGTGGTTCCCCCCCTCTCCGTACATATCGCCATCCCCCCCCTCGGCAATGACCGTGAGGGAGGGGTTAGAGACTTTCACCCCCTGTGCGACGGGAAGCGCTCTGCCGTGAAGTCCGTTGAACATATGAACAGACATATATTGCGGTGTTTTCGCCGCCTGCCCTATCCCCGAAACCACCACCGTCTGAAGCGGGTCAAGTCCCATCTCATCCAATGCCTCTTTTAAATGGACCAGAATCGAAAAATTGCCGCACCCCGGACACCATGCATTGTCTTCTACGATTCGGTCATATCGTGTACTCATCGTATCTCCTTTAATGCGGATGCGAGTTTTTCAGAAAGCTCATCCGCGAAAAATGACAACCCGTCGGATTTTAGTATCTGAGCATGTATCCCTATACCGTGTACTCTGAGCAGTTTGGCAAACTGCCCCGTGGCGTTATTCTCAACCACCACGATCATTTTACCCTCTCTCAGCGGAGCCAGCTGCGATTCGCTCAACGGATGAACCCACGAAAAATGGATCGCCGATACCCTTTCATCGCCGACTCTCTCCACAGCCTCTTTGATAATGTGTTTCGTACTGCCCCATCCGAGAACGATAATCTCTCCCTCACCGTCAGCTTCGGGAACAATCGCTTCATTACGGATCAATTCTATCTTTTTAAGGCGCTTACCGTTTTGTTCGTTCCGCACAGACATACTCTCGGTAATCAGCCCCTCCTGCGTATGTTCATCCGAATCGACCAATACCAGCCCCTCACCGTATCCCGGAATTCCGCGCGGACTGATCCCATTATCGCTCAAAAAATAGCGTTTATAGTCCGCCTCGGTTTTGATGATGTGGTGAACACTCTGTCGGGAACCGATTTCAAACCGATTGACATGAAAATAGCTGTCCGCCAAATACTGATCGCTGAGTACGATCACCGAAATCTGATATTGCTCGGCGAGTTCAAATGCCCTTCGTGTCAGATCAAAACACTCTCTCGGATCACCGGGAGCCAGTACAATCCGCGGAAATTCACCGTGGCCGCTATAAATCGAGAGTTCCAGATCCCCCTGTTCCGTCCGTGTGGGAAGTCCGGTCGCGGGGCCGGGACGCTGAGCCAGATAGACGACCATCGGGGTTTCGGTCATCCCGCTGAGGCTCACCCCCTCTCCCATCAGGGCATATCCGCCGCCGCTCGTCGTCGTGATTGCCCGTCCGCCGCTATACCAAACACCTAAACCCATCTGAAATGCGGCGATCTCATCTTCGGCTTGTTCGACACAGATGCCGAACGTTCGGCTCTGCTTTGCTAAAAAGGTCAATACCCCTGTCGAAGGGCTCATCGGATAGCTGGAGATAAAATTGCATCCTCCCGCGATCGCTCCGAATCCGATCCCCTCCGTACCGCTTAAAAAAAGATCGTTTGCTGTACTGCCAGAGGGCTTCGGCTCGATACAGTAGCGGCAATTTCCGTTATTTTGCGCCAGTTGTGCTCCGATACTCAATGCTTTGAGATTCACTTCAAGCATCTCCTCTTGATACATCTCCGTTATAATCTTCCGTAATACTTGCACATCGCATCCGAGCAGTCCGAAAACCAGTGCCGCGGCTATCGTATTGGAGACGATCGGACTGCCGATGCTTTTGGCTAGGGCCGATAAATCATGATCGTAGAATGTGCAGTCACACTCAAAATCCCCTTTTTTAGCGATGACAAATGTCTCTTTGGTTATCCGATCCTGTGCATGATAATAGGCATCACTATTCAATGGGACAAAGATGTCCACCTTGAATACAGGGGCGTTAACAGGACGCTTGGAAATGCGAATCAACGTCGTATTGCTTCCGCCGCGGATTCTGGACATAAACTCTTTGGTCGAAAAGGTATAAAATCCCGCCCTCTTAAACCCTTTGGTGAGTAAGGTCTCGATACTCGCGATCCCCTGCCCTGCACTCCCCCCGATCAATACCGAAACCGAATCTCTCATTGTCTCGCCCCCCACGTGATTTTTCCCCCATAATACGCCACTATAGTAATTGAAATGACCGTAAGAAAAATTATGGAGTGATAGATAAACCCGTCTATCCCCCGGCTAAAAGGGACATCTTGATTCATCATTTTTTGAGCAATCGGAACCAGCCCGATGATAAGAGTAAAAGATGCACCATATAGCTTGATCATAAAAGGCTTGGATTTAACAAGATCGTAATTGATCCACCAGCTCAAAATTCCCGTTATCAACGCGGCTAGTCCCATTACCGTTGCGATCAGAAACGATAAAAAAACAGCCGCTTCATACTCTGCTGAGGGGTTGGCAAGAAATAAAACATCCGCGCCCGCGCTGAAATAGTGCAGTGCTATCGGGAAATGGATGACCATAGGGTGGGGATGATACGCCGCGTACCACCGTCGGTAACGCTCTTTTTTGGTTTCGTCGGCAGTATGAGAAATAACGGCAAATGCACCGACACACGGAAAGTTTTCAAACACTTCGTCGCTGTGCGGTGCATTCGCCAGCTCGGCTGTCAGATCACTGCCTGCAAAGTGCTTTTTAAAATGGGACCCGTTTTGCCAAAACTTGGACGAAGTAACATCGTACACCTGCCCTTTATAGGCGATATAGGCCGGCATCCCATCCTGTCCGTTGTACTTTCGAAGCTCTTCTTCACTAAATTGCTGCATAGATTCCTGCTTTTGCTTCGTAAATGCTTATATAAGCATTGATCGATACACATCAAACCATCTACAAAAACGCTCTAATCGTTACAGATACTTTAGTCCAAGTTGGTAAATACAAAAATATAAAATAAAATTAATTATGAAATTACAAAAAAGAGGATTTTACAGATAGAGGAATAGCAGTCCGGAGAGAGGACTAATCTCTCCGTTTTTGATTAATGCAGAGCGGGTGCAAGCACCATCAACACTAAAAATACTACTATGTAAATTTGTAACAAAGGGGTTCCCTTTGACGAGCTCCCACCCTCCCCATCCTTGCCGTATAGACAAAAAAAAAGGGTAACAGCCCGAAAGCCGTTACCCTGCTCGTTATCCGCTAGTCAGGCGGAAAGGTTGCCCTTGTACAAATTACGGAGAAAGTATAACATATTTTTAAATCTTTGATAACTTGCCTACACCTCCGTTCGTAATGAGCCCACGTACCCTTTGGGTAAGTCGAAGGGTGTGTTCATGGTTCAACAAAACAAGGGTACCGCTCGCAAAGCGATTTTTCCTTGAGCTCACCACGAACGGAAAAAAGAATCCAACATATAAGTCATAAAAGAGATCTATTTATTCCTGACCAATGTTTATTCCAATAAATATCAAATTTTTTAATATTTTCATAAATATAGTTATTTTGAAATGTAACACTAATTCGAGGTGTAGAGTTGCTTTTATAATAATAGGTGCTACAAATAAAATATTCATTACTAGATAAAAGTGCAAAAGGTTTTCGTTCATGTTGTCTGTAAAAAACATTTAACATTACAATATCTGCTTCAACTTTTCCATACTTAATTTTTGTATAAGGATTTTTTTGATTTTCTAATTCTCTGACCTGTTTAGATACCGAAAAAAGAATGGAAATTAACTCATCTTTTGTAATCGATGAATCGTCAATTATTAAATTACATTTATACCGTTTTAGATCATCAATACTTATATCATTAATTGCCGTAACTTCCCATTTAGTACTTTGAATTTTTGGAAATACTTGAAATTTATACGCTTTGAAATTTGGATCATATTTTTGTATCTCATGAACTAAAAAAAGTCCTTCACCGTTAGTAATTGTCTTGTCAATCTGAACTATATCCGTCACAGTTAAAATTTCTTGAATCACGTCCCTATTCAAACTTATCATTCCACTAATACTAAACGGATGTTTATAGCTCACAAAGTATCTATCATAGTCTGGAAAAAAATGATACATAGCTTTAAGCAACACAATTATTAAATGAATTATTGAGTTTGTATCATTGATATTTTCAATTTTTATTTGGATATTTAATTGAGGCGAACCAATAATATTGTTAGAAAACGAGCTTATACGAATATTATCATTTTGAAAAAACAACTTGAAATATTCAAATTTCAATTCCTCTGAAAGTTCATCATGATAAATAAATTCAAGGAGGCTATTGTTAACAATAAATTCAACCCAACCAACAATTGCACCGCCCGCAATATCTAAAAGTTCATTTTTCATATTCTCTAACTCAGAATTTTTTAGTTCTTTATATAGAGTATTTCGACTTCCATTTTCTAAGTAAGAATAAATAATTTTATCCACTAAAAAATCAACTTTACCATGACTAATAGCATTACGAAAATCAATATTGATCTTAGTCAACTTATCAAAAGTATACTCATTTAAACTTTTTGCTGTTAAGTTATTTTTATATTGACCAAGTTTATTCGCTTTTGAAAAATCACTTTCTACGAACTTATTAACGATTTGATTAATGCCAGTATAAAATGAGTTTAAACAAAACTCCATTGTCTGTTGAATAATAGGTAGATAATAAAGCTTTATTTTCAACTCATTTTCAAATGCAACACTATCCAACTCTCTGTATAAATCTAATATATGAAAATATGAATTAATTGCATCAAAAAAAGCACCTTGATTTAAAATCAAAGTATGCAAAAATAGCTCAGGCTTTTGATGATAAAAATATGTCAGATTATTACAAACTTCAGTACTCACTTCTCTATTAAAATAATATTGAGGCTCATTGTTTGTAATATTACTGAGAAATCCAAGAAACATCAGTGGTATATCATCATTTATCGATGTTAGTGTATAGATTTTTTCTTTCTTCTCAGCATCAAAAAGAGAAGTATCTGTTAATGCATGAAATTCGTTATATAGATTAATCAATCATCACTTCCAAAAAAATATCTTGCCTTATTTATAGCCTACTTCGTAGCCTCAAACGCACTCACCACCTGCCGCATTTTCAGAAGCGAATCAGGATTGAGAGAGATCGAATCGATCCCCTCCTCTACTAAAAATCGGGTAATCTCCGGATAATCCGAAGGTGCCTGACCGCAGATACCGATGTATTTGCCCCGCTCTTTGCATGCACGTATCGCCTGGCTTAACATCCGCGTCACCGCATCGTTACGCTCATCGAACACCGCCGCGACAAGGGTGCTGTCACGATCGACACCGAGGGTGAGCTGGGTAAGGTCATTGGAACCGATACTGTAACCGTCGAAAATTTCCAAAAACTGATCGGCGAGGATAACGTTGGAGGGGATTTCGCACATTGCATAGATTTCCAGAGCGTTTTCCCCCTGCACCAATCCCGCTTCGTTCATCACGGCAATCGCTTTACGCCCCTCATCGGGCGTACGGACGAAGGGGAGCATCACTTTGACATTATCAAGCCCCATATCGTCGCGAACCCGCTTCAGCGCTTCGCACTCCCACTCAAACGCTTCGCGATACTGCTGCGAATAATAGCGGCTGGCTCCCCGAAATCCGATCATCGGGTTCTCTTCATCGCTCTCGTACGCCGCGCCGCCGACCATGTGTTTGTACTCGTTGGATTTAAAGTCTGAGGTACGGACAACGACGGGACGGGGATAAAATGCCGCCGCAATCATCCCTACCCCCTCAGAGAGTTTGTCGATAAAAAACATCTTGGGATCATCATACCCTTTCATCGCCGCTTTCACCGCTTTTTGTTCACGTATTTTTTTGCCGCGAGAGAGTTCCACCAATGCCATCGGATGGGCTTTGACGTAGTTGGTGATAATAAACTCCATACGTGCCAGACCTACCCCGTCATTGGGCAGTTTGGCCACTTTAAACGCACTATCGGGATTTCCGACGTTCATATAGAGTTTCGTTTTCGTCGGAGCGAGATTGCCCAGATCGATCTGAGTGATCTCGTACTCGATCAGCCCTTCATACACATGACCGTTTTCCCCCTCCGCACAGCTCACGCTCACCTCTTCGTTTTCGTACAGAAGCTCGGTCGCATTGACCGTCCCTACAATGGCGGGGACACCGATTTCACGCGCGACGATGGCGGCATGGCATGTCCGACCGCCGCGGTTGGTGATCACGGCGGAGGCTTTCTTCATGATCGGTTCCCAATCGGGATCGGTGATATCGGCGACGAGGACATCTCCGACGTTAAATCTTTCCCCCTCGGCAGGCGAGTGGATAATCTTAACACTTCCCGAGCCGATTTTCTCTCCGATGGCTTTCCCGCTGAGAAGTACTTTTGCTTTGACTTCCTCTTTAAAACGGTACTGTTCGAGCGTATTGTTGCTGAGTTTTTGGCTTTGAACCGTTTCAGGCCGTGCTTGAACGATAAACAGTTCTCCGGTCACACCGTCTTTGGCCCACTCGATATCCATCGGACGATATTCCCCCGCGATAGCGGTATAGTGTTCCTCAATGAGGAGTGCATAGCTAGCCAGTGTCGCCACCTCATCGTCGCTAATCGAAAAACGTTCCTGCAGCTCTTTGGGTGTGGAGAGATTCATCGTATGATGGCGTTCATCGTAGGTCATTGTGAGCGCTTTGGAACCGAGTTGACGTTTGAGGATGGAAATTTTGTTTGCTTTTAGGGTCGGTTTATAGACATAAAATTCATCCGGGTTGACCCGTCCTCCGACGATATTCTCACCCAGTCCCCAGATCGAGTTGATCAAAATCAGATTCTCCGATCCGTTTTCGGTATCGATCGTAAACATGATTCCGCTGCTCGCCAAGTCGCTGCGCACCATTTTCTGAACCCCGACCGAGAGGGCCACGGCAAAATGATCATACCCCCGGCTATGACGGTAACTGATCGCGCGGTCGGTGAACAGCGATGCGAAACACCGTTTGACATGCTCGATCAGCATCGTCTCCCCGCGCACATTCAGATAACTCTCCTGCTGCCCCGCAAAACTCGCATCGGGGAGATCTTCCGCCGTTGCGGAAGAGCGTACCGCGACATCGACTGAAGCCATGCCGTACTCTTTTTCCATGATTCGGTAGCTTTCGGAAATTTCATTTTTCAGGACTTCAGGCATCTCACCGGTAAGCATCAAAGTGCGGATAGAGTTTCCGCATCGGTTGAGTTCTTCGATATCGGTGAGGTCGACCCCTTTGAAAGAGTCCCGAATCTTCGGTTCAAAACTATTATGAGAAATAAAAGCGCGGTACCCTTCCGCCGTTACCGCAAACCCTTCGGGTACTTTGACCCCAAGCGATTTAAGAGAACCGATCATCTCCCCCAAAGAGGCATTTTTGCCTCCGACTAAAGCTATGTCTTCTAATCTCAACGAATCCAAACGGCGAATATAGTTCATCATACACACTCCCCACTCTTTTTAAGATTACTAATCTTTATTTAGACCTTGAAGGCACTCAATTCCTCGGTAAGCTCATGCGTAACAGCGTCAAGTTTACCCGCAATTTGCTGCAACTCATTGGCGATCTGTTCATTTTCGCTCGCAAGACTTGATGTTTCGGTCATCATTTGCATCAGTTCCTTGGTTCGCTGTCCGATCGCTACCACTTCCATCGATGCCTTTTTCGCTATTTCACTTGTCACTTTATTGGTATTTTTAGTGGTGTCCGCTTGATCTTTGACCAAGGTAGCCTCTACGCTCACTCCGTTAATCCATTCCGCATTCTCATGCATTGTCTGACTCACGTCCTCGACACTTTGAACGACAACGTTTACTGTCGCATCGATTTCAGACAAACTCTTTTGCGTCCGTTCGGCAAGTTTGCGCACTTCATCCGCCACCACGGCAAAACCCCGTCCGTGTTCACCGGCACGTGCCGCCTCGATAGCGGCGTTGAGGGCCAATAAATTCGTCTGATCCGCAATATCACGAATAATAGTCAGAATCTGTTTGATCTCTACTGTTTGCTGCGCGGTTGTAACCACTTTTGCACTCGTTTCAAGCTCGCGGCTGCTGGCCATAAGAATATCTTCGACTACGCGGTCCAAAGAGGCAACCATTTTTTCCAGCGTCTGATAACTCGTAAGCATCTCTTCGGCGGTTTGAATGGAATATTCTTCGCTCCGATCCAGATCTTTTTCGACCAGTTCAGTGAGTTTTTTCGACTCATCTACTTTGATGCTCTGCGTAACGGTACTGCTTTGCAGTGCGGTAGCATGTTTGGACAAAACAGAAGCAATTTCCTTTGAATCCGATGCCGTCGCAAGAACCGTTACAATAACCTGCTGTATTTTTTCAATAAACAAATTGATATTACTCGCGATTTCGCCTAATTCGTCTTTGCTGTTAACGCTGACTCGAGACGTTAGATCCCCCTCACCTCCCGCAAGGTCTTTAACTCTTTCCAAAAGTTCCTTAAGCGGTGTACCTATGATACGGCGTAAAATCAGCATTAAAAAGATGATAGTGAAAATTGCTCCCGCAATCATCGTCAAAACTGTTTTCGTCATCATCTTCGAAATATCATTTTCAAGATCAGCAAGTGAATATTCCAGATCCATTACTCCGAGGACATCCCCCACTTTGGCATTGGTATGACATGCCATGCACTCTTGCGTCGCCACAAGCGGACTAAGAATTTTTAATGCATGTCCATTATCACTGATCAGTGTTTCCTGCTTGGAATTTTTGAATACATCGGCAACCTCTTGAGAAATCGTACCGGTGTTTTGAAGATTAAATAATTCTATAACCTGCGGTGATTTGTAAATGGTCAGTTTTTTTACCCCTTTGATTTCTCCGGCTTTTTTCAGTGTCTCTTCAACCACGACGGGATCGCCCAAATTCATTGCGCCGCGTACGGTTTGAAAGACGGATTCGCTCAGCATCTGTAGATGTTTTTTTCCCGATTCAAGCTGTGCCTCTTTAAATTCACGTGTCACTACCCACTGCAGCATGGCAGACGTTATAAGTAAAATCGCAATCAATGACAATACAATTTTTAATCCGATCGAACGGCGAATACTATCCATTTAAAATCCCATTACCGTATTTTTTTGTTACGCTGAGTTGTGAAACAAAACACAGATTATCCAACAGCTCATACAATTGAGGTTCCCCCGCTATTACCGATATTTTGGCATTATCTCCGAGAATAAATTTTTGAAGCGCACTTATCAAGGCTGAAGGAATATAGCATCATATCAGCTATTAACCGTCCCCTTTTATTACATAAAACAATGACCGAACCTTCATAATTTATTCTAATTATCAATAGCTCCACGTTTTCCCTTAAATTATTCTAGCACTTTTTCTGAATATTGTACTATTTTAATGTAAATCAGCACCGTATTCCCAGTCCGATTGTATTTATCCTTTGAAAGATAAACTCCTTTGCCGTTATAATGGCTTATAGTTCTGAACAGAATGGGGCTCTGAAATTTGGTATTAAATTTTTTCCCATGGAAAATTCTCAAAACAGTACTATAACTGAATCCGTCTTTTGGCTTTTAGCGCTTCGAATATGCTCTCGTGCACAAGCAAAAATCATACTGAAGAATGTTCTAATAAGCTGTGTAGCGTTACTATACGAATATTGAAATATTATCGGACAGTGAATGCATACAATTCTCCTTACGACGCTGAACGCACGCTATGCCCATACCGCATTAGGTCTGCGCTATCTTTATGCCAACCTGCACGAGCTGCAAGCCAATACCGAAATCATCGAATTCACGATGAATGAACAGATACAGGGTATTGCCGAATCTCTTTTAATCCGCTCACCCCGTATTATCGGAATCGGCGTCTATATCTGGAATGCCGCACAAACGTCCGAACTGATCCAGACTCTCAAAAAAGTCTCCCCGGAGACGATTATCGTCCTCGGCGGCCCCGAGGCGGGATATCTGCCCCACCGCGTCGATTTAAGCAAAGCCGATTATATTATCAGCGGGGAGGGAGAAGTGGCATTTTATGAATTGTGCAAAAAGATTCTCTCAAACGACGCACCGCAGGAACATTTCATCAAAGCTCCCCTCCCCGATTTAAAGTCGATTAACCTCCCTTATCATGCTTACGACGACGAAGACGTAGCGCATCGCTACATCTATGTCGAAGCCTCACGGGGATGTCCGTTCGAATGCGAATTCTGCCTCTCTTCCATTGATGAGAAAGTGCGAAACTTTCCCCTCGATCAGCTCCTCGAAGAGTTTGAAATTCTTTGGCAGCGGGGAGCACGCAGCTTCAAATTTATCGACCGTACCTTTAACCTCAATATGACCTTTGCCAACCGAATCTTGGATTTTTTCCTCTCCAAAGAACCGCCCTATTTTGCCCATTTTGAAGTGATCCCCGACCATTTCCCCGATGTACTCAAAGAAAAAATTGCCCGTTTCCCCGCAGGCTCTTTGCAGCTTGAAATCGGCATTCAAACCCTCGATCCCCTCATAGCCAAAGGGATCAACCGACCGCTCAAACTAGAAAAAATAATCGACAATATCCGCTTTTTGGAAAATGAAACGCGTGCGCATATGCATCTCGATCTGATCGTAGGACTCCCGGGAGAGAGTATCGAAGGATTCGGACGAAATCTCGATACTCTGGTCTCTTTGACCCACAGCGAAATTCAGATCGGCATCCTTAAAAACCTCTCAGGTACTACCCTCTCGCGCCACGATAAAGCACATGGTATGGTCTACTCCGATATACCCCCCTATGACATCCTCCAAAACAACCTTCTGAGTTTCGCCCAAATCCAAAAAATGAAACGGTTTGCACGGTTTTGGGATATCTTTTACAATAGCGGAAGTTTTAACAAGAGTATTCCGCTGGTGTGGAGTGACGGAAAAGTTTTCGACGGGTTCTACGCCTTTAGCGAATGGATATTTGATCAAACCCTCTCGACGTGGAAGATTTCTCTGGAACGGCAGATTGCTTTGCTCCACACCTATCTGTGCCTGCGTCACGATAAAATGATTGTCGAAGCGGCTTTGAGCGATGATTTGTCTCAGCGGCCCGAAAAAACCATTCCGTTCTTTCTGCGGCAATCGACGCAGGAGAAAAAAACCAAAGAGGCCGCCTCTGTTACCCCAAAACGGCAGTCCAAACGCTCTTAGGATTCTCCTTAAAGCTTAAAGCTAATAGCGCATCCTTAATCCTTTGGCAATAAGTTTAAGCTATAACTATCAATAATTTATCTCCAAAGGGTTTCTATGAAAACGTTTATTTTAGCCGGATTACTCATCGTAAGCAGCGCATTTGCGGAGTGTACCTATTACTCTGAAAATGCCAAAGTGACATGGAAAGCGTTCAAGACCTATGACAAAATCGGGGTCGGCGGGACGTTTAACGATGCCGTATTCTCACCGAAATCATCAAAAACGGTAGAAGAGTTCCTGACGAACAGCCATATAACAATACAAACCGCAACTGTCAATTCAGGCAATGCGGGACGGGATGCGACACTCGTCTCCTCGTTTTTTAAAGTGCAAAACATTGATGTGATTACGGCCAAGATCACATCGGCAAAAGATTCAAAAGCTCAGGTAGAAATAACGATGAACGGTGTTACCAAAACGATTCCGATGAGCTATACGGTTCAAGAGGGGAAAATTGTAGGTAAGGGGGTGATCGATCTTAGTGACTTTACGATGCTAAAATCGCTTCAAGCCATCAATACGACCTGTTTTAATCTCCACGGCGGAAAAACATGGCAGGATGTCGAAATCGGATTTGAAATTCCGGTAGCCAATAACTGCTATTGAGTATCTTCTAAGCGAGATACTTAACCGAACAGTCGCATCACGGATCACACAGAGGAGGGTTGAAAGCGTTCATAAACTCTTTGGTGCCCGAGAGTGACGAATTCTCAGGCGGGAAGCTTAACATAAGAAGAATAGAGAAGAGCCCGAAGGCCCTTTTAAAAAGCTTTTAGAAAGCCAATGTAGCAATAAGGCGGAGAGTATCGTTGTCACGACCGGCATACACTTGTGATGCGCCATCCGTGTCATTGTTAAGTTGCGTATAAATCGCCATCAAGCCAAGCGCACCGATTTTTCCGCTCGCAGATACATCCCACGCTGAGATATCATGATTGTTCACTGAAACATCACTTGCATCGCAATAGCTGGCAGCCAAAGTTACACCCGGAACCATTTTTGTCGATGCACCGATTTTAAATGCCTCTGTACCCGGTCGAGTCACAATTCCATCCATGTAGATTGAGCCGTCACCGGTATAGATTTTCGTTTTGTCGTTTGTTGAAACGTTAGCAAAACTAAGCGCACCGTCTTCGTCTGCATCTGAGTATGCTGCGTAAACATTGAATCCTGCTACATCAGCAGAAGCCTTAACTGCCCAAATTGAAGAATCTTTATACTCTGGATTAGCAGTTAATTTCGGATCCATATTGGCGTATTGCACACCAAGATTTACCATGCCCATTACTTTAGAGTCCGCTTGCAACCAATAAGCATCTGCCACATCCAAAACATTGTAATACCAACCTTGCACAGTTGTATTCGGAATAGACTTATTAATCGCACCGAATGCATAAGCACCGCCTACACCGAAAGTTGTATAGGTATTCAAATGAGCTACATAACCTGCCCCTGTAGTATCACCATTATGTTTTCCTACCCATGCACCGACCAAGGTTGTATCCGGAAGATCATTATTCAAAACAACGGCCGCATCAAATGTATTTTTAATCAAATTCCATTTTTCTGTAAACGCAAGCGGCGTATCAAGTTCCATACGTCCTGCTTTTACCGTTGTTTTACCCATAGTCGTTGCAATCCACAATTGTGCCATAGCTGCAGCATCATCCACATCCAGTCTGCTTCCTTGCATTGAACCGATCACTAGATTGTTTTCTAAACCGAGTGTTGTGAATCCTTGCACTTCAGCACCGGCACTGACACCTTGAGTAAGATCAGCAGTTCCGCCGACAGTAAAAGAAAGACCGCCTGATGCAGCTCCGCCATAGGAAGCTCCGCTTATAGGATTATTAATATTACCTTGCTTGAACAAACCGGTTTCATACAATCCGCTTGCTTTTTCAGCGCTTGTCAATTCCCAATCAGCAGTTTGATAGATAAATTTAATTCCACCATTTACTTTTGCATTATCAATAGCAAATGCACTTGTTCCAAGAGCCATTACAGCTACTAAACTAAGTTTTCCTAACTTCATTCGTTCTCCCTCTGAAAAAAAATTCACGAATAAGATTTTCTTATTGCGAATCGTGCAAGAATGATAACAGGCATTTCTTTATTTTTTCTTTATTTATATTAATTTTTTTTATATAATTGTAATTTTACAATTTCTATTGATAAAAATGTGATATCTATAAAAATGACACTGTACATGGAGTTTTTAGAGATTTATAAATTTGAATTTATAATATTATTTAAATTTATTTTTCAATACTATTTTGTTTTTTGAAAGAAGAAAAGAATCTAAAATCTCCGATTTTTTTCGGAGATTTATTAATGAATATTTATCACCAGTTTCTAATTCGAATATGGCAGGAAGTGCATTGTTTTAGCAGTTGCGAATAATCATCCAACGCTTCATCCATCCGGCCCGCATCAATAGAAACGATCATGTCGTCTGAATACAGACGCAGCATATGCGCTGTTTTTTGAGCGAATTTATACGCATACACCTGATCTTTCGGAAGAATGAATTTAATCTCTTCACTTTCAAGTGTTTTTAGAGTGGATTGAAGCTTTTTAATCCCGGCTTTCATATCATCCGTTGAACTGTACAATCCACCCCGCTGGATCTCTTCCATAGCATCCAACATCGTACGCATATCTTTCATCAACATCGTTCGGTGATCTGTTCCTGAACCATTCGGCGCTCCGAATAAAGTCGTTGCCGTCACTAATGCTATTAATATTTTTTTCATAATGACCCTTTTATTAGTATTGAATTACTTCTTTAGAATACTCAGTGAGTTTGACCGTTTTTGCAGAAATAGAAACCAGTTTTTTTGCTTCTGCCGGTCCGCCGTAAAACTCTTTAAGTTCAGGACGGAATTCTTTGAAATAATCATGAAACTTATCCTGACCCAATACTCCGACAGCCCAAACGGTATCATCCGCAGCAACTTCGAGCACTACCGATGCAAGAGGCTGAGTCGCCGCACCGCCCAAAACTTTTGCACCGGCACCGGCATCAAATGCGGAAAGATGGGAGGAACACACGATAATTCCGCTCTTATCGTATGCCATTGTCTTTTTAGCTTTCGGTACGTATGTGATAAAGCTGTCATTCGGAGTCGGATGCGTCATTTGATGGGTACAAATCGCTACATAAGAGACGACAGTCCGCTCTTTCCCGACACCGCTTTTCCATACATAAGTCTCTCCGCTATCCGATTTCAACGTCACCTCTTTTTGTGTCGGTTGAGGAAGATTGATCAACATACACGGAGTTGATGCATACGGATAATTAAAAATATAGGTGACTTCTTTTGTAAGTGCTGAAACTTTAATCGGCTTTCCTGCCGCATCGACCAGCTGCGTTTTTTCATACGATTTATACAATGCGCCGTCATCGGCATAAAGATTTCCGCGAATAAGGGAAGGGTTCACAGCCACCACAGTTGCACCGGCGGCAACAACTTTTAAAAAATTTCTTCTATCCATGATTGTATCCGTATTGAGAGTTTTGTAGTTATTAGTGTAGCAGATTTCAAACTTGGTTTCTCCCCGGGAGGGGAGAATAACTTAACTGAACAAGTCGCGCATTGCACCTTTGTACCAGTCACGTGTCGCTTTACCAAGACCGGTTGAGCGGAATTTATTATTCGCTTCATCCCCTTTTGGAACCGATCCTTTAGAACCGATAACCGGGCCGGCAACCATAAACTCATGGTTAACCATAATCGCTTCTTCAGGATTTCCGTTAACCATAGAGTAACAAACGTTCGCACTTTTGTACGGAAGTGCTGACGCAACGCTATAGCTTTTACCGTGAAGAACGTGAGCAATCTCTTTCGCACACTCTTTTCCTGACCAGATTGCTGATTGCCCTGATGGTGGGATAGCATGTCCGACAACGTCACCCACCGCATAAACAGCTTTATCGGTAGCGGTTTGAAAAGAGACCGGTTTTTCCGGGCTTGTAGCCATTTTGACTTTTTTGAATCCGTCCGGAGTCGTAGCCACACCTGCCATTTCAATGACCGGATTAGACATATTGTGCGGAATAAAGTTGAAAAGGCCGTATTTGATTGTGTATTCTTTTTTAACACCTTCAGTATCATCTTTATCTTTGAAGACGGTTTGAACGTAGGTGATCTCTTTTTTATCGAAATCAACATCTTTGATTTTACAGTTATCACGGTGTTCAACCATACCGTTGTTCACTTCTTTCCAAGACTCTTTGAACGCCGCCCCTTTAGCAATTTCAGCCGTTTCATTGAGGATGATAACTTTACCTTCAATACCTTCTTGTTTGAGGTAGTTAGCAATCATACTAGCACGTTCGAACGGTGCCGGCGGGCAGCGGTATTTTCCAGCCGGAACGGTAATAATGATATCACCGCCTTCAAAATTTTTAACCAAGCGGTCCAACGCTACGTGTTCACCGCCAGGGATCAACGCAGCAGGAGCCGCGCGGCGCGCTTTTGCAATTTTAGCATCTGACCATGTCGGAAACTGCCCTTTGTAGTTATATTCGATACCCGGAGCAAGAACCAAGATATCATAACCGACACCGCCTTTAGAAGTGTGTACTACCTTGTTTACACGGTCAATCCCCGTAACCACTGCGGTCAACATTCCATAGCCGTTTTTTTCTACCGCTTGAGAATAATCGTGTGTCAAGGTGCTTAGACTAACCCCTTTGATACCACCTAGGTTACAGTTCGAGAATGGGCAAGACATAAAACTATCGTTTTTCTCAATAATCGTAACATCGAATTTAGGATCAATTTTTTTCAACTCTTTTGCAACCGTCAAGCCGCCGAAACCGCCCCCGATAATTACAACTTGATGTTTACCGAGCATTTTACTTGAAGTACCTTGTGATGAACCCTTTGGTAGTGGATCAAAAGCAGTCGTACTGCATCCTGTTACTGCAGCTGCTGCTACACTAAGCCCGGCAAATTTAAATAAGTCGCGTCTTGAAATGTTCATGTTGACTTCTCCCTCGTCGTTTGTATGATATAAGATTTTTGTATCAAGCAGCAGTGTATCTACGCAAACCTTAATGCTTTTTAAATATTAATAATACTTATCTTATAGGAATTATCACTACGCATTAAATCTCACATAATTATCACTATTTTTGCTTGTAAATCCCCATTTCTTCGTATATTTATCACTTATTTGTCACAAAATAATTTTTATCATCACAACAAAATCATCTTTTTATGTGATAAAAATGTGATTAATAAAACGATGAGGCCTTAATAAACAAAATGCTATGATATATGGAAATAATTTGGAGTGGGAGGATAAGGGTATGCAAATTAATAATTGCCAGAGCTTAGAAGAGGTACGTCACTATATTGACGGATTGGATGATCAGATCGTTGAGCTGATTGCCGCTCGAAACGCATACGTCAAACAGGCCGCCAATTTCAAACACTCCGTCGAAGAGATCAAAGCGAATGAGAGAATGGAAGCGGTGATGGATCGGGTACGCACCCGTGCGATGGAATTCGGTGTCTCTCCCAACCTGCTTACCAAACTCTACTCCATTATGATCGACGCGATGGTCGAATCGGAAATCTCCGAATTTCGGAATGCCAAATCATTATAATTTTTACGGCATAGGAATAAAATCCCTATTGCCTACGCTAACGCTAAGTTTCGCTCAGCGCGATGCTCACGTGCAGTAAACCGCACTGTGCCTTCAATTTGCTAGAGCTTTGTCACTTCGCCTCGGCAGAGTGCCATGACCACTTTGCCTTGCAACGTTTCATTCTTATAAAGGCTGTGATGGTGAGGGACTTCCGTCGTCTGCGAAGGATCGAAAAGAACACAATCGCACGGCAATCCTATCGTAATCTCTCCTGAACGTAGTCCGATGTGTTTTGCCGGAGTATGGGAAGCCACCCTCACCAAGTGCGGCATATCGATCACACCCGTTTTAATCAAATAGGTATAAAGCAGCGGCAGATACTCGGCAATTGAGGTCGTCCCGACATTTGCATCGTAAAAGGTGATATCTTTATGAACATCGGAGTTTGGCTGATGGAGTGCAGTGAGGGAGTGGATATCTCCTCTCACAAGTGCGTCGATCAGGAAAAGACGTTTGGTCTCATTGACCAGAGGCGGATTAATTTTGGCATCGGTATCAAATCCTGCGCATGCCGAATCGTTTTTGAACAGATGATGGATCGCCGTTTCGCATTCCACCTCTATTCCCCCTTTACGCGCATCGGCGATCAATTCGATCGATCGAGGCTCCGTAATGCTCTTAAAAACGATTTTAATACCGAAATGGCGCGCTATTTCGATCATGGAAGCGACATGAACGACCTCTGACATCGGAGATATCCCCGGAAGGCCGAGCTGAGCGGCTATCGCACCGTCCGCCATGACACCGCTCTCATTGAGGCTTTTCTCTTCCGCTTTATAAAACAGCGTTTTATCGGCCATTTTAAGATACTGCGCAATTCGGGTGATCAGGTTGTAATCACTTAATGTCGAGGTATGAACGGCAAGGGAGCCTTTTTTGAGCATAATAGCGATGTTACTGAGCGCACCCGAATCGTTCAATGCACTGACGGCGGTTTCAATCGTTGCACCATTCCTCAATTTTCGATGCTGCTGAATAAATTCCAGCGTTATCTCATTATCGATACGCGGTGCGCAGTCGCTTGCCAAAAGTGCCGTGGTGACTCCGCCGCTGAGTGCGCGTGAAGAGAGCTTTTCAAGATTAGTACTGCTCAGCTGAGAATCTTTAAGGCGTACATCGGTATCGACAAGACCCGGGATCAAATAGCACCCCTGCGCTTGGATAATATCATCACCGCTTAGATTGTCGCCGATCTGTGTCACAACCCCATTTTCAATCTGAATGTCGCTGCGACGTTCTCCATTGATATCACAGATAATTGCGCCCGATATAATCATAATCGCTCCCGTTAGGTATAATTACGTAATTTTAGTCTAAGAAATGTTATAAAAAGGGTACGTGTGGTGAAAATCCTCCTTTTTTTAATTCCGCTTCTGCTTTACGGAGGGGGTGATCAGTACAATACGGGGAAAAAACTCTATTTTTCCAAAGGGTGCAGCGGCTGTCACGGGGTATCGGCTACCGGGAACGGACAATACCCTTCCCTCGCCTATCGTCGCAAAACTTTTTTGGATTACAGACTCAAACAGCTTCGAGCGAAGCAAGGTAATACTCAACTTGCTTCAATGATGATCCCGTTTGCTATGGAACTTAACAATACACAGATTGATGCACTGAGCACCTTTTTAAGCAATTATCATGAAAACAACAAAAAACGGTATGAACCCGGTAATTCCAATGCCGGAGACGGAGGATCATGAAATTACTTGTAAGTGCGTTAGAACACTCAGCTAACGTCCATCTTAAATATCTTGTCAAAGAACTCGGTAACGAGGTACATTTATCGGGGATTTTCGATTCGTCACTCGGGAAAAGTATCGTCGATCTTCGCTCAGCCTCAATCATGGGATTTGTGGACGCGCTCAAAAAACTTCCGTTCTTCTTCCGCCTGAAAGATCAGATGGTGGAATTAGCCCATGATGCCGACAAAGTACTCCTTATCGACTCTTCAGGTTTTAATCTTCCTCTTGCCAAAGCGATCCGCAAACGCTATCCCGATAAAGAGATTATCTACTATATCCTGCCGCAGGCATGGGCATGGAAGAAAAAACGGATCCCGGTGCTGGAAAAAACGATTTCAAAACTCTGTTCCATCTTGCCGTTTGAACCCTCTTATTATTCGCCGGATGCACCTATCGAATATGTCGGGCATCCTCTCCTCGATGAGATTACGGTACACAAGAGCGATATTGCCTACAGCGGAAAAATCACCTTTATGCCCGGAAGCCGTCCGGGGGAAATTAAGCGGCTGATGCCGATTTTCAGAGAACTTTGCCCCATGCTGGACACGCATGCGCTCATCGTCATTCCTCCCCATTTTAATAACAAACAAATCGAAGAGCTTTACGGAGATATCTCCATGTTCAAAATTACCCATGAAGCGCATAAAAGTTTGGCTGAGTCGGATTTCGCCTTTATCTGCAGCGGTACGGCAACGCTCGAAGCATGCCTTATCGGAACACCGTTTGTACTGACCTATATTGCCAAAACACTGGATTACACCATCGCCAAAACATTGGTTAAACTCAAATATGTGGGGCTTGGAAATATTTTGTTCTCCCATGCTTACGGAAAAGCGCTCCATCCCGAGCTCCTTCAAAAGAAAGTCACGGCACAAAATCTGTATAATGCGTATCAACAAATGGATAAAATCGCTTTTATCAACGATGCCGCGCGCTTGCGTGAGCTCTTAAAACACGGAAGTGCCCTCCGTGTCAGCCAGATTATCAAGGAATTATGATGTTTAGAATTTGTTCATGGATGAAAAACAAAAGCCGCGCCTTTACCGATGAGAAGATTATCCCTTATGTCTTTACCCTGAGTGACGGTCCAATGCTCTTTCGCGATCTGCTCAGAACCAATAAAATGTATCAAGAGGGGCTGAAACTGGAAGGGAAAATACCGGGATTTCGCCTCAGTATCGGCAGAAGCTACCTCGTCTTCATCGCCCTTTGGCATCTGTTTATTTTGCCCGTATCGGTCGTATTCCACCCGTTTCTGGCTAAAATCGACTGCCACTTGCTCATCATAATGGCAATCTTGTTTACGGGGATGTTTTTTGCAACCTACGCTATTTTTAAAGAGTATCTGATCGACACGGTCGCCTTAAAAATCATCAAAAACGCATGGGAAAACCACTTTCCCCATTTTGATTACGACCTGCACGCCAAAGAGGTAGCAAAAATATACTCCGAAGCGCTGGAAAAAGAGATACCGCATAAAAACATGCAGCTCTATATTTTGGATAAACTGGTCGAAAACAAGTAATCTTCAGCTAATAAACATAGATAAAATCAAAAGAGGCCTTATTATCGGGCTCATCACGCTCCAAACTTTTTGTAACGCTGAGCGATGTTTTGATTTTTTTATTCAGTTTATGTTTATGGGCAAATTTAATTTTTTTATAGGCTCTTTGTGCCGGGTCCCTATCCTGAACCAACATATAAGAAGCATTGATCGCCGTATCGCTCCCGTCGGCATACGTTACCCCTGTAGTATAGCTGTAGGGGTTGCGATATTCCACATTTTCCGACGACGGGACCTGTAACAAAGAGTAGCTCCCCTCGGCAAACACATTATAAAAATCGTTGAGCGGATAAAGCGCTTTAAGCAGACTCGTATATTTTAGCGGATCGGTTTGATCAGTGGCTGTCTTAACAGGAATATAAACGTTTTCCGTAGCGCTTACAGCCAGCGAATCCCATAGTTTCTTATGATATCGCACCGATATATTCGTATTACCTATTGATGGGGCATTGTCAAATCTTCCTTTGACGTAAGAGCCTTGCAGCTGCGCGAAAAACTGATCGTACGAATATTTGGCACCCATTGAGACGGTTTCAGTCGAATTATTTTTCTTTAAATCGTAATTCATGCTCGTTTGACCGCCGAATAACTGCATCAGGGCCTTGTTATGGGTGAAATGTACGGTTTGATCACTGCATTCTCCACGGTTGTATGCCCATGAGGGAAGCATCTTGTTACAGGGAAAGACAGCACTGTTATAATCTGCTCCTGACAATGCAGTTACAAACACAACCCAAACAAAAGCACTCCTTCGCACCAATCGACACCTATTAAACAGCATTTTTCTTTATAGTTTAAAAATGTATCCAAAGATAGTTAATAAGAAGATTTGTTGATCACCCGGGCCAAATCGCTGTCCATGTTAAGCAGATGGTTGCGAAACCAGTCTTCTAGCCGATCTTTTGCATATGCTTTGGCAAACATCAGCTTGCCGCTTGAGGCTTTTTCTCTGAAATAATTCATCTCTTCCAGCGCTTTTTTGTGTTCTTGGATGTGCTCGGCTTTATTAGGATAAACAATCTTCTCCATATCCGCCTCTTCTTCAGAAAAATGCCCCTGCGTATGCAGTATCACTGCATCAAAAGCCTCCAAGAACTCGCTATCGCCGGCTTTTTTCAAAACTTCGAAAAGAGTATAGAACTCTTCATGTCTTTGATCGATTGAGTCTATCCCGACTTTCAGGTTATCCGGTAACGGTGACATAGAGAGCCTTTTTTAGTACGGTATTCAATTATTGTTCTACTCGCTGAAAAAGCTGGGGATGAGAGGTTTGCAAACGCCCGCGGCAAAGAGAGCGGGCGGAGAAAAGAGCGCGTATAAATCAGACAGAAACTATTTTTTATATTTACCCAAGATACCCATAAAGGTAGGAACATTCGCTCCGCCGTCATAGCGTCCGAGTTTTTTGCCGTTTGCATCCAGAAAATGGAACGTCGGCGTTCCGATGTATCCTAACCCGTCCGGTACAAAGTCGTTATGAACGTCGATATGGATGGGGACATACGATTTTTCGACTTCTGACGCCACCATTTTCTCTTCGAAAACGATGTCGCTCATATATTCGCACGCCGGACACCCCTCTTTCGAGAGCATTACCATCACTTTTTTCTTCTCTTTTTTCGCCTGCGCCAATGCAGCGTCATACGACGGTGCCCATTTGAGTTCCGCCAAAGCGCAGCTTGCCAACAATGAAAGCGTTAAAATGATTTTTACCATGACTATTTTCCTAAAAGTTTAATGAATTCTTGAGGCTCTTTGAACCCTATGATATCGGCATTTTTTTGGCGTACGCCGTTTTCATCGAAAAACAAAATCGCCGGAGGGCCGAAGATGCCGTATTTAGAGCTGATAGCTTTGGCAGCATCGTCGTTGGCGGTCAGATTGACCTGCACGAGAACATAGCTATCCATCGCTATTTTTACATTCTCGTCGCTGAATGTTTTTTCTTCAAGTTCTTTACATGCACTGCACCAGTCGGCGTAAAAATCGACCATTACCTTTTTCCCTTTGTTCTCCGCCAAAATGGCATCGAGTTCTTCGATCGAAGTAATGCGCTCGAACGTATTGTGAAGAGGCGCACTAGCAACCGCTGCGCCCTGTGAAGGGAGAAAAGGGTTCAGTGGATGAAGAGGGTTTTTAGCCCCTGCCATACCGCCCAAAAGCAGCGACATACCGTAAAGCAAAATGATAATACCGAGCGCTTTTTTATTGGCACGGTGGCAACGGATACAGCGCCCCCGTATCGGTTCCAGAGCACCGATATTGATCGCGATGAATACCGCCAATGCCCCCCACAGCATCATCGAGATATTCTCATCGAGGATACGGCTAATCATCCAAATCGAAATACCGATCAGCATCACGCCGAAAACGGATTTGATATTATCCATCCATACGCCGGGACGAGGCATAAACTTCCCGGCACTCGTTCCGATGGCGATCAACGGGATCCCCATCCCGATACTGAGAGAGAAAAGAGCTACACCGCCGAGCAGCGCATCCCCCGTTTGACCGATATAAATCAATGCTCCGGCCAACGGTGCCGCAACACACGGGCCGACGATAAGAGCCGATAAAAATCCCATAATCGCAATGCCGACAACACCGCTTTGGGATCCGCTGATTTTAGTGATTTTAGACTGTATCACATTGGGGATTTGTAGTTCGAACAGATCGAACATCGACATCGCCAATACGACAAAGATCAGAGAAAATAGGGTTATTATCCACGGTGTTTGAAATGCCGCCTGCAGGTTCGCGCCGAACAGTCCTGCCAAAATACCGGCAATCGTATAGGCAACCGCCATCGATAGAACGTAGACGACAGAGAGCCAAAATGCCCGTTTCGTACCCAGTCCTGCACCCTGAGCCATGATAACCGAAGATATAATCGGGATCATCGGAAATACACACGGAGTCAACGCCAGTAAAAGGCCGAATCCAAAGAAACTGAGGATAATAAACCAGAGGCTTCCCCCTTCGATTACCCCTGCGATTTGATCGGTTTCCGATTTTTTCTCAACCGGTGCGGCCGTAGCATTTTTTTCGATTACATCCACAACCGGAGCTGCCGTTGCAGGAGCGTTTATAACGGAGGGCTGCTGCATCGGAATTTTGTCGGTATTCACATTGACGCTCAAAACTGTCTCAATCGGTTCATAGCAGAGTCCCGCCGATGAACACCCCTGATAGGAGAGTTTGACGTTCACCTTTTGTTCACCGCCGAGTTCTTTGGTTTTGACCAAAACGATACGGACTGAGGGAGACGCTTCAAACACTTTTTCACCGTCGAGTTCGATCGGATCGGCCATCGTGATTTTTTGAAAATCGATCCCGTCACTTTTGTCCGCGTCTTCCACTTTCAGCTTATCGGCATATATGTGGATTTGATCCCCCATAACGATCTCTACCCCGAGCGTTTTGTCGTCAATCATCTTGGCAGAGGGTTTAAATGCCTCTTCAGGCTGTAGAAACCCGAATCCCCAAACACTCAAAGAAATAAGTAAAAACAATAGAAAACGCATAAATAAGCCTCATTTGAATTTCACCCTTATTTTACCGCATAAAGCTGTTACATTTCTCACAGAGCAACATTGTTAACATTTTTCAGGTTATCTATAGCCAGAAATGCTACACTACACCAATTTCAAACGGAGCATCTTTTATGTCAAACCGTCTCTCACTCGAAGATTCCCCATACCTTCAACAGCACAAAAACAATCCGCTCGATTGGTATCCTTGGTGTGACGAAGCGTTCGAGAAAGCGCGCACTGAGCACAAAGGGATTTTTATCTCTATCGGGTACAGCAGCTGCCACTGGTGCCATGTAATGGAACATGAGGTGTTTGAAAACACCGAAATCGCCGCATTCGTCAATCAGCATTTTGTCTGTATCAAAGTGGATCGCGAAGAGCGCCCCGATATCGATAAACACTACCAAGAGCTCCATAACCTTCTCAATCGACGAAGCGGCGGATGGCCTTTGTCGGTATTCTGCACCCCTGAAAACAAGCCCTTTTACGCCGCTACCTACATCCCTCCCTATTCACGCGACCGGATGATGGGCTTTAGCGAACTGACCGCCATCATCGCCGAAAAAATAGCCCAAAACGATGCAAAACTTTTCCAGAACGCCGATGAAATCACAGGCTATCTCCGTCCTAAAAACGAGAGTGTACAAGCGGCCGTCCTACATGACAAAATCATCACCCAATTCACCCTCCAAGCCCAGCATAACTATGATGAAACGAACGGAGGTTTTTCAAAATCGCCGAAGTTTCCCCATGTATCGACGCTTCAAACCCTTATGAGTATCGAACGCCTCGGATCGGATGAAAAAATAAAAAATATCCTCTTTCATACCCTCGATTCAATGGCGCTGGGCGGGATGTACGACCTGATCGACGGCGGTTTTTGCCGCTACAGTACCGATGAGGCATGGCTCGTTCCCCATTTTGAAAAAATGACTTACGATAATGCGCTGCTGTGCGAACTTTACGCGAAAGCCGCACTGTACTTCCAAAATGACCGCTATCTCCGCATAGCCCGCGAGTGTGCCGATTTCATGATGAATTTCATGATGGAAGACGATCTGTTTTACAGTGCCAGCGATGCCGACAGTGACGGAGAAGAGGGAAAATATTTTGTCTATTCGTATGAGGAGATCACCCAAGCGCTCAAAGCGTCCGGCGTAGCCGATATCGATCAAGCCGCCATGATGATCGGAGCATCCGCTGAGGGGAATTTCGAGGGGCATTGCATCATCCGTCTCTCGACCAACGAACGTCCCGAATGGTTTGAAGCGCTAAAGACACAATTGCGTACCCTGCGTCAAACACGCACCTATCCCTTTATCGACCGAAAAGTGATTACGGCATGGAATGCGATGATGATCAAAGCCCTGTTCGTTCTGGGCAAAGCAGACCCCATCTATAAAACTCAAGCGATACGTTCTTTGGAAAAGCTCAAAACAACGATGTTTTTGGATGAGCGGCTCAAACACTCCGCTCTTATTCATAAAACCCCTAAAATCGATGCCTTTTTGGAAGATTACGCCTATTTATGCAGCGCTTTGATCGAAGGGTACCAGTCGACGCTCAACGAGGCTTATCTCATCGATGCGCAGCGTTTTGCCCATAAAGCGTTGGAACTCTTTTATGAAGAGGGGAAATGGTATTTCAGCCGAGGAGCATTTAGCACGGTCGCAGAGATGGATGACGGTACCTATCCGAGCGCACTTGGAATCATGGTCAATGTGCTTCTTAGCCTCGGCATACTGATCGATCCAAAATATACCCGATTCGGCTTTAAAAGCCTCGAATACGTCTCGCTGAATCTAATGAAAACTCCGATTTACTATCCGACGCTTGCCGCCGAAGCGATCACCCATCTCAAGGGGCTTCGTGTTATCAAAAGCAGTTCCGAAAACCTTCTCGAACACGATTGTCACGTCACCTATCCGTTCGTCCTTCTCAAAAACGATGAAACGCTGCAGGAATTTACTATTTGCGGCGAAAATTCCTGCTTTGCGGCGACAAAAAAAGCTGAAGAACTTGATGAATTAATCACATCAACGTTATAATCAAAAAAAACGAGGAGCTATATATGGGTGCAACACGTGCGATGGCAAAAACAGAAATAGCCGAAGCTCAAAAAATAGAAGATGTTATTCACGATGACCGGCGCAAAACAAAAGAAGAGAACGAGCAAGAGCGCCGAACGAAGAGTAAAGTCGAAGAGAGACTCCCCCTATGGGTCAAAAAATCGGTTTTAGAATACGAAAAGGAACTGAAAGATCTTCAAATCGAACTTCTCAAACTCCAAAACCATGTCAAAGACCAGGGGCTGAAAATCCTGATGATTTTCGAAGGACGCGATGCGGCAGGCAAAGGGGGGACGATCAAACGGATCACCGAACATCTCAACCCGCGCGGCGCACGTGTTGTGGCACTTGACAAACCCTCCGACGTCGAAAAAACACAGTGGTATTTTCAGCGCTACGCCGAACACTTGCCGAGTGCGGGAGAGATCGTCCTGTTTGACCGCAGCTGGTACAATCGCGGGGGAGTTGAGCCTGTTATGGGATTTTGTACTCCCGAAGAGCACCAAGACTTTTTAAACCATGTCAGCGAGTTTGAACGGATGCTCGTCAACTCGGGAATCATCCTCTTTAAATTTTATTTTTCGGTCTCCAAAGCCGAACAGGCAAGACGGTTTAAAGAGCGTAAAACCGATCCATTGAAACAATTCAAACTTTCCCCCGTCGATGCCAGATCGCAAGAGATGTGGGATAAATACACCATCGCCAAATACTCCATGCTCCGTGCGTCTCATACCGGCACGTCACCGTGGATCATTATCCGATCCGACAACAAGAAAAAAGCCCGTATCAACTGTATCAAGCATATACTATCAAGTGTTCAATACCCGACAAAAAATCCGCCGGATCTAAAAACGTCAAAAAAAGTTCTGATTTGGGGAGATGAAGAGATTAACTTGATGGAACCGAGTATGCTGGCGAAAGAGTCGCAGAAAAAAGGCTAAATATTTCTGCCTCGATAGAGGCAAGCGTTTCTAAGAAACATCGCTGAGCGAGCGGTTCCCTTGTTTTGTGCCATAGCGGCAAGCGTAGCCAAACGGTGTTCACGTACTCTTTAGAGTATTACTCCGTTGGCGTTCTATAATTATAAAAATTTTAGAATTTCGGCTTCGATATTCTCTTTTTCGATTACCGTTGCCTGAGTAACCGGTTTGCTAAACAACCCTTTAATCATCGCAGGAATCGGTGTTTTAGCTGTCGTTGAAATGGATTCCAGCGCATCGATATCGTTAGCGTCTTTCTCGCCTGTGAGGGCATTGGCGATCGTCGGAGAAAACTTCGTCCACTCGGCAGTCGAGTAAACGATCGTTTTCAGCGGTTTGGTCGCACAGCAGTCATACGCTTTAAAGCATGTCGCCGTATGCGGATCCATCAGGTAGCCGTGGTCGAACGCCTCTTTAATATACCCTTTCCCCTCCGCACCGTTACAGTAATCAGCCGTAAAAAGGTTTTGCAGTTTCATCGTCTCATTATCGCTAAGCGCATAAAAACGTTCCGCTTCCAATCCCGCCATCAGCTCTTTGGTACGCTCATATCCAAAGAGATCGAACAAGATTCGCTCGACATTGCTGGAGATCAAAATATCCATTGCAGGGGATGTCGTAGCAATGACATGCTCACCGCGTAAATCGTAACGCCCCGTATTGATAAGACGGGTCAAAACATTGTTCTCATTCGAAGCGATGATGATCTTCTCGACCGGAAGCCCCATTTTATAAGCATAATATCCGCCCAATGCATTCCCGAAATTCCCGCTCGGAACATCGAGATAGACTTTTTCGCCCATCGCAATAACGTTTTGGCGAACAAGTTCGAGATAACTGTGGATATGGTAGATAATCTGAAAAATGATCCGTCCGAAGTTAACCGAGTTGGCCGCGGAGAGAGAGATATTTTTCGCTTTCAGAGCATCTTTAAACGTTTGGGACGCCAAAAGCTTTTTCAATGCGCTTTGCGCATCGTCGAAATCCCCTTTGATCCCGATCACTTTGAGATTTGCCGCATCTTCGGTCACCATCTGAAGACGCTGAACATCCGACGTACCGCCATCAGGATAGAGACAGGCAACACGAACGTTTGAGCGGTTTTTAAACGTCTCCAACGCCGCAGGACCCGTATCACCGCTGGTTGCCGCTAAAATAAGGTACTCTTCGCCACGTCGTTGAGCGATGGATGAGAGGACGACACCGAAAGGCTGTAACGCCATATCTTTGAACGCACGGGTCGGACCGTGATAGAGCTCGCTTACATACAGATCATCACGCACTTTGACAACCGGTACAGGATTGGTCGGATCATCAAATTTATCGTAAAGCGACAGCGCTTCATCAATGACCGATCCGTCAATATCGATCGCAAGTGTCGTCAACAAATCTTTGGCCAACTCTTTATAGGATGAGTTCAGATGTTTTGCAAGAAACGGCTCACCCAACGTCGGAAGGCTGCTGGGAACATACAGTCCGCCAAACGATGCGATAGGACTTAAAATCGCCTCTGAAAAAGTCACCTGTTGTGGATGGATTCCGTCATTTCCGCGTGTTTCAATAAATTTCATTAGATCCGCTTTATAAAATTTTCGTGATTATAACAAAGTGGCCATCAGGGAACGCTTAGAAATCATGAGATAATCAAAAAGCACACTTCATTTCGTGAGTGTTTATAGAATTAATTTTTATTTAATAAACATTCACATATAGTATTGGTAACGTCATTCAAGGAGTTTTCATGGGTAAAAGATTTTTAATAAGTGCCATTACGGTTTTAACATTATCCACAGCAGCAACAGCTGCAGGGCAATATGATTTAAAAGATAATATGCTGAAGCTTAATACATATATGAAGACGATGCAAGCCGGTTTTATTGAAGGCGATAAGCAAAAAGCATTACATGCGGCTGAAGCACTCGGTTTAGAGAGTGAAAAGTTATTGGGAAATGAAGAGATGATGCGTAATAAGCTTCCGAAAGATAAAGCGCACAAAGCGCGTATCGCATCAACATCGGCGCATTTGATTGCCGACAATGTCGAAATTATTAAAACAAGTATGGACAACGTCCGTCGGGATACGGCACAAAATGCGTATCTGGATATTCAACGTGCCTGTATGCGCTGTCATAACCTCGTACGCGACTGGTAAAAAGGTACGGCTTGCGCCGTATCCATAAACTGCTTTATTTTCCTTTTTCAAAATACTCGACTCTGTATCCTTGTTTTCGAAATTGCTCCAATAATCCGTCCCGACCCAATAGATGCATCGCACCCACAAGGACGAATCCCCTCTTCTCCTCATGTAACAGCGCAATGAGTTTCGGCATCCATGCTTCATTACGCTGTTTTAAAATCGTGTTATACATTTTCGGGGAATCATCTCTCATTTCCGAAACCAATTCGTATTCCAGCCGCTTAGTCTTCCCTTGACGCCAATCTTCTACCATCCATTCCATCATAGAAGACAACGTCTTCATATCGCTCAGCGTTTGTAAGATCACCGCATCCTCTTCACCCTCACCGATATCGGTGATGACAGCACTTTGTTCTTCGATACTCTCAAGATACTGCTGAGGAAGACGGTCCGTACGTGAGCGCCGGCTATAGTAGCTGTCCACTCCGTTTTGATCGATCCCTATCTGCGAAAGTTTCAACTGTGTTAGGTTCATCATTACCGCCCACGGACGCATTCGGTTAAATTGTTCGATCGGATATCCCTGTGAAGCGATGTACGATTTTAATTTTGAGTAGGTATCAGGGGAAAGTTTATCGGATAGGCGCTGACCAGCGGGAAGCATCATCTTTTGTGCCAAAATCCGTTGAAGCGTCCGGCTTTGCGCTAATGCCAAATCGGTTTCGAAGACGACGTAATCCGATTGGCTATACGCTTCATCGAACTCTTGCGGTAGCGGATAATCGGATGCACGGAGAACATGAATCGTTCCGCCGATATACATCGTATGCTTCGAATCACTGATTTTCCAAACGCTAGAGCGGGCAAAAAGCTCTACACATAGAAAAAGGAGAAAAAGAACTTTCATACTTATTCGCCGATATCTTCGTCCCAAAGGATCGGATTATCCTGAATAAAATTTTTCATCATTTCGATGCAGTTATGATCATTGAGGACATCGATTGTCACACCGCGGGATCGAAGCAGTTCCTCTTCTCCCATGAAATTTTCGTTTTCACCGACGACTACCCTCGGAATACCGTAAAGCGCTATCGCACCCGAGCACATCGGACACGGAGAAAGCGTCGTGTAGAGGGTACAGTTTTTATATACGGAGGCACTCAACCGTCCCGCATTTTCAAGCGCATCCATCTCTCCGTGCAAAATAGCACTCCCCTTTTGAATGCGGCGGTTATGCCCTCTGCCGATAATTTTGCCTTCATGCACCAATACCGATCCGATAGGGATTCCCCCCTCTTCCAGACCTTTTTGGGCTTCTAAAAGAGCCTCTTTCATAAATTCATCCATGCCAACCCCTTTTTTCAAATTTCAGGAAATCTGCTAACCTGCAAATCTTTATGACTGCTTCGGCCGAAACGCTTTGATAACCTCTTCGTTGCATTCCAGATACGGCCCCTCGATCAGATCGATACAGTACGGAACAGCGGGAAACACGGCATCCAGACACTCTCGGATCGATTTCGGTTTCCCCGGCAGATTGATGATAAGGCTACGACCGCGAATCCCTGCCGTCTGACGTGATAGGATCGCCGTAGGAACGTATTTAAGGCTCACTTGACGCATTAACTCACCGAACCCCGGCATCATCTTCTCACAGACATTCTCCGTCGCTTCAGGGGTCACATCACGCTTTGCAGGACCCGTTCCCCCCGTCGTTACGACGAGGCAGCACCCCTCACGGTCACACAGCTCCATCATCGTCTCTTCGATCGTATCTTGATTGTCGGGAATACAGCGGTAGACGATCTCGTGTTCGGATTTGAGGTAGTCTCTCATCGTCTCTTGGATCGCAACTCCCGATATATCTTCGTATATTCCCGCACTCGCACGGTCTGACGCCGTTATAACCCCTATCTTTATCATTTAGACTCCTGTATGTAAAAAATGGTTTCCCCGTTTGATGGAGGTGACGGTAGCATAGGGGAGGAAAAATTCCCGCGCCCCCGCAACGTTGATCACCTGATCATCCAGCCCCAGATAAACCTCGATAACGATCCCTTTAGCACGGATAGATTCCATCAGCTCGCCCGTCCACTCAAAATAGAGCAATTCCTGAAGCGACTCAGCATCACTGTTCCCTAAGGTAATCGGTTTGATGGGGGAAGGTGCGAAACAGCTCGTGATAAAATTATCGAGGTAGCGTTCGGCATCTTTGAAATACCCCCCCATCTGCAGGCGGCGAAACGACTCTTTTTTCGTCTGAAAAAACGCAGGGGAAAAGAGCTGGAGGGTATCGATACGCTCATGCGACTCTGCCGCATACTGCGCCGCTTTGATCGCACCGTAGCTGAATCCCGCTACCGTGTAGTCGCTGTGACGCAAATACGGATCAAAGAAGTGCTGATCATCCGCGAGGGCGAATCCGCTATAAAATCTCATGCATCGTGGCTCGGGCAAGGGCTTTTGAAATGTGTTCGTACTCGTCTAAAATCGCCTCAAATTTGGCAAGAATTTTTTCATTTCGCTCCAAAAGAGCACTCATTTCGGTGTAAAGACGATCCATCAATTTGGCTTCATCTTCCTCTGATGGGAGGACACTGCTTCCCATGCCGTATTCGTAAATCATCGCGTGAACCAGATCTTTGGCAACACCCAGATCATGCGACGCATTGCTGGCATGTTCGCCGAACCGAAGATGCGAAGAGGCGATACCGGCGAGATGCACCCGGACGTGCGCCTCGATCTCATGGCGCAGCTGCGGCTCCGCCGTCGGAGGGGTAATCGCATCGTTGGTAAGGGTGATCTTCTCGTAGGGGAGATCGAACCATGTCGCGGCGAACACTTTCCCCGCCTGATAGCGTACCTGATAGCGCCGCTGCTCGTCACTGAGCATCGCGATTTTCTTTTTCCCGAACATCACTTTGTCTTTGACCGCCAAGAAGTGGTCCAGTTTTACCTGAATCTCTTTTTGGCGCATACAGAGCAATGCCGCTTCATTGACCAATGCCGCCAACGACGCACCGTTAAATCCCACCGTCATTTTGGCGACATCGCTTATCGAGAGATCGTTCGGGATATGGCGAAGATATTTTTGCAAAATCGCTTCGCGTTCGCTCGCGGTCGGAAGCTCGACGAAAATACGGCGGTCAAACCGCCCCGCGCGGAGCAATGCCGCATCCATCACATCGATGTTGTTGGTTGCGGCGATTACGACGATACCGCTCGTCTCTTCAAATCCGTCCATCTCGGTGAGAAGCTGATTGAGGGTACCTTCGCGTTCGTCGTTTCGCCCCCCCTCGCGTTTTTTGCCGACGGCATCGATCTCATCGATAAAGATAATCGCAGGGGCATTTTTCTTGGCGGCGGAGAAAAGCTCGCTCACCCGTTTTGCCCCCATACCGACATAAATCTGCACGAACGAGGCGCCGCTTTGGTAGAAAAACGGAACATCCGCTTCGGCGGCGACCGCCTTGGCGATCATCGTTTTACCCACACCCGGAGGACCTACGAGCAATACGCCGCGCGGCATACGGGCACCGAAACTGTAATAGCGCTTCGGATTGCGCAAAAAGTCGATAATCTCCTCGAGTTCTTCTTTCACATCGCCGATTCCGCCGATATCGCTGAAACGGACCGTCGATTTTGCCGGGGCGATATTGGTTGAGGGGACTTCCGGCTCAGCGGCAGCCGCCGCTTTAACTATCGGAGCCTCTAACGGGGAATCATCCTCAAATCCGAGCCTGTTTCTCCATGCCCAATACCCGGCACCGCCGATAACGGCAAAAAAGAGGAAAAACCATATCCAGCCGTTGCCGCTTTTAGGCTCGATTACCAAATTTGCCGTTAATTCCGGCGGAAGCTGGGAAGAAGAAATCTTGACGACACCCTCATTTTTAGTCGCAAAATAGGTATACCCGTTATCGCTGAACGCTTTTTCTATCTGATTGTTTTCAATAAGTTTGGTGGCTTCTTCGAGGGTTACGGTATTATCGCTGTTACGCAATAGTGCAAACAGCAGCAACAGTAAAACAATACCCCCCGAAACGATGAGAATAAGCTGATTGCGGTTAAAATTTGGCCATGTTATGTTCATTGTGTACCTCGTAATCTTCCAGTGTCATCCAGTCGCCGCTGATATCTTCATTCGATTCTATCATTACCTTGTTGTAAAACTGATCGTACCCGATGTAACGGTTGCCCTCACCCGATTCGATCAATACCTCCAATGGGGCAGCTTTCATCGCTTTGCGGAAAGCGTAGTTGTTCGATTCGATCAGTGCGTTAAGTTCCGCCATCCGCTGTGAAGAGACAGCCCCGTTGACTTCGGGTTTCATCGACGCACTCGGCGTTCCGTCACGCTTTGAATAGGTAAAAGGGTGGATGTGGGTTAGGTGAAGGGAGCGGATATTCTCCATCGCCTCCGTCCATATCGCGTCACTCTCTCCGGGATGCCCGACGATAAAATCGGTTCCCAATGCGAATCCTTTAGAGTGGAGCATTCCGAACAGTTCCGCGTCGCTTTTGTGGCGGTTACGGCGGTTCATCAGACGAAGCATCTCGTCGCTGCTGTGCTGAATCGCGATATGAAGATGCCGCTCCAGCCACGGCTCATCCAAAATCTCCCGAAACGATTCGTTGATCTGAATCGGCTCCAGACTCCCCACTCGGATACGGCGGACACCGCGGATCAGCGACATTTTTTTCATGAGTTCTGCGATATTGCGCCCCTCACCCTGCCCGTAGCTTCCGACATTCGTCCCTGTAAGGACAAATTCACCGAAACCGTTGGAGGCAAGGCGTTGAATCTGCTCGAGGATTTTAGCTTCGTCCATACTCCGCGCGTCACCGCGAACAAAGGGGATGATGCAGTAGCTGCATCGAAAGTTGCACCCCTCTTGGATTTTAATGAACGCACGCGATTTTCCGACAAATTCATCAACGATGGCGTCATCGATATAGTTCAAATCACCGATCTCATAAAATCGGCTCTCTTGTGAAATGAGGGTATTGATCTTCATTTTCTCCGAAGGGCCGAAAACGCCCTGTATCTTCCCGGCACCGAATAAAGACTCTCCCTTAGTATGAGCGCCGCATCCGGTTAGAAAGAGCTTTTTCCCCTGCTTATCCATCTGATTGATATAGCCTCGCACACTGACATCGGCTCCGTTGGTCACCGTACAGGAGTTGACGATTACGATATCAGCTTCCCCTTCGATTTCGGTCACCTCATAATCACTCAAAGCGCTCATCATCACCTGAGAGTCAAACACATTCGTGCGGCACCCGAACGTTTTGAAATAGACTTTCGGCTTCATTGATCTTCCATCGGCGGCATCGGAGCTTTAGGCGGGATCGGTCCAGTGTAGAACGTCTGCGTCGGATAAGCGATCGTAATATCCGGTTCAGCGTTAAACGCATCGACGATATCGGCAGAAATCGTACTGCGCAGCGTCAACGTCGCATACGCGTTGGTAAGGTACCACGCACTCACTTTTATCCCGTGCGGAGCGATCAGCGTAAAAACACGCGGTTCAACATTGCTGTTTTTCAGACTGTACTTGTCTCGGAGCTTATTGAGCTGCTTTCGGGTAATGTCGGTATACCCTTTCGAGTATTTACGGCAGATCTCTTTTACCAGATGGGCCGCCTTTTTATGGTTCGAATCAAAGGTAATAATAATGTCGATTCCGTCCCAAACTGTTTTCAGGGCTCCATGCGTATAATTGGCGATCATAGAGGTAAAAATATAGTTGTTCGGGACAAATATAATCCGTCCGGCCCGGCGGTTTGTCTCAAGAGTCGTAAAAGTGACATCTTCCATCAGGGTAATGCGCTGAAGCGAAATATCGAGTACGTCCCCGACGTAGATCATCCCGTCTTTTTCAAAACGGACACGATCTCCGACATGAATGGAACCGCCCATGATAATCACCAGCCACCCCAACGCAGACATAAACCAGTCGCGCATCGCAATCGCCAAACCGGCAGATGCGAATCCGAGAACCGTCGCCAAATAGCCGACATTGTCGATATAGCTGAATAGAATGATCAGAATAATCAGTGACACATTGATAAAGGTCACGATTTTATTAGCGGTATAAAAACGTTCATTATCGGTGATGTAACGCTTGGCGATCCGCTTCAAAAGAAGTGAAATACCGAAAAGAACGACAATAATGACACCGATGTTGAGAAGTTTGTAAAGCTGATCTTTAATCTCTTTGTTGATTTTCGCCTCGGTCGACTCGATCCGTTTTTGATACAGATCCGCCGTAGAGATAAGGGTATCGAGCGCAAGTTTAAACTTTTCGACCTGCAGCAGCGTTGCATCCAGCTCAACCTCATAATCCTCTTTCGGATTCAGGCGCATCATATCTTTGTAGAGTGCAACTTGACGCTCCAGTAATCCGATGATTTCCTGAAGTTCTTCTTCACGGAGGACATAATCTTTGTACTGGCTGTTTATCCGTTTTACATACGACAATCCCGTCACGATTTCAAACGGGTTGGTGATATTCGGGAGTTCGCCCGCTTCATCCGGTTTAAGCAGGGATACAAACGGTGAAGCCCCCTGCGCTTTTAGGAGTTCAATCTGATCGGTTAAGACTTTTTGCTTGGCTTGCAGCGCTTCGATTTCCAGTTTGCGTTCTACAGTCGGAGAACGATCTTCGAGTTGGTTTATACGGTGTTGTACCTCTCGGAGGCTTTTGCGCGATTCCTGATAGGCCATATAGGAGTTGTAGCTTTTAAGCCATACGCTGTTTCCGCGTGAAAGCTCTTTTTGTATTTTGGAAAGCTCGTCTTGCACATTTTGGAGCTGTACCTCTTTTGGCAATTCCGTAACGACCGGCTCTTCTACCGCTTTCTCTTCATTTTTGGCGGCATTGAGGGTTAATACGGATACAAACAATGCCGCTAAAAGAAATCGATATCCTCTCACGCACCGGCTCCTTTGAACATCGTTAATATTTTTTTCACCGTGTCAGCTTCGATTTTATCGGTAATCTCAACTCCGCCGATTCCGCGTGGAAGGATAAACGTAATAGCGCTATCGGCACTTTTCTTATCCAAAAAGAATGCTTGGTAAAATTTCTCGATATCTGCTATCGGATACGAAAGCGGTAACTCGTAGCGCCCCAGAAGTGCTTTGACTCGCTCGGCATCTGAGCGGCTCATCAGTCCGCTCTCACACGCCAGTTCATTCGCCATAACCATTCCGATCGCAACGCTCTCACCGTGCAGATAGGTCTCATACTTCGTTTCATTTTCAATGACGTGACCGAACGTATGCCCGTAGTTTAATGCGGCACGAAGCCCCTGCTCTTTCTCATCTTCTTCGACAACCGCCGCTTTGGTCTCAACCGCCTTTTTGATTGCAACCAACAGATTATCCCCCTCACGAAGGTCGTTTTGTTCCAACCACTCGAAAAACGGTGCGTTAAACGTTACCGCCATTTTGACGATCTCCGCGACACCGGCTCCGAATTCGCGGGACGGGAGTGTTTTGAGAAAACTCGGATCAATGTAAACCGCGCGAGGCTGATGAAACGCACCGATCAGATTTTTGCCGTAACGGTTATTGATCCCCGTTTTTCCGCCGACACTGGCATCGACTTGAGAGAGAAGCGTTGTCGGGATTTGAATAAAATCGATCCCTCGGTTATAGAGGCTTGCGCTAAATCCTCCCATATCACCGATGACTCCGCCGCCGAAAGCGACCAGCAATGATTTTCGGTTAAGCCGATGATCGAACATACGGTCCAATATAAATTCAATCGTCTCAAGTGTTTTGTAGTGTTCACCGTCGGGTATAGTGATGACGTAGACCTCTTTAGCACTTATGCGGGAAAGTAAAGTGTGCAGATGCAGACCCGCCACTTTCGGATTGGTCAGAACCGCAACCTTGCCCTCAAAATTAATCTCCGGCAATGGACCGATCTGGATGGAATAAGAGTCGTCAATAATACGTTTGAGATTGATAGATACCGTCATAAAAAAACCTGATAAATTAAGTTGTTGTGCAAGCAGAACTATGATACTAAAAAATGACTTAAAACCCTCTTGTCAAGGGTTAAATTTGGGTAGGAATGAAAAGTTGGTGATAGTGGCCGAGCTTGCGATACAGCACTTCCGGATCGGTCGAAAAATAGGCGGTAAACGGGTTCATAAACATTTTAGAGGTAAACGGCATTACATGCAGAAAATTCTCTTTTTCACGCAATTCCCGAATCGGATTTGTCTCCTGTGCGGAAACATGAATCGATTTGGAAAAGATGGCGGAGAGGTTGTTGAAATGTTCAATCACCTCATGTTTGTGAGAACCCTCTTCATTGACGTAATCGATCAGTTCTAAATTAAATCCGAACTGGGAAGAAACGTCAAATATGGTCGTTGAAATATTTTCGATATGCCCTTCTTCGCTCAGTATTACGACGCTTTCATGCAAGGATGAGAATGATCTCTCGGCAAGCTTCAGTACCGGAACATTCCCTGCATAAAGCTTTTTACGAATCGATTTTAGGGAAAAAACCTTGCGAGACACCAGAAAAAGACCGATGTGATATTTCTTAATATCGTTGAGTATAGTCCCTTCGTCGCTGAGTGGAGCATAATCGATTTCAATCGAAACATCCACCCCGGAAGAGGCTTTGATCATCCGTAAAATATCAATATTTCCGGGATTGACCACCTTTATAATCAGCGGTTGGCGAAGCTTCTTTTGGATATAAATGCTCCGTCTGACCAACGCCATAATGGAGGAAGTTTTTTCAATACTCATATCGATATAGAGATAAATTTTAGACCCGAACGGAGCCGGAAACTGTCCCAATTCCCGTTTAATCGCCCGATAGATAGAACGTAAAACTGCCGGATCGCCGACCAATACCAACGTATCATTGGGCTGAATCATTTTATTGTCGCTGGGGATAATCAACTGTCGATTGCGATAAATGGCCGCTATCTTCCAGTTTTTTTGCTCAATCGAGCCGATATGACGGTAGACGAAAGAGCTTCCGAACGGAACCAGAACCTCCATGATCTCACCCGAACCCAACCCGATATTTTTTGCCAAAACCGGGATATTAGGGAGATAATCGATCAAATTGGCGGCAATGAGTTCTTGCATATTTACCCATTCGATGTCATCGCACGGACTGATCGTATTCCACAAATCAAGCGCGATGATCCGAATGGAGGGCTTATACAAACGGATATTCTTGATCGTCTGTTCCAAATCATTCTGGTTTTCCATCACCAAAACCACTTGCCAAAAATCCATTTTCAACAAATTAGAAATTTTGTAAAAACTGGTAGGATCAAATTGAAAAAATTTATATCGTCCGGGATTGTACCCTTCGAAATTTTTTTCGGTCGTTTGGACAATATAGTAGAGATTTTCACTCGTGTAGGTACCGATAACACGTTCAATAAAGTGCTGACCGATAGCTCCGTCTGTGACGATTAAAATTTTTTTCATTAAAGCGTAAACTTCTTAGCGTTCTAAATTTATGGACGAGATTGTACCACAATTGACAATGGTAGTTTTATGATCCAATAAAATGGAACTTAAATTCACACTATACCGATAGGCTTATTCACCTCGTCGGATTGCGACAACTTCAGAAGGAAATTTTTTCGCGCACGGTTCGATAAACCATGTTTCACCGTTTGAAAGCTCTACTTCACCGCCCCATTTTTCGTCCGTATCGAACTCGCTTTTTACAATTGTCTCTTCCATGTCTTTTTTAGCGACATAAAACGAGATTGAGCCTTTAGAGTCGTAACGTAGCATAACTTTTGCCATAATATTTCCTTTTTATTGTTTGAATGCCATCGGAATAAAATTCCGATTAGCTGCATTAACACTGAGTTTACTTCAGCAGTAGGCCAAAATTCATTCAATATTACATAAATTCATCACCCGATTTGGGTATGAAAAAGCCGCCGTATTCGATCCCACCAGTCCGAAGAGAGGTGGCTCTCGAAACTGATTCGTAAAAACGCTTTTGCCAAACGGCGTATAATAGTATTGGTCTCATAATTCTTGTCATCTTTTTCGGGAAAATCGTTGCGATAATGACTCCCCCGTGACTCTTCACGCGCCAATGCCGACATTACCATCACTTCGGCGACGGTAAGTGAATTGCGAAATTCGATGATCGATAAAAGCTCTACATTGTCACTGCGTTCTTTGTTGATACAACACAATCCGGATGACATTTTCATCAGATAATGAACATATTCCAGTGCATTAGCCAAAGAATCATGCGTACGAAACACTCCCGCATTGTTGTAGAGATTGTTTCCGAGATTGCGCCGCATCGTATTGATATTAAATCGGTTTTCACCCTCTAAAATAGACTCGACATACCGAAGTTCTTTAGCTACGTGTGCATAATCGATCGGATGAAACACCCCTTTTTTAGCTGCCGATGCCGCTTCGCTTCCCGCTAGACGACCGAAATAAGCCGCTTCGAGCAAACTGTTTCCGCCTAATCGGTTGGCACCGTGCACACCGCTATAGGCACACTCGCCGCACACAAATACATTAGGGATATCCGTTGACGTATCGTTTCGGCTCCAGATTCCCCCCATCGTGTAGTGGGCTGAGGGTGTTATCGGAAGCAGTTCGGTGCAGATATCGATCCCCGCTCCGTTTAGGGCATGCTTTCGTGCGGATGGGAGTTTTTTATCGATCAGCTCTTCGCCTAAATGGCGAAAATCGAGATAAATCGTGTGTCCTGCAAGCTGATGACGCACAATGTCGCGGGAGAGTTTGTCACGGGTTTGAAGTTCATCGGTAAACCGTTCACCGTTCTCATCGACGATAGTAGCCCCCTCACCCCGTGCCGCTTCACTGATCAATGTTCCGCTGTTGGCCAAAGTCGTCGGATGGAATTGTACAAACTCCATGTTGACCAATCTCATTTTAGACCGTAAGGCGATGGCGAGAATATCACCGCTGGATTCTTGCGAGTTGGTCGAATGCCCCCGATATATTCCGGCAAAACCGCCCCCGGCCAATACAAGCGATTTACAGGCAAAAGCGATTACATTCGAATCCCGTCTCCGTAACAGGGTAATTCCCGATAATTTGCCGTCAAACGTCGCAATAGAGAGCATTACATGGTTTTGAAATATTTCAACCCCCTCTTTACGGCATTGAACAAGGAGCGTTTGCGTGATCGATGCCCCCGTGCGGTCGGCAATATAACAGGTCCGCTTTGCTTTGGTTCCCCCGAAAGGTCTTTGTGCGATATTACCGTTTTCATCGGCATCGAATTTGACCCCTAAAGATTGCAACTCTTCGATAATCTTTCCGGCACCGGCTGCCATTGCGCTGGCTGCTGAGAAACGTCCTAACTTATCCGCACCGTTTAACGTATCGGCAATGTGGTCTCGTATCGAATCATTGCGGGTAGTTTTTAGTACGGCATTGATGCCGCCCGATGCAACAGCAGAATTTGAGCGGAGCGGATTGCTTTTACAGACCAGTGCAACGTGTAATCCGGCACGACGGGCATTCAATGCCGCATACAACCCTGAAATACCGCTTCCGACTACAATGACGTCATACAGCATAACTGTCCCCCATCAACATATTCATCGCCTCTGAAGAAGCGGCAGGGATGTATGCCAAAATGGTATTGTCGATCACGTGAGAAGGGTCCACGGCTCCGAATACCGCACTGATTGCGCCGGCTGAGCGGGCAAACTGCAAGGCGCTCGCCACATCGCTAAGCTCTGACGTATTCATCAACTCACCGATTTTCGGAGCAAACGGCCGCTTAAAAAGATTTTTCTGAAGCAGCGGAGATGAAGCGATATAGGTAATTCCGAATTTCATGCACGCGTGCATCAGAGGATAATATTTTCCGTCTTCGCATTGCTGATTGGTATAGCCGTACGCATGCGGTTTTGCCAGATTAAACGGACTTTGCAGGTATTTAAACCCGTGATTTCCCCCTCCGACTTCCTCTGCGATCTTGACGATTTTGGCTAAAGAAATATACTCGGTGTGATCCTCTTCGTACAAAAATCCGTTCCATGCCGCTACCCCGTATGAGCCGATTTTACCCTCTTCTCGCAGCGTTTCAAAAACCTCGAATGCCGCTTTGATCCGTGCATAAAACGTCTCTTGATCGACATATCCGAGCTGGGTTTCGGGATTATGCAAAAAGAAAATATCAATAGTCTCTATTTCAAGGTTGCGTAGCGATTGTTCGCAACTCCAACGCAAAAAACCGGGTGACATACAGTGCTGATCGATAATCACTTCCTCTTTAAGCGCCAGTGCCGTATCGATCATATTCTCCTGAATCCATCCGTACGGATTATTCGGAAAAGGGAAATCAAGGGGAACAAATCCCGCTTTTGAAGCGATAATGACCTCTTCGCGCTTGATTTCGCCGTTTGCAAACATCTCATTCAACGCTTCGGCAATTTCCCTCTCCGACATCTGATAGCGGTAATTAATCGCCGTATCGATAAGATTGATTCCGTTGCGAAGCGCTGCTTTGATAGCTTCGGCGTAGTTGATAATATAATTGTCCTCTTTGTACGGCTCAGGCTTATAGGTTCCGATTCCAAGAGTCGGGAAAAAGAGTTCTCCGTTAAAACGGTAAAAATCTTTGGAAAATTTACCGAATTTTTTCAGATACCCGAAGGTTCCCTCTTTGGTTGCGCCAGACATTAGACCACCATCACTCGCAAATTGGATTTAAGTTTGAAATTGAGCATATCCTGCATTCCGGCAAGCGTTGTCGTGGTGTTCATTGAACAGCTCATACACTCTCCTTTGTACTGGATGTAGAGTTCATGTCCCTCTTCGGTCTCTTTAAGATCGATCACTTCGACATCGCCGTGGTCGGCTTTGAGTGTCGGACGGATATACTCTTCGAGGATCGATTCGATACTGCGGAGTTTTTGGACCAGACTCATCGCATTGAAGTTTCCGTCCCCTTTAGCCTCTTTGATTTTTTTGCTGATCGCCTCTTTTTGTAGTTCAGCGGTAATCTCTGCGAGCATATCGACTAAATAGACATCTTTTTTCTCATGTCCGCCCGGCTTGATACACGATTTACAAAAACCGCCCGCTTTGGTGTAATCGGTAATTTGTTCAATCGTTTCAAGTTTGTTCAGACGGATGACCTCTTTGAGGGTATCAAGGCTGACACGGGCACATTCGCAGACGATAAACTCAGTCTCGAACTCGCTCATATCGACCCCTTTATAGATCGATGCCGCTTTTTTAATCACATCGTACGCCATAACCGAACAGTGCATTTTTTGCCCAGGAACCGCAGGGATATCTTCGTGATCACGCAGTGCTTTTTCGACGTCGATATTGGTGATTTTCAATGCTTCGTCGACCGTTTTATCCATGCAGAGTTCCGCCATCATATCCGAGCTGGCAATCGCCGTTCCGCAACCGAAACTCTTAAATCGGCTTTTAATAATCACATCGTTTTTCGGATCGATCATCCAATAAAGTCGTACGGCATCTCCGCAGCTCTCCGCACCAAAATCGGCGATTACAAGTTGTTTCTCAGCCGCATCGGCTTCTTCTTGCGTAATTTCACCCATATTGATCGGATCGTTCATCCGCCGTTGCACTTCACTGGAGTACTCTTCCCATAACGCTCCGCCGATTAATGTGTCTCGTGCCATTGTTGCTCCTTAATGGATGATATTATCGGCTAGATTGCAAGTGCCGTTCTTGTTCAAAAACGACATTTTTGTCGTCCTTGAAGCTGCGAACAAAATATGCAGTGTTTTGGGCATGAGTTGTTTATAAAATAATCAGCTTATCGGTAATAGCTCATAAAGAATCAATTTATAATGACATTATCACAAACCACTAAAAGGGGTCCGAAATGGTCCAGATTACTGCCGTATTTAATAAACACTGTCTAAATGATGTTCTTCGCGAACTATTTGATAACGAAATCGAAGGGGTAACCGTTACCGATGTTATCGGAAAAGGCTCCTTGGGAATTGCGGAAAAAAACAATGCACCCGACTTGTATCCGAAAGTCATGCTCCTCATTGTCGTATCCAATGATAAAACTAAAGAGATTACCATGGAAGCGATCCGTGCGCATACGCAGGATTTGGGTCACGGTGCAGGAAAAATGTGGGTCACTCCGGTACTCGAAGTCGAACGTATCCGTACGGGAGAGAAAGACGAATCGGCGTTAACGCAACCTATTCCGCGCGCTATCGCCAAAAGCAATACTCACTTCACTGCTGTCGATACGCCGTCTAGCTAATCTGCTTTATCCTTAGTATATGCCTGTGAGGGCATGTATTGAGCGCTATTATCAAACCAAAAGTTTATACCCGCTATAATTGCAAAAAATTTTCACAAGGACTTTGAATTGAGAAGTCATTTTTGTACTGATTTAAGTGAAGCAAACGTAGGCGACAATGTCATTTTATGCGGTTGGGCGAACAGTTATCGCGACCACGGAGGAATTGTTTTTATCGATTTGCGCGATAAAAGCGGCCTGATTCAACTCGTTTGTGACCCTGCAGACAATGCACATGCCCACAAACTTGCCAGTGAAGTGCGTGACGAATTCGTCCTTATCGCCCACGGACGCGTTCGTAACCGCGGTGAAGGTCTCGTCAACCCGCGTCTTAAAACCGGAGCAATCGAAGTAGTTGTTGAAGAACTCATCATTGAAAACCGCTCTGAACCTGTCCCGTTCGGCATCGGTGACAACAGTGTCGGCGAAGAGATCCGTCTTAAATACCGCTACCTTGATTTACGTAATCCGTCAATGTATAACACGTTTATGCTCCGTTCAAAAGCGGCTATCGCGGCACGTAATGTCCTTGACCGCCTCGGATTTTTGGAAGTAGAAACCCCTATTTTGACCAAATCGACACCGGAAGGGGCACGCGATTATCTCGTACCGAGCCGTGTTCATGAGGGCGAATTCTATGCCCTTCCCCAATCTCCCCAATTATTCAAACAACTTTTAATGGTGGGCGGATTTGACCGCTATTTCCAAATCGCTAAATGTTTCCGTGACGAAGATTTGCGTGCCGACCGTCAACCCGAATTTACCCAAATCGACGTCGAAATGAGCTTCTGTAACCAAGAAGACGTTATCCGTGTCGCCGAAGAGCTGATTACCGGGATGTTCGCTGCGGCAGGACACGAAGTTCATACACCGTTCAACCGTATCAAATATGCCGATGCGATGGAGTGGTACGGATCAGACAAACCCGATCTTCGGTATGATCTTAAAATGATCGACGTTATCGACATTTTCGCACGCTGCGACAATGAGATCTTCACCTCTATCGCCGCTAATCCGAAAATGAACCGTATCAAAGCGCTTCGCGTACCGGGTGCCGATTTAATCTTCTCGAAACGTGAAATGAAAAGCTTCGAAGATTACGTCCGAAAATTCGGTGCGAAAGGGCTCGGATACTTCCAAATGAAAGAAGACGGCCTTAAAGGACCGTTAGAAAAATTCTTTGCCCCTGAAGATTTGCAGCTTCTCGTAGAGCGTACCGGTATGGAAGTGGGCGACGTCGTCTTCTTCGGTGCGGGTGATAAGAAAACGGTTTGGGACTATATGGGACGTTTCCGTATCTTCATTGCCGAACACGAAAAAATGAACCTGATAGACAAAGACCGCTTCGAATTTGTCTGGGTTGTCGATTTCCCGATGTTCGAAATCGAAGACGGACGTGTCAAAGCACTTCACCATCCGTTCACCATGCCGCGTGATTTGAATCACGAACACCTTGAAGATATCGAATCAATCGCGTATGATATCGTCCTCAACGGAACCGAGCTCGGCGGCGGATCGATCCGTATCCATAAACAGGCATTGCAAGAACAAATCTTTACCCTTTTGGGTATCGGAGAAGAAGAAGCACAAGAGAAATTCGGCTTCCTTCTCGATGCTCTGAAATTCGGTGCACCTCCGCACGGCGGTTTTGCGATCGGATTTGACCGTTTCATGATGCTATTGTCTAAAAAAGATAGTATCCGCGACGTTATTGCATTCCCGAAAACGCAAAAAGCGTCCTGTATCATGACACAGGCACCGAGTCCGGTAGAGCTTACACAGCTTCGTGAGCTACATATCCGTCTTCGTGAAAGCGCTAAATGAAACAACTCTTTTTAATCATCGGTGCTCCCGGCTCAGGCAAAACGACTGATGCGGAAATGATTGCGGAACGCAACAGCGATGAGATCATTCACTACTCTACCGGAGATCTTCTCCGCGCTGAAGTAGCCAGCGGAAGCGAGCGCGGAAAACTGATTGACAGTTTTATCAGCAAAGGGATGATTGTTCCGATTGAAATCGCGATCGAAACTATTGTTACGGCAATCAAAAATGCCCCGAGCAACATCATTCTTTTTGACGGCTATCCGCGCTCATCAGAACAAATGAACGAACTTGACAAATTTCTCTCGCACGACACCGAGATTGAGCTTGTCAGCGTCATTGAAGTCGTCGTCAGCGAGGAAGTGGCACGGGAACGTGTTTTGGGCCGTTCACGGGGAGCGGATGATAAAGTAGAAGTCTTTAACAACCGAATGAAAGTCTATACCGATCCGTTAGCGGAGATTCAAAGCTTTTACGAGGACAAAAACCTTCTCAAAAAAATCGACGGCGAGCGCTCAATCGACGCCATCGTCAACGAGATGGAACTCTTTATCGAAAGTAAAATCTGAGTGTTCACCGGAATTTTATTCCGATGACCGATAAATCAATTATAGTAAGGAAGTAATTATGAAAATCATTCTTTTGGGTGCTCCGGGTGCAGGAAAAGGGACACAGGCACAATTTTTAACTAAAGCGTTTGACATTCCGCAAATCTCTACCGGAGATATGCTCCGTGCCGCGATCAAAGCGGGAACGGAACTCGGGACATTGGCAAAATCGTTTATGGATTCGGGCAAACTTGTCACCGATGAGATCATTATCGGTCTTGTTAAAGAGCGTATTTTGGAAGATGACTGCAAAAACGGTTTTCTCCTTGACGGTTTCCCTCGTACCGTTCCGCAAGCCGATGCTCTCAAAGAAGCGGGTGTAGCGATCGATGCAGTAATCGAAATCGATGTTGCCGACAGCGTTATCGTTGAGCGCATGTCGGGACGACGCGCCCACCTCGCATCAGGCCGCACGTATCATGTCGTTTACAATCCTCCGAAAGTGGAAGGAAAAGACGATGAGACCGGCGAAGATTTGGTTCAGCGCGACGATGACAAAGCCGAAGTTGTCCTTGACCGTCTCCGTGTTTATCACGAGCAAACCAGCCCGCTTGTCAACTATTACAAAGGGGTTGCCGCTTCCGATGAGTCGGTTAAATACATCACCATCGACGGAACGCAAAAAATCGATGCTGTCGAAAAAGAAATTCTCTCTAAACTCAAATAACTGCTTTAATTATCTACGCCCGATGAACCACATCGGGCTACGCTAACGCTAAGTTCTCTTCAGCAGAGAGCTCACGTCCAGTCAGATTTTACTTGATCTTCTCGTGCTATAATCTTTTCTATGAAAACACCTCATTTTTACGCCGTCATTATCGGTTCTGAAATTCTTAACGGCCGTCGGGAAGACAAACATTTTCTGTATCTGCGCGATGCTCTGCTGCAACTGGGGCATACCCTCTTTGCTTCATTCATTATCAAAGACGATCCCGTTTTAATCCGAAATACCTTTTCCATGATTAAAAATGATCCCGATTCGGTGATGTTCAGTTTCGGAGGGATCGGTTCTACCCCCGATGATTTAACCCGTCAAATCGCATCCGATGTCTTTAGCGTCGGTGAGCTAGTTTCTCATGAACAGTTTTGTTCCGATATTATCGAACGCTTCGGCGATTCAGCCTACCCGCACCGTATCCGTATGGCGGAACTGCCGAAAAATTCCGAATTGCTCCGTAATGTCATAAACAATATGTCGGGGTTTTATCTCGAGAATCGCTATTTTTTCATGCCGGGCTTTCCCGAAATGTCACATCCGATGGTCAATGAAGCCCTAAGCCGCTTTTATCCCCGGGGTAAAACGATTTATCGTCAAACGCTGATTGCTCAAACCTCGGAAAATACACTGATTGAGTGCATGCTTCAATTAGACCCTTGCGTCGATTTTTCATCCCTTCCGATGATTAACGGCGGAAATCCGATCGTTGAAATTTCCGTTGCTTCAGAAGATAAAGAACTGTGTGACAAAAGTTTTCACCTTTTCATCCATGCTTTGGAGAAAAAAACAATTTCTTATAAAATTATCGTAAACTAATAAAAATAAACATTTAAAAAATATTGCCGATATAATTAAGCCAAGGATGGAGGATTACTATGGGTAAAATAAATTTTTTAATTATCGGGTTGGGGATCAGTATCATTATTTACTTAATATACCGTCATACTTTTTTAAAACAACCAAAAAAAAAGATGCCGCATAAACCCCATTTCACCCTTAAAATCGAATCTGAATAACATCTTTTCTCAGACGTAATGACGATCATAAAGTTTATTGCGTTCCTGGAGTGTATTAAACTCTCTTTTGAGCTGTTCCAAACGTTCAAGCCGTTGTTCGGTGGTAGGGTGAGTACGAAATAAATTCGCAAATGAAATATTCTTGCCGTCAAACGGGCTAATGATAAACATATGGGCATTTTCCGGCGTAGCCCCCTGCACTTCTCCTCTTAAATTATAATTTGAAAGTTTTATCAGAGCATCTTGGAGCCATTCGGGATGTCCGGTTAAGCGTGCCGCACCCTCATCCGCCATAAACTCGCGTGAACGGCTGATGGTCATCTGTATAATACTCGCCGCCAGCGGGAGAATGATCGCCATAGCGATCATTAATATCGGATTGCCATTGCGATTGTTTCGATTCCCGAACATTGCCCCGAACTGGAGCATATTGGCGATAAAAGCGACCGCTCCCGCAATCGTCGCCGCTATGGTAGCAATCAGAATATCGCGATGTCCTACATGGGAAAGCTCATGCGCCATAACCCCCTCGATTTCATCTTCATTCAACAGTTCCAGCAATCCGGTCGTAATCGCTACCGCGGCATGTTCAGGGTTACGCCCCGTCGCAAACGCATTGGGGATATGATCGTGGATAATATAGACTTTCGGCATCGGTAATGAGCCGCGTTCCGCCAGCCGCTCAACGACCCGATAGAGCATCGGTGCTTCGCGGGGATCGACTTCTTGAGCATTATAGTGTTTTAAAATCATCGTATCGGAGAAATAATAGGCATAAAAATTCATCCCTCCGGCAAAGAGCAATGCGAGTACCATTCCCCCCTCCCCGCCTAGATATCCTCCGATAAATACAAGCAGTACGCTAAGCGATCCGAGCAATAAAAAGGTTTTAATCTGTTCCATTCTTTTCTTCTCCCTGCAATAAATCTAAAATAGATTTTTTATGCATTTTACGGGCAAAATCAATCGCATTGAGTCCATACGCATCCCGTGCATGTACATCTACCCCAAGTTCCAATAGTTTTTTAATAACTTCCGTTCGACCGTAGCATACTGCCCCCATTAAAGGGGTGAATCCGCTTTGGCGTGTCGGATGGTTTACATCAAACCCGCTCGTAATCAATCGCTCGATCAAAGTAAGATTATTATAGGTGACCGCCACATCAAAGACACTCACCCCCTCATTATCAGTATGATTGACATCGGCTCCGCTCTCGATCAGCAAATCAATAATCTCTTGATCACAATGGTAACGCAGAGCAAAACAGATGACCGATTCTCCGTTTTCCTCCACCTCATTCGGATTTCCACCGCTTTTGAGATATTTTTTGATACCGAGATAATCATTTGCTTTTAATAATGTGATCCATTCTTCCATAAACATTCCAATAATAATTTATCGTAGTATAACACGCAACCTTCAACCCATCCATAGGCGATTGTGGTAAAATTCCCTATTAATTTTACACCAAGTGAGACAATATGGAAATTTTAGAGACCGAAGCGGCTTTCAAAACATGTGTTCAAGAAATTCAAAACTCTGCAGGATATAAAAATCCTCTTGCATTCGGTATTTGCCGTGTCGATTTCGGTCAACTCGATAGCAATAAAATCCTCCAAGCGACTTACCCGCATATCAACTGGAACGAAAACTTCGGCAGCGCGGCTATCTTTGTCAAAAGTGCTCAAGAGCAAGGGTTTAGCGTCGATTTTACTGCCGATGAAGTGATCATCCCCGTAACATTGAAATTTCTAGAGGGGTGCTTGAATGCATTTACTCCGTATGCCGATGAGGCGTTTGGTGATGCCCACAAAAATATCCAAGTGATCTCTGCATTGTACAATCAGATCAAAGAGCGCGGTATGCGCGAGGGTGAATTCCGTCTGGTGATCTTATTTAACGATGTGGCCTGCACGAGCGTTGAAGGTACGTACTTGAAACTCTATGCCCTTTCTACATCCAAAGCGGCTCTTCGTTCACTTAATCTTAACGGTGCGTTCGGTGCACTTCACAACGTTGCTTGGTCGGACGGACAGCCTATCGAACTTGAGTGGCTTCGCGAAAACGAAATCGAACTCAAATTTGCCAACGAATATCCGAAGATCGATTTCGTCGATAAATTCCCTCGCTATCTTCAACACATCATCCCTGCTAATAATACGCGTGTATTGGACGATTCAAAAGTTCGTTTCGGTGCGCAGCTTCATGCGGGAACAACCATCATGCCGGGTGCAAGCTATGTAAACTTCAATGCGGGAACGACCGGAGTCAGTATGGTTGAAGGACGCATTTCAAGCTCTGCCGTTGTCGGTGACGGCTCAGATGTAGGCGGAGGGGCATCGATCCTAGGAGTTCTCAGCGGAACGGACGGTATTCCTGTCACCATCGGGAAAAACACCCTTTTGGGAGCTAACTCGGTTACCGGTATCGCATTAGGAGACGGATGTATTGTCGATGCGGGAATCGCAGTATTAGCCGGAACCAAATTTGCGGTTGATCCGCAAGAATTGGCAAAAATACAAGAAGCCAACCCGAGTGCGATGCTGAACGGAAACAGTTTCAAAGGGAAAGATTTGGTCGGATTGAACGGCATCCATTATCGCCAAGACTCGACAACGGGACAGCTGCTTATACGCCGTTCGACACGTGAGGTCAAGCTAAACGCCGATTTGCACTGATCGGACTAATTTGATTTCCCTGCTATCTCTTAAGGTAGCCGGGATTATACTTTCTTTATCTGATATACAAGGAGCTTTAGATGATAAGCTCAAACGTCTCTTCTTTGATGTCTAATCAAGTCTATATGAATAATAATGCTCAGAATGTTGCGAATGTCAATACGGATGGTTATGTTCCTCGCCAAACGACAATAAGTGAAACGCAAAACGGTTCGACACAAGCCAATACCAAACAGGCTGATTCAAACGGAAGCGAAAGGTCCCAAACCGATTTATCCAAAGAGATGACGGATCAAATCAGCATTGAAAAAATTGCCGCTTCCAATGTACAAGCTATCCGTACACAAGACGAGATGCTCGGTTCACTCTTGGATATGAGAGGATAAAGGATTTAAAGCTGCTTTTTAGTGCTTGCTTTAGTATTGCGTGTCAATTTAAGAGGGGCATGTGTAAAAATATTCATGCTCTCCACACGGTTTAATAACTTCATAGTCGGATCGTAGTTGTCTAATTCAGCCCCAAGTTCCAGTGTACTGATAACGGCTCTGCCGATAATGTGTCTCCCCGTGTTCCCCTCATTATCAACGGTACGAACACCCCAAAAATTATGCATTACCAAGACATTGTCCTGATAGGTACCGATATACAGCAAGACATGCCCTTTTAGATAAATGATCGTCTCAAAAGGGACCCCTTTGGATTTGATCGCTGCTAGTTTCTCGTCATTAGAGAATTTAGCAAACGAAATCACCTCTCCTTTACGAGACTGTGCTGCAGAGTTTCGGGGAAGCCAAATGCCAAAAGGGGCAAACATATCTCGGATCATTGACGAACAATCACGTTCACCGTACATTCCGCCCCAGCCGTATGTATTTTTGAGTAATTGATTCCCTATCGTAATTAAATCATTTTTATTGATTTTACTGGCACCTAAATGTGCAGAGTGCTTCGGAATGGATACGACAGTAACGATATTGTTTCTATCGTACGTTTTAACCAAATAATTATCCCCCTCTTCACGTTCCAGAGGAAGAATCATTCCGATTCGCGTATAAGCGATAAAACGATTTTTAGCATCACGCATCGGAAAGTTGTCTTCAATAATAAAGACTTTATCAGACTTTTGAATGCTTGTAATCGTTTGATTGTCTACAATACTGATACCGTCAGATTTTACCCAGCCTGATGCGTTATTGGTAAATATATAGCTCCATGCTCCGTCTTTGGTGGTATGAGAAACAAAAATGGGCTCATTATAGTTCACACTGCTGTTTTGAAGCAGATCAAACGGATATCCGTCTCCCGCTTTTTCCGGATTTTTATAGAGAGGTTTATCGGTCGGGAGTGCACGTATATCCATCCATCTTAAAGTAACGGCTTTTTGGTTTAATGTCCCGTACGCATCAAAATTACTCTGATTTGATATCTCTTCAAACCAAGACGGAGCCACCGGTCTTAGATTGCTCCCGTATCCTCCCCTAAACGCACGAAGAGGCCATGAGGCATTTTCTCTTTTTTCCGGTGGAGCGCCATAGCTCCACGGGGCGTAATAACGGGCATCAAAGGCAGTTTGTGCCTCCAATAAATTATCTCTATCCACACCGTTTTGTTCCACATAAGGGGCTAACGATTGCTCAAAACGGTCTAAATCATTCACTTTCGGACCGAATTCAGGTAATTTAATGCCGATATCTTGGGGGAGCATACAACAAAACGGATCTTCTAAACCGCTTTGATTAACATCTGTTTTGGAAGGGGGCAACGATGATTTCGGTGTAGGAAGCAGATCAGGGGTATGTGTACTGCACCCTCCTAAAGCCATCAATAATATGCCGCTCATCCACATCGTTGTTTTCATTTGTATTTCCAATATTATTCTATTCCGCCGAACCGCCCGACCACTCTTCCAATCACTTCGACTTCATCCCGTCGTGCGACATAGGTCGGATAATCTTTATTATCCGAAATGATATCAAGTTTGCCATCAATTCGAACTTGTATTCTTTTGATAAACAACCCGTGTTCGGTACGAATCGTAAAAATTCCTCCACGACTAATATCGGTCTTTGAACGATTTATAAAAATGATATCGTTATAACTGAAAGAAGGTTCCATCGAATCCCCCGATACATTTATGGCTTCAATATGGCGCAGTTCTTTTTCACCGCCTAAAGAGAGTACAAAATTATCTTCAAGCATCAGAGGCTCATAATCCAATTCTTCATTATCGGCGCCTCCCCCTGCCGAGGCATTTACCGAAGAGAAATAACGTACCATGTAAAAGCGGTTTGTCGGTTCAATCAAACTCTCTGGAGATTGGTTATATAAAAGCCAGTTAATGGCGATAGAGCGTTTGGCACAAAAGTCGAGTAATTCCGTAAAGGGGATTTTGTTGCGCTTTTTCATCGTTGCAAAATTCATTTGCGAAATATCCAATAGTTCTGCTACATCTTTATCGAATACCTTTTTTTCCGGAAATTCGGAAGAGACGATATCTTTTATCGTCTCGACAATATCACTGAATGTTTTCATAGTGAAATCCTTTTCTATTATCGATAGTGTATTGTAGGAATTATGACATATATTTTACAATAATATGTCATTTTGAAATATTTTTAAAACGATGCATAAAATTATTTTACTATTTGCCTAATATCACTCAAGGAGTTGACAATGGCAATGGTTATTATTAAAGCTAACGGTTGGATGGAGAGACTAGAGGTCAAAATGGAGAAATGGGCCGAAAGATTGTTTTAATCTTCGTTCATATCTTTCTCACGGCGAGATATATGGTATCCGCGAAAAATATAGACGAGAAATAGAATGAACAGTACGGTCATTACCGTATCAAGTATTTGCATCATGGTTTACATCATCTTTCTGTAGGAATTAAAATTCTGTTTTATCGCTTCATAAAGGATGATTCCGCTGCTGATTGCCAGATTGAGACTGCGCCCCTCTTTCGTCATCGGAATCGTCATTGTCTGCTTCGGATAAGCTTCTAAAATTTCTGAGGGGATCCCGGCAGTCTCACTTCCGAAAAACAGATAATCCCCCTCTTGAAACTCATGCTCAAAATAAGGGATGTCCGTTTTGGTCGTAGCAAAGAAAAAACGCTCCTTGATCGGATGGGCATCCATAAATTCTTCTATACTTTCCCAGACATGCAAATCGATTTTATGCCAATAATCCAAACCGGCACGGCGTACCGCTTTTTCATCGATATCGAAACCGATCGGTTTGATAAGGTGGAGTGAAGAACCGGTATTAACGCAAAGCCGGCCGATTGCGCCGGTATTATTGGGAATTTGGGGATTAACTAAAATGATATGAAACATTTAAAAAATGATCGTTTTGTTTGCATGGACAAATATACGATCCTCCAGCGCCATCTTTAACGCTTTGGATAAAACGATTTTCTCCACATCGCGCCCCAGACGCTGCATCTCTTCCCATCCATAGGCATGATTGACATGAATGACATCCTGAGCGATAATCGGCCCCTCATCAAGATGATTATTCACAAAGTGCGCCGTGGCTCCGATAATTTTTACGCCGCGCTCATACGCTTGTTTATAAGGATTAGCTCCGATAAAAGCGGGAAGAAACGAGTGGTGGATGTTGATAATCTTGTCTTCGTACGTTTCAACAAACCGCGGAGTTAAAATCCTCATATATTTTGCCAAAACGATATAGTCGATTTCGCCTAATTCAGAAAGCTTTTGCAGAACACGCTGCTCATGCTCGTCCCGATCACACCCCTCATGAGATACCGTATAAAAAGGGATGTCAAATTTAGAGACCAACGGTTCAAGCAAATCATAGTTGGAAACGACACCGACGATGTGGCAGTCCAGCTCACCCGCTTCGTATCGTATTAGAATATCACCTAAAGCATGCGACTCTTTGGTCGCCATCAGAACAATCCGTTTTTTTCGGGGAGCAATCACTTCAAGATGGGTATTCTTCGGCAAAATTGCGCTTAGTTCGCTTTTGAGAATATCCGGTGCGATTTCACCCGCTACTTCGCTGCGCATGAAAAATTTATTGTGTGTTTTATCGACAAATTCGTTATTGGAAATAATATTAAGATTGCGGTGGAAAAAAATGCTGGATACTTTGTAGACCAGCCCTTTTTCATCATTGCAATGGATTAATATACGGTAATGTTCATTCATTTCTTATCCTCGGATTGAAAGCGGCTACGATTCTTTTATCGTATCAAGACGATTGTCGATGGTAGCTAAAAGATATTCAAAAAAGTTGAGTGTCAAATCTACTTTGGCTTCTATTTGCGTGTTATTCGGAGACTGAAATCCTTCAAAGAGAACAAGTAGCCGCTCCCGGATCCCCTCAAGCATCCGTGCTTCATCATCGCGAACGGCATGTACCGTTTCAATCACGGTTTGAATCGTCTCAATAATCGGCGGCTTAGGAACGGCCGTTTCTTCTACAGACTGAAGCGGTTTCTCTTCAATAATACGTTCAAGATGTTCGCTCTTCTCGGGTACGCTTGATAACTCTTCAATTTCGGCTAATGTAGATAATATGACATCTTTTAGTTCCATGCTTTCATCAACCACCTTTCAAATTGAATAAATTCAGCCTCTTCTTCCATCTGAATAAAAAAAGTCTTCATTTCATTATTGACCCCTAAAAACTTTTTTCGCATACCGGAGAGACGGCGAATCGCAATTTTTGCATCGGCATTAGAGGGATCTTTTTTCAAAATCTCTTTGTATATTTCAAGAGCATCTTCTTTGAGCCCTTGAAGCTCGTAAATATTGGCGAGGGTTAGAGTTTGCATTTGGCTGCGAAATTAGCGATGATGGATCCCATCTCGCTGGTTGAACAAACTTCTTTAGCGTCAAACCCCGCGATATCTTTGGTACGATATCCCTCAGCAAGAGCTTGTTTGATACCGTAATCGATACGGTCTGCCGCACGATTTTCGCCCAATGCGAAACGAAGCATCATCGAAGCGCTCGCAATGGTCGCGATCGGGTTGGCAATCCCCTGCCCTGCAATATCCGGCGCTGAACCGTGAATCGGCTCATACACACCGATTGAAGAACCTACCGATGCCGATGGAAGCAACCCGATAGAGCCTGATAGCATACTTGCTTCGTCACTGAGAATATCACCGAAAATATTTCCGGTCAAAATGACGTCGAATTGTTTCGGATCGCGGATCAGCTGCATCGCAGCATTGTCGACATACATGTGGCTGAGTTCGACTTCAGGATACTCTTTTGCGATCTCTTCAACCACTTCGCGCCATAACTGGCTGACGTCAAGAACGTTCGCTTTATCGACCGAACACACTTTTTTAGAGCGTTCCATCGCAATTTTGAACGCGACATGGGCGATACGCTCGATTTCGGGACGGGTATACACCATAGTGTTCCATCCCTTATTCTCATCACGTCCTTTCGGTTCTCCGAAATAAATCCCGCCGATCAGTTCACGTACAACCATCAAATCGACACCTTTGACGATTTCAGGTTTCAATGAGCTGGCATTGACAAGTTCATCATAAACGTTAGCCGGACGAAGATTGGCGAAAACACCCAATTCTTTACGGAAACGAAGCAATCCGCTCTCCGGTCGTTTTTCACGCGGAAGGGTGTCCCATTTTTGGCCTCCGATAGCTCCGAACAGTACCGCATTGCTGGATAATGAGATATCAATCGTCTCTTGAGGAAGCGGATCGCCCGTTACGTCGTAAGCACACCCTCCCATCAGGGCTTCTTGATAGTTAAACTCGATATTTTCGCACGCTGCAACCGCATCTAAAACTTTAACGGCTTCATCAATGATCTCAGGACCGATTCCGTCCCCTTTAATCAAGGCAATAGTGTAACTTTTCATCAATTATTTCTCCTGTGCGGCAATTTCGGCTTCTGCATAATTCATCAAACCGCCTGCGGCGATCAGTTCTTGCATAAACGGCGGGATGGGGATAAATTTGTAGACTTTCCCGTTGGTCGTATTGGTAATCGTCCCTGCATCCATGTCGATACTGACCGATTCTCCCTCTTTGATCTCTAAAGATTCGGGAAGTTCAAAAATCGGCAATCCCATGTTAAAAGCGTTACGGTAAAAAATACGGGCAAACGTCGGTGCGATAACCGCTGCTACACCTGCTGCTTTAAGTGCGATAGGAGCATGTTCGCGTGACGAGCCGCATCCGAAATTTTCATCGGCTACAATAATATCGCCCGGTATCATTTTGCTTACGAATGTCGGATCGGCATCTTCCATGACATGTTTGGCAAGCTCTTTCGGGTCTGAGGTGTTGAGATAACGGGCGGCAATAATCAAGTCTGTATCGATATCTTTACCGAAATTCCAAACTTTCCCTTCAATTTTTTGCATCAAAAATCCTATGGTACGTAAAATTGACTGGATTATAGCAAAGATGTGTTGAAAGAGTTTTAAAGCCTATTAAAAGGCTTTTATGTCTGTTGGTGCAAATTATGATGTTTTAAACTGCGCCAGTGACAAGCTTAAACTTTCTGCTCTTTTTGCCAAATGTTCAGCGGCGGCTGCAATCTCTTCTACGCTTCTGGCATTTGTCATTGATAATTTGTTGATAGTATCGATTCGCATGATTACATCTTTGGTTTTTGAATTACCGTTAGATGCATCTTCTGCCGTTTGGTTAGCTATTTTTGCTGCATCGGCAATGATATTGACTGTTTTATTCATTGTAGATTCTACTTCCTTGGAGCGTTTTCCTAACTCTTCAAGTTTTTTCGCACTTTTGGACATAGACTCCGTTGCATCAAGAATAGATTGAACAATGACAGATACGGTAGCATTGCTTTCGGTCAAACTTTGCTGAGTTCTCTCTGCCAGTTTTCTGACTTCATCGGCTACTACAGCAAAGCCTCTTCCATGTTCTCCGGCACGAGCCGCTTCAATTGCGGCATTCAGTGCCAATAAATTTGTTTGATCAGCAATATCCGTGATTACCGAAAGTACTGTTTTTACCTGTTCTGCTTCAGATGATAGTCTCTCTAACTGTCCTGACAGTTCCATCTGTTCAACAACAATAAGCTGCAATGCACCTGACACGGACAAGACATCTTTAGCAGCATCGGACACCTCGGATGAAGCTTCTCTTATTTCCTCTTCTGCTTTTTTGGACTCATCTTCACTATTGCTTAGCAATTCAGAAACATCATTTGAACTTTGTTTTGTCTCATCTACAACAATTGAAGTATCTTCAGTGCGTTTTCCTATCTGTAGACTTGTTGTAGATAATTCTTCGGCTACTGAAGCATTTTCCGTTGCCGATCTTTTTGCATCGTCTATTGCTTTGGCAAGATCGCCTAAAAGTTCATTAACATAGTCCATTGTTTCAGCAATTTCATCTTTAGTCCCGGTCACAATTTTTTTTGTTAAATCCTTACTGTTCTTAATCTCCTCACACCCTTTTTTTGCTGCTGAAATGGAAAAGTTTATAGACTTCAAAAGTAGTAAAAAAGTTCCGATAGAGAGTAGTACAATAAGAGCTATCGTTAGTTCTGAGAATACAGAGCTATCTCTTATATATTTAAGATTTCTTTTCTCTACACCTTCTTTAAAAATAGAAATTTTTTCTTCTATGATTTTGTATCTATCAGCAGACAAGAGTGTAAGGGCAGCTAGTCTTTTTCCATTTTCAGAAACAGAAAAAGCGTCACTATTGATCTCTTTTTTGTACTGTTTAATTAGCTTAACCCTCTCATCATTACTCTCCTTCCACTCTTTTATTAATACTAATATCTCTTTAATTTGAGTTTTTGCCATTTCTGCACGGGATTGTTTAAGAAGGGAATTTAAATTTTTGACAATTGACTCATACTCATGTTCATAGTTTTGTGCATATGTCTCATCAAACAAGAGCTGATAGCCTCTTAAATTCATCATAAGTTTTGCTTCTGAGGTTTCCAAACTTCCTATGTCGCCAACTCTTTTTATAGCTCTATCGGCATCGGCATTCCCTTTGAAAGTCAGATACGCAATGATTGAAAATCCTAAAATTAATAGCGTAAAAAAAAGCGTTAATTTACTCTTGATAGTTCCAAAACTCATGATATATCCTCCTACCATTTCACAATTGAAAACGATTATATTCCCTTTCTCTTTATGATTCCTTTTATTTAATACTCTGAAACAATAAAAAATTAGCTGGAATAATATAGTAAATGAGTTATAAACGAGTAAGATTACAGTAAAGTAGAATTTAAAAATCAGAAGCCATCATAATGGCACTGATTAGAAAGATTTATTAACGTTTCAAGCCGTTCGTTGTCGCCAGCATTTCATCACTGGTGGTAATTACTTTGGAATTTGCATCGTATGCGCGCTGACCGGTAATAAGATCCGTTAACTCGACGACTAATTGAACGTTTGAAAGTTCTACAAACCCCTGACGGATGTTTCCGATTCCGTTTTCACCCGGAGTCCCTTCGATCGGCTGACCCGAACTGTCGGTTTCAACAAAAAGGTTATCTCCCATCGCATGCAAACCGGCCGGGTTAATAAAACTGGTCAAAGAGATTTGCCCCACTTGGGTTGCTTGGGCCTGCCCCGATTGGGTAACGCTGACGATACCGTCGGTACCGATGCTGATATTGGTAGCATCTTCAGGGATAACGACTTCCGGAACCAGTTTATATCCGTCCGAGTTTACGATCGTTCCGTTTTCATCGATTTTAAAAGAACCGTTGCGGCTGTAGACTTCGGTTCCGTTCGGCAGTTCAAGTTTGAAAAAACCTTTTCCGGTAATCGCCAAATCAAGCGAATTATCCGTTTGTTTCAAACTCCCCTCGGTAAAGATTTTATTGATTGATGTAGGACGTACCCCAAGCCCCACTTCGATCCCCGTCGGTGATTTGGTCGTATCACTCGTGGACGTTCCGGCATAGGTCATGACTTTATACATCAAATCGGCAAATTCAGCACGGGATTTTTTATATCCCATGGTGTTAACGTTGGCAATATTATTGGCGGTGGTATCGATTTGGGTTTGCATAGAGAGCATCCCGGTAGAGCTGGTATAAAGCGATTGCATCATAGTCTTATTTCCTTATCTTATCGACGTGTTACCGCGAGTTTTTCAATCGCGTCTTTATTGAGATCATTCATTTGCGAATCCATCGCTTTTTGATACATCCCCACCAAACGGTTTGCTTCGACCAAAGCGATCATCTCATTGACGGCATTGACATTACTTTTTTCAATAAACCCCTGCATAACGCTTCCGCTCTCCGCCAACGGCGTAAGAGGATCAGCCGCTTCTGGCAAATAAAGGTTATTCCCCTCTTTCATAATGTTTCTGATATTTTGAGGTTCTACCACTAAAAGTCTTTTATTGGCAACCATCTGTGTCGTTCCCGGGACATTGGTTGAAAACTGACCGTTTTTATCGAGTGTGATTACACTGTCCTGCGGATTGAAAGTTATCGGTGTTTTATCAGCCGCAAGAACTTCGTGCCCTTGTTTATTGACCAGTTTCCCCTCATCATTCAAAGTGAATGAGCCGTCACGGGTAAGACGGATCCCCTGCGGTGTATTGACCGCAAAAAACTGACCCTCTTTGGAAAGGGCCAGGTCAAACGTGTTATCCGTCCGCTGCATCGCACCCAGACTTTGGTCGGTATACGCATCAGTGATTTGAGGAACGCGGGAAAGTGCACGATTAAAATATTGAGCCGCTGCCTCTGTTTGATTGGCGATCGGAAGCTCGCTTTGCGCTGTTTTATACAAACGTGCGAAGTCTCCCGTAATCAATTGATCTCTTTTATATCCAGCAGTATTGGCATTGGCAAGATTCGACGCAATCGTGTCCATACGATTAAACTGCGCTACCATCCCGCCTGTTGCCGCATAATATCCGGTCTGCATTCATCATCCTTGTGGAGTGTTACGGGTTAGTTAGCAACAAGTGTTCCACACTATGCAAATTTTAAAGACAATCATAAAATAACACTCTTTAAGAAAAATTTCGGTATAATCCAACTCTTTTTAACGTTAAGGGAGTCCTCCTCGTATGAGTGTCAAAGATCTAAATAAACATCTCGAAACCCTATTTTCCGAACATAAATCCAAAAATTGTCTCACGTATGAAACAATTGTCGATCCTTTTGACAAACAGCCTACCCTTGCACAAGCAAAAAACATCCTTAAATTGGCTCAGAAACATAAAATCTGCCTATTTACCTCTTCTGAACACGCCAAAATGCTCAATCAGCAAGAAGCCGCCGCGAAACGTGCCGCACAGCTGAAATACATCGAAGAGGCGAGCGGAGACGAGTTCGACATTCTTAAACAGCATGAACTCTTAGAGTGGTCGCGTTCTGATTCCCCTGTACGTATGTATCTTCGTGAAATGGGGCAAATCCCTCTTCTCACCAAAGAAGAAGAAGTTGAAATCTCCAAACGTATGGAGATGGGGGAAGGGATTATTATCGATGCGATCTGCTCGGTTCCCTACCTTATCGATTTCATCCTCGACTATAAAGATCCGTTGATCAATCGTGAACGTCGTGTCAAAGAACTTTTCAAAAGCTTTGAAGAAGAGAACGAAGATGACAGTGATGATGATAGCGATGACGAGGGCGATGATGAAGAATCAACTGAAAAAGCCCCGTCGGTAAAAGATAAAAAACGGGTTGAAAAAGTCGTAACCTCATTTAAAGCGCTGGAAAAAGCAAAAAAAGAGTGGGTAAAAGCGACGGAGAAGATGTTGGAAGAGCGTTCAATCGATGAGATGGATGCGGAATATGTATTATTTTTCCTAAACGTCAGCTTTAAGAAAAAAATGCTAAAAGAGGCATTGCTCGATCTCGGACCGACCTCTAAATTGATTAACGAACTTGTCCGCTCTATGGAGACGGCACTCCGCAGTGATGAGGGATTTGACCGCGAGTTAAAACGTCTTGAATACAAGCTTCCGCTCTTCAACGATCAGCTGAAAAAGAATCACACGCTGATTCTCAATAAAATCTGCGATCTGACCAAAGAAGAGATTGCGACTAAAGTTCCCGAAGCGACGATGGTCAGTACCTATATGGAGATCAAAAAACTGATCCAGACCAAAGAGGCTTCCAAAGGGGGCTTCAATATGGAGCCGGAAAAACTGGCCGATATTCTAGAACAGATCAAACGGGGTAAAAATATCTCCGAAGTCTCTAAAACACGGATGGCGAAATCGAATCTCCGTCTCGTTGTCTCTATCGCGAAGCGTTATACCAACCGCGGCCTCCCTTTCCTCGATTTGATCCAGGAAGGGAATATCGGGTTGATGAAAGCGGTCGATAAATTCGAATACCAAAAAGGGTATAAATTTTCGACCTATGCGACATGGTGGATCCGTCAGGCAATCAGCCGTGCGATTGCCGATCAGGCACGTACCATCCGTATCCCGATCCATATGATCGAGACGATCAACCGTATCAATAAGATTATGCGTAAACACCTCCAAGAACACGGAAAAGAGCCGGATGTCGAAACCATCGCCGAAGAGGTCGGTTTGTCGGTTGAGAAGGTTAAAAATGTTATCAAAATCACCAAAGAGCCGATTTCTCTTGAAGCTCCGATCGGAAATGAAGAAGACGGTCGTTTCGGTGATTTCATCGAAGATAAAATGTCCATCTCTCCAAGTGATGCTATTTTGAAAGACGATTTGAAAGTACAGATCGAAAGTGTTTTGGAACAACTCAATGAGCGTGAAAAAGCAGTTATCAAAATGCGTTTCGGAATCATGGATGACGAGAGTGACCGTACTCTTGAAGAGATCGGTAAAGAGCTGAACGTTACCCGTGAACGTGTTCGTCAAATCGAAAGCAGCGCGATCAAAAAACTGAAACACCCTAAAGTGGGTCGCAAACTTAAAAACTACATCGAGGACTGATGACGTTCGATCAGCAGTGGATTGAATACGATTTTAATCCGTTTATCCTTTTTAATTCCAGCGGGAAAATAGTATCGCTCAATACCGAGGCACAATACCTCCTCGGTGCGATAGACGCTTCTGCTATCTATAAAATAGCGACTACCTATGCCAATTCGTCGTTCGGATTCAAAACAACCTTTTTGGAACTCGAGTTCGGCCGGTTCAAATTTTTCGGAATTACGGTCGGTTACGAAGACGAAGAACAAATCGGCATCCGCCTCTATCAGCTCCCGTCATTCCAATTTACGGCACAAAAGCCTGACGGGCAGTTGGTTAATGTCTATACGCTGATTGATTTGTGCATCAGTTCAAATTCGATCGGTTCGTCCACTAAATATCTCAAAGAACTCGATCCGACCATCCCTGAAATCCGTCTTCACACCGAAATTTTTATCAAACTTCTCAATAAGATTTATATCTCTATGGGGAATAATGACAAGATATTGACCCGACTGTTTTTCCGTGTCGGTGAACATATCAAATTTGAAGGGGAAAAATATTCACTTTTTTCCATTGAGATATCTGCCGATTCAATTACCCGCAAATACCTGCCGGAGATTACCCATTTAGCAGAAGAGAATAATCTCTTTATCGATCACAAAGAGAACAAAATCACGATCAATGTTCCGATGATCGTGAAATAATTTCTGCCTCAAATGAGGCAAGCGTAGCTAACGGAATTAACTTCCGTTGGCGTTCTTAATAAATAGCTTTTTAGCAAGCAGGTATCCTACAGGTATTCCCGCCGCCAAACCGATTAAATACGGTAATACCGATAATGCATGGGTATTACTCAATGCGATAAACCCGAGCACCAGTACTGCATAGGGAATTAGGCGATAAACGGATACCATCGCTGAAGCATTTTGGGTCGTATTTTTGAGTACATTGCCTTTTTGGCGCGCTTTTTCTTCTTTGATCATCTGTTTGATATCGGTGATTTCCTGCTCCCGTTCCTCTTCGTACAGATCATACGGATCGTCCATCATATCGATAGCGTCTTTCGTATCACCTACATCGGCTTCACCGACACGGCTTTGGATCATGTTTCGATACGAATAGAGCGATCCCATAACGATCAGCATCGATGAGATCATCGCGACTAGAAAACTGCTCAACATCAATCTTCGTCCTCATCATCGTCTTTTTGAGATTGTCCCATATTATACCGGGGATCTTTAGCCAGCTTTTCGAACTCTTTGTACTGTTTGCTGTAGGCTTTGTAGACATTCATGATCGCAGCGGCAATACCGATGGCGACACCGACCCATAGAAGCCATGTAATGCCGGTTAGCTTTTTAAGCCCCAATCCGATAGCCACACCGATCAATACGGCAACGACCATCGAGATACCGAGGGATAGGGTCTCAGCCCCTTCGATAATCGGTTTTAAGCGGGGTTTTTCTTGCGTATTTTCTTCCATTACAGTTCTCCGAAGATTTTATTTGCTGCATCGATCGTCTCTTCGATCATCGCATCGGTTGTTGCGGTAGAGATAAAGCCTGTCTCAAACTGCGAGCAAGCGAAATAAAATCCCGCGTCGAGCATTGCCGCATGAAAACGGGCAAACCGAGCCGTATCGCTTTTCAATGCCTCTGCAAAATTGGTTACAGACTCACCGCTGAAGAAAAATCCGAACATCGAACCGCGTACATCCGTTTGCAAGCCGATATTGTGTTTCGCTGCCGCATCGGCAAAACCGCTCATCAAACGCTTTGCCCGCTCTTCGAGGACATTAAAAATCCGTGCATTGGTTTTAAGCTTATTGATTGACGCCAATCCCGCCGCCATCGCTACCGGATTACCGCTGAGGGTTCCCGCCTGATACACGCCCCCCTCTGGTGAGAGATGCGCCATAATCTCACGACGTCCGCCGAACGCACCGACCGGCATACCGCCGCCGATCACTTTACCCAAAGTCACAAGGTCAGGTTTGGTTCCCGTAATGCTCTCAGCACCGTGCAGACACGCACGAAATCCGCTCATCACTTCATCAAAAATCAGCAATGCACCGTATTGATCACACACTGCGCGCAGTTCGGCAAGAAAATCTTTGGTCGCGGGAACAAGTCCCATATTTCCGGCAATCGGTTCGATAATGACACAGGCGATCCCCGGGCTGTCTTGGAAGCATTTTTTGACACTTTCGATATTGTTGTATTCAGCCAATAACGTGTGTTTGGTAAAATCGGCAGGAACCCCCGGTGAACTCGGTGTTCCGAACGTCACGGCACCTGAACCCGCTTGGACGAGAAGCGCATCGCTGTGCCCGTGGTAGCATCCGGTGAATTTAACAATATCATCACGCCCCGTAAACCCGCGTGCAAGACGGATAGCGCTCATAACCGCTTCGGTTCCGCTGCTGACAAAACGGATTTTTTCAATCGAATCGTAAATCGAGATAATAAGCTCTGCAAGTTCGGACTCCGCTTCGGTCGGCGCACCGAAACTCAAACCGTGCTTAACCGCTTCGATCACCGCATTTTCGATGCTCTCATCACGATGTCCGAAGATCAACGGTCCCCAGCTTTGGACATAATCGACATAACGGTTTTCATCAATGTCGATCAGATAACCGCCCTCTCCGCGTGCGATAAAACGGGGAATTCCGCCGACGCTTTTAAACGCGCGAACCGGTGAATTTACACCGCCCGGAATAAGTTTCTGGGCCTTTTCGAAAGCTGTTTGAGAGTGTTCGATGCTCATAAAATATCCTGCATAATTGTTTTCAGTATTATAGAATGTTAATGCTTTGGAGTTGCCTATAAACCTAATGTACGGTAAAATAACGAAAAAACGTAAGGCTTTTTATGCAATTTAACGTCGATGCCACGTGTGGCAAAGCAAGAGCGTGTACCATTACTACGGCACACTCTACGATCCAAACTCCCATTTTTATGCCCGTAGGAACGGTAGGATCGGTTAAAGCGCTCGATATGGCTGATATGACAGAGCTTTTGGACACCCAAATCATTCTTGCCAACACGTACCACATGTATTTACGCCCCGGAGACGAAACCGTCGCCAAACTGGGGGGATTACACGGATATACAACCTATCCGAACAGCTTTTTGACAGATAGCGGCGGATTTCAGGCATTCAGTCTCAGCGATATTTCCAAACCGACTGAATCAGGAATTGAATTTAGAAGCCATATCGACGGCAGTAAACATTTTTTTACCCCTGAAAAAGTAATCGATATTCAAAATAATCTGAACAGCGATATTATGATGATTCTGGACGATCTCGTGGCACTGCCCGCTACGCAGGAACGGATCAAAACCTCGATTCAGCGAACGACCCAGTGGGCACAGCAATCGATCGATTATCACCGCAATAACCAGAGTAAAGGGATCGGAATCAATCAAAATATCTTCGCGATCATCCAGGGGGGAACCGATTTTAATTTCCGTACCCAATCGGCTGAAGAACTCTGTGCAATGGATTATGACGGATTTGCTATCGGAGGATTATCGGTCGGAGAATCCAATAACCTCATGTACGATACGGTAGAGCACACGACACCGCTGATGCCCGCCGACAAACCGCGCTATCTGATGGGAGTCGGAACACCCGAAGATTTAGTTGAAAATATCGAGCGGGGCGTCGATATGTTCGACTGTGTCATGCCGACCCGAAATGCCCGTAACGGAACGCTTTTCACTACTTTCGGAAAAGTAAACATTAAAGGTGCCGTCTACAAATACGATGCTCAGCCGATCGATCCCGATTGTCAGTGCTATACCTGCCGCCGATACAGCCGTGCCTATCTGCATCATCTTTTCCGCTCACGCGAGATTACCTATTTCCGTCTCGCATCGCTCCATAATCTTCACTACTATCTGTGGCTGGTTCGCCAGGCACGCGAAGCAATCTTGGCAGGTCAATTTATAGAATTCAAAAAGGATTTTTATGCACGTCGACAAGGCTAAAATGACCCTTGGGGTCAATATTGACCATATTGCCGTCCTACGGGAAGCGCGTAAAATTAACGACCCCGATCCTCTGATGGCACTGGCGATATGCGCGCAAAGCGGCGCGGACCAAATCACGATCCATTTGCGCGAAGACCGCCGTCATATTCATGACGAAGATGCACGCCGCATTATTGCGTCGTCCCCTCTTCCCGTCAATCTGGAGTGTGCGATTGAGCCTTCTATCATCGATATCGTCTGTTCGCTTCGTCCCCATCGCGCGACCCTTGTCCCCGAAAAACGTCAAGAGGTAACGACCGAGGGGGGATTGGACGTGAAGGGAAACTATGATGCAATACTCAATGCAATCAAAAAATTGCATGAACACGAGATTGAGGTTTCCCTCTTTATCGATCCGACCCGTGAAGCGATTGAAGCTTCCGAACAGCTTGGTGTCGAATGGGTAGAACTCCATACCGGAAGCTATGCCAATCTATACGCGATGCGCCACAGTGCCCTGCCTCATTCTCACCACAGTATCGAAATCCTGAACCTCTCACGACGTGAGTTGGACTCTCAATTGGAGAGCGCATATGGCGCCATTGTCGATGCGGCAAATTATGCCCGATCACTCGGATTAAAAGTAGCCGCAGGACATGGTTTGAATTACCAAAATGTCGCCCATATCGTTACCATCGATACCATCGAAGAGCTCAATATCGGACAAAGCATCATAGCCCGCTCCGTATTTACAGGGCTCTCATCCGCCGTGAAAGATATGAAAGCATTATGTCAGCGCTGAAACGCATTGCTATCAGCGTCGGTGATCTAAACGGCGTAGGATTTGAGATAATACTAAAAGCCCATAATCAGATTAAACAATTCTGTGATCCGCTTTATTGTATCAACTACACTATGGCCCATCAGGCGGCACATTTATTGCATACTCAAATTCCCAATGACTTTCATATGTATAAAGTTTTGGGAGAATTCACCATTGAACCTGGAAAAGTATCGGCTTCAAGCGGACAATACAGCTATGATTCTTTTATCGCAGCGGCAGAACTGGCCAAATCTAAATCCGTTGATGCTATCGTCACCCTCCCCATCCACAAAGAAGCATGGATGAAGGCGGGAATCGAATATGTGGGCCACACCGATGCATTGCGTGATCTTTTCGGCTGTAATGCGATTATGATGCTCGGATGCGAAAAACTCTACGTTGCACTTTATACTGAACATATTCCGTTACGTGAAGTGGTTTCCCATATTCAGATCGATCCGTTAGTAGCCTTTTTACTCCAACTTTTTTCTGAGACGGTGCATGAACCTATCGCCGTTTTAGGAGTTAACCCCCATGCGGGAGATCACGGTGTACTTGGAGGTGAAGAAGAGATCATCACCGCAGCAATTCAAAAAGCCAATATGCAGCTAGGTCGTGAAGTTTTTGTGGGTCCTGTCGTTCCCGATATCGCATTTACGCCCCGTTTTCGCCAAAACTATTCGATGATTGCGGCGATGTATCACGATCAAGGACTTGCTCCGCTCAAAGCGCTCTATTTTGATGAAAGTATCAATGTCTCTTTAGGATTACCGATCATCCGAACCTCTGTCGACCACGGTACAGCATTTGATATCGCTTACACAAGCAAAGCTTCCCTGTCAAGTTATATCAATGCCGTTTCTTCAGCGTTAGACTTTATTCAGATAAAGCGTGGTGAGTCATGAATCCCCGAATTATTTTAGATATTGTTACTATTTTAGAAGAGCATCTGCCCAAGCATCTTTATGCCCTCGACTTTACAACGGAACAATACAAAAATATTCTCAAAAAACTGACGATTGAAAATGATGAAGAGCTTTTTGATGAAAAAAAAGGATCCATTCGAAAAGCACTGATAAAGTATTTTTCCAAAAGTTATCAGGAGATCGAAGTACAGGTTACTTTTGCCTCATTCGCCCTCAAGAAACATTTTACAGACCCGTCAAAATCTGAAGCGTATGATCGGATGCTTCATCAAAACACTGTTATGATCCTCGATATATTAGAACGAAAAGCCGATTTTTCACCGATCCCCTATCTGGTTTCGATCCCGGAAAAAATACGTGAAGACATATTAGAGAATTTCCTGAAATTTAATAACGATATAGATATGGCCCGAAAAGTGACACGGCAACAGATTGAACAGATATTTAATCTCGACATGCGCGACATCGTCTTTTTTTTACGAGGACGTATCACAATACGCCATTACACACCGCCTAGAAAATTTGCGGAAGGTGCGGACAAACGCTTTGCCGGTGAATCGATTGAAGATATGGAAGCTATGTACAATGCCTATTTTCCGGAAGGTGCATGGAGCAATATCGAACCGATTTTAGGAGAAGTCCTTGCTGAAAAACTAAATTTTTCCCTTATTGACAATATCACCTTTACCCGAACATTTATCCCCGTATTTCGTTCTATGATCGAAATCATATTACTTGAAATCATAAAACCGGAAGATAGAAACAAAGTCGAGGGATTCAGCGGATATGTACTTCGGCAGTATTTTCACCAGATTCTCCTCTATACGGCAAAAAACCTTTTACAATATGTCGAGAATCGGGATAAAAATGCCGAAGCGTTTATCAAATATTTCGCTGATGAAGTTGTTATTGATGTCAACGGTAACAAAGTTCAAAAATATGCCATTACCGATTCCAAACAGCAAAAATGGAATTTTAGTGCCGTCATCTCCATCATGATGCAGTATAAACAGGTCAAACTGAAAATCATCTCCCAAAGAGAAACGATACAAATTGCGGAAAATGAATTCAATGACTGTCAGAATGAAGTCAGTATTGAAAAAAGTAATAAAGACGTTGTCGCCGAGAAACTAGCCGATCTGCAAGAAACCCTGGCGGAAAATGATGCAGCCGTCTTACGGCTCAAAAACCAAATCGGAACAACACCTGAAGAAAAAGTATCCTTAAAATCACAGATCAACAGACTTAATTATCACCAAACAGAACTTTTGGATCTGAAAAAAAAGACCGTAAACCAAATTGAACTCTGTAAAAATAAAATCGCCAATAAAATCAGTGAACTTACGCGACGACAACGAAAGTTGGATTATGAAAAAAAATCACTGCAGACGTATTTGGAACAAATGGCTGCTATATTAGAGACATACGAAAACATTGCACAAGCGTTAGCGACCGTTTTGACAAAACGATAATCTTCATTTCCGCACAGCACATTAAGATTTTGATGTCAATAAGCTGGAATGAACATTGCTATCAGATAATCAACTACCTCGAATGGGATTGATTATGCAGATTTTAATGGGTCCGCAACATACGCTTATCTATGTTGACGAATCGAAAATGAGCACTTATAATCTTTTTCACTTTATAGAAAATCAGTTTTCATCCTATCATATTCATAAAAACCATCTTCTACTCCATTATTCGCAGGAAAATCATTATAAACATATTTTTTTGATCAAATGGCTCTACTCGATTCACAGAAAAACGCATAATAAAGATATCTTGCATTTTAAAGAGGTCCTTGTGAACCGAATCGAAAAGCCTGTTAAAATCATCACTAAAAATGAGATTAAGAGAATCAATACTATTGTTGTAGAAATTTTGAATGACAAAATCAGATTTCAGCTTCTTGAAAAAAATGACACATTATTCAAGGGATTGATTTACCGGCTAACGGCAGAAATTGAAAAGATATCCTACAAAAATAATTTTTTTGAAATCGCCCTCCGTACGGACGGCATTAAGCATACAATCAATGCTCTTTTAAATCAGAAACAAATTGACAATAGCCAGGTTATCTTTCAATGTGATAAAAGTCACTTGGATCGTTTTTTTGAAAGCAAACAAGAAAATGATCTATTGCTGGATGCATTAAAACTTTTAAATTCTCATCAGGATGAACATTTTGACGTGATAAAAGCACGTTATAAAAAACTTTTGATTCAATTTCATCCTGATAACGTCTATACTGACGGTTTTGAAAAAGTAAAAGAATATACAGATAAATTTCAAACATTACAACATTCCTATGAACTTATTAAAAGTTATTATCGGTAAGAATTAACGTATTTAGTTATTTTACGCACACTATTTTTCTCTTTTCAAAATGTCAAAAAAGAGTTCAAACTTAAAGACGAATATAATTTCCATTTAATCTAATTTAGATTAAGATGCATTAAATGTAAGGAGAATCTATGGCTAATGTTCTAATTGTGGACGATTCAAGTTTGATCAGGAGTGTCGCCACATCTGCTATTAAAGAGGCGGGTCACAATCCGGTAGTAGCAACAAACGGTCAAGAAGGTTTAATGATGTTAGAGCAGCAGCACATCGATATCGTTTTTTCGGATGTAAACATGCCGATTATGGGCGGTCTAGATATGGTAGAAAATATTAAAGCCAATCCAAATTACAAATTTATCCCGGTAATAATGCTCACTACAGAAAGCAACCCTCTGCTAAAAGAGAGAGGAAAAGCGCTTGGGGTTAAGGCTTGGATGCTCAAACCTTTCAATAAAGAGAAGTTCTTTATGGTTCTTCAAAAACTAATCTAGCCAAAGTAAAAACATGTATAAACTTGAATTTGAAAAACTAACGATTTACGAAGTCGAATCAGTGCATAAAGGTTTATTAGAGTGGTGTGAGAAAGGTGAAAAGGAATTAATACTCGATTTGGGCAATGTCGCCACAATAGACATTGCGGCGATACAACTTCTTATTGCGGCACAAAAAACATGTGAAAAAAAATCAACTGAATTCAGATTGAAAAATTTATCTTCCGAAGTACAGAATTCAATGCACATTGCCGGCTGCGATACTCTCTTTAAAGGTTCTCTAAATGACTGAAGAACTCAAACTCTTTTTAGAAGACAGCGACGAACAGCTCAATTTCATGGAGAGCGCTTTAATCAATATGCAAGATCAAGGGGTCAATGAAGAGGATATCGGTGCTTTGTTTAGAGCTATGCATACGATCAAAGGAACAGCCGGTATGTTTAGCTTTGACGATGTCGTCAGTTTCGCACACATTGCCGAAAATTTATTATCGGAAGTACGCGCACAGAAAGTAGAGTTGACTCCCGAACTTATCAGTCTGTTTTTGTTGTGCAAAGATCATACGGAATCTCTGATAAGCGCATCGATAGATCAAAAACCGATTGACGATGAGATAAGAGAGACCAACGATCGTTTAGTAGCCCAGCTTCTAAAATTTACACCCGGAAGTCACGAAAATAGCACGGATTGCTCTCTTTTCACCGAAACAGCCGCCTCTTCGAAAGAAGTATCTCCATTATCGGATGAAGTTTCGGAAGAAACGCTCTGGCACATTAGCCTTGGTCTAAAAGCAGACTTTTTCAGTACCGGGATGGATGTTTTAAATTTAATCGCTTTTCTGAACAGATTGGGGAAAATTACCAAAAAAGCCATCGTTACCGACCATGTTCCGACATTAGAACAGTATAACCCTATCGAAGCCTATATCGGATTTGAGTTGCAGCTTTCTTCAAAAAGCAGTGCCGTAGAGATTGAAGAGGTATTTGAATTTGTAGTGGATGATATTGACCTTGTCATTTTCGAAGCAGATGATAAGCAAAAACTTCTCAATTGGATCGACACGTTAGAAGAGAAACAAAGCAAGGTGAAGTTCCTCATTTCAAACGGGTTTTTTACAAAAGCAAATTTTGTCACTGAAGAAGAGGCTCCGGTCATACAAAGCTCGGTCAAAAGCATCGAAACACGAGACGAAAACAAAGGTATGCAAGAAGAAGCCAAATCAGCTAAAAAAGAGCAGCATAAAAGTTTTTCACTGCGGGTTGAGTCCAGTAAAATTGATCAGTTGATCAATCAAATGTCCGAAATGGTTATTGCCAATGCCAAAATAGCTCAACGGGCAGATATACTCGATGACGCTGAATTAAGCGAATCCAGTACCATTATGAGCGATATGCTCGAATCAGTACGATCCAGTGTCATGAACATCAGAATGGTTCAAGTCGGAGACAGTTTTACTAAATTCAGAAGAATAGTCAATGATGCCGCTAAAAAACTGGGCAAAGAGATCGAATTTATCATCAACGGCGGAGAGACCGAACTCGACAAAACGGTGGTAGAAAAAATTTCAGACCCGTTGATGCATATGCTGAGAAATTCTATTGACCACGGTATCGAAACCCCTCAAGAGAGGATCGCGGCAGGCAAACCTGAAAAAGGGACCGTAACCCTCAGTGCCTATCCCGATGCCGGGACGATCGTCATTAAAATCGTCGATGACGGTAAAGGGCTCGATAAAGATAAAATTTTGGAAAAGGCGATTGCACAAGGAATCGTCAATAAAAATCAAACGTTGACAAATAAAGAGATTTTTGCCCTTATTTTTGCGGCTGGCTTATCAACAGCCGACCAAGTTTCAGATATCTCCGGCCGGGGTGTCGGCATGGATGTGGTCAAACGAAATATCGAAGAGCTAAGAGGAACGGTTGAAATTGATTCCAAAGAAGGAGAAGGCTCAACATTTACCATTCGCTTACCGTTAACGCTCGCTATTATCGATGGATTTTTGGTTCAGTCCGGAGATACCAAATACATTATCCCTTTAGAAATGATTCAAGAGTGTATCGAACTCAGTCCGGCATACAAAGAACATATGAAAGGGAATCATTTTATTAATTTAAGAGATTCCATCTTACCGCTTTTGGATATACGCACCTATTTCAACGAGGGAGAGAGCAAAAGTGCACGTGAAAATGTTGTTGTGCTCCGGTACGGAGATTACAAAATGGGACTTCAAGTGGATGAACTGTACGGTGAATTTCAAACGGTCATTAAGCCGTTGGGGGATGTATTCGTAAATGTCGCGGGTATCAGCGGCGGAACTATTTTAGGGAGTGGGGAAATCGCACTCATCTTTGATGTTCCGAAGTTGATAGAACAAAAAATGAGACAAATCAATTAAAAAAAGGAAAGAAAATGAACAACCTAAATCTAGACTTGACAGAGTTCGGTATCACTGAAGCTGATGTTGCAAGGTATATCCGCTTAGGTCTTGAATGTGAGAAAAATCTCTCAACGTTAAATAAAGATTCATTCACCGTTTTAAATGAAATTTCCGCCGGTGCCTTAACCACCAGACTCGATATATCACGTTATGAAGGTGTATACAAAGAGGTAGCTCAATCTGTCAATAGCATGGCGGATGTTTACACAGGATTTATGGACCGGTTGCCGATTCCGGCTGTCGCTTTTGATAAAAACTTTACCATCAAATGGGCGAATGCCCTGTCTGAAACGATTACCAGAAGCGCGAAAGGGGGAATGGTAGGGACAAAATGTTACAACCAATTTCATGCCGACGATTGTAATACACCATCATGTGCATGTGATATGGCTATGAGAACGGACAAAATGTGCGATCACGAGTGCCAAGCCAAGCCGGTCGGTCTAACCAAAACGTTAGACATCAAATATTTCGGTTCACCTCTAAAAGATACAAACGGCACCATTGTCGGCTCTTTCGAATACATCTTGGATCAAACTGATGCCCAAGAGAAAACAAGAGAAATCGATAAAATCATGTCTTATACCAATAATGAGATCAAAGAATTACAAACTATTTTGGACAATGTGGCGAAAGGGGAACTCAATACCTACTACGTTCCAATTCCGACACAAGATGCCGATTTGCTCGAAGCCAACAAAACATTTAGTGCATTAGCCGTTTTCACAACGCATACCATCGATAATCTCAAAAGCATGATTTCTAATTTTGAAACTGCCAGTGCAGCTGTAACTGTCGGTGAACTATCAACACGAGTGGATGGCAAAGGACTAGAAGGCGGATACCAAACCATTATAACTGCCGTCAATAATCTCCTCCATGATGTTGAAGTGGCCTTCAAAGAGGTTAACGGCGGTATGGAACGTCTGGTTACAGGGAACTTTATCGATAAAATCACGAATGAATACAAAGGGGACTACAACGTCACCAAAACAGCAATCAACAACGTTGCCTCTAAAATGGAACTGATGCTTTCAAATTTCGAAGAAGCGTCCGCAGGGGTAAAAGCCGGTATCTTAACATCACGCGTCAAATCAGAATCGCTTGAAGGCGGATACTCTGCCATTATCGGTGCCGTCAATAACTTCATCAGCGATGTTGAAGGGGCATTCCAAGAGGTCAACACGAGTATGGAGCGCCTTGTAGCGGGTAACTTCGTTGATAAAATCACCAAAGAGTACAAAGGGGATTACGGCGTCAGTAAAAATGCAATCAACAACGTTGCCTCTAAAATGGAGCTGATGCTCTCGAACTTCGAAGAAGCGTCTGCAGAGGTCAAAGCGGGTAATCTCAAAGCACGGGTCAAATCGGAGACATTGCCGGGTGGGTATACTTCGATCATTATGGCGGTCAATAACTTCATCGCGGATGTAGACGGAGCGTTCCAAGAGGTCAACACGAGTATGGAGCGTCTCGTTGCCGGTAATTTCACCGACAAAATCACCAAAGAATACAAAGGGGATTACGGCGTCAGTAAAAATGCAATCAACAACGTTGCCTCTAAAATGGAACTCATGCTCTCGAACTTCGAAGAAGCAGCTGCCGGGGTTCAAGCAGGTATCTTGACCTCACGGGTTAAATCCGAATCACTTGAAGGAGGATATTCGGCCATCATCGGAGCGGTCAATAAATTCATCGGAGATGTCGAAGTCGCGTTTAAAGAAGTCAATGGCGGTATGGAGCGTCTAGTAGCGGGGAACTTCATCGATAAGATTACTAACGAATACAGAGGGGATTACAACGTCACCAAAACGGCAATCAATAACGTCGCGGCGACGATGGAGTTGATGCTCAAAAACTTCGAAGAAGCGGGAGCGGCTGTTGCCGTCGGTGATCTCAAAACTCAGGTCAAAAAAGAGAACTTGATCGGCGGATACCTCACGATCATCAATGCCGTCAATAGTCTCCTCAAAGACGTTGACGGTGGATTTTCGGAAGTCATTAGTGCATTGAAAGAATTGGAAGGCGGAAACCTCACGTACCGTATTACCAAAGAGTACAAAGGAGATTACGATACCGTCAAACAAACGGCGAACAATCTAGCCACCCAGCTCGAAACAATGGTCGGACAGATCAACGGGGCGGCGTATGAGATCACAAGCGCTTCAGGCGGAGTCAGTGCTTCATCCCAATCTCTTTCAGCCGGGGCAACGCAGCAGGCATCTTCGTTGGAAGAGACAAGTGCGGCATTGGAAGAGATGAGTGCAAGCATCAGCGAATCGGCTAAAAATGCCCAGCAAACCAACCAATTGGCTGAAGAAGCAGCCTCCATGGCAATCGAAGGGGGAGACGCCGTCGTCAAAACCGTACAAGCGATGCAGAGCATCAGCGAAAAAATCGGCATCATCGAAGACATCGTTTATCAAACAAACCTCCTTGCCCTCAATGCAGCGATCGAAGCGGCACGTGCCGGCGAACACGGTAAAGGTTTTGCCGTCGTTGCCGCAGAGGTTCGAAAATTGGCAAAACGCTCGCAGGTTGCGGCGCAAGAGATTTCTCAGACGGCGAGTGAAAGCGTCAAAGTAAGTCAACGTGCCGGATCATTGATCAGCGACGTGGTTCCAAAAATTCAAAATACGGCCAAACTGGTCAAAGATATCGCAAATGCGGCAAAAGAGCAGGATGTCGGTATCGGGCAAATTAATAGTGCAATGACGCAGCTAGACCAAGTTACACAGACCAATGCGGCATCATCACAAGAGATGGCAAGCGCGGCGGTAGAGCTCAATGAACAAGCGAATAGTTTGATTCAAATGATGCAGTTTTTCAAAATTTCAAATACCGGAAAGGCTAACGTAACCAATTCTTTAGCTAGAGCTTCAGCAGCTTCACGTCCGGCAGCTATTGCAGGGAATCAGAGCGGTTTAGATCTAAGAAATTTTGATCGCTATTAAGGATTATCATGAATCATGAAGATGCACAAGAAGCCGAAATCGACCAAGATGACCAATACCTCCTGTTTTATGTGGGAGGGGACATTTATGCGATCAGAGCTCTAAGCACAAGTGAGATAGTTGAATATTCGACCATAACAAAAGTTCCGCTGATGCCCTCTTTCGTAAAAGGGGTAACGAATATCCGCGGGAATATCGTCCCCGTTATCGATATGCTCGATCGCTTTAATCTCGGAAAAACTGAGGTCAATAACAAAACGTCGATCATCGTCGTCAATTACAAAAAAAATGACGAAACGACGATACAGCTCGGAATTATCATCGATGAAGTGTACGAAGTTGATGATATCGATAACGACCTCATCCAAGATACACCGGGATTTGGAACTAAAATAGATAAAAAATTCATATCTCGAATGGGTAAATATCAAGGCGATTACATTGCGATATTAGATACGCAAGCTATTTTAAATATCCAAGAATTATCAAGAGTAGTAAAATAAAGGGGCGTTATGACAAGTTATAATACCGATGAGCTGGAAGACATTACGAAAATGGGGCTAACCGATATTGATGAAGATGAAGACGAATTAGATATTATAAAACTCGTCAGTACTAATGCCAACGATACCAGTCAATACCTTATTTTTGTTGGAAGTAATGACCAATACTACGCTAAAAATGTATCTAAAATTGAAGAACTTCTCGTTTACAGCGATTTAAAAATAGCTAGAAATCCTGATGAGGGAGGACTCATTATCGGAACAGCCGATATTCGCGGCAATATGACGACCATTGTCAATTTTGACCGCTGGTTCGGGAATAAAGTATTGGATGACAGCGAATATGAATTGGTGATCCTAGCCCACTACGGCGGGCATAAAATGGGGATCGTTGTCAAAAAAGTCGAATATATTGTCAATATCCCTGCCGAAACAATGATCGATAACTCCGAAAATAATGAAAAAACTTCCTTCATAACAAAAATACTTATTTCAGGCAAAGAGGAACTGTGCAGTATTTTTGACAGCGACAAATTACTTTTGGATGTTTTTGACAAAATCGATACAGAAAGCCATTCGCATTTCCAAGAGTTGAAGTCTATCGACAAAACCCATAAAAAAGTTATTTTTGCCGACGACAGTCGTTTCATTCGAAAAATGGTTCTCGAACTTTTCCATACACTAAATGTAAATTATGTAATGTATACCAACGGAAAAGAGCTTATAGACGGGATCAAAAATATTCCGGCCGATGAAATAGGCCTTTTTATAACCGATTTGGAGATGCCGGTGATGGGCGGTAGAGAAGTCATGAAGTTTATAAGAGATAATAAGCGTTATGACCCTATCAAGATTATCGTCCACACCAATATGTCCAATGACAGTATGAAAGAAAATCTCGCGACAGCCGGTGCCGATAAAATAATCGGAAAAGTAAATATGCTTAAGCTTGGTGAAGCAATCCATGAATTGATCATCTAAGGCAATATGTGTCTATACCGATATTAGAAGATGCAGAGTTTCGAACTTTCCAAAAAATTTTTTTTCAAGAAGCCGGAATCGACTTAAATGATAAAAAGAAATTATTAGTACAAAGTAGGTTGCTAAAACAGCTGCTTAAATACAAATTTGAAACCTATACCGAATATCTCCGTTTAGTACAGATCAATCAACTCGAAAAAGTGGAAATGATTAATCTTTTAACCACCAACGAAACCTACTTCTTTAGAGAAATGGAACATTTCGAGTTTTTACAAAAAGAGCTGATTCCCACCTATCCGATCCATACAAAATTTCGTATCTGGAGCGCAGCCACGTCCGTCGGTGCGGAAGCATACAGCGCCGCTATGCTTTTGGACACGATGCTAGATAAAAACAAATGGGAGATAATCGGAACGGACATCAATTCCGATGTGATTCAAAAAGCAAGAGTAGGTCTCTATCCTGAAAGCTGGGTTGAAAAAATCCCCGCCTATCTACGTAAAAACTACTGCCTAAAGGGAAAAGGGATTAACGAGGGTAAATTTTTAATTGACCGCTGCTTAATTCCGAATATGCGATTTGAAGAAGGCAATTTGCTCAATATCCCCAGTGATTTCGGACAATTTGATTTGATTTTTTTGCGCAACGTATTAATATACTTTAATGACGCGACAAGACAAAAAGTTGTGGATGGTGTTATGAACCATCTTCTGCCCGGCGGGTATTTTTTTATTTCTCATACTGAAAATTTAAATATGATAAATACAAATGGACTTGAACGGATTAAAACTGCCATATATCGCAAACAAGGATAACACGAATGAAAAATAAAAATATAAAAATTGCTGTAGTTTCAAGTAAAGGGGGAGTGGGAAAAAGCACCGTTTCAATGCAGCTGATCGCCCCTTTTTTGTATGAATTAAATAACAAACAACCGGTCTTTTTTTATGAGTTTGATGATGAAAACAATGATTGTCTGAGCTATGGCGACAGTAAATTGACAAACCGAAAAATCGTTGAAGTCTCTTCTCCTATTTTACATGAAGATATAACCGAGATGTTTTCACGAGACGAAATCGCTTGTTTTGATATCGGCGGAAATATAACGACAACGGTCGTATTAAATGCATTCAATGAAAGCGGAATGATACATTTTGTCGACTTAGTGGTTATTCCGCTCCTAGACGGTGAACAAGACGGTATAAATGCCGTAGTAATCTATTCGATTTTAAAAGATATGAGACCCGATTTAAAATTTGTTTTTGTTCTCAACCGCGCTAAAAATCATCGCTATATCGAATATCAGTTTGATAACTTTTTCGGGGATGTCAGAGGTATTTTTGAAAACAACAATTCGGTTATGAACTGTGTCATTGACAATGATCATAACTATCTTGTGATGCTGGATGACGATATCATCAAATACAGCCGAAGATTCGGATTAACAATCTATGAGATAGCGCATCAAAACAAAGATTTTATCTCCCTGCTGAAATTAAACATGGCGAATTTAAATCAAGAGCAAGAGGTCAAACTGAACAGTTTTAAAAATTACATTAAAAAAACTTCAGACACTTATTATGAAAATGTGCTAAAGTTAGGATTTAGCAAACTAAAATCTATTTTGGAGCAGTGAATTATGACGACCAATCAGCATAGTCACTATCTGCAGTTTTTAGCACAAAATTATAATATCCTTTTATTCAGTGAGAGGCACTACGAAGCCTATGACAAATTAGAAACTTTTTTTGAAAGTGCTATCCAAAGAAATCTCCATGATTCCGAACTCGAAAATATTAATATCACGTTAATAACCAATAAAATCGAAGTGGTTATTTTAGACTCTACAGAATATGCCGCTCAGGCTAAATTATTTTATAATGCTCTCCAAGCGTACAGTAACCGAATCGTCGTACTGACTATCATCAATAGACATATAAACGATGATATGTTGGATTTAATAGAATGGAGCGACCATATCATTTTTGATAATTTCTCCTTCAATGAGTTAAAAGGGAGACTGGTTCAGGTACTGAGTGTTTTTTATGCCATTTTATCGATCGGCCGCAGAGACATCAGTTTAAAAAACGGTTCGGCAAAAGTTAATACTTTAGTCAATTTTTTAGACCTTTATGAGGGGAGTTCATTATTCATCGTCGATGAACTGATCGAATTGAATCAAAAACTAAAAGACGGAGAATTATCCAAAGAACTGCTGTCGCAAATCGGAAAAAAATGTTATGACATAGCCGATATCTTTTCAAAAAACGAATTTATTAAAACCGCATCTACATCCTTTAAAGGGTTAGGCGATTTTTTAATCAATTTAGATTTGACAACCGTAAAACCGGAGGGGCTGAAAGCATTTAATTATTTATGTGAAATCATCAGTGACGTCAATAAAAATTTAATGGATATGTTCGTAGACCGAATTTTCCAGGATGTAAATATTTTTGAACACTCTTTAGAAAACAATATCGAATTTATGAAACTAAATCTTTTTCCGGAACAGACTGAAGATAAAAGCGAATTGGATTTTTTTGAATGATTAAAGTATTTGTCATTGACGATTCTGCCGTCGTTAGAAATGCCTTTAAACGAATTTTTGAAAAAGCCAGCGATATAGAACTGATCGGGCAAGCAACCAATCCTGTCGATGCTTTTAACGTTTTTAAAACCGTAGGGCTTCCGGATGTTTTTATCTTGGATATCGAGATGCCTAAAATGGACGGTTTGGAATTTTTACAGCTGATTAACCAACAAAAGCCGATCCCGGTCATTATCTGCTCTACGATGGCCGGTCCGGGAAGCAGTGCGGCTATCGATGCGATGCGGATGGGAGCCGTCGATATCGTTCATAAACCGAGTATCAATGTGGGTAAATTTTTCGACGATGCGACTGAGGATTTTTTAGACAAAGTAAGAGCCGCTTCAAAAGCAAAAGTTCGTTTCAACTCACGCATTGCTACCCGAAAATATACCTTATCGGAAGAAGAGTACGGAAAGAATTCTGCCCTTCCCGCATCCAAAAAAATCGTCGCTATCGGTTCGTCGACGGGGGGAGTGCAGGTCATCGAAGAGATTGTTCAGCGTTTAAAAGTCAATCACCCGGCCATCGTTATAACCCAGCATATGCCTCCGGGGTTTACCAAATCGTTTGCGGATCGTCTTAATTCGTTAGTTCCCCATTCGGATATCCGAGAAGCCTCGCAAGGAGACAAACTGTTGCCGGGACGTATCTTGATTGCACCGGGCGATCTTCATATGGAAGTCAAAAAATCAGGTTTCGGCTACGAAATCACATTAAAGGATTACCCAAAAGTCAGTTCACACAAACCGAGTGTTGACGTACTGTTTGCGTCGATGGCTAAAGAAGTCGGTCCGATGGGAGTAGGCGTTATCTTAACAGGTATGGGAGAAGACGGTGCTAGCAAACTGTTAGCGATGAAAGAGTCAGGTGCACTTACCTATGCGCAAGAAGAAAAATCATGTACAGTATACGGTATGCCAAAAAAAGCGGTGGAATTCGGAGCCGTTAAAAGCTCTCTCTCAATCTTAGAGATTGCCGATATGATTAATAATTTGAGATAAAACCATGAAATACTCTCTTTTAATATTTAGTAGTGAAAACGAATTTCTTCGTAATGTTTTCGCATCGGATTTTGAAGTAAATGTCATAGACAAGTCTCAACCGCTGATAGATCAGATTCGGAACATCAAGCCGCAATTGCTGATTATAGATGAAGAGGTCCTTCTTTCAGAAAAAGATCAGCATTATTCAGACCTGACCAAAGACAAAGTGTACCACGATCTTCCGGTAGTTGCTTATTACAGCGGAAAAGATGAAATCGCCCGGCTCAAACTTTATCAGTACAATGTAAAAGGAATCATCCAAAAAGGGTGCGAACCTAAACGTTTTCTCGAATGCGCGCATAATGTTCTCGCACGTTCCAATCCGCACGTAGGAAGCGAAAGAGACAAATTTATCAAAGCATTCATAAGCTATGAAGACGGACGCTCTATTATCATTGATGCTCTATATCTGGCAAATTATCTGCTGCGCTATTATCGTATCGATGCCGAAAATGCTTCCAATGTCAGGCTTGCCGTTATCTTATTGACCATCGGACTGAAAAAACGAAAGACTCTAAAGGTATTGCAGCTCATACAAAGTTTTGATTTTTCTCCTGTATTAATCGACTATCTTAAAAACTACCATAAACCCAAAACCATAGAAGAAAAAATCATTATCGCCGCGATGACGCAAATCGAATATGACAACAAGAATCCTCTTCTAACCAAAGCGTACGAATCACTCGAACCGGAAATTATACAGATCACGAATGATGCTGTCACGCACCATAAAATATATATCGCCTGTGCCCATGACATCTACGTTTTTGTCATGCGCCTCAATAAGATATTAGGGGAAGCGAGCAGAGAAATTGAAAAAATTGAAAAATATATTTTACATCTGAGCGACATATTGTTTCATACGTTGGTAAAGTATGGGAATTTCTATGCGCAAATCACCGTCGATGATGGGGCTTATTGCATCAGTGCAACACTCGAAAGCGAGTCTCTCCCTTTCGATGAACATACGACATCCATGCTTACTTGCTATTGTGAAGATAAAAGCATTGAATTCCAAGTCAGCAAATATACCCTTCTCGCCTGTATGAAGTTTGATAAAAGTGATGAAAACACTCTCTCGACGAATAATGCTCCGTCCACTATATTTCCAGAAAATGATCCGATAGCCTGTAGCGTAACATCAGCACTTGCCGATACCGGACAACTTGAATGCAAGCAACGGCAGGTCGATATGGGTTTTATTAATTGTATGCATTATGAAGATCACCAAAAGATTACCGCCAAAGCGTTTTTAGAAGAATTTGAGTACGATACCGCATTAATAGACGATCTGAATGAAAATGAAAATGATGCCAAAGACGCGTTGTATTTTGATGAAAACCTTACGGCATCTGTTCTCGATTCCGTTATCGTCACTTTTGTCCACTACACCCATATTTTCAACGAAACCATAGAGTTTAGAGATCTCGCGTATTCGGTCAATTCGCTGATTACGCTGCTTCAGTCGATCGATGCGGAAAGTCTAGAAGAAACGAAACAAAAAACATTGAAAACCTATTTAACAGGCATTTTCGAAAATCTTGCAAACTGGAAAATGCATATTTTCATTGCTCAGGACTGTCCGGACATTCATTATCTTGATGCCTCTTTGCTCAGTGACTGCGCACTCGTCGAATCACTTTTTATCTCTGCTACCAATGAAGATGAAAGCGAACTGGAGTTTTTTTAACCTCGTTTTCTTTCATCTCACGAGAGTCGGTTGCGATAGTCCTCGTAACCGAATTCATGCACTAACTTCAGTTCTCCCTCTTTGGTCCAAATTGCCAGTGAGGGAAGCTTGATCCCGTTGAACGTCGTATTTTTAACGAATGTGTAGTGGATTTGATCTTCGAAAATGATTTTGTCTCCCACTTTCAGCGGTTCATCAAACGAATAATCTCCCATAATATCCCCGGCAAGGCACGTATTTCCTCCGAAACGGTACGTATGGGCTTTCTCACCCGCTTCCCCCGAACCGCGTACCATGGCACGATACGGCATCGCGAGAGTATCGGGCATATGCGCTTCGGCAGAAGTATCGAGGATCGCGATATCCATCCCGTTATGGACGATATCAAGCACCGAGGCGACCAGCGGCCCCGTCTGCCATCCGATGGCTTCACCCGGTTCGAGATAAACGGTGATATCGTTATGGCGCGCTTTAAACGCACGGATCACTTCGATCAGACGCTCAACATCGTAGTCACTACGGGTGATATGGTGCCCTCCTCCGAAATTGACGTATTTCATCCCATTGATGAATGCGCCGAATGCAGCTTCAAACGCTTCGAGAACCCCCTCTAGCGCATCGACATTCTGCTCGCAAAGGGCATGGAAATTAAGACCGTCGAGTTTGCCGACAATGCTCTCATCGAAATTAGCCAATGTCGTCCCTAAACGGCTGTATAGTCCGCACGGGTTATACAAATCGACGGGTGAAGAGGAGTATTCGGGATTAACGCGAAGCGATACGGAGATATTCGGATTGATTTGTTTTACACGATCGTAATAGCGGTGAAACTGCGAGGGGGAGTTGAATACGATATCGTCGCTGATACGGGCGATTTCGTCGATATCTTCGTCTTTAAACGCGGGAGAGTAGGTATGCACCTCTTTGTTCATCTTCTCGCGTGCCAGTTTCGCCTCATGCAGTCCGCTCGCCGTGCAACCGTAAAGGAATTTGGACACAAGGGGGAATGTCGACCACATCGCAAACCCTTTGAGAGCTAGGATGATCTTCGCCCCTGATTCTCTCTGTACCCGTTCCATCACTTGCAGATTTTTTTCTAGTAAAGCTTCTTCACAAATATAGCACGGGGTATGGGGTAAACGAGAGAAATCGATGGAGTTCATGAACATTCCTAAAATATTATTTTAATGGTGTGATTGTAGCACAGAGTGATTTCCACATCTACACATTCCATGCAGTGAGTACGTAACATTAAAAAAATCCTCAAGCTCTCATACATAAAACCATGAGGTGAATTTAAAAATATTGCATAATGCCACATTCAACTCGATTTTTCGTTCAGCCACTGTATAATCATCATTATGTAGCCAACACATTATCAAAGGTTATTAACGTGAGCGTCCCCATTAGCGACAAATACAAAGTTCTCAAACACACCTTTGGTTTCTCCAGTTTTAGAGAGATGCAAGAGGAAGCGGTGGACGCGATCCTAAGCCGTCGTGATTTGGCGATGTTGCTACCTACCGGAGGGGGAAAATCGCTCTGCTATCAGCTCCCAACCCTATTGATGGAGGGGATCACGATTGTCGTCTCTCCTCTCATCGCTCTTATGCACGATCAGGTTATAGCCCTAAAAGAGCTTGGGATCGAAGCCGAAATGATCTCCTCCTCACAATCCGCACAGGAACAGCAAGAGGCATTTTCCAAAGCTAAAAACGGTCTTTTAAAACTCCTCTATATCGCCCCGGAACGCCTTGCTAACGGTTCATTTCTCTCATGGCTCACAACGCTGGATATCAATTTTTTCGTCATTGACGAAGCCCACTGTATCAGCGAGTGGGGGCATGAATTTCGTGACGATTATCGACGGTTGGGTGAGTTACGTTCTGCCTTCCCACATACCCCTATCGCTGCCTTCACTGCCACCGCCACCCCAAAAGTACGTGAAGATATCCTCTCACAACTAGGGTTACACGACCCTCTGATCCTCCGCGCACCCGTACTGCGTAAGAATATCAAAATCACCGTTCGCGAACGAGATAGCGGATGGCGCAATGATTTGATGAATATTTTAAAAGAGCATGAGGGGGAAAGCGGGATTGTCTATGCTTTCTCCCGCAAAGAGACCGAAGAGTTAGCAGAATTTCTCTCCAAAAAAGGGATCAAATGTTTAGCCTATCATGCGGGAATGAGCGGTTCTTTGCGGCACAATACCCATCAATCGTTTCTCAACGACGAGACACAGATCATCGTCGCCACCGTCGCATTTGGGATGGGGATTGACAAGGGGGACATCCGGTTTGTCATCCACACCTCATTACCCAAAACCATCGAAAACTACTATCAAGAGATCGGACGTGCGGGGCGAGATGGGATCGACTCCGAAGCGGTACTCTTTTATTCGGGGGCAGATTTTCACAACAAAAAAAGGCTCATCGACGAGGGGAGCGACCCCCAATATCGAGAAATGGTCCTCGCTAAACTCCGCTCAGCGATGGATTATGCCACCGCCGAAGAGTGCCGCCATCGCCTGATCGCCTCTTATTTCAGTGACACGGTAGATCCCTGCAATGATCGTTGCGACAACTGCAAAGACTCTGAGAGTCTAAAAACCGACATCACCGTCCCCGCTCAAAAATTCCTCTCATCTCTCTATAAAACAGGAGAACGATTCGGTGCCACTTATATCTCAGAAGTTCTTTGCGGAGAAGAAAAAGAGAAAATCCTCTCCAATGCCCATGACAAGTTAAGCGTTTTCGGGATCGGAAAAGAGCTGAGCAAGAGCACATGGAGCACCATCTCCAAAAGGCTCATCGAACTCGGAGCCATCGAACCCGACGAATACAAAGCACTGAGACTCACCGCAACAGGTGCAGAGATTCTCAAAGGAAAACAGAGCATCCATATCCGACAAGAACGTCTCACCCAAAAAAAAGCCTCTATAAAAATTAAAACGGACAATCTAAACGCACCGAAATATTTTGAGGATTTCAAAGCTCTCCGCGCTCGTATAGCCAAAGAGCACGGCATCCCCGCCTACATCGTCTTCGGAGACAAAACCCTCTACTCCCTCGCCGAACAACTCCCTAACAGCAAAGAGGAGATGCTGAATATCAGCGGTATCGGAGAGGTAAAATTCGAACGCTACGGGGAGGTGTTTTTAAAATTATCGCGAGAGTTAAGGGGCAGAGAGCAATAAAATATCAAAACTTTGTTCACATATTGCACCTAAGTTCCTTTTATAGGAACAAAACATATACTTTCTCTATGAACGTTATCAGTAAAAAGACATTGATACTGTTTTATGAAAATCATCCTCAGGCAAAAACGCCTTTGGAAGTGTGGCACTCAGACGTATGTAAAGCACAGTGGGAAAGTCTCGATCAAATAAAACGTGAGTATTCCAGTGCCTCATTTTTACGTGATAACCGCGTCGTTTTCAATATCAAGGGTAATGATTACCGTCTAATCGTCCATATCGATTACAAACGAAAAATCATCCGAGTCAAATTTATCGGAACCCACATCAATGCAGAGGAGATTTAACATGCACCTATCCCCTATCCGAACCGAAGCCGATTACGAAAAAGCGCTTGAGCGTATCGATGTGTTGACGGAGTTAGAGCCTGAGATTGGAAGCCGTGAGGGCGACGAACTCGAAATCCTTGCCCTTTTGGTCGAAAAATACGAAGAGCAACACTGGCAAATCGCCGCACCTGATCCTATCGAAGCGATCAAATACCGTATGGAAGAGATGGGATTGAAACAAAAAGATTTGGTTCCTATCATCGGGAGCAAAAGCAAGGTTTCCGAAGTCCTCAACCGTAAGATCGGACTATCATTAACGATGATCTCCAACCTCTCGACACAGCTTCATATCCCACTCGAAGTGTTGGTGCCGAAAGTTTCGGCGTAAAAAAATTTTATTCCCCGCCGTTCACTTTCCCCCGCATTTTCTTAATATTCCCATGCTTCGTTTTGCTGTCCATCCGACGTTTCTGCGAGTTCTTCGTCGGTTTGGTCGGGCGGCGCTTTTTCTGAACGATGGTAACGCTTTTGATCAGCTCTCTGAGACGTTCCAGCGCCGCTTCTTTGTTCTCTTCCTGTGAGCGCGATTCTTGGGATTTGATGTTGATAATACCCTCTTTCGTAATACGGTGATCGGTAATTTCTAGTAACCGTTCTTTGTAGAAATCGGGCAATGATGAAGCGTTGATGTCAAAGCGGAGGTGGATCGCGGTGGAGACTTTGTTGACGTTTTGCCCCCCCGCGCCTTGAGAGCGGATCGCGGTTATCTCGATTTCGGAGTCGGGGATACTAACGGTGTGGGAAATGTGCAGCATCTAAAATAGAGAGATTATCTCCCCCGTCCGCCCGATTTTTTAGGGGAAGGTTTTTTGGTATTGCCAAAAGCACTTCCTCGAGCTGAAGTGCTCCCTTTTTCTACAGACTCTTCACGTGCGACACGAGGGCCGCGTTTACCGACAAATTTCGGCTGAACGGGAGCTTTTTTACGCTTGTTGCCGAATGCTCCGGCCGTTTTCCCTTTTTTCTCCTCCTCTTTCGAGAGGCTTTTACCTCGTGTTTTTACCAGTGCGTTATCGGCTGGGGGTTCAAATCCCGGAACCAAGATCGTCTCGACATTTTTACCGAGCATCGTGATGATTTTTTGCCATGAGATATGCTCTGCGGAGGAGAGAAGCGTTATCGCCAATCCCTCATTCCCCGCACGTCCCGTACGGCCGATCCGATGGAGATAATCGGTACTGACGTGAGGGATATCGTAGTTAATGACGACATCCAATCCCTCGATATCCAGTCCGCGTGCCGCGATGTCGGTTGCGACAAGGATACGGGCGGAACCTTCTCTGAATTCTGTAAGGGCACGATCGCGTGCTCCGTGTTTTTTATCGCCGTGGATGACGACGTTTTTCAGTCCGCTCGCGGTGAGGTCGGCACTCACCTCGTCCGCTTCGGTTTTGGTACGGGTAAATACAAGCACCTGAGGATAGTTGTTCGAGCCGATTAAAAATGACAACAGCTCTTTTTTACGCTCTTTTTCCACCGGATGAACCACTTGGCGAAGGGTCATATCGGCAGCTTTGAGATTGTCAATCTCAACCAAAAGAGGCTTTTTAAGAATTTTTTCGCTTAATTGTTTCACCGCACCCGTCATCGTCGCCGAAAAGAGCATGTTTTGGCGATTAAGGGGGAGAAGATCGATGATCTGCCCCACTTCGCGTATAAAGCCCATATCGAAAATCGTATCGGCTTCGTCAAATACCAGATATTCGATACGAGAGAGCGGAACATGTCCTTGCTTATTCAGCTCGATCAGGCGTCCCGGAGTAGCGACGATGATATCGACCCCCTCCGATAACTCTTTCGCCTGACGTGCCATATTGGCACCCCCGTAAAGGGCGATACAGTTAAGTTCAAGTCCTGAGCCATACGAACGGATCGCTTCTGCCACTTGGGAGGCAAGTTCCCGTGTCGGAACGATTACGAGGGCACGGGCACTGGCTTGTCCGGGTTCAGAAGAAGCGTTTAGTTTTTGAATGATCGGAAGGGCAAATGCGGCGGTTTTTCCCGTCCCCGTTTGCGCCGCTCCGAGGATATCGCGTCCCCGCAGTACAATCGGAATCACCTGCGCTTGGATCGGAGTCGGCTCACTGTACCCTTTTGCGCTCAATGTCTCTAAAAGATGGCTACTAAGCCCTAAAGTCGTAAATGACATAATAATATTACCTTTTTGGTATCGTATTCGAAAATATTACCATTTTATCGCTTCATGCCTGCTATTTATGGACTGTTTTTTGCTACGATACCGTAATTATTTTACAGGGGACAGAATTGAGAGCATTACTTGTATTAGCCACATCTGCAACATTGAGTTGGGGGGCTTTCATCAGCGGAACGGTTTTAGATAAAGCAACCTCAAAACCGATAGCAAACGCTATCATTATTTCGCAAAACAAAGAATACAGAAGCGACTGTAACGGGGAGTTTAAAGTTCCCTCTTCCCCTATCGTCGGCGTACGAGCGGTAGGCTATGAGCGAAAGTTTTACAAAAGCGGCGGGAAAATGTATTTAAAGCCGTTTAATCCCAAAGCACTTTACCTTTCAAGCTTCGGGGCTACCAGCAGTAAAATCATGGGGAATGCAAAGCATTTGCTTGAGACAACAGAGATTAACGCGCTGGTTATCGATATGAAAATGGATCGCGGCCAAATCGCGTTTAAAACTACCAATCCGACTGCCAACGCTATCGGAGCACAAGATCTCGTTTTATTCAAAGATGTTAAAAAATTTGTTGCCGATTTGCATAAAGAGGGAATCTACGTAATTGCCCGTATCGTCTCGTTTAAAGATACCCCGTATGTAACCGCTCATCCGGAAATGGGCGTTCATACTAACGATGGAGCTTTATTCAAGGACAAAGAGGGGCTCTACTGGATCGACCCTTCACGCAAAGAGCCGCGCAACTATATTATCAGTATCGCCGCCGAAGCGGCTGCGGCAGGATTTGATGAAATCCAATTTGACTATGTCCGTTTCCCCGATCGCAAAGGGATAAAATTTTCGGTCGAAAACACGCAAGCCGAACGGGTAAAAGCTATTGCGGGATTTTTGGAAGCGGCACGGGAAAAACTCACTCCGTACAATGTCTTTATCTCAGCCGATATTTTCGGATATGTCAGCTGGCATAATGCCGATATCGAGATCGGGCAACGTGTCGATGCCCTCTCGCCGTATGTCGATTACCTCTCGCCGATGCTCTATCCTTCGGGATTTAACGCTGGAATTCCCGGATATCCCGATCCGGTAAAAGCCAATTATGAAATTGTCAAACTCTCGCTTGACAAAGCACTTGAAAAATCGGGTACATCGCCGTTGGCCTATCGGCCGTGGTTGCAGGCCTTTCGTGATTACGCTTTCGACCGACGGGTTTACGGTGCTAAAGAGATTCGTGAACAGATTGCCGCAAGCGAAGCATTCGGAAGCTGCGGATGGATTCTTTGGAACCCTCGCAACGTCTACAGTTCAGAAGGATTAAAATAAAACTTTTATAAAACTTTTCTACTAGAATAAACATGCATAATGCCTATGCTATAATAAAACAAACTAAAACATTATTTGGGCATTATCATGAAAGAAGAGGATATTTTTATCGGTCGGCAACCCATATTCGATAAAGAAGGTAAATGTGTCTCCTACGAACTTCTTTATCGGAGCACACTTGATTCAAGTGTTGCGGTATTCTCGAATAATGCCAATGCTACCGCACGCGTCATTTTGAACCTCATCCATAACATCGGACTCTCTTCCATCATCGGCACTAAAACCGGATATATAAATGTCGATGAGCAAATTATCCTAAGCGACGTTTTTTTATCCCTTCCCAAATCAAAATTCGTTTTCGAAATTTTAGAATACACAAAAGTGACGCCTGAAGTTATTGAAAAAATCAGCCATTTGCATCAGTTAGGATATCGGTTCGCATTGGACGATTTTGCCTGCGACGATGAAAATATCAACTATTTCAAACCTCTTTTCCCCTATGTCGATGTCATCAAAATAGATTTGCTCGCGACTACCGATCTTAGTATCGAAGCAATAGTAGGGAAATTCAGCTCACTTGATGTCAAGTTATTGGCTGAAAAGGTAGAAAATGTAAAGATGTTCGAACGATGCAAACATGCCGGGTTTGATTTGTTCCAAGGGTATTTTTTTGAAAAGCCGAGCATTATCAGCGGAACCAAGATCGAACCCTCCGTTATTAATACGATTGATGTTATCAATACACTCTACGCAACAACCGACATGAATATCATCTGCGAAAAATTTTCTATCTATCCGGAACTTACTTTTAACCTTTTGCGTTATATAAATTCTGCCGAATTTTCTTTTAGACAGGAAATCACCAGCATAAAACAGATTCTCAATCTGTTAGGACCCTCAAGAGTTCGCTCATGGTTAGGACTTTTTTTGTATTCGGGAATGCATAAACAAATGTTCCATGAGGCGATCTTCGATGCCGCAAAATTTCGTGCCAATATGATGAAAGAACTTGTAAAGGCACAGAACAAACCCGAGCTGTGCGATGAAGCGTTTTTAACCGGAAGCCTTTCGCTGATTGATACCTATTTGCATATTGAAATGTCCAGTATTATTGAAAAAATCCATTTGAACAAACTAATTTCCGATGCCTTGCTAAAGCGTGAAGGGTATTTCGGGAAACTGCTCTTAATCACCGAAAAGCTGGAAAAAAGCGATAATTTGGCCGCTTTTATTGAAACCTTAGCCCCTAAATTACAACTGAGTCCCTATCAGCTCTACAATATCTATTCCAAAGCATACGAGTCAACCCTTCACATTCATCAAGAATAGCGTCAAAGTTCAGTCGGTAAAACTACTTTCTCTCAGATAATAATGCTACAATTTAAATATTACATTGATTAGGTTTCTTGCCTAAGAAAGTTTTGCAGGAAAAAAAATGGGTAAAACCGATAGCAAGAATCAAATCATCTCGATTCATGAGCAAACGCTCACTATGCTTAAAAGACTTTCTCTCCCCCCGTTTCCCAGCAACTATGAAAAATGTTTCAATGAAATTTTTAATGAACAGGCAGATCAAGAACTTATCCATGAGCGAAAACAAATCGAAACTGCTGCAGACAATGAATTAAGCCGGTATCTCGATATTGCTCATCGTACCATTGCATCTTTTGTGGAAGCACATGCCGATATCTCGCACGTTGCGCAGATGCAGGAACGTTATATAAACAAAGAGGCCGATGACGGTCTCGTTCGATGTGCCAATTTTCTAGAAGGGCTGAGCGAACTTGGAAAAAACATGTCCGTTGAACTCAAAAAAGCTCAAAGCAAAATTGACGAACTGAGTAGCGAACTGCATGAGACCGTTTCGTTACTGACTATCGACCCGCTGACGAAAGTTACGAACCGCAAAGGGTTAATTGACGATTTGAATAACGCTCTTCAAATCGGCCAAGATAAAGTGCTCCCTATAATACTGCTGATGATTGATGCCGACGACTTTAAAATCATCAATGATCAACACGGCCATCTCGCGGGTGACAGAGTGCTCTATTTTTTCGCACAAAGCATTAAATCCGTTATTCGTCCCGGTGACAAAGTCTATCGTTACGGCGGAGAAGAGTTTACCGTCGTTTTAAATCAAGCCGATAAAGAACAGGCTTACAGTTTAGCCGATAAAATTCGTTCCAAAATCGAACACAGCCAATTGATATATTCGGGTAAAACCATAAAAATGACCGTCAGTGTCGGAGCTACCGTACATCATCAGGGTGACAGCTATGACGATTTTGTCGGCCGGGCGGATGATGCACTTTACCGTGCAAAAAAAGAAGGGAAAAACAGAACGGTATTAATAGATTAGACCGGAGTCTTTATATCTTCCGCTTCATTTTCCAAGAAGGATTTTTCCTGTCCTAACCGGTAAAGGGCAAAATCGTATTTAACGGGATCATAGGGATCAAACTTTTTAAAGACTTCCGTAAGTTCAATCGCTGAACGCAGATCGCATTGTGATCGTTTTAAAAGCCCCAGACGGCGGGAAACGTTAAACGTATGGGTATCAAGCGGCATAATCAAATCGCTCTGATCTACGCCCCTCCATAGCCCCATGTCGAGTTCGTTATTCCGTACCATCCACCGCAGGTACATCATCCACCGTTTCATCGCTGATGCTTTGCGGATAGATTTAATCGGTTTCGTGATCAAAAATTCATACCCTTTGGAGCGGTAGGGATTAAGATCATACAACGTCGTAATCAACGCGTTTAATCCTAGTATAAATCCATCGGTGTACCCGTCCATAAAAACTTTTTCGGCTCCCCCTGCCGCTTTTAGTGCACGGAGGGTAATAAACCATTGTACGATATCTTCATTGGATTGGAAGCGGTAATATTTCCCCTCCAAGCGGCGGCGCAAATGTGCTTCATCCGCATCGATCAGATCCTGCTCCAGCGACGAGAGAAAAGAGACGATTACTTTGACGTTTCCGTACGCAAAAAGGGCACAGGTAAGTGCGTGATGTTCATCTCTGGATCGTCGTGCAACCATCAGAGGATCGGGGCGATCATTGCAGAGTTCGTCAGCACAGTTGCGTGCTTCTACCTGCGCATCAAGATAGGCTTTGATTTCTCTCAAGTGCGCCCTAAAAGATAAAGCTGCTTGCGCTCGCTGGAGCCGGCTATGTTGAGCTGTTTACGGTATTTGGCGATGGTACGGCGAACCATCGTGATTTTAAACTTGTCTTGGATCATCTCGAGGAGTTTCATATCGCTGAGAGGCTTTTTATGCGATTCGTTTCTGACCAGTTCCGCAACATAGTCTTTGATCGCCGCATTGGAAACGTCTTCATCTATCGCCGTCGTAAAGAAATCTTTCATCGGGTAGATACCGCGGTCGCACGCGATGTACTTGTTGGCGATTGCCCGCGAGATCGTCGAAGGGTTATGTCCGAATTCATCCGCGAGGGTTTTAAGGGTAAGGGGCTTGATAGCGCCGCCGATAAAAAAATCATACTGATATTCGACAATCATCAGTCCGACTTTATACAGCGTCGCTTTGCGCATTTCCAACGCATCGACGAGGCTTTTGGCCTCTTTGAACTTTTCGCGAACGAACGGATGGTCGACTCTGTACTCGGCATCAATGCTGACGCTCGGATAGTAACGGTCGTTTAATCGTACTTCAATCCCCTCTTCAGGATCATTATAGATCATCAAATCGGGAATTACCTGCTGTGAGTCTTCCAAGAAATCAATCGCAGGGGGATTTTTAAAACTTCCGATCACCCGCATCGCTTCATCGAATCCTTCCTCTTTACGGTAGCGGCCGAGTTCATCCATATGGGTGATCATCTCACGGGCAAGCGAATAGGCCGTATCGTCGATGTCTGCAGACTCTAGCTGGAATAAAAACGATTCGCTCACCGACTTTGCACCGATCCCCACCGGTTCGACATGGATAAAACGGAGGCGAATTTTCTCAAATTGCTCTAGCGTGATCCCCTCATTCCGGCAAAAAGCATCACAATCGCCTTCATAGTAGCCACCTTCATCCAGGTTTTCGATGACATGTTTTGCTATCAACTGTGATACGGGCGTAGGAAAAAGTGAACCGTCAATCTGTTCTTCGAGAATGTCGAATAAACTTTTATGCTGAACCGTAAGGGCTTCAATCGCTTCGCTGTGAGAGTTTTGGACATAGCCGTATTGGATTTTTTTCGGAATCCTCGATTCAAAAGACTCTTCATATCCTGATTTTATATCGATTAGCGGGTTACTTTCAACAAACGGAGCCATCGCTTCACCCAAATCGCTCAAACTCGACTGGAGGATCGGAAGCCAGTTGCGAAGGGTATTGGAGAGCTTGTTTTTTAGCTCAACGCTTGTTTTGACCCGTAACATAAGGTATTAGAACTTAAACGACTCACCGAGATAGTGCTGACGCACATCCGGGTTGTTGGCAATTTCATCGCTTGAACCGCTTGCGAGCAATTCACCGCTTTTGATAACATACGCACGATCGCATACTGCCAGTGTTTCACGGACGTTGTGGTCGGTGATCAAAACCCCGATACCGTATTCGACAAGCTGCGAAATTACACTTTGGATATCCATCACCGCAATCGGATCGACTCCGGCGAACGGCTCATCCAAAAGCAAAAAACGGGGTTTGTTGACCAGCGCACGGGCAATCTCGGCACGGCGGCGTTCCCCTCCGCTGAGATTGATACCGCGGCGGTTGCGGATCGGCTCGATGTTAAACATCTCGAGCAGCTCCTCTATCCGTTTTTCGGCCATCTCCTGATCCAATTTTCCCGCTTGTGCGGCGATAATGAGGTTTTCCTCGACGGTAAGGTCTTTAAAAATCGACGCTTCCTGCGGAAGATAGCCGATCCCGAGGCGCGAACGCTGATGCAAAGGCAGACCGGAGACATCTTCGCCGTCGATGTAAACTTTCCCCCCTGTTGCTTCGACAAGGCCGCATACCATATAAAACGTCGTTGTTTTACCTGCTCCGTTAGGCCCGAGCAATCCGACGACCTCTCCGGTGCGCAGATCCATGCTGATGCCACGGACGATTTCGTGATTTTTAATCGTTTTGACCAAATTCTCAATTTTCAATTCATGCATGCTGCACCTCATAACATCGCGATTGCTCATCGCATTTGGTAATTTTTAAAATAACGGTCTCAATAGCGGCACGTTTCAGCCACGCGACAAGGGTATCGTCTCCCCATTCGATCAAATGGTATCCCGTGCGTTCAAGTTCTTCCATCATCCCCATGGAGAGAAACTTTTCAAACCCGTAGTTGTACAAATCATAATGATACAGTTTATCGCCGTAGCGCTGTTGGAGCGAAAAAGTAGGAGACGTCACCGCATCCTCCATTCCGAGATACCGCGCAAAAGCCTGAGTCAGGGTCGTTTTTCCGCTCGCGAGGTCTCCTTGCAAAATAACGACTCCTCCCTGCGGCAATTCCGATATCAGATACTCGCACAAAACGGACAAATCACTAAGGGCAAGTTTCATCATAGCTTGGAAGAGACCGATACGATTTGTTTGAGTTTTTCTGCCGCCTTGCCGCTTAAAAGTCCCTCTCTGGCAATCTCGAGCGCCTCTTGAACATCACGTGCCATCCCATCGGCGATTAGAGCATACGCCGCATTGATCAACACCATATCCCGTTGAGGGTCGGTGGCACGGTTTGTGAGAACATCTCTGAAAATGGCTGCGTTCTTTTCGACATCACCGCCCAAAATCGCTTCGAACGGAGCTTTTTTGATCCCTAAACTTTGCGGATCGATTTCAAAATATTCGATAGAGCCGTTTTGCAATCGTCCGGCATAGGTAATGTCGCTAATGCTGATTTCATCCATTTTTTCGCGTGAGCTGACCACGATCGCTGATGTCATCCCCAGTTCACGAGCCGCTTCGGTCATTTTCGGGACAAACACCTCATCAAACACCCCCAGAAGGATTTTAGAAAGTCCCACCGGATTGGTCAACGGTCCAAGGATATTGAAAATGGTTTTCTCAGGGATCGATCGGCGTATCGGCATAATAAATTTCATTGCCGGATGGTGATATTGCGCAAATAAGAAGGTAAATCCCGTCTCTTCGAGAAGCTTTGCGCTGTTATCCAGACTTAAATCGAGTTTCACGCCCAAATGTTCTAATACGTCGGCACTTCCCGATTTGGAAGTGATGGAACGGTTGCCGTGTTTGGCAACGTACGCTCCGCATGCCGCCAGGAGGATGGAAACAGTGGAGCTGACATTAAAACTGCCGCTTTTGTCTCCCCCCGTCCCTACGACATCGATCAGTTTGGATTTAAGCTCCGGAGCAACGTCCAAAGCCAGAGCGTGCCGTTTCATCACTTCAGCCGCCGTTGCGATCATGGAAGAAGGGGTATCGGTATTCAGAGTGAGTGAGAGCAAAAAATCCCTCATCTGTTCATCTGACATCTTATGTTCGAATAGTGCTTCGAAATCGGACTTCGTAAAATTCATGAAAGTTCCTTAACATAAAGATGCTGCTGTGATTTTGGGGTTGATTTGATCGTCGGAATCGCCAAAACTTCGTACTTCATCTCTTTATCAAGATAAACCAAGGTGATAACATCTCCGACTGCCACATTTTTAGAAGGCTTAACCGCTTTGCCGTTAATATAGACGACCCCCTCTCCGATCATATCCTGAGCGACAGTACGACGTTTGGTCAAATTGACCGAATTGAGAAATTTATCGATTCGCAAAAATTAATCCGTAGTGTTAGGTTTGAAGTGTTTATTGTAAGTTACCGAAGCTAAAAGAGAGGTAAGAGCGCAAAAATTGTTCCACTTATTTTATCCCGTAAGGAGAACAAGCAGTTATGATTAATCCGATCATAGCGACTATGATGACCGATGAAGACGAATACGACCATATTTGGCTGTTCTGGGAGTAAAATTTTGTAGGATTGATTGGTATAGAGCACCATAATACTACGTCTGCATTTATCTTTTTTACAGACGATTTTATGATATTTCAGACGAGGATCGGTTTTATTTTGGAGATAGAGATTAATCGTTTCATCAATTTGTTCGCTATTTAAAGCACCTCATTCGATCAGCTTACTTTTTTGCCGTTCAAAAACACTTTCAAATGCAATGAGCTTATCGTTCAACTTTATAAAATCCCAATTCAACTTGTGCACGAACCAACAAGTCGTAAAAGATGGAAGCTTTATTAAAATATTGTTGAATTAACTCATTTTTAGATGTCATAGCGATCAACGGTTCAAATTCATCGATCAAATCATCCATTTTGATCACCATCGAATCGATCATAATATTCGTTAGGTTCATATGGGAGTGATAATGGAGTAAATCCTCAAAAAAGACATACGAAGCATTCAAAAGCATAATCCGCTTCACCACTTCTTCATTATCTGCAAGGGTATCAATATTACGCTCATAGTAGCTTCTATGCTCGATCAAACTATTGATATGTTGTGATAAATTATCCTGAATCGATGTGCTATACAGAGTCTCAAGCATAATACTCACCACCCTTTTTGTTTTATCTATTGAGATATTCTATCGAATTTAACTAAAATTGCCAGACTCTCTTAACTCCCAAACCCGCTTTTAAAATTGTCTTTGGCAACAACGATCTGTTTTTGTTTCTCTTTGCGTCCCGTATCTTTTTCGACGAAGATTTTTTTGCGGGTTGCGGGATCCATTTCGGTGTAGTACATCACCGCCGAATAGGTCCCAGGCGTCGGGGTAAAGACCTGTGCCTGTTCAGGATTCATCTTCAGCTCTTCGCTCGTAAAACGTTTTAGATCGTGCATATCTTTCTCCGTGCATCCCGGATGGGCGGCGATGAGATAATAGGTCAAAAACTGCTTTTTCCCCTCTTCTTTATTCAATTTATCATAAAGCTTTTTAAAATCGACAAGGGTTTGCTTCCCCGGTTTGTTCATCAGATGCAGAACATGTTCCGAAGTGTGTTCGGGGGCGACTTTCATCTGTCCCGAGATGTGATGGCGCACCATCTCTTTGAGGTACTCATACCCCTGACGTTTGTCCTCGTTGATCAGGTCATACCGCACCCCTGATGCCACAAACGCTTTTTTAATTCCCCGCACTTCACGGAGCCGTCGAAGGAGATTGATAACGCGGGTGTGATCGACTTTCATCGATTTGCACAGATGGGTGTCATCGACACACCGCTGATGATCGCAGGTTCCGTGTTTGAGCTTTTTAGCACACTCATAGCCGTACATATTGGCCGTAGGGCCTCCGACGTCGCTGATGATCCCTTTGAAATCTTTGTACTCGGTAAACTGCGCTGCCTCTTTTAAAATCGACTCTTCGCTGCGGGTACGGATGGTACGTCCCTGATGGACACCGATCGCGCAGAAGTTACACTCCCCCCAGCATCCCTGATGGGTCATAATAGAAAACTTGATCGTCTCCAGACACTTCACAGCACCTTGAGGACGATGGTAGGGATGAAGTTCACGGATAAAGGGCAAAGCACTCACCGCGTCCATCTCTCCCTCATCCAGATAATCAGCAGGTGGGTTTTGGATCGCGTATCGTCCATCCACCTCTTGACACAACCCCTTTGCTGAGATAGGGTCGTTATTATCGTAAAACGCATCAAACAGATCGATATAGCGCTCTTTGTTATCCAAACACTCCTGATGCGACGGCAGTCTAAAATACCCTTCACGAGGCTCTTTGGCGATATAACACACGCCGCGGATATCGTTCGGCGATTCGCCTCTCTCCAGCGCTTTCGGAAGAGCGACAATCGCCCCCTCCCCCATACCGTAGATCAGATAATCGGCTTTTGAATCAAACAAAATCGGTTTACGCAGTTTGTTTGTCCAGTAGTCATAATGGGTAACACGGCGCAAACTCGCTTCGATCCCTCCGAGGACGATAGGGACGGTATTTTTGAAATATTTGCGGATAAGGTTCGTATAGACCAGCGTCGCACGGTCCGGTCTGGCATTATTGACACCGCCGGGGGTATAGTCGTCACTGTTGCGAAATTTTTTGGTTGCTGTATAGTTGGAGACCATCGAATCGACACTCCCGCCGCTCACCCCCCAAAAGAGTTTCGGTTCCCCCAGACGCATGACATCGTCGGTGTTGATATCGGGTTGTCCGATAATCCCGACACGGTACCCTTCCCGCTCCAATATCCGCCCGACAACCGCTACACCGATAAACGGAGAATCGATATAGGCATCGCCTGAGATCAGGATCACGTCGCATCGGTCCCAGCCTCGGGCATCCATTTCTGCGCGTGTTGTGGGTAAATAACGGAGATGTTCGGGTGTAATAGTTTTCATAACGCGATTGTACGATTAGGACTCTTACAAAGAGGTTCAACCTGCGGTATAATCTTCGGATGGAAAACAATCTAAACCAAGAGATCATTGAGCATCTCATGCACCCTCGTAACTACGGTCCTCTCGAAAACCCAACAGGCGTGGGTGTCGGGCACAGTGAAAAAAGCGGAGAATTCGTCATTTTTTACGTTAAAAGTAACAATGACATCCTGGAATCCGTCGGGTATGCCACCAACGGCTGTCACGATACGGTCGTACTGGGATCGATGTTTACCGAAATGATAAAGGGCGAATCGCATGAGTATGCCCAAATGGCATCTCAAAACTTGCAAGATAAAGTTGCGCTGGGACCTGTAAAGCAGCAAGCCTGCGCGCAGATGGTTCTTAGTGCTTTCGAAGCGGCTCTGATCAATGAAGCCCATAGAGCCGAAGGGGCGGAAGAAGACCTTCATGCAATTGAAATCGATATGGAATGTGAGGTGGAAGAATGATTGACGCATCCTTGTTTAGAGCAAAACACCAACTGTGGCTTCGAATCGCCTTTATGTCCTTCTCGGTGAATGATCCGCAGGTTAAAAGCCGTCTGTACGAGTTTTCGCAAATCGAATTTCGCCATCTTAAATGGCTCGCCGGATCGCTTTACGAAAACGCTCTGACATATGACTATGAACGCAACCCCGACTTCACGATTGAAAGCGATTCGTTTTTTAATCTTGTTCGTACAACCATTGCCGAAATTCAATCGCTCCATCTACTATACGCACAGACTCCACTGACAGAGCGGATGCGTCATGATGAAGAGTTTCTCCTCTTCACTTTGAACAGCTATTTAACGAATCTGATCCTCGATGAACCGCTCAGCGCGTTCAACCGCTCTCGCCACTGGCCAGACGCCCTTTTAAGCCTAGCCGAAATCGACGCCCTCACCCTCTTTTTGTTTGAAGAGCTGTACAAAGAGTATGAACTCATCATGATATACTTTTATCGGCAAATCCGTGCGACGACCGCGGCTCAGGTAAGCTATTTTCAAGACCTGATCGACGAATCGCATTTCCATCTGCGATCGTTCGGTGAGATGATGTCCAAGATGGGGATTTTGGCCCTACCCAGAACCCTGCATCCTCGGACCTATGAAATTACCGATATGGAAAAATTTCTCCGCGACGGTATTATCGAAGAGGAAAACGCCAAGGAGGAGTGCCGTAAACTCTCATCCTCCATCACCGATACGAAACTCTCCGCATTTTTTGAATTTATCAATTACCAAGAGAGTTATCACATTGAAATCATGAAAAAATTATTAGGAGAAAAACTATGATTGAACAAGGGAATATTTTTATTTTATTGGGAGTCGTTGCACTTTTTGCGTTTGTTCTTACTCGGAAAAAAGATAAACAGTAAAAAAACTATTTATTTGAGCTTAAGTTCGTAGACGTTGGTGTCTTTTGTCACACAGAATATCTCAAATTGCATCAGATGGTTCTTTTTGACGGCAACCTCTTCTACAGCGGGGATTGAAAGGGCAAATTTTTCGATTTGGTCTACTACTTGCGGACTTCGGGTCGTAATTTTTACCAATAAACCGCCCTTATATCCTGAATAGGTATGTATGTCATGGATATCAAACTGCAAAGCATAGTGAATGATTTTTTTTCTATCTTCGTCCATACATCCTCCCTTTCTTAAAATTTTAAACTGTTTCTAAAGTGAAATAATAGCTTTTTTCTTTTAACCGACTATATATTACCTCAAAATCGGTCGAATATACACGAGTTTGAGCGATTGAGGTGATAAAATTGGTATCTCGCTCCCATCTCGGTACCAAATGCAGATGGATATGTTCGGCAATCCCTGCCCCTCCGGCACGTCCGAGATTCATCCCGATATTGACACCGTGCGCTCCGAAGCCCTCTTTCAAAAGACGTACTCCCCGCTGTGCCAAAGTGCTCATATGAAGCCATGTTTTAGGTTCCAGCGCTTCAAGAGCATCGGTATGGCGGTGCGGAATAATCATAAAATGGCCCGGCGTATAGGGATAACGGTTCATGACGATAAAACAATGATCATCGCGATAAAGGACATGGAGCGTCTCATCTGATTCAGGATGCTCGCTGATATTGCAAAACACACACCCCTCCTCTTTCTCACCGCTTACGTATTCGGTTCGCCACGGGGCATAGAGTACATTTTCCATCAGATAAAATTCGGCGCATCGTTAGCGAAGAGGATAATATCTCCCGCTTTCGTCACCTCTCCGAGAGTTTTAACCATCTGCGATTTATCGGCCAGCATAATTTTCTGCGGTACTTTCAGTTCTTTGTCAAACTGTGCGGCATTCAAAGAACCGGTAATAATCGCAATGTCGAATACACCGTTGATAGCACTGATCAACTCCGAATTCAGCTCCTCGGTACTCTCGACGAGTCCCGGTGTTACGATCACCTTGCGCCCCGGATGAAGAGAGCACAGCCGCACCCCTTCCAGCATCCCGTCGATATTACCGTTATAGCCGTCATCAAGGATAATTTTGCCCCCCGCATCGATCCGTTCCAGACGATGTTCCACACTTTTGAGCCTCTCGACCGCACCAACGACCTCATCATTACTCATCCCCAGCTCATGCGCGATCAAAATCGCCGCATTGATGTTGATCGTCTGAAAACCGCCCAATACCGACGTATGAAAATGGCGTTCTTCGCCCTCTATGTTCAGATCAAAATCGATCCCCTCCAACGTCGCTTCCAGATTACGGACATCATCACCGAAAAATGTAACCTTCTCGTGCGGCTCGTTCGTAACCGACGTATGGATAAACGCTTTTTTAAGACGTTTGGAATGGATGATTTCGAGTTTGGTACGCTGGATACGCTCCAGTGTTTTAAAATATTCCAGATGCTGCGGCCCCACTTTGCCCACAACGACGATCTGAGGATGCAATAATTGTGCAATGGCATAGATATCGCCCACTTCGCGCGCTCCCGCTTCACAAATATACACCTGTGTATTCTCAGGAAGCGATTCGTTGACATCACGAATAATACCGCCGAGCGTATTGACGCTGCGCGGCGTTGCGTAGACGTTGAATTTCTGACCCAAAACCTGAGCGATAAAGTTTTTCATCGACGTTTTGCCGTAGCTCCCCGTCACACACACGATCGTCAGATCCTTCATCGAGGCGATTTTACCCTGTGCCTGACGTTTGTAGGCCAAAAACAGGAATTTTTCGATCCCCCATGAACCGATATAAGTTAAAACTATCGGAAGAAACACGCTGTACGTCGTCCCCAATCCTTTGAGTTTTAGGAGAATGTCTAATAAAAAAGTAATCGAAAAAAGGAGAATCAAAAACCTCTTCACCCGCCAGGTCAAAACCAATTTTTTATCGAGTTTGCGGTGCCAAATGATCACCGAGGGGAGAAGCGCAAAATAAAAATAGATCCAAAAGTATTCATGGATAATAAAATAGACCATAAAAGGGAATAAAAAATAGATCAAATGCCACCACGTTTTATGGTGACGCAATACGACCCTCTCAATCCGATAATCGTACCACTGCAGATTGGTGATCAAATACCATCCCAACGTCATAACAAATAAAATATTCGTAAAAAATGCAGCTATTACTGTCAATTCCATATTTTTTCCTTAGTGTTCCAAACTTTTTAAAACAATTTTTTCAATCTCTTTGGAAACCGTTTGCCCCTGCTCTAAAAAGAAATAGTGGTCTCCGTCAAACTCGACGACTTTCGATTCGCTAATAAGCTCTGAAATTTTATACGCGGTCCACATCGGTGTCGCGGTATCCTGAGCCCCGAAGCACAAAAGCGCCTTCCCTTTGTATGCACGAAATTTGTCGGTAAAATCCTCGTTAACAACCTGTTTGAACGTCTCATACATCGGCTGACTCAGCCCCTGCGCATCGGGAGCGACAAAAAAGCGGCGAAAAGAGGATAATCCCGTAAATTTAAGAAGTTTGAACAAGGCAATTTTAGCACGGATTTTAAACGGTTTGGGAACCAAAATCCCCGCAGAACCGACCAACACCAAAAATTCAGGATTTAAAAGGGTAGCTACCTTTCCCCCGAACGAGTGGCCTAAAATAATCATTTTATCCACTTCGATCATGGAAATAAATGACTCCAGAATCGTTGCGTAATCTTCGGTCGTAAGCGTCATGTTGCAGGTACTGTTTCCGAATCCCGGCATATCGATATAAATATGTCGAAACTGTTTTAAGTGGGCGCCGAAAGCGTGCTTCATCAGATTTTTATGTGAGCCCCAGCCGTGCAGAAAAATAATATCGTAATGGGCACCCGGATTGAGTATTTCATAACTGATCGAAAATGTATGCTGTTTGTATTGAACCGTCTTAACCGCCACGCTTATTTCCCTTTGGCTTGGGAGATAGAGTGGATGTAGTCATATTTGACGCGAATCATTTTTTTATCCGGCAACGAGCCGAGCAGTTTTTGGATAGCATCGCCGAAATCGTCGAAAAGATAGTTGGCCATCGATCCGGGGATTGGGTTAATCTCATTGAGATACACTTGCCCCTCGATCTCGAAGAAATCGCAGCGGATCAACGCCCCTTCGAATAGCGGCAGATAGATCGTCTTGAACGCATCGCGCAGCTGCTGAACCAACGACTCGCTCACGGAAGCTTCGGCAACATTTCCCGAGCGGGAAAAATCGAGATATTTTTTCTCAAAATCGAGAAATTCCGCTTTTTGAGGCTCTTCCACAATCGAATAATTCATCTCGCCGCGGGTACTGAATCCGGCTAAATTATACTCTTTGACCCCCGCTATGAACGGCTCGATCAGCACAACGCTGTCAAATTCGAATGCCACATCCAAAGCATAATCAAGCTCGCGCTCTTCGCGGACGATACTGACCCCGATAGAACTACCCAGACGGGCAGGCTTGATGATAAACGGATAGGCTGTTTTTACAGCTCTTTTGTCCTCTTTATGCAAGATCTCATACGGCAATGTTTTAATGCCGAGCGAATCGGCCAGCCACTTGGTATAGTGCTTGTCAAAACTGAGCATTGACGCCTCTTTGCGCGGACCGATGAACGGGATATGGAAAAAATCCAAAAGGGAAGCAATCGTACCGTCTTCTCCGTCTCCGCCGTGGATCAGATTGAGTAAAGCCATATCATGTTTTTTACTGCCGAATAATCCGCGTTGTTCAAAACCGCCGTTGGTCAGAAAAATTTGAGGCATTTTACGGTGCTCTCCGCGTGAAAAGGTGACCGCTTTCATTTTGGTACCGTCGATCAGATAAAACTTATGATCCTGATCGCAAAAAATAAAACTGAGCTCATATCGGCTTAATTTCTCTTTGACGGTAATAGCGCTGACAATGCTGATTTCGTGTTCGTAACTGGCTCCGCCGAATAAAATAGCTAATTTCAATTGAGTATCCTTTTTTATTTAATGTTAAACGCTAAAGGAATGAAATCCCTTTAGCTACGCTAGCCGCTAAGGCACTAAAGCTTGCCTCATTACGAGGCAGAGTTTATATTTTTTGCAATTGTTTCAATGCGTCTTTCACCAATGCCGCCGTATCGGTTGCACTTGAAGCACTGAGCGCTTTGGCAATCTGCTCTTTTTTAAATCCGAGCGCTTCTAACGCCATCGATGCTTCCGTCGTCGCCGTTGTAGCAGTTATTCCCGAACCCAGCAGCACAGCATCGAACCCGGCCAGTTCGACCATAATACGACCGGCACTTTTAGGTCCGATCCCCGGAACTTTTTTGAGCGCATTGATATCTTTAGATGAAATAATACCCGCAAACTGCTCCGGCGTAAAGGTGCTGCAGATAGCAAGGGCGGCTTTCGGCCCTATTCCGTTGATTTTCAGCATCCCCTCAAAGAGAATTTTTTCGCTTTTTTGTTCAAATCCGTAAAGCTGCTGGGCATCCTCGCGAATCACATGATGCGTGTGCAGCTTAACTTTCTCGGAGCCGATGCTGCTGTAGGTGTGCAACGAAATAAACACCTCGTAAATCACGCCATTGACATTCAAATGAACCGACGACGGCTCTTTATACTCTATAATCCCTTCTAATCCAATAATCATTGTGCCATTACCTTAATCGAAAATTCCCCGTCTGCATCTTGATGTAATCCTAGAATTTTCTCTTCCGAATTTTCGGACGGAACATAAAAAATTTCTACCGGAGGATCAATCAGTTTAAAAATAATCTCATTACGGTTATGCCAGCGGTCATGGTTAATGATCCGCGCGTCATAAATTTCCGCCTGAAGCGCCGTATGTTTTTGTGCCAGCCACGCATACTGGTCTTCTTTGCTTTTGAGTTCGTTGCGCAAAGATTCCAGTTTCTCTTTGAAGAGTTGGTTTTGCTGGTATTTTTGAACCAGTGCCGAGGGCATTTTTACTCCGCTGCTTTTATAATAGGCGAGTTTTCGTTTTAAATCTTCCATCATCGGTTGATTTTCCCGCCACGTATGTTCGTACCCTTCCAGCTCTTTTTTAATATCGCGCATGGCCGTTTTTACCTGTGCCATTTGATCGGAACGTTCATTAAGGTTTGCATCCTCTTCATCGATCATCGGATCAATAATGAGCTGATTTTCTCCCCCTTGAATTTTTCGGATCTCGATCAAATGCGATGCCGCCATTTTTACATGCGATCCCAGTACTTCGATCACGATTTCGCGCGCCCTGATCTTTCCGCCGGTCGCCTGCGTTATCGTCACTTTGTCGGCTTCGACGGTTCCATGTTCCAGTCGCGTGATATGGACCTCTTTGCCGTATGCCGTCCCTTTGTGAACATTGATCGTTAACTCGTCGGCTTTGATGATTGCACTTTGATGCACTTGTCCGTCAACCGTCGCTTTATGTGCCGTTACCTTGGCATTGGGCCCGACATTTCCCTCGATATTGATGACATTGACGGTTACTTCCATCCCCTGCCCGATCGCATCTTTCATCGAATCTTTTTCTTTGACATTGATGGAAACATCGGCATCCAGCTGCGTATCGATCGATCCGGTCGTTTTAAAACTGATTTCGGTCACTTCCACTTCCGTTTGGATATCGTATACGCCCCCTTCGAAAGTGACGTATCCGCCGGATCCTGCCCGATATTCGATACTTTTAGGGGTATCGATCACCGTAATTTTTTCCCCCACTGAAAACGTAGGCTCATTTTTAATAATCGGCTCTTTCGGGATAATAAACTCCCCGCGGCAATTGCGCCCGTTTTCCCCTTTTTGCGGTTTTACGTACTCAATTATGAGTTCGTCTTTCACCACGCCGATGACATATCCGCGCTTAGAATAATCGACTCTGCCGTGTTCATCCTCGGCTTGGCGTTTCGAATTATAATGGAGAATCAGCTTGTCATTTATCGTTTCTACCGGCTCGTACGATTGGGCGATAAGATAACGCTCCTGCGTCTCGAAACGATAGTTTCCGGCCACATGGATTTTGGCCAAAAGTTCACTGATATTTTCGTTCATCATTGAATCGAACACACCTATCATCAAGTTTGCACGGAGTTTCTTTTTGTTGATCAAATGGATGAAATCATCTTTGAAACTACTGTAATAGCGGGCGACACTTCCCGCTTTGATCGTCAGATAGATTTTGCACAGGGTATGGTTCCCCCCGATCGACATATCAATCGATTCGAGAGAGCTATGTTCGGTAATCGAGTAAATTTCGATTTCATGTACCTGTTTGATCTCAAATTTCGGGTCTAAGAAATGCTCTTCTTTGAGGTCTCTCACCTCATCGGAGGTCAGTTCCACCCAATCTTCCGGGGAGCCTTCTACGACCGCTTTTGTTAATGTCTGGGTGCCGAGAAGGTGAAAATCGAGGGAATGGACGGATACTTTATACGTCATTGAGACTTGCAAAAGTTCTTTGGCGACATTCGACGTTCGTACGATGATAGGAGTGATAGACGCTGCTGCCGTCGCACCCTTTTCATCCTCTTTTGTAAACAGCCCCATTTGTGATCCTTCTGATTATTGCCCTTATTTTAATCACATATCGGTTAAAATTGCGTAAACTTTATTTTAAGGCTTCATACACGAGCATGTTTAAATCGGTATTCTCCAATTCGTTCGGCATCATGATTTCCCGTGTGACGGGACTTGCACGCGATATTTTAATGACGTCGGTTTTGGGTGCGAACGTATGGAGCGATATCTTTTTAATGGCCTTCAAATTTCCGAATCTTTTTCGGCGAATCTTCGCGGAGGGTTCGTTTACCCAAAGTTTTATGCCCTCGTACATCGCCTCCAATCAAAAAAGTGTCTTTGCCGTCGCTATCTTCATCCGTTTTATGGTGTTTATCGTTTTCCTCTCGTTTCTCGTCACCCTCTTCCCGGGATTTTTCACCAAAATGTTGGCGTGGGATTGGGGGCATGATCTTATCTCCAAAACCGCCCCCCTCACCGCAATTAACTTTTGGTATCTTGACCTCATCTTTATCGTCACCTTTTTAGGGGCACTGCTCCAACACAAAGAGCATTTTTTCACCACCGCATTTTCAACCGTCTGGCTCAATATCGCGATGATCGTCTCCCTGATCCTCTTTACCAACTCCGACCCGCAGACGATTGTGTATGCCCTCAGTTTCTCCATCCTCATCGGGGGATTGCTCCAAGTGGCTACCCACCTTTATGCGATCCGCAAGCAAGGGTTGATGAAAGTATTAATCGGCGGATGGAAATACCGCAAAACAAAAGATGTCAAAGAAGAGGAATCGAAATTCAAATCGCTCTTTCTCCCCTCGGTTGTCGGGAACTCCACGGCGCAAATCGCCTCGTTTATCGACACCTCCCTCGCCTCATTTTTAGCGGCGGGGTCGGTATCGTATCTCTTTTACGCCAACCGTATTTTTCAGCTCCCTTTCGCCATCATCGCCCTCGCCATTACCACGGCGCTGTTTCCCAAAATCGCCAAAGCGATCAATAACGGCAATGACGATCTTGCATTCAAAAACCTCCACACATCGTTTTGGCTTTTAAATGCCCTGCTGGGTCTCTCTGTGTTGGGGGGAATTTTGCTCGCGGAACCGATCATCTGGCTGTTGTTTGAGAGGGGGGCATTTGATATCGAAGACACCCTCAACACCGCCGGTGTCTTGCAAATGTACATGGTGGGGCTGATCCCCTTCGGTCTGGCAAAACTCTTTTCGATGTACCTCTACGCCCAGCACAAGCATCTCAAAGCGGCTAAAATCGCCGTTATCTCCCTCGTGATCAATCTGATTTTCTCAATCATTTTGATGCAAAGCATGGGAGCGGCAGGTTTGGCATTGGCGGGGAGTATCGGCGGTGCGGTACAGTTTATCCTCACTATCCAAGCGGTGGGATGGAAGATCTTTTTTGACCTTTTAAAAACCCGTTTCAGCCTCTATTTTATCCTCGGAACGCTCGGTTTCGGAGTGGCTTTTTATAGTTTAAACACCTTTTTGATACAATGGATACGATAAATTAGCAGGAAAACCATGACCATATACGACAGCGTCCAAAAAATAAAACTACCTTTTATACCGCTCCAAGAGGGGAAAGTCTCCCTCTACGTCTGCGGCCCGACCGTCTATGACGATGCCCATTTGGGACATGCCAAGAGTGCCTTGGTGTTTGATCTGCTTCGCCGTGTTTTGGAAGCCGAGGGGTATGACGTCCTCTTCGCCCGTAACATCACCGATATCGACGATAAGATCATCAATAAAGCGCGTGAGTTAGAGATCAGCACAACCGAAATCGCTGAACGTTATACCGATGCCTATCATCGCGATATGGAAGCGATCGGCGTCCAAAAACCGACACTAGAGCCTAAAGCGACCGAATCGATCGATGCGATGTGCGAGATGATCCAAAAACTTCTGGACAAAGGCCATGCGTACTCGATCAGCAATGGTGATATCTATTTCGATACGTCCAGCGACAAAAGCTATCTCAGCCTCTCGAACCGCCAAAGCAGTGAGAACGTCAGCCGTGTCGAAAAAGTGAGCGAAAAACGCAATGATGCCGATTTTGCTCTCTGGAAAGCCGTCCATGATGAGGGTGTGGCGTTTGAATCAGCGTTCGGGCGGGGCCGGCCAGGATGGCATCTGGAGTGTTCGGCGATGATCGAGCGCTACGTTACCTCCAACGAGGGGGAATACGCCATCGACATTCACGGCGGCGGAGCCGATCTCCTCTTCCCCCACCACGAAAACGAAGCGGCGCAAACCCGCTGTGCGACGAATCATGAACTGGCGAAATACTGGATGCATAACGGCTTCGTCACGATCGGCGGTGAGAAAATGTCCAAAAGCCTCGGGAACAGCTTTTTCCTCAAAGACGCCCTCAAAGCCTACGATGGCGAAGTGCTCCGTTTTTATCTCCTCAGTACCCATTACCGGGGAGATTTTAACTTCAACGAAGAGGATCTGATCGCATCCAAACGGCGCTTAGACCGCCTTTATCGCCTCAAAAAGCGTCTTTTTGGACTCAGTTCCGAAATAATCGAAACCGAATTCAAGAAAAATCTTCTCGAAGCGCTGGGGGACGATCTAAACGTCTCGCGCGCTTATGCACTGATCGATGAGCTGATAGCGCAGGCGAACGAAGCGCTCGATACCAATCCCAAAGACAAAGGATACCGTCAGATCCTCCTCTCTTCTTTGGCAACCGTCGAGGCCGTGCTGGGCTTCGGAAGCCAAAATCCTTACGAGTATTTTCAATTCGGTTTGGATGAGGAAACTAAAGCCAAAATCAACGAACTGATCGCCAAACGCAGCGAAGCCAAAAAAGCAAAAGATTTCGGCTTATCCGATGCACTGCGGGATGAACTCACCGCACTCGGAGTCTCAATCATGGATACCCCTGCGGGAACGGTATGGGAGATACGTGAATGAGAGAGAGCTATAAACGCTTCTGGCCTTATATCCGCGAATATAAATTCCAATTTTTGATGGTCTTGATCGGGATCATTCTCACCGTCAGTGCGACGGCGGCTACCGCACATATCATGAAGCCGCTGATGGACAATATGTTTATCAACAAAGAAGCCCGAATGCTCTACATCATTCCGGTGCTTTTGATTGTGATTTACATCATCAAATCGGTCGGACGCTATATACAAGCGGTTTTCAATACCTACATCGGTCTGCATATCGTTTCAAGAATCAGAGAAGAACTACTGTCCAAAATGGTCAATATGGACATGCAATTTCTCTATTTAAACCGCAGCGGCGAACTTATTTCCCGTATTACAAACGACATCAATCGAATCCAGTACTTCGTATCTTCGATGATGCCAGAGCTGATTCGTGAAAGTCTTACGGTGGTAACACTCGTCGGATATATCATCTACCTCAATCCCACCCTTGCGTTCTGGGCGTTGATCGTAATGCCGACGATCATTGTTCCGTTGCTTCAAATCACCAAACGGCTTAAACGTCTTGCCCACCGATCACAAGAGAAAAATGCCGATATCGTTACACGCTTAACCGAAGTTTTCAACAATTCCGAAATCATCAAATCCAATGCGACCGAGCAGTACGAACTGGAACGTTTTCATCATGAAAACGACCATTTTTTCAAACTCAATATGAAATCTTCCTATACCAGCGAATTGATTTCCCCGATGATGGAGATTATCGCGGCAATCGGACTGGCAGCAGTCATCTTTATAGGGGGAAGGCAGGTTTACTCCGGTGCAATGACTGTCGGAGAGTTTACCGCTTTTTTAACGGCCTTCGGCCTTGTGTTTCAACCGCTTAAAGGGGCCAGCAATATTCTGGGAAGAGTGCAGGATGCCCAAGCCGCAAGCGAACGGGTATTTCAAATTTTCGATATCCAGAACCAAATAACGGATGGAAAATCAGCATTAAGCGAGGCGGTAAAACAGATTCAATTTGATCAGGTAACACTCAAATTTGAAGAAAAAACGGCATTGGAGAACATCAGTATCGATATTCAAGCAGGAGAGACCATCGCCCTCGTAGGACAAAGCGGAGGGGGAAAAAGTTCTTTTGTGAATCTGCTTCTGCGCTTTTACGATCCGATATCGGGAACTATTTCCATCAACGGACGTGATCTGAAAGAGTATACGCAAAATTCGCTCCGTTCTCAAATCGCTTTTGTTTCCCAGCGGGTCTATATCTTTCAAGACACTCTGGCAGCCAACGTAGCCTACGGCGATACCGTCGATGAAGCACGTGTCAAAGAAGCACTGCACATGGCGGATGCACTCGAATTTGCCCAATCATTGCCGGATGGCATTTATACGGTTATGCAGGAATTCGGGGCCAATCTTTCAGGCGGACAGAGACAACGGATTGCGATAGCCAGAGCCATCTATAAACATGCGTCTCTGCTTATTCTGGATGAAGCGACCAGTGCTCTGGACAATGAGACGGAACGTAAAATTCAAAATACGCTTAAAGAATATACAAAAGACAAAATCACTATCCTGATCGCTCACCGTCTCAGCACCGTTCAAGATGCCGATAGAATACTCGTATTTAAAGCCGGGCACATTGTAGCACAAGGGTCACACCAACATCTTTTGAACTCTTCGGAAGAGTATCAGCGTCTTAGCCAAACACTGACAGAAAGTTAAAGGAACACGTATGGGATTACCGCTCCACTCACGCATCCGGCAAAAAGCCAAAATTGCTTTAAATGCCCTTTTGGCTCTCTTTTTCCCGTCTCATGCCAAACATGAAACCGTACCGACGGAATCGATCCGCCGTATTTTGGTCATTCGGATCAATTACCGCATCGGAAACATCCTTTTTACGACTCCGCTGCTCCGTGCGCTGGAACACCGTTTTCCCGGTGCAAAAATCGATGTTCTGATCGGAGCGAAATACCCCTCACCTCTCCTCAAAAGCACAGCGGTCGAAAACATATTTGACTTTCCCCGTCGTCTTCTGAAAAATCCGTTTCATTTATACCGCTATATCCAACGGCTCCGTGCTACAGAATATGATCTCGTTCTGAACCTAAACAGCGGTTCGGCGAGTGATCGCGGAGCAACTTTTTTGGCACGCGGCATATACAAACTCGGCTTTGACGCATCGGGAAATTGGTCCCCCTTGACACACGTTGTCACAGCACCCAACCAATCGGTCCATGAAGCGTTGAAACCTCTGCATTTGATGGAGGCTTTCGGAAACAATACAAACGATTTCCCTCAAAAAATGGATATTGCCCTGAGCAAAGAAGAGAAAATCCAAGGGCTCGAAGAGCTGAAAAAACGGCTATCACTCCAAGGATATGCATGGGGAAGCAAAGAAAAAATCATCGGCATTTTCCGTGACGCCCGTTTCGAAAAGAAAATTGAAAACAGTTGGTGGAAAGAGTGGTATCAGAATATGAAACAGCTCAATCCGAATGCCGTGTTTGTCGATATCCTCTCTCCAGACGTAAAAGAAAAACTGGAAGATGATTTTTATACGCTTACGGAGTCTAATTTACGTTTGTTGGGCACCATCCTCTCCCAGATGGATGCTTTTGTTTGCGGCGATACGGGACCGATGCATTTAGCCAGTGCTTCCGGAGTCCCTACCATCGCCTTGTTTAAAGCCAGTACTCCGACACTTTATGGAACCTTGGGGAAAAATGACCGCTCATTATCGCTGCAGGGATTTACCCCTGAAATGACCGCGGCACAAATTACTCAACACCTTCAATCTCTCCCTCCTGCGTCTCAAGGCTCGCTTGATTAACAAACCATTCAACCTTTTTTGAGTATAATCGCGGCAACTTTTACCATGACGAGGCGGGTCACTATGCTTGATTACGAATCTTTAAAACCCTGGCTTTTTAAACTTCAACCCGAAAATGCCCATACGGTTGCCGCGGCAGTGCTCCGCAGCGCAAGCTTTTGCCCGCCACTCTTTAACGGCTGGATGGCAAAACATTTTGTTACCCATCCCTCGCTTACCCAAGAGCTTTTCGGACGTACGTTTTTAAACCCGGTCGGTTTGGCTGCGGGATTTGACAAAAACGCGACGATGTTCCACGGCATCATGTCTTTGGGATTCGGGTTCAGCGAAATCGGAACCCTCACCCCAAAACCTCAAGAGGGAAATCCCCGCCCTCGCCTATGGCGCCATATCGAAGAGGAGAGTCTTCAAAATGCGATGGGATTCAATAACGACGGGCTGTTCCGCATTTCACACCGTCTTAAAAACATCTACCCGTTCAGCACCCCTATCGGCGTCAACATCGGAAAAAACAAAATTACCCCCGATGATAAAGCGATCAAAGATTACACGACCTTGATCAAAGCGCTTCACGAATACGCCGATTATATGGTCATTAATATCTCTTCACCGAATACGCCGGGCTTGCGCGATCTTCAAAACGAAGCGTTCATCAGCCAGCTTTTTGCCGAAGCCAAAGCCCTCACTACCAAGCCGATTTTGCTCAAAATCGCTCCCGATATGTCCGAAGATCAGGCGGTTGCGCTCTGTGTCCATGCCGTGGAAAGCGGAGCGGACGGCATTATTGCGACCAATACAACCGTTGATTATTCTCTGGTATCCGAACCCGAAGATATGGGGGGACTCAGCGGGGAAGTGCTGCGCGAGCGAAGCTTCTATATTTTCGATGCGATCGCGCGCGAGCTGTACGGAAAAACCACCCTTATCAGTGTCGGCGGCATCAGTACCCCTGAAGAGGCGTATCGCCGTATCCGTGCGGGCGCGTCGCTGGTACAAATCTATACTTCGTTGATCTTCAAAGGTCCCGAAGTCGTCGAAGAGATCAACAGCGGTCTGATCGATCTCTTGGCGTCTGACGGCTTTACCTCGATCACTGAAGCGATCGGCGCAGACCGGCGATGAAAATCCTCGCCGCACTTATTTTGAGTTTAGGAACCCTTATGGCCTCATCACTGCCTCACTACGAAACCAAAACCCTCTCCAACGGATTGCAGGTTGTTGCCATCCCTATGGAAAACGGTTCGCAGGTTATCTCTAGCGATATTTTTTACAAAGTGGGAAGCCGAAACGAAGTTATGGGAAAAAGCGGTATCGCCCATATGCTCGAGCACATGAACTTCAAGTCAACCAAAAACCTCAAAGCGGGCGAGTTTGACGAAGAGGTCAAAAGCATCGGGGGGATGAACAACGCCTCGACGGGATTCGATTTTACCCACTACTACATCAAATCAAGCAGTGAAAATCTCGCCAAATCTCTCTCTTTGTTTGCGGAGTTGATGCAAAACCTCAACCTCAAAGACGATGAGTTCCAGCCCGAGCGAAACGTCGTCGCCGAAGAGCGCCGCTGGAGAACCGATAACAATCCGATGGGCTACCTCTATTTTCGCCTCTTCAACAGTGCCTATGTTTATCATCCGTATCACTGGACACCGATCGGATTTATGAACGACATTCAAACCTGGACATTAAACGATATCCGAACCTTTCATGAGACCTATTATCAACCCTCAAACGCTATTTTGATCGTTACGGGCGATATCAAACCGCAGAGTGTTTTTGACGAAGCGGAAAAAAATTTCGGATCGATCAAAAACACCCTCGAGATCCCGACGGTCAAAACGATCGAACCGGAACAAGACGGTGCGCGCCGCATAATCGTCAACAAAGAGAGCGAAGTGGAAATGCTGGCCATCTCTTTTCCGATACCGAATTTTCAGCATGCCGATCAGCCGAAACTCTCCGCACTCAGTGAAATGCTCAGCTCGGGTAAAAGTTCCCGCTTAAGCCGCCTATTGGTCGATGAAAAACGGCTGGTCAACCAAATCTATGCCTATAATATGGAGAATATCGATCCCGGCATCTTTTTGTTTTTAGCGGTGTGCAACAACGGTGTCAAAGCCGAAGAGGTTGAAAAAGAGATTTGGAACGTTATTCACAATCTCCAAAATACACCGGTAGAGAAAGCCGAACTTGATAAAATAAAAATCAATACCAAAGCCGATTTCATCTACTCTTTAGAGAGTTCGACATCGGTTGCCGAATTGTTCGGAAGCTATCTGGCCCGAGGCGATATCGCTCCCTTGATGAATTATGAAAAAGCTATCGAAGCGCTCAAGCCCGATGAGATTCAAAAGGTTGCCGAACAGTATCTCATCAGCGAAAAATCCACAACACTAATCCTACGAAAAGGAAAAAAATGAATCTTATTACCGGCTCAACGACTGCTCTAATCACCCCGTTTAAAAACGGGAAATTGGACGAGCAAAAATACGCCGATCTTATTCAACGACAGATCAAAAACGGCATTAATGCGGTTTGCCCGGTCGGAACGACCGGCGAGAGCGCTACATTAACCTACGAGGAAGACCGTATCTGTATGGAGATTGCGGTGGCGGTGTGCAAAGGGACCTCTACCAAAGTCCTCGCCGGAGCGGGGAGCAACTCGACCGCCGAAGCGATCGAAGCGGCACGTACCGCACAGGCATGCGGCGTCGATGCGATCTTCTCCGTTGCTCCCTACTACAACAAACCTTCCCAAGAGGGGCTTTACCAACACTATAAAGCGATAGCCGAATCAGTGAGCGAACTTCCGTTTATGCTCTATAATGTACCGGGACGCACCGTAGTCGACATCAGCGCCGACACCGTTATCCGTCTATATGATGATGTCAAAAACATTTACGGGATCAAAGAGGCGACGGGGAGTATCGAACGCACCATTGAACTCCTCTCCCGCCGTCCCGAACTTAAAGTCTTCAGCGGTGACGATGCGATTGATTATCCGATTCTCGCCAACGGTGGAGCCGGTATCACTTCGGTTACCTCCAACCTTTTGCCGGATTTAAAAGCTCAGTTGGTCGCCAAAGCGCTAGGCGGTGATTTTTCGGGAGCCAAAGCGCTCAATGACGAACTCTTCCCGATCAATAAAGCGCTGTTTTTGGAATCCAATCCGGTCATGATCAAGGCGGCAATGTACGTTGCGGGACTGATCGATACGCTAGAGTACCGTCTCCCTCTCGTCGCGCCGAGTACCGAGAATCTTAAACGCTTAGAGAGCGTTATGAAAAACTACACCATACAAGGAGCTTGATTTGTCACTACACGGAAAAACGCTACTCATCAGCGGCGGCACACGCGGAATCGGAAAAGCGATTGTTTATGCATTTGCAGCACAAGGGGTAAACGTCGCTTTCACCTATAACTCCAATGCCGAGATCGCTCAAGAGATCGCGGATGATGTTGAGAAAAACCACGGTGTCAAATGCCGAGGATATGCCCTTAACATCTTGGAACCGGATGAGTACAAAGAAGTTTTTAGCAAATTCGACGAAGATTTCGATCGACTCGATTTTTTTATCTCCAATGCTATCATTTCAGGACGCGCTGTCGTCGGCGGTTTCGGGCCGTTTATGCGTCTCAAGCCTAAAGGGTTGAATAACATCTATACCGCTACGGTCAACGCGTTCGTCGTCGGTGCGCAGGAAGCGGCAAAACGGATGGAAAAAGTGGGCGGCGGATCGATCATCTCGATGAGTTCTACCGGCAATCTCGTCTATACCCCGAACTATGCGGGCCACGGAACCAATAAAGCGGCCGTCGAAGCGATGGTGCGCTATGCGGCGGCCGAACTTGGCAGTCTCGGTATCCGTGTCAACGCTGTCAGCGGCGGACCGATCGATACGGATGCCCTTAAAGCGTTTCCGAACTACGAAGAGGTCAAAGGGGAAGTCGTTAAACGCTCTCCGCTCAGCCGAATGGGCGAAGCCGAAGATTTGACGGGGGCATGCCTGTTCCTCTGCGGAGAGGGTTCATCATGGCTTACCGGACAAACAATCGTTGTAGACGGTGGGACCACGTTTCAATAATTTAATACGCTATCGGAACCCGTCCCGATAGCTACGTTAACACTGTGTTCTCTTCAGCAGAGAGCTCGCGCGCAGTACACCGCGCTTAAAAAACCAGAACCTAAAAGGCAAACTTGGTGTTTAACCTTCCCAATCTCCTCGCGTTCGCGCGGCTTCTCATTGCCCCGGTGATGTTTTGGATCATTCTCAATCCTCAGGTGTTTACCCAAATGGGATGGCACGTCAGCTGGAGCTATTACGCGGCATCGCTTCTGTTTGTGATTGCGAGTGTTACCGACTTTTTTGACGGCTATATTGCCCGCGAGCTCGATCAAATCACAATCGTAGGTCAGATCCTTGACCCGCTGGCCGATAAGATGCTTACCCTTGCCGCTTTTTTAGGTCTGATGATGAGCGGAGCGGCATCTGCATGGGCAATTTATATTATTATTGTCCGCGAACTCTTTATCACCGGACTTCGTACCCTCTCACTCTCTGAGGGGATCGACATCAGCGCGTCATGGGCGGGAAAAGTCAAAACGGTCGCTCAGATGATCGCCATCGGATTTTTGCTGATGCACTGGCCCTTCGGCAACCTATTATTATGGATCGCCGTCGCTTTAACCGTTTACTCGGGTGCCGAATATCTGGTCGGTTTTAGCAAAGCCTACACAAACAGGAACCGTTCATGAGTTGGATAATCGCGCTTGTCGTCCTCTCAGCCCTCATTTTTTTTCATGAGCTCGGCCATTATACGGCGGCACGTGTGTTCGGCGTTTATGTCGAAGTTTTCTCCATCGGATTCGGAAAAAAAATCGCCTCGTTCACTTGGCTGAATACTCGTTGGCAAATCTCCGCTATTCCACTGGGGGGCTATGTCAAGATGAAAGGGCAGGACGATCTCGATCCTACTGCACTCAGCAGCGACACAGACAGTTACAACAGCAAAAAACCGTGGCAGAGAATCATCATCCTCCTCTCAGGCCCTTTGGCGAATTTTGCCCTTGCCTGGTTTTTTTTCTATGCTCTTGCTTTAGGAGGCCCTCAAACCCTCTCCCCTGTAATCGGCAACGTACTCCATGAATCTCCCGCGAATATTGCCGGACTTCAAAAAGGGGATATCGTCCTCTCCATTAATGAAGAGAGTATTACCCAATGGAATGAAATCTCCGAAGCCGTAAAATCCTCTGCAGGGATACTGACGTTTCGAATCGAGAGGGGAAATACGGTACGTATCCTTACCGTCAACCCTAAAATTTCCGAAACGCAAAATATTTTCAAAGAGACCATTCAGCAGCGGATGATCGGAATCGCCCCCTCCGGTGATACCCACACCCTGCAGTTCACTCCGCTCACAGCACTCTCCTATGCAACCGAAGAGACCTATAACTCTTCCTTGCTTATTTTCCAAAGCGTCCAAAAACTCCTTAGCGGTATCGTTCCCGCCAAAGAGGTAGGCGGTGTGGTGAGCATCGCCAAAATCACCGCCGATGCCGCAGAATATGGGTGGATGAGCCTTTTCTTTTTCTCGGCACTCATCTCGGTCAATCTTGGCGTCCTCAATCTTCTCCCCATCCCCGCACTCGATGGGGGACACATCATGTTTAATCTCTATGAAATGATCCGCCGCAAAGCTCCGAGCGAAGCGGTCATTACTCAGCTTACCATCGGAGGCTGGGTACTCTTGCTCGGGCTCATGAGTCTGGGGCTCTATAACGATATTACAAGGTTAATGCAATGACAACATTAGAGCAAAAACGGCACTTTGACCATATCATTGAAAGAGTTGAAAGAGCCCGTCTTCGGGTAAGTGATCACCATATCGTCAAAATTGTGGCTGCTAGCAAATACGTCGACGCCTCTGCGATCAAATCGCTCTACGAAATCGGTCAGCGGGCATTCGGAGAGAATAAAGTCCAAGACCTGATAACCAAAAGCGAACAATTGGAAGATTTGCCGATCGAATGGCATTTCATCGGTACGCTGCAAAAAAACAAAATCAACCACCTTTTAAGCGTACGTCCCCATCTGCTCCATTCGATTGATTCTTTGGAACTTGCCTATGCCCTTAATGAGCGTTTGGAACGTAATGATATAAGTATGCGCGCACTGGTGCAGATTAATTCCGCCTACGAAGAATCAAAAAGCGGTTTTCTCCCCGAAGAGATCAATGAAAAATATGCTCAAATACTGCAGGAGTGCCCTCGGCTGCATCTTCAGGGGGTCATGTCCATCGGTGCACACGTCGATGAGACTGCCGTTATCCGCAAAAGCTTCGAGACGACACGCCGTATTTTCGAAACCCTTCCGAACGCATCCGTCTGTTCTATGGGGATGAGCGGTGATTTCGAACTAGCCATCGAATGCGGTTCAACAATGGTACGATTAGGGTCCGTTCTCTTCCAAAAATAGATACTTAAGTAATCAACGTATATATTTTTTGTGAGAAATTCTTTTGACCTGTGTTATAATCATATCAAATTCAACTATCAAAAAAAAAGGGCAAGAGTGAATAAAATTAAAGTACGCGCTACTCTTTTTTCTCTTGCTCTTGTCATCTTGCTGATTGCCATCTTCATTCTCACTATTATTCAAGACAAAAAACACGTATTGGATGAAAAAACATCCGCCCACCGCGCACTTTTACGCAACTCTTTTGACTTGGCGATGCTCGATACCCAAAAAGGTCTCAGCGAGCTAGCCTGTCAAATCGCGGGAAACCGTGAAATCGTTGATGCCTTTGCCGCACGCGATCGGGAAAAACTTTATCAGCTTGCCCTCCCCTATTTCAATGAGGCGAAACATCGCGGTGAAGTGGATATGAGCGGCTTCATCGGTGCGGACGGCGCCCATTTCCTCCGTATCCAAGACCCGCATAAATACGGGGATAACATCCTCAAAAAACGGCCGGTTTTAGCCTATGCCATTAATAACCGCAAAATCGTCTCAACCCTCGATGTCACTATTTACGATGTTTCCGTCATCACTATCGTACCGATCTTTAAAAATAAAACCTTTGTCGGTATTATCCAGACCGTCGCTAAAATCGACCGTGTCCAAAAACGGCTCGATGCCCATTCAGGCATTAAAAGTGCCATAGCATTCGATACGCAAAAGCTTAAAAGTCTGCTCCCCGATTCCAAAAATATAACCTATCAGAACTATTCGATCGTCTCTTCGAACGATCCGCTGTTTGAACATCTTCCGAGTACATTTACATTTACCAAGAGCAACCGATACAATGTCGATTCACACGATTATGTGATTGCGTCGCGTCCGTTAAGCAACTACAAAAACGACACCATCGCCATGATGTCCTGCGCGTTTGACATTACCGAAGATGTTATTGAATACAAAAAAGAGATACGCAATCTTCTTATTATCAGTCTTATTTCATTGACGGTTGTTGCCGCCATTTTACACTACGGTTTCCGCATCCTTATCCGCCGGATCGAACGTGATACCCAAATAACGAAAGACCTTAACTTAAAGCTTGAACACCAGCTCCATACCGATTATCTGACCTCGCTTCCCAACCGGAATGCTCTTATCCGAGATATTCGAACCAAGCACTTTTATGCCCTCATGCTTCTGAACATCGATAATTTTAAAGAAATTAACGATTTTTACGGCCATGCGATCGGGGATGAGACACTCCTTGCATTGGCAAACTCTATCCATGAAGCCATTGCTGATTTTCCGATGCAGCTGTATAAAATGCCCTCGGACGAATACGCCATTGCCGTGAGCGAACCGATGAGCACTTATGAGTTGGAAGCGGCCCGCCTCAGTATTGTCAATCATCTTCAATCGCAATATTACGACCTTCAGGGTGCAAGTATTTATGTCACGTTAACGATGGGAATGGATATCGCACGAAGCCGTAAAAGCAATATTATCGATCTTCTCGCTAATGCCGACATGGCACTCAAATCGGCGAAAAAACGACGCCTCAGCTATCAGCTCTACGATGAGACCATGCAAATCAGACAAGAGTACCAAAACAATATTCTGTGGAGCAAAAAACTCAAAGAGGCGATTGAACAAAAACAGTTCTGTCTCTATTATCAGCCTATCTTTGACGCGAAAAGCGGAGAAATCGTTGAGTATGAAGCCCTTATCCGGATGATTGATAACAACGGCGAAATTGTCTCTCCGGGCTATTTTCTCCCCGCCGCGCGACAATCACGTCTTTATGCCCATCTGACACGATTTGTTATAGACGAAGTTTTCAAAATGATAGAAACGACAACGGAAACCTATTCGATGAATCTATCGGTCGATGATATTTTCGACAAGCCGACAAAAGCGTTGATCATCCAAAAACTTTCCGAATCTTCCCATCCTGAGCGGATTATTTTTGAACTTTTAGAGAGTGAGGGGATCGAGAACTATCCGGAAGTTTCCACGTTTATCAGCGATGTGAAAAAGTTCGGATGTAAAATCGCCATTGATGATTTCGGTACCGGCTATTCCAACTTTGCCCACATCATCAAACTTGATGTTGACATTCTTAAAATCGATGCTTCCTTGATCCGAAATATCGATACGGATACCAACGCGCAAACGATACTCACCGCTATTACCGAATTCTCGGAACACTTAGGATTACATACGGTAGCCGAATTTGTCCACTCCGAAACAGTCTACAACAAATGTAAAGAGTTGGGAATCGATTATCTGCAGGGGTATTATCTCGGCGAACCGAAACCTCTCTAAGAAGAGAGGGTAAAACGGAACCCTTTACGCTCTCCCGCGCAAAGAGCTATCTCGCCCCCATGGGATTCGACGATATTTTTGGAGAGTACCAATCCTAAACCGTTCCCCCGCTCTTTCGTACTTTTAAACGCTTCAAACAGCCACTTTTTGTTCTCGATAGGGATGCCGCTGTCATAGATTTCAAAAATATGAAATTCCCCCTCCAATGCATGGAGGATTTGGATTTTCCCCTCCTCCTCCTCATCGAGTTCGATGGCATCGATGGCATTAAAGACAAAATTGGTAAAGAGCATCGTCAGCAGATCCAGATCACCGTAAAGCTCAAAATCCTCTTCGGGAAAATCAAACTCGATAGGCTTGGCATAGCTGTAATAGCCGATAGCACTGGTAAGCGCTTCGCGAATCTGCCACCAACGCAGAGCATTTTTTTGTGCATTTGAGCCTTTAGAGAACATCAACGTCGCTTTGATGATCCGCTCGATCCGATAGAGCGACTTTTGTATCTCGGTCACGATCGGCTTGTTCTCCTCTTTGACCCGCTTCATCAATGTCGAAGCGAGCAGTGCGATGGAGCCGATCGGGTTGCGGATCTCATGGCTCAGATGCGCCGCCATCTGCCCCATAGTAGCGAGATTTTCTTTGCGCTTTTGCTCGGTGATGTCGGTAGCACTCAATAGCCGTTTTTCGTTATGCTGTGCCGATTTGATGAGATAGGAGCGTTCTTTAAACGTCATCTCATAGTCTTCTTCGTCCAGATGGAGGGTATCGAACAGTTTTCCCAGTGCTTTTGCTTGAGAGTTTTGCAAAAAGATAGTCCCGTCCGTCTCCACAATCCAAATGGCGTTGGGGAGAAACTCGATCACCTGCTCGATCGTGCTTTGCAGATACTCGTACGATTGGCGAAGGGCTACGTACTCCTCTTCGACCTTATAGGTCTGATCGATGAGGGCTTTGAGCTCGGCGGGGGATATCATCTCAGGCATCAATAATCTCCCAAATGGATCAGAATGCGATAGAGACCGAACGCATCGCTGATCCCCGAGAGTTCGCGGATAGAGTGCATCGCCAGCGTCGGTACCCCGACATCGATCGTCTCGATCCCAAGACGGGTTGCACTGATCGGCCCGATCGTACTTCCGCAAGCCGTATCACTTCGCGTCACAAAGGTCTGCGTCGGAATATGGAGCGCCCTGGCACACTGCAAAAACCGTCCCTGCGTCCGTGCGCTTGTCGCATAGCGTTGATTGGAGTTGATCTTTATCGCTACTCCCTGATTTAGCAGCGGTGCGTGCTCGCTCTCATGTTTGCCCGGGAAATTGGGATGCTGCGCATGGGCATTGTCGCATGAGACCATCAGCGAGCGGCGCATCAGCTTCTCAAAATCATTTCCGGCGATGCGGCGCAGCGTCTCCTCGACAAATGTCCCCCCTGCTCCGACGTGAGACTCGCTTCCCACCTCTTCGTGATCCATAAAGGCGCACATCATCGGATATGAGGTTTCCAGCAACGCCTGAAGCCCGACATAGCAGCTGAGAAGATTATCCAAACGGGCAGAGGTGATGAACTCGCTCTCAACCCCGACGAATGAGCCTTTTTGGTGGTCATAAAAACTAAGTTCATGCGCCAAAAGGGTTAGGTCGCTGATATCGTCTTGGATCTGGGAGAGGATAAAATCTTCAAACTCAACCTCCCCCGTCGCGATAATCGGGACGATATCGCTTTGGGCGTTGATCGTTCGGGAGCTGTTGGCCTCGCGGTCGAGATGGATCGCCAGCGAGGGGATCACGGCGATAGGACGGTCAATAGTGATAAGTGCCTCTTTGCGCACTTCCCCCTCCAGATAGACGACACGCCCCGCCAATGCCAAATCGCGGTCAAACCACGGATTCAGCAACACTCCGCCGTAGGGCTCGACACCGAGCCGTTTGACACCTGAAACACTAGTCAGGGGACTCGGTTTGAGGCGCAGATGGGGCGAATCGGTATGGGCACCGACGATGGTGTACCCTTTTTCGCTGCACGGCGGATAGCTAAAAGCGATGATCGACGAGTCGTTACGGGTAACGTAGTAATCCTGCCCCTCTTCAAGCTCCCATTTCTCATCTTCTGCCAGACGGGTGAATCCTCGGCACTCCAATGTTTTTGCCATCCACTCCACCGCATGAAACGGGGTCGGGGAAGCATCGATAAAGCTGATCATCTCTTCGTTAAATTCGCGCATTTTTTACTCTCTATCCAAATTTAATTATTTTATTATCCGATAACTTCGACAATCCCCGTCTCGTTACTAAAAATCATCGTTTTAATCCGCTCCGCATACCCCAGCAAAAGCTCTGCATTTTTCTCTACCGAACTGTTGCCCGCACGGAGCCAAATAATATGAGGGGGGAATCCGTGATAGGTGGTGAGATCGTTGAAATCAGAATCTTTGGTCACAATGACAAATCCGTTCGTTTTGGCAAATTTCCAAACGTCATAATCAGAAGCTTTATCGAGACCAAGAGCGGCAACATGTGCCGATTCGGGGAAAACATCACTCACTTTTGCAACCAATCTATAAGAGAGATTTTGGTCAAACAAAAGCTTCATGCGCAGATCGAAACTTTGTGTTCTTTATCTGCCGCATAGGAAAGTGCCGCGAGAATGTCCTCTTCGGTGAGTTCGGGAAAATCTTCGATGATGTCGGCAAAACTCATCTTGTTTGCGAGCATTTCCAGGATATCATAGACGCTGATACGCATTCCACGAATCGTCGGTTTGCCAGAGCGTATTTGAGGGTTGATGGTGATAATGGATTGGTATTCAGCCATAATGTTTCCTCATGGAAAGTTAAAACATTATAACAAATATTTCGTGATACTTTCCCACACCATTAATTACTTGAACTTTTAAATTACATCCACATCTTCTAAAGCACTTAACTCTTCAATCACCTTATTATCCACCCGTATCGCCGAATCGATCACGACATCGGCAAGTTTCGAAACGATGATGAGTTTTATCTCTCGGCGTCCCGGATGACGGCGGACGAGGGTGTAGAGTTTCTCTAACGCTTCGAGATTGTCACTGAGACGGATGCGCAGTTGCAACGGCTCCTGCGGCGGGAGATTTTCGACGATCTTCGTCTCCACCTTTTTTGCCTCTTTTTTCGCTTCGTTTAGGGTCATGATCTTCGTAACGCTGATGCGGGTGAACATCTCGGTGTGGGTCACTTTCACCTTGAACGCAATCGGCTCGTCCAAATCCATCGCTTCGAGCTGATCGACTTTGTCGGAAAAAAGCATCACTTCGATATTGCCGTGGAAGTCCATCAAACTCACCAGCCCGAACATAGACCCTTTTTTCGACATCTTTTTCGTGATCTCTTCGACTTTTCCTATAAAGATGGCGCTGGAACCGTCGGCAATGTTTTCGATCTCGGAGGAGAGGGTATAGTTAATCGCGTCAATCTGGTCGCGGTAGTTGTCGAGCGGATGACCGGAGACGTAGAACCCGAGGGTATCTTTCTCGAAATCCAGCAGCGTTTTGAGATCAAACTCCTCCATATTTTTGAGGTTCAGCTCGACCGCCGTCACCTCTTCATCATCCCCGAAAAGGCTAAACTGGGCGTCTTTTTTGAGTGATGAGCCTTTTTTCGCCGTCTCGACGAGGGTTTCGACCTGTTCCAAAAGCGCACGGCGAGAGTATCCGAAATGATCCAATCCCCCCGCTTTGATGATACACTCGATCACTTTTTTGTTGACCTTTTGCGGCTCGATACGGTTAATGAAGTCTTGGATGTCTTTAAACTCCCCCTCGCTCCGTGCTTCGAGGATCGATTCGACCGCCGCTTCACCGACTCCTTTGATCGCTCCCAGACCGAAGAGGATTTGATCCTGGTCGTCTTTGGTGATCGCGGAAAATTCGAGCTGCGAGTGGTTGATATCGGGAGCCCCGAGGAAGATTTTCATCCGCTTGGCTTCGTCGATGTATTTGACCACCTTGTCGGTGTTGTCTTTTTCCGACGTCAAAAGCGCCGCCATGAACTCCTGCGGATAGTAGGTTTTCAGCCATGCCGTCTGAAACGTTACCATCGCGTACGCCGCCGAGTGGGATTTGTTGAACCCGTATCCGGCGAATTTTTCGATCAGGTCGAAAAGCTCGGAAGCTTTTTTGTAATCGAGTCCCTGATTCGCCGCCCCCTCAGAGAACTCTTTGTTGTACTTTTGCATCTCTTCGATTTTCTTTTTCCCCATCGCACGGCGAACGATATCCGCCCCGCCGAGGCTGAATCCGCCAACCGTTTGTACGATCTGCATGACCTGCTCTTGATAGACGATAACCCCGTAGGTAGGTTTGAGGATCGGCTCCATAGAATCAAAGGTATAAGTGATCGCCTGACGTCCGTGCTTACGTTCGATAAAGTCGTCCAACATCCCCGATTCCATCGGTCCGGGACGGTAAAGGGCGAGTACCGCGATCAAGTCCTCGAATGAGCTGGGTTTGAGCCGTTTGTTCAAATCCTGCATCCCCGAACTCTCGATCTGGAACATCCCGATCGTGTCACCGCTTTGGATAATCTCGTACACTTTCGGATCGTTCTCGTCGATGGTGTGCCAGTTCACTGCTACGTCGTACCGTTTTTTGATCAGTTTGATCGCGTTGTCGATAACGTCGAGCGTTTTAAGTCCCAAGAAGTCGAATTTGATCAGATCGATATCTTCGAGGTAGTTGAGGGAGTATTGGGTGACAAACGTCTCCTCCCCCGAGGGTTTATAGATCGGGGTTTTCTTCCAGAGCGGCTCATTGGAGATTACAACCCCCGCCGCATGCATCCCCGCATTGCGTTTGAGACCTTCGAGCTTTTTAGAGAACTCCCACACCCGAGCTATCTGCGGATCGGATTCAACTAACTCCTGGATCTTCGGCTCTTTTTGGAACGCTCCGGGTTTGAACTCTCCCCCTTTGGTCTTGCCATTCAGGGTGATCCCCAGTTCATCGGGGATCAGTTTTGCCATCATGTCCGCTTGGGATAGCGGCATCTCCAAAACACGTGCAACGTCGCGGATAACCCCTTTGGCGAGGAGCGAACCGAACGTAATGATCTGCGCCACCTGTTCGCGCCCGTATTTTTGGACGACGTAATCGATGATCTCGCCGCGGCGTGCCTGCATAAAGTCCATATCGATATCGGGCATCGATACCCTCTCCGGATTGAGAAAACGCTCGAAAAGCAAATCGTACTTCATCGGATCGATGTCGGTGATCTCGAGCGCATACGCGACGAGGCTCCCCGCCGCCGATCCTCGTCCGGGTCCGACCGCAATCCCCATCCGTTTTGCTTCACGGACGAAATCCCAAACGATAAGCATGTAGCCCGGGAATTTCATCTGATTGATCACCTGCATCTCAAATTCAAGACGGTCTCGATACTCTTGGTGTCGTTCAGCGGGGACATGGATCAGACGCTCTTCCAAACCGATACGGCATCGGTGGATAAAATACTCCGAATCCTCTTCGATAGTGAGCCCCTCTTCGAGAGCGTATTCGGTCGTAAATTTGAAATTCGGCGGTGTCGGATTCCCTAGTTTCAGCTCCAGCTGGCACTTCTCGACGATCTCCTGGGTGTTATAGAGCGCTTCGGGAATATCGGCGAACAACCGTGCCATCTGTTCGGGCGATTTGATGTAAAACTCATGGACGGAGTGACGCATACGCTTCGGATCGTCATAAAGTTTATTCATCCCGATACACATGAACGCTTCATGGTACTGCGCGTCGTCGGCATAGGTGTAGTGGGTATCGTTCGTCGCAACCAGTTTGATCCCCGTTTCCTGAGAGAGACGGATCACCTGCTCGTCGATAAAGAGCTGGTCACCGATCCCATGGCGCATGATCTCCATGTAAAAATCATCCCCGAATATCTCTTTGTACTCCAGTGCGATCCGTTTGGCTTCGTCATATCCCCCTGCACCGTTTTTGACGTTACGTTCGTTATTCGTATTGAGATGCCAGTTCACCTCGCCTTGCAAACATGCCGAGGTACAGATTATCCCCTCGCTGTTTTCGCGAAGGAGCTGTTTGTTGATACGGGGGAAGTAATAAAAGCCGTTGATGTAGGCTTGGGATGAGAGGTACATGAGGTTCTTATAACCCGCTTCGTTTTTGGCAAACAAACAGACGTGAAAACGCTGTTTGATCGTTTTGTCCCCCAAATCCTCACCGTTATGGATATACGCTTCCATCCCGATGATCGGTTTGAGTCCCGCTCCGCGCATCTGCTGATAAAAATCGATCGCCCCGAACATATTGCCGTGGTCGCTCATCGCCACCGACGTCATCCCGAGTTCTTTGACACGCGCGGCAAGTGCGGATATTTTGTTGGCGCCGTCAAGCAGTGAGTATTCGGTATGGAGGTGTAAATGGGTAAACGGGGGAATCGTGCTCATAAAAAAATGCCTTGAAAAAAACTGGTAAAGATTATAGTAGGTGAGCGATTAATATCTCATTTAAAAGAAAACGGACTTTAAAATCCAATCTTTTATAAAACGGTGATCGGCAGATAAAACTCAAGGTCAAATTCATCGGACTCATCCACAAAATGGTTCTTTCGGTAGATCGCATACGGCGGTAGTGTTTTCGCCTCAAAACCGCTCTCAGGAAGCCATATCTGATAAACATAGCGCATAAAGTGGAGAACATCTCCGTATTTTCCCTCTATGTGAAAAACGGCACACAACGATGCGGGGATTTCAAAATACGCCACGCTTCCGTGCAGACGGGTCCCTTTTTTTACCTCGATTGCGGCTATGTAGGCGCAATCGTCCGGCGGGGTAATCGTAGGATTGTCGTGATGAAATCCGATTTGCCGTGCATTTTCGGGAATATTATTTTCGATACTCCATCCTACCAACCGATTCCAACTGTTTTTTATGGAAATATTGTATCCTCTATGACGTATATATGCCGCATAAATAGGGGGACTTTTAACGATTTTCGGAATCGTTCCGCTGAAATCCCGATCGGAATTTCCAAATGACGAACCCTCAAGAATTTTTTCGGAATAGAGCAAAGATTCCCCGCTTTTCCATACTTTCGGGGTCGTATGAAAGCGCTCTTTAAACGCTTTGATAAAGGAGGTTTGCGAACTGTATCCGCACATCTGCGCAATCTCCGAAACGGTGGCGTATCTGTTGGTCAATAACAGACTGGCCGCTTTTTGGAGACGAATCGATTTGATCGTTTCAAACAGATTCCGTCCTGTCTCCTCTTTGAAAATGCGGTGCAGGTGATGGGAGCTTATCCCCTCCATCTCCGCCAATTCCGTAACATTCAAATCGGTATCGATGTGTAGATAGATATACGACAGAACGCCGTTGACGCTATCGGCTCGATGGTGTTTCGTTTCCCGTTTCATTTTATTTTATACATCCCGACCGGCAAAGCCGCTCGGGATGGCAGGGACAGGTTTGTCCCTTGCAACCCCCTAAAGCTTTCCGCATCAATGCGGAAGATAGTAGCCATATTAGCACAATTGAATAAATATATTGATGATTTTGGATAATTTTAGTGTGTATTTGGATAAAGAATAAAAAAATTATTTTTTTTACAATGTCATAAAAAAGGAGATCCCGTGAAACGATCGTTTATTCGAGAAATTTTAGAAGTTATCGGCAGCGATACGGTATCGTTTGCCGGAGGGTTGCCGGATGAGAGTCTCTTTCCGATTGAGGAGATGCAAAAGGCTTCGCAAGAAGTTTTCGCTACCCCCGGAGCACTGCAATATTCGATTAGTTCCGGCATACCGTCACTCCGTGAAAAACTGGCTTCCTACTATAGCGCAATGGGGTTGGAAACGAAAAGCGAAAACATTCTAATCACAACCGGTGCACAGCAGGCACTCGATTTGATCAGCCGCATCTATTTTACGGCCGGAACCGTTGTCGAAGCTCCGGCCTATTTGGGGGCTTTGAACGCATTCAGCGCCAACGGATGTCCGCTGTATCCCGTAACTTTAAATCCTATCGGCCTGGATATGGATAGTTTTAAAGAGCAATTCAAACAAACCAAACGTGCCTATCTGATGTGCGATTTTCAAAATCCCACCGGAATCAGCTATACCGATTCGGATCGGCAAGAACTCGCACAAATCGCGATTGAATATGATGGCATTATCGTCGAAGACGGAGCCTATATGGAACTGTTTTTTGAGGAGCGCCTTGCTCCGCTGTCCCTGTATGCCCCGCATCATACCCTCCATGTCGGGTCGTTTTCAAAAACACTCGCACCGGGGCTTCGTTTAGGATGGATCAGGGGGGATGCAAAACTGCTTCAGCCGATTTTAGCACTCAAAGAGCGTTCCGATCTGCATACGTCGACCCTCTCACAGCTTTTGGCCGATCGTTTTTGGGAAAGCGGTTTCTTCGGAAAACACTTGCGTAATATTCGTGCCGCCTACAAACGCAAATGCGATGCGCTGGCCGACGAACTCACCTCACAGTTAAGCGATTTTTGCTTTATAAAACCGAAAGGGGGGATGTTTATCTACGGTACTTTTCCCGATGAAATCGATGCCAAAGAGTTAGCGATGCGGTGCTTGAAAAACGGTGCGGTCTTCGTTCCGGGAGGGGAATTTTATTCCGGTGTTCCCCTCAGTGCCGAAGCCCGGTTTAATTTCAGCAACGCGACATCCGAAGAGATGCGTCGGGGAATCGCAATCATCGCCCAAACCTATACAACGTATAAAGAGCACAAGGAGAGAAACGGTGCATAATATCAAATTTCCGTTTTTAGAACATATCGGCGGCAAACTGATCCGTTACGAACAAGGGAGTGCCGAAGTCGAACTCTCGACCATGCCCTATCACCTTCAACATTTGGGATTCATTCACGGAGGGGTGATCTCAACGCTGATGGATAACACGGGATGGTACGCCGCCGTTTCCAATCTGAGTGAGGGTTTTACATCGGTAACGATGGAGATCAAAATCAATTATCTGAAACCGGTATCGGGAAAACATCTCCGCGCTCTCGGAAACGTTATCCGTCAGGGAAAAAAGACGTCGTTTGTCAAAATCGAACTGTATGACGGAGATAATCTCGTCGCTTTTGCAACGGGGACCTATGCCGTTTTAGAAGAGACAAAAGACTAACGCCGTTTTGAGAGCACGTTATTCAAACCGTCCGCAAATGCTCTCACCGTTTTTTCTCCGATAGCCGAGGGGCCGCCCGTGATCTCTCCGTTATTGCGCAGCTCTTCCATCAGATTGCGCATTGCGAGGAGATGTTTGATGTTATTCTCATCATATACCGTCCCTCTCGGATCGAGTCCGATAGCCCCTTTGGAGACGATCCGATCCGCTAACGGAATATCGGCGGTGATAACCAAATCCCCCGCTTCACACAGCTCTGCAATGCGGTGATCCGCCTCATCGGGACCCTGCGCAACCACCTCCATCGATATATGGGAGACATCGGGGATGCCGATACGCTTGTTGGCGATAAAAACCGTAGGTATTTCCCGTTTTAAAACTGCTCGAAGGAGTATCTCTTTCAGGGCGTTCGGAAAAGCATCCGCATCAACGAGAATTTTCATGTTAATCGTCCTAAAACTGCCAAAACAGACTCGTCATATAAGCAGTATCACTCTTATCGACACCGACGGCGGGACGGCTGTCATACAAATATTTCGCACTCAGACTCAGATTGAGCTGCCCGACAATCGGCAGAATCAATTCCGCGCTCTGCGATGAAACATAATCGGAAGTCTCACTGAATTTCGGCTGGAAATATCCGATATAGCTCACTTTCGATCCGACCATAAAACTTTTGGTATAGGCAAGATAGCTGTTTAAACGGCTATTGTGCTCATTCGGATTCAACCCGGTATGAGAGTAATCAATCTTCTCGGAAAATCCCCCCATTCCGACATATCCCCTGCCCCAATCATCCGACTTCAAAAAACGCCAGCGTACCCCCGCACCGCCGATAGAACGTTCGTTGATGTCTTTAAATTTATCCTGTTCGGATTGGAGAAAGAGTTCCCATGTCCAGTCGCCGTTTTGGTCCAATGCATGGATATAGCGGATATGGGCATAGATTTTATCTTCGTTTTTCGTTCCGTTGGATTTGCCGTAATCATACGTAAACGTCCCCCATGTCAGGTATTCGCTCCCCTGATCGTATTGCAGACGCATACCGAGAGAATATTCGTCTTTTTGCGTATTGCCGCTTTTAGAGCTCAGCGATCCCGATACATTTCCGCTCAGCCCGGGCTTTGAGCCGATATCTACCGGTGCGATACTCACGAGCGCAGACAACGATGTCGAAAGAAAGAGGGGGAAAATAAGAAAATTGCGCACTAAACACCTTTGCCGTAATTTTTTCGAAATTATAGCGACCGGAGATTGCATTGATCTGATTTTCTTCTAAACGTTAGAAAATTGAAATAAAATGTTAGAGGATCATCCCCTATAATAATAATAATAATACTACATAAAATAACTACTCTTAACAGAATACATTTAGTTAAAAGGCTTAATAATGGTCATTACCAATCTTGACAGTGAATATGAATATACAAACGATTTCATCTCCATAGATTTATCCAATCCCAGCAATCCGAATCGGATTTTGGATATTTACGGCCGATTCAACCATTCGACAAACGAGTACGAATACAACATTCAGGCACAATGGATGAGTCATGAGGACCGAACACTCGAATTGGACGAAAAGCTTTTCTTGGATTTTGCAAAAGCGGTCAATAAAATAGCCGAAAAAATTCTAAATCGATAAAATCGACCGACTCCGTTATCTTTTCAGTATATACCCTGTCCCGTAAATATTCTCAATCGATAATATTTCCGCTTTGTTTCGTAACCGGTTGATCAGTTCACGTATGGTGGAATCCCCGATGCTCTTGTCCCCCCACACGGCATGACGCAGTTCCTCCATCGTAATCGGCGAATCCGATTTATCCAAAAACAGCTTCAGTGCACTGGTCTCATTTTTGCTCAATTCGATGATTTGGGACCGCCAATGCAATCGGCACGCTTCCTCATCCAGCCGGCACTCCGAAAATTGTTCTTGCTGTTGTGATTTTTCGATCCCTTCCCGCTCTTTTCTCACCTTGGAGACTACCATCATCAATGTCGCGATCAAATCAGCTTCCTTGAACGGTTTGACTAAAAATCCATAGGGATGCGTTCCTGCCGCCTCTTGAAGCGTCTGCGGATCGCTATACGCACTGATATAGATAACGGCCAGATTGTATTCGCTCAATCCCCGTACCAATTGTATTCCGTCGGTTGAGCCTTGGATATTAATATCCATGATGACAATATCGATACGGTGCTGAGCCAAAAGGCTCCGTGCCTCATCGGCACTTTTAGCCGTCCCGGCGACCTCAAACCCCTGATCCTCAATAATCTCACGAATAAATCGGGACGTTATCGGTTCATCTTCAACGATCAGAAATGTAAGATTCATTCAGAAACTCCAAACTAAAATAGGTGCCGCACCACTTTTTATAAACGATTTTCGAATCCGGCAATTTTTCCGCCAATGAATGTACCAGCATAATACCGATACATTTCTTGTTCTGTGAAAACCCCTCAAATCCGATCCCGTTGTCTTTAATCCGAAACCTGATACGGTTACCGCGTTGCTCGCACCGGACGAACAGCCTGTTTCCGGTTTCATGGGTTCTAAACGCATGTTTAAACACATTGCTCAAAACTTCATTACAGATCAATCCCATCGTAACGGCCGTATCCATAGTAATCTCAAGCGGTTGTAGCCTGGAAACGATCTGGACCGATTCGCCCAGTGTATTTCGCCGACAAAGATCAACTAACGATTGCAGATATTCATCCAGCTTAACCATCGCGATATCATTGCTTTGGTAGAGCATCTCATGGATCATGGCCATACTTTGCAGCCTTGCCGTGCTGTCATCGATCAGCGTAAGCACCGCTTCATGATCCGTCCGTTTCCGCTGAAGCCACATCATCGAAATAATCACCTGCAAATTGTTTTTTACCCGATGATGTACCTCTTTGAAAAGAGCCTCTTTGGCCGTGATGCTTTTACGAAGTTCGAGATTGGCCATATAAAGTTCGAACGTCCGTTCTTTGACCTCTTTGGCAAGATCATCTTTTGATTTACGTAATATATCGGTCAATACTTTAGCCTTTTGTGCCGCCTCATCCTGAAATCGGTCTTTCTCCGAACGTATGACGTTAATTCGATCCGCCAAACCGAACGAGAGGAGCAGCAGTTCAAAAAAGACACCGATCTGCGTTCCCCAGATCGTAAAGAAATTGATCGGCATAAGGCCGATATTTTTCAGCCCCGTCAGCGTTGTACCGATCAACAGCAATATCCACGCGATCATATAAAATTTAGAGGCTCTGACCTTGTAACGAAAATACGCGATCAATCCGACGGTAAACAGACTCGGCGTCGTTACAAAAAGGACGACGACCGATAAAATGATCCCGTGATAATAATCGAGAACTGCCGTGAGCATAAGAATAACGATTGAAAAAACTAAAATTGCCAGCAGCATTTTGTCCTGTTTCGGCAGCAATCTCTTCGTATCCAAATAGGTACGGGTAAACATGATGGCAAGCACATGGGCTAATACGATTAAAAAAGGGATAATGACATTGTTTATATCAGGATAATCCGGCCATAAATAGCGTAAAGCGACGCCGCTCAGTGCCAAAAGGGTCAAAATATTGGCAATCTGAAAGATGACGTAGTAAAAATAGCTCTCTTCGCGGATAGAGAGAAAAAGGAAAAAATTATACAAAATCATAATACTCGCTCCGCCGTAAAAAATCCCTAAAAGGGCTGTTTTAGTCACCTGCGAAGTATAATATTGATCATTGTCCATTAAATACAGCTGCAAATCCATCGAACTCAACGAATGAATATGAAAATAAAGGACCTCTTTGGCATGCGGCTGCATAACAAGAGAAAAAACGATATTTTCATCTTTTTTTTCATGCAGTGCGACGGCGATGGAATCACCGCTGATTTTCATACTGTACGTTCCATCAGGATTGCTCCGGTAAAAACTCACCCTGTCTAAAAGAGGGTAGTCGAATTTCAGCAGCCGGCTTATCGGAAAATTGTGCGGATTATGCAGGGGAACTTTGATCCAAAAATCGGATTTCGTCAATCCGAATCCGGCAGAACGACCTTCAAGCGGATGAAATCTTTTTTGAATCTCTTTTGTAAGAGTCTCTTCATACGTCAAATTCCCGATTTTATCTTCCAAATAAAGATAGTGCTCGTGTAAAACGTGATTCTTAGGGTCTGATACATCGATGTAGTTTTCTGAAAAAAGAAGCGTGCAGAAAAATAATAAAACGGTAACTATACGCATCTGCCCTCTTCGCCCAAAAATAAAATATACCGATTGTATTGTTAAGAAAGCATTATAAAAATAACTCTTCTAACAATCCGCCGTTTTTTTCTAACGATAGACTACTATAATATTGCTAATTATTATAATACATAGGCGATACGGGAATGGATCCGATAAAATTCAACGGTTTGGGATCGTTATTTGATACACAACTAACATCGCAAATAAATCCGGTATTATCACTTGCACAAAAAGCAGACGAAGCGTCCGATACGACTGAAAACAAGACTCAACTCATTGAAAATCTCAACCATTCTCTCGACCAGCTAAATACAACGTTGCGTTTTAGGGTCGATGATGAGTCCAATGTTTTTTATGTTGCGGTAATCGACACAAAAACGGATGAGATTCTACGCCGTTTTCCCCTTGAAGAGTTACCCGCTTCGGTAGCAATCCATCGCAATGCCTCAGGAATATTTCTCAATACAAAAAGTTGAATTATTCGGATACGCACCGCGCATGCGTCGCCTCTTTTGTCGGTGCGGTTGCGACGGAGCCGAATTTGAAACCGACCACAAAAGCCAAAGTTTCGTTTAGAGTATCACTCGTCCAATAGTATCGCTGCATTACCGGGCCGAAATACTTCATATCGATGGTCGGACGGCTAAAACTATAGTCTACAATGCTATACATCTCATCGAGTGTCGGCAATCGCCAGTTTCTTCCCCCCAATGAAAGGTTTTCACACATCTGTACCGCATCTTCATAGGTATATTTCGCTTTTTTATCGGTTGCATCGAGCGAATGCCAGAGCAAACCATTTTGTGCATCTTTTGTCCCAAGCTTATCAAGCGTATAGTTTCGTATTTGCTTTGGTGGTGGTGTATCGGTGCAAATCGCAGCTATTTTTTTGTTTTCCGGCGATGGGGTGACATTTCGCTCTTTTGCATAATATCCCAATCCTACACGTGCTAGAACTCCGCCATCCCCTTCACTGCCCGTTCCGATGATTGCTTCTCCGGTCATGATATTAGTCGCAGACCAGTAGCTAAATCCCGATACAAATGGAGTCGAGCCGGGAAGATTGAAAATCTCCTGGATTTGCATCGGCCGCCATCCATGCTCACGGCAGTAGCTTGAAGCGCCCTCTTGCGTATATTCTTCACTCTGTGACAAATAGACCCCAGCATTGAGCGAAGTCGCAACCATCAAACTCAAAAACAGACTAACGTTTTTCACAATATGCCACCATTCCATTAATGTTAATCACTCTTTAGGTCACTGAACTAGAAATTATTCTTGATTCTCAAGGCACTTATTTACCTTTTACTTCAGCATAATATAATTTCATTTCTCGATTCAATTAAATTTTTATTTGATAAACTTTTACCATATTAATCAATTGATCACGCTGAGTCAATCAAGCTAAATCTCTTGTCTACGCCCAGCGATAAAGTTGTAAATTCGGCAATCGGGAAAGATTTAAAAATGATATAACCGAATCTCTGAGGATAATTCTCATTTCTTCTCCTCAAAGGTATACATCACTAATCCCGGATGTTCCGCATAATCAATCAAAATCGATTTAACACGGTCTTGCCAACTGTTTTGAAACGATTTTTCGATCTCAAAATTTGCTTTTTCGGCCAATATCATCCCCAGCCACTCTTGCATTCTCGGATCACCTGCAACCATTTTAGGATTATAAGAAAGAGTCACCCGATCACCCGTATCGAGTCGTTCTAATGCCATCTCTCCTTGGATATCTGCCTCAAAGTTCAGTAATCCTCGACGGTCATATTTTCCGCCCAACCCATGAAAGCCGCCAGTGTCCGTAGCGCCGGTAATGAATGAAGCAACGTTCGCCATAACTCCGACTACGCCATCACCTAAACGTCCCTGCATCGATACGCGGATATTTCCGCGTATCGGCATACTATCCGGATATAAAAGGCTCAATCCCTTTCGAACCATCAAATATGTTCCTGCAACGGTAGGGCATGAATGTCCTGCCAACTTTACGATTTCTTCATAGCTATACGTTAAAATCCCATCACTTGCGGCACCGAGCACTTCAGCAAGAGGATCATAGAGCGTTATCTCTGCGACAGATTTAAAAAAATGGGGTGTTAACATGGTTTTTCCTGTATATGATATGACACTCAAATTATCCGCCCGTTCGATAAAATGCACGAGACGAGACCTCGAAATTCTCCACTCCCCACATATTTTTTTCAGGTTTGTTGTAGACGACGTCGTTCAAAATAGCTTTGGCTTGTGCATCATTGCCCTCTCGAATGGCTTCTTTGATACTTTTTGCACCTTCAAAATAGAGACAGCCGATCAAGTCTCCTTCGGCGCTCAGGCGTAGACGATCACATGTACTGCAAAAATCGTGACGATGCGGCTCAATCGTTCCAAAACGGTACCCCTCTGCGGTTTCGTATAGATTCGCCGGTCCGCCAAGTTCTTTTTCGATAGGGATAAAGGGGATACTTTTCCCTAAGATATCAATAATTTCATCACTTCTCAATCCTTGAATGGTATTGGTTGCATGGGTATTTTCCATGTATTCGATATAACGAATCTGTGCATGGATGGATTGCGCGTAGTTAAACAAGGATACGACTTCATTCTCATTGATATTGCGTAAAATGACACTGTTTATTTTCACGGATAAACCCGCCTCTACCGCGGCTTCTATCCCCTGGAGAATTTGGGGGAGAACATCTTTTTGGGCGATATAATGGAGAGTGTTACGATCCAATGAATCGAGAGAAATATTGACTCGGCGTAATCCGGCTTTTTTTAGCTTATGGGCGAGGGATGGTAGCAAATACCCGTTGGTGGTTAATCCGATATCTACATGGGGTGCATACGTATGGATCATAGAAACCAGTTCATCGAGGTTTTCACGTGTCGTCGGTTCACCGCCGGTGAGGCGTATTTTAGTGATACCGCTGTCTATACCGATTTTAATAAAAGCAAATAACTCTTCATAGCTTAAAAGATTCTCTTTGGGAACCCAGCTAAAAGGTTTTTCGGACATACAATAGCGGCATCTAAAATTGCACCGTTCGGTTACAGAAACCCTTAAATACGTCACTTCTCGATTAAATTTATCCCGTAGCATCTCAGACCTTTCTGATTTGCTGAAGTGTAGCTAATTTATGAGGTACTTGTTCTTGACCTACATCAAGAACGGCTATCGTTCTGCTCCATTTTGACCACGATTTTATCCAACATCCCTTGGAATTTATCGAGCATCTGTTGAGTATTGGCGATCTTTTCAAGAGAGTTGATCGTAAGATTTTCACTGATATCGATGTAATCTTCGATTTCTGCTTTGGAGGGGTCGCTGAGTGAGGTTTGTGATAACTGCTGTTCCATTGTTTTCGCGGCGTCTTCGATTTGTACCAACGTATTTTGCGATTCGATCAAAGCGCTCTGTGCCTTATGAACCACTTTTTCGACATGCAGCAAAAAGGTTTTCATATCCGATTCGGCTTGCATCAGCTCGCTTCTAGGCTCTGAAACACCAATCGGTTCCGCGTGTAGGTCATCACAACGAATTTGAGAAACCTCTTTGGCATTGCTCAAAAAGCGATCGAACTCCTCGTCAATCTTTTTACTCAACAAGATACTGCCGATAACTGCGATAAGCGTTACAAACGCTCCGATGTACTGAATCCACTGGAGTCGCTCTATTTTATCTTCCGAAGCGGCTGTATAAGCATGTACCGTTTGATCGATTTGATCCAAAAGAAGATTGTTGAGCTGGTAGAGTTCGGAAATCTCCTCTTCGGAGGGGGAAGATTTTAACTCGATTTTTACTTTAATGGTTTCGGCCATCGTCAAAAATCGATCACTAAGACCCCCTATTTTCTCAAGCCTCTCAGCAATATCATCATTTGGAGGAGGAGCGATTTTCCCATCATGAGTACCGCTTTGGAGTGATCTGAGATTGAGCATGAACTCATTTTTAGCTTCACTAAAAGGTGAAAAATCAGATGAAGCACGATGAAGATTTAAAAAAAGCTCTTTTGCCATTTTTTGGGTTAACATCCGCTCTTTACCGACGATGTGGATGACGTATCCATCATGCTTGCTTTGCTCGTTCATATAAACGGTTATGGCAATCAAACTGACAAGTAATAAGGAAAGGATAAAACTGATAATTTTGATTCGAGACGTAATTTTTTTCATCGTATACCTCGTCTAATTATACAGTGATTTCAGTGCGTTAAGATCTAAGACTCTCACCGACCCATCAATCACTATGATCTCTTTGCGAACGAGTTTCCCCAGTAAACGCGATAGAGTTTCCGGCTGTATATTTAGCAATGCCGCAATTTCCTGTTTTTTGAGCCGGTTAAATTTATCGAGCTCATGGACCAGCATAAAAGCGACTTTTCCCATCGCATCGAGAACCATATTGTTAAAAAAAGTACGCTGATAATTCTCCACACTCACCAAAACACTGTGGAAACAGCGAAGGGCAAATTCAGGACTTTGGGTAAATAACAGAGATAATGCCGAAGTTTTTATCCCGATCAGCGTCCCTTTGCTTTGTGCTTCGATGGTACCGAATGTTTTAGTGATGTAACGATTATTCTCGAAACGGATATCACTTAATGCCATCGAGGATTCGTTATAGCAGATGGAAATTTCATGTTCATCATGGGAGAGTTTATAGGTACGTAAAATTCCATCGACCACAAAATACCAATACGGAAGATCGTCCCCCTCGTAAAAAAGGAGTTCTCCCTTCTCAAACGTTTTTGTAGATGATTGCGCTGCAATCAACTCCAAATCACGAGAGGATAGCCCCTGAAACAACGAGAGTTTTTTAGCCGTTTGGTTAAAATCCATTATGTTATTGACCTATTATCTTTTTGAGAATTTCACTAATAGAACGATTTTGCTGATGGGAAAGCGTTTCAAGTTGTCTAAACGTTTCACGATCAATCCACTCACTGAGTTTTACCACATTCTCTTCCATCTCTTTAAGTCTGGCGTAATTAGCTTCGAGTTCATGGCGCTTGGCACTCTCTACCGGTGCACGAAGCGATTTGTATCCGATCAAATTTTCATTTTTATCTAAGAGAGCTGAAACTTGTGCGTATACCCAGTAAAATCCACCGTCTTTACGAAGATTTTTCACATAGCCTGACCACATTTTTCCCTCACCCAGTGTTTCCCATAGATTGGCAAACAACGATGAGGGCATATCGGGATGACGAACGATATTGTGCGGCTGTCCGATCAGCTCATCGATCTCGTATCCGCTAATATCCGCGAAGGTTTCATTGGCGTAGGTAATAATCCCGTAAAGATTCGTATGCGATACAATCAGTTCATCGCTCGGAACTTCTGTTTCGATACAGAGCGTTTTCATCATTTATCCTTTAGGTGTCCATGATAAACGATGTCTTTGGCATCCACATCATCTGCGTTCAAACGCTCCATAAGCTGTTCATCAACACGCTCTAATTTCCCCTCTTCATCAGAGAACTCGCTTTCGCTGTAGGCCATCGCCATTTCTGCGGAGAGAATATGGGGTATTTCTTGAATAATACGGAGTTTTTCAGACTCTTCTTCTGTCGTTTCACCTTCTAAAATAATGATGATTCGACCCAACTCATCGTGAGCGTAAACCTCACACTGATTACTTGCTTGTAATTGTTCTAACACGAATGCTATATACTCCGGCGCACATTTAACGACAACACTTGATATGTTCATGGTAACTCCCAAAATAGAATTTTATTTTCATCGGCACACGATACGAACCGTTTTTCATCGATAAACGCTATACGGTTCAGCGTCGCACTGTGCCCTTTTGCCGTAGCAATTTTTTTACGTTTGATCGTATCAAAAACACTGATCAGATTCTCTTCATCCATCGCGGCTGCCATCACCCCTGCACTCGGTGAGAGGGCTACGGTGTAGATTAAAAAAGAGCCATCAAAGCGAACATAACTTTTCCCATCGAGGGTGTAGAGAATCGCTCGGCGATCTTGACCGGCGGTGAGAATACGATTGTTTTGGATATCGATTTTATAAACATTATCGACATTCCCCCCCTCAATACGACGGATGATTTTCATCGCACCCGTATCGATAACCGAAACAACCCCCGCCTCCCCGGCAATAACCGCTATTTGTTTATCCGTAGACAATGCCATATCACTCAGCGGTGAGGTTCCGCCGCTAAGCGTTTTCATAATCCGATTGGTTTTAAGGTCAAAAAAGACCACTTCATTGCTCAAGAGTGCCAGTGCAACTTTGAACTCTGAAATAAATGCGATTTTTTTCATAACGGTTTTAGTGGAAAAAGAGGTTTTAGCCACTTTTCCCCCACGGATAGTGTATAAACAGCCATCTTCTCCCGCTGCGATCAACGTTTTAGCATCCGATGAGAGATCAATACTCATGATTTTCTGCTTTATTTTCTCGCCCCATGAATCTTCGATAGCCGGAAGTGCGGTTGCGGAGATAATTTTTCCTTTTGGGGTGATTTGCAAAGCTTCACCGTTCGCGGTTCCTGCCCAAATTTCCCCTCCTCTAACGACGAAATCCAAAACCGGCGAAGAAGTTTTCACGCTCATTTTCGGGGAGATAACCCCGGCAGAGAGTGTCAAGGAGAAAAATAGTGTGAACAAAAAAGATTTCATGTGCTCTCCTTGAGAGGATGGAGTGTGATCGTAAAGGCCGGACATACTCCAACACAAAATCCGCATGCGGTACATGCATTTGAATCGATCTCAGGATTCCATAATCCACTAAATTGTATCGCTTTATCGTTACAAACGTCAGCACAACTTCGACAAATTGTTTTATTCCACGCCAAACAGCTTAAAATACCGATTTTGATTTCAGCTTTTAGGGACGTTATAGGCTCTGCAACAAAACAATCACTTTCACACGCAGTGATACACTCTCCGCAAAAGGTACAGCCGCGTCGTGAAAAATCGAGATAAGGGACGGTTGCATCTTCACGAACAATAATCCCCTCTTCGCAAACATTTTTACATGCAGAAGTAGTACAGCTTAGGCAATTATCGCTGTTTTCAACGATAAAGCCCGGGAGATGAGGATGAAAAGGTTTCTCTTCCTTCCCAGCTCCCGTAGCAAGTGCAACCAATGAGGTAAAAAATCCGCGACGTGAATCCATTTTAATCTTCCAACAAATCTTTATTTAAATCAAATGATCCGGTTTTATCTTCCATTACCCCATCACGAAGTGTTTTGATCAAATTCGTTTTATACTCACCGCCGATTTTTTTACGGTAAGCCCCTTTGAATTTATTCATTACGGCCGGATCGAGTTCAGCTTGAGGCGCATGACACTGCGTACAGTTCCAGCGACCTTGATACAATTCCCCTTTTAGATCTTTCATATTTCTCAAATTGGTCAAATGCGATGGTGGGATAGAAATTGCTCCGACACTTGGGGCAACTTCGGGCATATGACACGAGGTACACGTGTTTTCTTCCTGAGTGATGATCGGCAAATCGCTGATATCATGCGGAATCATCGGCGGTGCATTATCATACGCTCTTGGAATCCGTTTGTTCCCCGCACCCGGAGCCGTACCTTTGTAGGTATAAGGTTTTTCAACCAATCCCGTGTCTGCATCGACACTTACTTTTGAAAGTCCTAATGACTCATCTGCGATATCTTTGTTTTGAGCTGCTCCTGAGAGCCATGTAGTTCCCAGCACTAAAGCTGTAACAACGCTGATCACACTTTTCTTCATGTGTTACTCCTTACCTTGTTGTTTAAATAGGCGAATATCAAAATTTAAAGCATTATCATCACACACTTCAACACAGCGAGCACAATTAGTACACTCACCCATGGCGACAAATTCACTTCGTTTACCGATCATATGTAAGACCGGTTTTTCAGGGCAAATAGTGGTGCATTTCATACACAGCGTACATTTTTCCTGATTGTGTTTTACACGGATCACACTGAATCGTCCGATGAGCGAATGAAATCCACCCAACGGACACAGATGACCGCAAAACCCGTTTTTCACTCCAAATAGATCGAAGAGAAAAACACCTGCCACAACGGCAGCGCCGAATCCGATACCAAAAATAAGGCCGCGATTCAGCATCCCGATAGGACTGATAAATTCAAATGCCGCAACTCCAAAAATCGCTGAAAGGGCGATTGAGAGCGCTAATACCCAATAGCGAAGATGCCGGCTGATCACAACTCGACGCTCCACTTCGTTAATCCGCAAGACACGGCGCAATCCATTGGCTGCATCGGTAACCATATTGATCGGACACACCCAGCTGCAAAAAGCTCTTCCGCCGATGAGGGCGTAGAACAGCGTTATGATGACTGCTCCGATGAGTACATCCAGTCCCAGCAACGCACCCGCAGCAGACATTTGCACTACCGCAAACGGATCGGCTAAAGGGATTGTTCCCATGACCAATGAGCTCCCTAGGTTACCTTCGAGAACTTTCCATCCCCATGCATGTGCTCCGAAGTAGAGGACAATCATTGAGAGCTGGGTTAAACGGCGAAGAATTAAAAATCGGTGTTTTTTAAGCCACTCCATTTAAAACTCCTCATCATTTAGATAATCGACCGGTTTTTGCGAACTGGTCGGGGTTACAGTCGTTTCACCGCCCCCTGTTTGGGTCTCCAGACGTTTTTCATCTTTTTCATCCCACCCTTTGATGTAATTGCTTCCGGCTTTCCCTTTAGCAACTTCCAAAGGTAAGACGAAAATAGAGGCTTTTTCCGTCACACACGCTTTTTCGCACATTCCGCATCCGGTACACACATCGCCGATTACACGGGGAACCAGCAGGGCATGTTTCCCCGTACGGTCATTTCGACTATGATCGATTACAATCGCTTCGTTGATCAACGGGCACGCTCGATAACAGGCATCACATTGGACACCCCAAAAAGCAACGCACTGATCCGAATCGATCACTGCAATCCCCATCTTTGCCATGCCGATATCAAAAACTTTATGTCCGTCTTTCGCCATTTTCATGACCAATGACTCCTCCAACGCACCCGTAGGACACGGTGGGACACAGGGAATATCTTTACACATATAACACGGGATTTCCCGCGCGATAAAATAAGGAGTTCCTACCGGAACATTATCTCCGGCACGGGCAAGACGAAGCGTATCATACGGACATGCTTCGACACACAACCCGCAACGAATACAGTGCGATAAGAAATCTTCTTCGCTCAGTGCTCCAGGAGGTCGCAGTACAAGCGACGCAGCACTCGCTTCATCGATGTACGCACTCCATGTCAATGCCCCAAGTGTCGCCAATCCGATCCCTTGCAATGCTTGCAATAAAAATCGGCGACGTTCACTCATCGGGAGCTGTTTTTCCGTTGCCATGGTTAAGCCTTATAGACCTTGACCGCACATTTTTTGAAGTCGGTTTGTTTAGAAATCGGACAGGTTGCATCTAAACATACTTTGTTGATATACACTTTTTCATCGAACCATGGAACAAAGACCAAGGATTTAGGTGGTCGATTACGTCCTCGTGTTTCAACACGGGCTTTTACTTTACCGCGACGTGATTCAACCCATACCAATTCACCGTCTTTTGCCCCCATATCTTTAGCCGTTTCAGGATGCATATAACAAAGAGCCTCAGGAACTGCCCGATAGAGTTCAGGTACACGCATGGTCATCGTTCCAGAGTGCCAATGTTCGAGTACACGACCCGTACAGAGCCACAATGGATACTCTTTGCTCGGAGTTTCAGGCGGTTCCATGTACGGATGCATGAATATTTTCGCTTTGTTACTGAGATCTACTTTTGGTTTCGAAGCATCCGGCCCGGCAAGAGTTCCTTGTTGGATCACTTTGCTAAATTCACCGTAGAAGGCAAACTCACGGCCTGTTTTCTTCGCATACGGATCGTATTTCGCGTTAAAACGCCATTGTGTCTCTTTACCGTTAACAACCGGCCATTTTAAGCCGCGAACACGGTGATAGGTATCAAAATCGGCCAAGTCATGCCCGTGACCGAGACCGAATTTGCGATACTCTTCCCAGATGTATTTATGGATAAAGAAACCGTATCCTTTAAACGGCTTGCCATCGCTTCCGAGGACATTACGTTTATCGCCGCCCGCTTCCGTGTTAGCAAACCCTTTACCGATCGGATCCGGCCATTTATAGCTTTTTGCCTCTTTATTCGCAAACAAAACATCGAACAAGGTATCGGTCGGTTTGTATCCCATTTTTTGAGCTTCACCTAGTACACTTGGGATCGTTACTTTATCGTTAATTTTCCACTCTTTCCACACTTCGGCAAGGGTGAAGCGTTTAGCAAATTCTGCCGTTTGCCACAAATCACCCATCGCTTGACCGACCGGAGTTACTTGCTGTTTCCATTGCTGTGTACGGCGTTCGGCATTACCGTATCCACCCCATTTTTCATAAATCATCGCCGATGGTAAGATCAAATCGGCTACTTTCGCACTGATTCCCGGATAGGCATCGGAGCAGACGATGAAATTATCCATCTCACGCGCCGCTTTGATCCAGTGGTTTGCATTGGCGGTATCTTGCCATGGGTTATTAACCTGAACCCATGCCCATTTCACTTTACCATCTTCTAAGTCGCGCATAATCTGGACAAAATGGCTTCCGGCTACCGGATTGATCGTTCCTGATGGAACTTTCCAGATATGTTCAGAGTGTTCACGGTGTTTAGGGTTCATAACGACCATATCCGCAGGGAGACGGTGACTGAAGGTCCCTACTTCACGCGCCGTTCCACATGCCGACGGCTGACCGGTAAGAGAGAATGCCCCAGAACCCGGTTTAGCTTGTTTTCCGAGCAACATATGGACCATGTACGATTGAGAATTTACCCATGTACCACGTGTGTGCTGATTGAAGCCCATCGTCCAGAAACTGACAACTTTACGATTTTTTTCGATGTAGAGATCGGCAAGCGCTTTGAGTTTTTTCTTGAACGCTTCGATATCCTCATCCGGATTACCTTTAGCGACACTCGCGACGTAATCGAGAGTATACGGTGCTAACCCACGTTTAAACTCTTCAAAAGTAATAACCCAGTTTTCCGCAGCAGTTGCATTGTGAGTCATTTTCATGGTCTCACCGCTCTCATATCCAAACGGTTTGAGTGCAGGTCCCTCTAACGCGCCCACTTTTTTCGAAACCTCTTTGGCTACCGTATCTTTTTCCGATTCACGGAATTTTGGATGGTTAACATTGTTACGCATTCCATATCCGGTATCTACCCAGCTGGTCGCAAATACACAGTTTTCTTTGACGTATTTCCAGTCGATGGATTCAGGAGCGTTGTAAACTAGCTCACGTGCAATGTAGTTCCAAATCGCCAAATCGGTACTCGGTCGGAAAATAATCTCGATATCGGCCAAATCCGAAGTTCGTTGCGTATAGGTGGAAAGATTGACCACTTTTACTTTTGCTTTATTGGTGAGTTTACGGTCGGATACGCGAGACCAAAGGATCGGATGCATCTCCGCCATATTGGCACCCCATGTCACGATCGTATCGGTCAGCTCAATATCATCGTAACAGCCCGCCGGTTCATCGATACCGAATGTTTGCATAAATCCGGTAACCGCAGAGGCCATACAGTGACGCGCATTAGGGTCAATATTATTAGATCGAAAACCGGCTTTCATCAGTTTGAGTGCAGCGTACCCTTCATGGATCGTATATTGACCTGAACCGAATACCCCAACCGATGTAGGACCGTTTTTAGCATACGTCTCTTTGAACTTATCTGCCATCACATCAAAAGCTCTTTCCCAACTCACCGGTTGAAATTTCCCTTTTTTACTAAACTCTCCATCCGCACCGACACGCAACAACGGCTGAGTCAAACGGTCGGCTCCGTACATGATTTTCGCGAGGAAATACCCTTTGATACAATTGAGCCCTTTATTCACCGGAGCTGCAGGATCCCCTTTGACGGCGATAATTTTATCATTTTGGGTTGCGACCATAACACCGCATCCTGTTCCGCAGAAACGGCATACCGCTTTGTCCCAGCGCCATCCTGTTTCACCTGCTTTAGAAGCGGCTTCAACCTCACTCGGTAAAACCATCCCTACGGCAGTGGCCGCAGCAGTTGCTGCACTGGCTTTTAAAAAATCTCTACGACTTTCTTGCATTGTTGATCCTTTTTAATGGATTATTTAGAGAGCACCTCTAAAAAGTTCTCTTCCAAAAACTCTTCAGAAGTGCTTTCTTTTAATTACACTAACAATTCTAATGTAATAAGTGATTTTAAAAATTGACCCAAGTCAAGAAATGATGAATTTTTAATAAAAAAAGTTGAAAGAAATGAAGACCTGTCCAAACAGTAATTTTCTTCTATAGGAGGTCAAGCAAAAGAAAGGAAATACTGTCTGGAAAGATCACCCCGAGGGGTGAGGAGATTATTTAGCGATATGTGCAGCGATTGCAGAGATTTGCGCATCATTCAACGATGCCACTTGACCTTTCATAAGAGCTTTTTGTGCTCCGCCGTAACTGCCGTCTTTGTACCCTTTGAGAGCGGTCGTAATTTGTGCCGCGCTCATATCTTTAATGATTTTGCTTTTACCGAGTGCCGCTTTTTCACCGGCTGGTCCATGACAGGATGCGCATTTTTTATAAAGTGCCGCACCGTCTTCTGCCGCTTGGACATTTACAAAACCTAGCGCAATCAATGTTGCTACTACCATCAAACTTTTTTTCATTCGTAACTCCTCTTGTTGATAAGAAAATTATAGAGCGTTTCAAAATCAAAAGCTTTGACCTAAGTCAATTTATTGACGGAGTGTGACGAATTGAGATAAAAGTTCAATATCTACCAAACGCATAGATGCATCTACCATCTCCAATGTTTCGACACCTTCTCGAAAAAGCTGTACGTAAAAAGGGTTCTGATACCCCATCGCTTTTAATGCAGTGTTCATAGTGATAATCTCCTCTTCGCTGAGGAGATCAGGATGAAACGTCGTACGTACTTCAAACGCCACATTAAAGGATTGAAGTGTGTCGAAACTTTGCCAAAATCGTTTTTCTGAACCGCCTCCGCAGATATCGTTCATTTTTGAATCCGGTGCTTTGTAATCAAGCGCCACATAATCGAGGAGATTTTTCTCTAAGAGCTGTCGAATCACATCGGGACGCATCCCGTTCGTATCCATTTTTATTTTATATCCCATCTCTTTGATGGAGAGACAAAAAGGGATCAAATCGCTATAGAGAGTACATTCACCGCCACTGAGAACGACCCCTTCTAAAAAGCCGACCCGTTTTGCAAGTATTGAAAGAGCCTGCTCAATACTAATACGCCCTTCACCTAAAACAATATCAGGGTTATAGCAGTAGAGACATCGCAGATTACACCCTGCAAACCAGACTATAGCCGCAGGGGTATCCGGGAAATCGAGGAGAGTAAACGCTGTTATATCATACAGCGGCAACATGACGTTTGTTCGACTCATGAAAGCACTGACGTTCTTTGTGCTCCCCTTTTTTGCCGAGATTAAAACTCTCTACCGGGCGGTGGTACCCCATTACTCTGGTGTAGACCATACAGCGGGTCCGCTTTTCACTGTTTCGTTCTAAAATTTCATTCGTATTCATTGTTCTTCCTTATGATGGGTTTGATTGAGTATTTGTTCATCGCATTTTGGGCAAAATTCATGTTCGCCGCTCAGGTATCCATGCACGGGACAAACCGAAAATGTCGGGGTAACCGTGATGTAGGGTAGACGAAAGTTGGTAATGACATTTTTGACCATCCGCCGACACGCTTCGCCGGAACTCAGACGTTCACTCATATACAGATGTAAAACCGTCCCCCCCGTATAACGACACTGGAGCTCATCTTGCAAAGTTAGTGCTTCGAAGGGATCATCGGTAAACGATACCGGGAGCTGCGAGCTGTTGGTATAATAGATATTCTCCCCCACACCCGCTTGTATAATCTCTGGGTAGCGTTTTTTGTCCTCTTTGGCAAAACGATAGGTTGTCCCCTCCGCCGGGGTTGCTTCGAGGTTATAGAGACTACCGCTCTCTTCTTGAAAAAATCGCATTCGCTCACGCAGATAATCGAGTATATTTTGAGCCATATCGATCCCATTTATCGTCGAAATATCCTCGCTGTCACCGCTGAAATTACGGATCATTTCATTCATCCCGTTGATCCCGATCGTCGAAAAATGGTTCCGAAAATCTTTGAGATAACGGGCGGTATAAGGATAAAGTCCTCGATCAAACATATCCTGAACAAACAGCCGCTTTTTTTCCAATGTCGAATAGGCAATCTCCAGCAATCCATCCATCGCTTTGATCAACCCCTCATAATCATTTTTATAAAGGTATCCCAAACGTGCCATATTGATCGTCACCACTCCGATACTCCCCGTCATCTCCGCACTGCCGAAAAGCCCGTTCCCCCGTTTGAGCAGTTCGCGCAGATCCAGCTGCAACCGACAGCACATACTCCGCACTGCTCCGGGTTTATAGGCATGGGGGTTTTCGATCAAATTTCCGGCTTCATCTCGAATGTATTGACTGCCGATAAAATTTTGGAAATAACTGGAGCCGATTTTCGCCGTATTTTCGAATAAAATATCGGTATTTTCTCCATACCAGTCAAAATCCTCCGTGATGTTAACCGTAGGGATCGGAAAGGTAAAAGGCTGCCCTCCCGCATCTCCTTCGGTCATTACCTCATAAAAGGCACGGTTGATGATGTTCATTTCTTTTTGAAAATCTCCATAGGTCAGCTCATTTAGCAGCCGTTTTCCACGTTCATGTAATTTTCGCTGATGATGTACGGTTTCGGTTATCTCCTCAAAAAGATGATGATCGCGGTAGGTTGGAAATTGCTCACGTAAATCTTCAGGCACAACCCAGTCGATCGTTACATTGGTAAACGGCGATTGTCCCCAGCGTGCGGGGACATTGAGATTATAAACAAAACCCCGTATCGCTTTTTTGACTTCCGAAAAAGGTAACGCATCGATAAAGACATACGGAGCCAAATAGGTATCAAACGAACTAAACGCCTGCGCTCCCGCCCATTCGGATTGTAAAATCCCTAGAAAATTAGCCATTTGTCCCAGTGCTTCTCGCAGATGACGCGGCGGAGCACTCTCTACACGTCCCCGTACCCCGTTAAACCCTTCATTCAACAGCGCACGCAGACTCCATCCGGCGCAATACCCCGTAAGGCAATCGAGATCATGAATATGAATATCACCGTTACGATGCGCTGCCCCTTCATGGGGAGCATACACTTTATCGAGCCAAAAGTTCGCAATTACCTTGCCTGCGAGGTTATTGACGAGTCCCGCATTGGAATAACCCGTGTTAGCATTGGCATTAACGCGCCAGTCCGATTTGTGAATATACTCTTCCACACTTTGAGTCGAGTTGACGTAGGTGGTATCTTCTTCCAAACCTAGGATATGTTCTCGTTGCATTTTATGCAAAAAACGATAGGTGATAAACGATTTCATCACACTAAATGCACCCGATTTATGCAGCTCTTCTTCGATCAGATCTTGGATCTTTTCGACTTCAAAAATCCCCTCATATATGACTTGAAACAGTACATGCGTTACGACATCCTCATTGACAGGAAGCTGTACACTCTCGTACGCTTTGCGAATCGCATCTTCGATTTTAAAAGGGTGATACAGCTCAGAAGAACCGTCTCGTTTGATAACACGTTGAGTACTTTGCATCGTTGTTTCTCCTCAAAAAATGATCCGTAATTTTATAGAGGTTATTGTATTTGATTATGAAATGATTGTCTTTGACTTGGGTCAATTAAGGGAAAAAAAGAGGCTGGATAAAGGGCGAAAGCCCTTTATAAAAGAAGTTTAAAATTTATACCCGAGCTGCAGCCAGACTTTACTGACATCTTTGGCATTCCCGGCAACGTCACCGCCTTGATAATAAGCGGCTTTCGCCAGAGCGCTAAGGCCTTTGATTCCCGGGATAGCATTGGTATAGAGGAGATCCCATTCCGAACCTAAATCACTTTTTCCCGCCATTGCTACATCCGTTTCAAAATCGTGATAAACGATCATCGCTTTACCCATCCCCGGAGCGGTATATCCCAACGTAACACTTGCATCGCACAAACCGCCCGTCGGGGTCGTGAGAAACTTGTCTGCCCAGCCGTTGAATTTATGTAATGTTGCCAGAGGAGTGCTAAATGCTGTTTTTCCATCACTACCGCTTGTTCCGCTCAAAACTTCATATCCTGCACCTATGAGAACTCCGCTGATATTAGCTAGCGCATCGAGATTGTAATACGTCGCATCGGCTTTGGCATTTACGATTCCGCCGTCGGTATCACGTGACGCATCACTCTGATCGGCATACTCGGCACGATACTCGATTTTAGCCATAGATACAGGAACACTCCCTGTCAGTGCCAACCCCATCGTATCATGAAGTGAAGATAGCATATAGTCATACGCACTCACTTTTACCATATCATTTACTTTATACGAACCGTTTAGGATGATTGAATCGGTATCGCTTGCAGGAAGATTTGTAATCCCTTTGATTCCCCAAACATAAGCACCGGTAAGGGTTAGATTACTAATGGTACTATCACTGATAACCGCCGCATCAAAGCTCTGCATCATCTGTCTCCAGTCTACCGAACCGATAAAACGTTCATTGTCGAGATTAATGATCTGACGGCCTGCTTTAGCGGTTGTTTTTCCCAGTTTGTATTGGAGATAGCTTTGCGAGAAACGGGTTGTTTCAGGATCTTTTACAATCTCGTATCCGGTTTGACCGTTTGTCGAACTGTTATAGTGTTCTCCGCCGATACTTTGAACGGTTGTGCCGTCAACTTTCATGCTTAATCCATCGATACCGAGGAGTTTCGCTTCCAATCCGAGTGTTGCACGCACCGTAAACGCATCGGCATCTTTTTTCGTGGAATCTTCTACCGATACATTCTCATAACGGGGACGAATCTCTCCGTTGAATTTCGCATCGCTCAAGAGGGTAAAACCATCATCAGCGCTCAAAGGTGCAACACCAAATAATACAGGCGCTAAAATTGCAGATAATACTAAACGTTTCATTCTCACATCCTTATATTGAATATAAGAGAACTGTATCACTTTCGGTAGGTCAAAAAATTGACTCAGGTCAAATTAGTCTCTTGACCTTCGTCAATATCTAAGATTAATTATCTTGTTATACTCCCGAATATTTTCAGAGGATTCCGTTATGAGCACCTTTTCAACTACTTCCCCAAAAAAACAAAACTATTTCTTATCTCAGCCCCATCAGCCATTTTTTGTTTTCGGTGTTCTGTGGGCTATCGTATCGATGGTTCTTTTCACCCTCTCCCACAAAGGTGTCATACCCCTCGCCGTCTCTGAAAACGAATTCCACCTTTACTCTCTTGCGTTCATCGTATTTGCTCAGTTCTTTCACGGGTTTTTATTTACCACTTTTCCCCGTTTTTGTACCAGCATGACCATCCCTAAAGAGGTTTATACCCGTATCGTATGGCTCTATCAAATCGCATCCGTTCTCTTTTTTATCGGTTCGCTTGTATCGCCATGGATGGTTTTAGTGGCGATGTGTGCTGGATTATTTGCCCATACCATGGCTATCTTCATCCTTCACTGGGTCTATAAAATCGGACAATCCCCGCTAAAGCAAGATCCTTATTGGATATTGGTCGCACACGGTATCGCTCTTGTCTCACACCTCGTTTGGATTATCGCTTACGGGTTCAGTTTGATTTGGGATTTTCAAGGATGGTTTGAGCTGATCGTACCGATCATCGTGAACTTCTTTTTTGTCTTTCTCACTTTTTCCGTCGCACAACGAATGATCCCTTTTTTCAGCCATTCGCAAGAAGCTAAATCCAACTATTTTGTCGAAACTGTTTTTGGATTTTTAATGCTTAAAACGTTATTGGCAATGAGTGCTTTTGCAGTTGGCGAAGCGACTGTCAGTATTCTCCTCGCCCTTTATCTCTTACGTGAGTTTTTACGCTGGAAACTCCACCCGTTTCATTCCCCGGCGATCGTATGGATACTCCATCTCGCCTTGTTTTGGCTTCCGGCAGCACTCTTGATCGGTGGGATACTCCAAATTATTGAAATACTCTATACTCTTAATTTTCTTTTTGCAGGGGTACACCTTCTGGTACTCGGTTTTTTAACGACCGTACTTATCGGGTTTGGAACACGGGTCACACTCGGACACTCCGGACAGCCTCCCCATGCGGACAAACTCACCATTGTCCTTTTTTGGTGGACACAAATCATCGTCCTCTCTCGTCTAGCCCTCTCTGTCGATACCGCATTGGGAGCAGCATCACACGGATGGATTTTTGATGCAGCAGGGTTTGCGTGGATACTTTTATTTATGGTTTGGAGCGGACGATACGGAAAAACTCTTATTTTTGGTCAAAAGTAACATGTATATCCTCTATCGGATTATTATTTTTTTTCGTATTTTATGCATGCCTATACCGATAATAATCAATGTAATCAACCCGATAAAAAGCGGCCATAATAAATAAAGAGAAATATGTCCCTGTGTAACAATCAAAAAATTGGCTCCGGCTGGAGGATGGATTGCTTTGAAAACATGCATCAGCATAATAATAACCCCAAATCCCCCGCCGATAGCAAGCCATTCTCCGTTACTGTACCGCAAAATCAAAAAACCGATGATCGTAGAAAGGATGTAACTTATTAAAACATTCCATGGCTTCGAAAACTCACTCTCCGGTGCGCTGAAAAGAAGAACAGCCGTCGCCCCGAATGGGGCAATAATAAGCATCTGCTGTACAGACTGAGCAATCAAACCGATAAAAGAAAGACCTAAAAAAGCTCCGATTCCCGTTAATATTCCGTCTACTAGATGAGGGGAATTCTTACTATTTGTTTTATACATTTTTTCCTGCTATACTTTTTCTTAAAATACTACCACAAAGTAGACAAATGGAGTATCAAAAGTAAAATTGGTTAAAATACTTCATTTAGATGGGGGGGAAAGCAATGCACTTTTCGAAAACTACCGAGTATGCTATACGGGTGTTATCGTATCTACACCGCCATTCAGAAACTTCCCACTCGGTCAATATTTTGCATCAAGAGCTTGGGCTACCCTATAAATATCTCACCAAAATGGTGACCGATTTAGTCAAAAAAGGGCTTATCATCTCCTCGCGCGGTCGTGAGGGGGGAATCAGTATGGCTAAAAATGCCGATCAGATTCGTCTATGCGATATTCTCGAAGCGATTGGAGAGCCGTTGGATCATGAACGCTGTATCTTGGGTTTTGAGAAATGCGACGCTTCAAACCCGTGTGCTTTGCATGAGCAATGGGTTCAGCCCAAAGAACTCATTGAGACGATGCTCACGACCACGACATTGGCGTCACTGCTCGACAATAAAGAGACAAAAATCTAGAATGTTTTACGCTGATACGGGAAGCATATACGCAACACCGATCAGCGAGAGAACCACTACCAGCCAGAGGGTTGGAATAAGACGATATTTAAATTCAACCTCTCCTAAATCCATAAAATAATCACTGATCAACTGCCCTTTGACAAACGTACTAATCACTAAAAAGATGGCAAAAAAACCACTGAAAAGCTCCAAGTAGCCCACCAAAAAAGCCGAAAACGACAAAACGACCAAAACAGCAAAAATATCTTCTGCGTCTAGCTTCATTCCCCCTCCTAACGCATAATGTAAATTAAAGGAAAGAGGACAATCCACAACAAATCGACCAAATGCCAATAAAGTGCACCCGTTTCAAGCCCACGGCAATCTGTAGGGGTGTACCCTTGATTTTTAGTTTTACGGTAGAGATTATAGAGGATCACCACTCCCAATGTAACGTGCATGAAATGAAACATAGTCAGCAGCAGATAGAACATAAAAAAGGTGTTCGTGCTGAGAGTAACCCCCAGCGCAAAAAGATGGGAAAATTCGGATAATTTTAAAACGAGAAACAGAATCCCTAAAAGCATCGCAGCTAAAAGCCATTTGGAAGCGCGCATACTTGCCTCATAGCTTTGATTCAATTCCATCGTTTTTATCGTTTCAACACCCCTGACAATCAAATAACTGCTCGTAATCAAAATGAGGGTATTAATGAAACCGATGGTTTGATTGAGCAGAAGTTGAGAATCATTAAATATTTGCAGATTTACTCTACGCGAATAGGCATACCCTACAAATAGCAACCCAAACGTGAGCAGCTCTACGTAGACGATGATCCAGATTGCAAAATCCCCCGGCGGATAGGGTTTTTTCTCCACGAGAAGTTCAGACATGTGCGCTTTTACTAAAATGGAGTGAGATCAGTTTTTCGAGCACCGCTAACACATCCTCTTCATCGCTGAGCGATTCGACAATGGAGTGCATGCACGCTTGGTAAGGATCGAACCCGTGGGCAATCAATTTTCCGGCATAAATAAGCAATCGTGTCGATACCGCTTCTTGGATATCACTATCGCTTAATTGACGGATTTCCCCCGCGATTGAGACCAGTTTTTGGGCGATCTTTTCACCCACTCCGCTCTCTTTGACGATCACCTCTCTCTCTATTTCCGCTTTTGGGTAGTTAAAAGTGAGGGAGATAAAGCGTTGTTTGGTGCTGGGTTTCATCCCCTTTAAAACATTTTGATACCCCGGATTATACGAAACCACGAGCATAAAATCAGGATGCGCCGTGATCACTTCGCCGGTGCGATCGATCGGGAGAACTCGGCGATAATCGGCAAGGGAGTGTAAAACGACCGTCGTATCTTTGCGCGCTTCGATAATCTCATCGAGGTAGCAGATCCCGCCATACCGCACCGCCTTCGTCAATGGCCCGTCTTGCCAATAGGTGCCGTTTTCATCAATCAAATGGCGACCGACCAAATCGGCAGCGCTAAGATCATCATGGCACACCACCGTGTAAACGTCACGACCCAACTCTTCTCCCATCGCTTCGACAAATCGGGTTTTTCCGCACCCCGTCGGTCCTTTGATCAACACAGGGAGGTTCATCCTAGCCGCCGCCTTGAACAGCTCAACCTCATTGCCTTGGGGTAAATAGTACGTTTTAGACATCATTTTCCTTTTTACTGATTTTATGCACTTTCTGAGCAAAGCCCACAAAGTGGCAGGGACAAATGTCCCTTGCAACCCCCTAAAGGTTGGTCAAATTCATATAGATTTCGGGTAACACTTTGGGGAGTTTTTTCGCATCGCGGATCACTGTATAGGAGTTTCGTCCGAAAAGATAGGGGAGATACTCTTTCGCATCGATATCGATCGTGATACAAAACGGCGTAATACCCTTTTTCTTTACCTCTTCGATCGCTTTTTTCGTATCTTCGATCCCGTAGCGTCCGTCGTAGCGGTCAACGTCATTGGGCTTGCCGTCACTGAGAATAAGCAAAAGCTTATTGGCGCTTTGCTGTTTCTCTAAAATCTTGGCACTCTCCCGTATCCCTGCCCCCATACGGGTGTAATATCCGGGTTTTATAGCATGAATGCGTCCGCGAACAGTGTCGCTGTAGCTCTCTTTGAAATTTTTGATGATGTGAAAGTTGACCTTGGTATTTTTGATCGAGGAAAAGGTATAGATGGCAAACCGATCTCGGAGTCGGTGAAGCGATTCGGAAAATACCGTCAACGCATCTTGTATCATGTCGATGACCCGTATCTCTTGGGTTAGCCCTGCCTCGGTAGAGAGGGAAACATCCGCTAATATCAAGGTGGACATATCGCGCATCTTTCTCTCATACGTTTGAAAAAATCGCTGTGGATGGTTTGAACGGTTCTGATGTCCTTTGTAATCGATCCACGACTCGATATTGATCTCATCACCGTAGGGGAGGTTGTCTCTTTTAATACGATCAAGTTCCATCAAATCGAGTTCGCTTTGAATAGTACGCATCATTTTTTGGAGTCGCTTGGGTAATTCGATGGGTTCGGCATACAGCGAAATAATGGGTTTTATGCACACATAGTTTTTAAGATAGAGCTCTTTTTTATAGTCCCATTCATCGATAAAATGCCCTTTGCCCAGAGGATATTCTTCTACGCTGTTGGCAGAGATATCCAAATCCATTTTGATTCGGGCGGAGAGGTTGGCATCTTTTTGCCCTAGCGTGATCTCCTCTAAATCTTCGGCATTGTAGAGGGCATTCTCATCAAAACTGTCATTTTCCTGCCGATCAACCCTCACCTGCTCCATCAAGCTCATAATCGACTCAGGCAAAAAGAGGAGCAATCCGTCCGTCTCTTTTTTATCGTCGATTTGTTCGCTCTTTTTCTTCATTTTCAAAATTTCGGTTTTATTCTCCTCATCTCTTTGTCTGTGTACGTCCTCTTCATTATCGCTTGAGAGAAGTTTGTTGGAGTTAGAGAGGGATGGATAAATCCATAACGGATTGGGATAATTATCTACTGATGAGGCTTCTAGGAAAGGTTCAATCGTAGATAATTCAGGATAATGTTCCCGTAAATAGCGATGGCTATACGTATAGAACTCACGAAAACCGACATACTTTTCGATGAGAATATCACTCACCCTTGTATTTTCAGAAGAGATATTTTGAGGATTGACCGTAACATTCGAGAGCATTGCGATCAGCCAGTAATAGTGCATCTCATTGTGTGTTTTTAGGGGAAAATACGCCAAAGAGGCAGGGAGATAAATCCCTTTTTCATCTTGCCAAGCAAGGAAAAAAGTTTTACCCGTCCCTGAGAATTTCTCCGTGAGCGTTCGTGACGTTTGGATGGAGCGTTTGTCGGTAATATGGAGTTCTTTTCCTTTTTCACCCCCCAAGAGGTGATAAAAGAGTTTTAGCCCTTTGGCGATCTGTGCAAAGGTGACCTCCTCGTCTTTAAAAAGACGAGAGGCTTTTTTCGTGACGTAGTGGTCCCAAAATTTACCGACTTTTTCATCCATTACGCGTTTACTTTCTCTTCTTTGACAAAGAAACTGTAAAAATAGGTCAACAGCCCCAATAGAACCATTACACCGAAGGCTAAACGAACGCCATACACGGTGCTAATCGCTGCTTGTGCAGACATGAAATCCAGCGCATCCGCAACATCACGAAGCCGTTGCATTTCGATTTGCATGATACCCGCAGCGGTTAATGCCAACGTAAGGCCGATCATACCGATCACCATTATCCAAAAACTGGTGAGTTCCACCCTCTGAGCCCTCGGCCCGTTTCCATGAGGACGACCGCGAAGAATCGGCATCGCATACGAGATCAACGTAAAGCAGATCATCACATACGCACCGAAAAAGGCGAGATGCCCGTGTGCTGCAGTCAGCTGCGTCCCGTGCGTATAGTAGTTGATCGGTGCGAGTGTATGCAAAAAGCCCCAGACACCCGCTCCCAAAAATCCGACAACGGCCGTCCCTTTTGCCCATGTCAATGCGATTTTATTGTCATGCTGAATACGACGATTTTTTGCCATATTATAGGCAAAAAGAATCATCAGGAAAAACGGAATAGGCTCTGCCGCAGAGGCAATCGATCCGATCCATAACCAATACCCGGGAGTACCGATAAAGAAAAAGTGATGCCCCGTTCCGGCAAGCCCCGAAATCAACGTCATCGCAATAATCAAATAGAGCCATTTATCGATATGTTCACGATCCACACCCGTCGTTTTAATAAGGACAAACGCCAAAAGAGCACCCAAGATAAGTTCCCATGTCGCTTCAACCCATAAATGGACGACAAACCACCAGAAGAATTTGTCCATGACCAGATTTTCAGGGACATAAAACGCAAACAAAAAGAAAAATGCCAAACCAAAAAGACCCGTCAACAAAATAACCGATATCGTCGTCTTACGTCCTTTGATAACCGTCATTGTTGTATTAAGAATGTATGAAAGGACGACCAGAACAATTCCGATTTTTGTAATCGTCGGCTGTTCTAAAAACTCACGCCCCATCGTCGGCAACAGATTATTATAGGTTAATTCTGCCAACGTGGCATAAGGGACCAACAAATAACCCAAAATCGTAGCTACACCCGCCGCCGCAAATACCCAAAAGGTGATTTTGGCGAGCATCGGGCTCCAAAGTTCCCGTTCACTCTCTTCGGGGATCAGATAATAGGTAGCTCCCATAAACCCGAACAACAAAAGAACGATCAGCAAGTTCGTATGAACCATCCGAAGAACATTAAAAGGGATTGCAGGGAATAAAAAATCCCCGTACAAATACTGAACCCCCATACTAAGACCGAAAACAATCTCCCCTGCCAGAAGAATGAGTGCAAAAATAAAATATGGTTTTGCGACCATTTGAGATGAATATTTCATAATCTTCCTTATCCTTTAATGTTCGGCGGCCACTCTTGATTGTTGACACGAGAGGTCCAAATCAAAAAGTCTGCAAGATCGTTCACTTGTTCCGGGTTCAGGTGAAACTGCGGCATTTTCCGTCTATCGGGGGTATCCATCGGCTGTGCCGCCATCCACCCCGCCAGATACGTTTTAAACGCAGCTTCGTCATTAGCACCGAGACGAGGAAATGCATTCCCAAGCTCCGGAGCATAATACGCCCCCTCCCCCATGATCGTATGGCAACCGACACAATTGTTCTCTTCCCATACCACTTTTCCCCGAGCAACGGACTCGGTGATTTTGTCATCATGACTCAGTTTCGGGATTTGTTGAACGGTATCAACAGTCAGTCCGGTAAAAACCAAAATCGCGAAAAGTCCCCCGCCAAAGTAAATATTTCTGGCCATATTTTTAGTAATACGTTCAGACATTTCAGCTCCTGTGTTTAATTCTACCTATATGTAGTAATAAAATAGTAGCAGGATTTTTTTTAATTCTACCTTTATATAGTATTTTATGGGTTTTCTTTTTTAATGATCCAATAGACTAAATATTCATAAGTATATTTTCTATTACAACACTAAGTATTTATTAATTTACGCATTTCAATATCAAGTATCTTAGCAATTTAATAAATGTGTTCAAGAGTAAATCGCCTTCCCGTTCCGATTTCCGTACTCTCCGAGGGACCCCGGTTCGATGACCAATAACTGGAACCCTCTGCAAACGGTGTATTAGAGGGGAGATCGAAAAGCTCTTATATCGACATTTGTCGCCATGGGGAACCTAACCGTTCGACAATATTCGTGCGCTTGTTCTTGGGTACACGTTTCGCGAGAAGATAAATGGATCTCTCCCCATGCTAAAGAAGAGAGAAAAAGGAGTAAAAAGATGTTAAAGCGATACACAATAATCTGCCAAAAGTCCTTTCCGTAGTTTTTGGGCGCTCTCATATCCCACAAATTTTTCTGCAATGGACAAAGCGAAGCAAATCGCGGTTCCCGGGCCGCGCGACGTCATCACGTTGCCGCTTTCGACGACGGCATATTCGTCCCCGGTAAATCCGGCGATATCAATTTCTTCTTCAATTCCGGGATAGCACGTATATCCTTCTTTCAGGACTCCTGCGGCGTGCAATGCAAAAGGGGCGGCACAGATGGCACCGATATTTTTCCCTGCCGCATCCATCTCTTTGAGGAGATGCTGAACAACCGTGTCGTGTGCAAGAGCTTTTGTTCCTCCCCACCCCCCCGGAAGAACGATCATATCGAGTTCGTCCGCATGCATCCCTTTAATTGGGGTATCCGCTTGGATTATAATACCGTGAGCCCCTTTGACCAGGAGATTCTGAGTCAATGCCCCTATAATGACGTTGATACCCGCGCGACGCAATACATCAATAATACTTATAGCTTCAATCTCTTCAAAACCCTCTGCAATAGGGACTAAAATACTAGACATAGGCTCTCCTTTATCGATAGCTGCTGTTATTGTACTCCGAGAAAATAAAAAAGGATTGTAATTTAAATTGTAATTAAAAGGTGCAGAAAAAAGCGGTCCGCGGAAACCATCCGCGGGGAGCGTGAATTATTTCACTTTCTCCATGTATTCACCGTCAACGGTGTTGACGCGGATAACATCCCCTTCCAAAACATGGTAAGGAACCTGGACTACCGCACCGGTTTCAAGGGTAGCCGGTTTTTTAGAACCACTTGACGTGTCCCCTTTGAAGTTCGGTGGAGTTTCTACGATTTTAAGCTCCATGATTTCCGGTGCTTCAACACTGATCGCATTGCCGTTGTGAAAGATCATTTGAACACTAGTACCGTCTTTGATCCATTTCATTGCATCTTCACATTGATCATAGGTCAAACCGAGCTGTTCATAGCTCTCGTTGTCCATAAATTGAAGCATTTCGCCATCGTCATACAAAAACTGCATAGTTGTATGAACAAGATTCGGTACTTCGAATTTATCACCGGCATGAATCGTTTTCTCGATCACTTTTCCGTTAAGAAAACTTTTTACTTTACAACGGACGAATGCCGCCCCTTTACCCGGTTTAACGTGTTGGAACTCTACTACTTTATACGGTACACCCGTAATCTCCAAACGTACACCTTTTTTGATATCACCCATACCGATTGTTGCCATCAGGAAACCTTTTTTTGTCTTTTATTTGTCCGAATTTTACCCGAAACGGCGCCGAATTTCAAACCCGATGTAACTTATGGTATGATTTACCCCAGTAATCGGAGAAATCTGTGGCGGTTTTTAGCTCTATTAAATACGTTAATGTGTATAATAATCTTATATGATTGATTAGAATCACAAATACATTCAAAAGGATCAATGTTCATGACAGCCTTTTCACGTGTCTTCAGCGCAACGCTCTTGATCGGCTCCTGCAACCTGTTCGGTGCGGGTCTTTCACTCCCTGCGGCACTGGAAATTTTAGAAAACAACAATCTTGAAATCAAAACCGCTGCCCTCGACCTGCAAAGTGCACAGCGCGATACGTCGATTGCGAAAGGGTACAATTTCGGCTCGCTCGACTTGACCCAAAACTTCGTACGCTCCAACGATGCCGGAAACGTTTTCGGCTTTAAACTCAGCTCGCGTGAAGCTAATTTCGGCGATTTCGGTGCTGATGAATTCATGGCCAACTTTATGGCCGGTTCACCCGACTATACGACTCCGCCCAAACGGCTTAACTATCCGGGCTACCAAAACTACTACCAAAGCAAACTTACCTACATGCTCCCTATCTTCACCGGCGGAAAATTAAGCGCATACGGCGATATTGCCGAAAAGATGGAGCAGATCAAAAAACTTGATTCTGATCATATGAAAACCGAAAAACGGTATGAATTGCGCAAAAGCTATTACGACATGGCACTTTTGCAACACTCTATCGATCAAATGAATACCATCCATAAAAACATCTCGACCTTGGAACGGACCACACAGATGATGCTCCAGGAGGGGTATGCTAAAAAAGTCGATCTCCTCGAAGTGGAAGCGAAAAAAGCGAATGTCGAGCGGAGCCTTACCGAGATGGAAGCAAACAAAAAACTTCTCTATCACTACCTCAGCTTTTTGCTCAATGAGAACGTCACCGAAATCGAACTGCCCGCTTCGGATTACCCGGCTTCGCTCATCAGCGAAGAGGACGTCTTGTCCAACAATACCGATCTGCAAAAAGCAGCTCACGGATTAGAGATTCGGGATCGCCTTGTCGATCTTGCCTATGCACCGTTTCTCCCGCAAATCGGGGCTTTTGCCGAAGCCAGCAGTGCCGATGATACTTTTTTAGGCAATTTCAACGACCACAAAGCCTACACGCTCGGAGCAAAACTCAGCTGGAACCTTTTTAACGGTGCCGTAGACAAAAATACTCTGGAAAAGGCCCGGATCGAAAAGCTAAAAACAACCACCGAAGTGGAACTGGCTAAAAAAGGGATCGCCCTTCAATACGACAAAATCCGAACCGAAATCGAGAGTCTGAACTCGCAAGTAAACAGTTTGGAAAAAGAGCTGGAACTGGCCGATACGATCTATAAAAATTACGAGGGGCGTTACCATGAACACCTCGCCTCTATGAGCGACGTCATTATCAAACAGTCCCAGCAAATCGAAAAAGTACTTAATCTGCAGATGGTTAAAAATCAACGAAACGAGCGAATCTTCGCCCTTGAAAAACTTAGCAACGGAGTCAAATAATGAAATTTTGGATTACATCCCTCGCCCTCGCCTCAAGCCTCAGTGCGGCAGGGCTAAGCCTCTCAGGAAGCGTTATCAGCGATAACCAAAAAATGATCACCAGCCGAAATATGGGGTTTGTGACCAGTGTCAATGTCTCTGAAGGTTCCCGTGTCAGCCGCGGACAGCTGTTATATACGATCGATTCCAAAGAGATCGATTCGGCAAAAACCCAAGTCGAACTCGGCATTGCCCAAGCCGAACTTTCGTTACAAATGTACCAAAACCAATATGCCAATCTTGAACTGAATCTCGAACGCAACAAACGCCTTTTGGCACAGGATATGGTGAGTAAATTCGAAGTCGAGAATCTCGAACTCTCTAAGAAGAACCTTCGAAATATGATCGCTATCGGCGAGCGTCAGGTCAATCAGGCCAAAGCGCGCCTCCAAGAGGTCAATAACCAATACAACTATCTTCGCGTTACCGCCCCCAATAACGGTGTCGTCGTTTCTAAAAACATCAAAGTGGGAGAGATGGCGATGCCGGGAATGCCGGCAATCGTCTTATCCGATTTAAATGCCCTTAAAATCGAAGTCGAAGTAGCCGAAAACAATCTTCAGCTCGTACCGATGGGGAAAAAAGTGAAAGTGACCATCCCTTCCGTAAACTATGTCGGCATCGGGCGCGTCAGTGCCATTATCCCGAGCTCCAATCCGATGACCCATACCTTTAGAATCAAAGTATCGTTCAGTGCCAAACAAACCGTCTATCCCGGAATGTATGCCACTGTTGATATCGAGTAAGGATCACGATGCACGCTCCACACTCCTATCAACCCACCGACTCTGCCGGAAAGCTCGCCAAGGGCTTTTTGCGTAACCCTCTGACTCCGATCCTCGGAGTTTTTCTTCTCGTCATCGGATATATGGCCCTCATGCTTATGCCGCGCGAAGAGAACCCGCAAATGGTCGTCAGCGGATCAACCGTCATCATTGCTCTCCCCGGAGCGACTGCCAACGAAGTTGAAAACGTTATCGTCAAACCTCTTGAACGCAAACTCAAAGAGGTGAAAGGGATAGAACATATCTACGGGATGGCAATGGACAACGTTGCGGTTATCAATGCCGCATTTTTCATCGGAGAGGCCAAAGAGGATTCCAACCTCAAAATCTACGATAAAATCATGCAGAACATGAGCATCCTCCCCAAAGGGGCCATGCAGCCGATCATCAAGCCGCTCGATATCGACATCGATATCCCCATCGTTTCGGTAGCCTTTTATTCCAATAATCCCAAAATGGATCCGACCCTTCTCTACGATCATGTCAAAGAGATTCAGCACCATATCAACGGGTTGCCGAATGTTGCCGTAACCGATATCAAAGGGGCGAAAAAACACCAATACAACGTATTGGTCGACATGAACCGTCTTGCCGGATATAATCTGTCTCTGGGCCAAATCGTCCAAGCGACCCAGTCATTGGCCTATAACGTTCCCGAAATCAAAGGGAAAACCGAAAAAAATGAAATTGTCATGATCGGCGTCCGCAACGCTATTGAGAGTGTCGAAGACGTCGGAAATATCATCGTCGCCCAATACGGCGGCTCTGCGATTTATCTGCGCGATGTCGCCACTATCAGTGCAGGACAGGATATACAAAATTTCAAATCAGCTTTGGTCAGTGTCAAAGGGGAGGAAGGAAAATTCTCGCCGCTGAAAGATCAAGTGACCCTCACCGTTTCCAAACTTCAAGGAACGAATGCCGTCATCATTGCCGAAGCGGTCAAAGAAGAACTTGAAAAGTACAAAGAGCAGATGAAATCTGAGGGGATCAGCTACGTTATTACCCGAAATGACGGTGAACGGGCGAATGAAGCGGTTAACGAGCTCGTATTTCATCTCCTTCTCTCGATCGTTATTATCGCTATCTTGCTTGTCTTCGTTTTGGGTTGGAGAGAATCGCTGATCGTCACCTTTACCGTTCCGGCTATCTTGGCAATCACCCTTTTTATCGCTTACCTTACCGGCCAAACGATCAATCGGATCACCCTCTTTGCCTTTTTGCTGAGTTTGGGGCTTTTGGTCGATGCGGCCATTATCGTTATCGAAAATATTCACCGCCATTTCCATGCACCGGGCGCGGCGGATATGGATGTCGATGAGCTGATGATCGAAGCAACCGATGAAATCGGGGCTCCGACCAATATCGCTACCCTTGCAATCATTCTTACGATGGTCCCGATGGCGTTTGTCGGCCAAATGATGGGGCAATTCATGAAACCGATTCCGGCAAACGTCCCTGTCGCGTTGGTGGCGTCACTCTTTGTAGCCTACATTTTTACACCGTATTTGGCGGTACGGCTCCTTAAAAAACCCGAACACCACGGAGATTCCCACTGATGTATAAAAAATTTGAAAATTATTTGCTCGATATGCTTAATACTCCGGCCAAGAAAAAAAAGGTTTTAGTGGCAACGCTCATCGCCTTTATAGTAGCCGTCGCCTTTATTCCGACCAAACTCGTTTTGGCAAAAATGCTTCCGGGCAAAAATAACGATACCTACTCCATCTACATCGATCTAGCTAACGGAAGCTCCATCGAACAGACTAGAGCGGTCAGCGAATGTGTCGTCGGAGTCTTGCAGCACGAACAAGAGGCATTGGACGCCGAGGTCTTTTTAGGAAGCGGTTCGCCGCTTGACTTTGCCGGACTGATCAAAGGGAGCCACTTCAAAAACAGTGAAAACGTTGCCGAAGTGGTTGTCAACCTGACCAAAAAACATCACCGCGACGAACCCTCATATATGATGGTGCAGCGTCTCCGTCCCGTTATCGTCAAAGAGTGCGAAAACTTATATCCGCAGACCAATATCAAATTCATCGAGCCTCCTGCAGGTCCTCCGACCATGGCGGCTATCGTAGCCGAAATCTACGGCAGCAAAGCCGAAGGTATCCGCCACTTGGCTGAGCGTGTAGAGGGAGTTTTTCGAAAAACGGACGGTCTTGTCGACATCGATATTATGCAAGATGAGATTTACGATAAATTCGAGGTGCGTGTCAATACCGATAAAATAAGTCTCTCAGGGCTCAATGTCAAACAGGTCAACGATATTTTGTACCTTGCATTTGAAGGGATGGGTGTTGCGGTTAAAAACTCTCAAAAAGCGACCGATCAAATCCCTATTTTCCTGACATTGACCCCCGAGGGGAAAAAATTCGCTTCGCGCGACAAACTTTCTATCGAATACAAACTCGCAAGCCTCAAACTGATGAATCAGATGGGGATGATGGTTCCGATTACCGAGGTTGTCGATATTGTCCCGGTCAAATCCAATCCGATGATTATGACCAAAGATTTGCACCAAATGACCAATGTTTTAGCTGAAACCGATATGGTTTCCCAGGTCTATCCGTTGATGGCGGCGCGCAATGTCATCCTCGATACCTTCGGCGACGAATATGAGATTAGCAAAACGGGATTGTTCAACCTTCAGCTGGTAGATAAAAAAACCAAAGAGGTCTATGATCTTAAATGGGACGGAGAGATGAAAGTAACCTTGGATACGTTTGTCGATCTGGGCGGTGCATTCATCGCGGCGCTTATATTGATTTTCCTCCTTATGGTCGTTTATTACAAAAGTTTTGTCCTTAGCGGAATTGTCTTATTGGGAAGCTTTCTCTCCATCATCGGAGTTATTTTCGGTCACTTTATTATGAATATCTTTACCGCTGACACCTTCTTTTTAACAGCGACATCATTAATCGGGTTTATTGCGCTCATCGGTATCAGTTCACGCAACTCCTTGCTGTTGATCGACTTTACCAAATCGTTGATGCAGGATAAAGGGATGCACAAAAAAGAGGCGATCGCCTACGCAACCGCTACCCGTGCAAAACCCATTTTCCTCACGGCGGCCGCTATTATCCTCGCATCGACACTTTTAGCCAGTGACGCCGTATTCGGAGGGCTTGGAGTTTCACTTATTTTTGGTACAATAGCAGCAGTTATCGCGTCGCTCATTGTTGTTCCCGTTCTGATCGATAATTCCGATTTGGAACGCCATTTTAATTTTGAAGAGCGCAAAGCGGTACCCATAATGGAGCCATAAAACAAAATGTCCAATTTTGTCCCGATTACCGTCGTCTCAGAAAACATACAACAAGATATAAAAAAAGCTGCAATAGCACACAGAGTTCCGGTTGAATCACTTGATTTCGACCTTCTCTCGTTTGAAACCTATTTCAAAGAGACAACCGATGATGAGTGGCAGCAGCTGAGCGAGAGCAATCTCCTTTCGCAAACAACCGAAATTGAAGTGCGTTCTCCCCATTTCATGCTGCGTCAAGAGTACCAAATCCGTATTCGTCCGCACAAACCTCACCCTTATCTCGATTTACGCTTTACCATTGCGACAGACAAAACGAAAAGCAAGGTCATTGCCATTATTGACCCGGCCTCAAAAATCCCCCTCAAAAAAGGGGTTCATGAATGGATTGAAGAGGCAATTGTTCGTAAAATGCTTCGGCACGGACTCCTCATCGGCTTGTATGATCAAGATCTCGATCGTGAGATTAACCGCCTTATCATCAAAATTCAAAAAGAGGGACCTCTCAATTTCCTCTATCGTCTCCCCATCGGCGAATTTTTCATCCCTATACCTCCGATCAATGATAAAATAATCCTCCATTATAAAGAGGCGAATAAAAACAACAGCCTGATCGAAGGGGTATCGCCCGGAGATTTGATTATCGAATATATTTTTCCGAAATACGGGCGTGACGGACGTGCCTGCAGCGGAGAGCATATCGCCGTTCCGGATCCTATCGTAAAATATGCAAACTACATCGTTATCGATCCCGAAACGGTTCGGAGTGAAGAAGATGAGGAGAGCATCCGCTTTTTCGCAACGGTTTCAGGCTTTGTCGAACGAAAAAACGGAATCATTTTTATCTCTCAGGAGCTTCAAATCGAATCGGCCAGTCTCAAAAAAACCGGTTCTATCGAAACCGGTCTGGATAAAGACGTATCGCTGAAAATTAATAAAAAAGTCTCCAATGAGGATTCCGTCGGAATGGGAGTCAATATCGACGTTTTAAAACTCGATGTCAGCGGAACGGTTGGAAGCCACTCCAAAATACAGGCGTGTGAGGTCAATATCGGAGCGCAGACGCATAAAAAGTCACAAATCAATGTGTCCGAAAATGCCAATATCCACCTTCATCGCGGCAATCTCAAAGCCAAAGAGGCAAATATTACTATCCTGGAAGCGGGAAAAGTCGAAGCTGATGTCATCCGTATCCAAAAAATGGTGGGAGGAGAGGTAATCGCACGTGAAGTACATATTGACACCCTCTATTCCAATGCCCGTGTAATAGCTTTGGAGTCCATAACTATACAGAATATCGAAGGAGAAGGAAACAACCTTATCATTGACCCTCATGCTATCGAAAGCTATCACGATCAAATCACCGATTTGGAGATAAGTATCCGCGATAAAACGTCCCGTCTACAAATTGAGAGCAAAGAGTTTATTGCCAAAAAACGCTCCTTTAAAGATAAAAACAGCCGGATCAAAGAGATTCAGGAACGTGTTTTGATCAAACAAAAGAGGGGGGAACTCCCCTTAAAAGCCGATCTTGTCAGATTGCAGCAGTATAAAATCGAAGGTGAATCGCTTCAAGATTTTTCCGAGAAGCTCAAAAACCTGGAAGACGATATCAAATTGATACAAGAAAAGCTAGAGAGCCTGTACGAAGCCGATCTTCATGCTGTCGTAACACATTACGGAACGTATAACGGCCATACCCGTATTACGTTCATCGATCCTAAAACACGCCAAGAATACGGCATCTCTCCGACTAAAAACGTAACCCATATCCGCCTGAAAAAAGATGATGACGAAAAGAAATTTCAGCTGGATACCTAAAAAAATCAAACTCCTTTCATAAACACGCAGAGGTTTTAGTTTTTTTAGGTAAAACTCTCTGTATGAAATTATCCGACTTAACCCTAAATACCCCCTATTTGTCGCTCGATCCGATTTTCTATGACAAAGTAGCCCCCTCACCGCTTAAAAATCCCCGATTAGCGAGCTTTAACCCCAAAGCCGCCGAACTTTTGGGACTTGATCCCGCACTGCTTGAAACGGATGAACTGGAAAGGCTTCTCAACGGTACTCTGCTCCTCAACGGTTCCTCACCGTATGCCATGTGCTATTCGGGCCATCAATTCGGATACTATGTTCCGCGTCTCGGAGACGGCCGTGCCATTAATTTGGGCTCTGCCAACGGATGGAACCTTCAGCTGAAAGGTTCCGGACAAACACTCTATTCGAGGCAGGGTGACGGACGTGCCGTGTTGCGTTCTTCGATCCGCGAATATCTTATGAGCGAAGCGATGGACGCTCTGGGGATTCCGACAAGCCGTGCATTGGCGATTATCAGTTCGGATGAAAATGTGGCACGTGAAAGGTGGGAGCGCGGTGCAATCGTTCTGCGGCTATCCCCCTCATGGATACGGTTCGGAAGTTTCGAGTATTTTTTTCACACCAACCGATACAAAGAGCTTGAAGCACTGGCCGATTTTTTACTCCAAGAATCATTCCCCGAGTTGATCGGGGCAGAAGATTCTTATCTCAAAATGTACGGCTTAATCGTCAAACGAACCGCAGAGCTGATGGCTCAGTGGCAGTCGGTAGGGTTCAACCACGGTGTCATGAATACCGATAATATGTCGGCGGTGGGGATTACTATCGATTATGGCCCTTTTGCCTTTATGGATACCTTTGAAAGCGGCTATATCTGCAACCATACCGATGCGCAGGGACGATACAGCTATGACAATCAACCCCGTATCGGATATTGGAATGTGGAGCGTCTCGCTCATGCCCTATCACCCCTTGTTACCCCTGAAAAACTCAAAAAGGAGCTGGAAAAATACGGAGAATATTTCACCGCCCGGCTTATGGAACTTTTACGTGCAAAACTGGGTCTGGATACACCGGATGAAAACGACGGCGATTTGCTCAGAGCGTTGTTTTCGCTCATGGAAAACGGACGGATCGATATGACACCCTTTTTCCGTGCTTTAAGCCGATATAACGGGGATCGCTCACTGCTATTGGCCCAAACGTTGGCGCCGAATCAACTTAACGAATGGCTGGATCGATACGACGATAGAGTGTCTCTCAATACCTCATCCGAAGCCCAACGCCATAATAAAATGCTCCGTACCAATCCGAAATACGTTCTAAAAAATTACATCCTGCAAGAAGCGATCGATAAAGCCCAAAATGATGATTTCACCCTCCTTAACGATCTGCTTCGATTGGCACAAAGTCCGTATGACGAACACGAAGCTTTTGAACGCTACAGCCAAAGCACTCCGCATCCATTTAAAAATCTAAAGCTGAGTTGTTCGTCTTAAAATCGGCTCGATTGCAATGTTACATAGTTGATTAATTTTTAAACAATCTTACTATAATTAGGACTTTTTTATCTTGATTGTTGGCGAATTTAGATTGATTTAACACGTTTTTATCAATTAATCATTTAGAATAGTATACAAATGATTAAAAATTAATCATTTGTATACTATTTTTCGTTCGATTGCTCTTTATACTATCACTCATATTTACTATATCCCTTTATGGAGCTATCGTGCAACGCAATCATCTAATTAAGTATATGTCCGATGTTCAAAATTTCGAAAAGAATATGAGCACTCTATCCGGCAAGTGGGATTTACTGACTCTGCTCGGTTCCATGTCTAATATCGGAATGGATACAAGCGAAACACGAAAAGCGTTCGAAGACCTGCTCGATGAGCCGTTGTTACGGCTTATTGAAGAGACGTTTAACAAAAGTCTCAATGAACTCGAATCCAAAGCGCAAACGGCTATCGATATCCTGATTCGCAACCTGTTCGAACGTACCGCCGATATCGGGTTTTTGGCTACCGATGATGATGTCCGCGATTATCTCCTCTTTTTAAACTCTGCCGATATGTCCGCATCCGAAGAGATGCGTGAAATTAAAATCAAGAAAAAAGAGGCGTTGACCGAGCGTTTTAGAGAATACGTCGCCAAATACAGCGTCTATGAGAATATCATTCTTCTCGATACCAAAGGCAAAGTGCTCGTACAGCTCGATACCGCCAACCCGATCACCCACTCCAAAGATCCTCTGATCCAAGAATCGCTTCGAACGTATCAGGGATATGTCGAGAACTACCGCTGCAGCGACCTCAACCACAACAAACCCTCGCTAATCTACTCGTATCGTGTCTGCAATCCGCAAACCGAAGAACCGCTCGGCGTGCTGTGCCTCATTTTTCGGTTTGAAAATGAGCTCCAAAGCATTTTCCGAAAACTGACGCGGGAAAATCCGTATATAGCCTTGGAGCTTCTTAATCATGAGGGTGAGGTTATCGCCTCTTCATCAGGGCACCACGTACCGGTAGGATCGTATTTGTCGCCACGCAACAATGCCGATCATCAAACCTACTATGCCGGTTTCGAGTATCTGTATCAGGCGGTTAAAACGACAGGGTATCAAGGGTATAACGGTATGGGATGGATCGGCCATGCGATGGTCCCTCTGCATCTGGCATTCCGTTCCTCTCAGCGCCCCTCTTTTCAGAAAAACGAACTGTTTGATTCGGTCGCCAATGCTCAAGCTTACTACCCACAAGAGCTGAAAGAGATATTGGAAAAAGCCAAAAAAATCCAAAGCGAACTCGATATTACCGTCTGGAACGGAAACGTCCAAATCGCCAACGCGGTCGGGCATGAAAGTCCGTTTACCAAAGCGCTCCTCTCCGAAATATCAAAAACAGGAGAAGAGACCAAGCGGGTTTTTGACCATACCGTCGCCAACCTCAACAGTGCGATGCTGATCCAATATCTTGAGGATTTGAAATTCCAATCCTCTCTTGCGATCGATATCATGGACCGCAATCTCTATGAGCGGGCGAATGACTGCCGATGGTGGGCGCTGACAACAACCTTTCGCGAATGTTTATCGCATATCAATGTAAGTGAAGAGTATCGTGAAAAGATGAACTCCATCTTGGGCTACATCAACGACCTCTACACCGTTTACAGCACGATGTTCATTTACGATCGGGAGGGGACGATCATCGCCGTCTCCAATCCGTCCGACAATGCGATCATCGGTAAAAAAGTGGGATATTCATGGGCGATGGAAACACTGGATCTCAAATCCACACAGGACTACGTCGTCTCCACGTTTGAACCGAGCCCGTATTATTCGAATCGTTCAACCTATATCTATAATGCCTGTATCCGTAATTTCAAAGAGGAAAATGTGGGCGGTATCGGAATCGTCTTCGATGCCGAATCGCAGTTTGAAGCGATGCTGCACGATACCCTCCCCAAAGATGAACATCATAATATCCCTGATGGGATGTTTGCCCTTTTCATCGATCGCAGCGGCCGTGTTATCTCTACGACCACTTCTGAGATCAGCGTAGGCGAGGTGCTCACTCTTCCGGTTTCGATTTTGGAACTTACCCCGGGACAAAGCGATGCACAGATTCTTCCGTTCGAGGGGGTCTATTACGCACTCGGCGCAACCTGCTCCAACGGATACAGAGAGTACAAACAAAGTGACGGGTACGATAACGATATCATTGCCCTCCTCTACCGCCCTATCGGCGAAGTCCGGGCGCTAGATTGCGAAGCTCCGGCCCAACGGGTCTACACCTATCCCAAACCGAACGGTACCGAAGAGACATGCGAGATTTCAACCTTTTTCGTCGGAGGCTCCCTCTTTGCGGTCGAATCCAAAAACGTCGTCTGCTCACTGGCGCATCAGGAACTTACCTCCATCCTGCACGCCAGCGAATACAATCTGGGAGTCATCAGCTATGACAAGCGGATGGTAAGCGTCATCTCCTTGGCAAAACTGCTGGGGATGGAGAAAAAATACGACAAAGAGATCGATACGATCATCCTTGTCAAAACCGTCATTGAAAAACAGGTGGTGTATCTCGGATTTGCCGTCGATGCGATCTACAGCAGTCCCGAAATTCCGTTCCGCTCGATCAGCCACTACAGCAATGTATTGAAAAATGAAAATTCATTGACCAAAGCGGTCATTATCCCGGATAATCCTGAGGATTTCGGAAACGAGATGATCTCGATCCTCGATATACCGAAAATCTATGGACAGCTTATCCAGCCCTACGCCCGCCCGCTTCACAAAGTGATGGCGTAAGGGAGAGAGATTAGAGTTTGATCCCGTTGGAGCGAATCTCGCTTTTGAGCAGTGCATCCATCGAATCGTGATACTGAACCACATCGATTTTCAGATCAAATCCCATCCGCATCAGCAAAGATACAAATACTATCTTGTGTTTGCGGAAATGTTCGCGTGTCATATCCGTTCGAATCGCGATATCGATATCGCCACCCCGCTTCGTATCATCGGTTCGACTGCCGAAAAGATAGATTTCGACATTCCCGAAAGACTCCTCTATCGCTTTGAGTATGGAGGATTTGAGTGTTTCGGGGAGTCTCATAAGGTAAACCTCTCCGCAAACGCTTTGGAATTTAGATAATAGCTCTCCATCCGTCCGAAATGATCGACACAGAATTTCAGATCATCCAGTGCCTCTTGGAGTTCATCGGGGTAATCGTGTTCGAGCTCGTTTCGGATTTCACGTAACTCCATCCAGTTATCAAAACTGTCGATAATCCCCTCTTTTTCCATCATAAACAGCACTTCGGACATTCTGACCGTTCCCATACCGCTAATTTCGATCAAAAGCGGAAATATCTTCACCCCTAAAAAATCCTGCAACGAAGCAAATCGTTTGAGATAAGCATCCAAAATCGCTTTTTCTTCGGGAATCATTGCCGCAAAAATATCAACCTCGAAAATATTTTTCACAGAGGAGAGTTTTTCGATCAAATGACAATAATCACGCAATGCTTCGTAATGCTTCTGCGCTTTTTCAAACCGCTTGTGTAAAACCGATTGTACGCTTATCATTTCCCTCTCCTTTTTTAATGATTATACCACTTTATTTTTCAGCCGTCTCACTGTAACTAAGCCGTAAACCGTCCTCGCTCATTACAAACCCGTGGATGGCGATTTTCCCCTCATGGACGAGGCGATGATGCTTGGCGCACAGCGGAATGAGGTTGTAACGGTGATTCATCCCATAGTGACCGATAGAGCCTCCATCATCTGCATTTGCCTGAGGGACGATATGATGTACCTCGTCAACCGCTTCGTCGCACAACGCGCATTTGGTCAAAAAGAGCTTGTTGTTGTAGCGGCTCTTTTTCTCCCGTTTCAGCATTGAGGCTTCATGGGTTTTATCGGTGATCCGTCCTCGAATCTCATACGCCTTTTTCAAAAAGGTCTCATCCATGTGGAGCGATTTGGCAAATTCCAGTCCGTACAGCGTTGAGCCGCTCCCGCTTTTGAGCTTTCGGTCATACACCAGTTTATCGCTCGCCTCATCGTAATAGACCCCTAGATGGAGCAATACGATCTCTTTTGCTTTTTGGATTTCTGCCAATGAAGAGAGCTGATGGAGATGGGTGGCGAAGATAAACATACTCCCGATCTCACGGAGCTTTAGGATCGCACTCGCGACGATGGCGAGAGCCGATTCGGTTTCGGTTCCGTGGCTGATCTCATCCCCGAGGATCAAGGTATTTTCAGTAGCTCGGTTAAAAATATTGCGCAGTTCCAGCATCTCGACAGCAAAGGTTGATAGCCCTTTGTAAAGGTTGTCTTTGGAGACGATGCGGGTGAGGAGTTTATCGACGGGGGCGAACCGCATAGTGGCACACGGAACGAAAAATCCCCCCTGCGCCATCACAACCGAGAGGCCTATACTCTTCATCAACGACGACTTCCCGCTGGAGTTGATCCCATAGAGCAGTACCCCTTTGACATCCTCACCGTTTTCTATCGTCGTGTGTTCCTCATAGGTATGCTGATCGAGTGAGCCTAAAAAGAGATCGTTCGGGATAAAAATGCCGTTCTCTTCACGCGACTCGATCAACGGATGGCGAAGCCCCACCGTCTCGATAAACGCTTTATCAGAGGGGACGATCATCGGTCGGACGTATCGGTATTGTTTTGCGCACTTCGCACCGCTGAGGCTGACGTCCACCACGGCGAGAAACGAGATCAGATGCTCTATCGCATGGGAGAATCGCCGCTCGATCTCTTCGAGCTGTTCGCGGTAACGCTCTTTGACCTGCGCGATCATCCGTGATTTAGCACCCGCGTTTTCGATGGAGAGTTCATCCAGCAATGTCGAAGAGAGTTTGACCGCCGTTTTGAGTTTACGCACCTGAAAATCGCGGAAAAAGTAGTGCTGATTGTCCAACGTAAAAAAGCTGTTGTGGAGTGCCTCTTCAACACTCACATAGCGGTTACGGGTCATCAGGAGATGATACCCCTCACTCTCCAGCCATCCGATAGAGGCATACGATCCCCCCGATTCGAAGAAGGTGTCGATATGCTCGATAATAGCGGTTAGTTTCGCTTCGTTATTGCTCTGTAACTGTTCCAGTGCATCGATGGAGGGGTCAATCCCCTCGTTAAAGAGATTCTCGTCCACCTGATCGCGTCGAAACTTTGCACACGCTTCAATGTTGAAAATTCGGCGAAGCTCACTGGCACATTGGCGGCACTCTTGCGCACTTGCTTTATCGTAGATTATTTTTAAACGATCCGCCTCTTCAAACAAGCTCTCAGCCGCACTCAAAGATGCATAGAAATAGGCGAGTTCAAACGGATGAAGTTTTCCGAGTTTCAGACGGCGCAGTATCCGTTCCAGATCGTACACCTCTTTGAGCTTCGTCTCCAGCGGCGCGATATGCTCACCCATCTTATCGATCAGATCATACCGCTCTTCGAGGAGCTTTACATCACAGATCGGATTGAGCAACCGTTCACGCAACAGCCGTTTTCCCATCGCCGTGGAGGTTTTATCGATGAGTTTAAGGAGGGTCATCTCATCACTATCGCGTGAAATGATCCCCAGCTGCTCCGCCGCATTGTTCCCCAGATACATATAACGCGCAGTTCCCAAGAACGTCGGGCGGTTCATCTTCTCAATAATCCCCGCATCATGGTCGATGATGACGTTGATGAGGATGCAGAGCGACTCAGAGGCATAAGGGAACCGCTCCAAATCGAGATACTCGATCGGGCTGAGGAGGGATCGTATCTGATAAATCCGCTCAAAAAGTTCGTTTTGGTAATCGATCCGCAGACGTTTCTCATTCATCGAAGTGCGATGATGGTTTTTGATCTCCAGATAGCGGTTCACTTCATCTCGGTCGATCTCCCCCCCACAAAACGTCACGACCACCTCGGAGGTTTGGTAGCTCTGCAAGAGGGTAAACACTTCATCCAATGCGTACGTTTTATCTTCACGGGTTCCGTGGATTTCATTGATGAGTGTTTTCCCCGTCCCCACATCAATAGCAGAATAACCGATGGAGTAAACGCCGTTGTTCTGATCGATCAAAAGCGAAGCGATATAGTTCTCGCTCGCTTCGGCGATGTAGTCGAAATTCGTCCCCGGAGAGATGATGTTGGAGATATAGCGGCGGATATTGGGGACTTCCCCCTGCTGACGGACGAGGACGATGGTGTATTTTTTCGACTGTACCAGACGGCTGAGATACCGCTCGATAGAGACGGTCGGAACCCCTGCGAGGAGAGGGTTTTGGATCGAGTTTTCTAAAATTGTTTTGTTTTTACGGGTGAGCTGGATGTTGAGGAATTCGGCGACCTCTTTGGCCTTACCGATCTTCATCTCTTCGTTGTTGACTTCGTAGACTTCGAAGAATGATCCTACTTCGATAATGACGAGAGTATCGGAACCGTACTTGGCTTCACACGCAGCTTGAAGTTCGAAATAGATTTCAGAGAGGAGCTTTTTTTTGTCCTGTAACAGTGCCCCTAACTCTTCCGTATTCATCCAAACTCCGTCTAAACAATGTAATTTATTATAACTTAGAGGGGCTAAAACGAGGCTATAGTGCATAGCTTTATATCTTTAACTATACACTTAGTCTCCTTTGCGCATTGAGTCTGCTCAACACCAGCCTCAAACATACTGTCATTTAAACACTCTTTTACATTTATTCCCCGAAACTCTTTCAAATCCCGTGTTAACATATAAAGCAGCGTTCCCCCGCTTCTAGAACTGACGACGGCAAGTTATAGACGGTGAATACCTCTATGGATACTCACTTACCATTTATCAATTGATTAAAATTATCATTGATTTTTTTATAAACTTTATTTTTCAACTCTAGGTTATTTTGAATAGTAATATTTGGCATCCATTGTTGTATAATTTTTTCAATTTCAAAATCATTATTGTAATACATTTTAACAGTAATAGAACCATTTAGTTCTTCATCTATTAGTTCAAAAGCATCATCACTAAAAAGATTTTCTCGTTTAAAAAAATGTGCAATTCCTTGATTCAAATGTAAAATAACGAACCTATCTTTTTTAAAAGAGCCAAATGCATTTCCTTTTTGTTCTTTAGAGAAAGGAAAACCGCTTGTATATTCAACAGCCTCAATATCTTGAATCCCATTAAAGGCGAAAGTCCTTTGTGCACCTACATCTTTTTCATTTCGTTGATCATAAGTAACAAAACAATAGTAGGTAAAGCCATTTGCATGAATGGTGTTAGGTTGAATGAACTTTTCTTCTGTTATGCCATCATTTTTTTTGTAGCTGACTTTTAAAACACAATTATTTTTTATCGCATTTTTAAACATTATGATTTTTTTTGCTAAATTGGATAACTCAGAAGTGTGAATCATAGACATTGTATTAATAGATGAAATATGTTTTTCAAGCAGAGCAAAGTCATTTTTCATCAGTTTATTCGTTATTGAATCTTTAAAAGTCTCAAAAAAAACTTCATTAGGAATGTATTTTGGTAGAAGATTTTTAAAGCGATATTTTCTGATTGTTATGTCATATTCAATATCTTCTATTTCTTTGATATTGTTTTCAACAGTCTTAACGCTTGAGAGCTTTAAATAGTTTGCTAAATTTTCTTTAGTACATTCTAAACTCCCATATAATGCTTTATAAATTTCAATTGTTCTCTCATTCATTGTCTACATCCTTTTTTCTATTGATAATGATATAAATATTAATAAAATTACCATTTATTCGTACATTTGGAACATTTAAAATTAATTTAAACTCCATTTTACTAATTATTTAGTAATTATTCTTGACAAAAGAGTTCCAAAAAAGGTAAAATTTTCCTAGAGTTATAAAAATTTCTTTATAGCTTATGGTATCGCAGTATTTTGAATTTAGATATTGTGAGGGAAGATGGTTTTTTAGAAACCATATAAGGCCTACTAGAGATAGTTAAACTTAATTCACAGTAAGACTTAAATGACTTTTTAGCGACTGTCATTCTAGTAAGTTTATGCTTATATAGGTATTAAGAATTATTGTGAATTCACACTTTTTTAATATTAAAAAGGAGCTAGACATGGCAAGAAAACGCGTTAGTGTTACTTGTGAAAGTGACACAGGTAGAAACCAAAAATTCCACGATAACTATCGTGGTACTGATATGACGAGAAGCCAATTCGTTCGTCAAATTGAAAGTGGCAATTACTCAAACTATCATGTTCGGACAATTAATGGAGTAAAAACTCCAGTAAGCAATCCAGATTCAACAATGAATAATAATTTAGGATAACCAAATGCCAACGTTTATCATAAATAAGAATCCACAATCGAACGGGGATCATGAAGTTCATAATGCAACCACAAGTTGTCCTTATATGCCTAATAGTGAAAATCAGATTGATCTAGGCTATCACTCTTCCTGTCGTGAAGCAGTGACATATGCAATACGTCAATGGCCAGAACATAGAATCAATGGATGTTACTATTGTGCTAAAGAGTGTCATACATCTTAACAATAAAGCTCCTAGAATTCTCTTGTTTCTCATTCCCAACGTCCTCGTTGGGCATGCAACCCCTCTGATTCAAACAAAATACCTTCGAAAAATCCCCGAAATCCATCATCTAAAGCCACTTCGGAGGCAGCAGTGCCAGGAATGAGGAGGAAATATTAATACTACAACCCTCTACGGTATTTTGTCATCCCCAACAAAACAATTTTAGTATCGAATATTTTATAAGGGATCACATACCCTTTGAAAACACAATCTCGAATCGTTTCGTCGTCAAAATAGATGGATTTGCGGTATTTGAAAAGATATGGTTCAATGCTGTAAAGCGTTTCGTACAGTTCGTTAACGAATCGGTGAGCGGATGGTTTAGAGTCTTTGGCAATATAAATCAGGATTTTTTCCAAATCCTCAGCGAACTTTTCGCTTCGATCCAGTTGCATCGTTGTTAGACAGCTTCAATAGATGCGTGCATTTTCTCCCAAAAACTTTCGTTTATAGGATAGCAATTCCCCGCTTCGACTTCGCGAAGTGCTTGGGCGTACTCCTCTTTTTCCCGTTCAAACTCCGGATCAATCGGTCGTGCGATTATTTCGATCTCTTTGCCCTGAAAGAGGAGTTTAAGTGAGTCAAAGAAAGCAGGGGTCATCTCATCCGCAGTGAGTCTAAATGTCGTAGTCATGGTGCGACCTTTTGAATTAGTATAAAAAGTATAGCACAACTCTATAAATTGATTATCCACCCGTCATTTTCTCTCGTTCCACCGCTCATGAGGTGGAATGCAGACAGACGTTATACACTCCCACATGGAAAATAGGAACGAAAATATATATTCAAAAGAAAGATAGCTGGATTCACCCAAAGGGTACTTCGCCCGATCTACCCTAAAGGGCACGTGAAGTCGGGAAAGGCAGGAGAAAATTATAAGCGGGTGTATAAGACGTTAATGCCCCCCCATCACTTTTTCGATCTCTGATGGTTTGTCGTGAATACCGAAACGGTCGATGATGGTTCGGGTTGCTTCATTTTGCCCGATCACTTCAACCTCTTTACCTGTATTTCGGAGCTTTATCACCGCTTTGTCCAGCGCATAGACCGCTGATATATCCCAAAAATGGGCTCGACTGACATCGATAATGACGTTTTTGACATCCTCTTTGTAATCAAACGCATCGGCGAAGCGATCCGCAGAGTTAAAAAAAATCTGCCCGATAAATTTGTAGACCCGCGTACTGCTCGTCTCTTCGTACGATTTGTCCCAGTACATAAAGTGGCTGATTTTATTGGCAAAGAATAATGACGCGAGCAATACCCCCGTAAAGACACCCAGTGCGAGGTTATGGGTCCAGACAACGACGATAACGGTCGAGAGCATCACGATATTCGTTGAAAGGGGCAACGTTTTCAACCCTTTAATCGATCCCCAGTTAAAGGTTCCGATAGAGACCATGATCATCACCGCAACCAGTGCCGCCATCGGAATGATTTTGATGAAATCGGACATAAAGACAACCATAATCAGCAACAATACTCCCGCAACGAGGGTGGAGAGACGGCCGCGGCCGCCCGATTTGACGTTGATAACCGATTGGCCGATCATCGCGCATCCCGCCATCCCTCCGATGCATCCCGAAGCGATGTTCGCGATCCCCTGCCCTTTGCACTCACGGTTTTTATCGCTGTCGGTATCGGTCATATCATCCACGATGGTCGATGTCATCAGAGATTCCAGCAATCCAACCGCCGCTAACGCCGCCGAGTAAGGGAAAATGATTGTTAGGGTATCGAGATTGAGGGGGACATCGGGCCACAAAAAGATCGGCAGGGTATCCGGCAACGCTCCCATATCTCCGACCGTATGGACATTAATCCCCATTGCAACCGTCACAGCGGTTATCACCAGTATGCTGATCAGCGGTGAGGGGATAAGCTGCCCGATCTTCGGGAGATACGGGAACAGATAGATGATCGCCAATCCCCCTGCCGTCAATGCGTAAACATGCCACGTAACGTTGGTGAGTTCGGGGAGCTGCGCCATAAAAATGAGGATCGCCAACGCATTCACAAACCCGATCACGACGGTGCGGGAGACAAAGCTCATCAAACTCCCCAGTTTGAAATACCCCGCCAAAATCTGCAACACTCCGGTAAGTAAGGTTGCCGCCATCAGATACTGCAAACCGTGCTCTTTGACCAACGTCACCATGAGCAAAGCCATCGCACCCGTGGCTGCGGATATCATCCCCGCACGCCCGCCGACAAACGCGATCACCGTCGCGATACAAAACGATGCGTAAAGCCCCACTTTCGGATCAACTCCCGCAATAATCGAAAAGGCGATCGATTCAGGAATCAGTGCCAGTGCGACAACCATACCGGCGAGGATATCTCCGCGAATATTGCCAAACCACTCTTGTTTGGTAGAGATCAATAACATTTAGGCTCCTGTAAAGTAACTCTCAACATCAATTTAGGGGAAAAGAGAAGTAATAGCGAGGTAAATAAGTGGTGTAATTTTACTGAATAAAGGGTTATTAAAAGCTTTTTTAGGCAGATATTCCCCGAAAGGGGAAAAAAGATGGGGTTCTTGAATTACGTTGCCGCAACATCCACCGGTGCTTCGACATTCAAACCTACATCCGAGTTATCCACGTAAAAATCATGCGCTTCAGTCGGTGTTGATGCCGGTGTAGTTTCCGTGCTAACCGCAGTAGCATTATTTGCCGTCACATCTTCTTCGAAGAGTGCCACATTCGGATCCTGATCCAGAGTAAAAATTTGGCCTAAATTAATCTCTTCGGATAAAGGGTTCTCTGTCGAATCATCCGTATTGTCCGCCAAATCGGATAAGCCTGAAAAATCGATCGATTCCGTATCACCCGTCACCGTCGTCGTTGCCGTAGAAGCATCATCGATATCGGTAGAAGTGAGGCTGGCACTGACACTCTCAAACTGCTCCGACGTGATCGGCTCCGTCGTCACTAACGTCATTGAAACGGTTGAATCTGCTTGGGTATCGAGCGTATAACTGCCGTCTTCATTCGGTGATACCGTTTCTCCGTTCGCTTGAAGCTGAACACCGTCAGGAAGGTTGTTCAACGTTAGATCACTTAACGTTTCACTGCCGTCGCTATCGCTCAGACCCACCTCATAGCTGACATCGTATTCATATCCGACCACAACCTCTTCAGTCGTCATAATCGGCTCTGCCCCTACTTCAATCGATTGAGTTTCCATCACCATCGGTACACCGCCCGGGATATCGGCAGGATCGACAAGCATACCCGGAGCATCGACAAACACCGTTTCCATATAGGTTTCGGTCTCTTGAACGGTTTGGACGTAACCGGTATACCCTTCATATTGAGCCGTTATATTTTGGACATTAACCACTTCGTCCGTAGCGGTGGAAGCAACCATAAATTCCAACTGCGCTTGGCCGTTTTCATCCAAAACTACATCATAAGTATAGGTTTTCGCCCCGATTTTCTCTGCACTCTCACCTTTAGCGACAGCGGCGTTATAATCGCTGTTACTGCTCGTATAATTATAGGTTTGCAGAGGATCGCCGTTAGCACTCACCGTCAAAATATCGTGGGTAGACGTCGCGTTATTATCCCAGCTCCCCGAAGCGGTCAAATCAACCGTCACAGAAACTTTCTGATGGGCCAAAGCCGATCCGAAATCGAATATCTGACTCGTTTCACGATCTTCGGGATTGAACCCTTTGGCATCGTTATTTCCGACATTCCCTATATTTTGGAGATCATCGGTTTCACTCCCCGTCTTGGTCGGAGTTTGAACGATTGTTTGGCTCACCGTATCGATCCAGGTGATCCCCGCCGCTTCCATCGCTTCGGTATCGGGGACCAGTCCGCCCGCTTCAACGGTCACTTCATGAGCCGCTTCGCGCCCTTTGATCGACTCGATTTGAACCGCTTTCCCCTGTGCACTCAAACGAACACTGTCAAACTCCTGACCGAAACCGTATCCGACGGCTTTATTTCCGACATGATTTTGGTTGACACTTTCAACCACTTCACCGTTCTTTAAAAAATCGATTTTCATCGAACCTTGGTTAAACGCATTAAAATCGATCTCGATGTTTTTTGTCGATGCCCCTAAATCGATCGTTTGGGTCGTATTTTTGGCAATCGTTCCCGGATTTGTTTCAATCTCGTCACCCGCAACCATGACAGTCGTCGCTTCCGATGCCGCTTTCATGATCGGATCGACGGCGACCACTTTCGTGACCGTACGGGTCGCTTCCTGCTCGATCTGTACCTTTGCTCCGGTCGTATTGATCGTATAGATATTTCCGTCCGTACCTAACGTATAACCCATTGCTTTAAGCGCTGCTACGTCGACGGTATTGGTTGCAACCTCATGGGTTTCGGTTTTGTAATAATTCCCGTCCCGTTCGTAAATACCGGCCGCTTCCGTCGCTTCGGCATCGACTACCGTGCGTTCTTCCGTCACTTCTCTGACTGCATTGATCGACATGTGAGAGAGATTCGGAGCTTCCGCGTTATCTGCTTGTTGTGCAGCAATTATTGCCGCTTGGGCTTCTGCTGCCGCTTGGGCTTCTGCTGCCGCTTGGGCTTCTGCTGCCGCTTGGGCTTCTGCTGCCGCCGGTTCTACCGGCACATCTGTTGCAGTATCAACAGATGCAACGGCAGCATCCGGATCAATGCCTACCGCCGTCGTCTCAACCGCCGCCGTATCATGCTCTAAAAATGCTCTGGCAACAAAATGTTCCGGTTCAATCTCTCCTGTGATCAATACAGGGTCTACATTAACAACCCACTCAGCTGAATTCACCGTCTCTACGATTTGCTGAGGATCAATTTGTCTCTCTTCAACCATCGGAGGTTCTTTGGTAATTACACTCTCACTGAGTGTAATCACTTCCTCTGCACCGATTATCTTCGTATCACCGTTGACAAGCTGAATCTCAAGTTCCTGACTTCCGCTTCGCCCTTGAATCACGTCATCTTCGAAAAGAAGTGTCCCAGGTGCCAGAATTTTTAACGTCCCGTCACCTGATTTGACGATAAATTCTCCCTCAATACGGGCTACCTCACCGATCGCTTTTGACATAATCCACTCCTCTTCCGGAAATTCATAGTGTTCAATTATTTCACAATGATGAGATAAAAATCAATTGTCCGATCGGACAACTTTACATATCGGAGAGTATGCTGGCGTGAAGTTCTTTGAGCTCGTAGACGACATGATAATAAAGGAGATACTTATTTTTCAGGGTATGCGCTTTAAAAGAGGGGTCTATGATATATAAAATTCGGTCGATTTGCGCATTGACTGTCAATTCCAAAATAATATCGTGTTTCGATATAGCATATTTTACCAATGCCAATAAACAAATATAGATAATATAAAAATTATCGACAATTCTCTGAATCATTTTATCACTGTCATATTCGATTCGTCCGTTAATCTTTGCAAGCGCTTCGTCTACCTTCCTCAACACATCTTCCGCTAAACAGTATTTGGATGCGGGGAGATAAAATTGATACCATCGTCTCTTTTTACGCTGAACAATAAAATTTTTCAAAAGATCACGAAGTTTATTTCCGTACTGCTTCAACTGTATCAACTTCACTAAATTGTTTTCGCTGATAAGGGTATAGTCATCAACCTCTTCGGTTAGAGGGATAGAACCGATATAGTGGGAAATAAATCCTTCGATTTGATCGCAAAGTATCTCACCGGATGCATTAACATCAATATGACACATAAACGATAAAACGTGTTCTAGATGATCGCTGTCGGCCCCGCCCAACTCTTCTTGACACATTGCGACAATCCCGTTAAATGCCCGAATCGCCAAAACGGTCACTTCCGGAGCTTCAGCCGGTTCTATTCCAATATCGTTGACAATATAAGGGGCGACATCGGCCAAAAAACGTTCGCTTACATTGGATAACGTTTCATTGACTTCGTTACGCATGGTCTCTCTTTTTAAACCATAGGGCAAGACTTACCCGATCGTTCAGCCCCAGCTTTTTATAGCACGACAACAGATGGGCTTTAACGGTACGCTCCGTTATCTCTATCGTCTGTGCTATTTGATGGTTGCTAAGCCCTTGGGCAACGTAGCGTCCGATCTCCTGTTCACGTTCGCTCAACTTTTCCAAATCGTCGTCCGTTCCCTGAGGAGCACCCTTATAATCGATACGGCGAATCAAATCATTCATAAATCCGGGGTCAAACCAGCTCCCCCCCGATTCGAGTACACTTAACGCATTCTCTAAATTGACGGTGCCTAAATGGAGGTTGGCATACCCTTTAACCCCCATCCGTAGCAATGGATACCCCTCTTCAAACGTTGGGATCGGAGTCAGTACCAACATGGGACAAGAGTACTCTTTTAAAAACTCTCCCAAATCCCGAAACGTCATCGGAAACGACTGAATGTCAACCACAATAATACAATCACTTTTCCCTTTTTCATGCGATTCGATCTGCTCGAAAGAGATCCAAGAATATCCTAAATCGGAAAACTTTGTTCCGAATGTCTTCGTAAAGAGTGCAGATTCGCTGACAAGGATGATTTGAAACATCTATTTCTCCGTCAGAGCGTTTTGTCGCGCTTTGATGATCGGTTTCATCAAATACTGCAAAATCGTCTTTTTCCCGGTGACGATATCGACATTAGCGGTCATACCCGGCATGATGGTAACCTTTGAGAGTTTGGAGTTGATTGCCGATTTTTGGTTGATTTTAACTTTCACCAGATAATAACTCTCCTGCTTTTGCTGATCGACGATGGTATCGGAACTGATTTGATACACTTCTCCCACCATTCCGCCGTAGATGGAAAAATCGTAAGCCGAAAATTTGACGATCGCTTTTTGTCCCGGGTGAAGAAAAGCGATATCCGCAGGCTTGATTTTCGTTTCGATTAACAGGCTGTCTTCGGTGGGGACAATCTCGGCAATATCCATCCCGGGACGCACTACCCCCCCGACCGTATTGATAAACATCTGCTTCATAATCCCCGTTACCGGAGAGAGTATTTTAGAACGGTCTACCTGATCGCTGAGCGGTACGGAACTCGCACGGATACGTCCCAGTTCGGTATCATTCTGACTCAGTTCCTGCTTCGCTTTATTTTGATAATCGATTTTTTCCTGAATCATTTTCTCTTTGAGTTCCGCTATCGCATGCTCTAAACGGGGAACCGAGTTTTTAGCCTCTTCCAACTGCTGTTCGATCGTTGTACGCTCACGCTGAAGCTTCCAGTTATCCGATTTCGATTCAACCCCTTTTTGAAGCATTGTCTGTGACAAAGTTTCCTCTTTGGCGATTACTTCGCGCGCCTGGGTTAAAAGTTTTACTTTGGATTTGGCATCGGAGAGATCCGTAATACGTTGATTGATTTGTTCATTCAGAACATTCAATTTACTGATCAACAAACTGCGGTTCGTATGAAACGCCTCCTCTTCCTGCTGAATAAATCCGTCAAGTTTTTGCCGTTCGGCCTTGTCCACCGAAAAATTCCCCATCGTTGCTTCCGCTAAAAGGCGATACTGCTTCGCTTTTAACCCTTCATACTGGATTCGATTCCCCTCAAAATCGCTTTTAGGCTTTATGTCACTCAAACGGATCAGCAAATCCCCTTTTTTGACATGATCCCCTTCATTAACACGGATCTCTTCGACAATCCCCCCTTCGAGATTTTGAATCACCTGCAGATGGCTGGAAGGGATCACTTTCCCGTCTCCTTTGGTGATCTCATCCACCTCGGCAATGCTCATCCAAATCAATGTCCCGAACACCATCGATAAAACCGCCCATAAAAAAATGCGTGACGATTTCGCTGTATTCCGATTTGCCGCCGTGGAGAGGCTCGACATATATTCTAAATCAGAATCGTCATACACGTGATGTTTTGAATGCTTCATCACTTCCCTCCTCCGAGTTTTTTGAGAACCTCTTCTTTGGGTCCGTCAGCCACAATTTTCCCCTCTTCCACGACGATCAAACGATCAACTAAGTCAAGCAGCGATGTTTTATGCGTTACCAATATGACCGTTTTGCCCACCAAAACCTCTTTTAGATTCCGTTTGACTTTCTCTTCGGTGAGACTGTCCATCATATTGGTCGGTTCGTCCAAAAGGATAATCGGAACATCCGAAATTACGGCACGTGCAATAGCGATACTCTGACGCTGTCCTCCCGATATCGACTCTCCACGTTCACCGACGTTCATCTCAAACCCTCTTGGATGACGGTTGACGAAATCTTCTACCCCGCTAATCTTGGCGGCACGGAATATCATCCTCTCATCCGCCGAGGGATCGCGAAAAATCATATTGTCCCGTACAGTTCCCTTCATGAGAGTAATATCCTGAGGAACGTATCCGATACTTTTACGCAGATCAATCGGATCGATCTGGAACATATCGACGCCGTCAACCAGAACAGACCCCTCATTGACGCCGTAAAGTCCCAAAATAATTTTTTCTATCGTTGATTTTCCCGATCCGATCCGCCCGACAATCCCCACTTTCTCACCGGCTCGGATTTTAAAGCTGACGTTTTTCAATGAATACTTATCTTCGCCGGGATAGCGAAACGAAACATTTTTAAATTCGATATCCCCTTTTAACCCGACCCGTTTCAAAAATTCGGTTCCGTTGGGATGTTCTGCGGGCATTTCAATAATTTTACTGAGCGTGTCGTAGGAGCTTTTGACATTCTGATAACTCGAAATGAGCGATGCAACCTGTCCCATCGGCGCCATGGCACGCGAGGCGAGCATGACGATAGCGATCAATGCCCCCATCGTCATCACCCTATCTTGAATCATATAGACCCCGGAAAGAATGATGATTACCGTCGTAAGCTGTGTCAAAAATGCCGTTACAGTGGGAATCGATGCGGCTAACAATTTTGACTTAAGACTGACATTGGCGATATGACCGTTCGCTTCTTCCCATTCCCATTGCGAACGTCCGTTCGCCCCCATCGTCTTAATCGTCTCCAGATTCATCAGACTCTCAATCAAAACGCTGTTTTTATTGGCCGATGCCTGATGGGTCGCTTCAATACTTTTTTGGAGCTGCGGTTTAATCGTGATCGTATACAGCAAAATCAAAAAGCCCATAAAAACCGGAATCAATACCATCAACCCGCCGAGCATCCATATAATGACCAGAAAAATAACTAAAAAAGGCATATCAACCAATGCCGTTAACGTCGATGATGAGATAAAACCTCTTATAGAATCAAAGTCTCTTAAATTATTGGCGAATGCACCGACCGATTTCGGGCGGGCTTCGAGCTTCATATCCAACACTTTTTCAAACAGGATCGACGACATAATAACATCGCTTTTTTTAGCGGCTGTTTCAAGATAGTAGCTGCGCGTAAACTTCATCAACCCTTCAAGAATATAAACCAAAACGATACCGCTGGCCAAAACCCACATCGTCTCCATCGCATCATTAGGGATAACACGGTCATAAACGTTCATCGTAAAAAGGGGGCTGGCGATAATCCCGATATTAATAATCAAAGAGGCGAGAATAACATCTCTGTAAATATAACGGGACATCCACAATGTCCCCCAGAACCAGTGTCCCGTCGTGTGCTCGGTCGCTTTTTGAGACCGTTTTTCGAGAGCATACTCCTTTTTCAGATAAAAAACATAGCCGATATACTCTTTTTCGAGTTCATCGATATTAACCCACATCTCGGACTCGTCCAATTCGGGCAATATGATTTTTGCCTGTTTTCGGTCGCTGCTGAATGATTCAAGAATACAGGCCCGTTTACCGTTGAGGACCAAAATTGCGGGCAACACGAGCGGAGATATTTCAGAAAGCCTTTTATGGGCAATACGGCTGGTAAGTCCCGCTTTGCGGGCTGCACGGGAAAAAAGCCCTTTGGAACTGTTGGGGGCGAAAAGTTCAGGGGTACTTTCTCCGGGTTTTAAAGGCAAATCCGACGTCAATACTTCGGCACTGAAAGGGGTATGATACAGTTTGGTAAATAGAACCAGACACTTTAATAACGGATCGGTTTTATCGTCATACTGCAGATTCATACTTTAACCCTTTGTCGTTGTTTCATATGTTTTTCTCTTTATTTCTTCAATCCGTTTAATATTATCCCCAGCTCTTTGAGGCGCTCATCCAACGATTTGGCTTTTTCTTGAGGCAGAGATAACAGATCAGCTTTCGGTTTTTGAATGCATCGTTTTTTCCAATATAACGCTTTCTCTCTATTTTTTACCGTCCCGATCCCTTGTTCATACAAACGGACCATCATACACTGACTCTGAGGGTCTCCCAAACGGGCCGCTTTGAGATAGTCTTCGTACCCTTTTTGAGGATTCGTCCCTTTTAGTGTATCAACCGTGACATTACTCTCTTGTTTAGAGAAGTTGTCATCCAAAAGAACCGGAACCGTAGATACGATAAAAGGATATTCCCCTACCGATGGAGCATGTTCACTGTTTACAGAAGACTCTATCTGCCCGGACAACGTATAATTTTTAGAGTGATAGTTACCTGAGTCGATATTAAAATACGACATTAGCGCGTTTTTGGCTGCCAGTACACGGAAAAAAGAATACAGAAGCTCATACTCATTTTCAACCTCTTTTCGTCGTGCCGTACAATATTCATTTTCGGAATCCAAAAGATCGATCAAACTTCGCCGTCCCAAATCAAACTCTTCCCGGTAATACTCAGTTTTCTCAAAACTGGCATCGCTGTATACCTCTAAAAAGGGTTTTTGACGATTAAAAACCGTATAGGCATTATGTGCCATTGTCATTTTTTCCGCCACATCCCTCTCGATCGAACGAAATCGTTCAATCGCACTATACGTTTGGTTCAAGCTCCGTTTAATCCGTGCTTCGTCACTCCCTCCGTTGTAGAGGTTGTAGCTCAGCGTCACCATTGCCGCCGACGTTTTATCGACGTTTTCCGTTCCGTTGGCGTTGTTGTACGAACGGGTATTGAGTTCGGCATCCACTTTGGGATAATAACTGCTTCGTTCCAAACTAACCGATTTTTTGGCACTCTCTATCTCAGATCGGCTAATCAAAACCGACGGATTTTTTTGAACTGCCTCTTTTATCGCTTCTTCAAGGGTTTGAGGAACAACCGAAGGATCGATGGAGGGTTTTTCCAATTCACTGACATCCGCATAACGTCCCATTACCGTCTTCAAGACTGCCGCCGCGTCATTATAGTTATTGTCCTGTGTCAATGTATTGACATAACTAAGAGCCAATTTAGCCAATACCTCTTTATAATCGGCCATTCTTCCGCTTCCGCTTTGGGTTTTCAAAGTGATTTTTCGGTACATCTCTTCATGCGCTGTAACGTTTTTACGCTCGATATCCAGAAGTTCACTCGCCTTTACAACGTCCAAATAACTTTTAATCAACCGCAAAGAGATATCATTTTCTTTCTCTTCGAGTTCGTGCATTTTTATTTCGATGTTATGCCGTTTGACCCCCACATCAGAATCGGTTGAAAAACCTGAAAAAAGATTTTGAGAGAGAACGACATTGGTATTGAGTGTATTAAAATTGCGATTTTGAAAACCGGTCATTTGTGTGTTTGCTTTCTCTTTTGCCATACTGCTACGAACATCTATTTTGGGCAAAAATCCGGAACGGGCGATGGTGAGTTCTTGTTCGGCGGCTGAGAGTTCTTGCCGTTTTTGGAGAATATCAGGATGATGTCCAATCATTTCGTCCAGAGCCGATTTTAGATTCAGTGCATAAAGAGAAGCTGAACTTACCACCATTGTAATGGTAAAAACAGTCTTGACTATACTACCTTGTTTACCCAATACGCCCTCTCTTTATATATACAAAAAAATATGTTGTATTCTATTTATTAACTGATTATAACATACTAATTTTATAAAATTTGGAAAAATTAATTTAGCAAGAATTGTTTTCGATCAATGTGATAAAACTGTTATATGAAAAATAACTTTTATTGAAGAAAATTTTCTTCCCATACTCATGTACGGGAAGAAAAAAGGATTAGATGCGAGCGTAAGAGACGCTGATGCAGGCGTTAAGATTCGAGAGTTCTTTAAGAGTTTTATCGTTAACGGCAGAGTCAACAATAATGACCGCAAGCGCTTCAGAGCTTTTGTTGCGTCCGAGACGGAAATCGGCAATATTGACTTCATGTGCCGCGAGCAACGTGCCAACCTGTCCGATAACACCCGGCACATCGGTATTTTTGAAAAGGATCATGTTCCCTTTCGGCTCAACATCGATACCGAAACCGTTGATATCGACGATGCGTTGTACGTCATCGTTAAACATCGTCGCGCTGATTTCGATCACATCTTTATCCGTCGTCAATTTGACGGTTACAAGGTTTTTATAGACCGGACTTGCAGGAAGTTCTTCCGTCTCCACCTTGATACCGCGCTCTTTTGCCACGAAATCGGCATTAACGTAATTGATCGTATCGCCTGAAATATCGGCTAAAGCGCCGACGGTGACAAATGTTGCCAAAGAATTGACGTATTCAGCGATATCGCCGCGCCCGCTGACTTTGATCGATACGATCGGCGCTTTGTTCATTTGAGAAGCCAAGAAACCGATTTTTTGTCCCATTTCCAAGAACGGTTTAACGAATGCAGGGATTTTAGTCTCATCGATCGGCAAGTTAAGAGCGTGAGGATATGCGATCCCTTTTGCCGCTTCGATCGCCTGCTGTGCCGCTTCGACCGCAATATTGTATTGAGATTCGAACGTGTTGGCACCCAAATGCGGAGAAACACAGATATTATCCAAATCAAGAAGCTTGTTATCAATAGCCGGTTCTTTGTTAAATACATCGATCCCCGCAAAACGGATTTTGCCTGATTTAAGACCGTCATACAAAGCATCTTCGTCATACAAGCCGCCGCGTGCACAGTTGATGAGGACAACACCGTCTTTCATTTTTGCGATCTCGTCCGCACCGATCATTCCGACCGTCTCTTTATTTTTAGGAGTATGGATTGTGATAATGTCACATGAGAGAATTTCATCGAAATTAGTCGTATATTTTACGCCGACATCCGTCGCTTTAGACGGGTGGATATACGGGTCATACGCGATAACATCCATCTCAAACGCTTTCGAGCGGATACCGACACGGCTTCCGATGTTACCGAATCCGATAACACCCAGTTTTTTCCCTTTAAGCTCGTACCCGTACCATTTTTCGCGTTTCCAGATACGTTGATTTTTCAAATGATCGTGAGAATACGGAAACATACGCATACATGAAAGCATATGGGTCATTGTCAGCTCAACCGCCGCAATGGTATTTGCCGTCGGAACGTTCATGACGATGATACCTTCTTTTGAACATCCCGGAATATCGACGTTGTCGACACCGACGCCGGCACGAACGATCGCTTTCATTTTCCCTTTGACGGCATTGATAAATTTTTCATCGACATCGGTAGAACTGCGGGTGATGGCGACATCCGCCTCTTTAATTACGTCCAAAAGGGCTGTCTTATCCATGTCAGCGGCAAAAACCATATCGATTTTATCATCACGACGGAGAAGATTCAACCCTTCTTCATGAATATGGTCACATACGACAATTTTATATTTTTCCATTACTGTTCCTCTGAGTATGGCGACAACGTCGCCGTAATTTGGTAGGTTTTTAGTTTTGTTACAAGAGACTGAAGCTGGGTTTGATCGGTTGAATCAACCGTAAGGATCATCGGTTCCTCATTGTTTTGCAGCTCAAAAGGGAGTTCGCATTTTTTCAGTTCTTCTTTGACCTGCAAAAGTTCATCCGTACTCTTCGGTGATACGGTAAGTCGGTATATCCCCAAAGAGCTGTTTTCTCCGTCTGGATCAAGTTTTAAAGTAACTTCATTCACCGGATAAAAATATCCGCTCTCTTTTGTTGCGGAAAAATGGCTGAGCCAACTCCCTAGTTTCTCGCCGAGACCTAGGGAAGTTCCATCATCCTTACCGTTCTCCGAAGAACTTATTTTCGGAGCTGAAGGATTTATTTGGACTAAAAATAAGACAATAAAAAGCGCTACACCAAAAGCTATTAAGGGGACCAGCCAAAAAGCAGCGCGTCGCATTGAATTTATTTCAATTGGTCTTTAATCAAATCACCAAGGCTGTGCGCATCGTTATCATTGATTTCGTCTAACATTTTTTGATCGTTAAGACGCTCTAACTTTTTAACGGAAAGGCGGATACGGTCACGTTTAGCATCAATTACTAAAATTGCAGCTTCGATCGTTTGACCTATTTCAAGCTCTTCAGCAATCAGAGGGTAAAGATCTTCATTACGGATAAGAGCGTCTACGCCCCCTTCCAATGAAACGAATACACCGAAATCTTTCACATCGCGAACGGTCGCTTTAACCACTTCGTTCATTTTGTGTTTCGCTGCAAATTGATCGATCGGAGACTCTTCGAGTGATTTACGGTTCAATGAGATTTTTTCATCTTCCGCATTGATTTTTGCAATTTTCACTTCGATTTCATCACCGACTTTGAGAGTCTCTTTACATTTGACGTTTTTGTCCCATGAAAGATCTTGATTGTGCAACAATCCCTCTACGCCGCCGACTTTTACGAATGCACCGAAATCGGTCAATGACGTAACGGTTCCTGTAACAATATCACCCTCTTTGAATTTTTTAGTAAATTCTTCGAAAGGTTTCGGCTGAAGACGTTTGTATGAAACGCGCAATTTATGGGTTTTAGAATTGATTTCGATAACTTCAACATCGATCTCTTGACCGACCGTGAGGTAATCTTTAGGGTGTTTGATGTTTTTATCCCATGTGATTTCAGAGATGTGAAGGAACCCTTCAATATCGTTTCCGAGGTCAACGAAAATACCGTACGGTTCGATGTTGCTGACGGTAACAGTGATAGTATCGCCCTCTTCCAATGCCTCTTCAACTTCTTGCCACGGATCCGATTGAACCGCTTTGATTGAAAGTGAAAGATGACGTTTGTCTTTATCGTACGCAATCGCTTTTACGTTAACGACATCACCCTCTTTGTAAAGTTTTGAAGGGTTAACCGGCCCTTTGTAGCTGATTTCATTGTAATGAACCAACCCGTCGATTCCGCCGACGTCAACGAACATACCGTAACTGGTGATCTTTTTGACGGTACCTTGGATAACTTTATCCTCTTCCATCAATGCATCGATCACTTCTTTTTTACGTTTACGTTCGTCGTTGAAAAGTTTGCGACGAGATACGACGATTGACGCTTCTGCCGGGTCAACTTTAACCACTTGCGCTTTGATCGTTTTGCCGACGACTTGATCGGTCTCTTTGAACGCAGCGAGTGAACGAGGAAGGAAGAAATGGACATCGTCCGCTTCCAAAAGGTATCCCCCTTTATTTTTCTTCGTCACCAATGCTTCGATTACAACCGACTCGAAGTCATCTTTGTGCGCATTGATAAATGCAAGTGTTTTCTCTTGTTCAAGCACTTTTTTATAAGAGATTTTTGGACGCTCATTATAGTGTCCCATCACCATTACCGTAATTTTATCGCCAACGTTAAAAAGAAGATTTCCCTGAGCATCACGGATTTCATCGAGTGAAAGGATCCCTTCGAGTTTTTCACCGACGCCTACCAACGCGCGGTTGTCACTCTCTTGGATCTCTACTACTTCACCTTCTGTAATGCGTGTTGATTCTTGCTCTTTGAAAGATGCCTCTAACATCTCAGCAAAATTTTCTTCTTCGAACGATTCGTTATCGAAAGCCATGCCTATTCCCTTGTAACTAAAAATTGGCTGATTATAGCGCAAAAATGCTTGTTTTAAGTTTAGGAAATATAGAAAGTTAGGAGTTTGTCAAGCTCTTTATTTTTGAAATGACATCATCTATAATCCAATCGGGAGTCGAAGCACCGGCACTGATTCCGCAGAATTTTTTCTCACTGAACCACTCGGATTGCAAGTCATTTTGGCTTTCGATGTGGTAGCTGTCCTGACAATATTCTTTGGCAATCGAGTGGAGTTGTTTGGTATTTGAAGAGTTTTTTCCTCCGATAACGATCATCACATCGGCTTTCTGTGCCAAATCCCGCACGGCATCTTGGTTATCGAACGTCGCATTGCAGATGGTATTGAATACCCGAACCTCTTTATGATCCGCCATCAATTTTCCGACAATTTGCTGATATTCTTCAATTTTTCGGGTCGTTTGGGCAACGGTGGCGACCTTTTCGCGTAAATTAAGCCTATCGATTTCACTCGGGCTGTTCACGACAAAAACATTCCCGATAGCGTAGCTTTTTACCCCTTTTATCTCCGGATGGGACTCATCGCCGAATATGACGATATCATACCCTTGTGCCGACATCTCCTCACAAATTTGCTGCGGTTTGGTCACATACGGGCACGTTGCGTCGATAACATTGACATTGCGTTCGTTGAGTGTGGAGAGTTCCTGTTTAGGGATACCGTGCGTACGGATAACCGCCGTATCACCGGCACGAAATGAATCGAGATTCTCGCTTAGTGCAACATTGAAATCATTTTTAAGGCGGTCTATCTCGTTGGCATTATGGATAAGAGGTCCATACGTAGCGGAGTTCCGGTTCTCTTCGGCAATCTTAATCGCCCGTTTCACTCCGAAACAAAACCCGTAACTCTCCGCCAACTCGATTTTCATCGCTCGACCTTTGTGCACATCTCCAACAGTTCAAAAAAGTTCGGAAAAGAGGTATTGATGCATTCGATATCTTCGACTTCCATCCCGCATTTGAGACCTCCGATGAGAAAACTCATCGCGATACGGTGATCGCCGAAGCTGTTTACACTGGCACATTTCAATTCGCCGCCGAGTACGGCATACCCGTCAGGGTACTCTTCCGTCTCGATCCCGCAGAGGTTCAGATTGTCCACGACCGTTTTAATCCGGTCGGACTCTTTGACCCGTAGCTCTTCGGCATTTTTGATAACGCTTTTCCCCTCGGCACACGCCATAGCGATAGAGAGTGCCGGAAGTTCGTCGATCAGCCATGCGATATTTTCTTCTACCGTGACGGCATGAAGAGGAGCATGCTCAACCCGAATCGTTCCGATCGGCTCATACCGCTCGTCATTCAACGTATACGTAATTTTTGCACCCATACGCTCCAAAACTTTAAATGCTTCGATACGGGTCGGGTTAAGGGTAACCCCTTCAATCAGTGTCGATGAGTTCGGAGTAATTGCCGCCGCCACAGCAAAGAAAAATGCACTGGAAGGGTCGGCGGGGACACGAATGTTGAGAGGTTTTAAAGGAGCTTCCAAAGGCCAGATCTTGGTTTCAAGTCCGTTAATCTCTACGCGCGCACCCATCCCTCGGAGCATCCGTTCCGTATGGTCACGGCTGAGTTCCGGTTCACGGAAGGTACATACGCCGTCTGAGCGGAGTGCTGCGAGCATCATCGCGCTTTTAACCTGCGCCGAAGCGATCGGAGAGACGTAATCGAATGCTTTGAGCGACGCTCCGCGGATGGAGAGAGGTGCAAGATCGCCGTTATTTCGTCCATCCAGTTTTGCACCGATCGTTCTCAGCGGCTGAGTTACCCGTTTCATCGGACGGCGTTTGAGATACTCATCACCGGTAAGGACAAAATGTCCCTCAGCTGAGCTGAGCAGTCCGCAGAACAACCGGATACCTGTCCCTGAATTACCGCAATCGAGAATTTCGGAAGTCTCTTGTATCCCGTTGGAGCGGATCGTAATGACTTTTCCGTCATCATGGATTTCAGCCCCGAGGTGCCCTACGATTTTAAGGGTATTGAGGGTGTCTTCGGCACGGAGAAAATTTTCTACCCGGCTCTCACCCTCCGCCAAAACGGCGAACATCGCACAGCGGTGTGAAATCGATTTATCGGGTGCGATCGCATCGCTTTTAAATTCAAAAGAGGGTGCGGGAGTAACCTTGGCCGAGATCATCTTAGACCTGCCCCCAGTTCTTCACGAAGGCCGCTGAGTATCCACTCCATAGCGGCATTGATATCCTCTTCTTCCAAGGTCTTTTCATCCGATTGAAGGACAAAACGAAGGGTTAGACTCATCTGATCGCCCAAACTCTCGGAGACATAACGGTCTACCGGATAAAATCGTCTTACTTGTGCGGACGCGTGCTTATTGATGACGGCTTTAATCGACTCGTAACTCACCTCTTTGGAGATCAAAACACTCAGATCTCTAAAAGAAGCCTGATATTTTGAATACGGTTGCGCTTCGATCAAACCGTACGGCAAAGCATCCATTTTAAGCTCACACATAAACGTTTGGGCGAGATCAAACTCCTCTTCTACCTGCGGATGCAGACGGAAAAGCTCACCCGCTTCGACACCGTTGATCAGTACTTTGGCACATACATACGGATGCGCTAAAGAATGATCCGGCGTATGCGAAACCAGTTCAAACGATCCTGCGACATCGGCAATCAATTTGGTAAAGGCAGCGAAATCGATTACCGAAGGTTTACCGGAATTGGCGATTTTTTCGCTCTCCATCGCTCCCGAAACGATGAAACCGATACGTTTCATTTCATGACGATCCGCATCAAAAACCATTCCCGTTTCAAACAGCGCGATTTTTTTCTGGTTCACTTTGACATTCGCCGAAGCCGAATTTAAAAGCCCCATCAAGAGTGTCGGACGGAGGGTATCAAAGGTCGCCGTAATCGGGTTCAAAAGCTCTTTTGATGCCTCGGTACAGACAAATCCGTATTTTTCTACCTGAATACGTTCGTTAAAGACAAAATGGACCGACTCGTAAAATCCGCTTTGAGCGGCGCGGTGGCGGTACAAACGTGTCTTTTTGTACTCTGCCAAATCATTGCTCATTTGATTCGCTTCCGCAAAAGAAAGCGGTTTTGAGGGGATATTGTCAATACCGATAATACGGACGATCTCTTCGATAATATCTTGTTTGTTCACAATATCGTGGCGAAATTTCGGTACCGAAATAGCGAACGTCGACCCCTTAGGCTTGCCGATATCGAGCCCGAGATTTTTGAAAATCTGCGTAATGCGGGTCTTATCGATTTTAAGACCGATGAACGATTCGAACTCGGCTTCAACCATACTGATAATACGCGGTTCATACGTCGTGGTCAACTCGATATTTCCGCCGTATACTTGAGACGAAGAGTATTTTTCAAATAGCTCCGCCGCGTATCGGATACCCATCTCGATTGAGGGTTCGCTTCCGCGTGACGTTCGATAATAGTGAGGGCAGCTCGGAACTTTTTTCTCACCCATCTTTTGCGAAATGACATCCGGGGCAATATAACTGGCTTCGATAACCGCAAGCCCCTCGTCCGCAGAAAAATGAGCCTCTTTTTCTTGTGAAACACCGATGACGGCCACTTTCTCTTTTCCGTACAACGCCGCATAGCCGTTTTCGTCATTGCCCAGGGTAATGATCCCTTTATTCTCGACATCACCGAATTTTTCAAACGGATAGGCACGCAAAATGACACCCGTACTGTGTGTCGCATATTTGAGTAATGCGTCTACCGCGGTCGCGTATGTCTCTTCGATAACGGCCAAACGGATCGAAATGATCAAAGGAACACTCAGTTCTTTAACGTCGACCGCGCCGAATAAAAGATCAGTGCTAAAGGTATCGGTATGTTGCAGCTGCAAAATACGCCCTATCCCTAAACGCCCCTCTTGATCGTCTTTTACGTTTTTCTCTCGAAGCGGACGGGCAAGTGCCGCGCGCAAATCACGTGCGATTCCGTGAATACTCAAACAGTCGCCTCGGTTTGCCGTTAGCTCTATTTCGATGACGTCATCGTTAAATACACTGTATTCATTGAGGTTTTTGCCTACTACCAATTCGCCGATGCTTGAATCAAGGATCATAATCCCCTCTCCCATCGCAGGCAAGCCGATCTCTTTGGATGAGCAGATCATACCGTGGGATTCTACACCGCGCAGTTTTGCCTCTTTGATTTTAAGGCCGCCCGGAAGTTCGGCTCCGACAGTCGCCAGTGCGATATGGATTCCGGCACGGACATTCGATGCACCGCACACGATTTGACGCACCTCTTTGCCGACATTGACTTGAGCGACATTGAGTTTGTCGGCATCCGGATGTTTTTCGCACGCTTCGACATATCCGACGACAACACCGTCAGCCACTCGTATAGCATCATGACGGTCCACTTCCAACCCGATTGAATTCAACGTTTTTAGCAACAGCTCCGTGCTGACGTCGGTGAGATCGATCCATTCGTTTAACCAATTTTTTGTTACGATCATCTAAACTGCTCCAATAATCTCGTATCTCCCTCAAACAAAGAGCGCAAATCGCCGATTCGGTGAATCAGCATCGCGAACCGCTCAACCCCTAAACCGAACGCATAGCCGCTGACGTTCTCATACCCGACCGCTTTAAAAACATTCGGATCGACGATACCGCATCCGAGAACTTCAAGCCACCCTGTTTTAGAGCATACCCGGCACCCTTCTCCGCCGCAGAATATACAGCTGATATCGACTTCAGCCGAAGGTTCCGTAAACGGGAAAAAGCTCGGTCGGAAACGAACCTCGACATCCCCGAACATTGTTTTGAGGAAGTCTTCGAGGATGAATTTAAGATTGGCGAACGATACCTTGCCCGCCTCTTCAACAACAAGCCCCTCGACCTGATGAAACATCGGGGTATGGGTAATGTCGTAGTCGCGGCGGAATACTGCGCCCGGAGCAATCATCCGAATCGGCGGCTGCGTAGAGAGCATGGTGCGGATTTGTACCGGCGAGGTATGAGTACGAAGCAGCATAGAGTCTTTAAAATAAAAAGTATCCTGCATATCGCGCGCCGGATGGTATTTCGGAAGGTTTAACGCTTCAAAGTTGTGGAAATCGTCTTCCACCATCGGCCCCGTTTGTACCGAAAAATTCATAGCAACGAAATACTCGACGATACGGTCCATCGTTTCCATAACCGGATGCAGCGATCCGCGTTCCGTCTCGGCAGAGTAGAGACTGACGTCGATAGCTTCCGCTTTCATCGTCGCTTGCAAATGTTCCATCGCCAAGAAAAGCTTACGATCCAGCAACAGAGCGTTTAATCCCTCTTTGTGGATATTCAGCTCTTTTGCGAATGTCCCTTTTTCCGCATCGGGAATATCTTTCATACGGGCGAACTCGGCGTTCATAATCCCTTTTTTTCCGAAAACGGCGATTCGGATCTCTTCGATTTTATCTATCGAGTCGGCCGATTTTATAGCGTCATACCACTCTTGCAAAATAGAGTCTCCATTCATGATTTTGTGAAAGCCTTAAACATATTATCACTATTTCTGAAACTGCTTTCAATTTGAAGTATATTATAGTCAAAACTCTTTTATAAATTGCTTCAAGGTATTAACCATGTGCTACAATAGCATAAAAAAAGAGGTTTACAATGTGCATTTTCTGTAAAATAATCAATAAAGAAATTCCTTCAAATACCGTAGCCGAAAACGACGAATTTTATGCGTTTCACGATATCAATCCGAAAGCGCCAGTACATGTTTTAGCGATACCGAAAGCCCATTATCAAAGTTTCAACGATATCCCGGGAGACGTGATGGGGAGAATGTCAACGTTTATGCAAGAGGTTGCCAAAGCGTGCGGAATCGATGAGAGCGGATACCGGATCATCAGCAATATCGGTGAAAACGGAGGACAAGAGGTAGGCCATCTGCACTTCCACATTCTCGGTGGTGCGAAGCTCAAATGGGGCCATTTCGCCGATGCGGATCCGAAAGACTTTTTTTAAAATTTTATAAACAATTTTTCCGTATTTGTTGGATACTCTCCATGAGATATGGAAGATGGTTTTTACAAATATCAAAAATAATATCCGCGTCCAAATCGATGTAGTGATGCGAAATGATGTCTCGAAGTTTGATAATACCGGTGATATCATCATTTTTGTGGGTTTCAAAACACTCTGTATAGCGTGATTCGGCACTTTTAAATAACTCTCCGATTGCCTGTAGCCGCATCAGTACCGAATCAAAAAGGATAATCGCATTATCGTCCGATATAAAATCATCGGCAGAGTGGATGTTAGCGGTACGGGTTATAACAATCTCTATAAACTCTTCAATATCCGCCAAAATGTCCTCTAATAACAAATCAGACATAGAGGGCTTCTTGTAAAATTCTATTTTTAAAACGGGGGCGCATATGATCGTGAAGACGAATCAAATCGATTTTATGGGACAATGATTGTTCTAAAAGTTCTTGTACTTCCAAATAAGAGCGAAATTTCCCTTCCATTTCAACGACAACATCAATATCACTCGATTCAGATGCGTCATTTCGTGCAAAACTGCCAAAAATCCCTAACTTTGTCAGTGCATAACGTTCAGCTAATATCGGCTTAAGTTCACGTAGTTTCGCTAAAATGTCATTTGTTGCCACCATACTAATCATCCTTTTATTGGATTAATTATATCACATACGATATCTTACGCATTGCACCCTTGAAGAGTGCCGAAATCGACAGCACTTCCGCCGCCGCTGATCATTTTCTCGTTTTCACGAATCGTATTGCCGTTATGGATGATCGTATAGGTGATTTTTGTCGTGTCGCGGATCGTATTGATCGTTGAGCAGTAGGTCTCCAAGCTCGCCATTACCCAGCGTGCCGCAAGTGTATCGTCCGCATCGGAATCAAAACGGTATTCGAGGTGAAGGGTATTAAATTTGCGCGGTGCAGACTCGTTGCGAACCACTTCGCCGCTTACTTCAAGGTTTTTAACCTCATACCCCTGTTGCTTAGGGAGCATCACGACATCGGTCGCACTGCAAGTGATAATCCCGCTCAAAAAATATTCGATCGGAGAGATTTGGGGACAGTCGATGATAAAACTGCTTTTTTCGGTTTTGGCTTCAAAGCGCATTGCATCCTGATGAGAGACGACTATTTTCATTTTACATCCTTGAGGTAATGGTCAAAATAAATAATCTGTTCCAGAGTACGCACTTCCGCCGTCCCCCCCTGAGATACACGGGCATTCATCGAATGCTCGATCGCCAAAAAGGCGATCACATCCTCTTTGATACGGCTGTCAATCGCATGCAGTTCCGCATACGCAATATCGCTTAGATCAATCCCCAGTACTTCGGCACGGGCAACCGCACGTCCGGTGATATGGTGTGCTTCACGAAACGGTACGCCGCAATGTTCGACCAGATAATCGGCCAAATCGGTTGCCGAGAGATGTCCGAGTTTACATGCACGCGCCATATTCTGAGGCTTGATCGTCATCGTTTTGAGAGCTTCACGGAGAATTTCAAGAGAGATTTCAGCCGTTTCAACACTGTCAAAAACCCCCTCTTTGTCCTCTTGGGTATCTTTGTTATACGCAAGCGGCAGCCCTTTCATAACCGTTAACAATCCCATCAGATTACCGAAAACCCGCCCGGTTTTACCGCGGAGAAGTTCAGGGACATCGGGGTTTTTCTTTTGCGGCATGATAGAGCTTCCGGTCGAATATTCATCGGAGAGTTCCACAAAACGAAATTCATAGCTCGACCACAAAATAATCTCTTCGGCCAGACGGGAGATGTGCATCATCAACGTCGAAATGTTAAACAAAATTTCCAATGCGAAATCGCGGTCGCTGACCGTATCGAGACAATTCACACTCACCGAATCAAAGCCGAGAGACTGAGCCGTCATCTCACGGTTGATATTGTGCGGTGTTCCCGCCAATGCGGCACATCCGATCGGAGAGATATTATTACGATGTGCAGAGCTCTCAAAACGTTCACAGTCACGTTTGAACATCGAAGCGTATGCCAACAGATGAAATGCGAAATTGATCGGCTGAGCGTGCTGTAAATGGGTCATCCCCGGAAGTAACGTTGTCGTATGGTCACGGGCGATATCGACGATTACGCTCATCAGTGCTTTAATCTGTTCGGTAATTTCGTGATTTTTGCGGAGCACAAAACGGCGAAAATCCAAAGCGACCTGATCGTTTCGGCTGCGTGCCGTATGGAGTTTTTTACCCGCTTCACCGATGATCGCGGTGAGGCGCTTTTCGATAGCCATATGCAGATCTTCATCTCCGATTTTCCACTCAAACGACCCCGATTCGATTTCGCCGAGCACTTGCGCCATCCCCGATTCGATCAGAGAACACTCTTCAGCGGTCAAAATTCCTTGATGAGCCAACATTTTTGCATGTGCGATTGAACCTTCGATATCTTCACGGTAAAGTTTTTGATCAAACATGATCGAGGCATTAAATTTTTCTAAAAGGGTTGACGCATCTTGTGTGAAACGTCCGGACCACATCTTTTCCATGGTATCTCCGAAGTGTGTAAAAGTGGGGTATTTTAGCGAAGTTTGGTTTAGAAGAAAATCATCCCTTTCAGGATGTGAAGATTTGGTTAATTACAGGCGGGGACATTACCGCTATCGGCAGCGTATTCAACTAGAAAATCTTCCAAATGTTTAGCGTTTTTTGTATATGTTTTACTCTTAAAATAAGCCCATGAAGCGTCCGCTTTTTTAGAATTCAAATGGATTTGAGCCAATTTCTCGCCCTGATTATCCATCATTTTTGCCCACATGCGCTGTTTTTTAGAAGCAGCTAAGGCTTGCCCTCCGCCATGGCACTCTTTACAGCTCTCGATATAAATTTTCTGCCCTTTGTATGTGGCCGCATTCAACATGGAAGAGGCGGTTAAAAGTGTTAGTGCTACTGTAGCATAAAAGGTGCGCATAAAAATTTAATTCCCCATTCTCTATCTTTCTAATAAATACTACATTAGTCATTCTAATAAATTGCTTAAGTTTTCCCCGCTAAAACAGGGAAGGTAATGGCTCAAAGCTGGTATTTTTTCTCTAATTTCGGATCCAAATCCCACAATGAAAGTACTTTTAACCGTTCCACTACCGAAGGGGTACATTCGACATCTCCCGGCCATTCGCGTTCAAACCCGTCAAGGTCGGTTTTCGTTGTTCCGTCAATCGCCACAATGGACTCGGAACGGTACACGTCACGGGCGGCATCCATGTTGTTGGTTACCCGCCATATCAGCATATACGGGTTATGGATATCGTTTTTTTCTTCATCCACAAAGACAACAATACGCAAGACCGATGTAAACGCTTCCAATGCACCAAAACACTCTTTTAATGAACGTTTTTTATTTACACTGATAACCGTTATAGGATTCGCCGTATGACGCATATACTGTGTGGCACCCGTAATTTCGGGGATAGACGACCGTAACTGTTCCAGTAATACGGAGCTGTCGATCGATTCAGGGGCAATCGGAGAATACGATGCGGTAAAGTCGATCCCGAGTTTTCCGCCGACGAGCGATTCGGGGCTGGAGTGATCCAACGCATCGGTTATCCCTTCCGAAATGAAAAGACACTTAGGGAGAAAACGGTTCAATGCATAGGTAATCAGCGCTTCATAATTCGTAAGTTTCGGAGCATCTTCGCCGAAGAAGAGCGCATGTTTGACAAAGCTCATCTGCCCGGAGCCCCAGAAAATATGCATAAACTGTTTGGCGTGCCCTTTGTACAACGGTTTCATTTTTGCCAGAATCAGGTTATGAAAAACACCGTTTTCGGGCATATGGTAATCGATCAAATCGGCCGCATTGGTTTTGAGCAGCGGCAAGAATACCCGCTCCGTCGCCCATCCCATATATTTGTCTTCCAACGGAGGCTTACCGACGACGGTTGCCAAATAATACGGATCTTTGCGGTGCGTTATCGCGCTGACTTCCAGCTCGGGATAAAACTCTTTGAGGGTGTAATATCCCGTATGATCGCCGAAAGGGCCTTCAACGCGAAGTTTTGCGGTATCCACCCACCCCTCGATGACGAAATCGACATCTTCGGGGACAAACAGAGGTGTCGTCAATGATTCCACAAGTTTCGGGGACTCTTTTTTAATCAAACCGTACAGCAGTAATTCATTAACGCCGTACGGCAGCGGAGCGGTAGCACACCATGTATAGAGCGGATCACCTCCGATGGCGATGGTGACCGGCATTTTTTTACCTTCACGCTGGTACTGATCGAAAAAGTGGGAAGAATCTTTGTGAATCTGCCAATGCATCCCCAAATGGTTCTTGTCATACACCTGCAAACGGTACATTCCGAGATTTACCAATGCACCGTCGAGACTTTGGGTATAAACCTGTCCCATCGTGATAAACGGCCCGCCGTCTTCTTCCCATGTCGTTAAAACCGGCAAATCGTACAAGTTGACGTCATCGCCTTGTTTGACTACCTCCTGACAGCTTCCGCGTGTTTTGAGCTTTTTCGGGAATATATCTTTCATCGCGAACAGATCGCCGAGCATCCCGATTTTCTCTTTGAACCCTTGAGGCGGTTTCATGTGGAGAAGTTTTTCAATCTCGCTCGCGACCCCTTCGACTTTACGTCCGAAAAGAAGTTCCGTACGACGGTATGAACCAAAGAGATTCATGACGACAGGAATATCGAATTTTTTACCGGTAGCTTTATCGACCGGATGGGTAAAAAGAAGCGCTTTTCCGCCGTTCTCTTTTTTCACTTCGGCATACGCCAAGTGGGGAATTTCGAGATTGATATCCAAAGGGGTATCGATAATACGCAATTCCCCTTTTTCGTTGAGTAAATCAATTGTTTTCGTTAGTGTCACGACTCAGCCCTTATTTGCCATAGTTTCAGCGCGGTGCAGCAATTCCATCGCACCTTGAGTGATCAAACGTTTTGCCATCGCTTCGCCGACACCTTCGGTTTGTCCTTTGGCTACAACCACTTCATCTCCCATAACTTCTGATCCATCCGGCATTCCCAGTGTCGATCGCACAATGACCTCACCGTTCGGCTGAACCCGAGCACTCACACCGATAGGAACCTGGCATCCCCCCTGCAGGGTATCGACGAACCCGCGTTCGATTGTCGTTTCAATACGGCTGTTTTCATCTTCTAAAAATTTGGCGATTTCCAATACCCACGGCTCGTTTACCGTCTCAATCCCAAGAGCACCCTGCCCCATAGCCGGAAGCATCTCATCCAACGCAATCGGGTAAAAATACTGCACTAAATTCGAAAAGCCCAATCGGTTGATCCCCGCCGCGGCCAAAATGATAGCGTCAAATTCCCCCTCTTTGAGTTTTCGGATGCGGGTATCGACGTTCCCGCGTAAATCTTTGATCACTAAATCGGGACGCTGTTGAGAGAGCTGCATACGGCGGCGCAATGAAGAGGTGCCGACCACCGCACCCAGTGGAAGCGATTTGATATCCGGATATTTTTCACTGAGCATCGCATCGCGTACATCTTCACGCACCGTAATCGCAGAGAGCAGTAACCCCTCGGGCATGACCGTCGGAACGTCTTTGAGTGAATGAACCGCCATCTGCGCCTCTCCGCGAAGCATCGACTCTTCGATCTCTTTTAGAAAAAGCCCTTTTCCCCCGATTTTGGCCAAAGGAACATCCAAAATCTTATCACCCGATGTGATAATAATTTTGAGTTCCACTTCAACATCGCTAAACTGTGATTCGATCACCGATTTGATGTGATTGGATTGCCAGAGGGCAAGTTTGCTTCCGCGTGTTGCGATGGTGAGTTTTTTCATCAATTACTTAACCTTTACATCTTTGTATTTTGTTTTTGAAGGGTCTTTTTGTCCGTTAAAAAAGACGGTCGGCGTGCCGGCAACCATCAACGATTGTGCAACATTTTGATCAAATGCAAACTGTTTCGTGACGGATGGGCGTCGAAGGTCATCCGAGCCGATTTTCGTTCCGAATGTTTTATTAAAGGCGCTGAGAATTTTTTGCTCGTTTTTCTCACTGGCATTAATATCTACTTTATAAAGGCTTAAAACAGCGTTTTCAACTCCGTTTTGCTCCGCTGCTATTGCCGCTTTTGTCAACGTAACTGCCGCCGGGTGCAGCCCTGCCAGAGGATAATGGTAATAATAGACGGCAAACGTTTTCGGATATTTTGCCATATATGCGATGGCTTCAGGAACAAAGCGGCGGCAAAACGGACACAGCGGATCTGAGAAAATCGCAACTTTATGCGGCGCATTAGCTTCTCCGCTGATTCGGTTATTTTTCGTATAAAACGCATTGCTGAAATCCGGGGCAAGTGTATCATTGTAACGCTCGCCGGTTTTCAGATTGATCAACTCAGGGGCAATAACATTTCCGTTAACGAAATAGGTCCCGCTTTGATTGATATGCCGGGTATCGGATCCCTGTTTTACATCGGCTTCTATGCTCATAAAATAAGCTTGCCATCCGCTCATGCTCGGGATGTTTTTTTTGCCGTTTACATCGATTTGCAAATTAGTGATATTCGGATTTCCGCCGATCCCTTTTTTTAAAAAAGCGATAACTTCGGCATCCGTTGCCGCCATAAGGCTAGCGGAGAGTAGGAGTGTGCTCGATAATTTCAGCATCAATGACATGGTCGTCCTTTGGTTGAGTTGGTGGTTGGTATTTTCGCGTAAAACGGTTAATGATCAGTGTTGTCACCAGAGAAAACTGCAGCAATATCCCTATCATGTCGCATAAAAATCCGGGAAGAATCAATAAAAGCGCCCCCAATAATCCCATCATATTTCGATTGGAAAACCCCTGAACATCAATTTGACGGGTACGCAACGCCTCCAGATTTTCCGAGAGGGCATGACGGAAATTCATAAGGATAAATATCCCCAAAAAGGCACTTCCGACAATCTCTAAAAAAGTTGCCAATCCGCCGATTTGTGAAGCGATCTCAACCGTGAGAATCACTTCGGCAAAAAGGTAGATCAAAAAATAGATCATCGGATCAATTCCTCGATTTTACTCAGTACGTCCGCCGCATCGACCGTAATCATTTCACGGGTTGCACGTACCATAATCTGAACCGAACCGTTTTCAAGTTCTTTTCCGACAATGACCGTGTACGGAAATCCGATCAGCTCGGCATCCGACATCTTAAATCCGAAACGCTCTTTTCGATCATCAAGCATCGTTTCGATTCCACGCGATTGCAGAGATGCGTAAAGCTCTTCGGCATAGGCCATATGGCTCTCTTCTTTGATATTGGAGACCATAACGTTGACCAGATACGGAGCGGTAGCATGCGTCCAGATACATCCTTTCTCATCATGGTGCTGCTCGATCACGGCAGCGACCAGACGGCTGACACCCATACCGTACGTTCCCATGATAAACGGCTGGCTCCGTCCGTTTTCATCTAAAAACTCCGCTTTAAGCGGTGCGGAATAGACGGTCCCAAGTTTGAAAATATGCCCGACTTCGATCCCTTTGGTATGGAGGATTTTTCCGCCGCAGTGAGGACATCCGTCCCCTTCCTGGACACTGACGAGATCGGCAAAATGCACTTCATTCATTACTGAGAGATCAACCCCGACAAAATGGAAATCCGCTTCGTTCGCACCGCAGATCATTGAAACACCGTTTTTTGTATCGTTATCCATCACAATACGGATTTTATCCTGATCGAGCGGTCCGATGAATCCCGGAACCAGCCCTATCTCGATCAATTCCGCTTCCGTTGCATCGACCAGATCGATCGCTCCGACACTGTTGCGCGCTTTGACTTCCTGAAGTTCGTCGCATCCGCGGATAAAGAAACAAACCAGTTCGCTCCCTTCGGTAAAAACGGCTCGTTGAACGACCGCTTTGAGGGTATAGTAAGGATCGACATGGAAAAAATGGCTCAAATCCTCGATCGATTTTACATTCGGCGTTTTAAAACGGGCAAAATCGGCTTGCGGCGCTTCCGGAATGCTAACGCGCGGTGCACGGCGCGCCGCTTCGACGTTCGCACCGTATTCACAGCTGTCGCATACCGCCAACGTATCCTCACCGCTTCCGGCAAGTACCATCAGCTCTTTTGAACCCGTACCGCCGATAGCGCCGCTGTCGGCTTCAACAATGCGAAATTCGAGTCCCAAACGCTCCAAGATACGTTTGTACGCCGCTTCCATCGCATCAAATTCGCGATCCAAATCTTCGTTTGAGGAGTGGAAGCTGTATCCGTCTTTCATCACAAACTCGCGCCCGCGCATAAGACCGAATCTCGGACGCGCTTCGTCACGGAACTTGGTTTTGATCTGATAAAGATTAAGAGGGAGCTGTTTGTAGCTGGTAACCCGGTTGCGGACGATATTGACCATCATCTCTTCATGGGTCGGTCCGAGAACGAAAAGATTCTCTTTTCGGTCACGGAAACGGAGAAGTTCTTTGCCGAATTTCTCGATCCGTCCGCTCTCTTCCCACAACTCGGCCGGGGTAACGAAACTGAGATCGACTTCCTGCGCGTCGCATGCCGCCATCTCTTCATTGATGATCGTTTCGATTTTTCGCAATACCCGTTTTCCCATGGGAAGGAAATTATACAATCCTGCCGCCACCTGCGTCACAAATCCCGCACGAGAAAGATAGATATGACTAGGGAGCTGAGCATCTTTCGGAGCTTCTTTGGTGGTTGGGATATAGGCTTTACTAAAACGCATTATTTTCCTTTAGGGTAGTAGGTACATGAATTTTTGGAGAGATCGGAACCCTCTTCCTGATTCATTAAAAAACTCATCGATTCGATCAGCGTATCGACACGCATCGGATCCGAACCGTCGCGCATCCGTTCGGCGAAAGGGTGCAAAAACCGTTTCAATGCCTGAAGGGTCGCTTTTTGGAGCGCATATTCATATTCTTTGGGGATATACCCGTTTTCAATGACACGCATCGATTCTTGCTGTGCCGCATTGGATGCTTTAAGATACATATTTTTAATCAGCGGTTCGATGGAGAGCGTTTTGAGCCATTCGAAAAATCCGACGACATGGCGGCGGATGATTACATAGGAGAGCTTGGCTTCATCCTCGCGCAAAGCGATATTTTCAGAAACGATCTCTTTGAGATCATCAACATAGAAAAGTGCAATCGACCAAAGGGCCGCATCGCACTCGATATCGCGCGGAACCGCCATATCAAACCAATAGCGGTCAAACGGCACAGGTTTAATCATATCATCGGTGATGATCGGAGCAAGCGAGCCCGTAGCGGTAAAGAGCAGCTCGTTTTCGTTGATGGCGTGCGAAATCTCCTCGAAAGAGCGGACACGCGCATTGCACTCTTTGGCAATCGCTTCGGCTTTTTCGAATGTGCGGTTCATCACCGTCACATCGACCCCCTGTGCGCTCAAATGTTTACAGGTGATTACCGACATCTCGCCCGAACCGATGACCAACGCTTTTTTGCCGCTAATATCGCCTGCCGACTCTTTGACTTTGGCGACGGCAACGCTCGCAATCGATACCGGTTTGGACGAGATATTGGTCGCATTGCGCACTTCCGCGGCACACTTAAAGGCATAGCTCATGGCACGGCCGATTTTCTGTGCTGAAAACCCGTTATCGACGGAGAGCTTGTGCGCATCTTTGAGCTGTCCGGCGATCTGCGTCTCTCCGACCACCATCGAATCAAGGGAACTGGCGACGCTGAAGAGATGGTGAATCCCCCCTTCGTCGTCAAAAATATCGGCACGTTCATGCAGTTCATGCGTACTAAGCCCCGAATGGCCCGCTAAGAGTGCGAACAAGGCATCCCTTGCGGCTTGCACATCGCTGCAGTTGCATACGATCTCAACACGGTTACAGGTAGAGAGAACCATCGATTCACTGATACACGGATTGGCGTTTAATGTTTCCATCGCACGTATCTGCGCCGCTTCATCGACAAATGCCAATTTTTCACGTATGGCTAACGTCGAATTTTTATGCGAAAAACTGACAATCAAATAATGCATTAATGGCTTCTTTTGATGACGGTTTCAATGATGGCACGCAGTGCGGCATCATCCCCGATCACCGCAATCGCTTCATCGCACAGCTCTATGGCATAGGCGTAGGAGTTTTCTATGATATTGAATGCATCCATTTTGGATCGGATCCACCCTTTTTCTGCCTCGTCGACCACTTTTGCATGGCTGCGGACGAGGCGCTCTTGGTCATCACCTTCCAATTTCTCATACAAATCGATATACGGTAACGTCACTTTCCCTTCCGAAAAATCGTTCAGGGAAGGTTTTCCTAAAGTCGCCTCATCGGCGGTAATGTCGAGGATATCATCGACAATTTGGAAAGCAAGACCCAGATTTTTTCCGTAGGTGGCGTGAGCCTCTGCATCTTTTCCGGCTAGAACCGCCGCACTGTAGGCGCACGCTTCGATAAGGGTTGCGGTTTTAAGATAGAGCATTTTGAGATAGAGATCGCGATCGGTATTAAAACGCTCCGCCATGGAAACGTCCATCATCTCCCCGACCGAGAGACGGGTAACCGATTCGGCAACCGCGCGGGCAATCGAGGGGTCAAACGACGTAAGAGAGCTGAACGCTTTGGAGTAGAGGATATCGCCGAGCATGATGGCGGTTTTGCTCCCCTCGGTTGCATTGACCGAAGGGACTCCCCGACGCAGTTGTGCTTCATCGATGACATCATCATGCAGCAGACTCGCCGCATGGATCAGCTCGACAATAGCACCGAGCAAAGGGGCTTTCGGTTCGTGCGGGGCAATCGTCAATATCAGCCGTGCCCGCAGCCGTTTCCCGCCCGAGAGTTTTTTAAAAAGTTCTGCGGCATGAGGATAATCGACCTCATCGATCAATTTGGCAATCAGATTTTCTACAGTTTCCAACATTCCTATCATCACTTCTTAGTTAAATAATCCAACACGATTCGACTCTCTTTGTCAAACAAAAAAAGATCCATTTGCGCCGTTGCGTTCCCTTCGTCGAATTTTTTAAATACGACCGTAACATAAGGAACGTCTTTGTGGCTTCGTTTAGCGGGCAATAGGACTTTGCGAAAACTCTGATTCGTATAGCCCGCATATAAAATATGCTGTCCAACGATCCGATCAAAACTCTCGTGTACCACCAGCCCTTTATCGGTATAGAGCGTCCATCGAAAGTTCAAAAGACGCTCTTGTCCTTCACTTTTGACCAGAATTTTAACCAACTCATCTTTTTTAAGAATAAAACTCTTCGATTCTCTCCACGCAGCCGCATCCAACAATGACACCGCTCCGAATATCAAGAAAAGAAAAAAGGGTTTCAAAACTACTCGTTTTGGGTTAATACGTTTCCGACCGAAGTCAGGTAAAGATTTTTTGCCATCATTTCGATTTCATCTGAGCGTTCAAAGTCCATTGACTTGATCACACGGTCAATTCCGTCTTCTCCGTGCGTCTCTTGCAACAACACTTCCATTGCGGCCAAACGTCGCATCAAACGATCCAATTCATTCTGAACCAAATCACGGTTTGCGTTAAAAACGATATCCATGAATTTGCTTTTCGGTGAACCTTGGAAAATATCGTCTTCGTCTTCAAACAGATTATACATTGTATCTCCAAAGTATCAATTTAAGTCGGGGATTATACCACCAGAATTCTTATTTGATTCGATAGAGATTACGATAATAAAGAGGAATATAGTTTAGATTAAATAAATGTATTTTAGAAGTACCAGGGAAAATTGTTAAAAGAGGGTATCCAAAACCTGATTTTTGTACTTCATCGACTCCACTTTTGCCCGGATAAGGCGGTTTTCTTCCAGCAGGGCATCGTGTTCATGGCTAAGCGTCGAGATTTCACGGCTTTTGAAATAGATTTGGGTATTGATAAATATCTTGGGAAATACAATCACCAGCACCAGAAAAATTCCCACAAATACATTCCGAAGAAAAATCGGCCCCATCGAGTCTTCGGGGCTGATGATATGCTGAGTCTCTTCTAAGATATCGAGTTTATCGCTCATACTATTTTCCAATTTGAACGAGCGAGGAATAAAAGCCTTCCCTCTACGCTAGCCGCTATGGCACAAAACAAGGGAACCGCTTGGCATCGCCAATGTTTCCTCGAAAAGCTTGCCTCTTCGAGGCAGACGTTTACTTTCATTTCAGTCTCTTCGTATTTCAAAAATTCGTAATTTGGCGCTTCGGCTCCGTGAGTTTGCACGGAGTTCGTCATCCCCGGCACTCAGCGGTTTTTTCGTAATAATCTTGCCGATAGCGTTCTTGTTCCCGCAGGTACAGCGCATCGCGTCATCGGGACAAATGCAGTTTTTTCCCCATTTGGTGAAGCGGTTTTTGACGATCCGGTCTTCGAGCGAATGAAACGTAATAATCGCGACACGCAGATGCTTGAGCTTTGATGCTTCGATTGCATCGAGTAGCCGTGTCAACTCGCCGAGTTCATCGTTGACTTCGATTCGGATCGCCTGCATCACCAGCGTCGAGGGGTGGATCTTTTTTCCCTTCGGCATTAGGTGAAAAATAGCATTTGACAGCTCTTTGGCGGAGTTAAACGGACGGCGTTGGACAATTGTCTCCGCTACTTTTCGGGCATTGGTAACTTCGCCGTATTCGCGCAGGATGATCTCCAAAGCGCTCTGCGAATAGTCATTGACCACTTCGCTGGCACTCAGCGGCGCATCGGGGTTCATCCGCATATCAAGCGTATCGCTCTCGTACGAAAATCCTCTCTCACGCTGATCGAGCTGCAGCGACGATACCCCTATATCGGCCAAAATCCCGCAAATCTTTTCCCCTTTTTCTTCGATCGTATCACGGGCGACCTCGGAAAATCGCCCGCGGCGGATTTCGACACGGTTGCCGAACGGTTCGAGCCGTTTGGAGGAAAAAGCGATGGCGGTCGGGTCTTGATCGATCCCGATCAGCGATAATGCGGGATTGTTTTCAAGCAGCAGCGAGGAGTGCCCGCCGTATCCCATCGTGCAATCGATAACGATCCCCTCTTTGCACGGAGAAAACGCTTCGATCACCTCTCGGTACAAAACGGGGATATGGGGAGTTTCTTGCACACGGATGCCTTTGATTTTATTAGCACATATAATAGCTTAAGCTCACTAATAAGAGGTTTAAATATTACCCAACGCCGATTCGATCGCATCAAAAACGCTCTTGAGTTCATCCAATGTTATGACATACGGGGTCATGACATATATGACGCTTCCCAGAGGCCGAATCAGAACCCCTTGTTCCATACAAAGCCGATGGATTTTCAATCCGATCCGCTCGCTCGGTTCAAACTCTTCCAGTTCGATCGCCGCAATCATCCCGCATTGGCGTACCTCTTTGACTTTCGGCAGAGACTTGAAACGTTTCAGTTCCTCAGCCATGGCGGCAATGGTTTTGCGGTTGTTCTCGATTACATTTTCCGATTCGAAAATATCCAACGTCGCATTGGCCGCCGCACATGCCAACGCGTTACCCGTATAGCTGTGCGAATGCAAAAAAGAGCGGACCGGATTGTAGTCGCAATAAAACGACCCGTACACCGATTCCGTCGTAAGGACGACCGACAAGGGCAGATATCCCCCCGTTAGCCCTTTTGAGAGGACTAGAAAATCGGGGGTGATTTCCGCCTGCTCGCAGGCAAACATACTCCCCGTCCGTCCGAATCCGACCAGAATCTCATCGGCGATAAAATGGATGCCGTGTTCCTCGCACAACCGCTTCGTTTCGCTCAAAAAAGCCGGATGATACATCTTCATCCCCCCTGCCCCCTGCACTAACGGCTCGACGATCAGTGCCGCAATCTCCTTGCCTCTCTCTTGAAGTAGTTTTTCAAACGATTTTGCCGCTTCCAAAGCCGCTTCGATGCTCTGATTTTCCGGGGACGGTGTTTGAATAGAGCGGATCAGCAGCGGCTCATAGGTCTCTTTATAAAGCGCCACGTCTCCGACGGAGAGAGCACCCAATGTTTCGCCGTGATAACTGTCGGTTAGAGAGACAAACAATCCCCTCTCTTCCCCCTTGTTTTTGTGTGAGTGATAGGACATTTTTAATGCCACTTCTATCGCACTTGAGCCGTTATCGGCATAAAAACAGCGCGTTAGCCCTTGCGGCGAAAGTGCCACTAACCGCTCGGAGAGTCTGACAATCCCCTCATGGGTAAATCCTGCCAAAATGACATGCTCAAGCGTATCTACCTGCTCTTTGATTTTTCGGTTGATATAGGGGTTGCAATGGCCGAAAAGATTAACCCACCAGCTGCTGATCGCATCGATGATCCGATTCCCCTCAAAATCTTCCAGATAGACCCCGTCCCCTTTCGAAACCGGGATAAGCGGAATGGTCTCATGATCTTTCATTTGGGTACATGGATGCCACAAAACGTTTAAATCCCGTGCCGCAATCTCTAAATTATTCATTGAGAACCTCTACATATTGATTGTTTTATGATAACATCTGTTAGTCATGGTCTATTTTCATCCAAGTTTAATGGTAAAGTGAATAGAATATCTGAATTTTACAACAGGATCGTTTAATATGATTACTTGGATGCAGCGCCATCGGAAATACTTGGTCATTACAATCTGGATCTCCACGATCGCTTTTATCGGGGCCGGATTCGTCGGATGGGGACAATACAACTACGGAGACAAAGCGGGTGCCGTTGCCAAAGTGGGAGATGTCTCGATCACTTCAGCCGAACTGCAAAAAAGCTATTCCAACCTGTTTAACCAATACAATCAGCTTTTCCAGGGAAAATTTGACGAGAAACAAGCGCAGCAATTCGGACTTCAGCGTCAAGCCCTCCGCCAATTGGTCAATCAGGCGCTGGTTCTAAACCTTGCAAACAGCTACGGATTAGCCGTAACCGATCAAGAGCTATGGGATGTTATCAAATCCCAAAGCGCATTTAGCAAAGACGGCACATTTGATAAAACAACCTATGCCGAAGTACTCAAACAAAACCGCCTGAGTATCAAAGAGTACGAAGAATCGATGAAAAAAGAACTTTTGATCCAAAAAACCCTCTACCTTCTCTCATCCGGTGCAAAACCGATCGAAGAAAACACTCTTGCCGATGCTCTAGGGGTATCGGATAAGATCAGCTACAAAATCCTCACTCCGGATATGATCTCTCTTGCACCGACCGATGCCGAGCTAAAAGCATTATGGGAAAAACGATCCACTGAGTTTAAAACCGCTCCGAGCTATGAAATCAGCTATGTAACGCAAACACCGATTACCGCCGCTCCGTCACAAAAAGAGATCAGCGACTATTACGATATCAACCGCCAAATGCTCAAAAACGGAGAGGGAAAAGTGTTGAACCTGCAAGAGGCCCAACCGATCATTGTTGCCGCGCTTAATGAAAAAGCAACCGAAAAAGAAGCGCTTCGCCTCTATATCGACTATAAAAAAGGAGCTCTAAAGTCGGAAGTGATCCCTCAAAAAGCAACCGTAACGGACAGCGCATCTGCTTTTTCTCCGGAACTTACCAAAGAGATCATGGGGCTGAGTGAGCAAAAACCGTTTCTTAAACCTCGCAAAGTCGGCAATAGCTATGTCATTGTCAAGCTCGACAAAATGAATCCTGCACGACCAAAAACGTATGAAGAGGCAAAAACCGATGTTATGGCACTTTATCTGAATGATGCCAAAAAAACCAAACTTCAAGAGTTAGCCCAGAACAGCTATAAAACCTTCAGCGGACCGGCTACCGATTTTCTGACACGCAAAGAGAGTGCTAAAATAGCAGGATTAAGCGAACCCGAGGGATCAGAGTTTTTAGCTAAACTGTTTGCTTCCAAACAAAAACAAGGTTTTATCACTTTAGAGAGCGGGAATGTTATTATGTATAACGTTTTGGAACAAAAGTTGCTTCAAGACAGAACATTAGCGGATGGAAATGCCGTGCTTAAGCTCAAAGGGAGCTTGTTGGATCAGGGGCTGATCAAAGCACTTGAGAGCAAGTACCCAGTTGAAATCTATGTAGAGGGGATTTGATTTGAAACGTACCGTTTTAGCCATTGATATCGGCTCAACTAAAATTTGTGCGCTCATCGCGGAAATCGACGATGACAACAACGCACAAATTATCGGAGCCGGTATTGCAAAAGCACAAGGGCTTCGTAAAGGGAGTATCACCAACATTGAGCTTGCATCCAAATCCATCAAAAGTGCCCTGAACGATGCAAAGCGGGTTGCGGGAACGGAACTGCGCAGTGCCATCGTCACGATTTCGGGTGCCTACACCAAAAGTTTAAATTCCAGCGGTATCGTCAATATCCCGAATAAAGAGATCACCCTCAATGAGATTCAGCGTGTTATGCATACCTCTTTGTATAACGCCAATATCCCCAATGAATTTGAAGTGCTGCATGCCCTCCCGTATAACTTCAAAGTAGACGACCAGGACTTTATCGAAGACCCGCTCGGAATGAATGCCGCGCGCTTAGAAGTCGAGACCCATATCATCACGACCCAAAAGAGCAATCTGAACAACCTACGCAAAGCGGTCAAAGCTGCGGGGGTTGACGTCGAGAGTGTTGTCCTCAGCGGTTATGCCTCTGCTATCGCCGTACTCAATGCGGATGAAAAAGAGCTCGGTGCCGCCGTCGTCGATATGGGAGGCAATACGAGCAATATCGTTATCCATTCGGGACATGCCATCCGGTACAACGATTTCCTCGGTGTCGGTTCCAACCATATTACCAATGACCTCTCTATGGCTTTGCATACCCCTTTGCATACGGCCGACAATGTCAAAATCACTTACGGTTCACTGTATGCCCCGAGTAACGATCTTATCGAACTTCCGGTTATCGGCGATGAAACCTCCAGCCATGAGGTCTCTTTGGAAGTCGTTCATAACGTTATCTATGCACGGGTAGAAGAGACGCTTATGATTATCGCCCAATCGATAGAAAAAAGCGGCCTGAAAGAGCACATGGGTGCGGGTGTCGTCCTCACCGGAGGCTTTACCAAAATCGAAGGACTTCGCGAACTGGCGGTTGCCATTTTAGACAATATGCCGGTACGCCTGGCAAAACCGACCGATGTCGGCGGATTATTCGATACGCTTCGAGATCCTTCGTATTCGGGAGCTGTCGGTTTGATCAAATATCTGGCCGACGGCTACACTGCCTATGAGATCGATGTCAACCGCCGTATGCGTCATGCCGGCGAAGAGTCTGCAACGCATACCGGGTCGCTTCCCGAAGAAGCGCCGAAATTTGAACCTATCGCCCCGGCATCCTCTACTCCGACATCAGCGGCTTCAACGCCTCCGGTCAAGGATGAGAAGATAGCCGAATCAGCGACAATGGTCAATATCGGATCAAATAAACCTGTTCAAGATGATCAACCTAACCCTATTTCCAAGTTTTGGAATTGGGCAACTCAACTATTTTAATCACGTCAAGGAGCAAGCATGGAACCATTTTCAATTGAAGAATCAACAACACTCACCGGGGCGAGAATCGTAGCGGTCGGCGTCGGCGGCGGCGGCGGTAATATGATCGGCTATATGCTCAAAGAAGCTATTCCGGGCATTGAACTGATCATGGCAAATACCGATGCCCAAGTTTTGGAGCAAGGTTCTGCCGCAACCAAAATCCAACTCGGCGCCAAACTCACCAAAGGTTTGGGTGCAGGAATGAAACCCGAAGTGGGTAAAGAATCGGCGTTGGAGAGCTATGAAGATTTATCACGCGCCCTAGAGGGTGCGGACATCGTTTTCGTAGCAGCGGGACTAGGGGGCGGAACCGGAACCGGTGCGGCTCCGATCATCGCTAAATGTGCCAAAGATGTCGGTGCATTGACCATTGCGGTTGTAACCAAACCCTTTTCGTTCGAAGGGAAAAAACGTCTCAAGCTTGCGGAAGACGGTCTTCAAGAACTTAAAAACGAATCGGATTGTATCGTTGTTATTCCGAACGACAAACTCCTCTCGATCATCGATCCGAAACTCGGAATCAAAGAGAGCTTTAAAATCGTTGACAGCGTACTTGCTCGCGCCGTTAGCGGAACATCGGGTGTTATCCTCGCCAGCGGCGACAACGACATCAACCTTGACTTCGCCGACTTACAAACCGTTATGAGCCATCGCGGTCTGGCCCTTATGGGTGTGGGCGAATACAAAGGTGAAAATGCGGCATACGAAGCGATCAAAAACGCTATCGAATCTCCGTTGCTTGATAACATGTCGGTTAACGGTGCACTCGGCGTATTGGTACACTTCAGTATGCATCCTGAGTTTCCGTTTATGGAACTCTCTGCGGCTATGGACGTTGTCCATAACAGCGTCGATGAGTCGGCTGACGTTATTTTCGGGACGACTACCGATGAATCATTGCCGAAAGATTTTATCCGTATTACCCTCGTTGCGACCGGTTTTGAGAAAAAAGCGGCACAGGGGATCAATAACAGCGAGTTTGAAAACAAAGAAGCGGTTGCCGCAGCTGTTGATAAACCGCGCGTTGTAGCACGTCCTGCTGCCCGAATGGTAGCCAACGGCGACTACACGGAAGATTTCCTGGATGTTCCGACGTTCATGCGTCAACAAAGAGACTAACCCTTTCCTTCCATGCTCTCATTTGACACGCTCATGAAGGCCAAAACGCTCCTTGGCCTGAGCGACAAAGCTACCCTCTTTGATATCAAAAACCGCTATAAAACGATGATGCAGCAATGGCATCCCGACAAACACCCCGAAGACCCTGAAACGGCTCACGCTATGAGCACGCAGATCAACGAAGCCTACGCGATACTCCTCGAATACTGTTCTAATTACGAATACAATCTGGATGAAAACTTTTTAAAAGAGCAGACCCTCACCCCGCAAGAGTGGTGGGCAAAGAAGTTTGGAGGTAGATAAATATTGACTAGACGATACTTTTAATCTTTTGCATACTTTGCCGTAGCCATCTCAAATGCTTCGTCAAATCCTATGAACTCATCACGATCCAGCTCTTCGATCGATGTTTTAACTTCACTCTTAATTTTTTGAAATTTCAAAAATTCTACAAATTGACGCATAAGGGAATTTTCATCACCTCTGTATTCGTCTTGGATAAAGCTTTCGAGTTCGGGATTATTTAACTGTATTGACAACATCATAACTCCTCATCTAATTTTGATAATTGTACCATTTTTTGCCCTCAAGATCGCAAGATGCTAGATAGTTTGTTCCAATTATCCAGATCACCTCAAGGCTTGAAATTCTAAGAGTGATGATTGAATACCTGACCCCTATTTTTTTAAACGTTTGACTTTAGAGATGCATTAAAACATTCAACGGGTAAGCTTTGTTGGCTTTTTATTTCTTAAATGCTTCATAGCCATATACAAAATCACTAAAAGTATAGTTTTTATAATGAAAATTACGTTCTTGTTGGACTGCTATATTTTCTAATATAAATTTAAAAAATTTTGATTCTCTTGATAAGAAGTTTATAAGATCTTCTTCTTGAAAAAATGACTCATTTTCCCAAAAGTGTATTTTCTGAGCACTTTCTTCAAAAGATACATTATCGCTTGAAGATACAAATCCCATACTACTGTAACCAACGTCTAAAATTCTTTCGAGTGAATATATATCTCGGATGGCAATATCATCAATATTTAATCCAGATACATTTCTATTTGATAACAAAACTATTTTGTGGATATTAAAGTTGTCTATATTCTCAATGGTTGTGTTAAAGTGTTTTTGTATAAATAAAGTTCTGTTTTCATTAAAATAACTTACTGCTTTTGGTAGTTGTTCTTTTGAAGCATATATTATATATTCATAATTATTTATGGATGAAGATGCTGAAATAGGGTGTAATCTATTTTTACACTCTACAAAATATATGTTATTGTTTCCCAAAACACATATGTCAATTTCACCCTTTTGATTGTCTTTTGTTGTAAACTTTATCTTGTCTTTAACATTAGAAAAACAAGTCAAAAAAGCATTTTTTACAGTTTCTTCAAAGTTATTCCCTTGGTCATCTAGCCCAATATTATTATTAGACAAATATGCTCTAATGATATTAGTTGCTCCGAAAGTTCTAAATAATAAATAATTAAAATTTTCACCAACTTTAACTATAGGTTTAAATTGAATATCTATCTTGTCATTGATTTTTGATTTTGTTAAATCTGATGTAAATTTTTTTATAAATTTCTTAATGTCATCTTCTGATATATTTTCATTTATTTCTTTAAATATCAGTTGAAACACTTCAAAAATTAAATTGTCTTGAGCAGGAAATAATATTGAGTTATTAAACATAATATTATTATCTAAACATTGTTCCTTAATGGTATTATCCATAAACATGGAAATATTGCTTATCCCTATTGAAAATTTCAATAAATCAATCCATCTTATATTGGTTGATTTAGTGCATTTGTCATTTATATCAATATTGTTATTAATAAAATAATTGCTAAAAGTGGTATTGATTCTATAGTCAGTATTGTGATCGTTTAATTTAGTTAATATATTACATAATATATTTGAGAATAAGAATCTTATTCTTTCAATAGAGCTTCCTTTATCCATTATCTTAAAAAAATCAATTTGTCTTTCAAATGCTTTTTGTACAACTTTCAAAAAGTTAACATCACTACCTTGATGTGCCATCATCGACATATACACATCTTCCATCACATTTCTTAAATAACCTAATTTATAATATTTCATATAATCAGTTATATCATGTGCAATAGTTAATATATTATCTGTAATATTTAGTTTATAGTCTTGTTTGTAAATATAGACCTTAAAATCTGATATTTTACTTTTTGTAAGTAGCAATGACGTCAGAATATCTAATGTCTCTGTATTTAAATTAATATAGTCCGAGATATTATAATTTTGTAACTTGTGTAGTTTGATTTTTTTATAGTGCATTACTAGATTAATTGTATAAGAAAAACTTTCAGAAAGTTTTTCTTTATATTCAGGTTTTTCTCCTTCCAATGTTGAAAACATTATTTCTTGCTGCATTAGTAAAAAAGTTAATAATTTTTCTGCATCAAGTTTATTGACAATGGATTTTATATCATTGTTAATTTCATTTTCAATTTCATGAATTATCTCATTGTTGTTCATAGAAATCCATTGTATTTATTTTATAAACCATATTTATTCAACGAACATTATATGTAAAACATCTTGGTCTTTACTAAATAAAGGAACACAAAATCTGTTGATTTATTAAAAGATAATAGTGATTTATTACTTTAGAGGGATAAAAGGGGGATGGATTCCGTGTCGTGGCACGGAATGACGGCAGAGGTTGATTCTCGATCAAGTCGGGAATGACGAAGCACAAATATTTAATGCTCTATTTTTTCTAATAAACCTGTTAATAAAGCAACTGTTTTCGTACTGTATTTGAAATCTTCAAAATTACTTTTTATAACATCGACTAAAATTTCTTTATCACTATTTTCAAATAATTTGGTGATTTCATTTTCAAATTTATCTAAATAAATCGTGATCACTTCCCAAATCTCATCACTGTCTATACCAAAATATTCATGCGCTATAACGTTACGAAAATCGACAACAATCTGCCACTCATTGTCTAAAAGATTTCCGCGTATCAGATGTTTTGTCGCTTCACCGATAATTTCCAACTCCCGCATCGTCGCATCAAAACTTTTTTCATCATGCATAAAATCTTGAGGGTTATTAAATTCAGATGTATAGCGTTTAACTTTCTCAATAGCAATCAGGATATCGACGATAAAAAACTCTACGACCCTTTTAGACATAGATTATATCTTTTGCCACTTCTTTAGCAATAAAACTGCGTAATGTACTCATATAGCCGACATCCAATGAGCGGTTTAAGTCCGATTCTATCTCTCTTTTGAATGCTATACGTTTCTCTAAACTTTTTGGATTCATCTCTATAACCAAATCTATATCACTGTTTTGCGTTGCTTGATCACGTGCAAAACTGCCAAAAAGTCCTATTTTGACCACACCGAAATCTTTATAAAATCTCTCTTTATGTGACGATAAATAGTTTAAAACTTCTTGCTTCGTCATATATCCTCTTTTAGATCATTATATGTCATTGTATCAAATTATTCAATGAAACGCTATCGGCCCTTCCGCACGGGCATGGATGAATTGTTGAACTACGGCATTCGATGAGTTTCTAAAGCTCTCTTTATCTCCCGCTTCGACAATCACACCGTCAAAGAGCATCGCATAATTATCCCCCGCTTTGAAACTCTCGGCGATATCATGGCTGATAAGGACTGAGGTCATGCCGATATCGTTGCGCAAACCGTTGATCATCTGCGTGATAAAGTCACTCGTAACCGGATCAAGCCCCGACGTCGGCTCATCGTATAAAATCACCTCCGGTTCAAGCGCGAGTGTACGGGCAAGCCCTACCCGCTTGCGCATCCCGCCGCTCAGTTCTTCGGGATAAAGCGATTTGACGATTTTAGGATCCAATCCGACCATCGTGAGCTTCTCGTCGATTTTATATTCCAGTTCCTTCGGAGTCAGTTTTTGATGTTCCCGCATAGGGAATGCGACGTTCTCGCTGATGTTCATACTGTCAAACAACGCACCGCTTTGAAACAAAAATCCGACCTTTGTCCGAATAGCGCGCAGCGTTGTCTCATCCGCGTTATCGACCCGTACACCGCCAACCGTTATGATTCCGTTATCGGGTTTTAAAAGCCCGACGATATGTTTGATGATCGTCGATTTTCCGCCGCCGGATACCCCGAATATAACGGTGGTTTTGCCTCGCTCGATTTCGAGGTTGACCCCTTTGAGGATTTCCCGTTTTCCAAAGCGTTTGGTTACATTTTCAAAACGGATCATCTTTTCACCGTCATCAAATAGGCTCGTCGAGTGAATAAAATCACTAACATCACCAACAGAATCTTAAAGTCGATTTCGCTCGCTTTGTGGAGCGCTTCAAACGATTCATCAATCGCGGCTTCTCCACGCGCTTGATATTCCAAAATTTTCGGGGTGTAAACGGCGCTAAACAGCAACAGTGTCCCGATGGAGCCTAAAGCACTTAAGATAGCTATTTTATCAATCTGCATTACTTTGTAGCGGGAAACTTCGTAGATCGCAATAACCACAGTCATAAAGTAGCCCCAGTAGGTAAAGCGGTGGAATATTTCACCCATGATTTTCCCCTCTTCATAGCGGGATAATAATGGTAATGTGAGATAGATTTCAGAGTGAAATACGACAGCGGCAACAAATGCCCCTAATACCAAAACAGCCCCTGCCGTCATCGCTATGAGCAAAATATAAATAACATCAATAAGAGCTTTTTTATTCATGAAGAGCCTTTAACACAAATCCCCGATCAAACGAGGCATAATCGGTATAAAAATCCAACGATTGTACCGCAAAAGATTTTAGATATTCCTGCACTTTGATCCGCTGATCGTAACCCATCTCACAGGCAAAGAGGGGAATATGACGCACATAGACTTCATCCAGCAAACGCTGAATAATCTCATCGCCCACATCACCGCCGAAAAGGGCGTTTTGAGGTTCATAGCCAAGATTGGATTCCAGCGGTGCGTCATGCGCGATATAAGGGGGATTGGAGACCAGCAGATCGATTTTTTCATCGATACACGAGAGCAGATCCCCCTCGCGCAGTTCAATCCGCTCACTGAGGCCGAATGCCTCGATGTTGCGTTGTGCAACGGCTAACGCTTTGGGCGAGATATCGACAGCGATAAAATGGGCATTGGGAAGATGCAGTGCCAGCAAAATCGAAATAATACCGCTCCCTATACCGACTTCGACGATTGTAATGGCTTGTTCCGAAGATACCCGTGCCAATACCTCATCAACCAAATGTTCGGTTTCGGGCCGGGGGATCAACGCCCCCTCATCGATGTAAAATTCACGGCTGTAGAAACTAACGCGGTTTGTCAGGTATTCGAGAGGGACATTGAGGCTGCGTTTGCGAATCCATTCACCCAATTTCGGATCAGTATCATCGATACTCTCCTCTTGATGGGTAATGAAATAGAGCTGATCTTTTTGCAAATAGGCCATCAGCAAAAGTTCCGCTTCGCGCCGCGGAGATTCGACAACCCCTTTGAGAGTCTGTGTTATCTCTTCGTGAAGCTCTTTTAATCGTTTGGACATGGATCGGCGTATCCCTCGTCGCTAGCAACCTCTATATCATACCCCAACGCACGCAGGCGATCGACGACCGGCGGATGGGTTGTATGGAAAAAGCGATACAGCGGATGCGAAAGGGGGAAACTCTTATTCTCCGCCACCAGTTTTTTCAGCGCATTGACCAGATACTCCGCTCCGCCGAGTTCAGCGCCCGTGCGATCCGCCTCGTATTCGTTATGACGGCTCATCATTCCAAAGAGCGGCATAATGACAAAACTCACTACCGGCATGAGGAGGATAAAAAGCATCATCACGATCTGCGGAGACTGAGCGACTCCCAGTTCCATATAAAGGGTCTCAGGGAGATTTCCGAAGATCGCAAACATCCCAAAAAGCATCGCCCCCACCATTGCAATATTTTTGTACAGATCGCCGTGAGCAAAGTGCCCGAGTTCATGCCCCAACACCGCAATCAGTTCAGTCGGGGAGAGTTTTTCGATCAACGTGTCAAACAAAACAACCCGTTTGGTCTTTCCAAGTCCGCCGAAATAGGCATTTAGCCGCGCATCCCGTTTACTTGCATCGCTCACAAACACGCCGCTGCTTACAAATCCTGTTTTAGCCATCAATTCTTCGATCTTTTCGCGAAGCTCGCCGTTTTCCAACGGAGTAACTTTGTCAAAGAAAAGGGCACGAATCGTCGGGAAAAGCATATTGATCGCGATCACGACGGCAAATATAAACGCAAAGCTCCACAGCCACCATAACGCACTCGACGTTATAATCATCGCGACGATCCAGACAATAAAACTTCCGATGACAACGGTCAAAACAGTGCCGATCAAAGTGTCTTTAATAAACTGCGCCGTCGTTGAACGGTTGAAACCGAACTGTGCATCGATTTTGAATTTAGCGATCCAGCCAAACGGAAGCTGAACCAGAGAATTGATCAACACCATGCCGATTACGGCGATGATCGTATGAAGTATTGCGCTCTCAATCGCTAACGCACCGTCCAACCACGCCATCAACCCGCCCATCCAGACCAGGAACAGGAGAAATTCGACAAAGGTTTCGACCATACCGAGCTTCTCTTTGGCCACAGCGTACGCTGCAGCGTCACGATACTCTTTTTCGCCCATCAGAACGGCGCCTTTGCATTTAACCTGATTGATATAGCCGATTTGCATGACACTCACATACAATTTGACTAGAATATAAAGCGTGTATATACCGATTATGGTTGCGATCATTCAGTTCCTTGAATTAAAAAAGGGAATTTTACCATTATTTTACAGGGACTTTTCCGATAGCTTCTTCAACCGGTATCGAATCATTCGCTTTCCCGTAATAGTTTTTGGCCACGGTGAAAGCAACGCCTATGAGCAATACGGAAATGATAACCGTCCATACAACTTTCTTTTTAGACCCTTTTAACGTATTGTAGTCTTCAATCGACTCCAACGTAGGTTCATTGTTTTTCATAACTATCTCCTTAGGATGATATTAACAAAATCTTAGCTATCTTAACCTAGAAACGGTTAACGAATAATCCCTAATTTGACGTTTTAAGTTTGAATATTATTTTGTTTATTCGTCAATTACCAGCGCCCTTCCAAACTCAGCAAAATTTGCGGTTCGGAATTTTCATGATCGATTTGGATTTCACTAAGTACACCGCTGCTGTAGCGTTTGGTTATTGTTTTAATTGATTCCTGAGTTATGTTTTTCACATTCAATCCGAGTTTATACGTCGGACTTAGACGTTTGGTCGCGTACAGATCGAGCGTCCCATACCCCTTTTGCGATTCGGCGACGCCGCTCTCATCCATCGGATCATCATAGCCGCTGACATAACGGTATGCCGCACCGTAGGTAAGACGGTACGGTTTTAGCGTGTGATCGATACCGATATTGTAGAGGTAGTCATTGGTCCCCTTAATCGTCCGTTTCACACCGTTACTGACAAGCGATGAGTTTTGGAAGGTTGCATTTCCGAAAACGCCCAGGCCGCTCACATACGAATCGAGTGATTTTTTGAGCTCCAATTCCAAACTCCATAATTTCCCTTCGCCCGCATTATACGGACGCTGTACATACCGTCCCCCTTCCAATGTCGTCAGCTTTTCGATTTTGTCACTGATATCGCGATAAAAACCGCTGAGACTCATAATCCCTTTGTCGTCGAAAAAATGCTCATACCGCAGTTCATAACTGAGTGCCGATTCCTCTTTTAGATTCGGATTTCCGGTTACATCCGGGTGATTTAAGTCATTTTGATTCAATGAACTGTCAAGTGAAGCGGAGAGTTCATTCAAACGGGGCAATTTAACCGTTTTGGCAATGCTTGCGCGAAGGTTGTCGTTTTCGCTCAGTTTAACCAGAGCATGAAGAGACGGAGCAGCGTACTCGATAGCCGAATTCTGTTCAACTTGCCGCAAAGAGCGCTCGAAACGGATCCCCGGCGTTAAAACCATTTTCTCTCCGATACTGATTTCATCCTGAATATACCACGCTCCCTTATATTCCCGCAAGCGTTGATGATCATCCGTAGTAACCGCACCGTTTACAGAGTTCACCACATCATCGCTCTGTCGAAGACGTTTGAGTACAGCCCCGGTTTTGATAAAATGCGCATCCAATGCAATCGAATAACTCCCCTCTGCGCCGACGGCGCGAAACGACCCCTCATCATTCTGTTTGCGTCTTGTTATTCCGTTATAAGTACGCGTTATCCCCTCTGAATCGTTTTCATGGTATTTGAGTTTCCATTCGATCAGTTCCGTTCCCGAAAGATTATGAGTACCGGAAAGCTTTGACCACAGCATCAAAGCATCCCCGTCATCGCTTTGATCAATCGTCTCGTTTACCCCACCGAGCCGTTTTTCAAGCGTGTCGCGGCGGTAGTCGCTTCGATTCAGTGCTCCGTCAAACATATATTTGTCTTTTGACGTGGGGGCATAGATGAGTTTTGCATTCAAACTGAGCGAACGAAACCGTCCCTCTGAATCGCTATCTTCCACATAGGTGTCGGTTTGGCTGGATGCGGTATTTTTTTCTGAATTATCCGAGAGGGTCGTATTAAACAGATACGAAACCTTTCCTATTTTTCCTTCCTGCTGTGCGAACACTGACGCCAGCGGTTTATCTCTATAGGCTCCTGCGGTCAGTTTCGCCGTCGTTTTAGTATCCGACGACGGTTTTTTAAGGACGATGTTGACGATCCCTCCCATCGATTCGGCGGTGTATTCGGCAGAACCGTTGGTCATAACCTCTAAGCGTTCAATCATTTCCGGGTTGATCTGCTCCAGCGGATTACCCCGTTTTGTCGATGATACCTCTTCTCCGTCGATCAGAACTTTCGTATACCCTTTTCCGGGCGAGCCTTTTTTCCCTTTTCCGTCACTGATCGTGACTCCCGGAGTCCGTTTGAGCATCTCCAGCGCGTTCATATCGCCGTATTGGGTCAGCTCTTCGCCTTTGATAATCCGTTTCGCAATCGAGGCATCTTTGCGCTCTTCGATAACGCTGTAGGTCTCTTCAACGGATATTTTATCGAGCTGAAGTATCTCTTCGGCGCAGACAAGTGAAAAAGAACAGGCAAGAAAAATGAACGGGCGGTAAAACAAAAAAGTCCTTTTATAGAGTATGTTTTAAAATAGACTATCTATTTTGTAAGGATCAGCTTGTTCCCTTTGGTGATCCGCAGAATATAGATAGCATCGCCGTGAACGATACGGATTGACGTTCCGTTTTTAAACAACTCTTTGCTTTCAATAACGGCGTTATTATACTCTAAAGATATTTCTTCGTCCCTGTTTTCATTTAACACGTGCACCCTTTTCGCAACAGACGGTGTATCTTTTTATCATCACTCGAGCGTTGATCATTACCATTTTCCATAGTGGTTTCCTTGATTGGTTTTTACCGATTTTTCGGGAAAAATCCCGAAATCGTTTTATGCTTTATTCGACATTTTCCCTATCTCTTTGTCTACGAGAAATAATCCCCGACCCTCAAGCCCGATAATGTCGATCATGTCCAGTATAGAACGGAATAAATGTTCCTCTTCGTGCTGTTCCGCGACATACCATTGAAGAAAATTGAACGTCGAGTAATCTTTCTCTTCCAAGCACGCATCAACCAGTGCATTGATTTTTGCCGTAATGAATTTTTCGTGTTCGAATGTTTTTTCAAAAACATCGTTAATCGATCCGAACTCATACGGCGGTTCATCCAATGCGCCGATCCGCGCCATGGCTCCGGTTTCATTCACATAGGTAAACAGTTTACGCATGTGCGAATGCTCATCATCGCTGTGCGCTTCGAGGAAGCGTGCCGATCCGCTCAGTTTCTGGTGTCCGCACCATGAGCTCATTGCCAGATATAAATTGGCTGAATAGTCTTCCAAAGCGATCTGCTCGTTGAGCAGTTTTAATATAGTGGGTTTTAGCATTGTATGCCCCTCATAAAAAATTTGCTGGCTAATGGCACGTATGCGTTGGCTCGCAAAAACAGACGTTTATTTGCATCCGCCTGAACAAGAGGGGCTCATACACTTATTCTGCCGGATACCCTCTACCATTTGGGTGATTTGACACTCGCTGCACCCGCTCATCCCTTTGACGCAAATAAAAGGGATATCGCATTTTTTTGCTTGTCGTTTGAAATGGTCCATCGAATTGTGTTTCAAAAAATCGGTCAACATGATAATCATGTCGGTATTATGAGGAAGCTGCTTATGGGATGTCGAATTTCGTCGGCTGTCCCAATGGTGTGTTTTGGTAGCACCCAATGTTTCCAACAGCGATTGAAGCCGTGTGATTTTATCTCCGCCGATAACCAGTACAGACATTGGAAAATCCTTTTTGATAATTTATATCAAAATACTATCCGTACCATCCTTAAAGTTTTATAATTTTGATAATAGATATCAAATAAAAACTCTCAATTTCTACTATTTCTGCTACTATATACAAAATACAGCGAAGAATCAGGGGGATATATGCGTCAATACGAAACGTATCACTGCAATACCTGCGGCAATGAAGTGGAAGTCCACAATGTCGGAGGCGGAACACTGGTGTGCTGCGGTAATGAGATGGTCATGATAACTGAGAGTCTCACTGCGGTGAATCTGATGAAAGCGTTCGGCGGCGAGAGCATGGCGAGAAATAAATACGAACTCTTTGCCGATATCGCCCGTGATGAGGGGTGGCATTCGGTAGAACGCCATTTTCGCGAAGCGGCGGCAAACGAAATGTACCATGCCCGTGCCCAGTACAAAGCGTACCACAAACTGATCCACGGCTGTGAAGTCGATGCAACCGCTGCCAACCTCGATACGGCAATGGGCGGGGAAAATTATGAGCACACCGTCATGTATCCCGGATTCAGCGAAATTGCCAAAGCCGAAGGACACAACGACCTAGCCCGTCTTTTTACCGCTATCGGTAAAGTCGAAGTGGAACATGAGCGGGAATACGCCGCGCTCAAAGAGGCGCTGATCGCCGACGGTTTCTTCTCCAGCGAGGAAGAGGAGATATGGGTGTGCGAAGTGTGCGGACATATCCATCGAGGGAAAAAACCGCCGGTAGCGTGTCCATTGTGCAAAGTGGGACGTGAGTATTTCAAACGGGAGTGTTTGAAGTAATTCCGTTCACCCTGAGCCCGTCAGGGTCTTCATGGTTCGACGGGCTCACCACGAACGAATAGGAGCTTATGATGAAAACATTATGCAAACTCAAAAAAGATGAACTGACTGATGACTTCAAACAAATAGTCAAAATCGTCATAAACCCGAAATTTATCTGTGAGAAATGCGCGCGGGTCGCCAAAGAAAAAAAATATCTCTGTAGCCCGAAAAAAATGAAAAGTGATTAAATCTCATTTTTCATAACTACCCAGCCATTTCATACAATCGCTCTGGTGCAATATCGGCACCGTTCGCCCACACAATCGTGTCCAGATCACTGTCAAAACGAACCGTTTGAAAAACTTGCAACTCTTTTAACGGGGCAAAAACCGTCTCTTCGTTTTTGGATTTGATGTAATTTTCCAAATCAATTTCTGACTCTTTACCATCATTAAATCGAACAAATACACGATAATCACCGCGATATGCGGCATCAACTAACCAAACCATTACTGACCTCCTATACTAAAGGTTCTATTTTCTTAGGTTCTTTACCTGCTCGGGCAAGTTCCCAATCCGCAAGTAATTCATCACGATGATCGTACGCCCATTCAAGAACCAAAGAAACAACTTTTTTAGGTAGATTTCCTTCTTGAATTTTCAGTTCATGGATGAGAAAGCTTGCTCGATACTCATTGTATTTTACATGAAAATGAGGAGGATTATGTTCATCGTAATAAAACGAGATAATAATTCCTAGAAAACGGCTTACTTCAGGCATTTATCCCTCCTCTAATAATCATACCGCTATCTTCTCGCTCTCTATCTGCTCAAACAACTCAGCTCTGAGCTTTCTACGAGGAACCAAATCGACATTTCGTCCCAATACCGCTTTGATCTTCTCTTCGAGTTCAATAAATCGGAGTAAATCAGGAGTATTGGAGAAATCAACAAGCAAATCGACATCGCTGTTTCGTGTTTGTTCTCCACGGGCGAATGAACCGAAAAGGGCAAGTGACGTAATATGATAACTTTGCATTATTTCGGGTTTTAAAAGGGTGAGTTTTTGTAAAATCAGCTCTTTTTCATTCATCATAACCACCCTTTCAAAAGTTTTCTCTTATTGTAGCATATAGGTGATTCTGAATCACTACGTTTTAATTCATCCGCCAAATCCTTTTTATCTATCGCCAGCATTTATACTAAAATCCAATAAGCTATTCGATCCCGTTCGCCCTGAGCTTGTCGAAGGGTGAAAAGTTCGTGGTTCGACTGGCTCACCACGAACGGATAGAAGCAGATTTATTTTTTAAACATCTCATAGCGGTATTGGCTCATCGGGGTATCTTCGCGGTTACCCCACTCTTTCATCGACGCATCATATAAACGGACATTTTTATAGCCGAGAACTCCGCTGAGGACGAAATAGTTAAACGACGTCTCCAATCCCCCCGTACAATAAACCAAAACTTCTTTGTTTTTATCCAGAGCATATCCCTCTTTAAATACCGATTCCAACATCGCTTTTGGTTTTAGAATATACTCTTTGTCCACCGAATAGTTCCATGAGTAGCTCATACCGCCACGGATATGACCGTTATGTTTGACGGTCGGGGTCGGCGTAACCCCCAGATACATATCGCTCGGACGGGCATCGATCATCGGGAGTTTTCCGAGGTGGTTTTTCACGTAGGTAATGTCGGCAATTTTAGCCGAATCGATTTTAGCTTTAAAGGCGGTCGGTTTAATGGTCGGTTCGGCTTGGGTGAGTTCTAATTTAGCGTTTTTCCATCCTTTGAGTCCACCGTCCAAAAGGGCGACATTTTTAATCCCGTGATAGTTCAACGCCCAATAGATATAGGATGTTTTTAACACATCTTTTGCCTCATTGATCGGTGCGTATAGGACGACATCGCTGTTTTCATAGATTCCCAACCGTGAGATTTCCGCTTCGATTTCGGCTACCGGACGGATAGAGAGAAACGTGCCGTTATCAAAACGCCATTTGCCGATTGCGGTATGCGCTGCATTAGGGATATGCTCCAATCCGTACAAATCACCATCGGATACTTCGACGATACGGAGGTTGGCATCCTTTTTATGTTCGTTCAGCCATTGAGAGGTAACGATGGGCTCAATCGCCATCAGCGATACGGCTGCACTGATAAGGGCAACAAAAAATTTCATACATATCCTTTAGAAACAATTTTTTATATCATAGAATCATTCCTCTTAAAGGATAATTTTTTTCCTTTATTAGATTAATTATACAAATAACATTAATATTCAATTCACATTTTTTACTTTTTTGTTACCGAAAAAGGAATACACTGATGATATGAAAAAAAGATATTTAGCGACACTCCCTTTACTTCTCATGACTAACCTCTGCGGCGGTGATGATGCACTTCTCTCGGCGGAAAAACAAGAGATATTACGCCAACAACACGATATATATGAGTTCGAGCACGAAAAGCTCCGCACGAACTGGATAGCACCTCTGAATCTAAATGCGTCATACAGCTATGACAAAAGTGCTACGGGTGATTATCACAGCGATACCGAAAATCTCTCCGCGTCTATCTCCCAAGACATTTTTCGCTCCGGCGGTATCATGTATCAAATCGCCTACGCCGATGCCAAAAAACAAAGTGAGACCATAGCCTACCGACAACAAATAGGGGCGTTGAATCAACAGCTATTTACGGCACTCCTTACCTACCAAAAGAACAGTGCATTACTGGAACAAAGTCAAAAACGTCTCGATAACAAAGAGATCGAAATTTTCATCAAACGTCAACTCTACGATGCCGGAAAAACCGATATTACGGAATTGAACAATGCGTTTATGGAAAAAAGCAGTGAACTTAAAACCCTTATTTCCCTCAAATATGCTCTCAGTGAACAGCGTTTGGAGATCGCAAAAATCAGCGATATCACCCCGGATACGTTTGCTATCCCCCGATTTGAGATGATCGCTAAGGAGCAGTACCTCTCACGCCAGTTTGATTTGCAATACGCACAAGCACAAAGCGATACCCTCAAAAACCTCACCGAGGTAACGGCTACCAATTATCTCCCCTCTATCGCACTTAATGCTGATGTCGGATATCGCAACTACGATCCAAAAGAACTCAGCGGAGCCTACAGAGGCGATTATTACAGTGCAGGAGTTCAGCTCACGATGCCGCTGGTTTATAACGCCTCTGCAACGATCCAAGAAGCACAAGCAACCTATCTCAAAGAAGCGGCTAAAACTGCCGACAAAAAGAGAGAGTTAAATGCCCAATACACTCAAGTGTTTGAGAAAATTCAAAGCTACCGAGACACCATCTCTATCACCTCTAAAAACCTCATCCTCTACGATGAACTGATCGGTATCCTCCAAGCCGGAGTCAATGCCGGAACCAAAACGGGATACGATTTACAAACCCTTAAAAACACGAAAGCGATCGAAGAACTGGAGATCAAAATTAACGAGATCAACATCCAAATCGAGTTCGCTAAACTCCATTTTGCACTTCATTCTTCCAAGGAAAATTTATGAGCGTATCTACCGAATCGATCGAACAAACTCTCGGGCTCAATGCTCCGAAAAAATCACCTCTGAAAAAATATCTCCTGATCGGAGGTATCGTTCTGCTCTTGATTGGAGGAGGATGGTTTGGGGTAAAAAGCTCTGCATCGGCTAAAACTGAATATCTCACGGCACCTGCCGAGATAAAAGAGCTCACTACTACCGTATCGGCAACGGGAAATTTAGAACCGACAAATACCATCGATGTGGGGATTGAAGTTTCCGGAACCATTACCGACGTACTGGTCGATTATAACGATCATGTCAAAGCAGGTCAACTATTAGCACGGTTGGATACGACTAAACTGATGTCCCAAGTAACCAGTTCAAAAGCCTCACTTTTACGATACCAAGCCAATATTTCCGCTGCAAAAGCCTCACTCTCCAATGCCAAAAATGAGTATGAGCGTATCCATAAAATGTATAAAGAAACCGGAGGTAATTACCCCTCTAAAAAAGAGGTGGATGAGACCGATAACGCCCTCCTCTCCGCCAAAGCAGGTTTAGAGGCGGCAATCGCCCAATCCGCGCAAGCCAGCGCAGAACTCGAAGCCCATGAGGATAACCTTCGCAAAGCGATCGTCGTCTCACCGGTAGAAGGGATTATTTTGGAACGTAAAGTGGAACCGGGGCAAACCGTCGTTGCGTCGATGCAAACGCCCGTTCTCTTTACGATGGCAAAAAGTCTCGATACGATGAAAGTCCTCGTCAGTGTGGATGAAGCCGATGTCGGTGAAGTCAAAGAGAATCAAAAGGTAACTTTCAGCGTCGATGCCTACCCAAACCACCAGTTTAAAGGGATCATCACGCAACTGCGACTAAACTCTCAAATGGTCAATGGGGTAGTAACCTACGATGCCGTCGTCGAAGTCCCCAATAGTGATTTGAAACTCCGTCCGGGGATGACGGCAACGGCGCAGATCATCACCGGTGTTTTACCAAATACTCTCATCGTCCCGAATGCAGCGCTCCGTTTCACCCCACCAAAATCAAAAGAGGATAAAATAGATTCTGTTCAAGAAACGAGCAAAACAAACGAAAAATCGGTGTGGATTTTCAAAGAGAAAAAACCCTCAGCGATCAATGTCAAAGTGGGCAAAAGCGACGGTATTTCAACCGCCGTTACCTCACCGAACCTCAAAGCGGGTGATAAGGTTATCATCGGTGTCAAAGAGAACGGCGAATGAGTACACTCTCTCCTAGTGTCATCAGCTTTAGCGGTGTCACCAAATCGTATGGAGAGGGTGAAGCGACGGCGTATGCTTTGCGCGGTGTTGATTTAGAGATTAAAAGCGGTGAGTTTGTCGCTATCATGGGCCCAAGCGGATCAGGGAAATCGACGGCGATGAACATCATCGGATGTCTCGATACCCCATCACAGGGGCAATACCTCTTTGAGGGAATCGATGTTGGGAGCCTCTCACGCGATCAACGAGCACTCTTGCGTCGTAACTACATCGGATTTATCTTTCAAGGGTTCAATCTGTTGGGAAAAACTTCGGCGGTCGAGAATGTTGAGCTTCCTCTGTTGTATCGTGGGTTCCCTGCCGATATTCGCAGGGCCAAAGCTCTCGAAGCCCTCAAAAGCGTCGGATTGGAGCACGTCGCCCACCATACCCCGGGTGAACTCTCAGGAGGACAGCAGCAGCGTGTCGCCATTGCCCGGGCCATCGTCACCGATCCCGTGATACTTCTGGCCGATGAGCCGACCGGAAATCTCGACAGTGCGAAAAGCGTCGAAGTGATGGAGCTGTTACAGTCTTTTAATCGGGACAAAGGGATCACCATCATCATGGTCACCCATGAGGATGATATGGCCGCGTATTCAGAACGGACCATCCGTTTCCGTGACGGACTCATCGACAAGGCGCACGTATGATTTGGAATGCTTTTCTCCTCGCTCTACGTGAAATCCGCCGCAGTGCGATGCGCTCCATCCTAACGACACTGGGGATTGTGATCGGGGTCGCTTCGGTTATCGCGATGGTGATGCTCGGCGATGCCACCACCGCCTATGTCTCGAACAGTATCTCCAAACTCGGTACTAACATGCTCATCCTCCGTCCGGGTCAGGATCGCAAAGGACCGCGAAGTGAAGATAGCACCGCTAAACGGTTCAGCCACAATGACCTCCAAGCCATTCACCGTGAAATCACCGATATACGGGGCGCTGCACCCATAGGCTCCAAAGGGGTTCAAGCGGTCTATGGAAACCAAAACTACTCCACAACGATCGATGGGAGTGATAACGACTATTTCGCCGTCAAAGATTGGGTATTTGAATCAGGACGGATGTTCGCCCCCGCTGAACTCCAAGCAGGCAAATCGGTCTGTGTCATCGGGGAAACGGTACGGAGCGAACTCTTCGGCGATCAAGACCCCCTCGGGGCTTCTATACGTTTAGGAACCTTTTCCTGTCAAGTGATCGGATTACTCAAACCCAAAGGTGCTTCGATGTTCGGGATGGATCAGGATGATATTATCGTCGTCCCCATCCGTCTGTTACAGCGGCGCGTCAGCGGGAATCAAGAGATTTCTATGATTCTGGTCTCCGCCTCCTCACCTGCTGTGATCGAAAACGTCAAATCTTCCCTCACCGCCCTCTTTCAAGAACGTCGCCGAATTAAGATGGGAGAAGAGGATGATTTCAGTGTCCGTGATATGCGTGAGATGGTTCAAACACTTACCTCCACCACCAAAATGCTCACCCTCCTCCTCGGTGCCGTCGCGACTATCAGTCTCCTTGTCGGCGGGATCGGCATCATGAATATTATGCTTGTCTCCGTCACCGAGCGGACTCGTGAAATCGGAATTCGTCTCGCTATCGGAGCACTGGAGAGGGAAGTATTATTGCAGTTTTTAGTCGAGGCGATCGTCCTATCCTCTTTGGGAGGGGTGATAGGAGTGATATTAGGATTAGGTTTCGGAGTCGGAATCAGCTTTTTCTTTGATCTGCCGCTGGTGTTTAACACCTCGATAGTTATTATCGCTTTTTTATTTTCTACCCTGGTCGGGATTGTATTCGGATACTTTCCCGCACGAAAAGCTGCCCGCCTCAATCCTATCGATGCTTTACGATATGAATAATCGGCCGATATTATAGTAACCATCCAAAAGGAGTTATGATGCAAATCGGAAGCGGAATATCACTCAACCCCTACACACAAAACGCTCTGTCGCTAAACGAAAAAGAGAGCGAAGAGTTTAAAAATAAAATCAAAAGCGGCGAGATTTCCGGTAAAACCCTCTCCCAAGCGTATCTTGTCGAATACAGCCTTCAGGTCGAGAGTTATTCATCCAATAATCTCCAAGCACAAAGCGCTCCGTTTGATATCGCCAAAGTCAAAGATATACTCAACAGCATCGATTTTCAATCGATCGGCTATACCGGCAAACCGATCGCCGACATGACCCCGGAGGAGGCCAAAGCTCTGGTGAGCGAGGATGGCTATTTCGGTGTCTCTCAAACGTCAACACGATTATCGGATTTTGTATTGAGCGGCGGCGGCGATGATATCGAAAAACTCAAAGCGGGCCGTGAGGGGATCATTCAGGGATTTAATGAAGCAGAGAAACTATGGGGAGGAAAACTACCCGATATTTCCTATGAAACACTGGATAAAGCATTAGCGACCATCGATGAAAAAATTACCTCCTTGGGAGGGAAAGTGCTTGATACCACGGCATAAACATAAATCACCTCCCACGGAGGGAAAGTCTGCTCACTGAGCAGTGCGGCAGTGCGGGCATAGTTTTGCCGCCTGCGGGATCTCCATCGCACATTCAGGGCACATTTTTTGCGTTGCAGGGGCAGGTGCCGATGCTGATGCTTCAACTTTTAGTTTATTGTAAATTTTTACCATCATAAACATTACAAACCCCAAAATCGTGAAGGATATTACATCGTTGAAAAACACCCCGAGTTTGATCGCCGGTGCACCTGCCGCATCCAGTGCGGCCAAAGAAGCATAACTTTTTCCGTCCAATGCGATAAACAATGACGAAAAATCGACTCCTCCCATCAGCAATCCGATAGGCGGCATGATAATATTGGCTACCAATGATTTTACAACGGTAGCGAATGCGGCTCCAAAAATGAATCCGACCGCCATATCCACTACATTGCCGGAAATGAGAAATTTTTTGAATTCTGAAAACATAGAGTCCTCCTCTTCCTGAGCTAATAATGATTGTATCATAAAACTATTTTCATGTTTCGATTTACACAGATAGGTTTTACAGTAACGGTGCTATACTCACTCTGTATTATCTTTTCAATAAATCTTAGAAAAAATAACCGAAAAATCACGTAATGGGGTTATTATTTGATTTCTATACCACATGTATGATCAAAAAAGTACACGAATAGGTTTCTAATGGCTTCATTATTTCGATCTTTTTCTCTATCGAACACCTACCATGCGAAAGAGTTAAGAGCGGGTATATTTGTTTTTCTCATTGCTTTCGCCGTATCGGCCGGTGTAATTTGGCATTTCGATTCGATGCATGTCAAAGAGATGAAACATGAAATCGACGATATTGCAAAAGACAATGTTTTCCGTTTACATAAAAATATCCATCAAATCATGGCACTTAGCTATCCGCTCGCTTCAACCGTACATGAAAACGGAGCGATAAATAATTTTAACTTTATTGCCGAAAAACTAGTGGCCTTTTATCCCCTTATTTCGGAAATTGCCCTTGCACCGGGTGGGATTATCACCCGTGTTATACCCTACAAAGGAAATGAAAAGGCGGTAGGCTTTAACCTATTGTCCGATCCGCATCAGCAGACTGAAGCGCTCCTCGCACGCGAAAGCGGAAAACTAACACTTGCAGGCCCTCTGCATCTGGTACAGGGGGGAGATGGGCTTGTAAGCCGTTTCCCCGTATTTATCGGAAAGGAAAAAAAGTTCTGGGGATTTATCCTCATTGTTATCCGTTTTCCGGAAATTCTTCATGCCGGTGCACTGAAAAATCTAACCGAAAACGGATATGAATATACGCTTACACGAATCCATCCCAAAACAAAACAGATGCAGATTATAGCTGCATCAGGCACTGATGTGCTGGATCATCCCGTCAGAACGATTATTAAACTTCCCAACGTACAATGGACGCTAGATATCGCTCCCGCCAATGGATGGCATACCTCTTGGCTATTCTTGGTACTGCAGGGAACACTCGGTTTTTTTATCAGCTTTCTGATGGGATACATTGCCAAACAACATTTCGAACTTCGAAACCACCGCCGTATCCTCGAAAAGCGGGTTCATGAACGTACTTTAGAGATTTTAAAAACCAAAAATCAACTCCATACGCTGCTCGATACCATTCCCGATCTCATATGGCTTAAAGACAGTAACGGCATATACCTTCTGTGTAACCCGATGTTCGAACGTTTTTTCGGTGCAAAAGAAGACGAAATCGTCGGAAAAAGCGATTATGATTTTGTCGACAAAGAACTCGCCGATTTTTTCCGCCAAAAAGACCGTACCGTCATGCAGAGCAATATGCCTAGCATCAATGAAGAGTGGGTTACGTTCAGGGATGATGGACGCCGCGCCCTTCTTGAGACCGTTAAAACCCCTATGCTGGATGAAAAAGGGAATCTTCTGGGCGTTTTGGGAATTGCGCGTGATTTTACGGAACGTCATAATCATGAAGTACGTATCGAGCAGCTTTCCCTTCTCTATGCAGCTCTCAGCCACTGTAATAAAGCGATTGTCCGTTCATCCACCCCTGAAGAGCTTTTCCAAGAAATCTGCAAAGGGATTGTTTCTGAACATAGTATCGCCATGGCGTGGATCGGGCTGATTGACCCGATAACCAAACGTGTCAAACCGGTCGCTTCGTACGGAGACACACATCATTATCTCGACGGAATAGAGATTTCCACACAGTCGGATACGATAGCCGGCAGAGGACCGACAGGAACAGCTATACGGGAAAATCGCCCCTATTGGTGCCAAGATTTCCTAAACGACCCTTCAACCGCCTACTGGCATGAACGGGCCATGACGGCAGGATGGAAAGCTTCCGCGGCATTACCGTTTCATTTATACGGTGAAGTCGTAGGGGCATTCACCGTCTACTCGTACAAGCGCAACGCTTTTGACCCTTCAAGTCAAGAATTGCTCAAAGAGATGACCATGGATATCAGCTTTGCCATGGAAAATTTTGATCATGAAACGAATCGGACATTGTCAGAAGCGCGGCTCCATCAAACAGAACAGCTACTTGAAGAAATGAGCGCCATTGCTCATATCGGCGGATGGGAAATCAATCTGAAAACCAATGCCGTAACCTGGACGAAAGAAGCGGCACAGATTTTCGACATGGATCCGAATGATACCGTCACGCTAGAAGCCGGGCTAAGCGTCTTTCACGGAGAATGGCATGAAAAAATCAAAACGGCTTTGGATCAAGCGATTTATCAGGCGACCCCTAGTGATCTTGAGCTGCATATCGTGACACTTAAAGGAAATGAAAAATGGATTCGTGTTATCAGTACCCCTCTCGTCCGAAACGGTGAAGTGATTGACATTCACGGTTCAGTTCAGGATATTACGGTCCAAAAAACAACCGAAGAGAAAGTCCATTGGCTTGCCCATTTTGACCCTCTTACAGGACTTCCGAACCGCACGCTGCTCAACGATCGGGTCGATTACGCCATTCATATTGCCGAGCACAATCAAAGTTCGCTCGCTTTGCTCTATGTTGATCTGGACCATTTCAAATACATCAATGATACCCTCGGGCACCATATCGGTGATGAGATGCTGGTTCAAGTCGCTTCGCGTATCCAAACCGTACTCCTTGAATCCGACACCCTCTCGCGTCAGGGGGGCGATGAGTTTATGATTCTTTTACCGAGTGCAGATTCTGACCATGCGGCGCACGTAGCCGAAAAGCTGGTAGAGTATGTTTCACAGCCTTATCAACTTCAAAACCATGATCTCTCCGTCACCCTCTCTATCGGGATTGCCCTTTATCCGATCGACGGAACCAACCTTACCGAACTTTCCCAGGCAGCCGATGCGGCGATGTATCGCGCAAAACATGACGGACGAAACTGCTACCGTTTTTTTGCCCCGGAAATTCAGGAGCGTTCGGCGCGAAATCTTGAACTTGAAAATGCGCTTCGCTCTGCATTGACTCGTAATCAACTGGAGCTTTATTACCAACCTCAGCTCTGTATAGAGACCCAGAAACTTGTCGGGGCCGAAGCGCTATTGCGATGGACTCATCCGACACTCGGAGCCGTCTCTCCTTCAGAATTTATTCCGATTGCCGAAGAGAGCGGCCAAATCATTGCTATCGGGGAATGGGTACTGCGCCAAGCGCTCGGTCAACTCAAAATGTGGATTGATGAGGGGTTGGAGCCTTTTATCATGGCCGTTAACCTCTCCGCTATCCAATTTCGGCACCCGAATTTGGTTTCCCAAATATTAGGAATCCTCGACGAGCTTCAACTGCCTCCGCAATACCTCGAACTCGAACTAACGGAACGGATCGCTTCGGAAAATCCGCTTCAGGCGATCGATATTATGAATACACTCTATGACCACGGAATACGGATGTCGATCGATGATTTCGGAACCGGATATTCTTCGCTTAACTATCTCAAAAAATTTCGGGTCTATAAACTCAAAATAGATCAATCGTTTATCCATGACATCGCCGATAATGCCGAAGACCAAACGATTGTCAACACGATTGTCAATATGGCACACAGCCTTAATATGATCACTATCGCCGAGGGGGTTGAGACGGCCGAACAGCTTGATCTGCTCCGACAAAACGGTTGCAAGGAAGTACAGGGATATTATTTCAGCAAACCTGTCCCCTCAGAGATGTTCAAAACATTTGTACAGAGCTGACCGAAAGTTTAAAACCGTTTTATCCATTTTCTCCCCTCTTCGGCAACCGATATCGTTACACTAACGGTAATACAAACGTAGGTTGATGAGGATGATTTCCTGAAGTGAAGGAGCTTTTCGCATTTCATAAATACTTAATACTAATCCATCTATAATAAATAAAATTTATGATTAAAAAGATTGATACATGCTTAAAAACTTTCGAAAATCGGTACTTTCCAGATACTTCCGATTTATCCTAAGCGGATTTATGGTTTTAGTCATGTCATCATTAATCTGGAATATCATTAATGTCAATCAGCAGGTTTTGCAGCTCGCCGAACTGGAAGCCCAAACCAATCTCAATAAAGACCGGGCATTCAGGCTCTGGGCGACACGGCACGGCGGAGCCTATCTTATCGTCAACAAAGATACCAAACCGATTGAGTTCCTAGCCGATATCAAAGAACGTGATATAACATTGTCTTCCGGACAAATGCTTACCCTTTACAATCCGGCCAGCATGTTACGCGAAATCATGAATGACTACTCCAATCTGTATGGAATCAAAGCCCGCATTACCGGTAAAATGTACCTCAATCCGGCAAATGCCCCCGATGCATGGGAAGCGAAAGCACTCGATGAATTAAGCCGCGGCAAAAGAGAGTTTAAAGAGGTGATTCTACATGAAGGAAACGCTTCGTTACGGGTTATGCAGCCGATGTATATGGAACAAGGATGTATGAAATGTCACGCATGGACGGGACTCAAAGTCGGTGAACTCAGAGGGGGGACGGATGTCACCATTCCCCTTGAGTTGTTTGACTCATTTAAAAGCAGCTCGATACAAAAATTGCTTTTAAGCCACCTACTCATATGGGTTATCGGATTCGGTCTCCTTTTCTTTTTGGGCCGCCGTCTGAGCCGAAGCGAACTCTCAGCCCATATCCATGAGAAAAAACTGGCCATTCTTTCCCACGCCCTGCAGCAAAGTGCAAACGGCATTATCATCACGAATTCATCCGGTGTTATCGAATACGTCAATCAGGCCTTTGTAACGATTAACGGCTTTTCAGAATCTGAACTCATCGGAACCACCCCTAAAAAAATGAAATCGGGGCTGAATCCTCCCGAATTGTATGATGAAATGTGGTCTACGATTACACAAGGATATACCTGGAAAGGGGAATTCAAAAACCGTAAAAAAAGCGGTGCGATTTACTGGTGTTTTGAAACGATCTCCCCTGTTTTCGACGATAACAACAATATCACCCACTATATAGGGATCATCGAAGATATTCAGGACCGTAAAACAACCGAAGCGCATATCCGTCATTTAGCGAAATTTGATCCGCTCACCAATCTTCCGAACCGAAATTTTTTCCGCGATGAACTCGAAAGCAGAATTAATCAGGCAACCAGCAACGGCCAATCTTTCGGACTTCTCTACATCGATCTTGACCGCTTTAAAATGGTCAATGATTCGCTAGGGCATACGGTCGGCGATAAACTTTTACAACAATTGGCGGAACGTTTTACTGCTATCAATGATCAAAGCCATTTCATTGTCCGCCTAGGCGGAGACGAATTTGCCGTCATAACGACGCTTGTCGATTCCAAAAAAACGGTCGAAATATTTGCCAAAAATATTCACGAGGCTATCAAAACGCCGTTTGTTATCGATAGTAATGATATTTATATGACCGCCAGTATCGGAATAGCTCTCTATCCCGAAGACGGAGAGAACAGTGAATTACTCGTCAAAGCGGCGGATATGGCTATGTACGGAGCCAAAGTCAACGGAAAAAACACCTATCTGTTCTTCGAACCTGCAAAAGGGGATTTTGCCTCGGAAACACTTATTATCGAAAACGGTCTGCGAAAAGCCTTGAAAAATAATGAACTTTTTCTGGTCTATCAGCCGAAATGGGATACCAGAGAGGACAAATTTATAGGATTAGAGGTTTTAGTCCGATGGCAAAGTCCTGAATTGGGATTTATGAACCCGGGACAATTTATCTCCATCGCCGAAGAGACCGATTTGATCATTGTTTTAGGTGAATGGATTTTGAAAGAAGCGTTAAACACGATGATGGAACTTTCAAAAACCATCGGATTCGTCCCGAAGATATCGGTCAACCTTTCACCGGTACAATTTCGAAACAGTGCACTCAATACGACGATCAAAGAGATTTTGGAAGAGACCCGCTTTCCCCCGGAAAAACTTGAATTGGAAATCACAGAAGGTGCCCTTGTTGCCAATCCGAAAATGGCTATAGAGAAGATGAACGATCTTGTCAATCTGGGAATCACGTTTTCAATCGATGACTTCGGAACAGGATATTCATCGATGTCCTATCTTAAAAAATTTCCGGTATCTACCCTTAAAATCGACAAATCGTTTGTGGACGATATTGTCAGCGATCATCAAGACAGAGCTATTATTGAAGCTATCATCACGTTAGCCGCCTCTTTAGAGATGAAAACAATTGCTGAGGGGGCTGAAACGAAAGAGCAGGTTGATATCTTAAATTTCATCGGCTGCTACGCGATTCAAGGATATTGGCACAGCCGTCCGCTTGACTACACCGCTTTGATGGCTTATTTTCAAAAACTAAACTAAGCCGTCAGTTACCGTCCGCTATAATACGCAGATGAACAGCGAACGTCCTATTTTCAACATTGACCCCACTCCGACCCTGCCGACACGCCAATGCCGTCTTATGGCACGTGCCATAGGATGGAGTCTGAGTTACGGAAACTATTTAATCGCATTGATCGTATGGTGGAAAAGCGACTGGTTTATCGCTATCGGAGCACTATTATTGGGGTATATCGTTTTTGGGATTATCCGAAGCAAACTCCGCAACGAATCAATCCCTCCGGCACAACGTGAAACGCCCTATAACGATTACGCGATCGCGACTTGGTATTTGTCGCGAAGTACTTGTTTTACCCTCCCTAAGGAATAATATTTATGGCACTTGTCGATCTTCTCAATGTCAGCAAACACTACGAAGCCCAAAAAATTTTAGAGAACATCAACTTTCACATCGACGAAGGGGAGAGGGTCGTTATCGTCGGAAAAAACGGCAGCGGTAAATCGACTCTGATGAAAATCGTTCACGGTTCTCTCGATGCGGATGAGGGGGAGCGTATCAACCGTCAGGGGATCGAGATCAAAATGCTCTCCCAAGTCCCTGCGTTCGATCCCTCACACAATGTCCGCGAAGCGATTGAAGCGGGTTTAGGAGAGCTTCGGACGGCAAAAATACGATTTGATGAGATTTCAATCCTCCTCGCTGAGCAATTTGACAATGAAACGCTCTTGCAAGAGCAATCACGCCTCACCACCTTTCTCGATCATCACAATGCATGGAATCTTGATGATAAAATCGAGCGGGTAATGCACCATTTCATGCTCAAAGAGTATGAAGAGAAAAAGGTCAATCTCCTCAGCGGAGGGGAACAGCGCCGTGTTGCCCTTGCCTCGTTGCTTCTGCTCAAACCTGATATACTTCTCCTCGATGAGCCGACCAACCACCTCGACGTCTACATGGTCGAATTTCTCGAAGAGCTGATCCTCAAAGAGCGCTTCACCCTTCTCTTTATCTCGCATGACCGGTATTTTATCGATCAGGTCGCCACGAAAACCATCGAGGTCGAAGAGTGTGCCCTCCGCGAATTTAACGGGGGGTACAGCCACTATCTGGAGCAAAAGCAGGAGTTGCTCCGCACGATGGCGCAGCAGCACGACAATCTCCTCAAACTCCTCAAAACGGAAAACGAATGGCTGCGCCGTGGAGTAAAAGCGCGTCTAAAACGAAATGAAGGGCGAAAACAGAGGGTATTGCAGCTGCGTGAAGATGCCAAAAACAATCCGAGCAAAATCCGCAAAATGAAACTGGAGTTGGAACGCGAAGCGAAACATTTTAACCGTTCCGAGGGAATCAACCGCCAAAAAATGCTCTTTGAGATCGAACATCTCGGACTCAAACTCGGTGACAAAACACTGATCAAAGATTTCTCAACCCGTATTCTGCAAAAAGACGTTATCGCCGTCGTAGGCCCCAACGGAAGCGGAAAATCGACACTCCTCAAAGCACTTCTCGGGCGACTTAAACCGACCGGCGGAATCATCAAAATGGGAGAGCTTACCATCGGCTATTTCGATCAGCACCGCGAGATGCTGGATGATAATCTCAACCTCATCGAAACGTTCTGCCCCCACGGCGGAGACCGCGTCGATGTAATGGGACAGGATTACCATGTCTACGGCTATCTTAAAAACTTCCTCTTTCCGAGAGAATTTCTCGATAAAAAAGTGGGCGTCCTCAGCGGCGGAGAGAAAAACCGTGTCGCCCTCGCCCTGCTCTTTACGAAAAAAGTCGATTGTCTGATCCTCGACGAACCGACCAACGATCTCGACATCCCGACCATCAATATCCTCGAAGAGAAGCTCCAAAGCTTTCCGGGTGCGGTCATCCTGGTCAGCCATGATAGATATTTTGTCGATAAGATCGCCAAAAAACTCTTTATCTTCAAAGGGGACGGCACGATCGAAGAGAGCTACAAACCCTACAGCGAATACCTCGAAGATGAAAAAGAGTTTATGGAAATGGATGCTATGGAGGCCGAATTTTCCAAATCGTCATCTGCCCCCTCAGCGATACAAACCGAAAAACCGAAAGTTCTCAAACTGACGTTTAACGAACAACGTGCTCTGGAGAAACTCCCCGCAGAGATTGAAGCGCTGGAGGCAAAGATCGATGAGCTGAACGCCTCTCTCGCCGATCCGAAAAAATATGAAAAGATAGGGATCAGTGTTTTAGCCAAAGAACTCGAAAAGACCAAAGCATTCTATGAAGAAAAAGTGGATGAGTTACTCACCATCGAAGAGAAAGCTGAAGAGATAGAAGCACTAAAAAATAGCTAAGGAAGGCTTATGGATATCGAAACCCTTAACTCCCGTTTTTCCCATGCTGGATATGTCACCTTCAAAGAGGGGCCGAGCGGTTTTCCTATCGCCCTCATCACAACCCCCCATGCTACCGCCGCCATCACCCCCTACGGTGCACAGCTCCTCTCCTATACCTTTGCTTCCGACCCTCGCGATCTGCTGTTTCTCAGCGAAAAGGCAATTTTTAGTGAAGGGACTCCCATCCGAGGGGGTGTCCCGATCTGCTGGCCGTGGTTCGGTCCCGATCCGCAAAGCCTTGGACGTAGCGATCACGGACTTGCCCGCACCCGCATGTGGAGTGTCGTCTCCTCCGATCTCCTGAGTGATCAAGAGTGTTCTGTCACCTTCGAGCTTACCGACACCCCCGAGACCTACGCTCTGTGGGCTTACCGTTTCCGCCTCACCCTGACACTTACCGTAGGCAAAGCGCTGACAATGGAGCTCACGACCCATAACCTCGGCGATACCGTTATGGAACTCACTCAGGCCCTCCACACCTATTTTGCGGTAGGTGACATCACCCATATAAACGTCACGGGTTTAGAAGGGTTCACCTACAGCGATAAAACCGACGGCGGAGCCGAAAAAAAAGAAGATATCGCCATCCGCGTCGATGCCGAAACCGACCGCATCTATCCGTTTGACGGCGGTGACATTCTAATAAACGATGATACGCTGAAACGAACGATACGTATTCAGTGTGAGGGGAGCAAAACGGCGGTCGTGTGGAATCCGTGGAGTCGGGTGTGCGAACAGAAAGCCGATCTCTCACTCGAAGATTACAAAAAGACGGTCTGCATCGAAACCGCCAATGCGGGAGATGAGATTATCCGTATAGCCCCTCAACAAAGCTATACGATACAAGCAATATATTCAATCAATAGCTAATGGCTTCGTGCAAGCTCGGCAAAATCGATCGCTTCACCCCGATCTTCCACCTTTTTTTTATCCTCTTCGTAACTGCCCGTCGTAAAAACGACCTCAGCACCTTTGTTAAGGATACACCCTTTTATACCGGGTTGGCAAGGAACTTTCAAGAGTTTACAAAACCCCTTGCTGTCATGCTGGCATGTCCATCCCATCTCTATTTTCCTATTTTTCGTAATTGACAATTTTTAAATAATTTCGATATAAAGATTACACAAAAAGGATTAGTACCGAAACTGATGATGAGAGAAATGAGAGAAATAAGCGTACGGCCTAACGAGAGCTATACGCTAAAGGCGATCTATTCGGTCGAGTGAGACGATTAACGTCCCCCCATGCCTCCACCCATTCCGCCTCCCATTCCTGAACCCATACCGTTACGTTGCCCTTGCATCATTCCTTGACCCGAACCTTGATTTTTCATTTTCGGGGTACGGTTTTCCGGTTTCTTCATAAACTTATCATTCTGCTCTTTCGTCATCATTTTCTGACGGCTCATAAGCTCGTTATGAAGCGCTTCGCGCTCTTGTTGCGTCGTCATAGTCCCGCGTTTTTCTAAAAGTTCATCCGTTTTCATCTCTTTAAAACGGTTTTGAATTTCTTGCTGAGCTGCTACTTTCTCTTGAGTCATTGCCGGCATTTCAGCAAATGCGATTGTCGATAGAATAACCGATGCCGATACGATCGTAAGCAATGTTTTCATTGTAAACTCCTCTGACTAATTTTGTCTATTGTAGTCCTAAAATGTTAAAAAAATGTTAATTCATTAACTTTAATTGCTGTTGACCTCTAATTTAAACTTATCATCCATATATTTTTGCGCTTCCTCATCGCTCATAGCCGAAGACTTCTGCAATTCATTTTGGAGTTGAATCATTGTCAGCTTTTTTTGGTTTTTCCCTTCCAAAGTGATCTCATTGGTCTCCCCTTTGAGCATTTGAATCATCGCATTGATCAAGTCTTTTTCAACCATACCGGACGTGTTCGGCAAATCAGTTTCGAAATGTTTAGCAATCGCAATATTGATCAAATGGGATGCTTTCGGTCTGTTACTCATCTGAGGGAGCGTCAAATTAAACTCTTTGAGAAAAGCCTCTTTTTCATTATCCGCAAGAGAATCGGCAAAACTTTTAACCGATTCATACGTCACATCCGAAATCGCACGATCTTTCATCGTCAGAATAAAATGATCCAGAATCATCGTATCGGGCGAAGTGTTGGAGAGTTCCCGTGCACTCATCGAAAATTCCAGCGGCATAATGGCGTTGTCTATGCGGAGTTGATCGACATTCAGATACTTTATATTTTTTGAACTTCCTTCGATATCGCCTCTAAGGGCGAAACTGACCGTATCGAGCTTATTGAGCGTATTCTGTTGAAACGCGTTACTTACGTTTTGAGAAATTATCTGTGCCAGTAGCGGTTTAGGCAAAGTAACGTCATCGGCTTCGATATCGATAGAAGCATCAATATTCTGTCCGCTTGCAAACGCTTTCAGCTCCGAAAGCTCTTCCACATTCCCTAATCGAAGAGACCCTATACTGAGCTGTTCTTGCCCCATGATCGACAATTTTATGGCTTTGATTTCACAATCGGTTGAAATAATGCCGCCGCACTCCACACTTCCGTACTTCATCTCGCCGCCGCTGAGCAGTAATTCTTCCTGGTAATGGTTCATCGCACCGATCAACTCTTCTTTGACTTTAGTGTTTTTATAATGGGCCAATGCACTGATTCCTACCGCTGCGATTGCCGCTGTAACCGTTAAATGGATTTTGTATTTTTTATAAAACGGCTCATATACCGTTTGTTCTGCGATTGGTGCTTCGTCCACAAATTACCTTATTGTATATAGTCAACGACTTTGGAAAGGGTCGTAACCTCTTTGATCACGCTCACCACTTCCATATGTGCGGGATGGATCGCATAAACATCCAATGCGGCCTGTTCCTCAAACATGGAAACCAAAGCCATATCGAATGAGCGTTCGCTTCGGCTGATATCAATCCCTACTTCCATCGAATGGAGCGTATTAATTTTCGAAGGCAACGCTTCGAGCATCTCTTTGACGCGCGCCATATTGGCCGCTTTATTCTCATCTTTAAACTGAAACATTACAATGTGTACTAACATTTGTATTACCTTTCTATTAAATCTTTTAAACTTTGTCGGGGAGATTTCCCCTCCAAAATCGCATATACTTCTGAGGCGATAGGAAGATAGATACTTCGCTCCTGTGCTATCTCATGCAATGCATAGGCCGTCCCGATCCCCTCACTCACTTCACCGATTTCAATGCATATTGTATCTTTATCTTTGCCTTGTGCCAACCCGAGTCCGACACGGTAGTTGCGTGACATAGACGAACTCGCCGTCAAAAACAGATCTCCCGCTCCGCTGAGCCCTAAAAAGCTCTCCTGCGTCGCTCCGTAAGCACGACCGAAACGCTCCATCTCCACCAGCCCCCGCGCAATCAAACTCGCAGCTGCATTATGCCCTAGAGAGAGTCCCTCGCAAATCCCCGCAGCGATAGCGATCACGTTTTTATACGCTCCCGCGATCTCGGCTCCGATGACATCCTCACTCGTATAAGTACGGATAAACGACGGGAAAAAAGCGGCAAATTCTCTAGATGTATCCTTTGAGAGGGAATTAACGACCAGAGCGGTAGGAAGTCTCTTCATCACTTCCACGGCAAATGACGGACCCGATAAAAAAGCGAGATTCTCTTCGGGAACGTATTCTTTGTAAATATCATTTAAAAACCGCCCGCTGGAAGCTTCGATCCCTTTGGCCGCAACGAGAATTTTTTGCCCCGAAAACACAAAGTGCTCCTTCAGCCACCCAGCAACCTGTTGAGCCGGAATCGCAATAACAAGATACTCGCATCCAAGCACTTCATCCAAAGCTCTAAAGTTCGACCACGGGCGGGAGGTTCGGGAGGTAATAATGACCTCGTTTTTCTCGCTCAGAGCATAGGAGAGCGCTTCTCCCCATTTACCTGCACCGATGACCCCTATTTTGCCCATTTTACTACTCCCATCGCTTCAGATAATGCCGATATGCTGTCTTCGTACCCGACGACAACCAAAATATCGTCAGGATCGATATGGTGATGATGCCCTTTTGAGGTAAAACTGAACGTCGCCGAGAGCTGATGATCGACGATGGCGAGAACGAGGACATCATACTCCTCTCCCCAATCGATATCGTGCAAATGTTTTCCGACCAAAAAAGAGTTTTCGGGAACAGTGATCTGCGCTATTTTCAAAAATGACTCTTCATACAAAATATCGTGCAGCACTTCGGTAACCGTCGGTTTTTCAAGCATTTCGGTAATGATGTTGGCGGTAATCTGCTGTGTCGCCATCACTTTATTCGCACCCGCGCTTTTCATCTTCGCGGCACTCTCATGATCGCCCGCCAGAGCAATGATCGGAAGCTCTTCAAAAATAGAGCGCAGAGAAATGGTCAAAAAAACGTTTTCGGCATCTTTTTCCAATGCGCAAAACACGATCAAACTTGAGGGATCAAACTGCTCTTCGATCAGTTTCCAATCTTCGCCCAAATCAAAAAGTGCTACCTCAAAACCTGCCGCTTTTGCGGCAAGGCGCTCCGATTCGCTCATAACAAAAATGGCAAAAGAGAGATATTCGGGAGCGATCTGCATCGCTATTTGTTTTGCATACTCGTTAAATCCGAATACGATAGCACTTTGATAACTCATAATCTCTTCTTCCTTCGCACCAGTGCTTTGAACTCATCGATCAATGTTCGGGTACCGACAACGATGGCGACATCCCCCGCTTCGATAATCAGAGTATTGGACGGATTAAAGAAAAAAGACTGGCTCGATTGTTTGTAAATCCCCAACATAATAAGCCGTTTATGAAACATCGAAAGTTTGCTCGTTTCAAAAAACTGCTCGGCCATAATGCTGTCCAAAACAATCTCTTCGATAAATACGCCGCTGTTTTCCGAACGCAAAGCATGAATCACTTCAAAGGCTACCGGTCTACCGCTCACCTCTTTAGACATCAGTCCGATCAACTCCTGCGTATAAACGATCTCATTGATTCCCGCCAAGGAGAGCTTTCGGCGATTTTCCTGATGCAGCAAAATAGAGAGCATTTGAACGCTTTTGGAGAGTTCGCGGATGGTCAATGCCGTATAGACATTTAAAACATCACTCTCTTCAAGCAATATAGCCGCAATAACCTGAGTATCGAAATCGATCCTAAGCGCATGATACGAATGCAGCGATGCCGGATCGCAGGTCAACGCTACAAGCCCCTCTTTTTGTGCTTCCGCCACTTTTTTATGGTTGTTTTCTAAAATGACAACCTGCTTGCCGTCTTTCATAAAACGATGGGCGACTTGTGCGCTCAAAGGGCCGTATCCGCAGATCAGATAAAATTGCTTGAACTTCGATACGTCATCGATCATCTTATCCTCTTTGATCTCATCGAGTTTTTCGGTAAACGCCGATACGACAATCGAAGTTGCAAAAGAGATAACCGCAATACCCGCTACGATGATCGCCATCCCGACCGTTCGCCCCTCCGTCGTAACCGGGACAAAATCACCGTACCCTACGGTGAAAATCGTCACGACGGACCAGTACACCGCTTCAAAAAGGGTATTGATCGGAGAATCGGGATTGTTCGCTTCCATAACGTAGATCAGGACGGAAGAGACGACGATAATGACCGTCGCAAAAACACCGAGGGTCAGAATCTCAAATTTTTTGGACGAAAGAATCGAGACGAATTGCTGCAAACTTTTCGCGTACCGGAAAAGTTTGAAAACCCGAAACAGGATAAAAACCCGTAACAACCGCATCTCATGAAAAAACGGCATAATCGCCAAAAGATCGATAATGGCGGGAAGTGAGAAAACAAAACTCATTTTGGTCATAAAGATGTTATGCAGCACGTTCCAGAGCTTAAACGGACGCTGCAAAAAAAGATCATGTTCGTACTGCTCGATAATTACTTTGGAGTTATCGCTGTAAACCCAAAATCGCAAAAGATATTCGATCAAAAAAATAAACGAAATAACATAATTATTAAAAAAGAGCCAGTCTTGATTGACCTCATGTTTGACATGCCGGATGAGAATATAGACGCTGATGGCGATCAGCACCATCATCGTATAATCGAAAAATTTTTTGTAAGGGTAGTTAGGATTTTCGAGAAGATTATAGAAAAATTTTTTGATGTGACGATAGCGCGGAGATGCGTGGAGAAAAAATGCAATCCCTACGATCCATCGGCTGATCATCTCCACCCTTATTGTGCTAATTTGGCTTGAAGAATTTCGTTCAGTGTATTCGGATTTGCCGACCCTTTGGAGGCTTTCATCGCCTGACCGACGAAGAAACCGAAGAGTTTGTCTTTCCCCGATTTATATTCGGCTACTTTATCGGTATTGGCAGCTAAAATCTCATCGATCAACGCTTCGAGCGCACCCGTGTCACTGACCTGCTTGAGTCCGAGTTTTTCGATCACGTCATCGATATCGCCGCCATTTTCGAGGAGGTAATCCAAAACCTCTTTTGCCGCTTTACCGCTGATGACGCTCTCTTCGATCCGCTTGACGAGGGTTCCGAGCGTCACCGCGCTGATCGGCGATGTAGACGGTGTCACTCCGCCGTTCAAACGTCCTTGGAGTTCGACGATAAGCCATGTTACCGCATTTTTAGCCGTAATCCCCTGCTCCAGCATCGCTTCAAAATAGTGCGCGTTTTCCAAATCAGCGGTAATTAACGATGCATGGTATTCGCTAATCGCAAAATCATTAACAAAACGCTCTTTTTTCGCATCCGGGAGCTCAGGAATAGTGCAGATTTGCTCATACATCGCATCATCGACGATCACTTTGAGCAAATCAGGCTCAGGGAAATAGCGGTAATCGGCCGCTTCTTCCTTCCCGCGCATTGAGCGGGTCTCTTGTTTTACTTGGTCGAAAAGGCGTGTCTCCTGAACGATTTCACTCTCATAGGTGCCGTCTTCCCACGCCTCTTTTTGACGGGCTACCTCAAGCTCGATCGCCCGTTGGATAAAGCGGAAGCTGTTGATATTCTTGATCTCGACACGGGTGTAGAGTTTCTCATCCCCTTTAGGTCTGATCGAGACGTTGACGTCGACACGAAACGACCCCTCTTGCATATTGGCGTCAGAGATATCGATGTAACGGACAATCGAGTGGAGTTTTTTGAGATACAAGATAGCATCTTCGGCTGAACGCATATCCGGTTCGGATACGATCTCTAGCAGCGGAGTCCCCGCACGGTTCAAGTCGACTTTCGAGATGGAGCCCTCATGGATATTTTTCCCCGCATCCGCTTCGATGTGGGCACGGTTGATACGGATCGTTTTGTGGCTTCCGTCTTCGAAATCGATTGTCAGTTTCCCGTGTTCGACGATCGGGGTATAGAGCTGAGTGATTTGATACGCACTCGGGCTGTCGGGATAAAAGTAGCTCTTACGGTCAAAGAACGACGTACGGTTGATCGTGGCGCCGACCGCCGTACCGAACATCCCCGCTTTACGTACCGCCTCTTTGTTGAGAACGGGAAGCGCACCCGGAAGTGCGAGACAGGTCGGACAGGTATTGGTATTTTGTTCGTGGTTAAAACTCGTAGGACATGAGCAAAAAAGTTTAGACTGAGTATTGAGCTGGACGTGAACTTCCAAACCGATAATGGTTTCAAACATAACGAAAATTCCTTAAGGGATAAAATATCTAATCGATGCAAAGCCGTATGCACCCGTAGCGGATACGGCATTTATCTGCTCTTGGGTCGTAATCCCGCCCAACGCAAAAATAGGTACTCTTATTTTATCCACTATTTCTTTTAAATCCTCTAAACCCTTGGGCTCTCCCTTGTTAGGAGAATAAAAAATAGGACTGTAGGTGATCGCATCAACACCTAACGCTTGCGCCTTTAATGCTTCTTCATACGTATGGGTGCTGATGATGACGTATAACCCCCGTTTTTTGGCTTCTACAATATCATCGAACTGTGAGGATGTCAGATGCACCCCATCGGCTTTTAATTCATGCGCTAGAGCATAATCGCCGTGCAATAACACACGAGGGATTGCGTAACTTCGAGATACCGAGATAAACGTTTCGGCAAGATCACGGTAATGAGCGCTCTGTTTGTCTCGAAAGAGGGCAAAATCGGGGAGCGTATGCGAGTAGACAACGTCTAGCGCTGATTCGATGGTTTCAGGCGTAGTGCCGTAAAACGCAGGATCGGTGATTAGGTAGTGTTTTAATGCCATTACTATAGGAGTTCCAATTCTTCGGAGATGTCTTTGATGAGTTTTGAGAGGGGGCGTTTGTTGATATTTTTATCTTTTGTATCCGAGCACATAATCAATGATTTAATATATTCTTCACCTTTATCCTTGAAAATTTTGGTATCTTTCAACATTATTTGTATTGAAGTATCATTGTATAAATCATATCTATCTTTTAACTCTAAAACTATGTCTTTATGCCTATTGTATTGTAACTCTAAAGCCAAATCTTTGATGTTTTTATCTGCTTTATCAATCTGCAATTTATCTGATGATTTATTTTTAAAAATTATTTCAAACTCATTTTCTTGATTACACAAGACCAAAGGTTTTGTAGTCGTAAATTTTTTTATACTATTGAAATCATCTTGATAGGGATGGATATGCGTATCTAATGTAAATTCTGTAGTGTGTTTGAGAGTCCTATTGCAAATTTGACACGATGGTATGAGATTATAAAAAGAGAGCGCGAAATAGGGGTATTTTTCTTTCGATAAAAAATGATCAAAATCTGGGCGTGTATATTGCTTGGATGTATTCATGATTGTATAGGTGTAATTTTTATTGCAATACGGGCAAACATCTATTTTCAGACCATCCGCTAAATTATATGCTCGATATTCATCACTCTTTTTTGTTGAAAACTTATTGTAACCGTTTGCTTTTCCAGCTTTATTTTTTGAATTAGCTTGTGCACCAATAAAAGCTAATTTGAGTTTATGAAAATTAATGCGCTTGCTTTTTATCTCATTATGAAGTTTAGTAAACTCATTTGGTTTACACTTGATGATTTCTTCAATTTTTTCGGATGTAAAAAAGTCTTTGTCTTTTTTGGAAAATAAATTCAATCTAATGTAATCTTTAACACCCGTATAGAATTCGTCTACTATCGAATCATCAACAAGAATCTTAATCATCTCTGCTTCTCTGAGCTTGTAGTCTTTCTATTGCTTCTTGATGTTCTCTAATTTGTCTATCTATTTCACTTGTTTCAAATTTGTCATCATATAGATATTGGAGTTCTTTTTTTAATATCGGCTCTCCAATTAGATTGATTATTTCTTGTGCTTTTGTTTGTGTTAAGTTCGTTTGCGTATTAGGATTTGAGAGAAAATCATAAACATCATTAATTTTACTTTTCGCGAACTCACCCATCAAGCCATCTTCCATAAAAAATCCGTGAGAAAGTAGAGTGTGGATATTGGCACCAAATGTACTAATATCGACATCCGTTTGCCTACCATCTTTAAGGAAAATAACATTTTGTTTTGGAATATCAGAGAGAATAAAAGGAGAATGAGAGGTTATCAAGAAATGTGTTTTTATTTTTAACTTTTCAGCAATATTGATAAATGCATACAAAAACTTTTTTTGCCAGTTCGGATGCAACGTATTATCTGGTTCATCCAATAAAAATAAAAAATCTTTTTGATCATAGTTTACTAAATGCACCAAAAAAGTATAAATTGTTTTCTCTCCATGGCTTAAAGAACTATATGTTGCTCTATTTTCTGTCATAAAATCAAATTCTAATTGTTCAGACAACTTATAAAAAAATAACTCAAGGTAATCAACACCAAAAAGTTCTTCTAATTTTTTTATTTCTAAAAATTTATCAGCATGTTCTTGAAGTAATTTAAATTTTTCTCGTTCTACAAAATTAATATCACATTCCTTAAGTGCTTCTTGAACTTCTTTTTCATCCACTACTAGATACAAATCTTTTGGATGTACTTTTTCTAGTAAATCGATATTTTCAAAAATTCGTTCTATCCCTTCGAATCTATTAAATAAATATAACAAATATTCATCTTGAACAGCCATAAGAGCTTTTATTGCATTGATAATATTATCTGATGATTCAGGATAATTCCAATCAAAAGCAGCTTTTATATCTTCAACTTCAAGATTATCGATTTCATAGCTACTATCAAGCCAAAAATCATAAAATGAATACTCAATATAGTACGGCATGAAATTAAATAATTCAGAATCTATATCTTGTAATTTTAAATAATTCGTTGCAATTAGTTCATTTGTTTTCGAAAAATCAATAGTTGTCAAATGGCTTCTTGATTCTGCTAAATTCAAATTATCCATTGAGTAATAGAGAACTTTTCTTAAAAATGAAGTCGTAAAGTCTTCTATCTTTAGTGATGAAGTAACTTTAACTTTATTTGTATATATTTTTAATTCATCATCAAATACAACCATGAAAATTTTACTTTTCATGATTAAACTACTTAAAATGCTACTTTTCCCACTCCCATTTTCACCCACAATCGCCGTTACATTGATATTTTCACCAAAAAAGTTTTCTAAATGTTCTTTGGGTGTAATCGTTAAATTTTCACCGTCATATTTACAGTCAAATCTCGGACTAAAATTAAAACCCTGTTGGCGGATATTTTTATAATCCTCAACCCATAAATAGACTAATTCCATCCAAATTCCTAATTTTGCTTTTCTTTTTTTGGGATGGATCCCCGGGTCAAGCCCGAGGATGACAAACCGTCCGTTTTACCCTTCGACTAGCTCAGGGCGAACGGTAAAAAATTTATATGTGTTTTAATGGTATCTTTTGTCCCCTTAATTCATCGAAATTCTATTTTGCACCCCATTTGTGGTACAATACTAAAAAAGGAATTTGCCATGCGTACCAGTACCAGCATCCGAATCGACAACGATGCAAAAGAGATCGCTACAGCTGTGTTGAAACAATACGGAATGAGTTTGAGTGATGGAATCAACCTCTTTTGTAAACAAGTCGCCCTCACCCACTCCATCCCTTTTGAACTCAAAGTTCCAAGCGAGCGGATGAAAATAGCCCTCCAAGAACTCGAAGAGCGCAAGGGTGAGAAATTTACCTCGATGGAAGCGTTAAAACGAGATTTACTCTCGTGAAATACGATATTTTTCGGACGGCATCGTTTAAAAAAGGGTTTAAAAGACTCTCTTCCAAACATCAAGAAGAGGTCTTTGTCGTCATCGAAATATTAGCCAACGGCGATGTGCTCCCGAAAAAATACAAAGACCACTCCCTAAGCGGAAATTACAAAGGCTGCTGTGAGTGCCATGTGCGACCCGATTTGTTACTAATATACCGAATAAACGAAGGGATACTCGAACTTACTCTTGTCGAAGTCGGCAGTCATTCTGATTTATTCGGATGATTTAAATAGTGGGATCGTTAGAGAGCGAGAAGCCGAAAATGGCTTACTCTTGGGAAGAGTTTTCGGAAGGTGCTTTTACTGTGTCTCGAATCTCTTCGAGAAGTTGGTTTTGTTTTGCCAGCATATCATTGCGCTCGCGTGCCATAGACATCGTCTCTAATACCAACAGCAAAAAGATAGCCAAAAAGATAAAGAGAAATGTAAACATCAATGCGGGAACGATACCGAGGAAAACAAGGGATTGGAAAGTGACCCAGGCTCCGACAATAACGAAAGCCCAGGAGACACCTCCGAGGAAGCTTAACAGTGCGTCGAACGTACTTCGCTTCATCAAGATAACTTAGTGGTCGTCGTGAAGAAGAACTGCACCGCCGAGGTAAACGTAGGTGAGCATCATGAAAATGAACGCTTGCAAGAATGCCATGAACGTCAACAACGCGAACGGTACGATCGGAAGGATCCACGGAGCCAGCATCAACAATACCATCAAGAACATATCGTCCCCTTTAACGTTACCGAACAATCGGAAGCTAAGAGAGATGATACGAGAGATGTGCGAAACGATCTCGATCGGGAACATCAACCACGCCAACCACCATACAGGACCCATAAAGTGTTTGAAGTAGCTGATCAAACCGTTACGGCGGATACCTTCGAAGTTATAGTAAGTAAATACTACCAAAGCAAGTGCTAGGGTAAAATCCAAAAACGCACTCGGCGCTTCAAAACCCGGGATAACCCCGATAACGTTTGCAATACCGACGAAAAGCCCGATGGTCGCAACAAGCGGAAGATAACGGCGTGCTTCCGCTTTACCCATAACGTCCGCACCCATTGCGAGTACGCCGCTAAGATATGCTTCCATAACATTTTGAGTTCCGGTTGGAACCAATCGTAGATTTGAAGTTGCCATTTTCGCGATCACAAGCACGATAGCCGCAGTTAAGAGCATGTGTGTGAGGAAAATGAACGAATGTTCGTGGCTGATAAGGCCGAAGAAGGTAAACAACTCACCCATAAGTAGTGTTCCTTTGCATGAAAAATTAGCGGGATTTTATCCCAAGTGAGATTAAATTCCTATAAACTCAGATGAATCAGTTCCCGACGGGCGTTTAAAATATCATCACTGATCGCTTTTTTAAGACTCTCCAGCGACTCAAACTTCTGATTTTTGCGTAAAAATTTGACAAAACTGATCGACGCCCTCTCACAGCTCGGAATATTTTCATCCAAAACGTGACACTCAACCGCATAACTTCCGTCTGTCGTAACGCGGTGACCTACGAAAACAACGCAGGGGTGATAATGTTCTTCACTGTCCAAGCGGGCAAACGCCGCATAGACTCCCTCATAGGGGAGAAGATAACCGGGGCATTCGAGATTGATTGTCGGGACGAGATCGGTTTTACCGATCCCCTGCCCTTTGACAACCGTTCCTTTGATCGCGTAATTGTGACCTAAAAAGCGGTTGGCTCCGCTCAGGTCGCCGATTTGTATTTTGCTGCGGATTTTATGGGAGTGGACCGAATCATTTTCGATGCATACCTGATCGATCACTTTGACTTCGCCTTCAAACAGTTCACCCAGATTGGCGTGCGAGTAGCGGCGGTTTTTCCCGAAATGGAAATCATACCCCACCACTATTTTGCGCAGATGGGGAAACCGCTCTTTGAGTAAAGCAACGAACTCTTCCCCTTCCAGATGACGGATATCATCAAGAGAATAATAAAGAATCGGATAGTGGGTGTAGTGCTCGCGCTCGCTTCCGGGGGTTAAGTTCGCATACCCCGTCTCGATAACGACGATAGCCCCGTTTTTCCCCAGTTCATTAAATAATTGCTGATGCCCGGCATGCATCCCGTCAAATCCGCCGATAGCAATGGCATCAACCTTTGATAAAGCCATAACAAATCTCCTGATTTCCCTCTTTGCCGCTGATATGCGCCACCTCTTTGGCAATCAGTTTCCACCCCATCAACGTACACGTGTCCTCAAAACGGATCATCGCTTTACCGATCGCTTTATCGTCTTTGACGACACCGTTTTTGTCCCGTTTGACTTCACGCCCGACCTGAAACTGAGGCTTAAATAGAAGAACGATATACTTGGATGCCAGAGCGTCAATCGATTCAAGGATCAGCTCAAGTGGGATAAACGCCACATCGCACGTCACGAGATCATAAGGCACTTCAGACGCAAAGGAGCGGATATCGGTATTTTCATGCACGCTTACACGCGGATCTGAGCGCAGTGAAGGATGAAGCTGATCGCTTCCGACATCGACACACGTGACGCTTGAGACGCCCTCTTCCAAAAGGATTTGGGTAAATCCTCCCGTCGAAGAGCCGATATCGAGTGCGCGAAGCCCTTTTATCTCCCACTCGGTATAGGGGAGAAACCCTTTGAGCTTGATCGCGGCGCGGCTCACGTATATTTCGGTATCGGCCAGAACGACCTCCATCCCCTCCGCTACGTCAAAGGAAACTTTGTCAACAATCTTCCCCTCCACGCTCACGGCGTGTTCTTTGATCAACTGCTGCGCTTTCGTGCGGCTCTCGACAAATCCCTGCTCTACCAAATAACTATCCAGTCTCATATCAATCCATTATCTTTTAATACGTTATCGTGACATAATTTTGTTTAGGATACCATTTCGGATCAGTTTTAAAGGGTAGTTAATGCGATCAGTTCATGTGGTAATCATCGGAGGAGGATACGGCGGTATCCGCGCTATGGAGCATCTCGCCCATCACAGCCAAATTTCCATCACCCTGATTGATAAAAACCCTTACCACTATATGCAGGCTGAAGTATACGACTTTATCGCCAACAAAGTCGACATGTCTTCTGTAATGATCGATCTCCCCTCACTATGCAAAAGTTTCGGTCTCGTCGAATTCGTCTGCGAAGAGGTCAGCGGCATCGATACCCAAAATTCTACCGTTTCGACGACGGCGCAGACGATTCCGTACGACTATCTCATTATCGCCAGCGGAAGCCGAACCTATTTCCCCAATTTCATCAAAGGTCTTCGCCAACACTCCCACGGGGTCAAAAGCATCCCTGCCGCCCTTGATTTTAAACAACAGTTTGAACGCTCCCTCCTCAACCGCATCGAAGCGCAAACGCAGGGTTGCGATGTCAAACCCTTTAACATCGTCATCGGCGGTGCGGGACTTTCAGGGGTGGAAATCGCGGCGGAGATGGCGGCGTACGCGAACCATTTCTACGCCAACGGCAATTTCGGATGCCGAGGAGTCGATGTGTACCTCATCGATGCGTACGAGACCATATTATTCGGAATGGATCCCTACTTGATCGAGAGTGCCCACAAACGGCTTGTCCAGCTGGGGGTACACGTCTGGCATAACAACCGTATCGGCGAGGTGCGGGAAAATCAGATCATCCTCGATAGCGGCAAAGTGCTCGATTTCGAGTTTATGATCTTCACCGGGGGGATCGCCGCATCGACGCTGACCCAGCATCTGGGGTTTGAGACGAACGGCAAAGGGCATCTGATTGTCGATGCGAACCTAAACATCCCGTCGCATGAGAATATCTATGCGATCGGCGATATCACTCAGGCAATCACGGAGGAGGGAAAATTTATCCCTCCGACGGCGCAGCTGGCGGAGCGCGGCGGCGAGCATGTCGCACGAAACATCCTCCGCTCGCTCAAAGGAAAAGCCAAACACCCCTTTACATATAAAAACCAAGGGGTGATGATCGCACTGGGCGGCGAATACGGAGCGGGATTGCTCCCCGGAGGGATTAGAGTAAAAGGGTATATCGCCTATTTAATCAAAAAGGCTATATTTTGGCTCTACAGTGCTCCCCTTCGCCGTCGAAGCACTATCGGAAAGCGCCGATAAGGAGCGAAACTCGCTCTCGGTGAGGAGGCTCACCCCAAGTTCTACCGCTTTATCGTATTTGCTCCCCGCATCTTCGCCGTACACGACGTAATCGGTTTTTTTCGACACGGATGAGGCAACTTTCGCCCCCAATTCTTCGAGCATCGCTTTGATTTGATCGCGCGGCACCGACATCGATCCCGTGATCACCACGCTTTTGCCTTTGAACGGGTTCTCTGCCGCTTCGATTTTGATCGGAGCGACAGGGTTTAAAATCGATCGGAGTCTCTCGATCTTCTCGCTGTTGACGCGCCCAAATTCGAGGATCGATTCAACCATCTCTCCCCCGAATCCCTCCAGCGCGAGAATTTCTTCACGGCTTGCCGTATCAAACGATGTACCGAAAGCGCCGCAGAGGGTTTTCGACGCCACTTCGCCGATATGCTCGATCCCCAGCGCATTGATAAAACGCCAGCAATCGCACCCTTTTGCCGCCGCGATCGCATCGATCAGGTTACGGCTCTTTTTCTCTTTGAACCCTTCCAGAGAAAGAAGCTGTTCCATCGTGAGGCTAAAAAGATCACTCACCTCATGCACCATCCCCGCACCGTGAAGCGCTTCGACGATCTTGTCTCCCAAGCCGTCGATGTTAAGGCACTGTTTGGAGGCGAAATAGATGATCGAGTTCACCACCCGCGCTTCGCACCCCATGTTTTGGCATTTGATCAACGCCCCCTCATCCAACAGCTCGCTTTCGCAGACGGGGCAACGGGTCGGTCGCGGGATACTCTGTTCATCTCCCGTCCGTTCCGCCGTAATGACTTTTACGATTTTCGGGATAACGTCGCCGCTTCGCAGTATTATCACTTTATCGCCGATGCGGATATCTTTACGCTCGATCTCATCGAAATTGTGCAGCGTCGAGCGCTCAACCGTAACCCCCTCAATATCAACCGGTTCGACAATGGCGACAGGGGTGACGACGCCGCTGCGCCCCACCTGCATGATCACCTCGCGCAAGGTGGTAAGTTTTTCGATGGCGGGGAATTTGTACGCCGCCGCCCATCGCGGGTTTTTGACCGTATAGCCCAGTTCGTCCTGCACGCTGATCGAGTCAACCTTGATCACCATCCCGTCCAGCAGCATCGCGAAATTATCCCGCTCGACACGCATCTCATGGTAAAAGGTCTCGATCTGCTCGCTCGTAGCGCACAAATGGGTCATGTGAGGATTTCTAAAGCCCAGAGCATAGACCCACTCCATCCGCTCGGAGAGGTTTTTGATCTCGAGTGTATTGGCACCGATACCGTAGGGCATAAACACCAGACGACGTGAGGCGGTGATACGGGTATCGAGCTGACGGAGGCTTCCCGCTGCCGCATTGCGCGGGTTGGCAAAAAGTGACTCGCCGTTGCGCGAGCGCTCCAGATTGATCTTCTCAAAATCCTCTTTGAAAATGACCACTTCGCCCCGAATCTCGATCCGCCCCGCATAGGGGATTGTGAGAGGGATACTCTGGATCGTTTTGGCGTTTTGGGTAACGTCTTCCCCCTCGACTCCGTCTCCCCGTGTAATCGCCTGCACTAACGAACCGTTGTCATAGATGAGATTGAGACTCGCCCCGTCAAACTTCGGCTCGCAATAAAAGCGTACTTCGCCGTACCCTTTGGTGATGCGGTTGACCCACGTATCCAACTCGTCACGGTTAAAGAGGTCTTCGAGGCTCCACATACGGCTCAGATGCTGCGCTTTGTCAAACTTATCCTGCGGCACATCGCCGACCCGTTGTGTCGGAGAATCGGGAATGATTTCGCTCGGGTGTTCATGCTCATACGCTACCACGAGGTGATAGAGGATATCGTACTCTTCATCGGTCGTGATCGGATCGTCGAGGACGTAATAGTGGTAAGAGTATTTTTTGAGCTGTTCTACGGCGGTTTTATAGTCAGTTTGGGTCATTCTTCCTCATCCTCTTCATCAAAACTCGGCATCAACCACGCTTTGAATTTTGTCAAATCGATCTTCAAATGCTCCATAACCCGACATACATTATCGTAAAAAAGTTTTTCACTATCACCGTACACAAGATTGATATAGCCGGTATAATCTTCTTCAACATCTTCGAGATGGACAAACGGTGTTTCAATCTCTTCGTTAAATAGATATTTTACGATCTGTGCAAAAATCAACGCATCACAAATATCTGTTCTCCAATGCATCCCCGCTTTAAAATCAATTTTGACATCCAAAATAGCATCGGGATACTGACGGAAAAAGATACGTAAAAGGGCTTCCATCACGACACGATCCCAGATCAACTCCGTTCCGCTTTCATCGTACAATGCACGATGCGCTACATTGATTTCCATTTCATTATCAAACAATTTTTTGGTAACGATCTTTTCTTTCCAATGGATTGATGATTTACTCATGATGCGATCTCTAGCCCTAACATCATCCGCATACCATGCTCGATTTTAGCCATCTCATCACTATTCAGTCGACCAAGCACTTCACCGATTCGGCTTTTGGAGACACATCGGAGCTGTTCGATCATCGCATCGCTCTGCGCTTTTAAATTTTCTCTGGGAGTAATTCGGATACGGAGAGGTTCGGCATCATCGATCAAATTGGTGCTTAGAGCGATTACGCTGACCAAATCCAAAACATCGTTTACCATCGTATCGGAGACGATGATTGCGGGGCGTACTTTTCCTACTTCATCGGCTCTTTTTTGAGGATTATAATTGACGAGGACAATGGTGCCGCGTTCATAGACCATCGTCTATTGTCCCTTCTAACCAATCATATTCTTCTTTTGCGGAAGCGGCGATTTTTTGAGCACTTTTGAGAAGTTTTTCTTTTTGTTGAAAACGGATAAACTCTTCGGCGACTTCCGCTCCGATATACATTCCAAGAACGGTATGGGAACGTTTATCTTCGACCACCATAGTATCATTAGGGGCAATGCGTAAGAGTGAAGGGTTACGCAAAAGCTCTCGTGCTCCGATTATTTGTGTCATTTAATACTCCATATTGTCAACACTTTGTCAAACATTATACTGTACTATAGGCAAAAAATCAAATTATTCTCGCATGCTCTCGGCACTACTACCTACGCATGCGGCTTACAAGGATACTCGAAAGACTGATTTTTAAACAAAAAACTCCCGTGAGCTATCACGTAGAGCCGTTCCGAAGGCAGGAGTGCCGAGAGGAGCGAGCGATTTACTCGAAAGACGAGGTTTTTTGGGTTACTTTTTTTGACGATACAAAAAAAGTGACGGAAATAATTATTTATCATGACCTTTCCCATGATCATTCCCCCGGCCTTTATCACGGTGATCATACCCGCGATCATGGTGTCTTTCCTGATAACGGGGAACATACTCGCGTTCGTACCAGTCGTCGCGTACAAAGAAAACCCGCTCGCCGCAGGCACGGTATTCGTGACAGTGCTTTTTCCAATTTTTAGCGTGACCCGGCGGAACGCGCAAATAGATCGGCCCTCGATTCATCGGCATCCCCCGTTCGATAATAACCGCTTCTCTATAAATCAACCTTGGTTGCGGAAAATCACCGATATCAATTTGACCATAAAAACCGGGCTGACCGACACTGATCGAAACACCGACATCGGTTGCGTGTGCCGATGCCGTAAAAGTGGCAGCGGCCATTACCGCTGATAGGAGAAAACGCTTCATTGTGACCCCTTTTTTCAAAAATTACCATTTACTATAACATAAAATTATCTAATTTTATAGACTCTATTTTAAACTAAGAAAACGTTCAATATCTGATTTGATTTTGGTGCGGTAGATGTCGCTTTCTCATGGTAGAGCGTTCAGAGCGGGAACGAGAGAAATATAGGCTTACGAGCCAATTTCATCTTTGTAATCTTCATATTTTGTCAGTGCAAACACTTTTATCTCGTCATCTTTGATTTTATAAATAATCGTGTACCCTTTAAAAATCAGATCGCGCATGTTATCGTCGTTATAATGGATCGAGCGACGGCATCGATAAGGAAAATCGCTGAGGCTATAACACTCACGCAAAATCTCTCGACGAAAGGTATGCGCCGCGCTTTTTTTATCCTCGGCAATCTTTTCCAAAACAAACTGAAGTTTGGCGATAAAAGAGGGAAGAATTCTAACGTTCATACGAGTCAATAACCCGTTCGAGATAGGCATCCACTTCTTCTATCGAATAGCTCCGTGAACTGTCGATACTCTCATGCGATTTTTGAAGATACTCTTTTTCGCTCATTGTATTCCAATAGCGATAATCGCGGAGTTGTTCATATTCGAGTGCGCTGAGGACTACCGCTTCGGGTTTGTTGTTTCGCAAAACACAAATTTTATCAACTTCGTGGTTAGCGAGTTTAGAGAGGACTGCTCCAAAGTTTTTTGCGACATCGGTCGAACTCATCATTTCGTTGGGTTTGTAGGCTACCATCGTAATCTCCCGTGTAATCTTACGGAATATTATACACGAAAATTTAAAACCATATGTCCTTTTCTTTTTAGAAAAGCAAAGTACCAAAAGAAAAGCGCCCTCACACCAAATCGCCGGCGGTACGCTTCACCCTACGGCGAGCGACCTTGCTCTGGGTGTGGTGTGAGGGCAGAAAGTATTTTATGGAAATGATTTTCGCGGAATGCGAAAATAGATAAAATCAAAATCTCCGCGATCCATTACCTAGAGCCACTCTGGAGGCAGAAGTGCCAAAAGGAGCGAGCGTCCTTGGATCGCGGTATGCTCTTTTGGTACTTTTCCGCTAAAGAGAAAAGTAGGGAAGATGAGAGACCAAATTTATTTGAAACTCAACTAACCTTCTCATAAGGGGTCGAACATACATAAAGTGTTTCAGGGGCAATGTCGATCTCATTAGGCCAAACGAGAGTACCGTACTCTATTTTCGCTCTTTTGAAATAGTTTTTGTCTTCAAATACTTGAAACGGTTTTTGATCGATCAGTGTGGCACAATCAAACTCTCTTTTTTCGCCGTTTTCAAAAGTTAAAAGTATTTTATATTCATTCAAAAAATCAAAATCTACAATATCTAAAAGCATTTCATCCCCTTATTTCAATGGGTCAATTTTATAGATTTGTTCACCGACAATCGCCAGTTCCCAATCCGCCATTAGCTCGTCTCGGTGTATTTCAATCCAAGCCTGAACCATTCTAAGCTGTTTTTTCGGTAGCGTACCATCGATTAACTCAGCATCGGGTATACCGATCACCGCTTTATCATCTTGATAACGAACATGAATATGCGGGAGATTATGCTGTTGATTGTCTCTGAAGAACATCATAACAACAATGCCGTAAAACATACTGATGGTTGGCATACAATCTCCTCACTTTCAATTCAGATAATTATAACACACTCGTCATTCACGGAATAATCAAGCAAGGCATCTTTAAGCTTTCAACGTAAAAGTACCCTGTCCCCTTTTATGTGGGTAAAACTATTGGATAAAAATGATTTTCGCGATCCATTACCTAGAGCCGCTCTGGAGGCAGTAGTGCCGAGAAGAACGAGCGTTCTTGGATTGCGGTATGCTCTTTTGGTACTTTTCCGCTAAAGAGAAAAGTATGGGGAAATTCCGTCATTCCCGACCTGATCGGGAATCCAGCTTTGGAGTTATAGTTATCACCTGACCCCTATTGTCCTATTGTCTTTGTTTCTATTGTTTTGATCGAATAAGGAATTAGGCATATGGCTTATTTTTTTTGAAAAACAGAAAAAAAACAACCAGATCGACCGTGACTAGTGAATTTGTTCGTCGCAGAAACTTCCCAAATATAAACAAATGGGCTATCAGCTTTGTATGACCCAGCTGGCCTAAGCCAAATGGATTCACCGTGACTTATCTGCACCATATACGGGTTATTGTTTTCGCCAAGTGTGCCCAACATTTGCAAATTCTTGTCGTTACGAGTTAAATCGTCTTCCAAACCAACCAAAACAAAAAAACAGACTGCACTATATGCAGCTTCACAAATAACTAATTTTTTGAGGTCGTTTTCAATATCAGCGCGAGATAAACTTTCCCCATAAAACACAGATTTAATTTCTACAAAATGCGTGCAATCCAAATCATTTGCTAATCTGCCCTTCTTCTGATCGGATATCTCACGAAGTGATAAATCAGTCTTCTGGTTTGGAACTTTTGTTTTATACAAGAGGTTTTCTATATTGACGAGACCACGTAATGGCAAGTGAGCGTCAAGTACTGCCTGCAATGGCTGATAAAGAGCACGTTCTTGAATGTAAAAATTGGCGATATTTCCTCCTTGCGCCATCGTTTTGACAATAGTGTTTAGTTCTAGCAGTAAACGAGCAACGTCTACATAAGAGCACATACCTTCTGACAAATAAGACAAGTAGTCACTTGAAACGAAATCGGTTGTTTTAATTATTTCCATTGCCGAAGTTCCTCAACGGAAACATTTAGATTAACCCCTGGGATTTGATTTTGCAAATAGTTTTTAGACACATAATTCCAAGTTGGTTCACCACTGTCTGAGAAGTGTACAATTGCATATGAACCGTTTACAGCTATCCCAAGGTCTGGTGGGTAGTGCTCAATCCATATCGAATTTTTACGTACATATGCCTTTATATCTTGCCTAGATTTTTCCTCAATAATACGTTTTGACTGAAATAGCTTTTCGAAAATACTCAGATTAGCAGAAAAATCTAATACAGGTTTGCCATCATCTGTTTTTGCTCGAAGCAATTCTTCTACAGCTCCGTCCCAGATACTTTCAACAGCGTTTGTAATTGATGTTCCGTAATATTCGGGTAGTTGGCAGCAAAAAAAAACGACTCTCCCATTTTTGCTAATAACTCGCAGAAAACAACTTCCCTCTTCCCAGAACCCCCTAAATTTGAATGGAAAGTATTCTGCTAAATAGTCATGTAAAGTTATAGAAATTTTCATTAGCTGTTCCTATTATAAAGTTGAGATATGGCTATGCTTAACGGTTGAAATGAGCAATCAAAAAGCCGCTAGCAGCTTTTTGATTGCTTATTACTTTTTTGTAATTTAGATATTCGACTACCTCTTTCTTTCACGATATCCTCAAGCTCTAAATTTTTAGCAATAAGTGCATAAAATGCATTGAATGCTTTTATGTCATTTTCCTTAAGTGATTTAAGTATTTGACTAAGTTGAAGGAAATCATTAACTAAACTAATACCAAGTTTTTCGTCATAAGCTTCTTCGTATAGCTTTAGAGTATTTCTAATTTTCTTTTCTTTGGACTGAGGCATGTAAAATTCTCCTTAATTGAATTAAATAATATATTTTTAAAGATTTTACTGTGAAATTGGGAAGATTACAAGGGGAAAGGGGATAGATCCCGTATCGAGCCCTAAAGGATTTCCTACGGTCATACGGGATGACGGAGAACTGGATTCCCAATCAAGTTGGGAATGACGAAGAGAAATGTTACCCCGCTTTTACCTGATGATTAGCCGCATATACATCCAATAAGTTTCGTATCATTTTTTGATACTGCGTATGATGTTTTTCTGCCTCTTTTTTAAAGAATTCGACACTCTCTTTGGTCAATGAAATGGTGATTTTGACTGTATCGTCTTTAAAAATCAAATCTTTCGGTGGAGGTAAAAAATCGGCTACAATTTTCATCTCTCCGATGGGTTCATCGGTGTATTTAACGGTTTTCTTCATAAGTCTTTTTTCCTTTTCTCCAATATCCTGCACCAAAAATTCGAATGACGTTATCTCTGTAGGTAAATCGCACAGTGAGTATTTCATCATCAACTTTACCGATACAAAAATACCGCTTTTCGTCTTGGCTGTGTTCCAAATCCTCTGCGATAATTCTCTTTTTATCCGCAAAAGCATATTGAGCATGCTCAAACGAGACATGATGCTTTTCTTGGCTTTGAGTATTTTTATTTTCATCCCAATCGAATTTGGTTTTTTTCATAGAGTAAGTGTATCATCTATTTTATAAATTAGCAATACTTTTGTATGGGTAGTATGGTGTATAGTTAAAGGACGGGAGTTTCGTTCGTGGTGAGCTTGTCGAACCATGAATACACTATCCGTTTACCCTTCGACTGGCTCAGGGCGAACGGAAAAAAGATAACGGATACTTAAAGCCGTACTATTTTCGCCCCGAATCCCCCCAAATGCTGAGGAGCATCGGCAAAACTTTTGACACTCGGATGAACTTTCAAAAACTCTTTGACCGCATAGGAAAGTTTCCCCGTCCCGATCCCGTGATAGATAATCACCTCATCAAATCCCTGCAATAACGCATCGGAGAGAAATTTATCCATCCGCTCGCACGCTTCTTCCCCTCGAAGTCCGTGAAGATCGAGTTTGAGACCGCTTTTTTGATCGATCTGTGAGGTGACGGTGACCTTCGGCTTTTTCGGGAGGTTGCCGCTGGGTTTAAGATCGGTGAGTTTGACCCGTAAACGCATCCCCTCCACCTCGATCATCGCATCTTTGGCTCCGACACTCACGACGGTTCCCCGCTGAGTACGATATTTTACCGTCTGTCCTACTATGTAGGTAATCGGTTCGGGTTCGGCAATCTTGATCGGCTCTGGTTTGGGGAGTTTTGCCTGCGCCTTGTTGAGCTGTCTATGGATCGCCGCCATATTATGCCCCCGCGCCGCCTCTTTGGCTTCGCGGATCGCTTCATCATACCCCGCACGGAGTTTCGATTTCTCATTATCGAGCTCGACGCGCAAATATTCCCGCGCCTCTTTGAGTGCTACTTCTTGGGATTTGAGCGATTCGAGCCGCTCATCCACTTCACGATTTTTCCGTTTCAGCTCCCGTTCCAACTCACTCCCCCGCTCGATGAGGACGCTCAGTTTTTCGTGGTTCTCACCGTAGAGCGATTTGGCGCGGATGATGATGGCGGGGTTGATCCCGTATCGGGCGGCGGTTTCAAACGCGTAGCTCTTACCGATCACCCCTTGTAAAAATTCATAGGTCGGTAAGCGCCGCTCTTCATCGTACAATGCCGCCATCAGCTCCACATCGTCACGATCCGCCATCAATGCCGCGAGACGTTTGTGGTGGGTGGTGACGATGATCTTTTGACCCCGTTTGATCAGCTCATCGAGGACGATGGCAAAAAGTGCCGCCGCCTCGTCGCTGTCGGTTCCAAGCTCGATCTCATCGACCCCGACGAGGGCGCTTTTATGTTCAAACAGATGGCTGAACTGCACCATCCGCCCCGCAAAGGTGGAGATGTCGTTGCTGACGCTTTGAGGATCGTCGATGACCGCTTCGATCCGTTTGAAACTTCCGATCCGCGATTTGTGGGGGTTGATCTTCATCGGGATGAGATATTTCGCCATCAGGCTCGCCGAGAGGAGCGATTTGAGGAGCATCGTTTTACCCCCCGCATTGACCCCCGTGATCATCAGGAGGTTGGAGCGGAAATCGACGCTGATCGGTTTGGGTTTGTGGATAGCGGGATGGGAGAACTCTTCGAGGACGATATCGCCGTTGTTTTGGGGTTTGAGGATCGCAAAATCGCGGGCGCGGGCAAACAATACCCGCGCTTGATAGTGATCATACCGCTCGAATTCACGGTCGATAAACCCGATGAAGGGGACGAGGTTCGAGAGTTTCGCCGAAAATCGTTTCGCGTACTCATAGAGCTTCGTCTCCCTCTCCTGCATCACATAGCGCAACTGCTCTTTAGAGCGGAGTACCGAATCGGGAGCGACGTAGAAAAAACCCGCTCCCGTCCGACCGACGACGGAGCCTTTGAGGACGTGGTTAAATCCTCCGCGCACCAAAAGGGTCTCTTCGTCATTGATATAGTGGATCTGGGTATCGACGAGGTACGGGGTCAGTTTTTGGGTATGAAAGAGCCGTTTTATGGAGTCGTTGATCTCCGTTTTGATCGCTTTGATCCGCTGCGCGATTTTATACAGTTCTTCGTCGCGCGATTCGATGAAATTTCCCTCATGGTCGAAATATTCATCGATCTCACCGAACGGCTCGGGGATGATAATCGTCTCCATCCACTCGCCGATGAGACCTGCGAAGTTATGATTACGCATCAGACGAAAATAACGGACGACTTTGAGAAGTTCATGGATCTCTTCGAACCGCAAAACCCCCTGTTTTTTCAGATGGTTGATGATAGACTCAAAGCCTACACTTTTCGGCGGGGCTTTGAATTCCAGCGCATCGAGGGCCTGAATATAACGAAAGTGCCGCTCCTGGTCTCCGGGAATGGCGATATTTTGCTCCCGAGAGAAAAACTGCTCCAGCGAAGCGATATGAGGAAGAAGATCGAGCTTTCCGAAAAGCTCGGCGAGGTTGGAGGAGAGACGCGTCATTGACACTCACGCGCATTAAAGATTTGTTGAAAATATTTCGTTCCGCGGTTCCCGACAAAACTCTGCGTCCCGACGCTGTAATCGAACGTGGTACTGTTGACCTCGATCCCCTGACATATCAGCATTTGCCCCTGCTCATATTTCAGTACGACGCTGTTGACCTGTTCGCGATCACGGTCACTCCGGACATTATAGGCTATCGCCCCTATGACCAACAGTGTGACGACGAGAGAGATTATCCCCTTTTGTTTGGCACTGAGTTCCGTAAAAAAATGCATCAGCGCAAAGACAAGGGCGACAATCCCGAACCAGAGGAGGTAACCCATGGCTTATTTGGTTCCTCTGAGCTGATAGGTCAGATCGCCCGCTCCAAATCCGACGATAACGTTTTTATCGTACGTTTTCACCACTTCATCTGCGACAATCACCTGAATCGTATCTCCTTCGCGGTGAAGTTTATCGGCCATAATAAGGTTATACCCAGCAAAGCGCCCTTCAAAATCGATCTCACGAGGCTCTTCACTCGCGGCCCAGACCGGAAGAATAATCAGTGTATCGCACCCCTCGAAGCACTCGACAAAAGCATCGAGGTTATCGATGGTACGGGAATATTTATGCGGCTGCCAAATGGCTACGATACGTTCAAACCCTTTGAGCTCGGTATAGGTTTTAAGCGACTGCATCGTCGCTTTGATCTCAGTCGGATGGTGGGCGTAATCGTCGATAATGACGCGGTCGCTCCCTTTGAAAATCACATCAAAGCGTTTTTTGATTCCGCGGAAATTGAGCAAACGGACACGGATCGAAGCGATACTCATCGTTTGTGCCGCGGCCATAATCGCCAAAGCCGCATCCATCGCGATATGTTCACCGAATCCCCACACTTCGAACTCTCCGAATCCTTTGAGGTGAAAACGGGTGTAGGGCTCATCATCGATCAATGTATAGGTGATATTGGTAATATCGGTACTCGGATACAAACGCAACGCATCGCACTCCAGCGTTGCCATAAATGGATCTTCGGCATTAATAACACGTACAGGAGCCATTTCAACAAAACGACGATACGCGCTGTGAAACTCGTCAATATTGTAGTTATAGTACTCCATATGCTCCGGCTCGGCATTGGTGACGATCGAGCAATAAGGGTTTGAGTTGAGAAAACTTCCGTCGCTTTCATCCGCTTCGAAAAGCATGATGTCGGTACTCCCGTCATATCGGACGTTGGAGCCGAACCCTTTGGATTCCGCACCGATAATCGCACTTCCGTCCATAATCGCCGCCAGAATCGCCGTCGTCGTACTCTTGCCGTGCGCACCGCACACCGCGTAGACTTTTTTCTCACTCAAGATACGCAGCAATGCATCGCGGCGATGAAGCACTTCAATCCCTCGGCGATGGGCTTCCACGATCTCAGAGTTGGTCGGTCGGATAATCGCCGAATGGATCACCAAATCGCACCCCTCCGGGATATTCGACGCGTCATGCCCGATGTGAACCGTAATGCCGCGGTCAATGAGACGCTGCGTAATGTGCGTATCTTTCATGTCCGAGCCGCTTACTTCGTGTCCGCTGAAGCGCATGTATTTTGCCAGTCCCGAAATACCGATCCCGCCGATGCCGATAAAATGAATTTTCATGTTGTCTCCTTTTGATACGCCAAGGGAGCAAAGCCCCCTTTGGCTACGCTAACGCTGTGTTTCCCTCGGCGGGAAGCCCAGCGCACTGGTGCGCTTTTGTTATTCGATCTCTTTTTTGAAAAAGCTGATATAAAATTTTCCGCCGTTCTGCGTCGCAACCATATCGACATATTCGTCGATAAAATCGTCAAACGAAATCCGTGAATCACACCCCGCTCGATGCACCTTCATCGCTTCGGAAAACGCCTCATCGTTGCTGATCCCGCCGAGCACTTCGAACAACGCGCTCGCATCGGTCGCGCTTCCCGCACTGTAATGCTCGATCGCGTATTCGTACAAAGCGCGAAGGGTTGCAAAATCCTGCACTTCGTTCATGTCGAGTTTTTCGAGATTCTCCAATGCATTCGTCAGACGCTCCAGCGCCAGATCGAGGATATTGGCATAATAGGCCATCAGCGTATCTTCGTCAAACGTCTCATGCGCCTGAGATTCAAGAACGTACAAAGAGGCGATATCCCCCTCGCTTTGCGCTTGGAAAATTTTTTCTTTCAACTCTTTCATGACAATGCCTCCTTTAAGCGTTCAAGTGCTTGAATGGTTCGTACCGTCTCTTCGACAAGAGCGATACGGATATAGCCGATTCCCGGGTTTTCGCCGCGTGCATCCTCACGTGCCAAAAACTCTCCCGGCAACACTTTGACGTTATAGTCACGGTAAAGTCTTTGGGTAAATTCGAGTGCGTTAGGGACTTTGAGCCAAACGTAAAACGTCGCATCGGAGGTTGTGATCCCTAAAATCTCCTGCGCCGCTTTGAAATTTTCCGCATAGACCGCACGGGCACGCTCGACATGGTACTCATCCGCCCACGCCATCGCAGCAGCCGCTTGCAGCGGAAGCGGAGATGCGCATCCGACATAGGTGCGATACTGTGCGTACCCTTTGAGAATCGAGCCGTCTCCCGCGATAAATCCGCTGCGAAGCCCCGGTGCGGAAGAGCGTTTGGAGATCGAGTTGATAACGAGGACGTTTTTGAACGAGCTGTTGCCGACATAGAGCGACGCTTCGAGAAGCGAGGGGACTTTTTGATCGGTATAAATCTCGCTGTAGCACTCGTCGTTGATAAGGCAAAAATCGTGTTTGAGTGCCAGTTTGACCCAATCACCCAACTCTTCGAGGCTCAGTACCGATGCTGTCGGATTGTTCGGAAAATTCAAAATCACGAGATCGCATTCGGCTAGTTCCGCTTCGTTAATAACCGGTTTGAAACCATTTTGTTCGCTCAGATTCAAATGGATCACTCTGGCACGCGACGCGATCGCAGAGCCCTCATAAATCTGATAAAACGGGTTCGTATACGCCATGACCGGCTCTTTTTTATCGAACAGATAGTACTGCGGGAAATTAAAAAGCACTTCGCGGGTTCCGAATGAACTGACCAATTCATTCGCTTTTAGTTTTACCCCGAATCGGCGTTCGACAAAACCGCGCATCGAATCATTCAGATAGCTTTCCCCTGCCGTCTTCGGATATCGGCGCAGCTCTTCGGAGTGCTTGGCAAGCGATTTTTGGATAAATGCGGGGGTCTCGAACTGCGGTTCGCCGATCGTCAATGCAATCGGCGAATAGGCAGAGTTAGGGGTAATCCCTTCCAATAAAGCGGTGAGTTTTTCAAATGGGTACGGTTCAAAATGCAAAGGACGGTCTTTATAATGGAATTAATAGCTATATTATAGCGTTAGACCGCTGTAATTCAATAAGCATCCGTCTCTTTTTTTGTCCCCGTCTCTTATGCACTCCTAATTCATCATCGGTGCAGCTGGATAAACATATCCACCAGTTTTTCATCCAATTGCATATGCATCTCACGCTTCATTAACAGCAATGCTTCGAAACTGGTATAGTTTTCACGAAAAGTCCGATTGGTCGTAAGGGCGTCAAAAACATCACATACCCCGATAATACGGGCGTTTTGAGGAATGAGTTTTCCACGAAGACCGTCGGGATACCCTGACCCGTCCAACCTTTCGTGATGATGCCGAACCCCTTTTAAAATCGTCTGATTTTCGATTCCGTTTTGCTCCAATATCTCACATCCCATCAGCGGATGGTGTTTGATCGATTCAAATTCATCATCATTTAAAGATGACGATTTCTCCAAAATGGACTCATCAATCCGCAGCTTACCGATATCGTGCAACAGTGCTGAAAAAGAGAGATCAATGAGTTCTTCATTGTTCATCTTCAGCATAATGCCCAGAATCGTAGCAAAATAGGTAACATTGCTACTGTGATGATATGTTGAATAGGTGTCGGGAAGTATTTTTAGAATAATCGGCAAGACATGAGCCTTGTCCGAAAGAACATTTACGATTTCATTTACACAGCCTGAGAGTGCGTCAAGAGGGAGTTCTTCGTTTCCGCTTTCAAAAATAGATTCCATCAATTCCGATACCGTCGAGTAGACAAAAAAAAGTCTCTTTTCGATTTCACTTATCGCCGATGATTTCTCTTTGATCGCTAATGCCGCAGATAACGGGTCTAAGTTGTTCGTATTCTCTTCATCCAAAGAGATCACGGCAGAGTGGGAAAAATACGATTTGAGTTTTTTGACATCATGATTGACGATATAAATTCTTTCCTGCTGTAAAAGCTTATTATAGAGAGCCTCGTTCAATAACGTTCCGGCTTCGATGATAATGACGAAATCATTATAGCGTTTGATATAAACGTCAAAAGGGACTACCTCACCTTTGACAAACTTATCCGTTTTTAAAGGTAGATATTGATCGTTTATTATTAATCGGACTACTTTTGCCATTTCGTGTTGCGGTTACCCCTTATTAAAACATTCTCTTTATAAAGGCGAAATTATATAGCTAGTAAGTCATTTTCGGGTTATTTTTTCCCAGCGGTATTTTTTCTTCCGATCCGTTCACCATCCGTTCAAAATCTTTAATTGTGTGTTTGCTGATCACCATATAGCGCCCCAATGCCATCGTATTATCACGGGATGACGCGTGCTTGCGATCGATCGTAAACGCCGCTGCATATCCTGCTTTCTTGGCATCAACAAGGAGCGCATCATCGTAAATACCGAATACCCATGCGAGGTATTTGATCTCGTGGCCCGTCTTCTCTTCGAGTTTTTTCTTTGAACCGCCGAGCTGTTTGTCAACCGACTTTGCATACTCTTCGCTAGAGAGTTTTTTCTTCTCATGGTTGAAATTCGGATGCCAATAGGTGTGCGACTCGACATGAAACAGTTTCGTTGTTTCAAGCTCGCGGATCTGATCCCACGTCATCGCATACTTGGCGTTGGAGATCGCACTCGGATAGATAAAGAGGGTTACGGGGATGCGATATTTTTTGACGATCGGAGCCATATCGCTATAGACGCTTTTATGCCCGTCATCGACGGTGATGACAACCGATTTTGCAGGAACCGATTTAATTTTGCCCTGAAGATACTGCACTGCCGTATCCAAAGAAATAACCGTATAACCGTTGGTTTTCAACCACTCCATCTGCTCAGTAAACGCAGCGGATTTGATCGTCATCGAATCGACCGCTTCGGCACCGAAACGGTGATAACACAAAACAGGGACTTTTCTATCGCTCGCCGCACCCCATAGAACACCCATTAATACCGCCAAAATCACAACCAAACGAACCATTGCACCCACCCTGAAAAAATTGGTGGGATTATACTGCATCTTTTCCCTTTGTGATTAATATTATTAACAATTTGTTCTTGACATTCAACCTAAAAATGAATTAGAATTCGCCCAATTAGTTGCATAGTCAACTATTAGGAGTTTAGATTATGAATCGATGCGAATGCCCGACCCATGAATCATTAGGTTGTTTAAGCAACCATGCCGCTTTCGCCGCACGTAACTATCTGACACGGCAACTTGCCCTTCACGGTATCGATATGACGATTGAGCAGTTTAAAGTGATGGTGGTTTTGTGGAAAGAAGGAAGTTCTACCCAACAGAATATTGCCGATTTCGTCGGCAAAGACAAAACCAGCGTTACCCGGCTGATCGCCGGTTTGGAAAAACGTTCTCTGATCCAAAGGGCAACCGCGTGTCAGGACAAACGATGCAATCATGTCACCCTTACCCCTCAGGGAATCGCGCTTGAACAGCCGACCATGAAAGTGTTGGAAGAAGCTACCCGATACCTCCATGAGGGGATCGATCCTGACGACCTGGCTATAGCCCTGCGCGTATTAAAACAAATGTGCCTTACCCTAAACTACACCCCAAAGGAATCCGAATGAATCGTCTCACCACCCTCTCCCTCTCAGCCGCATTGATCTTAGTGTTCGGCGGATGTGAACGTCCCAAAGCCGCAGGGATGGAAAAACCGCCCGAAGGTCCCGTTCCCGTCACGACTACGGAAGTTAAAACAGGCAATTTCCCCGCTATACTCCAGGCAACAGGACAGACACAAGCCTTTAATACGGTGCAGATTTTTGCACGGGTCAATGGATACCTCCAAAAAAGAGCCTATATTGAAGGCTCAGCCGTTAACAAAGGGGATACGTTATTTGTCATCGATCCGTCAGATTTGAAAAACGCCCTTAATAACGCCAAAGCAGCCTATGATCTCGCATCCGCGAACTACACCAATGCCAAAGCGGTACTCAATCGTATCAAACCGCTTGCAGATGCCAATGCCGCAAGTCAGCAGGATCTCGATACCGCAACCGCCAATGAACGCAATACGGCTGCAGCTTTATCGGCGGCAAAAGCGTCATTGGAACAGGCGAAACTGAACCTCAGCTATACCACCGTTACCGCTCCGATCAGCGGATTTGTCGACAAATCGAAAATCGATGTCGGTACCTACGTCGCCGCCGGGGCTAACGGCTTGCTCACAACCGTGTATCAAACCGATCCGATGTACGTCAATTTTACCTTTACCGAAAATGAAAAACTTGCCCGTCAAAATGCGATTACATCGGGACGTCTTGTTCCGCCGAAAGACGGTAAATACGAAATCGAGCTTACCCTTAGCGACGGAACGACATTGTCACGAAAAGGGTCTATTAACTTTATCGCACCGTTTGTCGATTCGACCACCGGCAATATCACCTATCGTGCACTCATCGATAACAGCGACCATAAACTGCTCCCCGGACAGTTCGTCCAAGTCAAAGTCAAAGGGATGGAGTGGAAAAATGCCCTGTACGTCCCTCAAAAAACGCTGCTGACCGGAGAAAAAGGGAAATTTGTCTATGCCATCGAAGCAAACAATACCGTTAGCGCAAAACCGGTGGTACCGGGAGAATGGGTAGGGGAAAACATCCTGATCGAGAGCGGCGTCAATGCCGGAGATAAAATCGCCGCGGACGCGCTTCCTAAACTCAAACCGGGAGCGGAAATCATTCCGAATACGAAATAATTATGTTTAGTAAATTCTTTATCAATCGCCCTATCTTCTCAGCGGTAATCGCTATGATTATCATGCTGCTCGGATTCGTAGCGATCAAGACCCTTCCGATTTCGCAGTTGCCGAATCTCACTCCCCCTACGGTAGTCGTTACGGCGCAATATCCGGGTGCCGATGCCCAAACCATCGCCAATAACATTCTTACTCCTCTGGAATCGCAGATTTCGGGGGCAGACGGATTGATGTACATGTCTTCCAAAGCGGCAGCCCTGCCGGGAAGTGCGACAATCACCTGTACGTTCAACATCGGAGTCAACCAGGACATGGCGGCAGTCGATGTCCAAAACCGGATCAATTCGGTTTTGGCACAGCTTCCCCAAACTACCCGCGATCTGGGTGTAACCGTACAGAAAAAAACCTCCGATATCTTGCTGATCGTCGCTATCACCTCTCCCGATGGAAGCTATGATGCGACCGGGATCAGTAACTATATCTCCGCCAATCTTCTTGACGAAGTCAAAAAAATCCCCGGTGCCGGAAGAAGCCAAATTTTCGGCCAACGCGACTATGCGATGCGGGTCTGGCTCAACCCTGACAAAATGGCGTCTTTGGGGGTAAGTACTTCTGAAATCGCCGCGGCGATCAAAGATCAAAATCTGCAGGTATCCCCCGGACGTTTAGGACAGGCACCGACGAATGATGAGCAGATGTGGACTTTACAGCTCACCTCTAAAGGGCGATTCTCAACTCCCGAGGAGTTCCAAAACATCATTGTCAGAGCAAAAAATGACGGCTCGATGATCCGTCTGCGCGACGTTGCCCGTGTCGAACTGGGCAGCCAGAACTACGAATTTTTCGGACGGGTCAACGGGAAACCGGCCGCAATGATCGGGATTTTTGCCGACGTCAATGCCAACGCGCTTGACACCTCCGCCGCTGTCGCCGAAAAAATGGAAAAACTATCCAAAAAATTCCCGAAAGGGATTACCTACGATATCCCGTACGATACGACCGATTTCGTCAAAATCTCAATCGAAGAGGTCGTATTTACCCTTCTGGCATCCATCGTACTGGTCAGTATGGTCATTTACCTCTTTTTGCAAAGTTCCCGTGCAGCAATGATTCCGATCCTATCGATCCCGATCTCGCTTACGGGTGCCTTTATCGGAATGTATCTGTTGGGGTATTCGATCAACACCCTCACCCTTTTCGGTCTGGTACTTGCCATCGGTATCGTCGTAGATGATGCCATCGTCGTTATCGAGAATATGGAACGGATACTTCAGCATGAAAAACTCTCACCGCGTGAAGCGGCGATCAAAGCAATGGCTCAGATTTCAGGTCCCGTCGTCGCGATCGTCCTTGTTATGTGTGCCGTCTTTATTCCGGCAACGTTTTTAGGGGGAATGACGGGGCAGCTCTATAAACAATTTGCCGCCACTATCGCCATTTCCGTCGTTTTCTCAGGATTTATGGCGCTTACGTTTGCTCCGGCAATCGGTGCGTTGATCCTCAAACACCATGACAAAGAACCGGCACGTTTTTTCCGCTGGTTTAACCGGGCATTCGGGAATATGACCGAAAGCTACGTCCGCCGATCGGGCTTTATGATCCGAAAGTCACTGATTTTCCTGGTTATCTATTTATCAACTTACTTTTTCATCGGTTTTTTCCATAAAACACTCCCGAGTGCGTTCTTGCCGATGGAAGATCAGGGGTATTTCATTACGAGTGTCAATCTTCCCGAGGGTGCGACGGCGAACCGGACACTCGAAATTGTCAAAGAGGTTGAAGCGATCTTGGCACAACAAGAGGGTATTTACAAATATACCGCCATTACAGGTCTCAATATCCTCACCTTTTCGCAAGAGCCGAACTCCGCCGTTATCTTTACACGGCTAGCCTCATGGGAAGACCGTCCGAATAAAGAGTTGTCGGTATTCGGTATTCTAAATTCGCTCGGACCGAAATTTGCCGCTATTAAAGAAGCCAAAGTGTTCGGAATGCCACCTCCGCCGATTCGCGGTATGGGGCCTTCGGATATGTTCAGCCTTCGCCTCTTGCAGCCGGGAAATAACGATTACAACAAACTCGCCGAAGCGACCAACGCTTTCGTCGCCGATTTACGGACAGAACCGAGTATCAAAAACCCGATGACAACAATGAACATGAACACACCGACCCTCTCTATAGAGGTTAACCGCGAAAAAGCCAAGATGATGGGGCTCTCCATCAGCGACGTGTTCCAAACGCTCCAGGCAACGATCGGAGCGATGTACGTCAACCAGTTCGATAAAAACGGTAAAACCTATTGGGTGCAGATGCAAGCCGATTCCCCGTACCGCGCAACGCCGGAAGATATCGGACGGGCATGGGTTCGCGCATCAAACGGACAACTCGTCCCTCTTTCATCGGTGGTTACCGCCAAAATGTCGAGTGCCCCTTCAAGCATAGAACACTTTAACGGGGTTCTCTGTACAACCGTCATGGGCTCACCCGCTCCGGGATACAGTTCAGGCGATCTGATCAAAATTTTGGAAGAAAAAGGGGATACCGTACTGCCGAATACGGTCAGTTACGATTGGGAGGGGCTGTATCTTCAGGAGAAACTCGTCGGTTCCAAAGCGCTTATGATTATGGCATTTGCTTTGATGATGGTGTATCTCATCCTTGCGGCATTGTATGAGCGCTGGACGCTGCCTATCTCGATTATGCTTGCCGTACCGTATGGGATTATGGGGGCATATGCGGTAGTATGGCTCATTCCGTTTCTTAATAACAACGTCTTCTTCCAAATCGGATTGCTGACGTTGATCGCCCTTTCGGCCAAAAATGCGATCCTGGTCGTCGAATTCGCCGAAGAGCAGCGACTAATGGGCAAAAGCATCTACGATTCGGCGATGGAAGCGGCACGTCTGCGTTACCGTCCGATGATGATGACCTCTTTTGCCTTTTTGGCAGGGATGCTGCCGCTTATTTTCAGCTCGGGAGCGGGAGCGGCAGGGCGTTTCTCAATCGGGGTAGCGATGTTCGGCGGGATGTTGGCGGCTACCTTTATCGAACGGTATTTCATTCCGTTCCTTTACTACTGGGTTTCGACGATCAAAGAAAAAATTGCCCCGGACAAAGGAGTCTCTCATGAATAATATTTCACTCTCACTCATCCTCTCAGGGCTTCTTGCAGGGTGCGCTATCGGCCCCGATTACGTTCGGCCCGATCTGGCTGTACCTGAAACGTTTATCCACAGCGATTCTAACCGATCCGCCGCACAGGCTGTTGATACACAATGGTGGAGAAGTTTCAACGATGCCGCTCTAACGCAGTCAATAGAGGAAGCGCTCACAACCAATTATGATGTCCAATCTTCCCAAGCCTCCGTCGATGCTCTGTTAGGGCAATTCGATCAGGCAAAATCGTATCTCTATCCTCAGATCAATGCGACCGGATCAATGAATCGTAAATCGGTAGATAACGCTTCTAACGGAGGGTATCAACTGCGGGAAGGGATCACCTCAACCTATGCCGGTTCTTTATCGCTGGCAAGTTATGAGATTGACCTGTTCGGAAAAGTGCGCCGTGCAAACGAAGCTGCACGGGCAACCCTCTTATCCGGCGAATATGCTTCTCAAACGATGAAACTCTCGATTGCATCCAGTGTTGCCGCTTCGTATTTTAAACTCGCATCGCTTCAGCGTCAAATCGATTTGGCACGTCAGAACGTAGCCCTCAATAATGAGTTGGTCACCCTTAACGAGCTTAAATACAAACACGGCGTTATTGCTGAAGCGGTTTTACTGCAATCGGTCTCCGAACGGGAAAACGCCAAAGCGACCCTATCGCAGCTTGAAGCGTCCAAAACTTCCGAAGAATCGACATTTAACATCTTATTGGGGCGCAACCCTGCCCCGGTTCAGGCTTCGCCGATCGATACGATTACTATTCCGACAATCCCTGACGCGCTCCCCTCAAGCGTGCTTAGCAGACGCCCCGATATCGCAATGGCGGAGCAGAACCTGATTGCGGCCAATGCCAAAATCGGCGTTGCACGCGCCGCCTATTTTCCGAGTATCAAACTCACAGGTATGTTAGGGGTACAAAGTATAGAACTGAGCAATTTCGTCTCTGATCCGGCACGAATATGGGAAATCGGACCGTCCGTCAGTCTCCCTATCTTTTCGGCAGGCCTAATAGCAGGACAGATTAAAACAGCGGAAGCCGATCGGAACAAAAGTATCGCACAATACAAAAAATCGATTGTAAGCGCTTTTAACGATACCGACAACGCCATCGCTCAGCGCGCTAGAGTACAAGAGCAGACAACCTATCAAAGTGCACGCACAGCGGCCATCGAAAAAGCACTCACGCAAAGCAAACTCCGTTATAAAGTGGGAAGTATCAGCTACAGCGATATGCTCCTCGTACAACAGCAATGGCTCCAGGCATCACAGCAGCTGATCGTAGCCAAACAAAATGCCCTTGTCGCTTCCGTATCCCTTTATAAAGCATTAGGGGGAGGATGGAGCGAAGAGCTGACTCCTCCCCTTCCCGACTATCTCCCCTCCGGACGATAAAAATAGTATCTCAAACCTGCCGCGACAATTTCTGCGGCAGGCCGATCTTCTTCTAAAAATGCCTTTCAAAAGATAATCATTAGTAAACAAAAGCCAAAAAAAGAAAAAAATTAAAAAAAATACATTTTTTTGTCACTGTTCTACTCTAATTTTCAACTGTTTTGATAAGTTTTTGATCTTCTAGAGCCCCCTATTTTAGGGGGTTTTAAAAATATTTCGTGAAATTACGCAAAAGTACTTGACAACCATAGGGGTTCTAGTGGTATACTTCCGCCATATTTTTTTAAGGAGCCTTACCATGATGAAAATCATTTCTGCGTTGCTTTTGGCTGCAATGTTTATCGGATGCAGCGAGTCTGCTACTACTGAAGCACCTGCTGCTACTGAAGAAGCTGCTGCACCAGTAGCTGAAGAAGCTGCTGCACCTGTTGCTGAAGAAGCTAACATGACTACTGAAGCTGCTGCACCTGCTGCAGAAGAAGCTGCTGCACCTGCTGCTGAAGCTGCTCCAGCTAAATAAGTTTTAACTTATTAGCATGTTTCACACTTCGGTGTGAAACTTTCTTTCTTCGAAATCTTCCTCTTTAAAACAAAATCAAACTAAAATATACTACACTTCCTTTAGTCAACTATAGGAGCCATGCTTTATGAAAATCTTTATTCCCGTTCTGTGTTCCCTACTGCTAATCGGATGCAGTGAATCCACTCCAAAACAAGCATCAGAGTCCAATGAATCTCAGGAAATATCAACGCCTCTTGCAGAAGAAAACACTCCGACATCTGCCCCTGCCGAGCAAAATGAAACGGTTGCGGCTCCAAGTGCGGCAGCAACCCCTGCAGCTGTTGAAAACGCTTCTGTGGACGCTAATGGACTGTTTTCTCAAAAATGTGCTTCGTGTCACGGTGCAAAAGCTGAAAAACCGGCTTTGAATAAATCCCAAATCATCGCAACACTCAGTGAACAGCAAATTACAGATGCGCTCAAAGGGTACCAAAACGGTACGTACGGACGAGAAATGAAAGGACTGATGCAAGGGCAAGCCAAAGGGCTAAACGATGCTCAAATCGACGCCTTGTCCAAATATATCTCCGCCCTTTAACTCTCAGATTTAGGTAACGCAAATTTCTGCGTTACCAATTCCCCTTCACCATTGAAAAAAAGATAATAGAGTTTGTCTTTTTTCACACTGAGCCCCGCAAGATAGCGAAGTGCCAAATTGGCTTGCAACGAAGCGATGTGCATGACGATCGGTGCAGCAATCCCCTCAGGTGTTTTTTGGGTGATTTTAAACAGTTCGTTAAACGACGCCTCTTCAAAAAAGCATACTTGTCCGTTAAAGGCCTCTACCGATCCGTATACCCACGGTAGCCCTTTAGACTTGGCATAGGAATTTATTTCTCCGCGGGAAGGGAGATTATCGGTGGCATCGATGATCAGATCAACCTCAATATTCTTTTCGGCAAACTCTCCAAATCGGCATACATGAGAATATGCTTTTACATACGGACAGCGCTGCTCAATCAACTGTGCCGTAACGTCGGCTTTAAATTTCCCCTCATCGCCCATTCTAAAAGCGATTTGTCGGTGAATATTATGCAGACTTACCGTATCAAAATCGATCATATGGATCTCACCGATCCCTGTTGCGCCCAGAGCGAACGCTAAGGACGTTCCAAGCCCTCCGCTTCCGATAACGGCTATTCTCTTTGATTGCAGGGATTTTTGCGTTTCTTCGCCCCATAACTGTACCTGACGGTGAAAATAGTTCATCATATGATCTCTCCGGTAAATATTTTAGTACTTTAGCATCGTTTCAATAAAAATCGATCTTAATCTGAGCCGATTGGTATGGTTTTACTCTCATCCAGCGGGAGTACGATAATAAATCGTGCTCCGTTAGTGATATTTTCAACCCAGATTTTTCCTCCGAAACTCTCTTCGATGATGTATTTGGACATATGAAGTCCGAGCCCGCTGCCGTGCTCGGCATCTTTTGTCGTAAAGTAGATATCAAAAATATTGCCGATTATGTCGGATGCGATCCCTCCGGCATTGTCCTCGACACTTATTCTGATCCCGGTTTCTGCTTCATCTTCAACACGAATAGTTATTTTCCCGTCACTGATCTTTTTCTCTACAATGGCATCATGCGCATTTTTAATCAGATTCATCAAAACCTGTATCATCTCATTTTTTGCAATATTCACCTGACGGGTCGTTGAAATATCAAGACGTGTCTTTATTTTCGCGTATTTGAGAAAGACGTCACTGAGCTTCAAAGCTTCCGCAGCCAAAATTCCTACATCTTCAAGTGATTTTGATTTATCGGTTTTGTAAAAATTACGGAAATCGTCAATCGTTTTGGAAAGGTACTGCAAGTGGGTATCAATACTTTCATGCGCTTCCTCAAAACATTGTACATCGCATTTTCCGAGCTTATGCTTTACATACATATCCTGATTGATCAGTGCCAGCGTATTGAGCGGCTGGCGCCACTGGTGAGCGATCTGTTCAATCATCTCCCCCATCGCCGCGAGTCTGGACTGCTGAACAAACAGACGGTCTTTAAGACGCGCTTCGTTCAGTGCACACTCTACTTTCTCTCTCAAGGTAACGTTTAGCCGATTTAATTTTTCAATGTATTCGCGCTGCAGCAGATAGACCCGATCGGCCAATGCCAGAGAGAGAAAAATCATCTCGATGGCCGATCCGACCTGCTGCACGTTATTAATTCCGTAAAAACTCGGGATAAGATCGAATTTATTTAATGTGAAAATAATAGTAGCGATCAAAAATGAGCTCCAGCCTGCCACATAAAAACGTGCGGCTCTGTATTCATGCCGCATGACGCTAAGACCTGCGATAAGCAGCAATAGCGGCAAAACCGAAGCGAGCGCCGCATTAAACGGAATCACTATGCTGTAAGGGAAATATAACGAGGCCGCCACCATTACAAAACTGATAAGCTTCATTAGAACAATCAGATTGTCCACCTTCGGAGCATACAACGGAGTATTTAAAAAATGGCGGCTGAAATACAGTGCAAAAAACGACGTTAGTGCGATGAACATACTCGATCCGTGTTCAATGAACCACAGAGTATCGCCCCAAATGTATTTAATTCCCAATCCGTCAAAAGAGAGCTGCCATAAGATAAAAGAGAGCAAAAACAGAATATAGCGCATGTAATTGCGATCGCGGGTATAAATATACAATACGATGTTGTAGAGCAATACAATAAAGAAAATCCCGTAATATATCCCCACAAAAAAATTGTTTTGCTCCAACTCTTCCATCAGTGTTTCCGAAGAGAAAATGGAGAGAGGAAGCTGCATCGAACTTTGGGTTTTTACCCGCAGGTACAGTGTCGAATCGGGAATATTTTTAAGAGGAAGGTCCGAAATAAAGTAGTGCGATCCGATATCGCGCAGAGAAAACGGTTGGGATGTCCCCATTTTTTCATGTTTGATCAGCGTCCCGTCCGGCGCAATCAAATAGATATCGATATATTCCAAAAGGGGATAATCGATTTTTACCCACCACCGGGTTTCATCTGCAGCTGAAAGGTTACGAAGATCGATCTTAAACCAAAAAACCGATTTTGTAAATCCGAAATTAACGCTCCGTTCTTTCAGATAGGGGGTAAATTGTTGAGACTTTATGTGATCAAAGTCTATCTTACCGGAAACATCTTCCACGTAAGAGATCGCATCATTAGCGGGAGAGACAACATCTTTTTTCAGCGTTAACAAAGATGAGTGAAGCGTTAACGCAAAAAAAACGGCAAGAAAAATTAGTTTTCGCACGCTAAATTCGTTTGCGCAACGCCTCTTTGAATCCCCACCCTTTCCGCGATTCGGTAAGAGTTTTTCGATCCAAATCCACAATTAAAAGTTCTTCGGTATTCCCCAGGTCCGCTTCGACCTCTCCGTCAGGAGAGACAACCATGGAATCGCCGTAAAATTTCCACGCGTGTTTTTCATCGCAATACTCACCGACCCGATTAGCGCGAAGGATGTAGCAGTTATGGGTAAATGCTCTCGTTTTAATTAACTCGCGCCATCGGTTGTGGGATTCAAACGTCGAAGCGCTCGGAACCAAAACGACATCGACCATCTTCGTATCCACCGCCTGCCATAAGGGGTCAAAATGGGTCTCAAAACCGCTCATTACGGCAAATTTCAGCCCCTCGCACGCAAAAATCATCGGAGGTTTTACCGCTTCTACCGGATTATTAAAAAACTTCTCCTCATTCCAGTGAGGATAATTAATCAAAAATTGCTGCGGATAATAGGTAACGCTGCGACCGTTTATTTTCGCAATCATCTTCGTACACTCTTTTTTCTTTACCGTTACAATCGGTGCGACAAACGTAAGTTCGTATTTTGCGGCTAACGCTTTAAGCGTTTCAATTTGATGGGCACTTTGTTCGGCAATCATATTCAATGGCATCTGAATCAGCTCTTTGAAAAAAGGGTTTAGAAGATACTCTCCCAATAAAATCAGTTTTACCCCTTTTTGCTGAGCGACACGGGCATAACTTTCAAGTTTATTGCTCCCCATTCCGATAGAAGGGAGTTGCAGTATGGCAGCACGCATTATTGCTCCTGATTTTTGATGATTTGTATCTGTAGCTGTGCATTTTGAAGCATCGTCTCGGCTAATTTAAGCTCTTTCATCCCCTCTTCATACGCCTTTACACTCTCATTCATCGGCAACGCGGGATCCATCAATTTTTCTAAAATGGCTTTGGCATTGGTAATTTTTGTCTCAAAACTCTCATCACTCTTCATAGTGCCTCCCGAACATAATTTTCTATTTTATCGATTTCCACCAAAAAAGCGTCATGCCCGTAATCGCTGGCAACTTGGAGGTAGTCACTGTTTGTTTTTCCCATTGCCAACATCGCCGTATGGATAGATTCCATTTCAGAGGGGAGAAAAAGGATATCTTTTTCAAATCCGACCAGATAAAGCTCGGCATTGATTTTATTCAAGGCCTCTTCGATCGAATCGAACCCGCGTGAGAGGTCGTAGATATTGATCGCTTTGGTAATGTAAAGATACGAAAGAGGATCAAACCATTTCGTAAAATTGTACCCGTTGTACTCCAGATACGATTCGACCTGAAACTTTCCGAATAATTCAAACAAACCGTCGGTCCGTTTGTATTCGCGTCCGAATTTTTTTGCCATCGACTGATGAGACAAAAAACTGATGTGCCCCGCCATCCGCCCGATAGCCATACCGCTTAGCCCGTTCTCCCGTATGACTTCGGGATCATAATAACCGTTTTTGAATTCGGGATCTTTGAGTATCGCCTCTTGCGCCACTTTGTTAAACGCGATAGCCCACGGCTGCGTCGCCGCCGTCGTCGCCATAGCGATAATTTTTTTGGCAAAATTAGGGAAAAAGACACCGAATGCCAGTGCCTGCATTCCCCCCATCGAGCCCCCGATAACGGCATGAACCTGATGAATTCCCAAACGATCGAATAATATCCGCTGTGCTTTGACCATATCCAAAATCGTAATGACGGGAAATTTATAGCGGTAGGGATCGTTGTACGGATAGCGCAGAGACATCGGTCCGGTTGAGCCGAAACAGCTCCCGATCACATTGGTACAGATCACGAAAAACCGGTCGGTATCGACCGCTTTTCCCTGTCCTATAAGACCGTCCCACCAACCGGGTTTATTATCCCCCTCATACGTTCCGGCCGCATGATGAGAACCCGTCAATGCATGGCAAATCACGATCACATTGTCCCGCGCTTCATTGAGCTCGCCGTACGTCTCATAGACGATATCATACGGCTCCAAGATACGCCCGCTCTCTAAATAGAGCGGATTGGTGAAATGTTCACTGTGAGTTTGCAAATTTAACATGGAACCCTTTACGCGCTAAATGCCTGTTTCAAGTCATCGATCAAGTCAACTGAAGCTTCAAGCCCGATACTGAGACGAATAAGTCCCGACGGGACACCGCATGCAATCAACTCTTCTTGCGAGAGCTGCTGATGCGTCGTCGATGCCGGATGGGTAATGATCGATTTCGAGTCTCCGATATTGACTACAAGCGAGAACAACTTCGTCGCATCGACGATTTGTTTCGCTTTTTCGAAACTCTCCACTTCAAAACTCAACAAACCGCTTGACATACCGTCCACAAAATAACGCTGTGCATTTGCATAGTTGCTGTTACTTTTGAGTCCCGGATAATTTACTTTTTTGACCATCGGATGAGACTCTAAAAACTCGGCAACCGCCAATGCGTTGCGGGAGTGTTCTCTCATACGCAGAGAGAGGGTTTCAATCCCCTGAATAAAGAGCCATGAGTTAAACGGCGATACGACGGCACCCAAATCGCGTAGAAGCGACAGACGTGCACGCAGTGTAAACAACGGCAATGGAACATCCACATAGACCAAGCCGTGATAACTCTCGTCTGCCTCGTTAAACTGAGGATAGCGGGTATTTCCTTTGATGAAATCGACCAATCCCTGACGTTCAACCATGATTCCGCCGATCGCAAGCCCCTGCCCCGTCGTATATTTGCTCGCACTGTGAACGACGACATCGACGCCGTGCTCCAGCGGCCGGCAAAGAACCGGAGTCGCTACCGTATTGTCCACAATCGTAAGGATGCCGTGTTTTTTAGCGATAGCGCTAATCGCAGCGATGTCGGCGACATCGATACTCGGATTCGTCAAGGTCTCAAAAAAGATCGCTTTGGTTTTATCGTCCACCAACGCTTCAATCTCGGATGGATTTTGTACGTCAAAATAACGGGCGGTTATACCGAAACGTTTTAGGGTAAACGATGCCTGAGTCAATGTTCCGCCGTACAGTTGACGTGCACAGATGATATTATCTCCCGCTTCCGCAGCATTGGCAATCGCATAAAAAATAGCCGCCATACCGCTGGAGGTTGCCAATCCTGCCGCACCCCCCTCTAAAGTTGCGAACCGTTTTTCAAACACGTCCGTTGTCGGGTTGTTCAAACGGGTATAGATATTCCCGAGTTCTTTAAGTGCAAACAGGTTTGCCGCATGTTCGACATCGCGAAATTCATACGCGGTAGTTTGGTAAATCGGTACCGCCATCGTACTTTGCGAATCTTTGTCGTATCCCGCATGAAGCGCTTCAGTTTGGAGTTGCATAATCATCCTTTACAGTGTTTTGTAAATTATTGTACCGTCATCCCACACTTTTTCCAAAGTATCCCTACTGATTTAGTAGGAATTATAGAGCTATAAATATAATTTATACGTGGTAATTCGGAGCTTCTTGCGTGATGATAACATCATGAACATGAGACTCTTTAAGCCCCGCACTGGTGATTTCAACAAATTCCGCTTTGTCCCAGAACGCTTCGATACTCTCAGATCCGCAATACCCCATTGAAGAGCGAAGACCGCCCATCATTTGGTGTACTACCGCCGCAATGCTTCCGCGGAACGGTACGCGTCCCTCGATCCCCTCAGGTACAAGCTTATCTGCAGCCGTCCCCTCTTGGAAATAACGGTCGGTTGACCCTTTGGTCATCGCACCGATTGAACCCATACCGCGATACGATTTATACTGGCGTCCTTGATACATGATGGTATCTCCCGGCGATTCTTCGGTACCGGCTAGGAGTGATCCTGCCATAATAACGCTTGCACCGACGGCAAGAGCTTTTGCGATATCCCCCGAGTAGCGGATACCGCCGTCCGCAATAATCGGTACTCCGTGTTTGCGCCCGACTGCGGCACACTCATCGATAGCAGAGATTTGAGGAACCCCTACTCCGGCAACGATACGGGTCGTACAGATCGATCCCGGTCCGATACCTACTTTGACGCCGTCGGCACCCGCTTCGATCAGTGCCAATGTCGCTTCGCCCGTCGCAACGTTTCCTGCGATGATATCGACTACCATGTCTTTTTTGATCGCTTTTACGGTATCGATAATCCCTTTCGAGTGGCCGTGAGCCGAATCGAGAACCAATACGTCGACACCCGCATCCACAAGGGCGCGTGCACGGTCAAGCTGTCCGACACCGATTGCCGCACCGACGCGAAGACGTCCGAAATCGTCTTTGTTTGCATGCGGATATTCAATCCGTTTTTTGATATCTTTGATCGTGATAAGACCTTTTAGGAACCCGTTTTCGTCGATAATCGGAAGTTTCTCGATCTTGTTTTTGTGCATGATCTGCTCAGCCTCTTCGAGAGTTATTCCCGCTTTTGCCGTAACAAGCGGCATCGGTGTCATTACAGCCGACGCCAATTTTTTCAAATCTTTCTCAAAGCGCATGTCGCGGTTGGTCAAAATACCCAAAAGTTTATTGTGTCCGTCTACAACCGGAACACCTGAAATTCTGAATTCGCTCATCAACTCTTCTGCTTCGGCAAGGGTCGCATCGGGATGAACGTAGATCGGATCGATGATAATACCGCTTTCCGATTTTTTGACTTTTTTGATCTGTTTGACTTGCGTCTCGATATCCATATTTTTATGGATGATCCCGATACCGCCCAAATGTGCCATGGCGATCGCAGCACGGTATTCGGTTACTGTATCCATCGCCGCAGAGACCATCGGGATATTAAGAGGTATATTGCGGGTCAGCATCGTTTTTAAACTCACCTCTTTTGGGAGAACTTCAGAGTATTTAGGGATGAGCAATACATCTTCAAAAGTGAGCGCGCGTTTACGAATATTCATGAGGTTATCCTTGTAATTGAGTTTCGAGGCTAAGCGCCCCGTTAAAGAGTGTTTGCTCCGCATACGGAGCGGCTATCAGCTGAAGACCGACCGGCATACCGTGATCGCTCGTATCAACCGGTAAAGAAATGGCGGGAAGCCCCGCTAGATTTACCGAAATCGTATAAATATCGCTCAAATACATCTCGAGCGGATCGCTCAAAGCTCCGAACTCATACGCCGTGCGCGGAGCTACCGGAGTTAGAATAAGATCAACTTCTTCGAAAATCTTATTATACTCCTCTTGAATCAATCGACGTACTTTTTGCGCCTTGACATAATACGCATCGTAATAGCCGGATGAGAGGACGAAGTTACCGAGCATGATACGGCGTTGAACTTCAGGGCCGAATCCGTTTGAGCGGGTTTGAAGGAACGTATCTTTAAGATTATCCCCCTCTACCCGGTTACCGTAGCGGATTCCGTCATAACGGGCAAGGTTGGTCGTCGCTTCCGCCGTTGCGGTGATATAGTACGCTGAGATATCGTATTTCGGATCCATCAGCGATTTTTCGACAATGGTATGTCCCGCGTTTTTGAGTGCTTCGATCGCTTTTGCATACGCTTTACGCACCTCTTCGGAGGCATCTTTGACATAATCGGGGACAATCGCGATTTTGAGTTTCACGTTTGCGTCAAGCTTATCACTCACGGTACCGTCATTGCGATCAGCAGAGGTCGAATCTTTCGGATCATACCCTTGGATAATGTCGTACAAAATCGCCGCATCTTCAACGTTTTGGGTCATCGGTCCGATTTGATCCAACGAACTCGCATAGGCACCCAAACCGTAACGGCTCACGCGGCCATACGTCGGTTTCATCCCGACGATTCCGCAAAATGCGGCCGGTTGACGAATCGATCCGCCCGTATCGCTTCCGAGTGCTGCTACCGCAAGCCCAGCCGCGACTGCCGCTGCCGAACCGCCCGAACTTCCTCCGGGGACACAGTTATGGTTCAGAGGGTTAAGGGTTTTGCCGTAACAGCTGCTCTCGGTCGTCGAACCCATCGCGAACTCATCCATATTGGTTCGTCCGAACGGCGACATATTCGCAGCAAGAAGTTTTTCAATAACGGTTGCGTTATACGGGGCAATGTACCCTTTGAGAATATTCGAACCCGACGTTACCGACCATCCTGTTACTTGAATATTATCTTTGATCGCGATCGGGATCCCCTCGCCGACATTAAGAACATCGACATAGGCATTGAGTTCCGGGTTTGCGGCAATTTTGGCTTTTAACTCTTCTTTGAGCGAAGCGAGTTCTGCTTTTGAGAGTTTTAACGCCTCTTTGAGTGTTATCATACACGTTCCTTTCTATCTAAATACGCCATCGGATTAAAAACCCGATTGGCTACGCTACGCTAAAGTTCACTTCGGCAGTGAGCCCTTTTTTTGTTTTGCTTGTTTGACTATCGCGATTCCGATGGCAATTACGATAAAGATCACTCCGACCGTTTCGGCAATAAAGCTTAACGGAACAGTTTGTGTGACGTCGATCATACCGCAACGACCTGCGCACAGCGCGGACAGAGGCTCTCTTCATCTTCGCTATGATATTTCCAGCAGCGAGGACATTTTGCTTTGGATGCAAGGGCGATATTAAACGACTCCCCTTCGATCTCAAACGTTCCCAAAATATCTTTGAGTTCACAGGCACACCATTTGGAGATGACGAGATACTCTTCGATATCCGCTTTTTTCATTGCTTTGGCGCACTCTGATTTTGTTGAAATAACAAGTTCAAGGGTATTTTTGATCACTTTCTCTTTTTTCAATCCGTCCACGATTTCATTGAACTTTTCACGGATCACTTTCATCGTTGCGTCATCCCAGCTGCTCTCAACTGCTTCGATAGAAGCATACGTTACATCGAAAATATCGTTTGCCTCTCCCTTTAAAATTGCAGGGGCATTCTCAAAAATCTCATCGGCGGTATAGGTCAAAATCGGTGCGATCAGTCCCAGCATCGATTTAGCGATAATCGCCATGGCACTTTGCGTCGAGCGGCGCTCCGCCGAATGAGCGGCATCACAATACATACGGTCTTTCGTGATATCGATATAGACACCGCTGAGTTCATTCACGATGAAATAGTTCAAGGCGCTCATCCCGTGAACGAAATTGTATTCCCCGAACAAACGATGCGTTTCGTCAAACACCTCTTTGGCTTTCGCGACAATCCATTTATCGATCTCGCCCATTTCACTGTACGGAACGATGGCCTCAAGCCCGTCAAGATTCGCCAGCATAATACGAAACGTATTGCGAAGCTTGCGGTATTGATCCGCCGTTTGTTTGAGGATGTTTCCGGAGATCTTCAAATCCCCCTGATAATCGCTCATCGCTACCCAGAGGCGTAAAATCTCGGAACCGTACTCTTTGAGCACCGATTCCGGGGCAACAACGTTCCCTTTGGATTTCGACATCTTTTCACCCTTCTCATCGACAGTAAAGCCGTGAGTCAAAAGCGCTTTGTACGGAGCGATATGTTCCACCGCCGTACTCAAAAAGAGTGAAGATTGGAACCAACCGCGGTGCTGATCGGACCCCTCGATGTACAAATCGGCCGGATACGTACCCGCATCGTAGTTGCGGGATTTGAGTACCGCATTCCAAGTTGAGCCGCTGTCAAACCAAACGTCGAGAATGTCGGAGACTTTTTCAAGTTCGTCGGCTTTATACGGGCATCCCGGATAGAGAAGTTCTTCGATGCTCATCGAATACCACGCATCGGTACTGTGCATCTCGAAAATCATCGCAATATAGTTGAGAACTTTCTCATCGAGGATTACTTCTCCCGTCGCTTTGACACGGAAAAATGCAATCGGTACACCCCAGTCACGCTGACGTGAGATACACCAGTCGGGACGGTTTTCGACCATTGAGCCAAGACGGTTTCGCCCCGATTCCGGATAAAACGCCGTTTTTGCCACTTCAGCCTGAGCGATTTCACGAAGCGTTTTACTCTCCCCATCAGGCGTTCCGTCGACGCTGATAAACCACTGTTTCGTTGCACGATAGATCAACGGCGTATGGCTTCTCCAGCAATGCGGATAGGAGTGACGGAATTTAGAGACTTTCAACGCACTCTCGCCCAATAATGCAATAATCGGCTCGTTCGCTTTGAAAATATGGGTTCCGACGAACTCTTCGGCATTCGGGAGAAGTTTTTCACGGACAACCGTTTGGTCATAACATCCCGTCTCATCGACCGGCATCACCACTTCGAGGTTGTAGCGAAGACCGATACGGTAGTCGTCTTCCCCATGACCCGGCGCGGTATGAACGCATCCCGAACCATTCTCCATCAAAACGTGCTCGCCGAGAACCAAATGGGATCCGCGGCCGTTTAGCGGATTGATCGCATAGCTGTTTTCAAATTTTTTCGCTTCGATTTTTTGTACGACGGTTCCGGTGAATACACCCTCTTCGATCAAAGCGTTGTACCGTTTTTCCGCAACGATATAACCATCCGAAGTACGGACATACATCTCATCGGGATTGAGTGAAATCCCCGTGTTCGCCGGCAATGTCCACGGTGTCGTCGTCCAGATGACAATCGCCGCTTTCCCCTCGATCCCGGCACGTACTTTGGCATCGTCATTAAGCTCAAACGCAACGTATATCGAGTAGTCTTCTTTGTCTTCGTATTCGACTTCCGCTTCGGCAAGTGCCGTACGCTCCGCCCAGCTCCAGTAGACCGGTTTAGAACGCTCGATCAACAGCCCTTTTTTGGCAACCGAGCAAAGGGTACGGTAGATATTGGCTTCAAACTTGGAGTCCATCGTCAGATACGGATTATCCCAATCGGCGACAACGCCCAGTTTTTTAAACTCTTCGCGTTGGATATCGATAAACTCACGTGCGTGATCACGGCACATTTGGCGCACTTCGGCGGTGCTGAGCAGCTCTTTTTTCTGCTTCCCGCCCAGTTTTTTCTCAACCTGCTGCTCGATCGGAAGACCGTGACAGTCCCAGCCGGGAGTAAAGCGAACCGATTTTCCGTTAAAGTAATGATATTTGACAATAATATCTTTAAGGACTTTGTTCAATGCATGCCCGATGTGGGTGTGTCCGTTAGCATACGGAGGACCGTCGTGCAATGTAAAACTTTGCGCATCTTTACGATTTGCTTTCATTCGGCCGTAAACGTCTTTGGCAATCCACGAAGCATAACGCGCAGGCTCGTTTTGAACCAAATTTCCGCGCATCGGAAATTCGGTCTGAGGTAGAAGGAGGGTCTCTTTATAATCCATCTGTTACCTTATATAAAAAGTGGTGCATTATAGCGTTTGGGTGATTAAATTTTGCTGTCACTGTGCTATACTATCCCAAATTTATAGACGGGGAAGCCATGAAACGTGATGTTATTTTCGTAGGTAATCGGCTGATTTTGAATGAAGCGTATGAGCGCTATATCCTCCGAAGTATTAAAAATCGTCTTGCTTCTATCGATTCAATCAACTATTTTGAAGAGTCGGACAAAGGGTTGTTTCTGCACCTTGAAGGACTTTTGAAACACGAATCAAAACTCATCATCGTTACGACCAAAAACACGTTTACCATCGTAGGAAAACTTCTCAGCACCGTTACTGCGGACAATCAAATTCTAAGAGAGCAGATGCTTATCCCCTCGCGTGCCAGTATTCTCGAAAACGGCAGCTATCTTCTCACCCATAACACGTCTGAGATTAATGTAGTTTTGGCAAATGAAGGGAAAGTTCTCCCTCCGATACTCATCGATGAAGAATCACGTTATGCCACTATCCATCTTTTTAATGAAGAACTTCTGAGTGCGCAAACTCTCCTCGAACCGCTAGCCCAAAATTTCGATGTAAGACTTGAATTTAGCGAACTTATCGAGGGATGGCTCAAAATCCGGATCCAAACACGGAAGCACGGAAATCTCTCGCAGTTTATCGCATCCGCACGCGGACTCATGCATCATAAGGTCATTGCCGCCACCAATATCGCCGCATTTATTATTGAAAAATTGAGCCATCACCATAAAAAGCTCTCTTTTGCCGAAAGCTGCAGCGGAGGATCGCTCGCCCATTTTTTCACGTCCCAAAGCGGAGCGTCCAACATTTTTGACGGTTCACTGATTACCTATTCCAATACCCTCAAAGCCAACTGGCTTGCCGTTGACGAGGCTGCCTTGGAACAGCACGGTGCGGTGAGTGCCGAAGTTGTTTTAGAGATGTCAGAGGGGGCAATGAATGTCAGTTTTGCTGATTATGCCCTCTCGATCAGCGGCATTGCCGGGCCTACCGGCGGCAGTGAAGCCAAGCCGGTCGGAACCGTTTATATCAGTGCACGCTCCAAAACCTCCGTTCATACCGAACGTTTTTACTTCGAAGGAGATCGTAACTATGTCCAAGAACAAAGTGTCTTAATGGCGGTTAAAATGCTCCTTAATATTGATAAAGAATTATTTTTTACCTAAATCGCTTTTTTTCCTTGACAAAACAACATCTTTCCCCTATAATTTCGCCCTCACAATCGTCCTTGTTTGGAAGATTGAAGAGGTCTCGTTAGCTCAGCCGGTAGAGCATCTCACTTTTAATGAGGGGGTCGATGGTTCGAATCCATCACGGGACACCATATTGTTGATATAAGTGACCCTTTCGTCTAGTGGCCAAGGACACTATCACTTCATGGTAGGAACAGAGGTTCAAATCCTTTAGGGGTCGCCATTTGTTCGAATAGAGATTTCGATTTATTTTAGACGTTTTTTTTCTTTTTGTAAAAAGAAAATTGCGGGAGTTTAGCTCAGTTGGTAGAGCGCTACCCTTACAAGGTAGATGTCACAAGTTCGAGTCTTGTAATTCCCACCATTATTTGGGGCTGCAGCGGTAGTTCAGTTGGTTAGAATGCCTGCCTGTCACGCAGGAGGTCGCGGGTTCGAGTCCCGTCCGCTGCGCCATGTTATTTCGATTTATTATTAAAAAACTCTCGGGAGTTTAGCTCAGTTGGTAGAGCGCTACCCTTACAAGGTAGATGTCACAAGTTCGAGTCTTGTAATTCCCACCATTATTTGGGGCTGCAGCGGTAGTTCAGTTGGTTAGAATGCCTGCCTGTCACGCAGGAGGTCGCGGGTTCGAGTCCCGTCCGCTGCGCCACCTTTACCTCTCTCTTTGTAAAACAATCAATTTGTATCTTTCAATTATGCTATCATATTCAAATGAAACTCAAACTTTCTCTTTTTATCGTTTACATTCTTATTTGGCTGGTATTGGCGATCCATCCATCCTATCGGAATGACTGGGCGCTGGAAAATATTTTGGTCTTTATAGCTTTACCGATTATTATTGGGAGCGAGAAACGGTTCGGTTTTTCAAATACAAGTGTCTGGATGATCTTTGTGTTTTTTGTTTTGCACGGTATCGGCGCACACTACACCTACAGCGAAATGCCCTATTTCAATCCTGTTACCGAGTTTTTCGGATTCGAACGCAATCATTATGACCGACTGATTCACTTTTTATTCGGGCTGTTACTCTTTTTACCGTTTTATGAATTGTTCTCATTCTTTCAAAAATCGCATAAGCTCATATCAATTCTTACCCTTCTTTTTCTATTTTCCGCTTCCGGCTTTTATGAAGTAGCCGAATGGCTCATTACCCAAATGACGCATCCTGACTTAGGAACTGCATTTTTAGGTGTCCAGGGAGATCAGTGGGATGCGCAGAAAGATATGGCATGCGGCTATCTCGGAGCACTCATCGCGGCACTCCTGCATTCCCCTTTTATACGACGCTCGCGCCGTACACTCTCAAACGATCTTTATCAATTGACCGAATAAGCTTTTTGTGCCTGATTGACACTGCTTAATGATTTAAATTCGGAAACACCCTTTTGCGAACTGCCCGATTCAAGTGTGCTCAGAGAAACAGAAATCCCTGAATCGAGAGTCGGTTTGATTTTGGCCTCGCCGACTGAGACTTTCTGGTTTTCTACCGCCCCTGTATTTTGAGTGCTATCCTCTTTTTTTGTGCTTGCAGGATCAGGACGACCCACTTGAAACGGTTGAGGATAAGGCGTTTGAAAAGTATATGAAGTAACTTGCATATTACACCTCCTATTTGAATAACTATAAACCTCTCTTTAGAAAATTTCGCTTAAAATTAAGGACTACTTCACAAAAGGAAATATAATGAATCTGTTTATTGTTATTCTCATTCTCCTCGTTTTAATTACTGTTTTAATGTACAACTCACTCATCGGCAAAAAAAACCAGGTTGATAATATCTTTGCAGGTGTTGATGCCGTTCTCAAAAAACGGTTTGATCTGATCCCGAATCTCGTGGCTTCGGTTGAACGGTATATGGAACACGAAAAGTCCGTATTGGAAAAAGTGACCGAACTCCGTGCAGAGGCGATGAAGCCCGATCTCACGGATGAGCAAAAAATTGCGTATGATCAAAAACTCTCAGCCGCTCTGGGATCCATCACCGTTGCGATGGAGGCGTATCCCGATCTCAAAGCCAATGAAAACGTCATGCACCTGCAACGTTCTTTAAATGAAATCGAAGAACAAATCTCCGCCGCACGCCGTGCCTATAACCAAGCGGTTACCGACCTCAACAACGCCATCGAGATGTTCCCGACCAACCTTATCGCAGGGTGGATGAATCTGCAACAACGTGCTGTTTTTGAGATTACGGCTACTGAGCGTCAGAATGTTGATGTCGGTGCATTGTTTAACCAATGAAATCTGTTTCGGAACTGACCGACTTTTATTACAAGGAGCTCTATCCGCAGCTGAGTGAACTCGAAAAAACACGGATGTCTATCCTTTCTCAAATGAAATTTTATGGAGTTATTGGCGTCGTTATTTTCTTAGTTATCGCACTTTGGATCGGAAAACACTTCGGATTGTTGTCTCCGTTCATAATATTTTTGTTTATCGGGATAGTCGCACTTGGCGGAGTTATCTATAATATGCTGATCCGCGACTATACGAAAGACTTTAAAGAGCGTATCATCACTCCGCTCATTCAAGCCATCGATCCGCAGCTGAGCTATACCCCCTATCTGTTTCTTCCGCGTCATCTGTTCGAACGCTCAGCTTTGTTTAACCACTCTATCGACCGGTACGGCGGTAACGATTGCGTCAGAGGTTCCGTTCACAACATTCCCATCGAATTTTCCGATATCCATGCCGAATACCAAACCCGAGATTCGAAAGGACGAACCCAATGGCATACACTGTTTCGAGGGGTGTTCATTGTTGCAGAGTTCAATAAATACTTTAAAAGCAAAACGGTTGTTCTCCCCGATCTTGCCGAAAAAACATTCGGTGATTTGATCGGAGGATGGCTGCAGTCCATAAATCTCTCACGTGACAAAGTAATACAATTGGACGATCCGGAATTTGAAAAGCAATTCGTTGTTTACGGCAATGACCCTATTGAAGCGCGCTATATCCTAACCCACTCAATGATGCAAAGAATTGTCGATTTTCAAAAAAAGATCCCTCATCCTCTTTTCATCTCTTTTGTCCAAAATCATATTCACGTTGCCATCAATACGGGTAAAGACCTTTTTGAACCTTCCGTATTTACCTCGCTTCTCGAGTACAAACAAGCAATGGAATATGTCAATACCCTCCATTATACGATCGGACTGATCGAAGAGCTTAAACTAAGCGAAAAACTCTGGAGCAAAATTTAATATAAAGATTGAGAGTTATTGCTGTATAATAATTTTTTATGCTAAATGCCGATAGAGAGAGGAGAGAGGGGATGTTTTTTCGGATTATTTTGCCCCTTATATTCTACGTTTCCTCCTCTTTTGCTTCAATTGTAATTGCTGAAAATACGGATCAGATTTCTAAGTTTTCCATCCCTTATGTTTATGATGAAAAATCGCTTTTATCGGTCGATGAAATTGCCGATAAAAATTTCACCCAAACTGTCCCTTCCCAATTTTCATTCGGATATAAAGACGGAACCGTATGGTTCAAACTAACTATTGAGAACAAGAGTCGAGACAATGATTTCATCCTGTACTTTGGCGAGCCGTTTTGGTCCACTTTTAATCTTTATGAACCGACTGAATCAGGATGGGTAAAGCACAGTGCCGGACTTTTAACACACCTTAATGAGCGTCAAATCGAAGATTCAAACCCAACTTTTCGCCTCTCGATAGCTCCCGGGACATCCAAAACATACTTTCTCCAAGGACAGACGATCAATGCTCAAATCGGTGCTTTTACACTTTACAGCGAAAAAGAATTTTTTAGACCGAGTCGTTTGACACTCAGAACATTTTACCCTTTTTACTCAGGTATCCTTTTTATCATTATGATTCTGAATATATTTCTGTTAGTCGAGATGCGTGAGCGGATATATGCCTACTATATCGGATACGTATCGTCATTTATCGCTTTTGTCACTATGTTCAACGGCTGTTATCTCTATATCGGCTTTCATCCGTGGGAGCAGGGTCTTCATGTTATCGGTACTGTCGTTTTAGCATTCATGGCCCTTTTTTCCAAAACATTTCTTGAACTGGAAAAATATCATCCGATAATGAATCGGCTGTTTAAATTCTTTGCCGTCTCTTTTTTTACGTTCGGAATTTTAATCCATCTCGAAATACCTTTGGCAACATTGCTTTTCAATATTTTTTCAACTGCATTCATCACTATACTGCTTATTCTCGCCGTTAAAATCTGGCTAGAGGGAAAGATGCCAACCCCCTTTTATCTCATTGCCCTCATGATTTATATGCCGACAATGGGGATGATGGTTTTGACCTTCAACGGCTTTTTGGAAAATACCGATATTACCCGCTACGCTTTTTTATTCGGCGCTTTGATCGAAATCATATTTTTCGCTCTTATACTGGCCCAAAGATTCCATGCGGCTAAAGATGATAAAATCCAACTCCAAAAAGAGTTATTGGCAGAAAAAGACAAAAATCAAGAATATCTTGAGCACAAAATTGACAAACAGCGCCAAGAGATCAAAGAGAAAAATGCTATTCTTTTCCACCAGTCCAGACATGCGGCAATGGGAGAAATGATCTCCATGATCGCCCACCAATGGAGACAACCTCTCAACACGCTAGCCATCATCATTCAGAACCTCTATTTTCAGCATAAACTCGGGCAATGGGATGACGAAAACTTTGAACAATCACACGATCAGTTCAATGAACATTTGCAGTATATGTCCAAGACCATCGACGATTTTCGCAATTATTATAAAAATGATGAAACCAAACGCCCCGAAAATATCGGAGAGATCGTCGAACTGGCTTTAAGGCTGTGCGATGTCTTTTTAAAATATGCCAAAATCAAAACGACATTGACGATTTCAACCGATAAAAGGGGTTACCTCTCTAAAAACGAGCTGATTCAAGTCTTGATGAATTTGATCAAAAATGCTCATGATGCCATCGTAGAACGCGGTATCCATTCAGGAAAAATTACAATCCTTGTAAAAGAAACAGACGGAACTATTGTGATAAGCGTCTGCGATAATGCCGGGGGAATTTCGGAAACGATAGGCGATAAAATTTTTGAACCCTATTTTTCGACAAAATCCGAAAACGGGACAGGATTGGGACTCTATATGTCCAAATCAATTATCGAAGACCACTTCCATGGTGCCCTTACCTTTCAGAACATCGATGAGGGAACCTGCTTTACGATAGTGATTCCTATCTATGATAAAAGCATGGAAGAAGATAAAACACCCTAACCGATCCAAACTAGATTTTTTGTATTGCTCGACCCAGCGTATCAAAGAAAAGTTCCAGCTTCTCCGCAGTCGCTTCTATCGTAAATTCCGCCCCTTTTTCTCCGAATACTTTGCTAATACATCGAATAGCTTTTTGGGTAATCTCATATTCCACCATCGAAACGTTCGTATATTCACAGGCAAAGTGCTGTGTGTAAAGCTTTTCATAGGGCAATAATTTTGCTTGTGCATACGCCGCATTGGCCGCTTCGGCATACGCTCTTACCAATCCTCCCGGCCCCAGTTTCGTACCTCCGAAATAGCGTACCGTAATCACTGCCGTATTAATAAGCTCATGCCCCTGTAATACGGATAGCGTCGGCTTGCCGGAAGTCCCTTTGGGTTCGCCGTCATCACCGCTGTATTCGACGATCTGATCAAACTCATTCAGACTCCGGGTAGCACTGACAAAGTGAACCGCTTTGGGATGAATGGAACGAAGAGAACGCATCTGTTCTTCATACTCAGAGATAGGCATTAAAAATGCGATAAATTTCGATCCTTTGATCTCGATCGTATCGGTAAAAATTTGATTCACGGTATTCATGAGTGCGATTATAGCATTTGCTATAATGGCGCATTTACTTTTGGAGCATAAATGATCGATTTTTTGATGAGCGGATATGGCCTTGGCTCGATGGGACTGGTCGGAGTCATCCTTTTTTTAGTCTATCTCAAGCTGATGAAATGGGTTTTCAAAGCAGCCGTTTTAGGAATTATCATACTCGGTACTTTTTGGTACTTTAATCCGCCTACACTAGGCTAATTATGCCGACACCCCAAGCGTCCCTTCTTCACTGGTACGAAAAAAATGGTCGTCATGATCTGCCGTGGCGGATAACCGACAATCCTTATCATATCTATATCAGCGAAATCATGCTTCAACAGACACAGGTCAAAACCGTCTTGCAAAGATTCTATTTTCCGTTTTTAGAACGGTTCCCGACCCTGCTGGAGATAGCCGAAAGTGATTTGGATGATGTTCTGAAAATGTGGGAAGGACTCGGATACTACACTAGAGCCAAAAATCTTCATCATGCCGCCTGTCAATGTAACGGTATCCTCCCCGACAATGCCCATGATCTGATGAACCTCAGCGGTATCGGGCGTTCAACCGCCCATGCGATTGCCGCCTTTGCGTACCGAGAAAGTCTCCCCATTCTTGATGCTAATGTCAAACGGATACTGCACCGCTATTTTGCCCTAAAAGAGCGAAATGAAAAAAAACTGTGGGAATGTGCTTATGCCCTCTTTGATCCCAAGCATCCGTTTGAATACAATCAGGCGATGATGGATGTGGGGGCGACGGTATGTCTTACCAAAAAACCGCAGTGCGAAGTTTGCCCGTTTGAAAACAGTTGCAAAGGAAAAACAGATCCCCTCTCCTATCCCGAGGCAAAAACTAAAACAATCAAACCGATCCGAATCCGAAATATCGTTGTCCACCAAAGAGATAATCGTTATGCTCTCGTTCAGCGTACAACACGGTTTTTATCCGGTTTATGGGGATTTTACGAGTGTGAAAACATAAGCCGATCTCACCTCCAAAGCTTAGGACATATTACCCAGAGCTATAGCCATTTTACCCTTGAAGCGGATGTTTATCTGAGTCTTGAAAATATCGAAGAGGAAGGGTTTGAGTGGTTTGCACTCGAAGAGATCAACCGGCTCTCGCTGAGCCGTGCCGATCATAAAGTACTCGATTTTATAAAGAAAAGCGTTTAGGGTCAAAAAAGGTATCGTCGCTGATATGACCGAATGCTGAGTTGATAGAGACGAAAAGATCCGGGTATTTTGCTTCCATCTCTGCGAGCATCACTTTCATACTCGCTCTGGCATGAGGCATTTTAACATCAAAACGCATAGACGGACACGCTTCATCACCGATAGTCGGCATCTCGTTTTCCAACGCACATGCAGCAAGCTGGCGTTCACGAAGCTGTATCAACGGTCGGATAACGATTAAACCGTTTCCCGCTTTATATTTGGGAGCCAACGCCCTCATGTGACCGTTATAGATCAAATTCATAAAAAAGCTCTCCGCCGCATCGTCTAGATGATGCCCCAGAGCAACTTTATTGCATCCGTACTCTTTTGCGGCACTGTACAACGCTCCGCGTCGCATACGGGAGAAAAAACTGCAAAACGAAGAGTTTTGTCGAATTTTTTCTCCCGCTATCTCATAGGTATTGGTCTCGTAAATTTTGTGCGGAATGTCATGTTCCGCGCAATGAGCGATCAAAGCCGACAAATCCTCGCCCATACCGTACGTTACCGTCACGGCAAGAATCTCAAATGTAAACGGGGCGCGCCGCTGCTGCTCCCGCAATGCATGAACCATTGTCAGCGAATCTTTTCCGCCGCTAAGACCGACTAGGATATGATCACCCTCTTCAATAAGAGCGAATTCGGCATTGGTACGGCCGATTTTGCTCATAATTTTTTTACTGAGTTTAATCGCCAATGCGTTTTACCATCTCTAAAATAAATTTGGCACTTACCTGTGCCGAACTTTTGAGGAACGTATCAAAATCCATCCCTGCATCACCGTCAGCCGCATCGCTGATTGCGCGGAGAATAAAAAACGGAACACCGAAATTTTGACAGACACACGCTACGCTTGTCCCTTCCATTTCCAATGCATCGGCATTAAACGTCTTCTCTATCCATTCTTTGCGTTCAGCAGATGCGACGAATTGATCTCCCGTTGCAATGATCCCTTCATAAAGATCAACCCCCATATCAACAGCGATTTCAGATGCAAGAGAGCGCATATCCTCATCCGATTCGATCATAACGAAGCTCTCGGGAATAAAGCCCTCAGGATGTCCGAAAGCAGTGATATCGACATCATGCTGACACAAAGCACTTGCCATAATCAAATCGCCGATTTTCAAATCTTTGCTGATCCCTCCGGCAACACCGCTAAATAAAAGCGCTTTCGCACCGTAGCGTTCCAACATGATCGTAGCGGTAATCGCTGAAAAAACTTTCCCTATTTTAGAATAGGCGATGATAAGCTCATGACCTGCATATTCAGCATGATAGTATATATTTCCCGCATATTTCTCAATGGTGTAATTACCCAATGCGGCTAAAATCGGTTCTATTTCTTCGCGCATTGCACCCATAATGGCAATTTTCATTTTTTTCCTTACCTATTTTTAACTAAATATCGACCCAGTTTTTTTAACCGCCCGTCGAGAGAACATATTTTTTCTTCACACTCAAAAAGTGATAAACGCTGCTCTACTTTTCCCATCGGAGAGAGGACACGACTTCCGCCCCAAAAACCTAGCCCGTCCTCAAATCCGACACGATTGACGAAAACGACATAATTATGGCTCAAAAGTGCGGTTGATTTCAACAACGCATCCCATTGGGATTCTATGCTGATCCCCTCCTCGGTAAAATCACGTGCCGGAGAAGCGGCCAGTACGTAAACAACCTCTGCATCCGATGCGGCAATCGCGGCAATCGTCTCCGCACGCCACACATCTTCACAAATTACCATAATGGCATTTCCGTGAGGAGTTTGAAACGAGACAATCTCATCCCCTGCACTAAAATAGCGCCCCTCTTCAAACATCCCATAAGTCGGAAGATGATTTTTATGATGGATATGAAGCAATTGGCCTTGTGAAAAGTAAAGGGCGGAGTTGTAGACATGCCCTTCATCCCACAGAGCCGCACCGATGACGATATCACACGCTTCGCTTGCCTTTTTCAGGTCATCCAACTCGTCAATTTTCCATGCATCTTCATAGAGTTTATCTTGAAGAAGATAGCCGTTGAGAGCAAGTTCGGGGAAAACAACGACATCCGCACTTTTGTTTGATTCAACCAAAGCAAGAACGTCAGCGAGATTCGATCGGCTGAGTTTCGGTGCGGATTGGATCAAAGCTACTTTCATGAGAGTGCTTCACAAACCTTGCTAAGCGATTCCATATCCGAAATGCCCAATGTCTCGACATCCGGGGCATTGCGTTTATTCAGCCCTTTTAAAACCGCACCGTTACCGAATTCGATCATCATATCGATCTCGCCGGCAACCGCTTCGATCGATTGCTTGTATTTAACGGGCTGAATTAACTGAACTTTCAAAAGATTTAATGCATCTGCTTTCGTCGCATACTTTTCAGTCGTTACATTCGATACGATCGGAGCGCTGAAACTATCACGAACCATCGCTTCCATCGCTTCGCCCAGCGGCTCCATTGCAATTGAGAGGAGCGGACAGTGGCTGGCGATTGACATGTTCAGCAATAATGCCCGTTTGGCACCCGCTTCTTTGAATACGCTCTCCATCGATTGAAGATCTTCTTTGATACCGGCGACAACAAGCTGACCCGCTTGGTTATAATTGGCCGGCCATACCTGCTTGCCCTCACTGTTGGCTTTTGAGCAAATCTCTTCTACGACGGCGTCATCAAGACCCAAAATGGCCATCATCCCCGCATTAATGCTCTCGCAGGCCTGAGACATAAGCTTTCCGCGTTTATGTACCAATTCAACCGCATCGACATAATCGATCGCACCGCTGGCGCATAGAGCACTAAATTCGCCCAAAGAGTGGCCCAAAAACATTACGGCTTCACTCGGAGTGGATTCTTGAAACAATTTATAGGCGATCATCGATACCAATAAAATCGCGGGTTGGGTGTATTCGGTTTTATCGAGTTGATCGTTTTCCTCAAACAAAAGTTTTGCAAAATCAACCCCGATACGCTCGCCCGCTTTCTCAAACATCTCACGTGCAGTCGCACTGTTTTCGTAAAACGATTTACCCATACCGATGCTCTGGCTTCCCTGACCGGGGAAAATCATCGCGATTTTTTTTGACATTAATGCTCCTTGATTTCTAATTGGTATTCGCCATGATCGGCAATTTTTTTCCGTAACGTATTGCGGTTCAATCCAAGCCTCTCAGCTAACTGCAATTGGGACTTAAACCGTTTGATCCCTGCGCGGATAAGAGGAACTTCGTACAGATGCAAAAATGCTCTGTAATCGTTATTGCTTCCGAGTTTTTCTTCCAAATAGTGTTCCATAATCTCCATCAAATCATTTTCATTTATGCTGTCAAACAGATAATGCATGTAAACTTGACGACGTAGAGAAAGTGCATTTTCACTCAAATCAGGAATAAACCCCTCATAATCAAATGGCTCAGATTTTCCTAAAGTATGGCTTGCTTCTTTGACAAAAGCTTCTACCAAAACGGCAACATCTTCGTGACGCTCACTAAGCGGCGGCAATGCAAGACGAATCGTAAAAATCTCATCCAACTGATCTTGGGAATAGCGGCCTCCGCCGGTTGCTATGACACGTGTACGTGTTTTTTGGATCGTCTCTATAAGACGTTTTAGATTAGCGACATTATCTAGCCGATGAATAATGACATCACTATGCGACTCCAATGCATCAAGAAGTTCATCAAAATGACCTGCATCAATGATGGGTGCATGGGGAAGTATATAACGGGCAAGGGTAAGTTTACCCGTCCCCCGTTCTCCGAAAATGATAGCGTTAACCCCTAATCCTTTTAGTAGGTTAGCGGTTTTAAACGCTTCAATAGAAGCGTTCGATGCAGTTAAAAAATTAGTGACATCCACAGCCGTGATTACCGCCACTTCCACAACATCCGCTATTATCCACTTTGTTTTCCGTCGGAATTCCAGTCATCGCTTCTTCTGCCGATGCATCACGTACATTAGAAATAGTAACGGTGAACATCAAATCTTTTCCTGCAAGAGGGTGATTGAAATCGATAATGACCGCATCGTCTTTAATTTCTTTTACCACAACTTGAACGGTTCCGCCGTCTTCGCCTTGTCCGTACAATGTCATACCGACATTCAAGTCGATCCCTGCAAATTGTTCACGCGGAAGTTCTTGCTGCGCTTCTTCGTTGTAATCACCGTAAGCATCGGCAGCTTTAACCAATACGTCGCCTTTATCACCCATATTCATGTGTGCGATTCCAGCTTCAAGACCTGGGATAATTTGACCTTTTCCAAACATAAATGTCAACGGGTGTCCGCCGACATTACTGTCTACGACAACTCCGCCGTCACGTACTTCATACTCGATCGATACAATTTGATTATTTTCAATTGCCATTTGATTAGCCTTCTTTTAAGATTTTGCGATTGTAGCACATTTACCTATGGTGATGCTGAAAACAGACATTTAGAGCAATGGTGCTTATTTTAACTTAGAGAGACGTTCTTGTGCCTCTTTGGAAGCACCGCTTCCGCCGTATTTGGTAATTGTCGCTTGATAAAAAGCTTTAGCCGTAGCCGTATCTCCCGTTTTTTCCATCGAAATACCTGAATGAAGTAACAACGTAGGCATATAGAGCGCTTTCTCGTTGCGAGATGCCGACTCCTTATAACTTAAGACGGCTTCTTTATATTTTTTTCGTTCAAACTGTGTCTCACCGATCATGAAATATGCATCCGAGACTTTATACTTTTTTTGAATCATTTGTTCAAAATAGCTTTGAGCATCATCGTATTTTTTTTGAGAAAAAAGCTTATTTGCCTCTTTTTCAATATCGGCATTGGACATTTTTGCAGAAGACGCTGCCGGCCGCTCAGGAACACTGACTTTAAGCTGTTTTATCAACACCGCAAATTGCTCTTTCGAGACATAATTCATATTAATTTCATCTACAGCATGGGAAAGCTCTTCCAGAAGTGCTTTAAACTGGGCGATATTTTCTGTATTGGCGTTCACTTGTTTACTGAGATCATCCAAACTGACACTTCCGTTACTATCGGTTGTAAGTTTTTCTTGAAGTTTTTGCAAGATAATGCTCTGTTCGTTGGATCGCTGTCCAAGCCCTTCAAGAATTCCCTGCATACCGTCTAACCGTTCAGTAACCGTCTCAACTTTTGCATTTTGCATATTGTTTTTTTGAATAACGTTCTGAAGCTCTTTTTTATTTTCTAGAATCAGTTTCTCTTCGTGGGTAAGGCCGTATGGATTAGGGGAGTTCAGATCGCCCGCTCCGAAAACGGAGGGTTCCGTTGCGGATGCGGTAATTGTTAGTAAAAGTGGGAAAATGACTAACAAACGCATTTATGGAAGTTTGAAATCTACACGACGATTTTTTTGCCAGCACTCTTTGGTTTTTTCCAAACATACCGGATTGCTTTCTCCAAGACTTGACATTGCAATAGAATCAGCGCTGATACCGCTGTTTACCAATGCTGCTTTAACCGAGTTAGCACGTTTCAAACCAAGGGCAAAGTTGTACTCATCGCTTCCGAATTCGTCACAGTTACCTTCGAGTTTAATTGATTTGCCTTTAACCAATAACGCATCTTTCGTCATAGCGTCTTGCATATCTGCACGAATCTCGAATTTATCGTAGTCAAATAAAATACTTACCAATTGACCGTCAGATCCGTTAGTACCGTTTGCCCCGTTAGCACCGTCGTTAGCATTAGCAACTGATACCGGAGCGATTACCGCACCTGAATCTGCACCGTTTGCTTTTGTCCCGACAGATGTTCCGTTTGCGTTAGCCGTTGCGTCGATTGCAGGCTCTTTAGAGCTACATCCGCTTAAAATTAACATTGCTACTGTTGCGCTTAAAAAAGCAACTTTTTTCATCATGACATCTCCTCAGGATTATAAATATAGCGTTATAATACCGTAAAAATCATTTACTACCAATCAATTGACTGAATTCGCCCTATTTTTAGCGGGAAAACAAAGCTTTTATTGACTCCGAAACGGATCACGCCGATTGAACTGCGTGAGCCTTCTTGTTTAATGTACAAAATTGCTTCGCCATCATATGAAAACTTCGGAAAATCGTTCTCCCCGCTTGCGGTCAACCGTTGTACATTCCCGCTATTCAGTGATAAAAGATGCAAATTAAATGAGTTTCCTGCAAAAGTTGCGCTGTTTTCACGCGCCTTATAAACCAAAAAGTTCTTGTACGAACTCAATGAAGAGTTATTTTTGCCATGATATACCAATTGCGATACCGCCGTACTGTTCATCCGAGTCGAGAATATATTCGGATAGCCTAGCCGATTTGAAACGAAGGCAATCGAGCCGTCCCCCATAAATTGCCCGTTAACATCGATACCGGAATAATTTGTGATTTGTGTTTTTGCCCCCGATGTCAAATCATAAAGATAAATATCGGGCTGCCCGTTGGGAGCAAGGGTGAGTAACAGGCGCTTAGAATCCTCACTGACATCCGAACATACCGCCATGCCGTCTGAACTGACGATCTTATCTTTTTTCCCGCTTTGGAGGCTTAACTTATAAATTGTCGGTTTAAAATCTAACAATGAGGTGTAATAAACCTCGCTTTGTTCACTATTAGCCCACTTTGCAAATCCGTACATCCCTCCGGTCAAAATTACTTTCTGATACGAGAGCGTATAATCAGAAACTACGATTTCAGAACGTTTCGGACTCGTCAGGCGGACAAAAACGACTTTGCGCTTAATCCACTCAATCGGCGAGCCTCCCAATTTAGCATTAATATCATACGCGATTGCGTGCGATAGAAAAACGGCCATTTCACTCTGCTTTAAAATATAGCTTTTGGCAAAAAATTCATTTCCGTTTTGAAGCATCTTTACATCCGCACGCATTCCGCCTGCTCCGTCATCCACCAGCCGATACCGAATCAGGTACTGAGCCTCCTGATGTTGTGGAGATGGTGATAACGAATTAAACGGTACAGATGCGTAGCTTTGATCTACGGTGAATAAAGAGACGACATTCATATCCGCCGCTAGCATTTGGGTAAATTTGCGGCTTAAATCACTGGTTTGCAACGATGAATCTTCGATTGCCAACGGTGATAATCCCCCAACCCCTTTTACCACTTCCAATGTTGCGTCTGCGCCCCAGGAAAACTGTACTAATGTTAGAAAAATTAGAATGATTTTCAAATGATTACTCCTTAGCCGTCAAAATGAATTCTAAAACCGTATCTTTTCCCTCGGGATGTTCCGGAAAACGGATGGCACTCAGTCTATCTTTCAGCCAATCGACTTCGCCGTTAAACGAAATATTTCCTGAATAACGAAGCACTTTATATCCCGTTAACTTGCCTGATGCACTGATATTCATCCTTACCCGTGCTACTTCGCCGGCCGTTCCTGAGGGAGGATGGAAATAGGTATAAACCAGCCCTTGAATCTTAGCATGGTATTCGTTAACAAGCGGCCCGCTCGATCCGCCTGGAACAACCATTTTTATTGAAGGTTTAGCTAACTGGACATTGGATACTTTTTCCGAATATCGGGGAGTCTCTCTTTTTGTTAAAATTTCATTTTCAATTTTATTAAGCTGCTCTTGACGCTTATTATCTTCTTTAGCAACCTTCTGAGGTTTGATTTCAGAAAAGAGATCGGAAATTTCCGGAACGGGTTCAGGTTGTGCAGCCGGCTCTTCTTCCTGTTGTGTTTGTTCCGGTGCGACAGGGACGCTTGCAGGTTCAGGAGGCGTTTGTACATTCTCTTTTGTATCGGAAACAGCAATAGAGACGTTAATCACGTCACTTTTGGTCATAGCAAACTGTTGAATTTTTGGAGATAGGATCACGCTGTACGCCGCAAAAAAAAGCATGGTGACAAAAAGAGAAATCGAGATCAATCCGCTGAGATAAAAATAGCGTTCTTGATTCATATCCATTTATAAAATCCTCATCATAATAAAAACTTTAGAAATGAATTTTATTGAGCGGTAACAAGAGAAACATTTTGAAAACCGGCTTTTTTAACTACGGCTAAAACATTCATGACATCACTGTAATTCAAACGGCCGTCAGCACTTATACGTACGGTGGAATCTGCTTTATAAGAAGGTGCAAGACGGATAAAATCATCCGCAAATGTCTCAATCTGAAACTGTTCTTTTCCAATCTTAATTTTGCGTTCATCCGAAATCGAAATCTCGATGGACTCTTTTTTAGTTATCTCTTTTTGAGCAGAACCTTTAGGGAGACGAATCAGTTCTTCATAGACAATATTCGGCGAAATTACCATTAATATGGCCAATAAAACCAACATTACGTCGACAAGCGGCGTAATGTTGAGTTCCGGTTTTTCATCCCAATCAAACACGATTATACTTCTTTAGAGAGGAGCGCATCACCTTGCATACGGATCAATCCGGATAACTCAAAAGCTTTTCGCTTTAGAATTTGATGATAGGTATAGGCAAAAATAGCGACAAAAATTCCTGATGCGGTTGCGACAAGGGCGTCCGATACACCTGATGCAATAATACTCATCGTACCGCTTGCTTGACCGATGTGGTCAAATGTACTCAAAATTGAGACAACCGTACCGAATAGTCCGATAAACGGTGTCGTTGAAGCGACAACAGAGAGAAACATCAGCCCTTTGGTAGCTTCCTTGGTAGCGGCATACGAAGCCATATCAAACAAAGAAGTAGAAAGGCGTGATGATGATTTAGTAAAATGGCTTAAATAGGCAAAATCGGGAATTTTTTGCGAACCGAGCAATAACGATTCAAGCGATTGGTTTTCGGTAGATATCCATTGATTCAAAGAAAATAGACGGTAAAAAAAAGTCCAATTGACCGCAATGAAATAAATGGAGAGGACCAGCAACACAATAAGTGTTACCGGATGGCTTTTGTCATAATAATCAGCAAATGTTTGAAACATATCGATGATTAAATGTGGTGTGCCGCAGTATCAATACGTGCTGAAACCGAAGCGATCATCGCATTCGAATCGGCAACGCTGTTGATCAATGATTTAGCTTCATCAAGAGCTTTAGCGATATCGCCTTCACTCTCTCCGCGGATTGCAACGGCACCGTCAACCAAGACAACCACTTTGTTTTGGGTAATTTGTACAACACCCCAATTCACGACGATTGACTCGGTTTTACCGTTCTCTTTTTGGATATCGACTACTCCGGCTTGGAGTAACGTTGTTAAAGAGACGTGTTCAGGGAGAACACCGAATTCTCCCTCTTCCCCCGGAAGGGTGACGCTTTTAGCCGGGCCGTTAAAAATAGACCCGCTTGGCGTTAGCACTTCTAATTGGAGTGTTTCCATAGTGTTTCCTTTAAGGCGAGAAGCAATTACTTGCTTTTCATTTTTTCAGCTTTCTCAATCGCCTCGTTCATATTACCGACCATGTAGAAGGCACCTTCTGGCATATGGTCGAATTCACCCTCAAGGATACCTTTGAATCCTTTGATAGTGTCTTCAAGTTTAACATATTTACCAGGAGCTCCGGTGAATACTTCTGCAACGTGGAAAGGCTGAGAAAGGAATTTCTCAATTTTACGTGCACGTTCAACCGTTGCTTTGTCATCTTCTGAAAGTTCATCCATACCGAGAATCGCAATGATATCTTGCAAATCTTTGTATTTTTGAAGTGTTTTTTGAACACCGCGAGCAACATTGTAGTGCTCTTCACCGATGATTTGCGGATCAAGCAAGCGAGATGTTGAATCCAATGGGTCAACCGCAGGATAGATCCCTTTTTCAGCGATTTTACGGTTAAGAACCGTAGTCGCATCCAAGTGAGCAAAAACCGAAGCCGGAGCCGGGTCAGTCAAGTCGTCCGCTGGTACGTATACCGCTTGAACCGAAGTGATAGAACCTTTTTTAGTTGATGTAATACGGTCTTGAAGCGCACCCATTTCACGAGCCAATGTCGGTTGATAACCAACGGCTGAGGGGATACGTCCAAGAAGTGCTGACATCTCAGAACCAGATTGTGCAAAACGGAAAATGTTATCGATGAACATCAATACGTCAAGCCCTTTTTCATCACGGAAATACTCCGCCATGGTTAGACCGGTAAGAGCGATACGGTTACGTGCTCCCGGCGGCTCAGACATTTGACCGTAGCACAGTGCTACTTTGTCCAAAACGCTTGATTCTTTCATCTCATGGTAAAGGTCATTCCCCTCACGAGTACGTTCACCGACACCGGCGAAAACAGAAAGACCGCTGTGTCCTTGAGCAACGTTGTTGATCAATTCCATGATAATAACGGTTTTACCTACACCGGCACCACCGAATAGACCGACTTTACCACCTTTTCCGTACGGAGCCAAAAGGTCGACAACTTTGATACCCGTTTCGAACATCTCAGTTTTTGTGCTTTGATCAACAAGCGGTGGAGGATCACGGTGAATAGACCATGTATCACAATCAGTGATTTGATCTCCGCCGTCGATCGTTTCACCGATAACGTTGAAGATACGTCCGAGAACTTTTTCACCAACCGGAACTTTAATCGGAGCGCCAGTTGCTTTCGCAGCCATACCGCGAACAAGGCCTTCTGACATATCCATAGCAATCGTACGTACACGACCGTTTCCAAGGTGAGATGCTACTTCAAGAACAAGACGAGTCGTATTCCCTTCAACACTTACATTTACTTCGATTGCTTCATTGACTGTAGGCAAATAACCTTCAAAATCAACGTCAACAACCGGACCAATTACTTGAGCAATTTTACCAATCATTCTTTCCTCCATAATTATTTCATCGACTCGACGCCGCTGATAATCTCGATAAGTTCGGTTGTGATCGCCTCTTGTCGAGCTTTGTTAAACTTGACTTTGAGTGAATTAACCATCTCTTTAGCGTTGTTTGTTGCCGCATCCATTGCCTGCATACGTGCACTGTGTTCTGCCGCAACTGAATCGATCAGAGCGTAATACATGTTGTATTCAGCGTATTTCGTTACCAATGAATCGAGCATTTTCTCTTCATCCTGCGCTTCAAGTTCCAACATTGTATTGGTAGCTTTCTCACAGTCATAAGCCTCTACATTGACCGGCAAAATTCGATTGACGTGCAACTCTTGGGTAATTACGTTTTTATATCCGTTATACACAAGGTAAACCGCATCAACATTCCCCTCTTTGAAATCATTGATCGAACGTGTCATAAACTCGCTTGAACGCTGCATATCAGGAGCAGAACTAAGATTTTTAACTTCATCAATCATCTCGACTTGATTGTAGTTGAAAAATTCAATCCCTTTTTTCCCGATACCGCGAAGACGGATTTTGACATTTTTATTTTTGTACTCGTTCATCAAACGTTTAACCGCTTTGATGGTTTGCATGTTGAAACCGCCGCACAAACCTTTGTCCGCAGTTACAAAAATAATATCGATCGTTTCAGGAGCATCATTTTCGATAAAGCAGCGGTTTTCAATCCCGCCGACTTTATTACATTTAATGCGCCCCGCGATTTCAGCTATCACTTGATTCGTTTTTTGTGCAAACAGACGTGAACGTTTCGCAAGCTCTTCCGCACGGCGAAGTTTCGCCGTAGACACGAGCTTCATAGCACGTGTGGTTTTTTGCGTGTTCGAAACACTCTTGATCTGTCTTTGAATCTCTTTCAAGTTAGCCATAAAGATCCTTATTCAGCAACGAAAGTAGATTTAAACTCTTCGAGTGCTTTTTTCATTAGAGCCATCGTCTCATCATCGATTTTCGATGTTGTACGGATGCTTTCGAGAATTTGAGGGTATGAAGCCTCAACGAACGGATAAAGATCCGCTTCGAATTTCACTACTGAACCTGCAGAAAGATCATCAAGGTAACCTTCGTTACCCGCGAAAATGATCAATGCTTGTTTTTCAGCACCGAGTGGAGAGTATGGAGGTTGTTTCAATACTTCCACCATACGTTGTCCGCGCTCAAGCTGTTTACGGCTCACTTCATCCAAATCAGATGCGAATTGAGCAAACGCTTGAAGCTCACGATATTGTGCAAGGTCAAGACGCAATGTTCCCGCAACTTGTTTCGTTGCTTTGATTTGCGCAGCACCACCGACACGTGATACAGAAAGACCTACGTTGATCGCAGGACGGATACCTGAGTTAAACAAATCAGTTTCCAAGAAAATTTGACCGTCAGTGATAGAAATAACGTTTGTAGGAATATACGCCGCAACGTCACCTGCTTGAGTTTCGATGATCGGAAGTGCTGTCAATGAACCCGCACCCATTTCATCGTTCAATTTCGCTGCACGCTCTAGTAAACGAGAGTGTAGATAGAAAACGTCACCCGGATACGCTTCACGGCCCGGAGGACGGCGGAGGATCAATGACATTTCACGGTATGCTACCGCATGTTTAGAGAGATCATCATAAACGATCAAACCGTGTTTTGCATTATCGCGGAAATATTCACCCATTGTTACACCGGTATACGGAGCAAGGAATTGAAGAGCAGCCGCTTCAGATGCAGTTGCAGAAACGATGATAGTGTAATCCATCGCACCGTTCTCTTCAAGACGGCGAATAACTTGTGCAACCGTTGATTCTTTTTGACCCACGGCTACATAGATACAAACAACACCGTTGCCTTTTTGGTTGATGATAGTATCAAGAGCAACAGTGGTTTTACCTGTTTGACGGTCACCGATGATCAACTCACGTTGACCGCGTCCGATCGGAACAAGAGCGTCAATCGCTTTAATACCGGTTGCCATCGGTTCATGAACCGATTTACGAGCCATAATACCAGGTGCTTTCTCTTCTACGAAACGAACTTCAGTCGTTTCGATCGGACCTTTACCGTCGATAGGCTCACCAAGAGCATTGACAACACGTCCAAGAAGCGCGTTACCAACAGGTACACGGAGAAGACGTCCGAGACGTTTTACTGACATACCCTCACGAAGGTCTTTCCCTTTACCGAGAATAACAACACCGACACTGCTCTCTTCAAGGTTCATAACAAGACCGCGAGTACCGTCTTCGAATTCAACCATTTCACCGGCCATAACGTTGTTCAAGCCATAAACTTGAGCGATTCCGTCTCCGTATGAGATGATTTTTCCGGTTTCATTAATATCTACATTTAGTTCGAAATTCCCAATTCGTTCTTTAATGATCGAACTGATTTCGTCTGCTTGTACTTTTGCTACCACTATTTCTCCTTTCCCGAGGGTTAAATTGCTTTTAAAATATGCTCAATAAGTTGAGCGTTGAGGCGGCTTTTTGAAAAATTGATCTCGACATTCAGATCATCAACTTCAACACGAATACCGTCATAATCAGATGCGACATAATCCAAAGTGATTGTAGTACCGGTTTTGGTTCCCAAATCACGTGCGATTAGATCAACTGACGCTTGATCGACAACAGTGTTGCTGTAGATACGACCTTTATACATACGTTTTGAAATTGCGATAGCACGTTTCAATTCCGTTGCAAGGACAGGGATCAAAAGTAAACGACCGTTTTCTGCCAATAATTTGACAAGGTTATTTATCTCTGAGCTGTTCGCCGGAGCGACCATATCTAAAACCAGTTGACATTTAGCGTTTGCCGTAACATCAGTGCTATTCATAATAGCAATAAATTTCTGATCGTCGTATGCTTTAGCAACGCTGCCGAGCAACTCTGCCAAATTTTCCAATGACGACTGATCACAAACTTCCATCAAAGGCTTGATGTAACGTTTAGCAATGAGTTCATACTGCATTTATGCCACCTTCTTTTTCAAGATTTCGGTCATTGCTTCTTTACCCAAAGCTTCATTGCTGCGACTCATCACGTCTGTCATAAGTTCATCAACAACTTCACGTACCATTTTGCGTTTGTCAAGTTCCATCAATGCCCCATTTTGCTTTCCAATAATTTCAAGCTCTTGTTCGCATTGTGCCAAAATTTTGTCAGACAAAATTTTGTTCTCTTTTTTACTTGACTCAGCCAATTCTGCCGCGAAACGCTCTGCTTCTTCAACTTTGTGCTCAGCCGCATCTTTAAGACGCTTTGACTCCCGTAGACGTTCTTGAACTTTGTCAAGTTCGTCAGCGATTCCCGTACTTCTGCCGCTAAAATAGTTTTTAATCGGCTCTGCCAAAAGATAAATTAAAATTCCGGCAAAAATTAGGAAGTTAACCGTTCTCTGAACGATATCCGTAGACCCTTCTGCAGCGGCATCTGAACCAAATAGATAGGCGCTGAGCAGTAATACTGTAACGATTATTTTACCCATTGCATACCTCATATTTGACTTAGTTTTGCTGATACAGCAGATTGGAAAGCAGGAGCTTCATTTTGAAGCGCAGCAATCAAACGGGCTCGTTCTTCGGACAACTCGTCTTGGAACTTTGTGTACTCTAGTGCTAATTCAGCACGTTTTGTCTCTATTTTGCTATTTGCCAGCGCTTTGGCCTCAGCAATAACTTTTTCTCTTAATGCTGCAGCTTCCAGTTTAGCATCACTCATAATCTTCTCAGCTTTGGCGTGAAACGCAGCGATTTCGGAATCGTTGTTACCAACTTGATCCAAATCTTTTTTGATATCTGCATCCCGTTTTTCCATATAACTGAAAAGAGGTTTGTAAAGCAAACTGTTTAGCAGGGCAATAAGGACAAGGAAGACAATCAGTGTGCTGCCTAGCAGCATCGGACTTATATCTAACATACCACCTCCTAAAAGTTGCGTGATTATACAACTTATAAATTGAAGGGACAGTTAAACGCGCGGAGATATCAAGAAAATAGGTCTAAAAATGATTCAATTTGGCCATTATTTTTAAATTCGATGGTAAGTTTGTAACCTTTTGTGCCACATTTATAACCAAGTACATCCAATTGTTTTTTAAGTGCTGTAAAATCCAGTCCTTCTGCTTCAAAAGGAATATTTCCCGTAGATGCAGGCAATTTAATTTTTTTAACCATGCTCTCGACATCACGGACACTGAGTTTCTGCCCGATGATCGAATCGATCATCATCGCCTGCTCGTTGGATTCCAATCCTAAAATCACTTTTGCGTGACCGGCACTGATTTTTCCGTCCACCAGCGCTTTGCGCCCTTTTTCATTCAATTGTAATAAACGCAGTGTATTGGTTATCTGAGTACGGCTTTTATGAACCGTTTGAGAAAGCTGCTCGTGTGTCAGTTCGTGTATATCGATCAACTCCTGATACGCCTGCGCCAAATCGATGACGTTGAGTTCATCGCGCTGAATATTCTCAATCAGAGCATGCTCACGCATTTGTTCATCACTAACGGATACGACAATAGCTTTAATGGTTTTATTTTTAGCCAGTTTGCTGGCACGCAGACGACGTTCACCTGCAATCAGTATATATCCGTCAAGATCTTCTTTAATAACAATAGGTTGTAATAATCCGTGTGTTTTGATGGATTCGGCTAGTTCTGCTAAAGATTCTGCATCAAAGTGTTTACGCGGTTGGTAGGGATTCGGTCGGATTTTAGCGACTGCTATCTCCTCTACTCCCCCTTTTTTAGGAAGCTCATTATCGTATGCCTCTTCGATTTCACTTAAAAGTGCACCGAGACCTCGACCCAATGCGGATGCTTTCGCCATACTATTCCTTTAGGCGATAATCGCGTGCGCCAAGTCTTGGTACGCCATGGAACCGCTTGATTTTACATCATAAAGAATCGCCGGTTTACCGAAACTCGGAGATTCAGCCAGTTTTACGTTACGGGGAATAACGATATAATCGTCATCATTTCCTCCCGATTTGAACAATTTACCCTGAAAATGTTGGCGCAAATCGGCAAATACCTGACGCGAAAGATTGTTTTGAGCACTGTACATCGTCGGTAAAAACCCTTTAATCGTTAATTTCGGATTAATCGTTTTTCGTACTAATTTAACGGTATTCAGAAGCTGTGCCAAACCTTCCAATGCAAAAAATTCGCATTGAATCGGAATAATCACCGAATTTGAAGCGGATAACGCGTTGATCGTCATCGGCCCGAGCGCAGGTGGAGAGTCAATGATGACATAATCGTATTCATCTTTAACCTGAGCGATAGCCCGTTTTAAAATGAGTTCACGCCCTGTTGCGTTATCGGCATCGTAATACTCTTTTTCGACTCCGACAAGACCGATATTTGACGGAGCTAAAAAAAGTTTCTGCAATGATGTTTTTAAAATAATTTCTCGAAGTTTTTTGGCACCGATTAATACATGATAGATATTAAACTCATAGTTGTTGCGATGGTACCCTAACGAAGTGGTTGCATTGGCCTGCGGATCGGCATCGATCAACAATACTTTTTTTTCTGCAACTGCAAGGGATGCGGCTAGATTGACGGCGGTTGTGGTTTTACCCACCCCCCCCTTTTGATTGGCGATAACAATAACTTCACTCATCGTAAACTAAATATCCTTTGGCCATCGCATTGCAGAGATCCGTCTTCAAGCAAAACGGCATTTTCTAATGCGACTTTTTCATTATTGTTGTGGGTAAAAAATTCTCTACTGTTTTCAAATTCTATCTGGTAATTACTAAAAATCAGCTTCCACGATGGTAAATTTTTAAACAATTCACTGTAACTTTTCGTTAAATCGTATGCAGAAATGGGGATATCTATTTTTTCAAAATTCTCCGGTGCTGAAACCAGATTAATTCCGATTCCGCATACCAGAGTATTTCCGGTCAAATTTGTGATGACACCACCGATTTTTTTCTCTCCGAGATAAAAATCATTCGGCCATTTCAGCCAGACATTCGACCCGAAAGTTGCCAACAGATCTTTCATTAAGAATGCCATATAGATCGATGAAGATTCAAGTTTCAAATCTTCCGGCAAGCTTGAACGTTCAATAGCGACTGAAAGAAAAAGATTTCCTCTCTCACCGATCCAGCTGTTCCCCCGTGAACCTTTTCCTTCTGTCTGAGATACGGTTCCGACACATACGGGGGCTTTCAGACGTGATGCTTTAAGTTCTTCAAGGAGAAAGCTTTGAGTCGATTCAAGCGACTCAAACCAATGGATGTCCACACCCACTCCGTTTTCCGTTGAGATAATCAACGACTGAAGTCTCCTGCTTTGAGGGGGCTTGAACTCTCGTGATTTTTAGAGACCCTTTTTTACATTGAACGAGGACACTCTCTTTGTCGATCCGTGTAATCATTCCTGCTTCACCGGAACTGCTCTCATCTTCTAAACGCATCTCTTTGATTTTGAGTCCCGATTCGGTAAATATCCCCGGCCACGGTGTAAAAGCCCGATATCGATTGTAAATTTCGCGTGCGTCGGAAAAATCGATCAAACCGTCGGATTTCAAAATTTTCTTGCAATGCGTTGCTTCGGCATCATTTTGTTTAATCGCGCTTCGGCGATCCCAATGCCGAATGACATCGAGGGTCAGATGCACTGCACTATCGGTCAACCGCCCGTACAAAGACTCCACCATTTCATCCGCGCCGATCTCAAGTGTTTCAATTTGGATAATTGCCCCGGTATCAAGCCCTTCGTCCATCCACATAGCGGTTACGCCGCTTTGAGAATCGTTGTTCAACAGACTTTGCTGGATCGGGCTGGCACCGCGGTATTGCGGAAGAATCGAAGCATGAAGATTAACGCAGGGTACATGCTCCAAAACCGCTTTCGGTAAAATCTGACCGTACGCCGCCACTATAATCAAGTCGCAAGAGATGGAGCGTAAATCGGTTACAACCTCGTCATCGCGCAATCGTGTAGGCTGTTTAACCGGAATATTCGCTTTTTCGGCTAAAACTTTAACGACAGGAGGGGTCAAAACCGCTTTTCGCCCTACCGGTTTGTCAGGCTGTGTATAAACGGCCACCACCTCAATATCATCCGCTGCGATCAAAGCTTCTAAAATGGAACCCGCATAATCGGGTGTCCCCATAAAAATCACCCGAATCATTCGCTTTGTCCGTCCGCTTTAAACAAACTTCCTCCACGATGCTCTCTGTCAATCAAAAAGCTTTTGGCGTCACTCAGATCAAACCCGCTGGCTAAGAACATTGCACCGCCGCGTTTAAGGAGAAAATCGGCCGCTTTGAGTTTCGTCACAATACCGCCGGTCGCAAAATTATGGTTCGGTGAAACCTGCATAGAGAGCTCTTCGGCACTGATCGATTCGATGCGAGCTCTTACCTTGGCATCGTCATAGGTACGGGGGTCTTTATCATAATAAGCATCGATATCGGAAAGAATCACCAACAAATCGGCACCAAAGTGATATGCTGCATAGGCGGAGAGTTGATCATTGTCCCCCAAAACCAACTCTTCCGTCGCAGTCGCATCGTTTTCATTAATAATAGGGACAACATTGTGTTTTAAGAGAGTCTCAATCGTATCTTTTGCTTTTTGGGACTCTTCGTCCGTATTGAAGTTTGCTGCCGTTACCAATATTTGAGAGGGGAGTATATTGTAGTATTCAAACATCTTGCGGTATTTGTTCATTAAAATCGGCTGTCCGATCGATGCAAGCGCCTGCTTGTTCGCCAACACTTTTTTATCGAGTTTAAGCTCGGTATAGCCTGCGGCTACTGCGCCCGATGAAACTAAAATAACTTCATACTGTTTTTTTAGTTCCGCAATAAAATCGACCAAATTTTGCATACGGTCTTTTGCGATTCTGTTTTGTTCGCTTAAAACCGCACTTCCGACTTTGACGACGATCCGCTTCATTTGCGCTCCGTTACGACCATTTGATAAAGTGCATACGTCAATGGTTTGATATTAAGGTTGATTGCCGAAGAGATCGGCGCGATGAATGCCGGTTTTAACGGATCGTAAAACGCTTTGTCGAAATCTTCCTGCTCATAGACCGGATACTCCTCGCTAAATGCGAATCGGCTCTTTTTTACCGGTTCAAGATTAACCAATTTTAAAAATAAATTCGTTTTTTCTACTGCTTCTTCGGGGCTCATAGCATCGGCACGGGTCAAAGCAATCGCATAGTTTCGCTTTGCCAAAAGAGGTGAAAATTTTTCGAGTTCCTGCTTAAGCGTTTCATACTGATATTCGAGTTCATGATACGAAGCCAAATCGATCATAAATAAAAGGGTCTTCGTTCTTTCGATATGGCGTAAAAATTTAAGACCGAGCCCTTTCCCCTCAGCGGCACCGCCGATGATACCCGGAATGTCCGCCATAATATAGGAGTCGAATTCACCGATATTGATCTGACCGAGCTTTGGAGTCAACGTCGTAAATTCGTAATTGGCTACTTCAGGGCGTGCATTGGAGACAGTAGAGATCAATGTCGACTTTCCGACATTCGGAAATCCTACAAGACCGACATCGGCAATGAGTTTAAGATCAAGTCTGACGACACGGGTAACCGCCGGCTCACCCGGCTGTGCATACATCGGTTTTTGGTTGGTAGAGGATTTGAAATGGACGTTTCCAAGACCTCCGCGGCCACCTTCTAAAAAGCGTACTTCTTGCCCGTCTTGCAATAAATCGAGCAACACTTCGCCTGTTTCGACATCAACAACCTGGGTTCCCGGAGGGACAACGACAACGAGCCGTTTACCCGCTTTGCCCGCCATATTGGATCCCATACCGGGCTGCCCTTTTTCGGCTTTAAGATTTTTATTCCCTTGGAAATGGGCTAAGGTATGGGTATTGTTGTCGACTTTGAAGTAGACATCTCCGCCTTTGCCGCCGTCACCGCCGTTAGGTCCCCCTTGAAGGACATATTTCTCCCGTCTGAAAGCAACACACCCTGCTCCCCCTTTTCCGGATGAGACGGTAATTTCTACACTATCACTAAACATGGATGTCCTTCAAGTTGTTTTAAATATTTGCCTCTCAACAAGACAACTATTATTTGCTTAATACTATACTTCCTAATAAAAGTACACAATTAAAAAGATAATTTTGGAAATGGGTTCAAAATCGGGCGAAAGCCCGATGTAAGTCTTTTGAGAAAATTAAGCGGCAGGGATGATAGAAACTTGCTTGCGTGTTTTGTCTTTACGTTCGAACGCAACGACACCGTCAACCAACGCATACAATGTGTGGTCTTTACCCATACCCATGTTTTTACCCGGGTGAACTTTTGTTCCGCGTTGACGGATAATGATATTACCCGCTCTTACGAATTCACCACCGTATTTTTTGACACCGAGTCTACGTCCCGCTGAGTCGCGGTTATTCTGTGTACTACCCTGACCTTTCTTATGAGCCATGCTGTCCTCCTACTTTAAAATAATTACGCAGCGATCTTAACGATGCGAACGCGTGTGTGATCTCTTCTGAAACCACGTTTCAATTTACTGTCTTTACGACGACGTTTTTTGTAGATCACGACTTTACGGTCACGACCTTCATTGATAACCTCAGCAGTAACAACAGCACCGCTTACAAATGGGGTACCGGTTTTAAGTTCACCGTTATTCACGACAAGAACTTCTTTGATTTCGACGGTGGTTTTAGGCTCAAGTCCCATTTTATCGAACAAAAGGATATCACCCTCTTGAACTTTATACTGTTTTCCGCCGTTTTTGATAATTGCGTACATTAGCGTTCCTTACTTACAAGTCTACAAAAAGTGGCGAATTATAGCCAACGTTTATTTAAGCTTAAATTAAAATGCAGTATTTGATGCATACGCAGATGTACTATCGGTACAATTACGCTTTAATTTCACTACAAATCCTCTTCAAGACAAAAGAAAATCACTTATTTTATCCATTGCTCGATCTAAATATTTCAATTCTACCGTATATTTACTGTACGAAGATATATTCATTACTATCTATGTCAACAAGCAAAATCAAATAATAATCATCTACATTCAACTTGTTTATATAAATATAAAATTCGTTCTCTTTATCCAAAATATTGACTAAAACTTTTTGTCTGCAGCTATCTTGAAAATCCGAGCTAATATCTTTCCAGTCTAAAACCGTGTTGTTCGATACATAGCCCTCTTTCTGTAAAAAGAGTGAATCCAATGCAATCTCTTCACTGTTTAAGTACGAAAATCGACCGTTAAAAATTGTATTGGAAAAGCGTATAATAGAATTTTGATCGACGATAACGGCACTCACCGGAATAAACTCCACTATTTCTTGAAAGTGAATGTCAAGTGCCTGATCGACGCTATCATTTATCTCTTTAAACTGAAGTTTTTGCAGTTCCGTGATATCCTGTCGTATCCCTATGTATTCCACTATCTCGTCATTCTCGTCTAAAATAGGCATTATCGTCGCCTGTACGAAATAACTCTCTCCGTTTTTAGCTCTGTTTTCTACTACTCCTCTCCATGTATTTTTATGTGAAATCGTCTCCCATAGCTCTTTGAACACCTCTTTCGGCACATTCGGCGATCGAACAATATTATGATTCTTCCCTACCAGTTCTTCTCTTGTATATCCCGATATCTCACAAAACTTATCGTTCACATACGTTATTATCCCTTTTAAATCCGCCTTTGACACAATCGTCGATTTGTCTATCGCTTTTTTATGCTCTTCAAGCATTCTGTTTTTAGCACGTAATTCTTCAAGCGTTTCGTTGATTTTTGATAACAGTTCATTAAATGTTTTCTCCAATATATGGATTTCATATGTTTTTGGAGCACACGTAATCCCCTCTGCAAAATTTTGTCTCTCTTTTACATTTTTAATAGCCTGTACAAAAATAGCTATAGGATTTATAAATATTCGCGTCATTAAAAATTGAAAGATAAAAAATGTCGCAATAATTGCTACGATCGTGAAAATCAAAAAGTACGTAATGATGCTATCCAACGGGATTTTTATGTCGTTCGGCAAAAACGTCATGTCTATAATCCCGTTTACATCTCCTACTTTTGTATTATAGTGACAGGTAATACACTCCTCTTTTACTATCATAGGGCGCAAATACCGGATCTTTTTATCATCGGTTGTAATAAAAAGGGTCTCCCCTTTTAACGCTTTTTGTATCAGAGGATCATGCAGCTTAGCCTGTTCCGATTCTACTTTACCGAAAAGTGCTTCTACTAGGGGACTTCGGTACGTTTTAATTTCAAGACCGGGTTTCAATCGGTTCAAGCGATTTGTGATCTTGTATAAGTCTTCTCGAGACCATCCTTCCTGCATTTTCGTATACAGAACTTCAAATGCTAATTCACTTGTCTTTTCAGCATCGTCTTCAGCTAAATTATTGAGTGCCATTTCTCTCATATAGCTGCTTGAAAAGTATGCGAATACCACACCGATAACAAGCATCACAAAGATAATTTTAAAAAATAATCTTTTATTAGTGGTCAACTTTCTTTCTTCCATTTTTATCCCTTTGCAATCTTTATTAAATTCAATATCATTCTGATCCGTGTATCACACTTTTTTTATGAGCAAACTTCCGGAGAGTTTGAAATTTTTATAACCTTTTTTTTCTACTTTCAATTTGCATTCCTCATAAATTGATATCAGTCCCATCTCTTCTAACCTTTTTTTCATATAATCGTCACTGCCGTATCGGATCAAATAAGCGCTAATACTTTTCGGCCAGTCTACCGTAGTAACGTTTTTATATTTGTACATCTCATTTATATAGGCAAGTTTGGCAATATTTGCTATTTTTGATTTAAAATGATCTATTTGCCAAAATTTACCTAATAATTCCAAAGCCTCCTTCGCATCACCGGAAATCGCATATACTTGTGCTTTATTGGCAACAGACAAAAAGCTGTTTTCTATGGTTTTATATTTTGGATGTTCCGATAAGCTCGGATTTATGAAAGTCATCTCGCACGCTTTTATAAAATCTTTTTCGTTTAAATAGTCTTCATATTCTTTAAAATCCGATAAAAATGTTTTTGCTTTTTTCGCATCTCTTCTATGCATAGGAAAATCTTCTAAAAATTCCGACAGCTCCGTTGTCTTTTGTATATCGAACTCTTTTATGGCCATCTCGAGTTGTACGACTACATTTTTTCCGAATTTGATCACTTTTTCATATAATGACGTTTCGGCTAAAACAGGATAGGTTTTGCATAGATTGAAGTAATGTTCGAATTTTTTTTCTTTTACAGCCAGCTCCGATTCAAATACAAGTTGAGGGGATTTTAGAAGAAACATTATCATTTCTTTTTTGGATGGGACTTTAAAGAATGGCAACAATAGCATTTCTGCCGACTTTTGCGCCCGGATAGGATCCTTTCTCACATTTTCTTTGACCTTTATATAGGTATTATTCCAATGTTTTTCTAATTGCATAAACGGCGTAGCAACGTTTAAAAACGGTAATTTTTGTACTATTGAATAAGCTTGTGCAAAATTTCTGCTTTCAATAGCGTCGTATAATAAAAATATATACGTTTCGTTTAACAGTATCGCATCGTATAATTTTTTACACTCATCAAATTGCAAATAAGGCTGCACTAGTTCTTCTACCTTTACATTTTCTTTTTGTGCAATAACATCAATTATTTTAACGACTACTTGATCCCAATTTTGCAAAAGCGTTTTCGTATACAGCGGATTCAACTGCAAAAATATATTTTTTTCTATATATTTGTTTGCATTGGCAAAGTTTTTTAACTTTGTAGCAAGAATAAACTGGTCTTTATAGGCATCCAAATCGACAACTTGTATATCACCGTCACATGATCCGATGTACAGCAAATTGTTATATATCTTAAGTGCTGAAACCTCTTTGAATGAAAGTGTTATTGAAAATTCTATTGAATTCGTATCATAATTTACAACATAGATTTTATTGGATTTTGTTCCGACGATAATAAACGGCGACTCATTTATGGCAACTAAAGTTGTCGGCCATGACGGAAACAAATTGTTTTCACTCTCAACTCTCTGTGCTTGTATATCGTAGATACAGGATGCACCGTTTCGAAGAATATAATAAATGTATTTTTCATTTCGTATAAATAAGGCTGCTTCTAAAACATCATTGGTTATAAACGAACTTTGAACTACCGCCATCTGGATATTATAAAGAGTATTTGTATGATCAAATGAGCTGCTTAGCAAATATTTGTTCACATTTGAAAAAGTTAAATTGGATATATAATCGGGTTTGGGAGGCAATGCAATAATATATTTCATTGTATCGGCATCATAAATATAAGCTCTTCCATCTGCCGCACCGGTAGCAAAAAGGCCGACATCTTCGCTAAAAGTACTCACTTCGACAGGAGCATTATGCTCTGCTATTGTGGATTGAATGAAAGGAGGAGAAGCCATCGTGCTAAAAACACGTCCTAAAGAGGAATCAGGGTCAGGATAAAAAAATAGAGCGCCATTTGAAAATGAAGTAGCTTTTGCATGTCTATGTAATTCAATATCCCGTTCAAACAATCTGGTTGTACCGATATAGGAACAACTGTCTTGAAACGTATGCAAATTTCCGTTCTGATCCAAAACGAGCAACGTATCAGAAGTTCTATAGATATTTAGAACTGAAGATTCTATTTTTAATCTATTTATAATTTGCATTGTCTTCAATCAGCTTGTTCAGCACTTCCTTTTTTAGGTAAAGGCTAGTCAAATATCCGACTACAAGTGCAATAAAAAAATAGATTAGCAGCACTTTCAAAAATAATTTTTTGTTAGTGATTAACTTTTTTTCTTCCATATTTTCTTATCCTAACATTAAAAAATTTAATATTCATCCTTCTCTTCCGAGGCAAAACAAAGTATTAAATATCGTTGTACAATGTATTATGTCGCGTTAGTGTTGCAAGTATGTGGCAAAAAATGTTACTATCTGATGTTTTTGAGGAAGCAGGGACACTTGTCCCTGTTACTTTGTCGGCTAGACCCGGGAAGTACGTAATATTGGTTAGATTAATGCAATCGCGTCAATCTCAACAAGTGCATTTTTAGGTAACGTTTTCACGGCAACCGTAGAGCGCACGGGCTTATGATCTCTGAACGCATCCGCATAAATAGCATTTACGGCTGAGAAATCATCCATATCCGCCAAAAAGATGGTTGTTTTAACAACTTTATCCAAAGCACTTCCCGATGCTTCCAAAACCGCTTTCAAATTTGAAAGCACTTGAGCACATTGCTCTTTTACATCCCCTTCAAGCATTTCACCTGAAGGTTTTAGCGCAATCTGTCCGGAGGTAAATACCATGCCGTTTGCGATTATCGCCTGAGAATAAGGTCCGATAGCCGCAGGAGCATTAGGGGTTTGTATACATTTCATATTTTTTTCCTTTATTTTTTATTTTTTATTTTTTCGCAATGCATCATCGAGAATGGATTGATAGTCATCCGCAGGCCAGTAACCCGGAATAGAATAGATCACTTTCCCTTCTCCGTCCAAAAAGTAATGCATCGGCACCATTTTAGCCGTCAGTTTTTTGGGATAAACGCTTTTATCACGAGTCACATGAACACTCACAAATTTTGCATTTAGTTTAGTGACGATGTCCTCATCCTGAAGTGTTGTCGCTTCGAATTTTCGGCACCATCGGCACTGCTCGCTCGTAATTAATACCATCAGCGGTTTAGACTCTTTTTTCGCTTTAGCCTGAGCCTGCTCGTACGTGTCGTTCCATGCGATCTCTGCAGCAAAGAGATTCATCGCCAAAATAGCTAACAAAGCTAATTTTTTCATTTTTGACCTTTTGGTTAGTAAACCGAAATTTTACCGAAAATTATTAATTAACTTTGTAAAAACGGCATAAAGATTGCTCACTTCCGCTATCGATGTCCGCTCATTAGGGGCGTGTATCGTATCGTTAATAACGCCGAATTCAATAACATCTATCCCGTATGCCGCAATAAATCTCGCGTCCGATGTTCCTCCGGCCGTAGAATTTTTCGGAACTGCCCCGCACACATCACGGATAGCATTTGAGAGGGTTCGTACGATATCCGTATCGGCATCGGTAACAAACGGATAGGCCGATTGGTCCAATGTCAACGTATATTCCAATGCTCCCATCTGTTCTGCAATAAAAGAGGTGATCTTCTCCTGATCGGTGCGGGTCGAATTGCGGACGTTAAACATCATTTTCAATTTTCCGGGAGAGACGTTAGTCGTCTCGATCCCCGCACGGATATCAGTAATGACGATTTGGCTCGGGGCAAAATATTCATCCCCCTCATCCAAAAAAGCACCCGCGATTTTCGATAAAACCGGTGCGATCTGATGAACCGGGTTGATTGCTTTTTCGGGATACGCGGCGTGTCCCTGTTTCCCGATCATCTCGATGATACCGTTAATCGATCCGCGTCGCCCGACTTTGATCGCATCCCCGAATTGTACTTCGCACGTCGGTTCGGCAACAATAACGGCATCGGGGAGAAGATTATGTTCTTTGAGATACGCCAATACTTCTACGGTACCGAATTTCGCCGGCCCTTCCTCGTCTGAGGTGAGCAAAACCGATAATGTCCCCTCATAAGTATCAGCCTCTTTTAGAGCTTGAACAAAGGCGGCAACGCCGCTTTTCATGTCCTGTGCGCCGCGGGCATAAATGTATCCGTCGATCTCCGTTGCGACAAACGGATCACTTTCCCATCCTTCCCCGGCAGGAACGACATCGACATGCCCGGCGAAACAGAGGTGTTTCCCTTCTCCGAAGCGTCGATAGGCAAAAAGATTTTTCACCCCTTCGCGATCGATACGGATAGTAGTGAATCCTTCCAAATAATTTTCCAGAAAATCAAAAATACCGCCGTCTTCGGGGGTGACGCTCGGCGATTCCAAAAGCTTTTTAAATAATTCGATAACGTTCAACTTTAATCCTCTTTTAACTGCGTCTCATACTCCAGACGCAAACCTTGTGGGGTCATTATAAAACCTTGCAGTTTGATTTTGCCTTGTGAAATCGCACGAGAATGGGTTTCACACAAAGCTATAAGATGATGATGCTCTTTTGCAACGGGATTTTTCTGCATATTTCGCACCAATGCGCCGCAGATGACACACTCGCACGCAACCACTTCACGGTACCGTTTAATATACTCTTTTTGGTTACCCAACTCCAGGACATCATACTCTTTGGCCAAATTTTCTCGCAACCGCTTCGCATTTTGTAAAAAATTCGGATTCATATGGAGCGATTCGGCAAACTCCAACCCATACACACTGCTCCCACGCCCCGATTTTAGAATCCGGTCATAAATGAGACGATCACTCTCTTCGTCATAGCGGACACTTAAATGGAGATGGACAACCTCCCGTAAACGGCTTAACTCGCTGATCATGGAGAGCTGATGCAGATGGGTCGTCATTAAGAACAGACACCCTTTTGAACTTAGTTCCATGATCGTACTCGCGACGATCGAAACGGCCGAGAGGGTTTCGGTACCGTGGCTGATCTCGTCCCCCAAAACAAGCGAACGCGATGTAGCACGGCTGAATATGGTATTGAGTTCCAGCATCTCAACCCCGAAGGTCGAGAGAGATTTAGCCACATTGTCACGCGATTGGATACGGGTATAAACTCCGTCAAATAGGGAGAATTTCATCGCTTTTGCCGGGACAAAAAAACCTGCCTGTGCCAGTGTCACGGCGATACCGATGCTCTTCATTAACGATGATTTTCCGCTGGAGTTGATCCCGTACAGCAATACACCGCGGATATTGGCCCCGTCATGTACTGTGGAATCCAACATGACCGTTTCCGGATACGGCAGATCCAGGAAATCTCGATCCCCCATGACAATATCATTCGGTATATACGCTATTTTTTGCTCTTCCACCAATAAATGGCGCAGCCGGGTCATCTGCAAAAAGTTTTGATCTTTGATTTCCACGATACTCGGACGGATCAATGCATATTTTTGTGCGGCCTGTGCGGAGGTAACGGCGACATCGACTTGTGCCACCCAGTCAATCGTCATTTGCATAAAATGCATTTGGCTCTGCAGCCATTGGCTTTCACCATGGTGGTTGCGCAGCTCGATATCCCAACCCTCGAGCAACGTCTCAGAAGGGAGGATACGGACCAATTTATGTTTTATGAAATAATTTTGAATCTCAATAATTTGGGTGATCGTCCCCAAAAATAGTTCAATATCGCTTATGTACCGATTTTGAAGTTTCCACCATAACAGCTCTACATCTCCGATCGTGCCTAAGCGTTCTCTCAACCATGTACTGTGCGGATTTAATGCTTCTATCCAATCGTAACGTCTGTTAAGTTCTCTCCTATCTCTAATCGGCAAAAACAGCCGAAAACGTCCAAGCCGTTTTCCCATGGGGGTCGACATATTTAAAAAAAGGCGTGCAATACTGGGAAGGCGTGAATCGACAGCTGTCATTTCGAGCTGTTCAAGGGCATTGTTGCCGAGTTCCATTAACTCCGACGTTTCCAAAACCATCGGTTGTGCAAACGTATTGGTGTCACGATTATCAAGGTTATCCGCCAATAGTGCTAATGCCTGAGCAGATAAAGGCCTATTTTCCAAGCTTAAATGCTCTAGCGGGCTCAGTAAAGAGTTGAGCGCGAAAACTTTTTTTATGAGAGTGTTTTGTACAGCACTATCAAACGACCGATCATCGTAGTGATGGTCAAACATCGAAAAATAATTTTCGATTTCATCAAATATCACGCGGGATGAAGCCCCGATGATCAAATGGCGGCATGATGTCACAAACAATAGATGAAGTACCCGATCGATTGCGCCGTAAGGATGAGCCGGATCAGCCTCAATCTCACACAACCACCCCTTTAATCCGTACGGCTCGAACATTGCCAAACCTATCGCATAGCCGTTGCGATTACGATCTATAAATATTGCCGCTCGAGACTCATCCATTTAGGATACCATCCTTTATTGTTATAACGATTCGTAAAGACAATTATACAAAAATGAATACCATTTAACTTTTATTTTAGTAATAATCAAGTTATAATCACATTCTTATATTTTGATCTAAGTTTAGGATATACTTGATGAAACGCCCAACACCGGTAGACGAAGAAGTTTTATTTGACGGACGAAGTTTGATTTCCGAAACCGATACAAAAGGTATTATCACCTATGTAAACCGAAAATTTACCGAAATGACAGGGTATACGGCTGCCGAAGCGGTCGGTCAACCTCATAGTCTGCTCCGCCATCCCGATATGCCCAAAGCGGGGTTTGAACAGATGTGGAAAGTCATCGAAAGCGGTAAAATTTGGGAAGGATATGTCAAAAATCTTCGAAAAGACGGCAAATTTTACTGGGTAGTTGTCCATATCGTTCCAAAACTGGATGAAAGCGGGAAAATTATCGGTTATATCGCTTCTCGCAAAATGCCGGACCGCGATCGCCTGAAAATTGTCGAAGAACAATACAAAGAGCTGCTTGCGCAAGAGCGTTAAATCGTTCTAGTGATCCACTCTTTTTGTCGATAAACCTGCCAAAACAACCACCCTTTAATAAACGTCTCCACTGTCATTGCCACATAAATCCCCAAGATTCCTCCCCCCAGTTTCATCACCGCATAAGCGGGAATAATACGGAAAAGCCACAATGAGCCGATAGAGATACGCATGCTCAGATTGGTCGCCCCGGCACCCCGCAACGCACCGCTGAGAACAAACGTTAACGCTAAGGGGATTTGAGCGATTCCCACAAGCCGCAAATAGAGTGCCGCCTGTTCAATCGTCAAAGAGTCTTGCGTAAAAAACCGGATCAGCATTTCAGGGACGGCTACCAAAACAACCCCGACACTTCCCATAAACAGTGTCGCAATCTTGGCACTGAGTATTCCCGATTCGTAAGCGTAATCGTATTGTTTAGACCCGATAAACTGTCCGGCGAGCACCATCGCCGCAACGGAGAAACCGAACCCCGGCATAAAAGCCAATGCCTCTATCCTCAGACCGATCTGATATCCCGCTAAAGCTACTGTTCCCTGTGACGCAATCATCATAACGAATAACAAAAACGACGCTACGCCGATAACCCTCTCTACCGCGGCAGGGGTCCCGATTGAGATCATTTTTTTCAGATCGGACCGGACGAATATCGGGTATATTCCCAATATCCCCCCCTTTTTTATTAACAGCCAACCATAGATCAATACCGTAAATCCGTATGCTGAAACCGTCGCGTATGCCGCTCCTTCCACTCCCATCGGTTCAAATCCGCCGTGTCCGAAGATAAAAAGATAGTTTAGCCCCGCATTCAAAAATGCCGAAGCAATTTTTATAAAAAGTGAGGTGCGTGTGTCCCCCGCGGCGGAGAGAGCATTGTAAGCCAATGTGTCGAGAAAAATAAGCCCCATCCCCAAAGAGAGGATTCCGAAATATCCGCTTCCGAGTTTTGTTACTTCAGCGGAAGACCCCATCCATCGAAAAAAATCGCCCGAAAAGCTCCATCCGGCAGTACCGACAATCAGTGCACCGCCCAGTGCGACCCACAATCCGACAAAAACCACAGAAGACGCGCGATGACGTCTGCCGCTTCCGATATAGCGTGAAATCAACGCACTCGAACCGATCGCATAGACACTCATGAATGCTTGAATGACCATCATGAATTGCATCGACAATCCTACCGCCGCCAATGCCGCAACGCCTAAAACACCCACCATTAGCATATCGATTAGGATTTGGATAATGTCCAGAAAATGTTTTAGTGCGGCAGGGATCGCCAAATGCAGTACCCGATGTTTTAGCATATGTTGGTTCAACTTCGAAGTTTCTGCGCAATCTCCTGCATTGCGTCAAACAGCGCCTCTTTGGTCGCATAGCGAAGCTCGATTCGATTGAGAGGAACCTCTCCGAGCGGATCGAAATCGCAAATCAAAACATACGCTTCGAGGGTAATCTGTTCAGCCTTCATCTCCGCCCACTCTAACGAAACCGACGCACTTTCCCCCCCTGCATGAATCAATGCGGCCGGATAGAGCCGGGTGATTTTCATTAAATCGATCTCTTTCCCGTCTACTACATATATCATCTCATTTTTCATCCGATTTCTCCCAGTTCATACGTTCGCCGTATCCATCCGTAATAAAAAGCCGCAACGGCAAAAACAGCCCCTAGAATCAATGTAATTATTGCCAAAGAGATCCCGGATGCCGCCAAATACCCGATCAACAATGATACAAATGCCCCTACACCCAAAAATATCATATCATTATATGCAATTACCCGGCCGTAGAAATCGCTGTGGGTATGATGCTGTAACAGAGTGTAGGTATACGACCACAACGTCGTCGTCACAAAACCGACCGCGACCGAAGCAATCAAAGATCCGTAAAAATTATCGACGACTGCCGCCCATAACGCTATGCTCAACGCTTCCGCAAGAAATAACCATCCCAACCTGGCATTATTGATCCAATGCCCCAATACCATCGGCCCTATAACCAATCCTAAAGCCCGCGCGGCATTTAACAACCCTATACCCAAAGAGACGGCAATAATTTGAGAATAGTAATGTTTTGCGGCCAACGCAACCAATGCATCAAACGCCGTAAAACCTAAAATCGCATGGAGAATCATCAAATGATAGACAATGGGGTTTTGACGGATGTACGAAAATGCCTCTTTCATCATAGTCGTAAACTTAGTCCGATTCTGTGACATCTCAATCTCTATTTTCAATGAAAAAACCAACATCCAAACTATTACAAACAACCCTGCATCGAGCAGGAATGCCGCTTTTACCCCTATCCAATAAACGACCAACCCGCTCAATGCCATTCCCAGCGTATACGACAGCGACCAAATCATCGAATGGATTTCATTCGCCGCTTGCAGCGCTTTACCTTCCAGAATTCTTGGAAGCAGCGACATTTCAACAGTGAAATGAAAACTTGACGCCCCCATTCTGACAAACACCAGCAGATACAAAAACCACAACATCCCTACATTATCGATACTAATCAACGAAAGGGTGCAAAGTATCTCGATCAGTGTTAGCAGTAGCATCAGCCGTTTAGGATGAATGCGGTCTAGTAATACTCCGCTCAATGGGGCTTGAAATACCCCCGGCAAAAAATGGAGCGCTGCAACCAGAGCGATAGTTGTTGCTTCTGCCCCCATTTGGATTAAAAGAGTATAAATACCCACATTGCTGAACCATGCTCCGAAATAAGCAAGCAATTGAATCAAAGAGAGACGGCGCAAAAGCGGTTGAGCGCGTAAAAGAGTTACATAACGTTTCATAAGCGGAAGATTATCACGCAAGTAATTAAAGTTTTTATTTGCATGGACGATTTAGGTCTAGAAACTGTCTCAATACATAGAATGAGGAGAATTACAATGGAAATCTTCCAAACAACAGCAAAGATGCAACAAAGTCAAACTGTTGCTCCAAAACAAAATGTTGATGTTCAAAGTGTCCAGCAGATGCAAAAAGCACAAATCAATCAAGATAAAATGGCTCAGAATGAGACTGCGCAAAAATCAAGTAAAATCCAATCTCAAGATGAGATGGAAAAATTGATCGACCAGCTTAATCAATCACTCAACCCTTTTAATACCACATTAAAATTCGGGTTTGACAACACATCGGATGATTTTTATGTCTCTGTCATTGAAACCAAGAGCAACCGGATGCTCAGACGCTTTCCGATTGAGCAAGCCGAACAGCTTTTACCGAAAATGCAAGAGGTAAACGGACTCCTTTTCGATCAGAAGGGGTAACGACTAATAATGATCTTAAAGATTTAATAATTTTAATCGAATAAATCAAAGGAATTTTATGTACTCGAATTTAGCTTATAACACTTATGCCCAAAATAATATCGGTGTGGAATCACCGGAAAAATTGATTCAAATGATGTATGAGGGGATTTTACGCTTTAATATGCAGGCAAAACGTTCTATCATGGATCATGATATTGAAAAAAAAACATACTGGATCAATCGTTCCAACGCCGTTATCAGTGAACTTATCAATATTTTAGACTATAAGCAAGGGGATATATCCCATTATCTTTCAGGGCTGTACACTTACCAGCTGCGTCTGCTTACAGAGGCAAATATCTACAATGACTCCACCAAAATCGACGAAGTAAGCCAAGTATTCAAAGGGTTGTTAGATGCATGGAAAGAGAGTACCGATGTGGCTAACCAGCTTTAAAACAGCTTTAGTGCTCGAAGATTTCGAGTCTATCGCCACATTGCTGGATGAGATGCCTCAATTTGAGACGCACCAACAAATGGAGGAAGCTTTTTATCTTTTAGTCCAGACAAAAACATCCATAGAGAAAAACAAATCCCAAATTGCCCATATTATGCAGCAACTCACCAATAACCTTAATTTTCTCAAATCTACCCAAATAGACCCCCCCTCTTCTTTAAATCTGAAACTTTAACCCTTTTCTCACCTTTTTTTTGATAAAATCGCGACATTCACTCCATAATCACTCATTGGAGTCAGGGTATCAACGATAAGGATGCAGTTATGAAAAAAGAGGTTAAAAAAGTTGTTCTCGCCTATTCCGGCGGATTGGATACGAGTGTTATTTTAAAATGGCTCCAAGATGAATACAACTGTGAAGTTGTTACTTTCACTGCCGATATCGGCCAAGGCGAAGAGGTAGAACCGGCTCGCGCCAAAGCAATCAGTCTCGGAATCAAACCGGAAAACATCTATATCGAAGACCTACGCGAAGAGTTTGTACGTGACTATGTATTCCCAATGTTTCGTGCCAATGCGATCTACGAAGGGGAATACCTTTTAGGGACATCAATCGCGCGTCCTTTGATCGCAAAACGTCAAGCTGAAATCGCCCGTATTACCGGTGCTGATGCCGTCAGTCACGGTGCTACCGGAAAAGGGAACGACCAAGTCCGTTTTGAGATGGGCTATTTGGGCCAAAACAGCGCCCTTACCATCATCGCACCATGGCGCGAATGGGATTTAAACTCGAGAGAAAAACTTCTCGCGTATGCGGCAGAGCACGGAATCAAAATCGAAATGAGCGGAAAAAAATCGCCGTATTCGATGGATGCGAACCTGCTTCATATCTCGTATGAGGGAGGAATCCTCGAAGATCCTGCCGCTGAACCTGAAGAGAGCATGTGGCGATGGACAGTGTCTCCTCAAAATGCTCCTGATGAGCCTGAATACATCGAAATCGGTTATGAAAAAGGGGACCCGGTCAGCCTTAACGGAAAAGCCCTCTCACCGGCTGTCATGTTAGAGCAACTCAACATCATTGCAGGACGCCACGGAATCGGTCGTGCCGATATTGTTGAAAACCGCTTTGTCGGAATGAAAAGCCGCGGTTGTTATGAGACTCCGGGCGGAACTATCATGATCAAAGCCCACCGAGCGATCGAATCATTGACGCTCGACCGTGAAGAAGCACACCTAAAAGATGAGTTGATGCCGCGCTATGCAAAACTAATCTATAACGGATTCTGGTTTGCACCGGAACGTGAAATGCTACAGGCTGCTATCGATAAGACCCAGCAAAACGTTCGCGGTACCGTTAGATTGAAACTGTATAAAGGGAATGTAATGGTTGTCGGGCGCAGTTCCGATCTTTCACTTTTCAATCCTGAATACTGTACATTTGAAGAAGATTCTGTTTACGATCAAAAAGATGCCGGCGGATTCATCAAACTCAATGCGCTTCGTTTTATCATTGCCGGTAAAGCACGAAAAAATAAATAAGGAAGCAGAATGAGCATCATTAAAATCGATATGAATTCCGAGGAGTTTCAAGCGGAACTCGAGAAAACAGTAAAGTTTACCGATAAAGTTATCAGCCAGTTCAATTGGGCTTATAACCCTCAAGAGGAAATTAATGAGGGGGTACAACTCGGACTTGCCCGCAATAAAATGATGTACGGCAAACGATTTTGCCCTTGTTATATGGTTGAAGAAGTGGACGGGAAATATCAAAGTACCGACAACAGACTCTGCCCGTGTACCACGGCTATTGAAAAAGAGATACCCGAAGAAGGCGTATGCCATTGTCAAATTTTCTGTACACCGGAATTTGCATCAGCCAAACGTATGGAAATGGGAATCGAAGAAGTCACCCATCAGCATTCTCGCGGCTTAACCAAAGAAGAGTGTGAAATGCTCTTGACCAAAAGCGATATCGACAGCGACGAGCTTACGTCACTTTTTGAAGCGCGTGAACTCGGCATGGTTAAATTCAAAGTGGTCGACGTACGCGAATGGATGGAGTGGAAAATGGGACGTATCGCCGGTGCCGACGTACTCGTTCCGACCAGCAGTTTCTTCCAGACATTGAATGAATCTAAATTAGAAAAAGATGAGCACATTATCGTCTATTGTCATGTCGGAAGCCGAAGTGCCCACTGTCAACGTATTTTGCACGATATGGGATACACCAAAGTTTCCAATCTCGCACACGGTATCGTCGGCTACAGCGGCCAAATTGTTCGCGGATAATCAAGGATTGAAATGAAAGTATTATTGACAAAAGATGTCAAAGGTGTCGGCAAAGCCGGTGAAATCAAAGACGTCGCCGACGGATACGGTAAAAACTTTTTGATCGGTAAAGGGCTGGCCCTTGCCGCAAGCAACGAAGTTTTGAAAAAGTATGAGTCGGAACAAAAGAAAAAAGCGGCACATGAAGCCGCTGAGATAGAGCGGCTTCATGCGATTAAAGCACAGCTTGCCGATATTAAAGTCGTCATTACCAAAAAACTCGGTAATACAGGGCATCTTTTCGGTGCCGTAACCAAAGACGAGATTGCCGATGCGTTAAAAGCACAGCATAATATTGAAATCGATAAGAAAGAGCTCGATGCAAAACACGGTATCAAAACTACCGGTATGCACGATCTTGATCTTAAACTCGGCCACGGTATCCACGCCACTCTCCATTTAGAAATAAAAGGGGAATAAATGTTCGATGCTACGACCATACTCGCATATAAGGGCAAGAATAAAGCCGTTATCGGTGGAGATGGTCAGGTAACATTCGGGCAAACCGTTCTCAAAAACAACGCAACCAAAATCAGAACTCTCTATAACGGAGAGGTCTTGGCCGGTTTCGCAGGTTCAACAGCCGATGCATTTAACCTTTTTGATATGTTCGAAGAGCATTTAACTCAACGCAAAGGCGAACTTATCAAAGCGGTTATCGATTTTTCAAAAGCATGGCGAAAAGACAAAGTTCTGCGGCGTTTGGAAGCGATGATGATCGTTCTCAATCAAGAACATATTTTTATCCTTACCGGAAACGGGGATGTCGTCGAACCGGAAGACGGTGAAATCGCCGCTATCGGAAGCGGCGGAAGCTATGCAATTTCCGCCGCACGAGCACTCAAAAAACATACAACTTTGGATGAAGAGACGCTGGTCAAAGAGAGCCTTGCCGTTGCCGCAGATTTATGTATCTACACGAATCACAATATCAAAACACTAAGCCTCGGATAAACGGATGAATATGATACCACAAGAGATTGTCGATTATTTGGATCAACATATCATCGGGCAAAACAATGCGAAAAAAACAATAGCACTGGCCCTGCGTACCCGCTATCGGCGTCTTCGCCTTGATCCTCCCTTGCAAGATGAGATTATGCCGAAAAATATTTTGATGATCGGTTCTACCGGTGTGGGTAAAACGGAAATCGCCCGCCGCCTTGCCAAACTGATGCAATTGCCGTTTATTAAAGTTGAAGCAAGTAAATATACCGAAGTAGGTTTTGTCGGCCGAGATGTCGAATCGATGGTTCGTGATTTGGTCATGACCTCGTATTCTATGGTGAAAGCCGAACATAACGAAAACAATAAAGAGGCGATTGAACACTATATTGTCGATATTCTAACCCATAAACTTCATCCGGAAGTTCCTCATTTTCCGACAGAAGAAGAAAAAGCCCGACATGAAATTTCAAAGTCGGAACTGAGCGAAAAAATCCGTAACGGCGAGATGGATGATCGACTAGTTGAAATCGAACTTTCCACGGGAGGGATTGAATTTAATGATACCAACATGCCCCCCGAAATTGCCCGTGTACAAGAATCATTTTCCAAAATGTTTTCCGTCATAGGAAAAGAGGAGAACAAAAAAGAGGTCTCTGTTGCAGAAGCAAAAGAGATTCTTCGTCAAGAAGCTGCTGAAAAGCTGCTCAACCATGACCAGATAAAACGTGAAGCGCTGAAACGTACCGAAGAGGGAGGAATCATTTTCCTTGACGAAATCGATAAGATTGCGGTCAATTCACGAAGTGACGGACGAAATGACCCTAGCAAAGAGGGGGTTCAACGAGATTTGCTTCCAATTGTCGAGGGGAGTATCGTCTCAACAAAATTCGGCTCTATCAAAACCGATCATATCCTTTTCATTGCAGCCGGGGCTTTTCATTTGACCAAGCCAAGCGATCTTATTCCGGAATTGCAAGGGCGTTTTCCGCTTCGTGTCGAACTCGAACCGCTTAACGAAGATGCTCTCTATTTGATTCTGACCAAACCGAAAAACTCGCTTCTGGAACAATACAGAGCTTTATTGGCAACCGAGGATATGAAACTCTCTTTCGATGAAGCCGCCATACGTGCTATGGCGCGCTATGCCCAAAGAGCCAATGAAAAAACAGAAGATATCGGGGCCAGACGGCTTCATACTGTTGTTGAAAAAGTGTTAGAAGACATCAGTTTTAACGCCCATTTACACAAAAGCAGTACCGTCACGGTCACCGAAGCGATGGTGAACACCATCCTTTTACCACTTGTTGAGGATGAAGACCTCGCACGTTACATCCTCTAAAGGTTATACATATGAATAAAGCAGGATTTGTCGCTCTCGTCGGACGGCCAAATGCAGGGAAAAGTACCCTTATGAACTGGATACTGGGTGAAAAAATCGCTCTTGTCAGCCAAAAAGCCAATGCGACCCGAAAGCGTTCCAATGCCATCGTCATGCATAATGATGATCAAATCATCTTTGTCGATACCCCCGGATTACACCAGGCCGAAAAATTACTGAATCAATATATGCTCGAAGAGGCGCTAAAAGCGATCGGAGATTGTGACCTTGTCGTTTATCTCGCTCCCGCATCGGACAAAACAATCCATTATGAGAAATTTTTGGAAATCAACGCCGATAAACGCAAACATATTATCGTTTTAAGTAAAATTGATCAAATTTCTCAAGCTGATTTACTCAAAAAAATCGGTGAATATAACCGTTTCAGTGACCACTTTCTGGCACTCATTCCGATGTCTGTCAATAAAAACGTCGGAAAAAAAGATTTGCTCGATACTATCGTCAAACATCTCGATGAGTCCCCCTATCTTTATGACCCCGAAAACATTACAACCGAAATGGTGCGCGATATCTATAAAGAGTTTATACGAGAAGCAATTTTTGATAATATCAGCGATGAAATTCCTTATGAATCGGATGTCATTATCGATAAAATCGATGAAGATGCGCCCGTTGAGCATATACGTGCTACGATAATAGTCGAAAAAGATTCTCAAAAGGGGATAATTATCGGTAAAGGAGGAGCGGCGATCAAACGGATCGGACAAAACGCCCGTGAAAAAATCGAACGCTTAGCTTCCAAACCGGTCTACCTAGAGTTATTTGTCTCAGTCAAAAAAGGGTGGACCACCGATAAAAAATTTCTTAGTGATTTGGGATACGAATGGTAAAAATTTTCCTTATTTCTTTACTGTCATTGACAACCCTTTTAGGATCAGATGTTCTTATGCTGTACAAAAGCGGCGGAAAAAAATTGCTGGATCGGCAAATGAACACTCCTACCTATTGGGCAGGGTCTCTTTTTAACAAAGATCTCCGTTTCGGTTATTTTGAACGGGCATTTTCGCTATTGGCGTGCAGCAAAGAAAAAGGGGTATTGGAACTTTATACACCCGATGCTCAAAAACGGTTTTATCTCAAAAAGCGCTACAGTGCTTTCACCGGAAAAAATGCCGGAGATAAAAGCGTTGCCGGAGATCTTAAAACTCCTATCGGTATTTATACCCTCGTCGAGAAAAAAAAACGGGTAGACCCCTTTTACGGGCCGATGGCATTTGTCACCTCTTATCCCAACTTGTATGATCGTGTCCGCGGTAAAAACGGAACAGGCATATGGGTTCACGGTGTCCCTTTAAGCGGCACACGTGACCCTTTTACCAAGGGGTGTATCGCCATCAATAATAACGATTTAATTCAGCTTGATCAAACGATCAATCCTTCCAATACATTATTAATAATCGATTCGTCCTTAAAACAAGGGATTCAGCCGGCCGCTTATTCAGCTATTTTGGCCGGATTGTATCAATGGAAATATGCATGGACGTATAACGACATTGAAACCTACTTATCAACCTATGACCCCTCTTTCAAGCGCTCTGACGGCATGGGGTTTTCCCAATTCAAAGCCTATAAAGAGCGAATTTTCAACAAAGAAGAGACCAAAACCATCGCCATGGATCATTTAAATATTATCCCTTATCCCGGTGATAAGCGTAATCTTTTTTGGGTGACGTTTAATCAGCTCTACATCAGTGACAGTCATAAATCTGAAGGAGAAAAATCGCTTTTAGTCCGATTGAATGCCAATCAAACGATCTCGATTCTAACGGAAGAATAATCCATGCGTTTTTCTTTCATTTTTTTGTTTTTAATGGCAGCTTCCCTATATTCTGCCCCTTTTTCACTCATAAAAAAAGAAACTGATACGCTCAATTCTCCGACATTGCTGGTCATCGGAGGGATTCACGGTAATGAACCGGGCAGCTATTTTGCGGCTGCAATACTATCGCAATATTATCAAATAAAACAGGGAAATCTATGGGTTGTCCCTGATCTCAATCGTCCCAGTATCCAGCAAAACAGCCGCGGTATCAACGGTGACATGAATCGAAAGTTTTCGGATATCGATCCGAAAGATGCCGATTTTGAAACCGTACAGGATATCCAAAAAATTATGACGGAAAAACAGGTCGGTCTCATTTTAAATCTTCACGACGGACACGGTTTTTACCGGAAAGAACATCTCAATACTATTTTCAATCCTAACGCATGGGGACAGACCTGTGTGATCGATCAGGTTTCTCTTGAAGAAGATCACCCTTTCGGTAATTTAAACGACATAGCATCCAAGGTCAGCAAGGAGCTAAATCACGGTTTGATTGAAGACCATCATCTGTTTGACGTGCGCAATACCAATACCCGTTTTGACGATGAAGCGATGAGACAGTCGTTGACCTATTTTGCCGTTTCACACAACAAGCCCGCCTTTGCCATCGAAACCAGTAAAAACTTGCCGACCTTGCACCATAAAGTTTTTTACCAGCTTCGTGCTATTGAATGTTATATGAGACTTATGGGTATAGAGTATGAGCGCTCTTTTGATTTAAACATAGTTTCAATTCAACATTTACTTCAAAACAATGAACACTTAACAATAAATAATAATATATATTTAGATTTGCAAAATTTAAAAAACAGTTTAAGTTTTATTCCGCTACAATCAGACGGGAATGAGTTTAAGTTTAGCCATCCATTAGGGAGCATTCAAAAAAGCAAAGAGCAATACGATCTTTTTATCGGCAATCAGAAAATAAGTACTCTGATACCGAGTTATCACACAAAAGAAATTTGTTCAGAGCCGATTTCTATCGTAGTCGATGGAAAAACGAACTACATGCCGTTTGCTACAGATTTTTTTGCAACTGCCGATTTTAAGGTCATTAACAAAGATTCTAATACACGGGTTAATATTATCGGCTTTACCCAAAAAGGGATAAAGGATGAAAGTAACGTGACGGTAGGATTGAAAGATTTAGATTCAAAATACGCTATTGATAATACCAACAAGAGTTATCGTATAGAGTTTTACCAGAAAAACCGCTTTTGCGGGATGGTTCTTGTACATTTTAATTAGGATAGAGGATGAGTAAAAGCAAACAACAGACTTATTCAACCATCATATCGGCAAATCCGTATAAAGGCGATTATTACACCAGTGCCCTTAATACAATAAGCTGCGCCACTTCTCCTTCGTTTTCAAAAGAGCAATATGCACTCTCTTTTTTAAATACCAAAGGATTTATCTCTACCCTCATCGGCATCAGTAAAAATATTCCCGAAACAGACATATATGACGTATTAGAAAATAAAGTATACGAAGAACTTGCGCTGGATATGGCTGTTGAGTACCACATTAAGTATGTTGAAGCAACACACAGAAGTACGGAAGGCGACCGATTCTTTCATGTCTTTGTTGTTGATCCGTTGACGCTCGAGCAAGAGTTTACAAAAGTCGTTGACACGATAAAGTACATCGACCAACTTGTTCCTATTCCGCTTTTGCTCAAATCTCTTTATGTAAAAGAGTATATCACTTCTACCGATGTACACTGCTTTATCTATTTTCAAGAAAATGACGCATTTTTGTGTATCTATAACGAACAAGAGTTTGTTTATGCCAAATCACTTAAGTTTTCACTAAAACAGACGCATGAACGGTTTTGTGAACTTTTAGGTGAACAGATCGATCTCTCCTCATTTGAAAGAATGCTCTCGGAAGAGGGACTAAATACGTCAAATCCTGAGCATCAAAAAAATCTCATTAAACTCTTCGGTGAAATTTTCCTCCATATCAGCGATGTCATTACGTATGCCAAAAGAGCCTATGAAATCAAAAAATTTGATGAAATTTATATCGGTACCGGGGCGGGGAAAGTCGTAGGGTTGGATGAGTATGCGCAAACGTATTTGGGCATCAAAGCGACCCCTTTTGATTTTAATTACGGCTTTAATACCAACGGTGAAAAAGTAGATCAAATACATCAACTTATGCACTTATACGGGCGGCTCGAAACCAATGAACGGTATGAGTGCAACTTTACCATATTTCATCGTCCTCCCCCTTTTGTTCAGCGAGACAGCGGTAGGCTCATTCTCGTTGCTGCCGGTTCTTTGGTAGCTGCTCTTCTCTATCCCGGTGTATACTGGGGATTATCGTATATAGAAGAATTCCGCCATGCACTTTTGAGCAAAGAATATGAGCAGGTACACAGTGAAAAAACGAATCGTGAATCTCTCATAAATCTTAAATTAGCCAATAAAAGTGCGGCACAAGTATTATTGGATGAGCAAAAAACGGCCTATAAACAAAAGCAAGACACTTTAGTCAAAATACATGACAAAAAAGTAAATTATCCGATGAAGGCCAAAATAATGGCAGACTTTACCCGAAGTTTCAATCAATATCGAGTGCAGCTTCAAACCATCGCATTTTCGGAAGATATAAATGCAAGCAAAACATTCACTTTTGGATTGACATCCTCCAATACCCAGGATATTACAGCTTTGCTCAAGCATTTGACCGATACCAAACAGAACCAATACAATTTTCATCTGGAACTTATCTCCTATAATGAAGAGCAAAAGTCTTACCTTAGTGAACTTAAGGCGGTCATCAAATGAAATTTCAAATTGAAAACACCCTTTATGCTCTAGACCAATCGTTAGCAACTAAAAGCGACCGCGATAAAATGATGCTGTTTATTATGATTTTTGCTTCTTTAGTTGCATTTTCTTATTTGCTGCTGTGGGAAAGTTCTGAAGCAAGCTTCAAAGTATCGCATGAAAAAGCACTTGCCGTAGAAAACAATCTCAATGCAGATAAACAGTACCTATCCGCCAATCCGCCCGAAAAAATCACTCAAATCGAACAAGAAACGGTCGAAATCGAACGTCAGCACGGGCTTTATGTCCAATATAACACCTATATTAAAGAGAAACTGGAACAAATTTCTTCGTTGTATTATGATGAAAAAGTATGGGGGGCTTATCTTGATTCCATATCCCGTTATGCACGTGATTATAAAGTAAAATTAACCAAATTCGGTAATACCCTTCAAACCGACAATAGTTCATTCGGACACGTTTTAGACATCACCATTTCATCGGAAGCCCCCTATAAAAACACTTTAAAGTTTATCAATGCCCTTGAACAAAGCTATCTGGTCGTTGATTTACACAATTTCCGTATTAATGCCGACGAAAAACTAAAAAGTGATCTCAATATCTCAGTATGGGGGATCGTAAAACAATGAAAAAATATTTGTTTATAGGGTTTTTAAGTATATTCTCCCTCCATGCTTCCGCAATAGTAGAGTCACCGCCCGTGAGTGTTGTTCCTCAGCCGAATGATGACAAGGAAGTAGCATGGGTCAATGAGCAGGTACTTGCTATTTTACCTGCCCGCATCGGTATAGCGGAAGGATTTATAAATTCGCTGCGCGATCCGATGAAAATGAAAAAAACTACGCCTATCATACTGCCCGGTTCAAAACTACTTGCACCTCCAAAGCTAGGAAGTATACTCCAGCCTCCAGTCGTTGAAGAACCGTTACGGCTCCTGGCAATAATGAATAAATCTGTCCTGATAAACGGAAAATGGTATAAAAGCGGGGATAGCGTACGCAAGTTTACCCTTGCCGAGATCAAATCAAATTCTGTTTTATTAACGGGGAAAAAAGATCAGAAACTCGTCTTGTTTTTAACGAAACAAAATAACAATATTAAAATCATCACACAATAGGAAAGTATCATGACATCTGCTATTAAACACTATGCACGAACGTTTATATTATCCGTTGCCGCGGCTGCCCTTCTATCACCTGCCCTGCAGGCAGATTGCACCTATGAACTTTTCAATATCTCTTCCGCCAAAGGGACAAGCGTCGGCGATTTTATCGACCAGCTCAGCGATGAATGCGGCATGAGCGTCATCGTCGCAGATTCTGAAGCAGAAAAAATACTCTCAAAACAAATGAATAAAACATTTTTAAAAAATTTAACGATTAATGAAGTACTTGACCTCATCATCAAAGAAAACAACCTCCAATATGCACTGCAAAACAACGTTCTTAAAATCTCTTACCTGACGACTAAGACCTACAACATCGACTACATTATTTCTCAACGAATCGGGACGGGAAGTGCTAATATCACCCTCAGTTCAAATACGACTACATCCACATCGTCAGGATCCACTGGATCTGGCGGATCCACTGGATCTGGCGGTTCAAAAGGCGGTGGAAAAGCTTCTTCCGAATCAGGTATAAAAATTACCTCCAGCGATGAAGTTCAATTTTGGGAAACATTGGACAAAGAATTAGAAAGCGTTCTTAACCGACCGGAAGATACCTATCAAGCCACCATTCCCATGATCAATAAGAATGCGGGACTTATAACGGTTACTGCTACCAATTCGCAAATCAAGCGCTTGGATACATATCTTGATGATCTGCAGAAAAAAATGCAGACACAAGTACTGATCGATGTAAAAATGTACAGTGTCATTTTTTCGGACGCCTCGTCAACCGGTATCGACTGGTCACAACTCTATGCTTTACAGAATATTGATTTAACCTTTGATTATGTCAATTCAAAAGATGTCGGTCAATTCACTTCAACAAATTTAAATACAGGCACTTCATTTAGCGAATATGGAACTGATTCTGTAGGTCGGTCAGGTGCCAGTGTTTTTCGATTAGGTGCAAAAGGCAGCTTAAATGAAGTTATCAAATTTCTAAAAACACAGGGAGATGTTTACTCCATATCGAACCCTAAAATCTTAACGCTCAACAATCAACCGGCTCTTATTACGGCCGGAACGGAACTTTTTTATAAAACCAAAAGCTCAACTTCGACGACCGCCGCATCCACAACCACGTCCGAGAATGAAATCGTCAGCTCCGTTTTTTCCGGTGTTCTTCTGGATATCACCCCTGAAATTTCAAAAGACGGAAGCATTACCCTTAGAATTAACCCTTCTATTTCCGAAACAGCCAGTGTCATCAATTCAAGCAATGAACAGCGTTCGATGCCGCCCGATTTAAGCCGCCGACAAATGTCATCCGTTATCAGCGTACAAGACGGAAGCCGGGTTATTCTGGGTGGGCTTATCAATACCAAAAACGTAAATGATACCAATAAAGTTCCTCTGTTGGGGGATATCCCCGTTTTGGGCTACCTTTTTAAAAAAGAAGGGCTGAATAAAAAAACAGAAGAAATTGTAATTATTATCGAACCGCATATCATTAAAAAAGAGCAGAATTCTCTCAGTTTGGGAGATTTAGGCTATACACATATCGGAAAACAAATCGAAGAAGATACAAAGCCTGAAAGCAAGTAACGGATGGAGAATTCGCTTTTCTCAAAACCGAGGGATCTGTTTTTAGACGTGGTCAACCCTAAAGACTACGTCCAAATCGATAGTGTTTCTCATATGTACCAATCGCTTAAGAATTCGGTGCAGAAACCGCTAAAAATGATCCTTTTGTTCGGCAAACCCGGGACCGGTAAAAGTATGCTTCTGCACAAACTTCACCACGATCTCTCCAAACATCAAAAAGTGTTGATGTTTAACATTCCGATTGTCGATGAAGACGATTTTCTCCGGGTCTTGGCACAAAGAATTTTCGGACACTCACCGCGCGAAGTGATGACCTTAACCCGCTTTTTAGAAATTGCCGAAGCGGTATCGTACTCGGATGTTCCCATCGTCCTCCTGGATGAAGCACAGCTTTACAGTGCCTCATTGATGGAAAAGATCCGTCTTATTTCCGATGCGCGGGCTATCAAATTTGTCATAACCCTTCACAAAACCGACAAAGAGGATGTCATAGCCAAAGAACATTTCCAAACGCGTATTTGGGAAAGTATCGAACTCCAAAACGCAACCTCCGAAGAGCTGAAAGTATACATACAGAAAAAGCTGCTAAAAGCAAACTGTTTTGACGTTGCCAATATGTTCAACGACAAAAACATGAATTTAATCACGTCTCTGACCAAAGGAAACTACAGAGAGACCAATAAATTATTATTTGCCCTCTTTAGCCTCTACTGCTGGTATGAAGAGAACCATCCTACCCTTGTCAAATACAATACGCTCAAACCGAAATGGATCGAAATGGCAGCAATTCATACAGGACTTATCCGTGCTTGATATTCACACATTAGAGCGTCGCTGGCTAAAATATAAAATCAAAAGTTATGCCCCTTATATCATCAGCGCATTGCTCCTTTTGGTACTAAGCATCACTGCTCTTAGCTTGTTGAATGGAAAAGAATCTGAGTCTTTCGTAACCAAGGATCAAAACAGTTCATCAGAAAAAGCACATTCATCTCTAGAAAAAACAGATGATTCGGAATCATCTGATCTTCTTGAGCCCTCTATGGAATTCGTTCAATCCTTTCAACCATCGGAGCCTGAAATCTCGGCCCCTGTTGCCGTCGCTCCTAAACAAACACAATTGACTCAGAATTCCATACCGATTCCGAAAGTCCTTAATGTCCCGGACTCCGGCCAGATCCAGGCTATAGCGGTTTCTCCCTCGGCAAAAAACGATAAACCCGCTTCGCTTAAGTATAATGAGACAAAAATGGATATTGAGAGCGTTATACGCCGTTTCAAAGAGACATCCGATCCTAATCTCGGGTTATTTATAGCCCGTTACTATTATGCTCAGGGTAATTACAACGATGCCTACAATTTTGCATTAAAAACCAATAATATCAACAATAAAATGGATGAAAGTTGGATCATTTTTTCAAAATCGTTAGTTAAACTAGGCAAAATGGATCAAGCTAAAAAAACGTTGAAACTTTACATCGCTGAATCCAACTCCGACACGGCTCGTTCATTGCTTGATTCCATTGAGCAGGGAACCTTCAAATGAAATGGCTGGTTTTATTACCCCTATTATTGTCCGTATCATTATCGGCGGATACCAAACAAAAACTATTCGACCTTTATCAGCAAGGCAACTATCTAAAAGCCTGTAACCTCGGAGTTCAGGGACTTGCAAACTATCCGGACGATGAAGTTTATATTTCACTGTATGCCTTTTCATGTCTCAAAGCAGATTTCATCGATCGTTTGGCCGTACCGATCATTAAACTCAATCAGACAAAAGAGGCCCGCAGTAATGCTTCTTATTTTTCGGTAATACTCATGCAGAAAAAACTTCTTATGCAAGCGCTTTATGACAATAAACAAATCAAAAACGTCAAATTTCCGACCAGTTCCTATTTGCTCTCAAGAGTATTCGATTTTTATATTAAAGACCCGCAGCCGAACCAATTAATTAAAGAGTATAGAGACCCGGCCAATGCCCGATCAAGTTATAAACTCTACACATCGGTCTCAAACGGGCACAAAAGCATAGCGATAGATGAATACTATGATAAAATATTGACACTTCATCATGTATATTAGAAAAGGATAAAGAGGTATGGACCGCATTACGCATGATTTATTAGAAAAGCGCCATATCTCGCAACAGCAAATTGATCGCCTCACTTCCAGAGGAGTCAAAGATGACACTATTTTGGAAACACTCACCAAGGTAGGTGCCATCTCCCTTAATTTTATCAAACGTTTCGTCGTCGAACAAATCCGCCTTGGGCGATATGAACTCTCCATTATTAAAAACTACCATTTCTTAGACGAAATTTCAATTCTATCTCATTTGGCAGAAGTCATTGAAGTCCCCTTTATCGATCTTGATTCCATAGACATGGATTACCGCCTTGTCGAAAAGATACCGACTCTCCAGCTAAAACGCTACAATGCCCTCCCCATCTCCCAAGATGATATGTATGTCGTCGTCGCATTCGCCGATCCTCTCAATATTGAGGCACAAGAATCCATCCAACGTCTTTTCCCCCGAAAATCGCTTAAAATAGCCGTTGCTACCGAAAAACAGATTCAAGCCTATCTGTTTAAAATGGAGCTAAAAGACAGCGTCAAAGAGCTCGTTACCAATATCCGTAACGAGTTGCGTAATATCGGAACCATTGAAGAGCAGCAGGAAGCCTCTTCTATTTTGCAGCTGATTGACGTCATCCTTAAAGCGTGTATCAAAGGACGTGCAAGTGATATACATATCGAACCGACAGAAAGAAACTGTGTGGTTCGCGGACGTATCGACGGAAAGCTGGCCGAAATCTTTATTTTTGACCGGGATATTTATCCCCCGCTGGCTTCGCGTATCAAACTTTTGGCAAATCTAGATATTGCAGAACGCCGTAAACCCCAAGACGGCCGCTTCTCGGCAATGGTTATGGATGCCGAATTCGACTTTCGACTCTCTACCCTTCCGATTATTTACGGAGAATCTATCGTCATGCGTATTTTGGATAAAACCAAAGCACTGGTAAAACTCGAAGATTCAGGTATGGACTCAGAAAGTTACCAGAAACTTATTAAAGGATTGCAATCCCCATTCGGAATTATTTTGGTTACCGGTCCGACCGGAAGCGGTAAAACAACCACACTATATGGGGCATTGAACGAACTTCGTAATGTTGAAGACAAAGTTATTACCGTAGAAGACCCGGTTGAATACCGTATGAACCTGATCCAACAGGTGCAAGTCAATCCTAAGGTGGGGCTCTCCTTTGCCGACGCGCTCCGTTCTATCCTACGCCAAGATCCCGATAAAATTATGATCGGGGAGATTCGTGACCATGAAACGCTAGAGATAGCTATCAAAGCAGCCCTTACAGGTCACTTGGTTATTTCTACCCTTCACACCAACGACGCCATCAGCGCCATCCCCCGCATGTCGGATATGGGCATCGAACCCTATCTTATCAGCGGCGCCCTCGTTGCGATTCAAGCACAACGATTGATACGCCGAATTTGCGTTCATTGTAAAAAAGAGGCCGATATTCCCCAAGCGCTGCTTCAAGACTACAGTTCCCTCATTCCGCCCAACACTGTTTTTTATGAAGGTGCCGGATGCAAAGAGTGCAACGGTTCAGGATATATGGGACGCGAAATGATTTGTGAAGTCCTCCCAATTACGGAAGAGCTTTCCAGTATGATCGCTCGCGGTGCTTCAAAAGATGACTTGCTGAAAGAAGCCAAGCGCGAAGGATTTATAGGAATGTTTGAAAACGGAATGGCCAAAGCCGTTCACGGAATAACAACGTTTGATGAAATATTAAGGGTGGCAAAAGGATGAAATACTTTACAGCAACAATCCTTACGAAAGGGAAAAAGGTCGAGCAAGGTTTTTATGCCGAAAGTAAAAAAGAGGCCCATTACTTAGCAAAAATAAAATATTCGGGGATGGTTTTAAAAGTAATCGAATCTTCCCCTCCCCTCGAAGATCAGCTGCGTCGCTTTAAAGAGTCTCTTTTTAGCAATATACGAAAAAAGAAGCTCAAACAAGATAACTTGATCGCAGCTATTAGACAACTTGCCGTTATGGCCAATGCCGGTATATCGATCCACGATTCACTTAAAGAGATTGCCGAAGCCACAACCGATAAAACATTGCAAACGGTATTGGGAACCATGGCGGAGGATATCAATGCCGGGCGAAGTCTCTCTCAATCGGCTCATAATTTTCACTATGAACTCGGCAACCTCTCCTTGGCTATGATTGAACTGGGGGAGAAAACCGGTAATATGGCGGAAGCGCTGCATAAACTTGCCGACATGCTCGAAGAGATCCGACGCAATATCATCAAATTTAAAAAAGCGATGGCCTATCCCCGAAACGTTATGATCGCTATGGCCATCGCCTTCACCGTCCTTATCTCGTATGTTGTTCCTCAATTTAAAACAATATTTGAACAGCTCGGAGCCACGCTTCCTATGCCGACAAAGATTCTTCTTTTTTTAGAACATTTGTTTAATACTTATGGATTGTACGTGTTAGCGGCAATTTTTATTTTTATTGTTGCTTTTCGATATACACTGCATCATAATCGAGAATTCCGATTCAAGTGGCACCAATTTTTGCTCAGAACCTACCTCATCAAAAATATCATCATGTATGCTACGCTAAACCGTTTTACTCTGGTATTTTCAGAATTGGTCCGCGCCGGTATCCCGATTGCGGAAGCACTCGAAACTTCCATTGCAATGATCGATTCTCTTCCTCTTCAGGAAAAATTATTAACCGTCCGCCAAACCGTAGAGAAAGGGGGTTCTCTCCACAACGGACTTGCAGAAACGAAACTGTTTGAAAATATGATTATTCAAATGGTCTCTGCCGGAGAATCCAGCGGTCAGCTCGATGCGATGATGCAAAAAGTGATGGAGTATTATAAGATGAAATTTGACGCCATCATTGACGGACTCTCGGAAGCGGTTGAGCCGATAATGCTTTTTCTGATTGCGTGCATGGTCGTTTTATTGGCGTTGGGTATTTTCCTGCCGATGTGGGAGATGGGGAACGCCGTACAGGGCCGCCACTAAGGAGAGTCGTTTCACGCCTCTTCGGCAGACCCTTTTGCCACCAAAGCGGCATACATTTCATCTTTAGGGATCAGTCCCGATTCAAAGAGAAACTGAGAAGGGACAAAATTGGTTTTCTTGATTTTGTCATACTTCGCATAGCTCAAAAACAATCTATCTTTTGCCCGTGTAACCGCGACATAAAAGAGGCGCCGTTCTTCTTCGATACTCCCGCTTCGGGACATCAGTTTACGATTCGGAAACCGCCCGTCCATCAGATCGATGACATAGACCTCCTGATATTCAAGCCCTTTGGAAGCATGGATACTGAGAAGATGAACCCCCTCCCCTTGCGTCAAATCCTGAGACCCCAATACCATTGCGTTTAAAAAGCGTTCATGATCCTTGTACGGACGGGCAAGTTCAAATAAAATAGTACATTTTCTACGGATTCTCTCTTGCGATTCTGTTTTAGCACGCTCATCGATGGAGCCGTTCTCGGTCGTAGCACGTTTGGTTGAAAGCATCTCGATCACATGACCGTAGAGTGCTGAAAGGGCTATTTTTTGAACGGCGGCTTTTGGCTCTTTGATGTCCCGCAGTTGACGAAACAAAATAAAGAGATCGTGCAAAAAGGTAGCCGAATCTTTGGTCAGTTTGGCGTGTTTTAAAATCGGATTGCCCATAAAGTTTGGGTCTAGCCCAAGCTTGGCAAACCGCCCTGCACTCCCGAGTTCCGCATAATCATCAAACAATCCCAGCTGATGGTTCAATCTACGCTTTTCAAACGGATTCGATATCTCTGAGTCGGGAGAATACAAACCCCGCAAAAATGAACCGCGACCCAATTTTTGCAATGCGACAAACAGCTCTTTGGCTATCGCACTCCCTACCCCTTTGGCGTAATCAAACAGATGGATGAATGCCATCATATCTGATTCATTAACCAGCAACGTATACATATCCAAAAGGGCTTTGATCTCTTTGGAATCAAAAAAACTGGTTCCTCCGCGCCGTCGGCAGGCAATCCCCATCTCACGCAGTGTCGCCTCTATCCCGTCCGCCGAAGCGTTGTTCCGAAAGATCACCGCAATCTCTTCACGATTAGTAGAGGAATCCCCGATTTTTTGGGCAATCCCGTGATACTGATCGAACAGTTCATCATAAATGAGCAATGCGGGGCTTTGCGCCTCTTGCGTTCGGGTCACTTCGAGCGCTTTGGGATAGATCCGCTCGTTATAGGCGATAACGGTATTGGCGAGTGAGAGGATCGGAACGGTAGAGCGATAGTTTTTATTGAGGGTGTAAACCTTGGCATCGGGAAAATTGATCGTGAATGAGCCGATGATAGAGATGTCAGCCCCGTTAAAGGCATAGATGCTCTGATCGTAATCTCCGACACAAAAAAGCGACGGAGGGCGCATAGCGTTGATCAATGTCCCCTGAAGGGCATTGGTATCTTGGTACTCATCGATCAATACCTCTTTGTACCCTAAATCGCTCTCTAATGCCAAAGCCCGCATATGAAGCAGCAAGTCGTTGAAATTGACAAATCCGTACTCTTTTTTCAGCGCTTCGAATTCATCGATGATATCGGCATAGATGGCGGCATACACCGCGTGTTCATCCTGACGGGTTAAAATCCACTCTTCGAAATTGACACCGAGTTCCGTATTTTGGTAAAACGAATAGACATCGTAGAGGTAGTTAGCGCCGTACGCCGAGGTCGCGCAATCGATATGGCTGAACGTCCGTTTCTCATAGACGCTTCGAAAAAGGGTTTTGAGTTCGCGCGGCTGTTTGAGGACGACTTTCCCCTCTTTACGTTTGAGCCATCGGTAGCTTACCGCATGAAACGTCCCCGCATCGATTTTCGATGCGATCTCACGACCGAAAAATGCCGCTACCCGCTCCACCATCTCCTGTGCCGCTTTGTTGGTAAACGTCAAAAGCAATATCTCTTCAGGTTTAACGTTTTGGGAGATGAGATAGGCGATACGCCCTACAATCGTAGAGGTTTTCCCCGTGCCGGCGGATGCAATGATGAGATTGTGACCATAGGGAGCGGTTGCGGCGGTATATTGCTGATCGTTGAGGCGGGAGAGTGGCAAGAGGCTCCTTAAAGCCCCTGCAAAAAGGAGCTAAATTATGATTTAAATTTTTTGATCGGTTCGGCTAAACCGAGACCGGGATGATTTTTCACATCCAATACCGCTTGTGCCATAGTCGCGTTGTCTTGATTAAAAATAAGCGGAGCTAGGAAGTTGATGCACGATTCATCGAGCGGGTCTTGAATAACGGCGATATTATATACCACTACCTTTGAATCTTCGTTAATATCGAGTAATACGCGGACAGCTGTCGGTAAATTAAACGAATACTCACGCAAAGCATACGGGTTTACCAATGTAAAACTGACCGAACCGTCACAACTTCTAAGTGTTGAAAACAGTTCATCAATCTCATTCAACTCGACACACTCAACGCTCTCGAACCCTAATATCGTCGATTTTACTTGATATTGCATTACTATCCTTTTAGACTAATCATTAATTAGGCTTAAAGCAAATTGTGTTCCGCGATGAATTGTGTTACCTATGAGTAACTTTGTCTTCTGTCATCCTCGTACTTCATGTGCTCTTTAGGATAGATACATATGGATTTATCTCACTCCGATATTCCAGAATTTATTTTTTATTCACTGGCATATAAACCGAAAGAAAAAGTAGTGTCTTTAGGCAATTCAGCGTAGAGAGCCTTAACTATATAGTTATCACCAAACTTTGTCATTGGCATTCTCAAAACAATTTTGCCTTTTGGTGAATCATGGAAAACTTCAGCAACCCAAGCTAAAGCACCATGCTCATCTTGTTCATATGTCAGTATTGAGACTGGTTTTTCAATAATTTCATTTTTCCAATCAAATTTACAATCCAATCCAACTCTAATAAAAATTCCATTTACAAAATAATATAGCGGATGACCTTCTGTGCAATCAAATTGTATACTTCCGCTTCCTGACACGACCCCATCAGGTGGTAAATAAAAATCTCTGCATAGAACGAATAACGAAATTAAGTTCTGTCCATCAACTGACCAGCATTGTTCATTGGATTCAACAGAACACCTGCTGTGAATAGACTCCTTAATTTCAAGAGATATTTCTTTACTATTACATATTGTTGGTTGCATATATGTGATAGCAATTAAATCAAAATTTCTAAATAGATAATAAAATCTCATAAAACCTAAAGGCAACATTTCAGGTGTAGCTTCTTTAAGAGTAACAAGCATTATCGAACTCCCAGATAATGAAGCCTGCTCTTTGATACTTTTAGGAAACTCTTGTTTAGAAACACATATTAGATGTTGGGCTCCAACATCTTCTCTTTTTTGCTTCCACCCTCTAAAATCATTAGGTTTTACTTTTGTCCCCCTATCCTGAACTTCTACTAAGGTAATAGTTTGTCGTGGCGGTTTCCCAGAACGAATAACAATATCACATTGTGTTGTAGCACCACTTCTAGAATTGAGAATTGGCATTTGAACATTATGTTCTACTTCCGCATCGGGTGAAATAGATTTTTCAATGAGATGAACAAGTTGTTCTAATTGTATTCCGTCTTTTGCCATAGTTTATGCCTAGCTATTTGATCTAATGCATTATAACTAATAGAATTCATGGGGAATACTTTTTTAGGTTCTTTAAAAACACTATTTGGGCAGCTTCAGGAATACCTATAGGTTTTGGTATAATTCGCGATATTTTCTGTACCCAAGGTCCTATTATGTCAGCTACCCACTACGATCCCAAAAATATTGAAGAGAACTACTATCCCATCTGGGAAAATCGGGGTTATTTCGAAATCGACGGAAATAAATCGATCGCAAAGCCGGACAAACATTTTGCCATCATGATGCCTCCGCCGAACGTTACGGGACGGCTTCATATCGGACACGGTCTCACCTTTACCCTCCAAGACATCATCGTCCGCTACAAACGAATGGACGGCTATATGACCCTCTGGCAGCCTGGAACCGACCATGCGGGGATCGCGACTCAAAACGTCGTGGAAAAACAGCTCCTTGCTGAGGGGAAAACCAAAGAAGAACTCGGTCGCGAAGCGTTTTTAGAGCGCGTTTGGGAGTGGAAAGAGGAGAGCGGCGGGATTATGGTCTCACAACTGCGCAAACTCGGCGTATCTCCCGCATGGAGCCGTGAGCGCTTTACAATGGATGAGGGGCTGAAATCCTCCGTCAAAGAGGCTTTCGTCCACCTCTACAACCAAAACCTCATCGTTCGCGGTAACTATATGGTTAACTGGTGTACTCATGACGGTGCATTGAGCGATATCGAAGTGGAGCACGAAGAGCATCAAGGTAACTTCTACCACATGCGCTACCCGTTCAGTGACGGAAGCGGTCATATCGTCGTTGCGACCACCCGACCTGAGACCTATTTCGGTGATACGGCGATTATGGTACATCCCGATGATGAGCGTTACCTCCACCTCATCGGCAAAAGCGTCACCTTGCCGCTCATCAACCGCGATATCAAAATCATCGCCGACAGCCATGTCGATCGTGAATTCGGAACGGGTGTCGTTAAAGTCACCCCAGCCCACGATACCAACGACTATGAAGTAGGAAAACGTCACGATTTAGAGTTCATCACCGTTTTCGATGAAAAAGGGATGTTGAATCACCACGCAGGCGAATTTGAGGGGCTGGAGCGTCTCGAAGCACGCGCGGTAATCGTCAAACGTCTCGAAGAATCTGGATTTATCGAGAAAATCGAAGAGCATACCCACCAAGTGGGGCATTGTTACCGTTGTAAAAATATCGTTGAGCCGTACATCTCGAAACAGTGGTTTGTCCGCAAAGAGGTAGCGCGCGGTTCGATCGATAAAACCAACGAGGGGCTAACCCAATTCTTCCCTCCGCACTGGATCAACAGCTACAACGCATGGATGGGTGATCTCCGCGACTGGTGTATCTCCCGCCAGCTCTGGTGGGGACACCGTATCCCTGTTTTTTACTGCGATGATTGTAACCATGAGTGGGCAAGTTTGGAAGAGCATCCGACAAGTTGTCCGCATTGTGCGAGTAAAACCTTCACCCAAGATCCTGACGTTCTCGATACGTGGTTCAGCTCCGCACTCTGGCCGTTCTCGACTCTGGGATGGGGGAACGGTGACAGTGCACAAGATCAACTCTTCCAAAGTGAAGATATGGCCCGCTTTTATCCGAATACCCTTCTTATCACGGGATTTGACATCCTTTTCTTTTGGGTAGCCCGCATGATGATGATGGGGGAGAGTTTCACGGGAGAATTGCCGTTTAACCACATCTACCTCCACGCATTGGTCCGCGATGAGCACGGTCAAAAAATGTCCAAATCCAAAGGGAATGTTATCGATCCGCTCGATATGGTCGAAAAGTACAGTGCCGATGCACTCCGCTTTACATTAGCTGTCCTTGCGGCTCAAGGGCGTGATATCCGCCTCAGCAATGAGCGTCTGGAGCAAAGCCGCAACTTTACCAACAAACTTTTCAACGCCTCCAAATTCTTGCAAATGAATGTTCCGACATTCAAAGATTTAAACGATCAAGAGATCACGACACCGCTGGGTCGCTATATGCTCTCCCGTTTTCACCGTGCAACAGCCGAGACGAGAGCATTCTTGGACGAATACCGTTTTAACGATGCGGCGACGGTGCTCTATCGCTTCTTGTGGAACGAATTCTGCGACTGGGGCATCGAGCTGGGCAAAGCATCCAAAGAGAGCGTCAACGAGCTGGGAAGTATCTTTAAAGAGTCGATGAAACTCCTCCATCCGTTTATGCCGTTCATCACCGAGTATCTCTACCATGAACTCTCAGGGACAACCCTCGAAGAGGGGAACTCGATTATGGTCATGCCGTATCCTGAGAATACAACGGTCGATGAAGCGATCGAAGCGGAATTTGCCATCATCATGGATGCCATCGTCACGATCCGCCGTGCCAAAACCCTCGTCGATCTCGGAAACCAAAAAATCGATCTCGCCTACCTCAAATGCGGCGGCGATCAAGCCATGATGGCACCGTTTATCGTGCGCTTGGCGAAAGTCGAAACCCTCCACTTTACCGAGTCTAAAATCGATAATGCGATCAGCGATATCGGAGAATCGGTCGAAGTGTATTTACCGACCGAAGCGATTGACCTCAGTCCTATTATCGACCGCCTCACCAAACAGCGTGAAAAGCTCCAAAAAGAGGCTGATAAACTACGCGGAATGCTTTCAAACGAGCGTTTTGTCGCCAATGCTCCCGAAACCGTTATTGCCGAAAATCGCAACGGGCTTGCCGATGCGGAAGATAAAATATCCAAAATCGACGCTCAACTCAGCTCGTTAGGCAACTAGTTTGCAATTTCGGGAACTTTCGCCATCCGAGCTGGTTGAGGGGTTTGCCCTCCTCACGACGCTGCGTCCCGATCTCACCTCCGAAGCGTTTGATGCGTTCATCACCTCCCAGTACCCAAAAGATTACCGCCCCATCGGTGCGTATCAGCGAGGCGAGCTACAGATCTATGCAGGGGTCAGCATACGGGAGAATTTGGAGTTGGGACGCCATTTGATCGTGGATGATTTCGTCACCTACAGCGGATGCGAGCATCTGAGCGGTGAAATGGTCGATTACCTGTGCGATTATGCCAAAATGCACAAATGCCAAAGTGTTTTAGTGTGGGGAAAACAAAGAGGGCTCTCACTCACTGATTTGAGCGGATTCCGCCCCAAACGGGACGGGTTTATCAAAACGTTCTAATTACTCGGCGATCCCTTCGATCTCAACAACGAGTTTTACCTCATCGCCGACAACGACACCGCCCGCTTCAATCGCTTTATTCCAATTCAGTCCGAAATCTTTGCGATTGATTTTGCCGGTCAACACAAAGCCGGAGCGCTGATTACCCCACGGATCTTCGACCACACCGCCCATATCGATGTTTAAAACAACTTTTTTTGTAACACCGTGAATCGTCAAATTTCCCGTCATTTTCGATTTTGTGGCACTGGTCATTTCAAACGTAATGTCTCCAAAATGTGCCACATCCAAGAAATCGGCACTGCGAAGATGGTCATCCCGCTTAGCAATCCCCGTATCGATGGAGTCGGCTTTGATTGCACCGCTGAGGGATTTAAATACCCCTTTATCCAAATCATACGATCCGCTGAAGTTGCCGAATTTCCCCGTTACCGTACTGATCATCATATGTTTGACTTTAAATCCAACCGTCGAATGCGAAGGGTCCACTTTATAGACCGCTGCCGAAGCACAACTCGAACCGATCACTAATGCAGCCAAAACTGTTGCTAATAAACTCTTTTTCATCGTCAATCCTTTGGGTTAATATCTCTTCTATTGTAAGGTGTTTTTCACAATGGATTATTAATGTAAAAATAATGAGCAATAAATTTAAGCTTCGTTATACTTTTAGTATCACTTTTCAAAGGTTACTTATGCAGCTTTGCGTCGCACTTGATCTACCGAGTCAGGAAGAAAACTTAGCCCTCGTCGAAAAACTTAAAGCATACCCCATTTGGTTGAAAGTCGGCCTTCGCTCGTACATCAGAGACGGTAAACCCTTTATCGATGCCATCAAAACGATCAATCCCAATTTCAAAATATTTTTGGATCTGAAACTCTACGATATCCCCAATACGATGGCGGATGCCGCCGAATCGATTATGGGGCTGGGTGTCGATATGTTCAATGTTCATGCCTCTGCGGGACGTATCGCTATGCATGAAGTTATGAAACGGCTCTCAGCCTATGAAAAACGGCCAATAGTCCTGGCTGTCACCGCACTGACTTCTTTTGAAGAGGGTGAATTTAGTCACATATACGGAAAAACAATTGCCACCAAAGCCGACCAATTTGCAAAAGATGCTCATGATGCCGGGTTGGACGGTGTCGTCTGCAGCGCCTATGAAAGTGCTTCGATCAAATCTATAACATCCGACTCTTTTGTTACCCTCACTCCGGGAATCCGTCCGTTCGGAGAAGATGCCGGAGATCAGGAACGTGTCGCTACGATTGAAATCGCACGGGATGAAAAAGTCGATTTTATCGTTGTCGGCCGCCCCATCTACAAAGCTGCCGATCCGGCCGCCGTGGTAGAAAAAATTCTCGCTAGATTATAAATTGGAATATTCCTTGCTTTATTTTTTCAAATACCTGCAAGGAGTCTGCATGAAATTTATGGATAAAATCGAGCTAGTTGTAAAACTCAAAGAGAAAATTGCCGAAGCAAAAGCAACGAATGAAGCTCTTGCACTGCAATTACAAGCCCTTTTGGATCAAATTATTGCTAATCCTCAAAACTCTCCCGCAATTTAATGTAAACAAGCACCACTTTAAGGTGCTTGTTATCTACCTCTAATTATAATTACGCCCTCTTACAAAATGGACGAATGGGTGAGCGGCTGAAACCACCTCCCTGCTAAGGAGACGTACTGGCAACGGTACCGAGAGTTCAAATCTCTCTTCGTCCGCCACAACATCAATCTAATTCATTCAATACAATCTTAAACCTTAAATATCCAATTTTTTCACCATTTAGCGTCTAATACGTACTTATGCCAAACAACATCCACGTTTTTAATGTAGTTAAAAAAACCTACATTATGGAGGGGTTAAAATGGGGGTCATTCCAATAATATTTTCTTCTGTGCATAATTAACTCTCCATAAATGCATCATCTTAAAAACGGTAAAGTACGAATCTTTAAAACATTTTTACTACATTGTCTTTTGCACCCAGAATTGATACATCCCTATAAATGTATCTGGGTTTTCGAGTTCGAATTCATGCCATAAAGATAATGATACCAAAGCGTCCTTTTCTGGATAACGTTTAATAAATCTATCTCTAACCGAACCTTGCTTCAGTTCAAAACCAAGAAACTTAAGACCAAGATCGCTTAAAGCTTTTTCAATTTGCGGCAATGTAAAACGGTGTTCCTGAACATGAAACAGTAAATCACGACACTCACTTAGACTATAAAAATCAGTTAGACCTATAACTTTTGAAATTTTTGAATCTGAATCCATAGCAAAGATTTCTTCCCTATATTGACGAATATTATCTGGAGAGGATGTATATTCTTTCTTTACAATTTGACTTCTAGCCTCTACAATACCTTGGCGGGCAATCTCACTGTACAAACCGATCTTCATCAATCCGCCAATACGTAATTTACCGACCAAAACTTTCCAACCAGCTAACGGTTCATCCATGTGGTGTAAAACACCTACACTTTCAATAATATTAAACTCTCTTTCAATCTGACCAAGCTTCAGAATATCACCCTGCATATATTCGATATTCGTGACCCCTAATTCCTGTGTCTTTCTCACTGCGTAGGACAAACTGCTCAGGCTTAAGTCCACAGCCAGAACCTTACAGTTCAGGAATCTTGATGCCGTACTTAATGCTTGCTGTCCTGTACCACATCCTGCAACAAGAATATCTAGTTTACTTGTGTATTGTTGTGTATCAAAATTTAGATGAAGCTTGATTGACTGTAATACCTGCCATATGCTCCTTGGCTTGTCACTTAAAGCTGTATTAATCCAGCGAGGATATGGACTCTCCTCATACTGGTTACGAACTAATTGAGAGACTTTGTCCTCTATTGAGGTAAGACACGGTATCTTAAAGCGCAAGGCTTGTTCCTCCCTAGCATTATCAACTTGCCCTACAATCACATTCTTACTCTCATCTTCCCATTCATATTTAAATAAATTTTCAGCCCATGAAAAGCTGTTAAGTGTCCGGTATGCACCTAATACCGTAATCAGCGTTGATGAGACGGTACCCTCTTTTGCTAAAGTCACTTTCACTTTTTCTTGCAGAAGATCGATCTTCTGCTTTTCTTCCTTACTCTCAGTAAAGACATACTCATTAACAAAACATTGCATCGCCAGTGCAGCATAGAATGGTATGCCCTTGGCTTCACCACCTTCTTTTAATGCCTTATTAAGCATGGCCTTTCTCATCTTTGTAAACATCTTCTCTACATCCAAATCTACGATAGGACTTAACTCCATTACTCGCAAAAGAAGGGGTACAGTTGAAAGTTGCTCTGTTAAATGATCTATATCTTCATCGAAATACTCAAACTTAGATATCTCAAGAGCACGTGAGACTATTGGATGATAATGCAACGCACTGATTATTGCTCTCGATACATCACTAGGACGAACAGTTGGCTGTTCTAGAATCTTAAGCAAGTAATAACTTAAATCAGCACTATATGATGTAAATCTTACCGCCTGCAAAATATCCGCGAATCCAATCCATAATAAACCATTGTGCGGCATAATATGGAGAGCTTTACAGTAGTTTGCAATTGCTATGTCAAACTGTCCTAGGTCTTTTAGCAGATTGCCTAAATTGCAATAAGCATCGGCATTATCTTGTTTTAGTTCTATCGCTTTAAGATACGAAGCTTTTGCCTCAGTAAATCTTCCAAGATCTTGTAATGTAACACCCAAATTGAGATAAGCATCGGCGTAATCTAATTTTAATTCTATAGCTTTAAGATAAGCAGTTTTGGCTTCCTCAAGTCTTCCAAGATCTTGTACGGTAATACCTAAATTATAATAAGCTTCGGCGTAATTTGGTTCTAGTTCTATTGCTTTAAGATAAACAGTTTTGGCTTCTTCAAGTCTTCCAAGGTCTTGTAATGTAGCCCCTAAATTACTATAAGCTTCTGCATCGTTTTGCTCCAACTCTACAGATTTTTGCATAGCGTTTAAGGATTCTTGCATTCTGTCTAGCATTTTAAGAATAGCCCCAAAAACTTTCCATCCAAACCCATATTTTGGAAAATCTTTTGTCATCTTATCGGCTAAAGGTAAAGATTCAAGATGTCTTCCTTGATTAAAAAGATTTATTAGTGTTTGTATTTCTTTTTGTGAGGGATAATTTTGAGATTTCGGTGATTTGTCTTCATCATTGAGAGGAACCTCGTGATGTAGAGTTCTTAACGCATCATTCAAGCTCTTATGATACTGCTCAATAGATGGATTTATTTCTATAGCTTTGCGAAAAAAAGGTATTGCTAGTTCTATTTTACCAACACTAACAGCTATCACACCAAGGTTATGATTTGCATCGGGATGATTAGAATCTTTTTCTAAAATAGCTCTATATAATTTTTCTGCATCTTGCAGTTGACCTGCTTTATGATCCATAATAGCAAGTTGAAGCGCTTGATCTATTGTTAATTTGTTTCTAGTGGACATCATTACCTCTATTTTTGATTTAATTTAGTATTTTGAAGGTATAAAACATCACTTACAGAACTTTCTACTGATTCTTTTATTATGTAATGGTAATTTATTTGATAATTACAATAAAAGCCATTTTACTATCCTCTTCATATATTTCATATTATAGAAAGCACCTCAGGTTCCTATTGGTTCTATCTTTGAACCTATAATCACACAAATAATGTTTAAACTTCTGACTGCTCTTCTTCACAGCATTTTGTCCATGGATGTAAACAGTTCGGTATTTATGACTGAGATAGGGCTTTCTAACGCTTTTTGCAGTTAGTTCTAATTTTTATTATTTTCTCAGAATTTTGATAAAGATTTCGCTTTGGATTGGATATTCATCATTTATGTAATTTTAGATGAACTATTTGAAGCCTTAGCAAGTGGATCACAATATCAAAGAAGTTTTGAACTACCTTTAATATTGATTAGAAATAACGATAAATGAAACATCTTTTCATTTTACACGGATAACTACCGATATAATACTTAGAATAAAAAATAAACATAAAGTGACATATTTCTTGAATACCGTATATTTGGCAAAACAAAAAATTTTCAACCGAAACGGCAAAGTTTTTGCCTATGAACTGCTTTTTAGAGACCATGCTCATGGAATCAAAGAGTTTCCGACGAATATTCGTGCCACTTCGCAAGTTCTTTTAAATACGTTAACGAATATAAATATCGATGAACTCTTAGGTAAAGACGGAATCGCATTCATTAACCTTGACGAGCATATCTTTACATCGGGAATTATCGACATTTTGGATAAAGACCGGTTTGTGCTGGAGATTTTAGAGACAACGGATTTGAGTGAGCCGGTTATTGCAAAAATCAAACAGTATCACAAACGAGGGTTTAAAATCGCTATTGACGATTTTGACTGCAGTGCGAAAATGATCAAAAAATTTACCCCGATCTTAAAATATATCCATATTCTAAAAATGGATATTCTCGCCGCAGATGATGAAAATTTAAAAAACGTTATGTCCAAAATAAAACAAATGGGGATCAGAGTACTCGCTGAAAAAATTGAAACGGAAGAAGAGTATAAATATTATAAGGAAATGGGGTTTGAGCTTTTTCAGGGATACCATCTCCACAAACCTGAAGTGGTAGAGATGGACCGATATAAAGATGCTACCCAAATCATCATATTGCATCTCATCAAATTGATCAAAAATGAGGGTTCAACCCACGAAATAGAATCCTATATCAAGCAAAGAGCCGATTTGTCCTACAAATTGATCAAATTTATCAATAACCACGGAAAATTTGACACCCGAGTCGAGTCGATCACACAGATCATTACACTGCTTGGAAGAGACAAACTGCTACGATGGCTTCTGCTGTACCTCTATGCCGAAGTTTCCAAAAACCCGATATCCGAAAGCATCATGAATATTGCGATCCGAAGAGCCGAACGGATGGAAGAAGAAGCCCATCACAGTGAAAAAGACAAGGCATACCTTGCCGGTATGTTCTCTATGCTTGGGGCTCTTTTTGAAACAGACATCAAAAATGTAATGAAAGATATCAAAATGGATAAAGATATCACTGATCTTGTCGTTTCCAACAAAGGGAAATTCTTGTCCAGTTTTAAAAAGGCAGAATACTCCGAAAGAGAATATTTAAAACGGCTTCTGTGCAATAACTTTGAAAAAATCGATATTACCCTCATTCTTTATACATTGGAGCTGAGTCATATACCTATCGATCATGACAAACTGTAATCAATTTAAAGTCAAATATAAAATAAATAGAAAACATTTGAGTATGTTCACACGATACTCATTATTTAATAAATTATAGGAAAGCAGGTTTACCTGTAAAATAACCTTGTGAGTAATCGACACCCATCTCTTCGATCGTGTTGTAAATTATCTCATCCGAAACAAACTCAGCAATCGTTTTAGCATCAATTTTCTTTGCAAAATCAATAATGGTTTCAACAATAATACGATGACGCGGATTAGCGGCAATCTCTCGGATCAATGATCCGTCTACTTTGATATAATCAACCCCCAATTTCAATATGTTTTCAAAATTGGAGTACCCTGTCCCGAAATCATCAATAGCGATTTTTGCCCCCAGCGCTTTCACTTGGGCAATAAAGCGTGTCACCTCATCGTAGTTTTCTATCCCCTCGGATTCTAGAATCTCAAATACTATCCGAGATGCCGTCCCCGTTTCGATAATTGTTTTGATGATCTCACTCACCGTATGAGGGTTACGTATATCACTGTCTGAAAGATTGATCGAAAACTCTTCATCGCGGGAAGCGAAAAGGGTACATGCCTGATAGACCACTTCCAACGTAATTTGCGGATAGAGTTTGGTTCGTTTCGCAATAGGCAAAAACTGCATCGGCGGTACGATATTTCCCTCTTCATCGATCATTCGCACTAACGTTTCATACTTAACGATATCTCCCGTCTCTATATTGACTATAGGTTGATAGTAGCAAATAATTCGACGATCAAACAAGGCTTTTCGTACATGTGAGGCCATTGTCAAATTCGTCCGGTAATGCTCTTCAACCCCTTCGTCTTCATTATAAAATGCGATCTGTTTTTTGTTCTCTTTAGCATGATGCAGAGCAATATCCGCCTGTGTTAACACTTTATCATTTCCGATCGCTACACCGATAGTCACACGAATATTCAAACTCTCCTCATTGACCGTAAATGTTTTTTCATCCAAAAACTTGATCAGCATGGTTAGCCTATGCTCCAGCTCTTTTTGAGAAAGCTCATTGAAAATCAATGCAAACTCATCGCCCCCTAAACGATAACAACCGCCGGAGAGTTCTTGGAGCCATATTCCGATTTGTATCAACATTTCATCGCCGATAGATATCCCAAAGAAATCGTTAACCTCTTTAAAATCATCCACATTCACAATCGCTAGGGCAACTGTCTCTCCCTGTTCTAATCTCTCTTGCAATCGATATCGATTCGGCAAGCCCGTGAGCCTATCAAGATAATACTGGTTTTCCAATTCATGGGTTTTTTCTTGAACGGTAATTTCCAATGAAGCATTCATCGCCTCAATTTGTTCAAGATACGTTTGAGTTGTTTTTTGCATCGCATTAAACGCAGTAACAATCTGTTCGATCTCAACACTCCCATCTTCTTCAAAAACCATTTGATCTCCGGGCTTGTAATAGCGAACCTTTTTAGCAATATTAGTCAACGGAGAGAGAAGAAAGCGGACCCACCATACGGCTACGAAAAAAATCACAAAGATACTCGCTCCGACACCGTAAACGATTTTATGAATGGATTGACGTGTTTCATCATACGCCAAATCGCTGTAGCGTAACGTGACCGTTCCCATCAATTGCCCGCTCGTCGGTTCTTTGATCTCGTGAATCATACTTATCGCTTCGTGTCTGGATATCATATTGTCTTTGCTTTTATAGCTATATAATTGTTTTTTATTCTGATCGGAAATGACCAACTCTGTCACATCCGGTACCGAAATCACGGGAGACACTTTCTCTTCAATCTGATCATAAAATTTGAGATAGAGGGCAATTTGAAGCGGTTTTTCAATGGTTCGCAATAACAAATCAGCTTTTTGCTTTTCCGAAACCAAAATGGTATTTTCAAAAACCATACTGACGACTATTCCAAGTGTCATAAAAGTCAGTAGAAAAATCAAAATCAATGATCCTACTATTTTATAGGAAAGGCGTGATTTTGAAAGCAATATCATTAAAAAGCCTTATTAAATCTATTTCGAATATATATTCATGTGTTGTGTCATTTTATCCTATTTAAGATTGAATTTAACCTGTATTTTTATCATTTTCAGCACCCATTAACTATTTATTGACTATCTTTAGATAAGTATTAAAAAAGGATATTATTGTTAGAATGTAAAACAGCATTTACAGAAGAAGAGCGTCACGCTATTTTGCATCAACGGTATTCTATTTTTGTAGATGAATTCAAATTTTTTGCCCCCAGAGATGATGGCAAAGAGATCGAGTATGACCACTATGATGAATACTCACTTTTGTTAGGTGTTTGGAATAAAGATATTTTGGTCGGTTCATGCCGCCTTGTTCTTCCAAATGACACGGTAGGTTTACCGACACTTAATGTTATGCGCCTTGATTCAGAAAAACTTGTACAGAATGAAAGAACTGCCGAAATTTCGCGGATTACAGTCGCCGCAACCTACCGAACATTCAAAAAAACCATAGAGGTTCTCCAAATCATGCAGCATAAGATCAATCAAATTGCCTCTGAGCATAACATACTTCAACTTATTGGGGCAGTTGAACCTAGTTTTTTGCGTCTTCTCAACTATGCATCTCTCCCTTACCGACCGATAGGTCCGATTCAATATCTAATTGGTGCGGAACGCCTTCCCGTCCTTTTAACCCTCAAAGGACAGCAATGACAACCCGGTTCTCTCTCGCTTTATTATTACTCCCTTTTTCGCTTCTTTCGGCTGAAATGGAAACGCATTCCAACCTTTTATCGAATCTCACCGACGAGATCAATACCATCGCACAGAGTGCAAAAGATCAACGTGCCAATATCGATTATCTCCCTTATGTCATGAGTGTATTTGACGGCGAAGAGCTCTCCCGTGCCGGAGCATCTTCCCTCAAAGAAGCTCTTAGTTTGGTCGCCGGTGTCAATATCGCCAGTGACAACCTGTCCCTCTTCAACCCCGTATTTCGCGGTTCCAATCCGGTAGCCTACGGTCAAAGCAAGCTCGTCGTTGACGGTGTCGAAGTCAATGATCTTTTTTTCGACGGCTATACCGCCTATCTGAGTATGCCGATCGACATGATAAAACGGATTGAAGTTGTTAGAGGTCCGGGAAGTTACAGTAACGGTCATTACGGCTATGCCGGATCGATCATCATCACAACCTATAAAGCGGAAATGTCTACCGGTGATAACGGTCGCTGGTTCGCCTCTGCGGGAAACAACCGTACCGGTAAAGTCGGCGGTTCGTTTGCAATAAGAGATAATGATTTCACATTTGCGGCAGACATCTATACCGTACACGATAATCTTGCACTCTCATATGGAAAAGACGGCCTTTCCAACAATCTTCTGGGTGCAGCCAACGCATCTCTATCTCGCTCAGGCAATGCCCCATCCGAAACTGACGCAACCATGGTATCGGCCAGCATCAGTAAAGGGGCTTTTTTTGCCGACGGACGGTTCTCCACCTATCGACACGGCTCAGGCGGAGGGATCAACTATGCCTTATCCTCCGATGGGGACCACTACAACGTTGATCAATGGCACATTCGCAGCGGTGCCCATTACCGTGCGGGAGAATTTGAGGGAACGTTTCAAGCGGCGATGACACAAGACAGCTTTACCAGTCACCAGCTTCTGGCACCCGAAGGGTTACGACTCCCCTCATTGACTCCACCAACAACCGTTGTCACCTATTTGGACGGTTTTTACGGTATTCATGAAGCTTTTATCCGAACCTACCAGCTCAATAATACTCTTACCGGCTCCGTATACGGAGGAGATATGACCGTCGGGCTCAACGCTACATGGAGTAGTGTTGCCTCAGAAAAAACGCTCACTACCGACAGAGACAGCGGAAGCGGCTTGAGTGATTACTCAACAACACTCCCATTTTTCAATCCCGACGGCTCTATCAACAATCAATCGGCATACATCACGTATGAACGCGCTCTGAGTTCGAATCTAATTGGGTACGCTTCCCTAACTCTCGATCACCGTAACGGATTGGCGACGCAAATCGATCCGCGTCTTGCGGCCGTTTATACACTTGATCCGAATAACCTGCTTAAGTTTTCCATCTCTCGTGCCCATAGAAATCCCTCATGGCAGGAAATGTTTACCCTCAATAATAGAGCCCGTTGGGGGAGCCATGACCTGCACCCTGAAACCGTCATGGCGTATGAGACCCAGTACATCCATAAGTTTGAAACGGAACATACTCTCTCATTCAATCTATTCCGCCTCGATAACAAGGACCAGATATATCTGCAATATAATACACCGGAAACACGTTACGAATATATTAACGGATCAAAAAGTCTCATTCAGGGATTTGAAACAGAGTGGCGAAAACGCTATGATGATACCTCTTTTTACGCTGCCTATACCCATATTTGGGCAGAAGACGGCAATGGGGTGACCCTTCCCAATGCACCGTCTGATACGGCACGAGGATTTATCACTCAAACTCTTAATGAAACCTGGTATGCATCCCTTGCCGGGCGATGGCAAAGTGCAACGCCAAGAGAAATAGGCGATGTGAGAGCTGACATGAAATCCATCGGTATCGTCGATACCTCTATCGGGTATAAACTCCCTCGTTTTCACAGTGAAGTCCAATTGACACTAAAAAATATGTTCAATGAAACTGAACTTTATCCAAGTCCAAAGGGAACCTTTAATGATGATTACCCCGCAACCGGACGTACCTACTTAGTTACCGTAAGGGGAACATTTTGAAATACATTATCAGTCTATTACTTTTTTTAAACACGCTCGGCTGGAGTGCAACGTATGATCCGTTTTTGCTCGATACGCATCTATCTTTATTACCGAAAATTGCTATGCTTGAAAAAGGGCTTGTTTCTCATGGCAAATCACCCCTTAAAATTTTAATTGCCTATGAGCGGGGAGATGAAGATACTGCAGAATCGTGTACAAAAATCCTAATGACTAAATTTAATGGAAAGGTAAACGGACATCCGATTATTGTAACTACTCTGCCATTCGATAAACTCGATGCATCCAACTCGTATCATCTGATTTATGCGCTCAAAGCAAGCCTGTCTCAGCTTAAAAAGGTTCACAATGCGGTCGGATCATCGGGAGCGATCACGGCCCTTTATGATGCGGATAAGCTAGGGGATGACGGTCTTTTACTCTCTATTCAAATGGAACGGGCGCCAGTTATTTTGATCAATTCCAAAGCACTTCGAGAAAACCGATATTCATTTCCTGACAGCCTTTTGGAAATGGCTCGGCTTATCTAAGCTCTTTCTGATTCATACGAGACTGCAATGCATTTGATATATTCATCAATGCAAAGGTAACGATAAAGATCATCAAACCGGGGAAGAAACTAACCCACCATGCGATGTCGATTACCTCTTTGCCGCCACTGAGGATGCTTCCCCAACTCATTTGCGGTGCAACGATACCCAGACCCAAAAAAGAAAGTCCCGATTCTGCCAAAATCGCCCCCCCTACTCCGAAGGTAAAGCTCACCAAAACGATCGGGGCCAATAATGGGGCATAATATTTGAACATTATTTTAAGCGGATGAACCTTTCCGATAGTGAGTATTCTAATAAACGGCTTTGTTGCAATTGCAAAACTTTCAGAACGGATCAAGCGTGCGGTTCCCATCCATCCCGTCACCGAAATAATCATAATTAGCACCCAAACAGATGCGTTCACATAACTTACCAATGTTAAGAGCAAAAAGAGAGTAGGAAACGTCAAGAACAGATCAACCATGACGATAAACACTTTGTCATATCCGCCGCGTAGAAATGCGGCACTCACACCATAGATTAACCCTATCAGCGTAGAAATAAAAGCACTCATAAAACCGATAATAAGCGATATCTGCCCCCCTTCCATTAATCGTGCCAATAAATCGCGCCCCAATCGGTCGGTACCGAACCAATGACTTATCGAAGGAGGAAGCAGTATGGATTTCGGATCTAAATAAAGCGGATCGACCGGATAAAAATACGGCCCGATAAATGAAAAAAGGATCACTCCGATCAGTACGGATATACTAACTAACGGCATTATGCCTTGATACCCAACAGGGTAGTCATCATTTGATCGATTGTCGTGATTACTTTAGCCGCAGCTCCGTAAGAGGTCTGATAGCGGATCAAATTAGCCATCTCTTCATCAATACTTACTTTGCTTATTGAGTCTTGTTCTTGCTTTATTGAGTTGAATTGCGCCGTTATCGAATCATTTGAGACTATGGCCGAGTTTGTTCTTGTACCTACTCTTGTGACCAGATTATCAAAATATCCGTATATCGTATCCGTCGATTTGGATCTGCCGATACCGAAGGTGACGGATGCGAATTGCTGTTGTACCATATCCAAAGCGGTTTGGTTATCTCCGTTTGCAGGAGACTTAAACCCTTTGATCTTGCTCATATCCTGTTGCAGGTCACCGTTCAGAGCGATACTTTTCGCATCTTTCCCGTCAAAAAAGCGATTTACCCCTGTCACACCGGCAAAATTTGTCCCGCTGTCTTCAATAGCGAAACTGTACCCTTGTGCCTCATAGGCTGCGTTAATATTAATTTGGAAAATATTCTGCTGATTGTTAAATGTCCCGACAAGCATATCATCGATGTCATTCAGCGAATTATTATCGTTATTATCATCTTTGGATAGGTTAATCTGTCCGACAATACTGTTGCTTGTCTGCGGAGTATCGTTAATTAAGGTTCCATTATCGATTGAAATTGATCGGCGACCGACCTCATTGCCGTCAATATCATACACAATTAAATCAAACGTTCCCGCTTTGAAATTTTCATCGGTACTCAGAATCGATTGATTATCTGAAAAATTCAGAATATTGGATTGCATTGACGTTGTTGCGGTTTGGGCATAAATATTGTTTGTCGATTCGATTAAGCCTTGGGCGAAAGAGTCAAGATTATTAATCGTCTCTTGCAAAAATCCGTCTTCAAATTCTCCGTTTGTTCCGATCGTTGAACCTCTCAATTCCAATAAAGCACCGAGTTTTCCCCCTGTGACAGTATTAGCAAACGGAAATCTTACACCGTCTTGGCGTTCATAATATAAATCATTGTATCCGTTCTTATTCGAAGTACTGTCAATGCCTATCGGATGAAAAGAGCCCCCGTCGACGAGGTTAAATCCGGCTACCTGAATAACATAACCGCCTTCTTTTTCGGCAATATTCGAATCAATGACGTTATTGGTTTTGGTGTTGCCGACAAAGACTTTTGCGTCTATTAGTTTTGATAAGGACAATTCTAATTGATTCCGCTGATCGCGCAAATCATTTGCGTGATTGAGCCCTCCGGATTCTGCTTTGTCTATTTCAAGATTTAGGTCCGCAATTTGTTGACCGATACGATTGATATCATCAACATTGACTTTAACTTGATCATTCAATGAATTTTGCAACGTAGAAATTTGACTGCGCGTCTGCTGAATATGTTGTGTAAGTGTTTGCGTCTGCTGTGCCAAAGCAACTTTTAACGACGTATTGCTCGGGTTATTGGCCAATGACTGCCACGCATTATAATAGTTTTGCAAATCATCTTTAATGCCGACTTTATCGATTTCGGGAAAATAGCTCGAAAGCTCTTCCAGATTTTTTTTCAGAGTATCGGAATATTCTTTATTTTGAGCAGCAGTACTGTATCGTGAAAAAACGAAACTGTCGAAGATACGTGTAATGTCCGTCACCTGAGTTCCGGTACCGCGCTGACCCGGGTCTACACCTAACGGTGCTGCAGCCGCCGTAACAACGCGTTGACGTGAATAGCCTTCAGTCTCAGCATTGGAAATGTTATGTCCGGTAGTGTCGATACCGATCTGTGCTGCATTTAGCCCGCTGTATCCGATATGTAACGCATTAAATATGGATGCCATTTTATGCCCGCACTTCCAAAAATGAGGCTTCTGATCTAGCCACTTTTTGATAACCCTGCATCTGAGTAGGAACCAACCGTTCCAACAGTGCATTATAAAAAGAACCTACGCTTAAAACCATTTTTGCGTATTTTTGATTGACTTCACGCAGAAGAGATAGATGTTCTTTAAGAGAATCAAGTTGCTGATGCTGTTCGTCATTTAAGAGTTCAGAAAGAGGAGCTGTCGGATGCTGTGTCATAAGTTTTGAAATTTCGCGGTCGATCATCGCTTTCTTTTGCTCAAAACTTTTTATCTTCTCTTCTTTGATTGCTAAGCGGTCAAATTGTGGATTGTGCTTCGCTTCTTTGATATCGTCAATATCTTCCAGTGACAAAGATATGAGAGTTTCAAGATCTTTGATAGCACTTTGCAACTGATAAGACAACATCATAAACTCCTATTTTGGTTAGGTCAGCTCTTGCGCGATACGCTTCGCCAACTCTTCGATATTGACACGGTATTCCCCTTTCTCGATAGAGGCTTTCAACTCTTCGATTCGGCTTGTGTCACCTTGTTTTGTCACAGATTGAGCCGGTTTTTCCTGCTCTTTATTTTTTACTGCCGGTTCTTGATATGTCGCTTTTCGCAGCGATCCGTTCACACTTGAAATCATGGTGAATCCTTGTTATCCATTTATGGTATATACAACCATATCGGCAAAAACCAATAATAATTTAATCTATTTCTCTGTTTTTGTACCCTTTTGACTCAAGTTTTCAAAAAGCATTTGAGAAAACCCAAATCCCCCTGCACTTGCGTTGGATAACTCTTCACGGTACATCGATTTAAAAATTTTATCACCGGGATCGTTGGCACTGGTAAAGACATTTTTCTCGTCTTTCATCGCTTCATCGAGCATCATTTTGATAATGATGGCTTCAAATTGATCGGTTTTCTCCCTCAAAGCTTTATCACCGTCTTTCGTCCCTATCGTCGGAAGCGATTTTTGATACTGTACGTTTGCTATGTCCATCAGATTACATCCAAATCAACTGAGATAGCTCCGGCGCTTTTCATCGCCTGGAAAATTGAAATCATCTCTTTTGGCGAAGCTCCTAGTTTTTGAAGCGACCTTGCGATATTGGCAACCGTCGTCGTCCCTTTTTCGGTATAGACTTCGTTTTCATTCAGCCCGATTACGAGACTTTTGTCCATGGCTACACTTCCGGCCGGTTTTGAAACCTCGTTTTGCGCAAGGATCTTAATCGTCATATCCCCTTGGGTAACAACGACCGGTTTTACCTCAATATCAACACCGGCAACAATAGTACCTGTACGCTCGTTGATGATAATTTTTTGATCTTGCGCATAATCGATATTAAGGTTTTGCACTTCCGCTAAAAACTCAACCATGGATTTGTTTTTGGGAAGTTGCAGACTGATAGTTCGCGGATCGACAGCAGAAGCGACACTTCCTCGGTATTTGGCATTAATGGCATTTTGAATATTAACAGCATTTTCAAAATTGGCTGTTTTTAATGACAAAGTTGCATTGGTTTGGTGATAAAGGTCTTGAGTGATTTCACGCTCTACCAATCCGCCGCCGTATACCATCCCAACCGTCGGATGGGACTCGGCACCGGCACCTTTTTCATTTTTACCGCCGATACTGATCGAACCTTGCGCCAATGCATAGATTTTTCCGTCAACCCCTTTAAGCGGGGTCATCAACAATGTCCCCCCCTCGAGCGATTTCGCATCCCCGATGGAAGAGACGGTAACATCAAACGCATCCCCTTGTCGGGCGAACGGGGCAAATCTTGCCGTTACAACGACCGCCGCAACGTTTTTAGATTTGATATCAACCGGATTCATATCGATATTCATCGCTTTGAGCATATTGGCAATCGATTGGAGGGTAAATTTGGAGGTCGTACCGTCACCCGTCTTTTTCAAACCGACGACAAGTGAATAACCGATAATCTGGTTATCACGTACACCGACGATATTAGCGACTTCGCTGATACGCGCCGCTTGGGCGAGGGTTAGTAAGCAAAAAAGTAGTACGAAGATTCTCATGCCCATCCTTTATGATAAAAGGATTAAGCAATGTTTATTCCAATAATGGTGTTAAGCATAATAAGTTAACGAAGTTTTTCCGAAACGTTTTGATTTTAGTCGGTTAAAGTGGCCGATAGACTCGGGGAGTTCGAGTGTACTCATATGCTCGATAATGATCAAAGTCGCCATTTCAAGGGGAAATGAAGCAATCATCTCTATCATTTTGTCATAAATTTCTTCCATCCCTTCACGATAGGCGAACGGAGGATCAACATAGATAAAAGCGCTCTCACCCGACGCGGCAAGGCGTTTTTTCACATGAACAATGTTACTGAAACTGTCCCCTTCGATAATCTCGCACGCCGAAGGGTCGGTTTGAGCAATATTCTCGCGTAATGTACGGATCGCATCACGGTCTTTTTCCATGAAAATAATCTTTTTGGCTCCGCGGCTCAAAGCTTCAAGCCCGATCGATCCGCTTCCGGAAAAAACTTCAACCAAAACGGCATCGATAATATCGAACTGAAGCGTATTGAAAAACGATTCCAGTACAATCGCTTTGGAACTGCGTGTCGTCTCTTTGGAAGGGAGTTTAATCGTTTTTCCCTTATATTTTCCGGCAATGATTTTTTTGGTAATGGTTGGATTATTTTTCATAAAATGCCCGTATAGCTTTGAGAATATTGGCTTGGTACTCGCGTGTCAATTTATCGATATGGCGCTCTAAAATGTCAAAACTAACTGCTTCTTCCTCTAGAGTATCTCCACGCGCTTCTGCAGCGACTGGAACATATTTTTGAGATTCAAACATTTGATTCAGTGCATGGAGCAACTGCGCTTTTGAAAACGGTTTGATCAAATCAGAAGACTCTTCCACCCCTACTACAAACGTCGGGTACTGATCGTCTCTAATATTTTTGTCGCGGATCAAAATATCACATTGCCGAAGAGAGCTTAAGTACCCGTCCAGGAAAAGTTCCAAAGAACGCTGTAACAATGGAGAATCACATTGGATAGCTACTTTCACGACGTTAACCTTCTACAAAATATTTGACCGTTAGTATTAATAGCATTTTAACATACTAACCGCCTGCAAAACATAAAAATCTGTTCTGAAAACAGTTCCGACTTGATTTATGTCAATTTCTATTCTCCGAATGGACTTTATAATAACGCCAAATTTAAAGGAGAGCATGTGACATGGATCTTATACATCCATATTCTCGCCGCGTGTGCGTGGATAGGCGGAAGTATCGTATTATTCGGACTGGGGGTATTTATCCGTGACAAATCAACACAGGATTCCGTATACGGAGCAATCGGTCCGTTTTACGGCTATTTTGAAACCGTGTGGCTTATTATCCTGATTACAACGGGGTTATGGTTAGCAAACCATTACGCTCTTTTAACGATGATCGGTAATACCGATACCGATTTAGGCCAGTGGATAACCACAAAAGTTTTATTGGTATTAGGGCTCAGTAGTGCGACGGCGCTCCATCTCTATATTTCGTTTACAACCCATAAACGGCATCGTACTGTTATCCAAAAATTTCTTTCGCGTGGAGGCTCCTTCGCGATTTTTATTTTGAATCTCGCGATCTTATGGGCTGCAATCAATATTCGAACCATTGTACAAGGAACATTGCTATGAAAAAAAATACTATTTTAGTCGAGTTGAGTACATTAATATTATTTTTGGTCCCTTTTGATCTTTCTGCCACAGACGGATACAGCGTCTATCAAAAACACTGCATGCGATGCCATGCGGAACTTATGGAAAAAAAAGAAGTGCTAAAAGTAATGCATACCCTCAAAGCACCTCCGATGAACGAAGTCTCCAACCGCTTGAGAGAAAATATTGTTATCACAGATGATGACGACGATGTCAAACGCCGTGTCACCATCGCCTTTATCAAAGACTATATTGAAAATCCGAGTATCCAGTACAGTATGTGCCATCCGATGGCCATTGAAAAGTTCGGGATTATGCCGTCGTTAAAAGGAAAATTGAGTGAAAATGAGCGACAGGCCGTTGCAGAATGGGTTATAGACCGATATAAAGGGATTAATTTTCAATAAGTGACTATTTCTGCAGTAAATAGTGCTCGATACTGTAGCGCAGGTCTTCATCCATATCCATCAAGCTCTCAACCATCCATTTTAGATAAGAGGGATCTTTGAGGGCGATCTCCTCGATCCGTTTTTTGGCATATTTTCCAAACGGCAGCCGTGTCAGCAATACGTGGCTTTTGGATATCTCAATCAATCTCTCAACATCTGCCAAATCCAAAAGATACTCCAACACCATTTTCGTATGAAGTGCGTCACTCAGCGCATGATGGGGGACGATTCCTATCTGATGCTTTTCAAAAACGTTCACTTCTTCACGGTAGAGTCTAAGTTCATAGCGTAAAAACTGCAACGCATACCCTTCCAGATCGTCCATCAAAGACTTAGAACATTTCAGCGTATCGATAACGCCTCCCTGCCAGGCTATCCCCTCTTTTTGGAGCATATCCAGTTCAAACGGGGCATTATGGGAGACCAAAATATTTTCGGGCGTATTAAGCGATTTGAGTTTTTCGGCACTTTGCGATTCGGCGAATGCGGGGGAATCCTTAACCATCTCGTTCGTAATGTGGTGGATGGCAGACGCTCCGGGAGGGATCTTTTTGCCGGGGTGGATCAATTCATAATGAACTTCATCCTCCGTTATCATCCCCAGAGCACAGATTCTGTCTTTAGCCTCTAATCCGGTCGTTTCGGTATCGAGAAAAATCACGTTCTACTCGCTCGGAAAAGATTTTAGGGTTGCCATGAGGTTATGATAATGTTCTAACGTACGGAAACTTTTCTCGAAACGCCATCCCAGTACGAATGCTATGATATCTTTTTTCTGAAGCGGACTCAGTTTTTCGGCACGCCCATAATAGGCCAATGAAATATTTTTGTTTTTGACTTTGGCTTCTTTATCATAGATAATGGCGATGATTTGCGCATATTTCCCCTCTTTGATAGCACCTAAATCATCCTCCGAGAGGGACAATCCGGAGAGATTGATCGCTTTAAAAGAAAAGAGCTCTTCAAAACACTCCACTTTGGCATTAATGCCGAGTTTAATATAGAGCTCTTCAAGCAACTTCAAATTGCTTTTGCGTTCTAACTCATAACTGGAGATTTGTGCCGTCAGGTTTTTCAAACGATCAAGTGCCGAACTCACATTTTCTCCTTCTGATATCGCATAATTTCGATAATTTTAGCCAATCTTGACTTATAGCAACAAAATGAACTATTGATGCATATATTTACAACGGGGAGTCGTCACAAAATCTATAATTGCCTTTTCCCGCATTTTTTACTTCGTACATGGCTTTATCGGCTTTATGAAGCATTTCCTCGGCATCTAAAGCATGATCCGGAAAGACGCATATCCCGATACTAGCACTGATCGTGACGCTAATGCCGTCTACATCAAACTCTTTAGTCAATATCTGAATGATTTTTTCAGCTATGGTTTCCACATTTCTTGCTTCTTTTGCACCCGGAATCAATACAATAAATTCATCCCCGCCCAATCGTGCGACGGTATCACTTTGCCGAACACAGCTATTAAGTCTGAAGGCTACCTCTTTAAGCAGCAAATCCCCTATCTCATGCCCATACGTATCATTGACACTTTTAAAGCCGTCGAGATCCAAAAACATAACGGCTATCAAAGAATTTTCAAGTTTTGCTTTGGAAAGAACCTGTTCCAAAAGCTCCTTCAAATATTTTCTATTCGGCAATCCGGTCAGGGCATCTAAATGCGCTTCATTTGCCAATGTGTCGATAGGCTCCGTAATATTTTTAATCATTAAAAGCGAAAATACGACTCCGATCACCAATAATACAATCACCGTCAAGAGAATACTTTTTCTAATTGTCTCCAGCGCTTTTAAGGCTTCGCTTTGATCGATTTTGGCTACCATCCCCCAACCGGCCGTCGGAACATATCTCCAAGCAGCAAGAACGCTAACGCCTCTGTAATCAACCGATATTCCTGCACCGTTATTCCCCGTAGCTGCCAAGATAACGGGTTTTGCCAATTTACCGTCTATGGATGCACTCCGCTTCATCCCCGCATTCGGATCGTGCCTAAGGGGGTTGAGAAAAACAATCTTATCGCCCGATTTTTTACCCAAAAGGGTTTCACCGCTCTCTCCTAAACCGGAATAGTCCTGTATTTGGTTAAAAAAGTCATCGGCGGAAAATTCAGCGACTATAACGCCGATTAACATGTTATCGTAATCTAAAATTGGTGCCGAAGCAGTAAACAAATAATTATTATGCTTAGTTAAAGTACCGCGATGAATATCAGACTTATAAATATCGGAAAAATAGATTTTTGACTTTCCCTCTTCGAATGCGGTCTTATTAAATGAATCGGAATGGTTTTCTTGTGCCTTTAAAGAGCTGGCCAGGATATTCCCGTCTAATCCGATAATAAAGATTTTATTGATTTCTTCTTCAAAAAGATATTCGTTTAATTGCTGTTCAAACAGGTTTTTCGCTTCATTTAGATTGATGTCTCTGTTCAGTATCAGATTTTTAGTATAGGGAGAAGACTGAATCGTGTGCAAGTCGCCTTTGACTTCATAATAAAAGTTTTCAATCTGAAGAGATTTCAGTTTTGCGATTGCTTCCAAATGAGCCAGTTCCGAAGCAATGATTTGATTTTTGATATTGTAATAGCTGTAAAAAGCGATAAGGAGCATCGGGAAAAAAGCGACTAGCATCAACGTCCATAGCATTTTTACTTTTACAAGTTTTGCCGATACATGCATGAGCGTCCCCCCCCCTCTTTTTAAATATTATAAATCTGATACGTTTCGTTGATTTTTATATGCATTTCTTATACGCTAAATACGTCAATAAAACAGGAACTTAAGGATATTGGCTTATAATATCGAACTTTAATTATAGCGGGAATTTAATGGACTATTTACGAATTCAGGGACCGACTAAACTTAGCGGAACCGTTACCATCTCCGGCGCAAAAAATGCCGCTTTACCCCTAATTACATTGGCACTTTTAGCCCATAATCCGCTAAAAGTCACTAACATGCCTGAAGTAGCCGATATCAAAACACTTCTAAAACTTCTTCAAAACCTCGGTGCGAGCTGTACATTAGAAAATCATGTTCTGAATATCGACACCTCTACGGTCAATCATACGATGGCAAACTACGATATCGTCAAAACGATGCGTGCTTCTATCCTCGTCCTCGGACCGTTACTTGCCCGCTTCGGACACTGTGAAGTCTCTTTGCCGGGTGGATGTGCTATCGGTCAGCGCCCGATCGATCTTCACCTTAAAGCGCTGGAGCAAATGGGGGCGCAGATCACGATCCACGCGGGATACGTCCATGCCCAAGCTCCTGAGGGGCTTAAAGGCGCCCATATCATCTTTGACAAAATCACCGTTACCGGAACGGCTAATATCGTTATGGCGGCCGCTTTAGCGCACGGAAAAACCGTTCTCGTCAACTGTGCAAAAGAGCCGGAAGTCGTTCAATTGTGCGAAATCCTCCGTGACAGCGGCATCGACATCACCGGAATCGGAACTTCCGAACTTGTCATTGTCGGTACCGGCGGAAAAACAATCGACATGGTCGATTTCGAAGTCATCCCTGACCGTATTGAAGCGGGAACCTATCTGTGTGCCGGTGCGATTACAAATTCGACCATTACCCTTGAACGGGTTCGCCCCGACCATCTGGATGCCGTTACCGCGAAATTGGAACAGATGGGATGCCGTGTCGAATGTACTGCAGATACGATGACGATTCACCCTGCAGCAGAACTTAAAAACGTTGATATCATCACGCAGGAGTATCCGGCATTCCCGACCGATATGCAGGCACAGTTTTTGGCTTTAGCAACACTGGCTAAAGGGGCGAGCACGATCGATGAACGTTTGTTTGAAAACCGTTTTATGCACGTGAGCGAACTGCAGCGTTTGGGTGCGGATATCAAACTCAGCGGCCACGTAGCGACCGTAATCGGACCGTGTGAACTCTTTGGAGCCGATGTCATGGCAACCGATCTGCGTGCGTCGAGTGCACTCGTCCTTGCCGCTATGGCGGCAGAGGGGACAACCAATGTCCACCGCATTTACCACCTTGACCGCGGATATGAAAACCTCGAATTGAAACTTCAGGCTCTCGGCGCCAAAATTGAACGTTTAAAAGAGTAAGGGGCTATTCCCCGCATCGATAACTAAGATTGGTAATGTAATATTCACATTTGTTTTTTGAACGGATTCTAAATATTTTTTTGAGTAACTTTTTCATACCTAACTGCATGCAAAAAGTATTCCAAATAAGCGTTTTTTTTGGAAAAAACTCTCCTCGAACGAGGAGAAGAAAGATAAAGATTAGAGATCGCCTTCAATCACTTTTTTGAAGGTATTATAGTAGATATTTTGCATCTCGGGGAGTCTCATCGTTACGTCGTTCAGGGTGAAAGCATCACCTCCGATAGTTCCGATTTTTTGGCAGGCCAATGATCCGACCATCGATTCAAATGCCCCGCAGTTTTCCGGAGCCACTTCGATGATTGCACGGGACATACTCTCTGCGAAAATATCACGGGCATCGTCAACCGCGATAGAAACATTAACCCCTTTATCGCTGACACATGCCATTTTAGCTAACGCTATCGCCGCTCCGCCGGAACTACAGTCTTTTGCAGATGCCAATAGACCTTTTTTGTTTGCTTCGATAACAAGATTCCATAACGCGCGCTCTTTATCGTAATTGATCGCAGGGATTGTCCCCGCCACGACGTTATAAAGCTCTTTCATATAGAGCGATCCGCCAAACTCCGATCGGCTCTCACCCACGAGGTACAAGACGTTTCCGTTTTTTTGGAAAGCGGACATCAATACTTTATTTTGATCTTCATTAACCCCGACCATCGCGATTGAAGGGGTCGGGAAAACCGATTTGCCGTTGGTTTCATTGTAAAGCGATACGTTTCCGCCGATAACCGGTGTGTTCAGTTCGGCACATGCTTCTTTAATTCCCAGACATCCTTGGCCGAACTGCCACATCACTTCCGGATTTTCAGGGTTACCGTAGTTGAGACAGTCGGTAATCGCTTTGGGTGTCGCACCGCTCATCGCGACATTACGGCCGCTTTCGATTACCGCCGCCGCCGCTCCGGCTTTCGGATCGATATAACAGTAACGGACATTACAGTCGGCACTCATCGCCAACGCTACGCCGTTTTCTTTGATACGGATCACGGAAGCGTCAAGTTCGCCCCCTTTTTTGACCGTATTGGTTTGTACCATCGAATCGTATTGCTGATAAATCCACCCTTTATCAACCACTTCCATAGATGAAAGGAGTTTTTCAAACGCTTTTTGGTTATCGACCGATTCAAAATCGTTCAGTGTTACATTGGCAATCTCATCAAGATAGGCGGGGCGGCTCATCGGACGATCCAATACCGGAGCCTCTTCGCTCACCGGATCAACCGGAACTTCCGCACATTTTTCGCCGTGCCAGAAAAGCTCCATATTCCCCGTCGCCGTTACTTCACCGATAACCGCACAGTCAAGATCCCATTTCTCGAATATATCGATAATCGCCTGCTCCGAACCTTTTTTCGCACAGATAAGCATACGCTCTTGCGATTCGGAGAGCATGAACTCATAGGGCATCATCCCCTCTTCGCGTGCAGGGACTTTATCAAGATGCATGATCATCCCGCTTCCCGCGCGTCCCGCCATCTCAAACGAACTCGAAGTGAGTCCTGCCGCACCCATATCCTGAATCCCGACGACATAATCGGTTTTGAAAAGTTCCAGACACGCTTCAAGAAGAAGCTTTTCGGTAAACGGATCGCCCACTTGCACGGTCGGACGAAGCCCTTTGGAGGCTTCGGTAAAACTGTCCGAACTCATTACCGCACCGCCGAGACCGTCGCGCCCTGTTTTACTTCCGACATAGATGACCGGATTGCCGATCCCCTCCGCTTTTCCGTAGAAAATCTCGTCGCTTTTCGCTAATCCGAGGGTAAATGCGTTAACGAGGATATTGCCGTTATAGCACTCATCGAAACTCGTTTCACCGCCGATGGTCGGAACCCCCATACAGTTACCGTATCCGCCGATACCCGATACGACACCCCGTACCAAATAACGCTGATGGGCACTGATATCGTCTTGATTCAACACATTTCCGAAACGAAGCGCATTGAGGTTGGCGATAGGACGTGCACCCATGGTAAATACGTCGCGCATGATACCGCCGACACCCGTTGCCGCACCTTGATACGGTTCGATGAAACTCGGGTGGTTGTGGCTCTCCATTTTAAAGACTGCCGCATATCCGCCGCCGATATCGATAACACCCGCATTTTCACCCGGTCCTTGAATAACCCACGGTGCTTTGGTCGGAAAACCGCTCAAATGTTTTTTAGACGATTTATAGCTGCAGTGTTCACTCCACATAGCCGAAAAAATCCCGATTTCAACGAGGTTCGGTTCGCGTCCGAGGATTTTTTTAATATGGTCATAATCTCCGAGTGAGAGCTTATGTTGTTTGAGAACTTTTTCGATGTCTGGAAGGGGAGTGCTCACGGCAGTTTCCTTAGTAAAATAATAATAGTTCCGCGATTATAGCAAAGGGTACAAAAGCCCCCCCTTAATTTGCTGTCCATTTACAAAATCAATCTAAATTTATACGGTAAATTTATATCGGAGGTTTATCATGATTCTCTCAAAACGTCTTTTGATCACGTTGATAGCTGCCCCTGTTTTTCTCAGTGCGGCGGCCACATCTGCACAAACTAAACTCGAAAAGCCGTGTGAACAGGGTTGTCCGTTTTGGAGTATGGAGGAGATGGAAAACTTTTTCAACCGTCCGTTTCCCCGAATGAACAGCACCTATAGCGCTTCAAGTATGAAAGAGAGCGACAAAGCCTACCTTATCAATGTCGATCTGCCGGGAATGGATAAAAAAGACATTTCCATCGAAACATCGGGAAACCGATTAATCGTATCGGGAGAGCGAAAAGAGGAATCGGAGAGTAAAGAGGGGTCGAAAAAATCGTATCGGCAATTCCATCAGAGCTTTTCACTCCCGGATGATGCCAACCTCGAAGCGATCAGCGCCATATCTACCAACGGCGTACTAAAGATCACCGTTCCCAAAACAGGAAAAAAAGTATCTAAAAAAATTGAGATTAAATAAGGTTAATGAAAACTATATTCTTTCTCGGTACGAATATTTTTTTTCAGTGAAAAGATATCAATATAGGTAATTGCACTCACTTCGTAGCTCTTTTTTCCACTGGGGAGATGAACACTAAACTCATCTCCCTCCTCTTTTCCCAGCATCGCACGTGCGAGCGGTGAATGAACCGAAATAAGTCCGTTTTCAGGTTCGCTTTCCAATGTACCGCAGATCGTATACGAAAACTCTTCATCGCTGTTTATGTCCGCAATCGTAATCGTCGCTCCAAAATGGGCACGGGAATGATCCAAAACAGAGGGATCGATAATTTGCGCTTTTTCGATCATCGAGTTTAGATAAAAAAGGCGTTTGTCGATATGGCGCAATTTCTCTTTTGCCGCATGGTACTCGGCATTTTCGCTTCGATCTCCCTGCTCCGCCGCACGCTGTTTTTCCTGATTGACACGGGGTTTTTCGACATCTTTGAGGTATTTGAACTCACGCAAAAGTTCATCATACCCCCTTGGGCTCATCGGCTCGTTTTGGCTCATTCGCGTTAATCCGTCAAATATATTTATTTTGGGAAAATATACCGTATACATACTTGGTTTGAGATAGGTCATTCTCTAAATATTGCTGATGTTAATACGGCAACTTCAAATCGCAACACGTTTGCAACGCTAACATGAGATAATTTCTCTTATAAATTTAAATCTCGTTAACGATGTATACCGTTGATGGATAAGAAGATATTCCCTATGCAAAATATTAAAGATGATCTATATACTCTTGTTGATGAAATCATCATCGAACTCAAAAAGAACGACTTGCCTCCCATCCCCGAAAATTTTCGATTTTATTTTGACAAACTGTTAGAGTCCAAAAATGATGATTTACGTCAACAGATTGTCTCCATCAGTTCCCGTGTTGATGAAAAGCTCCACAATGGTTTTGAATATGAACGATCATTAAATCAGGGGACAAAAGCTGTCAAATTGATCTTGAAACAAGGCTCGAATGTCTATAAAAATACAGCTCTGTTGAAAAAAATACTGCAGACTAAAAAAGATTCCGTCAATGCGAATACCAATCCTGAAACGTTGCTGGAGGTCACCTCTTCGGTTGAACAGGTACTGGACAGGTTCTTGATATCACTGGAAAAACACTCTACCGCCATTAAAGGGCTATACGGAACCGTTGCCAACTCTATCAAAAATGCAAAGCATTCAAGTATATACAATGCGAGTTTGGGTGTTTTCAACAAAAACTACTTTATAACCCTTCTTGCCAAAGAACGCGAATCGTGTATCAGTTCTTCGTATGAGAGTTCATTAATTTCCCTCTCGTTATCCACAAAAACGATAGTATCGGAGAATAAAAAAACGCATGCCCAACTTATACGCGATATGGCGGAAATACTCACCAATGCCCTGCGCCGAAGCGACTCGATAGCCTATTACGGAGACGGGATATTTTTAATTTTATTGTGTCATACCAATGACGAGCTGGCGGAAATTGCCGCCGAACGCTTTCATCGCCTCATTTCCGAATCTATTTTTCTTGAACACGAAGCGGATTCGAAAAATCAATTTATCTTAATGGGGATCGTACAGTTGGAATCGTGCTTGAGCGCGGAAGAGATCATAGAGCAATCGGTAGAAGCGATGCATTCATCTGCTTCTACCGTGTCGGATTAACATTTTTATAGCCGATAGAACACCATATCGTATTCCATCATCTCTAGAATAATTACGCCGCGAATCCGAGAATATAATAGGTCGGTTTTCCGTCCACCTTTTGAAGATTGACTTTGTATTTATCGGCAAAATGGTTGATTTTATCCAGTGCATCCGTTGCACTGATATCACTGGTCGCATCGATCTTGATTTTAAAGTAGTCATTGCTATTTGATAATGCCACATACGATTCATCTGTCTTAAGCGCCTCGTGCAAATCCAAAATATGTTTGATAATTTTCTCGTACCCTGCCGTATTGTCCTCGATTCGGCTGAGTTGAAGGCTTAGTGCCTCATTGGGGGTGTATCCGAGCTGATTGAGAATCGCTTCGTGTGTCATCGTAATGTTCCTTTGTAAAAATAGAGGAGTTATTCTATCATAGAAGTATTTATTGACTATAATAACTCTATGAAATCACTCCTAATTCGTCTTACCCACGGTCTTTATGACCAAGATATCGCAGCTGAAGAGCGTGAAAACGTCAATCAATGGTTTGCGATGAAGCTCCTTGTCCTTGAAGATAACAAATATCAGTTCGCGTCTCAGTACCGGGCCGGGATTGTTTCACTCGCATCTGAGAGCGGAGCGTATCTGCAGACCTTAGGGGAGAGTATCCGAGACCACTTTATCGAGACCAACAACCTCATGGGGGCGAAAAGCGGCGATTTGGTCATCGCGCAGCGTCTTTTGGGACGCCGCGGCGGCCCTCAGGCCAAAGTGGTCGTCATCGCCGGACGGAGCGAAACGTTCAGCGTTGCCGTCGTATCCATGAAAAATGGTCATTTAGGCCTCTACGATATCCGAACCGAACATCCCGCAGGGTTTGCCCTAACCGATCTTCCTGAGAACGCAGAGGGATCGCTTTATCAGATCAACAACCAAAGCGGAACGATCGCCGCTTACCTCGGTAACCTTAGCGATCCGAAAGTGGATGAAAAAATCGTCCTCGCCCTCTACAACAAACACGACGCATTTGAAGACGATGTATTGGCAATGGCACGGGAATTTCCCAAAGAGGTCGACGCATCACAGTATCCTTTGCGCCGCGATCTGCGCCATCTGCCGTTTTGTACGATCGACCCCGTCACCGCCAAAGACTTCGACGATGCAATCTGCTTTGTCCCCGAGACCTCCACCCTCTATGTCGCTATCGCCGATGTGAGCGAATACGTCCACCCTTTCGGTGCGATCGATGCCGAAGCGATTTACCGCAGTTTTTCGATCTATCTTCCGCATCGCTCCATCCCGATGCTCCCGCGAGAACTCAGCGAAACCCTCTGCTCGCTCCAGCCTCTCGTCGATCGTCTCGCCTATACATTTGAGATGCATATCGATCCGGTCACCTATGAGATGGATTCGCATACGCTGTATGAATCAATCATCCACTCCCACCGCCGCTTTACCTACGAGCAGATCGATGCCTTTTTCGAGGGGAACCATCACGCGGAGAACGACAAAGAGGCAAAAGTCCTTGAGTATATCCCCGCACTCAATGAACTCACCGAAAAGCTCCGTGCCGAGCGGATGAAAAAAGGGTATAACTTCCGCTCCAGCGAGCTGGAGATGCGGATCGACGAAGAGCAGAACATCGTTTCCACCGAGTTCGCCGTTGAGACCCCGTCCCATGCCCTCATCGAAGATTGTATGCTTCTCGCCAACAAAGCGGCGGCCTCGATGTACGAGCGGGGTGTGTTTCGTATCCACGAATCCCCATCACCGATGAAACTCCAAAGCCTCTATACCGAGTTGGCATCGATCGGTATTTTCGTCGAGTCGCAAGGCTCGATCAAAGAGACGATCACGGCGATCCAAGCCGAAGCGGAACGGCGCGAGCTTATCAGCGAAGTCGATACCCTCATCATCCGTGCCCAGATGCAGGCACGCTACGCACCGTACAATATGGGGCATTTCGGTCTGGGGTTTGATCGCTACACCCATTTTACCTCCCCCATCCGTCGCTACAGCGATCTGATCGTCCATCGCCTCCTCAAAGCGATTGCGGCGCATGATACCGAAGAGGGTTCCTACGTATTGCGCAATATCGAATCGCTCTGTACCTCTATCAGTGAAAAAGAGCGTGAAGCAAGCGACATCGAAATCCGCTTCCATGAGCGCAAATTTGCCCGTTGGGCGGCCACCGTGATCGGTCAGGAGTTCAAAGCCCGTATCATGCGTGCCGAAGAACCGGTCATGGCGGAGATCCACGACACCATTACGGGAGCCAAAGTGGCCATCACGTCGCAGTTTGGATTGATGCTCTTCGATGACATCGTCGTTAAAATCGAGAGTTCCAACCTCGCCACCGCAAAAATCACCGCATCGTTCGTACGCCATATAGACAAAGAAAATGAAATGCACGCAAGCGTGCATGGGCACTCTGCCGAAGAGAACTCAGCGTTAGCCCAGCCACAGGGAGCTTCGTTTCGTGGCGTAGGAGAATAATATGAATAGACAGGATTTAGACCGCCATCTCCAAAACAACAGCGCGCCGCGTGCCATGGCACTCTTCGGCGAGAGCCACTTTCTCATCGACCGCTACGCACACGGACTCTCCCAGATCGAGGGGGCATCGGTTCTGAGCCTCTATCATGACGAGTACGATTTCAACACCGCCAAAGCCCACCTTTCGCAAGGCTCCCTTTTCGGCGACCAAAACCTCCTCATCGTCAAACACGAAAAAAAGCTCCCCAAAGCCGAACTCGACACCCTCGTGGAACTGGTCGGAAAAAACAGTGACAATACCTTTATCTACTGTTACTACGGCGAAGACGTCAAAGGGGCCGACACAGCGTTCAAAGGTGCTCATACGGGATCGGTTCGTTTTTTTCACCCCTTTGCCGCCGAAGCACGCGCCATCGTGATGCAAGAAGCACAAGCACTAGGAGTTCAACTCGATAATCAAGCGGCATTTCACCTCCTCGACATCCACAACAACGATCTCGCCCTTGCCTGCAACGAACTCTCCAAACTCTCCATTTTGGGCAAGCCGATAGGGATGAAAGAGATCGACGAGCACGTCTTCGGTCTAAGTGAAATCAAACTCGACCATTTTATCGCCCGTGTTATCGAGAAAAAAGAGTTCCTCCCCTCGCTTCGTCACCTACTCGAATCGGGGGAAAACGAGATCCAGCTTCTCACCGCCATCAGCGGTTTTCTGACCCAGCTATACCTTTTCAATACCGCTATTAAAATTCACGGGGTTGCCGATTCGGCTCTCGTGTTGGGGTATAAACTTCCGGGATTTGTCGAGAAAGAGCGTGCCGCCCTCTCGATCAAGATCTCTCCCGAGGGGTATAAACGGGGGATAAATCTCCTCCTCGATACCGAGTTGAAAATGAAATCAACCGGTTCACCCGATCAAGAATCGCTACTTCTCTCTGCACTTCTTAAATTGCAAACAGTACTTTAAAATAAATTAGAGTGGTAACAAAATGTGACCACCTTTCCATAGCTTATTGGTATTAAAACACTCTGTATAACCAAAACTTAAATTAAGCTATTTTTCAGTATAATCCGCGCGTTCCTTGCTCTTTGCAACACGACTGTCGTGCTGTATTAACACCATAAGGGGCGAACACCATAAGGAGACATACGCTATGAGACATTACGAAAACTTAGTAATCGTAAAACCTACTCTTACAGAAGAAGAGATTAAAAACACCATCGCTCTCGTTGAAGAAGTGATCACTGCAAACGGCGGTGAGATCGTTGCTCGCGACGCAATGGGAATGAAAAAATTAGCTTACCCGATCGAGAAAAACGCTCGCGGTTATTTCTACGTTATGTATTACAAATCTGCACCTGCTGCGATTGCTGAAATCGAACGTCGTTTTCGTATCAACGAAGAGATTTTACGTTTCGTAACAATGAAATACGATTCAAAACGTGAAATTGCAGCATGGAACGGTATGGTTGAAAAAACCAAAAAACCTGCTCCGACTGCTGCTGTTGCTGAGAAAAAAGAAGAAGCAGCTTCTTAACCCTTTTAAGGAAAACCTATGTATAACAAAGTCATTTTGGTTGGAAATCTTACCCGAGATATCGAGCTTCGCTATTCACAAAACGGTTCGGCTATCGCCAAAACCGCTATTGCAACCAGCCGTAAGTTTACGGTAAACGGTGAGAAAAAAGAGGAGACATGTTTCGTCGACATCACTTTTTTCGGCCGCTCGGGTGAAGTAGCCAACCAATACCTTCGCAAGGGTTCTAAAATCCTAGTCGAGGGGAGACTCTCGTTTGAGCAATGGGTAGACCAGACAAACGGCCAAAAGCGCTCTAAACACTCCGTTATCGTCGAAACGATGCAAATGCTCGATTCACGCGGCGAGGGTGGTTCTCAGGGCGGTTATAACGAATACAGCGATGCCGGAAACAGCAGCTATGGCGGGGGCTATGATGCTCCTGCTCCAAAAGCGGCTTACACTCCTCCACCGTCGTATTCTAAACCCGCGCCGGTAAGAATGCCGGAAAACAATCTCCCCGAGATTGATATTAACGAAGACGAAATTCCGTTTTAGAATAAGCACAAGGATAGAACCATGTCAGAAAAAAGAAAATACAAAAAACGTTATTGCAAATACTGCGAGCAAAAAGTTGATTTCATTGACTACAAAGATGTAGCTTCATTGAAATATTCACTCTCTGAGCGTTTCAAAATCATGCCACGCCGTCTTACAGGTAACTGTAAACGTCACCAAGACATGGTTACAATCGCTATCAAACAATCACGCGCAGCTGCGTTGATCCCATACACTGTATCACGCAAAGTGATCGCCGGCGCTTCTTTCGAAGGTTAAGCCATCCGTGTCGGCACTTTGCCGACGCACTTTCTACTCGCTCTTCCCTCACAAAATTTACAAAGATTTTATTAATCCATCCAACGTCTCGGATCATATCCGTCTGTAGGGCGTATAACTGCCGCTTTTTGAAGTTTTTTTACCAATGTAATAACATCGTTGCCATCGACGAAACTTTGTTCTACAGAGCCGTTATCGTGGCGTATAAATCCATGCTGTACATAAAAAGGTATTGCAGGGGAGTCATGCACAACACTGACACTGATATTCTCATAGAGTGCCCCCGCTTCGATAAACAGCTGCTCAATCATCTGTGAGCCTAACCCCTTGCCTCTGAACTCAGGAAGGACCGCTATGTTTAATATGGGGGTATTGTCATCAATATAGCCGTTAGAGCCGTGATCGGCATTTAATCGTCGTATCCAGACGGCTCCTGCGAGCTGATTATCGACAAGAGCATATAACCCCATATCTTTGCTGGTAAAGCCGTAGAACTCT